>PJUF01000039.1_pt1 | contig 204309 bp, 198 predicted proteins | sample 1512191 | NCBI WGS metagenome assembly PJUF01 (sample SAMN08177673, study PRJNA422409) | Feces metagenome, whole genome shotgun sequencing project. | isolation source: Chicken feces (3) enriched on wood chips | host: Gallus gallus | place: USA: Madison | collected 2015-01-15
GATTGGCCAGCAGGCCCGGCCCTTTCGCGGGTGAACCCGCTCCTACACGACGGCCTGCACCCAATCACCAATGTGTGTCCACCCCCGATCAGGTGTAGGAGCGGGTTTACCCGCGAATACGGTAGCGGCGGCAACGGTGAAGATGGGTAGAAATTGGCCAGCAGGCCCGCCGTGCTTCGCGGGTATCAACCCCTTGATACGACCAAGCTTTTCAGCGCTGAGCACCGCAGAAAAGCTTGACCGCCAACACAGTATCTTCATGGAACGCAAAGGCGCTCAAGACACCGCCGAAGCCTCCACCTCCTGCTCGCGGCTGGCATAACGCTGCGCCAGCACAGCACACACCATCAGCTGTATCTGGTGGAAAAGCATCAGCGGCAGAATCATCGCGCCAATGCCACTGCCCACGAACAACACCTGGGCCATGGGCACACCCGTAGCCAGGCTTTTCTTGGAGCCGGCAAACAGGATGGTGATGCGATCCTCGAGGTCGAAGCCCAGCGCCTTGCCAAGCAAGCGGGTGCCAAACAGCACCACTGCCAGCAGAATTGCGCACACTACGAACAATCCCGCCAGGTGCTGCGGCGATACGGTGTGCCACAGCCCGGTAACCACGGCCTCACTGAAGGCGGTGTACACCACCAGCAGGATCGAACCCTGGTCCACCACTTTGAGCCAGCGCGCATTGCGCTTGACCCAGGCGCCGATCCAGCGCCGCGCGACCTGCCCGGCAACGAACGGCACCAGCAGCTGCAACGTGATCTTCAACACCGCATCCAGGCCGGAACCTGTATCACCACCGGCCCCCAGCAGCAGCATCACCAGCAACGGGGTGAGGAAGATACCCAACAGGCTAGAGGCCGCTGCGCTGCAGATGGCTGCCGGCACGTTACCGCGGGCCAGCGAGGTAAAGGCAATGGCCGACTGCACGGTTGCAGGCAAGGCACACAGGTACAGGATGCCCAGGTAAAGCTCGTTACCCACCAGCGGTACGAACAGAGGTTTGAACGCCAGGCCCAGCAGTGGGAACAATACGAAAGTACAGGAGAACACCAGTAGGTGCAGGCGCCAGTGCCCGGCACCGGCAATGATGGCTTCACGGGACAGTTTGGCGCCATGCAGGAAGAACAACAGGCCGATGGCCAGGTTGGTCAGCCAGCCGAAAAACACCGCGCCATCGCCCGCGCAAGGCAGCACGGTGGCGATGAGTACCACACCGAGCAAGGCCAAGGTGAAATTGTCAAATAACATGCGCAAATACTTCATCACTGTATCCATCTTGTCATGGTGGCTGGGCAGACGATAAGGTCTTTGGCTCTCCGTCGCTAACGCCGGAACCCCGAGCGGTATCGCTCAACGGACACGTTCCACAAAAAGGACTCTCCATGCTCCGCCCACGTCTGGCTAAACTTGCAGCCGCCATTACCCTTGCTTTGGGCCATGCCAGCGCCCAGGCCGACGACCAGTTACAGGCCAAGGTCGACCAGATCATCCGCCCGCTCATGCAGGAACAAGGCATCACCGGCATGGCTGTGGCCATCTATGCACGCGACCACGCGCATTACTTCAGTTACGGTGTGGCCAGCAAGGCCGACAACGTACCGGTCAGCCGCGATACGCTGTTCGAGATCGGTTCGCTGAGCAAGACCTACACTGCCACCCTGGCCGCGCTTGCCAGCGCCGAGGGCAAGCTTGACCTCGACGCCCCGGCCAAGCGCTATCACCCGGCACTGGCCGGCGTCCCCATCGGCGACGCGACGGTGCTGGACCTGGGCGCCTATAGCGCCGACTGCCTGCCACTGCAGTTCCCCGACACCGTGCAAACACCGCAGCAGGTAGTCGATTTCTTCCGCCACTGGCAACCTCGCGCCAAACCCGGCACCCAGCGCTGCTACTCCAACCCCAGCCTGGGGTTGTTCGGTGACCTGGCTGCCCGTGCGCAGCATCAACCGTTTTCCACGCTGATGAGTGAGGGTCTGCTGACGAAGATGGGCCTGAAAAATACCTACCTTCAGGTTCCGGCCAGCGCCCAGGGGCTTTATGCCCAAGGGTATGACGCCGACGACAAGCCGGTGCGTGTAGGGTCCGGCCCCTACGCCGATGAGGCCTACGGCATCAAAACCAGCGCCAGCGACCTGCTGCGCTATGTGCGGTTGCACATGCAGCCGCAGGGCCTGCCACCGGCCCTGGTGAAAGCCACCGCCATTACCCAGCAGGGCTATTTCCAGGTTGGCGCCATGACGCAAGGCCTGGGCTGGGAACGCTACCCCTACCCGGTCACGCTGAGCACACTGATCGATGGCAACAGCCCACGGCTGATCCGCGAACCGCAGGCCACCACTCGCTTGCAGCCGGCCCTGCCCGCGCTACCGGCAGCCTGGTACAACAAGACCGGCGCCACCAACGGCTTCGGCGCGTACGCCGCGTTCGTGCCGGCAGAACAGCTGGCAGTCGTGCTGCTGGCCAATCGGAATTACCCCAACCAGGCGCGGGTGCAAGCCGCCTTCGACATCCTTTCCGGCTTATAACGCTCGCGTTGATTGTCGGACAAAACGACAGAATGTAGTGATCAAAAATATTCACTACAAAATGGTTGACGCCGTTCATCGCGCTTGGGCATGATGAAGCCGTCTCCCCGATCGGGAGCGGTGGCAAGGGTGTTCCAGACGGCCTGCGCGGTAACGCAGGCCGTCCGTGGAGAGGGAAACTGTCCAAAAGGCAGCGTGAGAAAGCCCCTGTTGCGATGCTGCTGTAGCAGCCTTGGTAGTGCGCTACACCGTGATAGCGCCAACTGTGAAAATCACCTATGAATGGGTAATGGGGGCTTTATGATGAACTTGAACAACAATCCGACTATCGACCAATTGGCCCAGCTGTTCGCCGTGCGCAAGGACAGCCTTGACGACCATTTGCTGTGGGTTAGCCAAACCGGTGAAGTGCGCCTCGACCGCCTGCCACCGAACACCGTCGAAGATGAATTTGAAGAGCACCTGCCCAGCATGCGTGCCCGCTTCAAGGTCTACCGCCGTGGCCAAGGCTACGTCGGCAAGAAAGCCGCCGCCGACACCGAATTCGTTGGCCGCGTGCTGCAGACCCTGCAACAAGAATGGCCCGCTGCCCGTGAGCAGCAGGCAGTCAAGGTGATCGAACCGCTGAATTGAGGGTTCGCACCCTTACCAGAGCCCGGCCCGCATTGGCCGGGCTTTTTCATGCCTGGCGCCGCTGCAGACGGGTTTCCGGCAAAGGCAAAGCGCCTGTTGCCATCGCCCGGGCGCGGTCGACACCCCACACCAGCGCACGGGTCATGGTCTCGCCCGGCAGCGCAGGGTAATACTCCTCCAGCAACGCCCGCCCATCCCCGGCGTACAACCCCAGAAACAGCTGCGTCGCCCCCAGGCGCGACAAGCGCACCTGCACGTCCAGTGTGGTGCCGTCGCTGAGTGCTTCGTCGTGGCAGCGGCTGTGCAACTGTGCGTCGGCCCACTGCCAATAGGTTTCTTCCCTGACTCGCATGAGCATTCAATCCTCCGTTGCTGGAATGCCGCGTCAGAAAACCACAGGCCGGGCCATCCGGCGAGCGCTACCGGGCAATACCATGAGGCGGATCAACGAATGGCAATAAAAACCCCGCCGTTGGGCGGGGCGTGTGCAGACGCGGGATCACTTCTTGAGCGGTACCCGCGGCATGAAGCGGCCTTTTTTGCTGCGCTGCAAATGTGCAGGCTGGAGCTGTTCGGAATCATCCAGCGTCATGTGGGCGAACCCCAGGCGAAATGCCGCCTGGCCGCAACGCACCTGGCTGTTGATCGGGAACGCATCGTTCAGGTCTTCGAAAAAGGATTCGCTCATGCCCAGTCTCCCTCCAGTGGCGGTCGCGTCGGCAACCAGACAAGTTGCCCAGGAAGCGCGGCCTGTGAAAGTGAGACTAGCTGGTCATTTGCAGACCGACCGGACAAGAACCTTGCAGCCGACCAATGGCAAAAGGCTTTACTTCAGGCGTACTGCCGTACCGGTGGCAAATACCACGACCATGCCGCCCTGTACCGACGGCATGCTGATCTCAAAATCCACCCCCACTACCGCATCGGCTTGCAACTGTCGTGCCCGGGCCTTGAGTTCTTCAGTGGCCTGCTCCCGGGCCTCGCGCAGCGCGCTTTCCAGGGTTTGCGAACGGCCACCGAAAAAGTCCCGAAACCGTGTAAAGAAATCGCGCACGAAGTTGATGCCCTGCACCGATTCGGAACTGACCACGCCCAGGTATTCGGCAATCGGGCGGCCTTCGAGCTGGCTGGTGGTGGAAATGATCATGGATGCGCTCCGTTGGCCTGGCAAAAAGAGGCCGATTCTAACAGAGCGCAGTTCGGTAGATTTAAGCGCTTTACGCGTTGGCAGCCCGCAAACGCTGACCGATGCGCGCACCGAATACATTCACCAGCAGGCCGGCCATCACCAACAATGCGCCCCAGCCCTGCGTAGCGGTCAGGCGCTCTCCCAGTAGCAACGCCGACGAACTCAGGCCAATCACCGGTACCAGCAGCGAGAACGGCGCCACTTTGCCTGCCGGGTGACGCGACAGCAACTTGCTCCACAGGCTGTAGCCGAGCATGGTGGCCACAAAGGCCAAATACGCCAGGGCCAGCACCGAACTCCAACTGATATTGGCCAAGGCATGGCCAATGCGCTCGGGGCCTTCCAGCCACCAGGAGAGTGCCAGGAATGGCAGTGGCGGGATCAGCCCACCCCAGATCACCAACGCGACCAGGTCGACCGAGCCGAACCGCCGGGTAATGATGTTGCCCAGGCCCCACATTGCACCGCCACACAGGGTCAGCACCAACGCCAGCATGGGCACATGGCCGCCGTCTTCGCTGCCGATCAGTGCCAGGCCGCCGGCCGCCACCAGCAGCCCCAGCACGCTGGCCAGGCGCAGCCGCTCACCGAGAAACAACGCCGCAAAACCGAGGGTGAAGAAGGCTTGCGACTGCAGGATCAACGAAGCCAACCCTGGCGGCATGCCGCTGTACATGGCCTGAAACAGGAACGCGAACTGGCCCAGTGAAATGGTCGCACCGTAAGCGATCAGCCAGCGCCACGGCAGTTTGGGCCGCCTGACCAGCAAGATCGCCGGGAACGCCACCAGCAAGAAACGCAATGCCCCCAGCAACATCGGTGGCAGCCCGTCGAGGCCAACCTTGATGACCACAAAGTTGACGCCCCAGGCGACAATCACCACCAGGGCGATAAGCAGGTCCTTGAGTGGCATTGCGACTTCCTTCTGCAGGCTTTTTAGACATATTTCGTTACAGCATAACGGTATCCTTGAGAAGGGACCAGCACAGTTGAAACCAATGGTTGCACTACAGTGACTGTTCCGTCTGCCCGCTGTCGGCTGGACGACTAACCGCCAAATCAGCAAGCACAGGTTCAATCCTGATAACCAGGCGCCACCTTTTCCAACATTCGCAACAACGCCGCCCACGCCAATTGCAGCGCATCCGGGTCGGTCAGTTCCCCCTGCTTCAACCCTCTCCCCGGCGCGTTGAACTGCCGTTCGGTACGCACGCACACTTCGGTCGTCGGCAATACCAGTTGCCCAGCACTTTGCGCCGCCAACTGGATCTCGCAAGCCTTCTCCAGGTAGTACATGCGCAAGAAGGCTTCAGCCACACTGCGCCCCGTGGTCAACAGGCCATGGTTGCGCAGCATCATCACCGGCTTGTTGCCCAGGTCGGCCACCAGCCGTTGCTGTTCATCCATGTCCAGCGCGACGCCCTCGTAGGCGTGGTAAGCCACATTGCCGTAAAACTCCATGGACATCTGGTTGACCGGCAGCAGGCCACATTCCAGTGCGGCCACCGCGCAGCCTGCGCGGGTGTGGGTGTGCAGCACGCACCGGGCATCCTCGCGGGCAGCGTGAATGGCACTGTGAATGACGAACCCGGCCGGGTTGACCGGGTGACGGGCAGCCCCCACCGGCCGCCCCTGCAGGTCGATCTTCACCAGGCTGGACGCTGTGATCTCCTCGAAGAGCAGGCCATACGGGTTGATCAGGAAATGGTGCTCCGGCCCAGGCAGGCGCAGGGAGATATGCGTGAAGATGAGATCGCTCATGCGAAAGTGCGCGATCAGCCGGTAGCAGGCAGCCAGCTCCCGACGCAGGCTTAGTTCCGTTTCAGTCATCTTGTTGCCCCTTTACTGAACGCTATTTGCTGGCCCAGGCGTTGAAGCGTTGCTCCAGTTCTTCGCCATGATCGACCCAGAATTCCACGTTCATGGCCAGCGCCCCTTGAAGGTTCTGTGGCGAAGTGGGTACCCAGTTGGCCAGCGCCGGGTCAAGCCTGGCCGCGGCTTGGGTATTGGTTGGCCCATAGGGGATCTGTTGTACATACCGCACCTGGGTATCCGGCTGATTGGCATAGGCAATCAGCCGCTTGGCCTGGTCGACATGCCGCGAGCCTTTGATGATCGCCCAATAGTCCATACCGTACAGGCTGCCAGGCCATACCACGGCCAACGGGCTGCCCTGCTGCGCCGCCACCGCGATTCGTCCGCTGTAGGTGGAGGTCATCACCACGTCACCGGCTGCCAGCCATTGCGCGGGTTGAGCGCCGGCGTCCCACCACTGGATATGGGGTTTGAGTTCGCTGAGTTTGGCGAAGGCCCGCTCGACACCTGCCGGCGTGGACAATACCCGGTATACGTCCTCGACCTTGACCCCGTCAGCCAACAGCGCGAATTCCAGGTTGTACACCGCACGCTTGCGCAGGCCGCGCTTGCCAGGGTACTTGTCGACGTTCCAGAAGTCGGCCCACGACGCCGGCGCCTGGGCCAGCTTGCTGCGGTCGTAGGCAATAGCCACGCTCCAGACCAGCGCGGCCGATCCACAATCCTGTGCGGCTGCCGGGATCAGTTCGGCGGCATGGCCCAGGCGCTGCCAGTCCAGGTGCTCGTAGATCCCCTCGTCGCAGCCGCGCATCAAGTCAGGGCCTTCGATCTGCACCACATCCCAATCGACGTTGCCGGTGTCAGCCATGACCTGGATCCGCGCCATTTCGCCGTTGTATTCACTCTGGATCAGCTGGCTGCCGTCCTGGGCAATGAAGGGCTTGAAAATCGCCTCATCCTGGGCCTTCTGGCCCGCGCCGCCATAACCGACCACAACCATCTGCTGCGCAGCTTGCGCAGTGCCCAGGCCAAGGGCCAGCAAGGCTGCACAAAGGCCGGTCACACGTGGATATAGCTGCATCGTAGTTTCCTCCTGACGGTGCCCGACGGGCCCGTTTTCTTGTTGTTTTGAGGTCACACCCTCGCCATGCGAGTGAGGAAAACCTAGACAGACACCAGTAAAAAAACAAGTTGATTTTTTACTATCGCTACACTTTTATAGAAAAATAACAACACCGTACCGGAGCCGCCTGTATGCAGACTGCCTTCCCACACCTGTTCGAGCCCTTGCAGATCCGCGGCAAACGTTTGAAAAACCGCATCATGTCCAGCGGGCACGACACCTGCCTGCCCACCGACAACCTGGTCAACGACAAACTGATCGCCTACCAGCGCGACCGCGCTGCCGGCGGCGTTGGCCTGATCGTGCTGCAGGTCGCCGGGGTGCACGACAGTGCCCGCTACACCTCGCATGTGCTAATGGCCACGGACGATGCCTGCATCGACGGCTACCGCCAGCTTGCCGAGGCCTGCCACGCGCACGGCACCGTGGTGCTGTCGCAACTGTTTCACCCCGGGCGGGAGATCATGGAATCGGCAGACGGCCTGTTGGCGGTAGCCTACTCGGCCTCTGCGGTGCCCAATGAGCGCTTCCGGGTGATGCCACGGGCGCTGGACCAGGCAATGATCGACGAAATCGTCCAGGGCTATGCCGGCGCCGCACGCCGCCTGCACCAGGCCGGCCTGGATGGCGTCGAGGTGGTGGCCAGCCATGGCTACCTGCCCGCGCAGTTTCTCAACCCCCGGGTGAACATACGCAGTGATGGCTACAACGGTGACCTGGATCAGCGCCTGAGGTTCTTGCGCGAAGTGCTGGCCGCGGTGCGCGCCGCCACCGATGAGCAGTTCATCATTGGCCTGCGCATCAGCGCTGACGAGCGCGACAGCCAGGGCCTGAGTGAAGACGAGTCACTGGCTGCTGCCGTGGCCTTGCAGGGCCAACTCGACTACCTGCATATCGTCGCCGGTACCTCGGCCTCGCTGGGTGGCGCGGTCCATATCGTGCCACCAATGGCCATCGAACCGGCGTACCTGGCCCGCGAGGCTGGCACCTTCAAGCAACAGCTGGCTATCCCCCTGTTCGTCACCGGGCGCATCAACCAGCCCCAGGAAGCCGAGCTGATCCTGGCCCGCGGCCAGGCTGATGTGTGCGGCATGACCCGGGCGCTGATCTGCGATCCGTCGATGCCAGGCAAGACCGAACGCGGCCAGGTCGAAGACGTGCGCGCCTGCATCGCCTGCAACCAGGCATGCATCGGCCATTTCCATCGTGGTTTGCCCATTTCCTGCATCCAGCGCCCGGAAACCGGGCGTGAGTTGCAGTATGGGCACCTCAAGCCCACTTCTTCGCCCAAGCGCATAATGGTCGCCGGCGGCGGGCCTGCCGGCATGAAGGCCGCCGCCGTGGCCGCCGCGCGCGGGCACCAGGTCACGCTGTACGAGGCGGGCCCGCAGCTCGGTGGGCAGGTGCTGCTGGCCCAGCTGCTGCCACGGCGTAGCGAGTTCGGGGGTGCCAGCACCAACCTTCAACGGGAAATGGCCCTGGCAGGTGTAGAAGTGGTGCGCAACACCCGGGTCGACCGCGCGCTGGTCGAACGTGAGCGCCCTGATCTGGTCATTGCCGCTACCGGCGCCACTCCCTACTGGCCGGCGTTCGAGCGTACCGGCGAGCTTCAGGTAGTGGACGCCTGGCAAGTGCTGCGCAATGAGGTGAAACCGGGGCGTTCGGTGCTGGTGATCGACTGGCGCTGTGACTGGATCGGCCCCGGTATCGCCGAACGCCTGGTGCGCGAAGGACATCAGGTCCAGTTGGCGGTCAACGGCACTCATTGCGGCGAGAGCCTGCCGCTTTATGTACGTGACCAACTGGCCGGCGAGCTGCATCGCCTGGGTATCCCTGTCACCCCATACGCACGCCTGTATGGCAGCGACGACAACACGGTGTATTTGCAGCACACCGCCAGCGGCGATCCGATGATCTTCGAAGGCATCGACACCCTGGTGCTGTGCATGGGGCATCTACCGCAAGACCACCTGGCCACTGAACTGGCAGGTGTGGTGGACGTACGGCGGATTGGCGACTGCCTGGCGCCGCGCACGGCCGAAGAAGCGATTCACGATGGCCTGACGGTTGCCTGGGCACTCTGAGGCTGTACATACTGCGGCTTTTGCGATGGACCGACGCGCATGAGCCAACCCTCCCAGCCCCCCGCCAGCGAACCCGGGGGCGCCGCGCCGCAGTTCCTCGGCACCCGCATCCGCGGCCTGCGCAAGCGCCGCGGCATGACCTTGGCGGAGCTGGCCGCACACAGTGAACTGACCGCAGGCTATATCAGCCAGCTGGAGCGCAACCTCTCCTACCCGTCGATCCCGGCGCTGTTCAATATCGCCCGCAGCTTGGGCGTGACCATCCAGTGGTTCTTCGCCAGCGAAGCCACCACCGCGCCCGAAGACCAAGGCTATGTGGTGCGGCGTAACAGCCGCCTGAGCGTGCATTACGAAGATGGCATCGTTGATCAACTGCTCACTCCCCAGCCCAACCGCCAGCTGGAGATGCTGCACTCACGTTTCCCGCCAGGTACTTACAGCCAGCAAAGCTACAGCCACGACGGCGAAGAAGCCGGTTACCTGCTCAGCGGCACGTTTGAGCTGTGGGTAGGCGAGCGGCATTTCCAGCTGAGTGAAGGCGACAGCTTCAGCTTCTCGAGCCAGGAGCCCCATCGCTACGGCAACCCCGGTGAGGTGGATGCCGTGGTGATCTGGGTGATCACGCCGCCAACATTCTGAAGCACTCCGGCAAGCACTGGTAACACCGTTGACCGGCAATACGGTCTACCTTGTCCACCGAACTTCAAAGGAGCACAACCATGAAGCAGATCCTGATCATTGGTGCGGGCTTTGCCGGCCTGTGGAGCGCACTCAGCGCCATCCGCCAGGTTGACCTCAACGGCAGCAAGGGCGTCGAGGTCACCTTGCTCGCGCCCCAGGCTGAACTGCATGTGCGTCCGCGCTTCTACGAGCCAGACGCGCATACCCTGGCGGCCCCCCCTGCAGGCGCTGTTCGACGCTGTCAATGTCCGTTTCGTGCAGGGCACGGCATACCACATCGATGAAGCGGCCCGCCGCGTGGGCTATCGCACCCGCAGCGGCACTCGCTGCACCCTGCCCTATGACCGTCTGATCATGGCCTGCGGCAGTGAGCTTGAGCGCCCTGACATGGACGGCATCGAGCATGCCTTCGACGTCGACAAGCTCCACAGCGCCGCACGCCTGGAAACCCACCTGAAGTCACTGGCCAGCCTGCCGAACACGCCGGCACGCAATACTGTGGTAGTAGCCGGGGGCGGTTTTACCGGCATCGAGACGGCCACCGAATTGCCGGCCCGCTTGCGCGCGATACTGGGTGAAGACGCCGCGTTGCGCGTAGTGGTAATCGACCGCGGCGCCAGGATTGGCGCAGCCCTGGGTGACGGCATCCGTCCAGCCATCGAGCAGGCATGCGAGGCCCTGGGCGTGGAGTGGGTTTGCGGTGCTACAGTAGTTTCGGTAGACCCTGCCGGTGTGCAGCTGGACAACGGCCAGCGTATCGACGCCAGCACGGTGGTCTGGACGGTTGGCTTCAAGGCCAACCCGCTCACCGAACAGATCAGCGGCGAGCGCGACAACCGCGGCCGCTTGCATGTCGATGGCAACCTGAAGGTCAAGGGCAATGATGCCGTGTATGCCGCGGGAGACGTGGCTTACGCCACCTGTGACGCGCTTGGCAACCCTGCAATGATGTCGTGCCAGCATGCGATTCCGCTGGGGCGCCACGCAGGCAACAATGCCGCGGCCGAGCTGATTGGCGTGCCACCGATGGCTTACAGCCAGCCCAAGTACGTGACCTGCCTGGACCTGGGGGCTTGGGGTGCGGTGTATACCGAAGGATGGGACCGTGAGGTGTCGCCACCGGAGGACAAGGCCGAAGCCAAAGCGCTGAAGCGCCAGATCAATTCAGTGTGGATTTATCCGCCAGCGGCTGACCGTGCAGCAGCCTTGGCAGCCGCTGATCCGCTTATTCCGGTAGCCTGAACGCTTCTACGGGTTGGGGTGGCCTTGTCCCTCGACAGGGCCACGCTTGCAACCAACCGCTCCCTTGATCAGGCAGCCGCAAACAGCTCGTTGGCAATCTGCGCCTGTGCAGCATCGATCGCCTGGCTGCGCTGCTCCGGGCCATAGGCCAGGCCGTGGGCCCGGACAATTTCCAGGTCGGTAATACCAATGAAGCCCAGGAACACTTTCAGGAAGTCTTCATGCCCGGCGCCAGTCGGCTGGCCAGCGTGCAGGCCACCCGCAGTGGAAACCAGCACCACTTTCTTGTTGCCGCACAGGCCTTGCGGGCCGGCTTCGGTGTAGCTGAAGGTCTTGCCGGCGACGGCCACACGGTCAATCCAGGCTTTTAGCTGGGTCGGCACGGTGAAGTTGTACATTGGCGCGCCAATCACCACGGCATCGGCAGCCAGAAACTCTTCGAGCGTCTCGGCGCTCAGCTTGGCTTCGAAAGCCTGGGCCGCGTCGCGTACGTCTTCAGGGGTGCCTGCAGCGACCAGGGTGGCGGCGGAGAAGTGGGCAATGGCATCGGCAGCCAGGTCGCGGTAAACCACCTCAACGCTTGGGTCTGCAGCCTTCCAGGCTTCGACCACTTCGCGGCTCAGCTGACGCGAGGCGGAATTGTCGCCCAGGATGCTCGAATCGATGTGCAACAGTTTCATGGGACTCTCCTGTGAGTGAAGACCGCATCTGTGGGCGATCACGATGGGGAGAATCCTATCGAAGTGATCAATAGCTGATAAGTCAGCAAAAATGCGTTAGTTTGTCCCACAGATGGAACAGTGAGACATGCCCATGCAAGACCTCAACGACCTCTTCTACTTCGCGCGCGTCGTCGAAGCCGGCGGATTCGCCGCCGCCGGGCGCCAGCTGGGTATCCCCAAGTCGCGCCTGTCGCGGCGTATCGCCGAGCTTGAAGAGCGCCTGGGCACACGCCTGTTGCAGCGCACCACACGGCAACTCAAGCTCACCGCAGTAGGTGAACGTTACTTGCATCATTGTCAGGCCATGCTGCTGGAGGCCGAAGCCGCCGACGAAACCGTGGCCAGCATGAGCAGTGAACCGCGCGGGCGTTTGCGGGTTTCCTGCCCGGTGGCACTGGCACACGCCTTCCTGCCGGATGTGATCAGCCGCTTTCTCGAGCAGTACCCGCTGGTGCAACTGGACATGGTATTGCTCAACCGCCGGGTCGACCTGATTTCCGAAGGCATTGACGTAGCGTTGCGCGTACGCGACCTGGGCGACGAAGACCCGGCCCTGGTCACCCGCCGCCTGCGCCAGGCACAAATGCAACTGGTGGCTGCACCCGGTTTTGCCGACCACATTCGCGAACCGGGCGAGCTGGCATCTTTGCCCGTGCTGGGCGCAGCCGAAGCGGACCGGCTGGTACACTTCCGCCTGTTCGGCCCCCATGGCAAGCAGCAGGAAATAGCGCTGGAGCCACGCTTGGCGATCGATGATTTCGTAGTACGTAACGCTGCTGTACGTGCCGGGCTGGGGTTCACTGCGCTGCCCAGCATGTTCTGTGAAGAGGAACTGGAACGCGGCGAACTGGTGCGCCTGCTGCCAGACTGGTCGCTGCCGGGTGGCTACCTGCAGGCGGTTTACCCACACCGGCGTGGCCTGCTGCCTGCGGTCCGGGTGTGGATCGATCACCTGGCGGCGTCATTCGAGGCTTGTGGAGAGCGGTATGTCTGAACGGAAGATGAGCGAGGCCCAGGTGGCGGCATTTTGTCTGAGCCTGCCAGGGGCGCGGGAAGACTACAAATGGGGCGGCATCCGAGTGTTTTCGGTGGCAGAAAACAAGATGTTCGCGGTGCTCGACCTGGCGGGTGCCGGGTTGTCGTTCAAGGTAGCCGACGAGCTGTTTCTGGGTTATTGCGATCGCCCCGGCATACGTCCGGCGCCTTACCTGGCGCGGGCGCGATGGGTCAGCATGGCGCCGCCCTACCCCATGGGGCGTGATGAACTGTGTGATGTGTTGCAGCGGTCGCACCAGCTGGTAGTGCGTCGGTTGCCCAAGCGGTTGCAGGTGGGGTTGGTCATGTGATCTACCTGTACCGGCCCTTTCGCGGCATTACCCGCAAAGAGGCCGGCACAACTGCACATCAACCAAGGGGCAGATAACGCCCGTCAAGAAACAGCCAGTCTGCCCAGAACACCTGGTGCAGCAGCACAATCCCCCAGCACACCAGCTGGAACGACACCTTGCGGGTCTTGTGCCGAAACAGCTGCTGCGCCAACAGCGCCCCCGGCCAACCACCGAGCAACTCGCTGGCATGCAGCACTTTCTCGGGTGTACGCCAGGCCTGCTTACGTGCCTGCTGCTTGTCCTGCCAATACAGCACCAGGCTGATCAGGCTCATGGCCGGGTACAACGCCAACGGCCACCAGGCCTGATCGTTCCAGGCCATGCGCGCCGCCCCCAGGCCGGGCAACAGGCAAAGCACGCCCAACAGCAGCAGCTTCAGGCGCACATTGCGCACGCCTTCAGCCCGTTGCCCACGCAGCGCCTCAGCCATGTGCCGTGGACCAGTCGACCCAACCGAACTGCCAGGTCGCCAGAATGAACAGGCCGAACACAATGCGATACCAGGCAAATGCCGCGTAGCTATGGTTGGCAATGAACTTGAGCAACGCCCGTACGGCAATCATGGCGAAGATGAACGAGGTCACGAAGCCGAGCGCGAACACCGGCAGATCGCCGGGCTGGAACAAGTCACGGTATTTGTAGCCCGAATATACCGCCGCACCGACCATGGTCGGCATTGCCAGAAAGAACGAGAACTCGGTCGCTGCCTTGCGCGACAGGCCGAACAGCAGGCCACCGATAATGGTCGAACCGGAGCGCGACGTGCCCGGGATCATCGCCATGCACTGGATGAAGCCTATTTTCAGCGCATGGCTCCAGCGCATGTCGTCCACATGGTCCACCTCCACACGGTGCTCACGGCGCTCGGCCCAGAGCATGATGACGCCACCCACCACCAGTGCCGCCGCCACGGTGACGGGGTTGAACAGGTATTCGTGAATAAGGTCGGCGAACAGCACACCCAAGACCACCGCCGGCATGAACGCCAGCAGCAGGTTGCCCGTGAAGCGGCGCGCCTTGGGCTGGTGGGTCAGGCCGAAGACCACTTCGAAAATCTTGCTGCGAAACTCCCACACCACCGCCAGGATTGCCGCCAGCTGAATGATGATGTTGAAAGCCATGGCACGTTCGCCGCCAAAACCGATCAGGTCGGCGACGATAATCTGGTGACCGGTACTGGAGATCGGCAGAAACTCCGTCAGCCCTTCGACCACGCCTAAGATGATTGCCTGGAAGGCAGTCCAAAAATCCATCATTCCCCCGGATGGAGCTCTGCTTGTCGCAGGCCCCTTGTTCTTGATTTGCTTGAAATTGCCTTACACGGCCCGGCTGTTTTACAGCGACTGTTGGGCGCAACGCCAGCGGAAAAGTTCATGCCTGTTAAAGGTTTCATCTTGCGCGGCCGAAATCCTGACAGAGCCCCTTGGCAATCGCTTTACCCGACCCGTTGCAGACTATCACCAACATAGCACTTAGCCATTAGTCGAGTGTGGGCTCGCTGCAAAGCATGCTTCGATGCACCTTAATAAAAAGAACAATGCGGGAGCTGATGGATGAACACTTTGAGATCGATGTCAATCAGTCAGCGCCTGTGGCTGATCCTTGTGGTGGCAGTGGCTATGCTGGTGGTACTGGGCCTGCTGATGCTGCGGCAGATCCATGGCGACCTGTACCAGGCCAAGGCAGAGAAAACCCGCCATGTGGTGCAAACCGCCGCGGGTGTGCTGGCCTATTACCAAGGCCTGGAAGCTGCCGGCACGCTCAGCCGCGAAGCCGCCCAGCAACAGGCGCTGCAAGTAGTGCGCGCGCTGCGCTACGACCATGACGACTATTTCTGGATCAATGACCTGGGGCCGAAGATGATCATGCATCCGGCCAACCCCAAGCTCGACGGCCAGGACCTTTCAGCCATCCGCGACCCCGATGGTTTCGCCGTGTTCAACGAAATGGTCGCCCTTGCCCGCCAGCAGGACGCCGGCCCGGTCAACTATCGCTGGCCCAAGCCCGGCGCCAGTGAGCCGGTAGCCAAGACCTCGTATATTCAGTTGTTCAAGCCGTGGGGCTGGATCATCGGTTCGGGCGTGTACGTCGATGACGTGCAGGCCGAATTCGCTCGCCAGTTGCGCGACGCTTCGCTGGTTGGTGTGGGCATTGCCCTGCTGATGGCGCTGGTGGTCATGCTGATCGCCCGCAGCATCGCCCGCCCGCTGCAGGAAGCGGTACAGGCGATGGGCAACATCGCCAGCGGCGAAAGCGACCTGACCCGGCGCCTGGACACCCATGGCAGCGACGAGATCACCCACCTGGGCGAGCACTTCAACCGTTTCAACGGCAAACTGCAAGGTGTCGTCGGCCAGCTGCAAGGCGCGGCCCACGCATTGGCCCAGTCCGCCGGGCACGTCGGTGACAATGCGGGTGCCGCACAACAGCGCAGTGCCCAGCAATCGTTACAGATGGACCAGGTGGCCACTGCAGTCAATGAGGTGACCTACGCCGTGCAGGACGTGGCCAAGACCGCTGAACAGGCCGCCGGAGAAATGCGGACGGCACAACAACAGGTGACGCACGGCCAGCAGGCCATCCACGGCAGCCTGGCGCAGATCGACCGCCTGTCGCTGACCATCGATGAGGCCGTACAGGTAATCCGCGACCTGGCCGGCCACAGCACGCGCATCGGCGGCGTGCTGGACGTGATTCGTTCCATTGCCGAACAGACCAACCTGCTGGCGCTGAATGCCGCCATCGAGGCTGCACGGGCTGGCGAGCAAGGCCGAGGCTTTGCAGTGGTCGCCGACGAGGTGCGCCTGCTGGCCCAGCGTACAGCACAATCGACGGCCGAGATTCATACCATGATCGAGCACCTGCAGAGTCAGTCGGACGCTGCGGTCAAGGCCATAGACACCAGCAGCGAGGCATCGCGCCAGACTGTCGAACAAGCCCGCGAGGCCGGCGCCAGCCTGGACGCCATCAACCAGGTGCTGAACAACCTCACCGCATTGAATGCCTCCATTGCCAGCGCTACCTTGCAGCAGTCGCATGTGGTCGAAGAGATCAACCGCAATGTGCTGGATACTGCCGGGTTGTCGCAGCAGACCGCCGATGCGGCGCGTCAGTCCAGCGATGCCGGGGTGGCATTGGGGCGGTTGAGCGAAGAGCTGGAGCAGTTGTTGCGGCAGTTCCGGGTCTGAGAACAAGCCCTTTGTGGGTGCGGGCATGCCTGCTCCAGCAGGTATCGCGTGACCTTGAAGCCTGCGCTGCACCTGTGGGAGCTCTGTCTTGCTCAATTTCTGAAAGCTGGCGCGATTGGAGTGGGAGCGGCCTTGTGTCGCGAAAGGGCCGCGTAGCGGCCCCCGACAATCTGCGCATCAAAGCCGAAATCCCGGGGCCGTTTTGCGGCCCAATCGCGACACAAGGCCGCTCCCACAGGGCGCGTGTAGCCCGCTGAAGGTCAGTGATGATACGAGTCATCTTCACCGGCAAAGCTGATTGACACACCACTGGATGGGTGGAGGGGAAGCAGAGTGACCAGGATGCGGCGGGGTGCTGGTAATCAAGGCGCCGCCGATCCTTTGTGGGCATGCCCGCGAAGGAAGCAACGCGGTGGATGGCACCGGCGCTGCCGGTGTTCGCGGGTAAACCCGCTCCTACAACCGGGTATCCCACCGCTGCGCCCTACACCTTCACCGGCCGACCCGCTACAATCTCGCCCCTTCCCCGTAGCCTCCAAGGATCGCCGATGTCCGGCCTTGAACTCATTGCCGCCCTCCTCGGCGTAACCGCTGTCTGGCTCACGGTCAAGCAGAACGCCTGGTGCTGGCCAATCGGCCTGGTCATGGTGCTGATTTATGGCTGGCTGTTCTACGAGGTAAAGCTGTACTCGGGCATGTTGCTGCAAGTGGCCTACGCCATCCTGCAACTGTACGGCTGGTGGCAATGGAAGCGCCCCGGCCACGCTGAAGACGCCCGTCAGGTCTCCCGCCTGCAACGCCCGGCACTGTTCACCGGCCTGGCCACCGGGGTGCTGCTGAGCGCCGCCCTGGGCGCGGCCATGGCCAACTGGACCGATGCCGCCCTGCCCTGGCTGGATGCCACCCTGACCGGATTCAGCCTGGTGGCGCAACTGTGGATGGCGCAGAAACGCCTGCAGTGCTGGCCCCTGTGGGTCGTGGTCGACATCATCTATGTGGGCCAATACCTGCATCAGCAGTTGTATTTCACCGCCGCCTTCTTCGCCGTGCTCACCCTGATTGCTGTACGCGGCTGGCTGGAATGGCGCCGCGACCCGGCGTTGGTACAGCCATGAGTGCGCCACAAGCAATGAAAGTGCTGGTACTGTGCGGCCCAGAATCCAGTGGCAAAAGCTGGCTTAGCGGGGTGATCCAGGCACATTTTGGTGGCGTGGTGGTGGGCGAGTACGTGCGCCATTTCATCGACCAGCAATGCCGTGACACCTGCTACGTCGATATTCCCGCCATCGCCCGCGGGCAACTGGCATGGGAGGACCGTGCGCGCGAGCTGGCGCCCCCACTGCTAATTCTGGACACCCACCTGCTGAGCAACATGCTCTGGAGCCAGGCACTGTTCGACGACTGCCCAACCTGGCTGGAAGAGGCACTGCTGACACGGCGTTACGACCTGCACCTGTTGCTCAGCCCGCAAGGGGTGGACTGGATTGCCGATGGTCAGCGTTGCCAACCCGATCTCAGCGATCGTCAGCGCTTTTTCGACGACAGCCAGGCGTGGCTGAGGCGGCACAACCAGCCGCACCAAATACTCGATGGCAATTGGCCGCAACGCCAATTGCTGGCCTTGCAATCGGTTGCTATGCTGCTTGGTAGCGATGCGCCATCATGCCCAACCGAGTGTTAAACCACTGACACACTCCGGTGGGGCAAAGCCCCCGAAATTGCGGGGCTTCCCCCTGTCCTGGGGGCAGTGTCAAGCCCGTGAAACACACTTGCAAAAACCCTTCCAATCAAGGCCACAGCTGACTTTGCCGGCAACGCGCAGGGCAAGCTGTTTCAAGCCTGAGACAACATGCGCCGCATTTTGTCAGCCTCTTGCCCTAACTATCTGATCTAAAAAAGATTCTAAAAAGCGGCACACCTTCTGCTCTGTCGTTCGCATCGCTGAACAGGGCCAGCGCTCAAAGAAGGAGTTGCCGTCGTGAGGAAACGTGACAAACGCCTCTATCACCTATTACTGGTGGGTTGTGTACTGGGGTCACTCAGCCTGACGGCTCAGGCGGACAAGGGGATCATCATCATCAAGCGCGATGTGCAGGTGCGCAACGCGACCATCCCCCCTCTGATCCCAGACCCGAGCCCTACCACTGTCAATGCCAACCCTTCTGCCCACGTGCTCAAGCAAACCAACGAGCTGAGCGATGGCGACTTCGCCGGCATCAGCAGCGGTGCAGGCATCAGCAACCTGGTCACCCAGCAGACCAACAACCTGGGTGGCAACCTCGGCAACCAGAACCAGCTTCCCAACTTGGCGGGCGGACGCGGCACGGGGTCGGGTAACGGTATCTCGAACATGGTCAACTCGAGCGTGCAGCGTGGCCTCGCGCCGCTGCAGATTCTGACCGGCGGGGGCAAGTGAGATGAAGCGCACACTGCTGATGCTGGCCGCCCTTTGCACTGCGCCGGCCTTTGCGCAATCCCTGGTTCCCGTCATCAACAACGCCGATATCGACAGTTCAGGCAGCCGCTATCAGGGCAACCTCTCTGTCAACCAGGCCGCTGGCGACAAACAGCAGCAAGTCAATGCGCGTGCCATCGCCGTCGGCCCCGAAGCCAATGCAAGCACCCAGATCCGGCAACGGCTCAACACGCCCGCCGACCCCGCGATGGACGCCCGCTCAACCATCCAGGGCAACGCTTTCAGCAACGGCAGCGGCGCCCTGGGGGTCAACCAGAGCGCAGGTGCCAACACCCAGCAAGCCAACGCACTGAACATCAGCATTGGCGCACAACCGCAAAGCATCGACGACAGCGTCCTCATGCAGCAGAACGTGGCGCTGATCAACAACTCAGGAGCAACTGACATTCCAGCAGGCTATCGCCAGGTCACCACCAGTGACCAGGCCTTCACCGGTAGCCGAGGGGTGATCCAGTTGAACCAGAGTGCCGGGGTGGGAAACCGAATGGCCAACACCTTGAGCATCCGGGTCGCGGATTGACCCTGCAGTTAAGAACGACACTTAACCTAATAGCGTACGGAGAATCACCATGAAACCCTCGATGGCAATCAAGCCTCTGGTTTTCGCAATTGCTGCGGTCATGGCTGTTGCTGTACAAGCTGGGCAAAATGATCGGCGTAATGACCACCATAACGGCCACCACAACAATGGTCATCACACGCCTCCACCCACCAAGATCCCTGTGTATGCAACGGCCAATGCCTGGGATACCCAAACCAGCACTCGCAACCGCATCTCCAATGAAGGCACCATCAACGAAGCCGAGATGAGTGACTCTGGCACCGGCTCCAGCGGCAACGTTGGCATAAACGTGGCGGCCGGTAACGGCAACCAGCAAGATAACGCCGCTGCCATTGCCAACGCAGGCTCCGACTCGAGCCTGGACAACAGCTTCGTGTTCGGCATGGCCAGTGCCACAGCTGACGTTGTGCAAACCAGCAGAAACAACCGGGTCGACAACTATTCGACCCAGTCTTCGGCTGTGATGAGCGGCTCGGCCAGCGGGGCTGAGGGCAACATTGGCATCAACGTTGCCGGTGGCGACCTCAACCAGCAGAAAAACACCATGGCCATCGCCAACACCGGTGCCCCGCTGGGTAACGCCACTGCCACGGCTTCGGCCAATCAGGACGGCCCAGGCCTGATTGTAAACAACAGCGCCGACCGCACCTATCGGGTGGATACGATTACCATCACCAAATCGGCCAGCGGTTCAAGCTCGAAGGAAGGCAGCTTCAACTCGACCGACGACCGCAGCTCGTCTTCGAGCTTCAGCGTCGCCGGTGCGCAAAGCGCCAGTTCCAGCGGCTCCAGTGGCTGGAACGCCAGCGGCTCGCAATCCAGCAATGCCAGCGGCTCCCACAACTCGAGCGCAAGTGGCTCGTTCGGCTGGGATGCCAGTGGCTCTGCCAGCGGCAGCCACAGCGCGTCGAGCAGCGCCAGCCTGGCAGCTTCGCTGGACGCTGACGTTAGCGCCTCGCGTACCCGTACCACCGACTTTGGTCGTTTCGAGCGTACCGATTCCAGCTCCTTCGATGGCTCGCTGAATGCGTCGCTGGATGTGTCGGTCGACAAGTCGCACGAAAGTGCATACGACTCGTCGTTCGAGAAAGCATTCGACTCCAACTACGACAAGGCGCATCAGTCGTCGTACGACAAGTCCAAAGAGTCTTCGTACACCAAGTCTCACGACTCTTCGTACGAGAATGCTTCGGCGTCTGAGTTCTCGAAGTCTGGCGAGCAATCAAAACAATCCTCGAACGACGTTTCGAAGAGCTACAGCGAAAGCAGCGCCTACGACTTGAGCAATACTGTGTCCTTCCAAGTGCTGACCCCGACCGGCTGGGCCAACCCAGTTACCAACACTGCAACCCTTAGCGGTTCGGTGAACGGTGGCAGCGGTAACCTGGGCGTGAACGTAGCAGCCGGTGTGGGCAACCAGCAAAGCAACTCGCTGGCCATCTCCAACACTTCGTTCTGACCGCTGTGCTTGAGGCCCCCTTCGGGGGGCCTTTCTTCAACACACCGTAAGGCATCCGATCATGCGTATTTTCGCCTTGGCGTTTTTGCTGTGCCTGGCCAGCGTGAGCGAAGCTGCACAAATGCCGCTGTCCGTCCTGCCGGGCGGCGCTGTGGTGTTCAAACCGATCCAGAGCTTGCGTGAACGTAAATTCGCAGACCTGGTGCAACAAAAGACCGACTTCAGCTGCGGCGCCGCCGCGCTGGCGACCATCCTGCGCCAGGCGTACTGGCTGGATGTGGACGAACATCAGATCATCGAAGGCATGCTGGCCCACGCCGACCAGGACCTTGTGCGCACGCAAGGCTTCTCGATGCTCGACATGAAGCGCTACGTCGAAAGCCTCGGGATGCGTGCCCGCGGTTACCGGGTGGCACCTGAAACCCTGCACAGCGTACGCATTCCTGTCGTGGTGCTGATGGATGTGCGCGGCTACAAGCACTTCGTGGTCATGCAGAAAGTCGACAAAGGTTGGGTGTACATCGGTGATCCGGTGCTGGGCCACCGGCGATACAAGGTCGACGATTTCCTCAAGGGCTGGAACGGCATCATCTTCGCGGTGATCGGCCAGGGTTACGACAAGAACAACATCCTGCTCGACCCGCCCCTGCCACTGACCGCCAAGGGCCGGGTGAACAACTTCACCCCCGTGCAGGACGCAGAGCTGCTGGACTTCGGCTTCATCAGAAGCGACTTCTTCTAACGACTGTTCTAATGACAAGGAGCATGAAGCTCCAGGGAGCATTTCATGAAGACTTCATTGTGGTTGGCCATCGCCTGCCTGGCAGCCAGCTTGCCCAGTCACGCAGAGGCGTTGAAACCCATCGAACTGAAGGACCAGGAGCTGGCCAACCTCCGGGGCCGCTATGTGATGCCCGGACGAATCGTGAGCTTCGGCATTGTCATGTCCAGCACCTGGCAAAATACAAAAGGGGATGTGATCGGGGCAACGTCCACGCTGCAGGTTCAGCAATCGACCATCAAACCCCAGTTCTATGTCTCGATGATCGATAGAAAAGGCGCAGGTACGGCGCCGAGCAGCGCGTCTGCTGCCGGGACTGGCGTGGTAACGGGCGGCAACGGCCTGACCACCACCGAAGGTGTGACCCAGGTGGTCCGTGCAGCCGGTGACAACAACGCCGCTTACAACAACGTCGATATCAATGTGACCAAAGCCAACCAGGCCCCCGCCGTACAACAGCAAGGCCAGGTACTGGCCGCCGGCCAGACCCTGGTCGGGGAAAATGGCGCCGGCGCGCTCAGTGTGTCCTCAAGCGGTGTGGGCGTGCAGCTCAACATCAATGCCAGCAACAACCAAGGCAGCAGCGTGCAACGCCTGGCCCAAGGTGGCCTGCTGCAGAACTCGACGCTGCTTGGCAACGGCAACCTGGTCAACAACGTCACCACCCTGAACGTTGTCATGCGCGAGAGCGTGCCGACAGCGGCTTCCCTCAACGGTAGCCTCGACCAGCTCAAAGGTCTTCGCACCTTCGGATACTGATCTACGCTCAGTCTCATCAAAAGTAGTTGGAAGGGACGGCAACTCCATGTACCGATCTTTTACGCTCAGAGCTTTTGTGTGCTTGACTACCTTGGCCCCCGCCACCGCACTTTACGCAGCCGCCGACCCACAAGTCGAAGCGCTGAAACAGGAACTGATTGAACTCAAACGCCGCTATGAGGCACAGCAACAGGCGCTGATGGTGCTGGAGCAACGTGTGCGCCAGGTCGAGGAGGCCCCTGCTGCCGCGCAACCCAAACGCTTGGTCAAGTCTCCGGCCGAAGGGGTGAAAGGTGCGCAGACCGTCGCCTCTGGCGCACCGGGCACTACAGGGAGCTCCTACGGCCAGGCGCTGACAGCCGATTCCGAGCCGGCGCAAAGCGTTTCCAACCTGTATGACGAAGCCAGCGGATTCTTTGGCGGGGGCAAGTTCAGCTTCGAAACCGGCGTTACCTATACCCATTACGATACCCGTGCGCTGACCCTCAATGGCTTTCTGGCACTGGACTCGATCTTCCTCGGCAGCATCAACCTTGACCGGATCAAGGCTGACAACTGGACCCTGGACATGACCGCGCGCTACAACCTGGCGCAGCGCTGGCAGTTCGATATCAACGTCCCCGTGGTTTACCGCGAGTCCACCTACTCGTCTGGCGGTGCGGGGGGAGCCGGGGCAACCACTTCCGATGCCAGCGTGACCCGCGACCCGGAAATCGGCGATATCAACGTCGGGGTGGCCTACAAGTTCCTCGACGAGGACGAAACCTGGCCTGACGCAGTGGCCACCCTGCGAATCAAGGCACCGACCGGCAAAGACCCCTATGGCATCAAACTGCGCGAGGTGGACGGCAACAACAACCTCGCGGTACCGGAAAGCCTACCGACCGGCAACGGTGTATGGTCGATCACACCGGGCATCTCGCTGGTCAAGACCTTCGACCCGGCCGTGCTGTTCGGCAGCCTGTCCTACACCTACAACATGCAAGACTCGTTCAGCGACATCAGTCCGCAGGTGAACAGCAAGGTGCCGGGTGACGTCAAGCTTGGCGACTCGTGGCAGATCGGCGGTGGCATCGCCTTTGCCCTTAACGAAAAGATGAGTATGTCGTTCTCGGTATCCGACCAGTTCGCCCGCAAGAGCAAGATCAAACCTGATGGCGGCGACTGGCAATCGATCTCCAACAGTGACTACAACGCCGCCAACTTCAACATCGGCCTGACCTTCGCCGCCACCGACAACCTGACCATCGTGCCCAACCTGTCCATTGGTCTGACCGATGACGCACCTGACTTTTCTTTCAGCCTGAAATTCCCTTATTACTTCTGATAGTTGCCATCGGCCGGGCCCGTGCGAACGGGCCCGACTTTGGTTACAAGCCTTGTAACCGGCCGCCTTCCCTGCCCTGGCCTGATATCATCAATCACAGATGCATGACGATTTAATGGCAAAAGGGAAGTTTTTGTGAAGAACCTGTCCGACCACCCAAGCACCCGGCTTGCCGCTTTGGCGGCCCTGGTGCTGGTGATCCCACTGGGTACGCGCGCCATGCTGGGTTGGTCCAACCCGTTCGGTTACCTGTCCGATCTCGCCCTCGGCAGCCTGTTGATAGTGCTGCTACACCGCAGGCCGTGGTGGCTGGCGCTGCCCGTGCTGCTGGCCTGGGCGGCGCTGTGGGTGGCCTCGGCCGAACTGGTAAGCGCAGTGGGCCGACTGCCCACCAGCGCCGACCTTAACTACCTGACCGACCCGCAATTCATGGAGAATTCGACCGGTGGCGGCCTGGCCCATGCCTGGCTGCCCTGGGCCCTGGGTGGCGGCCTGCTGGCCTGGCTGGCCTGTGCGTGGCGCAGCCGTGCACGGCGTAGCCAGCCACTGCCGCGCAAAGCCTGGGCCATACCCGTACTGCTTTTCGGCGCGCATTGGAGCAGCCAGCAGCTGGTACCTTCCGATGCCGACCAGTGGCGGCAATACAACCTCCCCCACCAGTTGATGTCTGCCGGCGTCGGTAATCTGCAACGCCAGGTCGAAGGCTGGATGGGCCGCACGCAAACCTTCACCCCGCTGGCCAGCAGCGGCCTGACTCAATCCGACCTGCATGGGCAAAGGCTGCTTGCCGGCCCTGGAAGCGCCCGCAACTTGCTGGTGATTACCCTGGAAGGCATCCCGGGCGCCTACCTGCAGCCTAACCGCCAGGCGCTGAACAGCCGTTTCAACGACGACTTGATGCCCAAGCTCAGCAAGTGGGCCGAGCGCGGCATGAACACCCCAGACTACGTGCTGCACACCCACCAGACCATCCGTGGCCTGTATGCGATGCTGTGCGGCGATTACGACAAGCTGGCCAATGGCACGCCCAAGGGCGTAGAACTGCTGACCCAGAACGAACGCAACCAGGCCTGCCTGCCGGCGCAATTGCGCCAGGCCGGCTTCACCACCCACTATCTGCAAGGCGCGGGCCTGCGCTTCATGGCCAAGGACCGCATCATGCCGCACATCGGTTTCGATTCGGTGCATGGCCAGGAGTGGTTCGCCAACAAGAACTACCTGGACTTCCCGTGGGGCAAGGATGACCGCGCCTTCTTCGAAGGTGCCCTGGGCTATGTGGGCCAGCTGCAGAAGCAGGACAAGCCATGGATGCTGACGCTGCTCACCGTGGGCACCCACCAGCCCTATTCGGCGCCGGCCGAGTACCTCGAGCGCTTCAACACACCGAAACAGGCAGCGGTCGCCTACCTGGATGACGCAGTCGGGGCATTTCTTGACAATCTCGAGCGCCAGGGCGTCCTCAAGGACACACTGGTGGTGGTGACTTCCGACGAGTCTCACGGCATCGATGGCGTGCGCCTGGCCTCGTCCTGGGGCTTCAACCTTACATTGGCGCCGGAGCAGGCCCAACTGCCAACCATCAAGCGCGGCACTTACGGCCATATCGACCTGGCCACCTCGCTGCTCGACTACTTCGCACTGCCCATTCCTGTAGCGCTTGGCGGTCGCTCGTTGTACCGCGACTACGACAGCGGCCGCGAAATGATTTCCTACACCAACGGCATGCTGCGCTACCACAACGGCCAGGGCCTGTTCACCGAATGTGACTTCCAGCAGCGCTGCCGGCGTTATGCCAGTGAAGGCTTCATCACCGACCAGGCCCGCTACCTCGGGCCGGCCGACAGCTTGCTGGGCCAACAGATCGGCGCCTTGGCCGGGGTGCTCGACCAATCCTTGCTGCAAACCCCACTCAACCTGCGTTACCAGTTTGGCGGCCCTTCGCCGATCAAGTTGCGCAAGCGCATTGACGATGACTGGGCCGACAACCTCATTGGCGCCCAGTATCTGGAAATGCCCGGAGGCTCGCATACCCGCGTGCGGGTCAAGGTCCGCTCGCTGGACCCTGAACGTGCGGCTTATATCCGGCTCAAGGCCAAGCAGTTGGAACAGGACGTGCCGCTGGGCCTGCCAGAAGAGGTAAAGGTCACTGCCGACGCGCCACTGGAGATGGAGTTCAGCTTCGACAACCCGACCGAGCGCAAGGCGTTTTCCTTCCACTTGCTGGGCTATGGCGGCGGCAAGGTAGAAGTCAGCGACTTCAGCGTGATCACCGCCCTGCCGGGTGAGGATGACGACACCGACGAACTGGCCGAGGGGCATATCGCTCATTCGGGCTAAGCAGGTACCGCTCATCGCCCGGTCACCGGTGCTTGTCGAATCGACCTGGTCGTACTCGACCAAGGTGTGAATCCCCCAGCGAGGAGACAGCACCATGAGCACCAGCGAAAGCAGGCACCCGGTGGTTTCCCGCAGCCAGTGGCTGGCAGCTCGCCAGCAACTGTGGCTGCACGAAAAGGCGTTTACCCACCACCGCGACGCGCTAGCCGCAGCCCGTCGCGCCCTGCCTTGGGTAAAGGTCGAGCAGGATTACCGCTTCTTCGGCCCGAACGGCGCGTTGAGCCTGGCCGACCTGTTCGCAGGCCGCAGCCAGTTGCTGCTTTACCACTTCATGTTCGCCGAAGGCTGGAGCGAGGGCTGCCCAGGCTGCTCTTTTCTGGCTGACCACTTTGACGGCGCCAACCTGCACCTGGCCCACCACGATGTGTCGCTGGTGGCGGTGTCACGGGCCCCGTATGCCGAATTTCAGGCATTTCGCCAGCGCATGGGCTGGCAGTTCCCGTGGTATTCGTCGCATGGCAGCCCCTTCAACGAGGACTTTGGCGTCAGTGTCGGCAGTGAAGGCCAGCGGCAGTACAACTATGAGCCGTATGTGGGCAATGAAAGCGAGCTGCCCGGCTTGAGTGCGTTTTTCCGCGAAGGCGACGGCAGCGTGTACCACACCTACTCAACCTACGCCCGCGGGCTGGACATTCTGGTCAACACCTACAACTTCCTCGACATTGCGCCACTGGGGCGCAACGAAGGTGGGACCATGGACTGGGTGCGGCACCATGACCGCTATGAAGGGCAACCGGACAAGCCTCACTGTTGTCACAAATGATGCAGGCAACACACACCTGTGGGGCAACTGTCTTGATCAACATTCGAAGGCCTGCGCGGTCGCCCCGTAGGAGCGGGTTCACCCGCGAACACCGGCAGAGCCGGTGCCATCCACCGCGTTGGTTTCTTCGCGGACATGCCCGCACAGAGACCTCGATCTGTCAGGCTCGCACACCCAGCATCCCGCGCTCGACGATAAAATCGATCACCGCCTGCAACCCCTCGCCCTTCTTCAGGTTGCTGAAGGTCCAGGGCCGCTGCGGCCGCATACGCTGGGTGTCGCGCTCCATCACTTCCAGTGAAGCCCCTACATAAGGCGCCAGGTCGGTCTTGTTGATCACCAGGAAGTCGGACTTGGTAATGCCTGGGCCGCCCTTGCGCGGGATCTTCTCGCCCTCGGCCACGTCGATCACGTAGATGGTCAAGTCGGCCAACTCCGGGCTGAACGTGGCGCTGAGGTTGTCACCGCCGCTTTCCACGAAAATGACTTCGAGGTTACCGAACTTGCGCGCCAGCGCTTCGACCGCCGCCAGGTTCATCGAGGCGTCTTCACGAATGGCCGTGTGCGGGCAGCCGCCGGTCTCCACGCCAACGATGCGCTCCGGCTCAAGGGCGCCGGCCTCGGTGAGGATGCGCTGGTCTTCCTTGGTATAGATGTCGTTGGTAACCACGGCAATCTGGTAGTGATCGCGCATGGCCTTGCACAGCGCTTCCAGCAGAGCGGTCTTGCCAGAGCCGACCGGGCCGCCGACACCGACGCGCAGGGGTTGTTGATAGCTTTGCATGCAGGCAGTCCTCAGGAACGGAACAAACGGGTGTATTGGGTTTCGTGACGCGATGAAGCGATGGCCAGCAGCGGCAGGCCGCCGCCGAGCTGGCCATCGCCCAGGGCCAGCGCCTGGTCCAGTGCAGCGGGCAAGTCGGCGCCAAGGTCGCGCAGCAAGGTCTGGGCAGCCTGTTGGCCGAAGGGCACCAGCTTGACGCCAGCCATGACCGCGCCCTCCAACCAGGCAAAGCCATGGCCCAATGCCAGCTGGCGCAGCGGGATGGCCCAGTGTGCAGCCAGCCAGGCCATACCGCCCAACTGGGTCAGCTCAAGGCTGGCGCGCCAGGCCGGTGCCTGGCCCAGTTGCCAGCCGTCGAGCAACCGCGCCAGCGCTGCGCCGCGCTGCTGTTCTTCCAGGCGCAGCTCGGCGGTTTCGCGGTTGGCCAGCAAGAACCGGCTCCAGTGACCGAACGCTTCGGCGTCCTCAGCCTGGCAGGCGTGGTACAGACGCGCCAGCACCGGCCAGTCGAGGCAGGCCAGGGTGTCGTGAACCTGCTCACGCTGCCAGCCGACAAAACTGTCCACGCCCCGAACCCAGCCGGCCTCGACCGCCCACTCCAGGCCTTGCGAGTAGGTAAAACCACCCACCGGCAAGCCGGGGCTGGCCAACTGCAGTAGGCGCAGCAGCGCCAGGTCGCTGTTCATCAACCGGCCAGCACCAGCGCGGCGCCGGCCAACAGGCCACCGCCAAAGGCCTTCTGCAGGCCGCTGTGGCGGCGCAGCAGGCAACCGACTGCAAAGCCCGCCGCCAGCAGCAAGCCGCTGACCACGACAAACCCCGCGCTGAATTGCCAGAACGCGCTCGGCGTGGCTTCTACGCCATGTGCCCAACCATGGAACAAGGCGAACAACGGCATGGCCATGGCCAGCAGCGACTGGCGGCTCGGCAGCAGCACCGCCCCGGCAGCCACCAGCAGCGACACGGCAATCAGGGTTTCCATGCCCAGCACATCGCCGAACAGGTGACCGCACACGGCACCACCGAACATGGCCGCCAGGGTAGCCAGGGGCAATGTCAGGTTGCGACGGGTCAACGCGGCGAGCACGCCGGTACCCAGCAGCATCAGCAGGTGATCGAGCCCGGTCAGCGGGTGCAGCAGGCCGTCCTGCAGCGGGTTGCTGTCATGGCCCGGATGGGCGAAGGCTGGCAGTGCCAGCATCAACAGAAACAGGGCGAAAGTCTTTTTCATTGGTTGCTCCAGGGCAGTTCAGGAATGGGCAGGCAGGCGTACGAACGGGTGATCGTGGCCATGGGCATGGCTGTGGCTGTGGCCATGCGGTGCACTTTGGTAAGCGCCCGCTTCAGGCTCGAACGGGGCCTGTTCGGCCTCTACCGTCAGGCCCAGCCCCCGCAGCATGTCGTCCAGCACATGGTCGTGCTGGAAGCGCAACAGCCCGGGTTCGATCTGCAGCGGCACATGGCGGTTACCCAGGTGGTAGGCCGCGCGGGCCAACAGGTGTGGATCGGCACAGCGCACGGTGGACACCGCCTCGGGCGCCGCCAGCACGCGGATCAGCTGGGTGCCCTCGGCATCGGCCAGCAGTTCACCTCCGCGCAGCAGGTGGCCGCGCTCCAGCATCAGCCCGGCTTCGCGGCCATCGTCCAGGGTTACTCGCAGGCGGCTCTTGATACGGCTGTCCACGTCGAGGGTGACAGTGCCACTGACAACCCGCGTGCCGGGTTCGGAGATACGGCGGCTCAAGACAATCATGGGTGCTCCTCAGAACAGGAAATAGCGCTGGGCCAGCGGCAGTTCGCTGGCCGGTTCGCAGACCAGCAGCTCGCCATCGGCACGCACCTGATAGGTCTGCGCATCGACTTCGATCAGCGGCTGCAGGGTGTTATGGACCATGTCCGGCTTGCGTACCCGCCGGCAGCCGTTGACCACGCCAATCAGGCTGCGCAGGTTCAGCTCCTCGGCCAGCCCGCGGTCCATTGCCGCCTGGGGCAGGAATGTCATGCGTGTGGCATGCCGCGCCGCCCCCAGCGCGCCGAACATCGGCCGATAGTGCACCGGCTGGGGGGTGGGTATGGAGCCGTTGATGTCGCCCATGGGCGCGGTGACGATCATCCCGCCCTTGAGTACCAAAGCCGGCTTGACCGCAAAGAACGCTGGCGACCACAGCACCAGGTCGGCCAGCTTGCCGACCTCCACCGAGCCCACTTCGTGACCGATGCCATGGGTGAGTGCCGGGTTGATGGTGTACTTGGCGATGTAGCGCTTGACCCGAAAGTTGTCGCTGTACGGGGTGTCCGGTGCCAGCGGCCCGCGACGCAGCTTCATCTGGTGCGCCACCTGCCAGGTGCGCAGCACCACCTCGCCAACCCGACCCATGGCCTGGGAGTCGGACGAGGTCATGGCAAAGGCGCCCATGTCGTGCAGGATGTCCTCGGCAGCGATGGTTTCGCGGCGAATGCGCGACTCGGCGAAGGCCACGTCCTCGGCGATGCTCGGGTCCAGGTGGTGGCAGACCATGAGCATGTCCAGGTGCTCGTCCACGGTGTTGATCGTGTACGGCAGGGTCGGGTTGGTCGAGGATGGCAGCACGTTGGCCTGCCCCGCCGCACGGATGATGTCCGGGGCATGGCCGCCACCGGCACCTTCGGTATGGAAGGTGTGGATGGTGCGGTCGCCGATGGCCGCCAACGTGTCTTCGATACAGCCCGACTCGTTGAGGGTGTCGGTGTGAATCGCCACCTGGATATCCATTTCCTCGGCCACGCCCAGGCAACAGTCGATGGCTGCTGGCGTAGAGCCCCAGTCTTCATGCAGTTTGAGCCCGACAGCACCTGCGGCAATCTGCTCGCGCAGCGCGTCCGGCCGCGAGGCATTGCCCTTGCCCAGCAGCCCGATGTTGATCGGCAAGCTGTCGGCGGCCTGCAACATGCGCGCAAGGTACCAAGGGCCGGGCGTGCAGGTGGTGGCATTGGTGCCAGTGGCCGGCCCGGTTCCACCGCCGATGAACGTGGTGACACCGCTGTTCAATGCCTCGTCCACCTGCTGCGGGCAAATGAAGTGGATATGCGAATCCACCCCCCCGGCGGTGACGATCTTGCCCTCGGCCGCGATCACCTCGGTCCCCGGCCCAACCGGCACGTTCACGCCCGGCTGCACATCGGGGTTGCCGGCCTTGCCGATCACCGCAATGCGTCCATGCTTGATGCCGATGTCGGCTTTGACGATGCCCCAGTGGTCGATGATCAGCGCATTGGTCAACACCAGGTCCATGGCCTCGGCCGCCAGCATCTGGCCCTGCCCCATGCCATCACGAATAACCTTGCCGCCGCCGAACTTCACCTCTTCGCCGTAGATCGTGAAGTCTTTCTCGACCTCCACCCACAGCGCAGTGTCGGCCAGGCGCACGCGGTCGCCAACCGTGGGGCCGAACATGTCGGCATAGGCCTGACGGGAAATACGGCTCATGCCCTGCCCTCCAGCGCGCCCATCACCTTGCCCTGAAAACCATAGACCTCACGCTTGCCGGCGTACGCCACCAGTTGCACGGTACGCGCCTGACCCGGCTCGAAGCGCACGGCAGTGCCGGCCGGGATGTCCAGGCGAAAGCCCAGGGTTGGCGCACGGTCGAATACCAGCGCGTCGTTGACCTCGTAGAAGTGGTAGTGCGAGCCGACCTGCACCGGCCGGTCGCCATGGTTGGCCACACTGACGCTGACCGTTTCTCGGCCACTGTTCAACTCGATGTCGCCCGTGGCGACCTGGATTTCACCTGGGATCATGCGACGCTCCTTGGCGGTTTCAGACGATGGGGTCATGCACGGTCACCAACTTGGTGCCATCCGGGAAGGTCGCTTCGACCTGCACGTCGTGAAGCATTTCAGCGATACCGGGCATCACTTGCTCACGGGTCAGCACTTCACGCCCCAGGCTCATCAGCTCGGCGACTGTGCGGCCATCGCGGGCGCCTTCGAGCACCGCGGCACTGATCAGCGCCACGGCCTCCGGGTAGTTGAGCTTCAGGCCACGGGCCAGACGCCGCTCCGCCAGCAGCGCGGCAGTGAACAGCAGCAGTTTGTCTTTCTCTCTCGGGGTAAGCTCCATGGCGCTCTCTCAGGTAGCCCAGATACGCGGTGGGCAGGCTGGCAGGCCGAGGATGGCCGGGCGCAGCACATGCCACAGGCGTTGCAGGGTGCGTTGCAGGTGTTGGTTGTCATGGTCGAGCACGCGGATCACCAGCAACGACCCGAGCAGGGTCGCACCGGCCGGGTTGCCCAGTTCATCGAGTAGCGGGCGCACCTGCTCCAGCACGGCCTGATCGGCAGGTGCGGCACAAAAGGTGGCGAGTAGCGGATGCCCACCCAGCTTGCCCAGGTGCCCGCCTGCGAGCCGCAGGCGCTCATGCAGGCCAACCTCGTCAGGCAGTTCGATGTGCAAAAGGCTGTCGAGGGCGCCGTGGTCGAAACGCTCGTTCATGACCGGACGGCCCAGGCACAGGGTTTCCCAGGCCAGCAGGCGGGCGCCCGGCTCGAGGGTAAAACGGCTGGCGAGGCTGGCGCGGGCGCCGGAGAAGAAGATGCTGTCCTGCGGCAGCCACTCCAGGGTGCTGCCCGTGGCCATGTGGAAGCGTTGGGTCAACCGCGCGGTCGGGCCAATGCTGCGGTAGAACTTGCTGGCGCCGGGCATGGTCAGCAGTGCGTGGCTACCCGGCTCCAGGTGAATGTCCAGTTCCAGGCGGTCGCCGGCGACGATACCGCCTGGCGGGTGCAGGACATAGACATGGCACGGCGCACCTTCAGGATAGAAAGGCCGCTGCACCAAAAGAGGTCCGAAATGCTTCCACGCACCAAGGCGGGTCACGCCGTCACGCTGGACAAAGCGCAACTGCAGGTGAGCACTCCAGCCTGCATCGTCTTGCTGTTGTTCGATCTGCTCCGCGAGCGACATCCTGCGGCCCCTGAAATCCGTGGCCTGCTGGCCGTTTAGAGGGTCCGGCGCGGGCGGCTGCTAGCGCGCACGGCCTGACCACTCGATCAAATTCGCAGGCTGGATATAGCAGGTTGCGGGCCAACTTCGCAGGTGAACGATGATGAAACCTGTGCGGTGCCCGCTCTGGCATCGGGCATGCGGGGGAATGGCGCACAAAGCAGGGGCGTGTGTCGGCCCTGTTTCGGTGCCGGCATACGTGAAAAGGGGGCTGCTTTGAGCCCCACAATTTCAAGCCTCAGTAATCGAAGCGGTCCACGGCACGCCGACGCTCGTTGTCATCACGCCGGTCATAGATGGCCGTGGTCTGGATATTGGCATGGTGCGCCAGCTTCTGCGCAATCGACAGGTCGTGCTCTTCGATCACTCGGGTAATGAATGCCCGGCGAAAATCGTGCGGCATGATCTTCACCCCCACCTGCGCGCCGCGCTGGCGGGCAATGTAGTAGATCGCATGCTTGGTAATGCGCGCCCGGGTAATGTGGTTGCCGCGACGGATGCGGTTGAACAGGAACGGGTCATCTTCCGCCCCGGCAGGCAGGTCCTGGCGGCGCAGTTCAAGCCAGGCCTGCAGCTTCTCGAACGCCCACGGCGGTGCGTACTTGACCAGCTGGTGGTTGCCCTTGCCCACTACCTGCAGGCTGCGCGCCTCGAAGTCGACCTGGTCGAGGTCGATGTCGACCGACTCCGACTTGCGCATGCCGGTGCCGTACAGCAAGGCAATGATCGCCGCATCACGTACCCCCTGTGGCCGCGGGTCGGCGGCGCACACATCCATCAGCTCGCGGATCAGGCTGCGGCGCAGGTTGCGCCCTGGCGGCAGGCGGCTGCCCGTGGCGGGCTTGACCTCGCGAATACGCAACAGCTGCTCGTGGTCGATCAGGCCCTGACGCCAGGCCTCGTTCATCACCCCGCGAATCGCGTTGACGTACAGCGACGAGCTGTTGGGCGCGTAGCCATCGGCACGCAGGGCAGCCACCAGTGCAATCACATGGCCCGGCTCGAGCCGATGCCAAGGCACATCGACAATGTTGCAGTCGACAAAACCTAGCCGGTCGGCGGCGTCCTGAAGAATGTAGCGCATGGTTTGCTGGCTGGATGGGGCCAGACGGGCCATGTACTGCAGCAGCGGATTTTTCGAGAGGTCGGACAAAACGTGAATCCTGTAGCGAAGCGTCAGCCGGCACTGAACCAGGCAAACCCTGAAGCAAGTCAAAACGACATACAAGCCAGTCTGAATGACCGCAATACGCGCGTGTCATTCGGACCCTGAGAAGTGCCATCACCTTGATATTCAAGGGCTTTGCAAACTGGCACGGATCGTGATCTTACCCCAATTGAAGCCTACTGAACGAACCAAGGACTGCCCATGCTCTTGCAACCCACTGCTTCACGCCCACGCCAAGCCGTCTGGAGCCTGGGTTTTCGCCCGTTCTTCCTGGGTGGCAGTTTGTTTGCGCTGATCGCCCTGCTGTTGTGGGCCGGCGTACTGGCTGGGGCACTGGCCCCTGCACCGCCCGGGGGTATGCTCGCTTGGCACCGCCACGAGATGCTTTACGGCTTCGCCGCCGCCATTATCGCGGGTTTTCTGCTGACCGCCGTGCAGAACTGGAGCGGCATCCCAGGCTTGAGCGGGCGGGCGCTGCAGGGTGTGTTCCTGCTTTGGCTGCTGGGGCGGGTAAGCTGGTTTATGCCACTACCGGGTAGCTTGCTGGTACTGGTCGAGGGCAGCTTCCTGCCATTGGTGGCATTGAGCCTGGCACGACCGGTCCTGCAACGGCGCCTGCGCAACAACTACCCGATCGTCGTACTGGTGCTGTTGATTGCCGCCTGCCAGTGGCTGACCTTGGCCGGTTGGTTGCACCAGGACGAACTGTGGCAGCATCGTGGAATATTTGCCGGGCTGTGGCTGGTGACGGCGATGATGACCGTACTCGGCGGCCGGGTCATACCATTCTTTACCCGCCGTGGCCTGGGTCACCTTGACGCGGCCCCTGCCCGCCCATGGCTGGACCGAGCCTGCCTGTTGCTCAGCGTCGCAGTTCCGCTGGCGTTTGCCACCGGCCTGGCCGATACGCCGCAAGCAAATTTGGCGGTGCTGTTTTTTGCCTTGTTCGCGCTGCACGCGACCCGACTGGTGCTGTGGCATGACCGTGGCCTGTGGCGCGTACCGTTGCTGTGGTCGTTACACCTGGCCTACGCCTGGCTCGCCCTGGCCTGCCTGGGCATGGCGTTGTGGCATAGCGGGGTGGCCCTGAGCCCGAGCCTGGTGACCCACGCGCTGACCGTTGGCGCCATGACCGGGCTGATCCTGGCCATGATGGCGCGGGTCAGCCTGGGCCACACCGGCAGGCCATTGCAGGTGCCGACCAGCATTGCCTGGGCCTTTGCCCTGATGCAACTGGCGACCTTGGCCCGGGTGATTCTGCCGCTGTTCACATCGCTGGGGGTAAGCGTTTCGGCACTGTGCTGGAGCCTGGCGCTGTTGCTGTTCCTGCGCCATTACCTGCCCATCCTGCTCCGGCCCCGGGCAGACGGAATGCCCGGTTGACGTGCTTGGGCCGCCTTGCGGCGGTGTGCCATGAGGGGAACTTGGTGGATGGTTTGATCCCCCCTGATTGCAACTGATCGTCAAAGGCGAAAGACCGCTAGACAATAGCCGCCGCCCACCACCCTGGAAACATCTGCTGCACCCGGGGCTCGGCGAAGCGCTCGTCAATCAGCACCAGTACGCCACGGTCCTGGTCACCCCGAATAACCCGGCCCGCCGCCTGGATCACCTTGCGCACGCCCGGGTAGAGGTACGCGTAATCGAAACCCGCGCCAAATTGCCGCCCCAGGCGCTGTTTGAACTGCTCGTTGACCGGGTTGACCTGAGGCAGCCCCAGGGTAGCGACAAACGCACCAATCAGCCGCGTGCCGGGCAAATCCACCCCTTCGCCGAAAGCGCCGCCCAATACGGCAAAGCCCACACCTCGGCCATCGGCGACAAAGCGATCGAGAAATGCCTGGCGAGCTGCCTCGTCCATGCCCGGCTCCTGTGACCACAGCGGAATCTGCACATGCTGCTCGGCCAACAGCCCTGCCACCTGTTGCAGGTATTCGAAGCTGCTGAAGAACGCCAGGTAGTTACCCGGCATACGCTCATACTGCCGGGCAATCAGGTCAACGATCGGCGCCAGGGAGGCTTGGCGCTGCTGGTAACGGGTGGACACCTGGCTGGCAATGCGCACCTCCAGCTGTTCGGCACGGAACGGCGCGGCCACGTCCAGCCAGGCGGTATCGGCTGGCATGCCCAGCAGGTCGCTGTAGTAGTGCCGTGGGCTCAACGTGGCGGAAAACAGCGTCACACTGCGCGCCGCCTGCATGCGTGGTGCCAGCAGCCGCGCCGGGGTGACATTGCGCAGGCACAGCGTGGCCAGCCGCCGCTTGCGCGGGCCCTGGCGCTGGCTGATGTCGAACAGAAAGTGCTCGTCGAACAGCTCGGCAACCCGGCAGAACTGCAAGGCCTGATAGTAGAACTGCAACACCTGGGGGTCCATGTGCGTGGGGGCCTGGTTCATCTGTTCCTGAATCACCCCGACGCACTGCTGCAGGGCGCGCAGCAGGCCTTCGGGCAGCGACTCGCTGGCCTGGTACGGCGCACGCTGCTCTTTATACAGGGCGTTCCACTGCCTGTTCAGGCGGTCCAGCGCACTGACCAGCCCAGGCGGTTTGCTCTGGCGCAACGCCAGCAGCTGGCCCTGGTCAAGGCTGGCGCTGTACATACCGCGCCCACGCTCGACCAGGTTATGCGCTTCGTCCACCAGTACTGCCACTCGCCACTGGTTGAGCTGGGTCAGGCCGAACAGCAAAGCATGCGCATCGAAGTAGTAGTTGTAGTCGGCGACCAGCACGTCGGCCCAGCGCGCCATCTCCTGGCCCAGGTAGTACGGGCACACCTGGTGCGCCAAGGCCACTTCACGCAGGTTGGCGCGGTCGAGCAACGGCAGTGCTGCCGCAGCCTCGCGCGCAGCCGGCAAACGGTCGTAGAAACCTGCGGCCAATGGGCAGGACTCACCATGACAGGCCTTGTCCGGGTACTCACAGGCTTTGTCGCGGGCGATCAACTCCAATGTGCGCAGGGCAGGTTGCGGCGTGGCATCGGTGATCTGGCGCAGGGCATCCAGGGCGAGTGCCCGGCCTGGTGTCTTGGCGGTGAGAAAAAACAGCTTGTCCAGCTGCTGCGGCACCATGGCCTTCAGCAGCGGGAACAAGGTACCAAGGGTTTTGCCAATGCCGGTGCTGGCCTGGGCCATCAGGCAACGGCCGGTGCTCACCGCTTTGTATAAGGTTTCAGCCAACTGCCGCTGGCCCTTTCGGAACTGTGGGTAGGGGAAACTCAGCGCCAGCAGGCCTTGGTCACGGTCGGCCAGGCGTCGTTGCTGCGATCGGGCCCAGCCCAGAAAGCACTGGCACTGGGTTTCGAAGAAGGCCTGCAGCTCGGCAGCCGAACAGTGCTCCGTGAACAGCGTCTGGCTGTCGCTGTCCACGTCGAGGTACACCAGCGCCACCTCGATGGCGGGCAGTTGTCGTGCCTGGCACATCAACCAGCCATAAACCTTGGCCTGTGCCCAGTGCAACTGACGGTGATTGGCCGGTTGACGCGCCAGGTCGCCACGGTGCGTCTTGATCTCTTCCAGGCGATTGCTGCCAGGGTCATAGCCATCGGCGCGGCCCCGCACCCTGAGGGTTTCGAACTGGCCTTCAAGGGCGATTTCCGACTCGTAGCCAGCAGCCCGCCGCGCCACCACCCGCTGATGCCCTTCGATACCCTCCTGGGCGGTGGGCGATGGCGTGAAGCGCAGGTCCAGGTCACCGACCTTGGCGCTGAACTCACACAAGGCGCGCACCGCTACGCTGTAGCTCAAGGCGTTTCGCTCCAGCGCACGTGGCACACCGCGACCGGCAGGCCGTGCTGCCTGCAGAACTCCAGCCAGCGCAGCTGATTGTCCTGCAGGCGGTCACCGGGCCCCTTGACCTCGACCATGCGATAACGGCCCTGCTCGGGCCAGAACTGAATCAGGTCGGGCATGCCGGTACGGTTGTTGCGAATGTCCTGCAACAGGCGCAGGAAACATTGCTTGAGCGCCGCGGCCGGCAGGCAAGCCAAGGCCTGCTCCAGCAGTTCCTCGCTGAGCATGGACCAGAACACGAACGGCGACTGCAGCCCCTGTTTGGCCACGTAGCAGTCGAGAATCGCCTGGCGATGGCTACCCTCGTCGAGCCTCCCGAGGCAGCGTTCGAACAGTGCACTGCGCCGTTGCTGGAAGTCGCTGTCGTGCAGGTCCTGTGGCGCGGCCTGGAACGGGTTGAAGAATGCGCCGGGCACCGGGGCGAAGATGGCCTCCCAGCACAACAGGCCAAACAGGCTGTTGAACAGCGTGTTTTCCACGTAATGCGCCTGCCCCCCCTCTTGCATCAGGTGCTGACGCACGGCTTCTTCAACGCCCAGTGCAGCGTCCCCGCGGGGCAGTTCGAGCTCGATCAGTTCCAGCGGCGTGGTGCGCTGGCGCCGCTGTGGCGGGCCGCCGAGTTTGCGCGCCAGGCGTGGCAGCATGCGCTGCAGCGCCTGCACTTCCAGCGCGTTGGCAGGTGCCGCAGCCAGTTGCACCGCCAGTGCATTGGCCTGGTGCCACTGTTCGGTGCGCTCCAGCACCCTCACCTGGCGAATGCGCGCCTGGGGATGGTTGCATTGCGCATACACCGTCGTGGCCAGGTCCCATTCACCCAGGCGTTCGCATTGTTGGCCCACAGCGAATTGCAGTCGCGCATGGCGCCGGGCCAGCCAGGGGTTGCTGCTGTGCAGGCCCTGCAGGGTGGCAAGGATCGGCAGGGGGTCGCCGCCCTGCTCCAGGCGCTCGGCGCACTGGTGCAGCGCCATGGCCAGGTCGACATCGTCACGTTGCTGCAAGGCACGCGAATCGGAGCTGAACGGCACCTGCTCGTAACGCAGCAAGCCCAGGTCGGCAAGGACGAAGTCTGACCAGTCCTGGTACAGGTTGCCGAAGAACAGCAGGCGCATGCGGTCGCACAGAGGTTGCAGGCACCACTGGAGGATGCGCACCTCGCTGTCAGGAAACCACTCGACCAGTGACCGGGCTGCCAGCGCCAGGGGTTGCAGCTGTGCCAACAACTCATGCTTGGCCGCGCGCGGGCGGTTCAGTTGCCGGGCGAAGCAGCGGGCCAGTTCTTCCTTGCGCAGCAACGCGAACAGCTGTTCAAGGTCCAGTTGCTCGGGCTCCCGTACCCAGCCGAGGGCCAGCAACGGCTGCAGCGCCAGTGCAGTATCGCCGATTTCGGCGTAGTCGAGCCGATCGCTGCGAAACAACTCGCCTTTGCGCATCACCATGCGCACCATCAAGGCCTGGGCTGGCGCTTGCAGTTGACTGAAGGCACGGATGAAGGCCAGTTCCTGGTCATCGAGCAGGTCCTGGTAGCGCTGTTCGACCCACAGCACGACCTGGCGGAAGTTATGCAGGTAGTAGAACGGGTCGTCGACGGAATGGGCGATCACGGGCGGAAGTCAGGTAGCGGCAACAGGCACTGTTTATACATACAGATACCCCTCCATGACAAGCGCCGCGGGTCGCGTCACAATCAACCAAGGGTTCAGGGCTGCACTGCAGCCCCCGTAGCGTTCACGCCTGTTCAGTTGCGCCAGCCATCCCGCCCGCCTCGACCCTGGCACTGCCAATGGGCGCCTGAAGCAGCAGGAAATACGCCACCGCCGAGCACAGCGCCACCACCGCGCTGATCATGAACGCTGTGGTGAACGAGCCCGAGTACTGGATGCTGAAGCCCGTCACGATCGGTGCCACCGAGCCTGCGATGTAACCGCCGAAGTTCTGGATCGAGCCAAACGAGGCCACGCGCTGGCTGTCGACAATGGTGTTGACGATCATCCAAGCGGTGGCACTGGCCATATTGATGCTGAACAGCGCCAGGCAAAGCAGCATGATGCACCCCGTCAGGCCGGTGACGAACGACAGTGGCAAGGTGAACAGCGCTGCCAGCACCAGGCCAGTGATGACACTGAACTTGCGGCTGCCCAGCACGCTCATGCCACGCCTTACCAGCCAGTCACAGAAGCGCCCGGCAACGATGGTACCCGCCGCACCGAAGCCATACGCCAGCGACACCACCCAGGCGGTCTTGTACAGGTCCAGGCCATGCTCGCGCTCGAAGTAGCCCGGCAGCCAGGTCAGGTGCAGCCAGAGCATGTAGATCACCCCCATGAAACCCAACACCGCGCCCCAGGTACTGCGGTGCTTGAACAGATCAAGCCAGCCGGCAAAGTACGAAGCCTTCGGCGCGGTTACCGTGGCGGCCGCAGCCTGGCGCTCACTCGGCAGCGGTTTGCCTTCGGCGGCAAGCTCTGCCAGAAAACGGGCCTTGCTCTTGTAGAAGGTCAGCCAGCACAGCGCCAGTACCACGCCGATCACGCCGGTAATGATGAACATGCCGCGCCAGCCAAAGTTGACCATGAACAGCGTCAGCAACGGCGGCGCCAGGCAGGGGCCAAGACAGGTCGACGACCAGACCACACCGGTCGGGGTGCCGCGCTCATTGGCGTCGAACCACTCCGACAATGCCTTGGCCGCCGATGGGAACATCGGCGCCTCGCCAATCCCCAGCAACACCCGCAGGCCCATGAAACCGGCAAAACTGTTGACCATGCCAAACGCCGCCTGGGCAACCGACCAGCCCAGCAACGAGGCGCCGAGGGCAATCTTACTGCCCAGGCGGTCGATGATCATGCCCATTGGCAACTGGGCAAAGGCATAGGCAATGGAAAACGCCGACAACAGGATGCCCATCTGCGACGGGCTGATCATCATGTCTTTCTGGATGGAGGTGTTGGCGATCGACAGCGCACTACGGTCCAGGTAGTTGACGATGCCGATCAGCAGCAGGAACACGACGGTAATGCGCTGGTACTTCTTCATTGGGTTCATGTGATGACCTTTATTATTATTGTTGCCGCGCTGTCAGCGCCTTGACGATCCCTCGATGATGCTGCGCCCCTCCCTGACGCAGCGAGCCGTTCAAAGCGGGCGGGCGGTGGCCGCGACCTCCAGCAGGCCACGCCGGCCGAGGTTGTCGATCAACGCGCGCAGGCCGAAGTCCCACTGCGGTGCCAGATCGCTGGTGGTCACGCGGTTGCACAGGGTACCCAGTTGCGGGTTGCTGATGCTCACCACGTCACCCGGTTTGTGGGTAAAGCCGTTACCCGGCTGATCGCGGTCCTGCTTGGGGGCGAACAGGGTACCGAGGAACAGCACCAGGCCGTCAGGGTACTGGTGGTTTTCGTTGAGGGTTTGCTGCACCAGGTCTTGCGGGTCACGGCTGATCTGGCGCATGGAACTGCGCCCGGAGAGGATAAAGCCGTCCTCGCCTTCCACCCGCAGGTCCACCTCGGCAGCACGCACATCGTCCAGGCCGAAGCTTTCGTCAAACAACCGCAGCAGCGGGCCCAGTGCAGTGGAGGCGTTGTTGTCCTTGGCCTTGGACAGCAGCAACGCGCTACGCCCTTCGAAGTCACGCAGGTTGACGTCGTTGCCGAGCATGGCGCCCTTGATGCTGCCATTGCTCGACACGGCCAGCACCACTTCCGGTTCTGGGTTGTTCCAGCTGGACTTGGGGTGGATGCCGATGTCGGCGCCGTGGCCAACCGCGGACAGCGGTTGGGCCTTGGTGAACACTTCGGCATCCGGGCCTATACCCACCTCCAGGTACTGCGACCACAGGCCCTGCTCTACCAGCACCTTGCGCAGCGCTTCGGCCTGAGCCGAGCCGGGCACAATCTGCGACAGGTCGGCGCCAATGCGGCTGGCCAGGGTGTCACGGATGGCGTCGGCCTTGGCCGGGTCGCCCTTGGCTTGTTCTTCTACCACACGCTCCAGCAGGCTGGTGGCGAAGGTCACACCAGCAGCCTTCACCGCTTGCAGGTCGATCGGCGCCAGCAGCCACGGCTGGTGCGGGGTGCGCCGTGTGGGATCGCTGTTGCCCAGCAATGCAGGCAGCGCAATCAAGGGTTCGGCCAGCGGCAAGGCACGCAGGTAGGCCACCGGATCGTCCACTTCCAGCAGCGCCGAGACGGTCGCCACGTGGGTGCTGATGTCGTAGACGGCGCCGGCTTTCACCAGCACCACCGCCGGCCCCTGCTCCGGCAACCAGACGCGCCCTACCCAGTTGCCGCTGTCAAAAACGCTGGCATCATGGTTCAGTGGCAGCGGTTGATTGGCGTTCGTTCGATCAGTCATCTGTGTTCCCTTGCTGTGCATCATTGGAAAAGTCCCGGCAGTTGCAACTGCCCAGCCACGCGCTCAAGGTCGGCTATAAGCTGCGGCGAAAGGCTCACGCCCTGCTCCACGGCCTGGCGACGCAGGGCAAGGCCTGCTTGCCCGGGCAGGCGTACCGGGCGTTCGGGGTCGAGCGGGCGGCTTGCCAGAACCAATCCCCCCAGGAAGCTGGTTTCGTCGAGGAACGCCTCCAGGCCGCCGAACATGCGCGGGTCAATCACCAGCGCAGTGGCCGAGGCGCCCCACTGATCCGGTGCATCCTTGCGCCCATGGCCGGCCAGCCCCGAGGTGAGGGCTTCGACCAACAGCGCAAGGGCAAACCCTTTATGGCCAAAGGCCTGGCCGCCGAGCGGCAGGATGCTGCCTTGCGGGCGGGTAAAGAAATCGCCCGGGTCATCGCTGAGCTGCCCGTCATTGCTCACCAGCACCGGGTGCGGCAGACGTCGGCCGGCATCGCGGCATTGGCCAACCAAGCCGAGGGTGACGGTGGACATGCTGACGTCCAGCAGGATCGGCTCACCCTGGGTCGGGATACCGGCAGCAATCGGGTTGGGGGTGTACACCGGGTCGATGCCGCCATGAGCACAGACCAGCCCCACCGACGGATCCGACGAGTAGACGATGGCCAGCAACCCTTGGTCGGTGTATGGCTTGAGGTAGGCGGCCAGGCAGCCGATATGGGCAGCGCGGCGTACTACCGCAATACCGATGCCCTGCTTGGTCGCGCCCGCGGCCGCGCAATCCAGTGCCCGGCTGACGCAATAGGGCCCCAACACGTAGTGGCCGTCGAACAGGCTGGAAACACCACTGTCGGCGACCTGTTCCAGCGCCTGCGCGCGGGCCTTGACCTGCCCGCTGAGCACGCCGTCGATGTAGCGGCTGACCAGGTTGAGGCCATGGGTACGGTGGCCGAGCAGTTCGCCTTCGAGCAGCACCCGGGTCACCACCTGGGCGACCTCCACGTCGGCTCCGGCTTTCATGAACAGTTGCTCGACAAACGTGGTAAGCGTTTGCACGTTGTACCGTGTGGTTTGAATCATTGCAGTTGCCTCGCAAATGGGACGGGAGCGGTCGATCAGGTCACGGCGCCGATCTGCCACGGGACGAACTCGTTTTGCCCGTAGCCGTGCTGTTCGCTCTTGCTGCGTTCCCCGGAGGCAATGCGCAGCATTTGCTCGAAGATGAATGCGCCGCGCTCTTCGATGCTGGTGGAGCCATCGGCGATGCCGCCGCAATTGACGTCCATGTCCTCTTGCTGGTGCTCGAACACCCGGTTGTTGGTTGCCAGCTTGATCGATGGCGCCGGGGCACAGCCGTAGGCCGAGCCGCGGCCGGTGGTGAAGGCGATCAGGTTGGCCCCGCCGGCCACCTGACCGGTGGCCGAGACCGGGTCGTAGCCGGGGGTGTCCATGAACACCAGGCCCTGGGCACGTACGGCTTGCGCGTACTGATACACATCGACCAGGTTGCTGGAACCTGCCTTGGCCACTGCGCCCAGGGATTTCTCGAGGATAGTGGTCAGCCCCCCTGCCTTGTTGCCGGCCGAGGGGTTGTTGTTCAATTCGGCGTTCATACGCTGGCAGTAGTCTTCCCACCAGCGAATGCGCGCCACCAGCTTCTCCCCCACCTCACGGCTTACCGCGCGGCGCGTGAGCAAGTGCTCGGCACCATAGATTTCCGGGGTTTCGGAGAGAATGGCGGTACCACCGGCGGCCACCAGGCGGTCAACGGCATTGCCCAGTGCCGGGTTGGCGGTGATCCCCGAATAGCCATCTGAGCCGCCGCACTGCAGGCCGACCACCAGGTGGCGGGCACTGACCGGCTGGCGCCGTACCTGATTGGCCTCGGCCAACAGCGCCTTGACCTGGGCGATACCGGCAGCGATGGTTTTCGAGGTGCCCCCGATCCCTTGGATGGTGAAGGCGTGCAGTTGCGCACTCGCCTGCAGGCCCTGGGTTTCCAGCAGGGTTTCGATCTGGTTGGTTTCGCAGCCCAGGCCGATGATCAGCACGGCAGCGAAGTTGGGGTGGACGGCGTACCCGGCCAGGGTGCGGCGCAGCAGGCCCAAGGCTTCACCGCTCGGGTCCACTGCGCAGCCGGCACCGTGGGTCAGGGCGACCACACCGTCGACATTCGGGTAGTCGGCCAGCACCTCGGGGTGAATGTCACGGCGGAAATGGTCGGCCACGGCCCGGGCCACGGTCGCCGAACAGTTCACCGAGGTGAGAATGCCGATGTAGTTGCGGGTAGCGACACGGCCATCGGCGCGCACGATGCCCTGGAACTGCGCGGCGCAGCCTGGCAGGCTGCGGGTATCGACACCAAACGCGTAGTCGCGGGCAAAATCGCCCATCTGCACGTTGTGCACGTGCACATGGTCGCCAGCGTCGATCGCCTGGGACGCAAACCCGATGATCTGCCCGTAACGGCGCAACGGCTGGCCTTGCGCCACAGGCTCGGTGGCGAGCTTGTGGCCTGAAGGGATGGGCTGGCGCACGGTAATCGCCTCGGCATCCAGGCGCACGCCCGGCGCCAGGGCCTGGCGGGCGATGACGACGTTGTCCAAAGGGTTGAGGCGGATGACGGCGGGGTCACCGGATTTGGCAATCAGTTGCATGGGACCTCTCAGGGCGGAGCGGCTGACTTCTTGTTATGGCTGTCGCCACTGTAAGAAGCCTGGTGCCGCATTCCCAATGAGATGATCCGATCGAGCGATAACCTGGAGTTATCGAAAGGGTATTTCGGTGCGTGATCTTCAATCGGCTAGTGGGGTGTTTTGCAAATACGGCCAATAACTCGCGAGCGATTTTTGCGTTCAGGCAAGGCGTCGCGACGAGTCGTAGCCCAGCTACGGCGAGGAGCGACAACGCCGCATGAGCGCAAAAAGCGCCGCGAGTTATGGTCGTTATTTGTGAAACACCACACTAGGGGCATAACGCAGCATCTGCCGGAGATTGCCGCCGGCGTTGCGCGCCCTCCAGCAGAATCTCGACAAACGCCCTGGCGGAGGCGCTCAGCGGTTCATCCTTGCGGGTGACCACACCATACTCCAGCGCGGCCACCTGCAAAGGGCTGCGCAGCTCCTTGAACTGCCCGCTGGCCAACTGCGCGGCCACCATCGAGCGCGGCAGCATGGCAATCATCGGTGCCGATTGCAGCAACTGCAGGAACATGGGCATGGAGATGGTCTCCACGCAGTCGGCAGGCGTGGCGATTCCGGCCACTCGGAACGCCTGCTCCAGGCGGTTGCGGATCGGCGTACCCACCGGGTACAGCACCCACGGCCAATCGCCTAGCGCCTCAAGCGGTGTGTTGTCGAGCCGGTTGAGCGGGTGCTCGCTGTTCACCACCAGGCTGAAGGGTTCAGGCTCCAGCGGCTGGAAGTCGAACAGCTGACCGAAGCGTTCCTCGGTGAAGCGGCCAATCATGATGTCCAGCTTGTTCTGCTCGAGCATGGTCAGCAGGTGATCGCTGGAATGCTCCACCACTTCAATCGACAGTAACGGGCTTCGCGCCTTGATGGCGGCGATGGCCTGCGGCAATACCAATGCGGTCGCGGCAAAGATCCCGCCAACCCGAATGAAACCGTGCCCGCCGTTGCGCAGGCGGTTGACCTGGTCGACGAACTGTTGCGACTCGGCCAGGGCACCCTGGGCGTACCGCACCACGTATTCACCCAACTCGGTGGGTGGCATGCTGCGAGGCAGGCGCTCGAACAGGGCAAAGCCGAACTGCTCCTCAAGGTCACGCAGCATTTTGCTGAGCGCCGGCTGGCTGAGGTTCATGCGCGTGGCGGTGGCGTGCATATTGCGCGTGCGCGCCAGCGTGTCGATCAACACCAGGTGCTTGTAGCGGATCCAGTTGCAAAAGCTGGAATGGGTCATGTCCGGCGGCATAGACGCAGGGCCTCATGCAGGTGAAAGTTATTGTGCCCGCAGGTAGCGCAGCAAGGTATCAAGGGCAACCGAGTTGGGCCGCGAGCGCAGGGTCAGCACGCCGAGGTTGGCCATCGCCAGTGGCAACTCCACCGGCAGGATGGCGACCATCCCATAGCGGGCATAATGCTGGGCCACGTCATTGGGCACCACCGCAATCATTTCGGACGCTTCGAGCATGGCAGTGGTCGCCAGGATCGAAGCGGTTTCGACGATATCCAGCGACTGCACCATGCCACCGGCCTGCAATGCGCTTTCGACGCGCCGGCGCATCGGGCTGCCGATGGGGTGCAAGATCCACGTCAAGCTCACCAGGTCGGCCAGCTGCAGCCCTGTGGCTGTCGCCAAGGAATGACCTGCGCGAGCAATTACGCGCATCTGCTCACCGCCGTCGAACAGCTCGATATTCAGTTCCTGGCTGTCGCTCTGATCCGGCAGGCGCCCCACCACCATATCGAAATCACCGCGTAGCAAGGCTGGCAGCAAGGTGTCGCTGGTGCCCACTTCCAGCGAGATACGCACCTTGGGCTGGTCACGCTTGTAGGCCAGCACCGCCTTGGTCAGCACGCCCGGTACCGGGCCCATGACGCTGCCCACCCGCACCAGGCCCAACGCCCCGCGCGCCAGTTCGGCGATTTGCGCCTGGGCATGATCGAACTCATGCAATGCGTTTTGCGCATAGCGAATCATCACCTCGCCATACAGCGTCGCTTGCATCCCCCGGGGCAGGCGCTCGAACAAACGTACCCCCAAGCGCTCCTCAAGCTGCTGTAGCAACAGGCTGGCGGCCGGTTGCGTGGTGTGCATCGCGGCGGCGGCGCGACGCAGGTTGCCGAATTCGCCCAGGGCATTGAGCAACGTGATCTGACGGCTGGAAATCTTCAAGGCACCGAGGCTGGCAGGCGCCTGGGCCTTGTCAGGTGGCAAGCGAGACATATCGAATCCGGTATCACTGATTAAGATTTGGCGATTATGCCTGTATCGCTCGACAACCTACAGTCAGCTCTCCCTGTGCCTGAACAGAACAAGAGTCGACCATGAGCATACGCATTACCCACCTGAGCGTTCGCGATATCCGTTTCCCCACTTCGCTGTCGCTGGATGGCTCCGACGCCATGAACAGTGCCCCCGACTATTCGGCGGCCTACGTGGTGCTGCACACCGACGCTGCAGCCCTCGAAGGCCACGGCCTGACCTTCACCATTGGCCGTGGCAACGAGATATGCGCGGCAGCGGTGCAGTCGCTGGCCCCCTTGATCGTCGGCCTTACGCTCGAAGAAATCAGCGCCGACATGGGCGCTTTCTGGCATCGCTTTACCGTCAGCGACAGCCAGTTGCGCTGGCTGGGCCCGGAAAAGGGCGTGATCCACCTGGCCACCGCCGCCATCATCAACGCGGTGTGGGACCTGTGGGCCAAGCACGAGGGCAAGCCCGTGTGGAAACTGCTGGCCGACATGACGCCAGAGCAGCTGGTGCGCTGCCTGGACTTCAGCTACGTCACCGACGTGCTCACCCCCGAAGAGGCCATCGCCCTGCTGCGCCGCCAGGCACCGGGCAAAGCCCAGCGCGAGGCACACATGCTGCGTGAAGGCTACCCCGGGTACACCACTGCCCCGGGCTGGCTGGGCTACAGCGAAGAGAAAATGCGCAAACTGGCCCGCGAGGCCGTGGCAGACGGCTGGACCCACATCAAACAGAAGATCGGGGCCGACCTGGAAGAAGACATCCGTCGCGCCAGCATCCTGCGCGACGAAATAGGCTGGGAACGCACCCTGATGATGGATGCCAACCAAGTGTGGGGCGTCGAAGAGTCGGTGGCCAACATGCGCCGCCTGGCCGCCTTCGAACCGCTTTGGATCGAAGAACCGACCAGCCCCGATGACATTCTCGGCCACGCCACCATTCGCCAGCGCATTGCGCCAATCGGTGTCGCCACCGGTGAGCACTGCCACAACCGGGTGATGTTCAAGCAGATGTTCCAGGCCGGCGCACTGGACTTCTGCCAGCTGGACGCAGCCCGCCTGGGCGGCCTTAACGAGGTCCTGATCGTGCTGCTGATGGCCGCCAAGTACGACGTGCCGGTCTGCCCGCACGGCGGTGGCGTCGGGCTGTGCGAGTATGTGCAGAACATCGCGCTTTTCGACTACATCGCGGTGTCTGCCTCGCTGCACAACCGGGTGCTGGAGTATGTCGACCACCTGCACGAGCACTTTATCGACCCGGTGGTGATCCATCGCGGGCGCTACATGCCGCCACAACGCCCTGGCTACAGCATCGAGATGCACGCTGAGACCCTGGAACGTTATCAGTACCCCAACGGCGCAGTGTGGCTCGACATCAACCGTTCCTGACCCACAGACCTGAGTGTGCCGCTGCTGCGTGGCACACCACCAGCACTTTTCACGGGGAAAAAAACAATGACAACCCTCACCCGCGCAGCGGCTTGCGCCCCTGCCACCACCCATGAGCAGCGCTTGAACGGCCTGCTGCTACGCAAATTGATGCCACTGCTCATCGTCGTCTACGTGATGAGCTTTCTTGACCGCACCAACATCGCCCTGGCGAAAGCCAGCATGGGCATCGACCTGGGCCTTTCGGCAGCCGCCTATGGCCTGGGCGCGGGCTTGTTCTTCCTCACCTATGCCTTGGCCGAAGTGCCCAGCAACCTGATCATGCACCGGGTGGGCGCGCGCTTCTGGATCACCCGTATCATGATTACCTGGGGTTTGCTCTCGGCAGGCATGGCCTTCGTTCAGGGTGAAACCTCGTTCTATATCATGCGCCTGCTGCTGGGGGTCGCCGAAGCTGGCCTGTTCCCCGGGGTAATGCTGTACCTGACCTACTGGTTCGACCGCGAACAACGCGCCCGTGCCACGGGGTACTTCCTGCTGGGTGTGTGCCTGGCCAACATCCTTAGCGGCCCGCTGGGCGGTGCCCTGCTGGAGCTGGACGGTGTACTGGGCTGGCATGGCTGGCAATGGCTGTTCGTGCTCGAAGGCCTGCCTGCCGTAGCCCTGGCCTATGTGGTGTGGAAGAAGCTGCCGGACGGTCCAGCCTCGGCACCTTGGCTGACGGCTGCCGACGCCCAGGACATCGAGCGCCGCCTGGCCGCAGAGCAGGCGGCCGCACCGCAGCAGAGCAAGCTGGGGCAGATGTTCCGCGACCGGCAGATCTGGCTGGCGATCGTGGTCTACTTCGTGCACCAGATCACCATCTACACGGTGATTTTCTTCCTGCCGGGCATTATCGGCACCTACGCTGCGCTTTCGCCCTTCCAGGTCGGCCTGTTGACAGCGGTGCCGTGGATTGCAGCAGCCATGGGTGCAGCGACCTTCCCACGCCTGGCCACCTCGCCGCGCCGCTGCCGCACCCTGCTGTTCTTTGGCCTGCTGACCATGGCGGCCGGATTGCTGCTGGCATCGCTGGCCAACTCGTTCATCGGCCTGATCGGGTTTTCCCTGACCGCGCTGATGCTGTTCGTGGTGCAGTCGATCATCTTCGTCTTCCCCTCCAGCCGACTGAGCGGCAGCGCGTTGGCGGCGGGCCTGGCCTTCGTCACCACTTGCGGTCTGTTTGGCGGCTTCGTCGGGCCGTCGGTGATGGGCCTGATCGAGCAGACCACCGGCAGCACCCGCAACGGGTTGTGGATCATTGCAGCGTTGCTGGTATGTGCGGCGCTGGTCAGTACCCGTTTGCGTCAAGGGCAAGAGCAACCCTGAGGCGTACTCAATTTACGCCCCCTGCAGGTGGCTTTTGTGCTGCGAGTGAGCCTTGAGATCTTCAGGCCGTCATTTCACTTGTCGGCCCTCTCGCAGCACTTGGCGGCGCCTGCAAGCGTCTTGATTTCAACTTGAGAAGCGGGTGTTTCGCCCGCAGCGCACCTCAAGCGCCTGCGCCAGTCGCCTTACCGCCAGTTGCAGTTCATCCGGGCGCCCCCCCAGCCAGATCAGCGCAAGGTGTTGAGGGTAATGCCCCGGCAGGCCGAACTGCTCGCCCGGTAGTGCGTGCAATGCAGAGCCTGCCAACGCTGCGGCAATACCGTCCCACGCCAGCGGCTGGCAAAAGCTCACCCACAGCATTTGCCCACCTTGCGGCATGTCGAAGACCACCCGTTGACCGAATTGCGACTGCAGTACATGCGCCAGGTATTGCGTACGCCTTTGCAAGTCTGTGCGTTGCTGTACCAGCTGCGTTTCGATTTCCCCCTTGCCGAGCATGTGAGCAAGCGCCTGCAAACGTAGCGGCGCAAGCCGAAACGCCCGTTCAGCGAATGCCTTGGCCAACACGGTGTCACGGCTCAGTAAATAGGCATACGGCGCCTCTGCCCCCACTGCGGCCTCGAACGTGCCCATCACCAGAAGCCAGCGCGGGTCGATCCAGTCACGCAGGCGTGTGCTCGGCGGCCCGTCGTAACAGAGCTCGCTGTCCAGGTCGTTTTCCAGCAGCCATACAGGGTGCTGGCCAAGCAAAAGACCAAGCTGCTGCTGGTAATACGGTGAAACCAGCCGACCTTGTGGCATGCCCAGGCAAGACGGCATGACCAGCAGGCTTACCGGCTCGCTACCCAGCAGCTTGGCCAACGCGTGCAGCTCGGGGTTGCCACGGGCATCCAGTGGTGTTTCCAGCACGCGCATGCCGGCGCGCGCCAGGGCGCGCAACACTTGCCAGCAACAAGGCGAATGCACCAATGCGGTACCACCTTGCAGGGCCAGCGCCGCAAGCAGCGTCTCCAGCACCGCCAGCACATCGGGGGCGAGCTGGACATCATCGGCATGCCAGTACTGGTTGGAGCAGCGGGTGTATCGCTCAGCCACAGCATTGCGCAAACGGGCGCTACCCAGCGCTTCCCAGGACGCAACGCTGCGATCACGCTGACGGGCCAAGCGCCGTTCGTGACCAAGCAGCATGCGCTCCAACAGTGGCTGCGTCGGCAAGGGAGGCTGCCGGGCCACGGCCACGGCCTGATCTTTGCCACCGCTCTGTACGTAATAGCCCGACCTCGGCAGGCAGTGTACACGGCCCTCCTCTTCCAGCAGGCTGTAGGCACTTTGTACCGTGGCCAACGACACCCGCAGCCGCCGGGACAGCTCACGCAATGATGGCAACCGGCATGTGCCAACGCCTGCAGCTTGTTCGATCAACGCTTCCAGGTAGCGATACACCTTGCGATACGCGAACTCGCCTGGGGCCGCTCGCCCCATCAAGGCAGCCCCGCAACACCACGCCGCCGCCCCAACGCCAGCTGCGGCAGCAGCCTCAGGTGTACATCGCGGCGGGCCAGGTTGTTAAGCAGGCGCCATCCCGCCAGCGGCAACTGCCCATCATAAATTTGCCGCAGTTGCCCCAACGGCAAGCCACTGGTATTCACCAGCCAGGCTTTGACTGCATCGGGGCAGGGTTTGCCTTGCAAGGCCCTGTGCAGGTACGGCAACGCCACCACCATGTCGGCGTGCCTACACTGCAAGAACCGCTCGAGGTTTTTCCCCTGCCTGGCAAACGGGCTGAACAGCAGGCACACCAGTTGGGCCTGATTGATGCCGTAGGCTTTGCCCAATAGCAACGGCGCGGCGTCACGCTGCTTGCTGTCGCCCGCCTGCCCTGCCAGCCTCAGCGCTGGGCGCCCGGCCAGCGGCTCCAGACTGCGGGCGCGCAGTTCATGCAGTTGGGCCGTGGCTAGCGAGTCAACGAATTCGGACAGCGGCAAAGCATCCGCAGCCGTCTCGAAGTGACAACCCAGCATCGCGTCAAGCTGCGGCTCTTCAAGCAAGTGCGGCAACAGGTCATCAATAGCGATCAGCCGCACCGGCGCGCGCTCCGGTACGGCGCCTGGAACCGGCTCGTGCTGACCACCCGGTGCGCCCCCAACAGCACCGTGCAATCGGCTCAGCCCTTGGGCCAGCGCCGCCAGGCACTGGTGGACTGCATGCGAGCCACGCACGCCGGCCAGGCGCAGGCTACGCCGGGCCCACGCCAGGTATCGGCGCCGCTGCAGCCTGGGCATGGCGGTGACCAACGCATCGGGAGGCACCGCTGCCTGCAGCGCCTGACCCACGGCCCCGGCCAGCTCCAGGTGCAGGCGGCAGCCCAGCAGGGCTTCAGGCCTGGCATCGATCATGTGGCCGAACATCAACATCGCGTCCCTCGCCAGCAGCCAGCGCTCAGGCATTACCGAGAGCCGACGACTGAACGGCACCACTGCGCGCCCCTCGATCATCTGCAATTGCACCCGCGGGTCATCCTGCATGAACAACGCGCTAAAACTGCGCTCGTGAGCTTCCAGCGTGGCGCTATCGGCAACCGGCAGGCTGACCACCAATACCCGCAGCTGGAAGGTTACCGGCGAACGCAGGGCAATGCTCAGTTGCGCGGCACGCAACATGGCCAGCAGCCGGCTGCTATGGCGGTCGCTCCCTTGCAATACCTGCAAGCTGAAAGTACCGATGTACTCCGGCCCGCCTGCAGCGACCAACAGGCGTTGTATCAGCAACTGCAAGGAAGCGCGCTGGGCCTGGGACATGTGGTTCAACAAGCGCTCGAGTACTTGCTGGTAGATATAATGCATCGCCTGGTCGTGAATAGCAGTCACGCAATCACCTCATCAACTTCATGCAGCCAGCGCATGCGGTACCCAACATTTGAACGTGAACATGCGCCGAACTTACCTAGAAGAAATTTCTTACAACAAAATGAAAGTAATGACGTAACCCTTCACTGTCGCCAAGCCATCGAGAAGAAACCACCCCTGCGATGGCCTGTCGCTGTCACATGCTGCTCTATATCAGGCATAGCCATGCTCATCCCACGTTCCTTGCACAAACTATCATTGGGCCATTATCGAGAGGGAGGCAGCATGAATTGAAGATACAGTTCAGGGTAAAAAAACCATTCAGCATCCGTGTCAGTTCACAGTGACTCGCAAGGCAAAAGCGTTCAAGACTGATTATTTGGCGGGATATTTCTGACAGCCCGAAAGCTACAGACTTATATGTAGTCCATATCTGGGTTTATTGTAGGAACAGTCCTACTTTAAGTGTTGAAACACTTTACCCCGCGCATAAAAAACCCGGGGCATTGCCCGGGTTTTCTGCTTGCGCCATCCACCGTCAGTGTTGCGCCATGTCCAGCACGACGCGCCCACCGCACGGGCATTGGTCCATGTAGCGATGCGCCTCGACCACCTGCTCGAACGGGTACACCTTGATGATCTGCGGAGTCAGCAGCTGATCGGCGGTGAACTGGTTGATATCGCGCAAGGCACGCTGCAGTGCCACCTGGTCCTGGCTGATGCCAAGCTCTGGCTTGCCGGTGAAATTACCGATGCAGTGCACATAGAACTGAATGTTCTTCTGGAATGCCGCGCAGGCTGGGAACGGCGTCTGGTTGCCGCCTTGCAGACCGTACAGCACCAGGCTGCCACGCGGCGCCAGCACATCACCCAACAGCGACATCTGCGGGCCGCCCATGCCGTCGAGCACCATGTCCACACCACGGCCATCGGTGTACTTGCCAATCTGCAGCAGCAGGTCTTGCTCTTCGGTGACGATCACTTTGTCTGCGCCCAAGCCCAGCAGGTAGTCACGCTGCGCCGCTTCCTTGGTGGCGGCGAACACTTTCAGCCCCAGGGCCCTGCCCAGCTGCACGAAGGCAGGCCCGGCGCAATGGCTGGCATCCGTGACCAGTGCTGTCTGCCCGGCCTTGGCCCGTGCCAGGTCGACGTAGGCGAAGTAGGCGATCAGCAGCGGGGTGTAGTGCACGCTGGCCTCGATCGGGGTGAGCACATTCGGGTAGCGCGTGATGGCTGTACGGGGCAGTACGATGACATCGCCGTACACCGGGTGGTCGTTGGCACTGGTGGCCGGGAAGCTGGCGACCCGATCACCGACGGCAATGTCATCGACCCCTTCACCGACCGCAGTCACCACCCCGGCCATTTCGTGACCGATCCCCGCTGGCAGGCGCGCCTGGGACGGTGCCAGATTCTGGCGCCAAAGCACGTCATACCAGCTGACGCCAACCGCTTCGACGCGGATCTGCACCTCGTCGGCAGCGGGTGACGGTTCGGCCTGCTCTTCGCAACGGAGCACGTCGGCAGCACCGAACTTGTGGAAACGGATCATGCGGGACATCGCATACCTCGCCTTTGTGAACCTCTAATTACCACTGACTCTATCCGGGCTTTGCCCGTTAGACCATCAGTGGGCATTAATAGTCGACATGCTTGTCATCGATTGGGCACCTGACTTTCCCTGCGATTGGTCCCCCTAAACCCGTGCAGGGTAACAGCCTTTGGCCTTAAGATTCACCTCTGCCCCACATTAGGCGAAGCGCACCGATGAATCGAAACGACCTGCGTCGTGTAGACCTCAACCTGCTGATCGTGTTCGAAACGCTGATGCACGAGCGCAGCGTGACCCGTGCCGCAGAAAAACTGTTTCTCGGCCAACCGGCCATCAGCGCGGCGCTGTCGCGCCTGCGCAACCTGTTCGATGACCCGTTGTTCGTGCGCACAGGGCGCAGCATGGAGCCGTCGGCACGGGCCCACGAGATCTTCGCCCTGCTGTCACCGGCACTGGATTCGATTTCCACGGCAGTCAGCCGCGCCGCCGAATTCGACCCGGCCACCAGCAATGCGGTGTTCCGCATCGGCCTGTCGGACGACGCCGAGTTCGCCTTGCTGCCGCAACTGCTCAAGCGCATTCGCGCCGAGGCGCCCGGTATCGTGCTGGTGGTGCGACGGGTCAACTACTTGCTGATGCCAACCCTGCTGGCCTCGGGCGAGATTTCGGTGGGGGTCAGCTACACCAGCGAACTGCCGGCCAACGCCAAGCGCAAGGTGTTGCGCCGCAGCATGCCGAAACTGCTGCGCGCCGACAGCGTACCCGGCAGCATCACCCTGGATGACTTCTGCGCCCGGCCCCATGCGCTGGTGTCGTTTGCCGGGGACTTGTCCGGGTTCATCGACGAAGCCCTGGAAGAAATCGGCCGCAAGCGCCACGTGGTGCTGGCGGTACCGCAGTTCAACGGGCTGGGGAGCTTGCTGGCAGGCACCGATATCGTGGCTACGGTACCGGACTACACGGCGGATGCACTGACGGCCGCCGGCGGCTTGCGGGCCGAGGATCTGCCGATACCCGTGCGCAGTTTCGAACTGCACATGGCCTGGCGTGGGGCACAGGACAATGACCCGGCGGAGCGGTGGCTGCGGTCGCGGATACAGATGTTCTTTGGGGACCCTGAGAGTCTTTAGAGGATCGTGTCCCGAGAGGTGGTGTAACTCATCCTGCGGCGCTACTGAGCGTCCTCCCCGCCTATGCTTGATCAGCAGAAAACCAAGATTGACCGTGTAAGGATTATTCCTTACCATTCAATCAATACATCTGGGAGAACGTTCATGCCTGCCATCCACGAAATCGCCACGTTGACCTCGAAGGGGCAGGTCACAGTGCCCAAGTCCGTTCGCCAGCTTTTAGGCCTCGACACGGGTGGCAAGATCGCATTCGACGTACGCGCCGGGGAAGTCGTGGTCAGCCGCGTAGAATCCATCCATGAGGACCCTGCCATCGGTGCATTCCTGGGTTTGCTGGAGGCTGATATCCGAAGCGGGCGCAACCTCACCACCCTGCCGGAAGACCTGGCGCAAACCATGCTCGCCAATGCGGGCCACGCTGTAAATCTGGACGAAGATATCGACGGTGAGGTCGCGATCTGATGCTGCGACATGGCTGGACACTGTTGTTCCATGAAGGTGTGACTTTACAGCTACGCAAATTGCAAGAAGCCGCCGCCCGGGCCGAGCAGAACGACCCGCAAGGTTTTGAAAGCAACGCCAACGTCAAGCTGTTTCGGGCGTTGAGCCATCTGATCATGGAGGCTGTGCCTGCCGACCCGGGCCGTGACGAGTTCCGCCAAGGCAACACGCTGGGCACCGCCTACCGACATTGGCGGCGGGCGAAAATCGGTAGGCGCTTTCGGCTGTTCTTTCGCTACGACTCAAGGTCCAAGGTCATCGTCTACGCATGGGTGAACGACGAAAATACTCTACGGTCCGCAGGCAGCAAATCCGATCCCTACGCCGTATTCGAGAAGATGCTGGGCCGCGGCAACCCTCCTGATGACTGGGATACGCTGACTGCTGCGACGCGTAGCGACTGGGACGAGCCCAAAGCATAAGCTGCGCGACTGGGTGAGGGATTGCACGTTCGACACCGCCCCCTCGGTGCTTCCACTGTAATCCACTCGTAGCTGCCGGAAAAACGCACATTGCGTTTCTGCGCCCCTTCATTCAACGGTTTGCCGGGCTACACCCGAGCGCTGCTGGACTGTTTGTCTCTACCGCTAACCGGCAAGGCTTGACTCTACCGTAAGGGGCAGACTTTACCCTTGGCACTTCATTACCTGGAGTTTGTCATGAAGCGCAAACGCATGCTCGTAATCCTCGGCCACCCTTCGAACGACAGCTTTTGCGGCGCTGTGTCCGAACGTTATGTCGAGGCTGCCACGCAAGCAGGCCATGAGGTGCGCCTGCTGCGCCTGGACACCCTGGATTTCGATCCGGTCTTGCACGATGGCTATAACCAGATCCAGTTGCTTGAGCCCGATTTGATCAACGCACAGAACGACATTATCTGGGCCGAACACCTGACATTGGTGTACCCGATCTGGTGGGGCGGCATTCCGGCGTTGCTCAAGGGGTTCTTCGACCGCGTGTTTCTGCCCGGTTTTGCCTTCAAGTACCGCAAGGGCTCGCCCTTCCCGGATAAGCTGCTCAAGGGCCGCACGGCTCACCTTTTGGTGACCATGGACACGCCGCCGTGGTACTACCGGTGGGTGTATCGCATGCCGGGCCTGCACCAAATGCGCAAGACCACCCTGGAGTTCTGCGGCATAAAACCCCAGAAAACCCTGACCTTCGGTCCGGTATTGGGCTCCAAGCCGGAGCAGCGCGAGGCCTGGCTCAAACAAGTCCAGGCAGTCGCCAGCCGCTGATCGGCCCCGGGCGGGCCGTGCCCCTGCGCCGCCCAGCCGGGCCTCCGTGCTGTGACACCTTGTCCAACTTGGCTTCCCACACCCTGACGCTTGTGCAAAGATGTCGCGCGCCTGCACGAGCACGCGACATCTTTTCGCTTCTGATGCGTCATAAAAAGGGATTTTCATGTACATCGGCAAAGCTGCCCAGCTGTCGGGCACCACCGTCAAAAGCATCCGCCATTACGAAGAAATCGGCCTGTTGCCACCCCCGCAACGCGAAGGCAAGTACCGCATCTACAGCCAGCAAAGCGTAGAGCTGCTGACCTTCATCAAATGCGCTCAGCAACTCGGCTTCAAGCTCAAGGAAATGCAGGCCATTCTGCAGGATCATCGCGGCCAGGAGCTGCCCTGGGATCTGGCCATGCAGGCCATCGATAACAAAAAGCAGGAATTGATGGGGCAGATCCAGGCCTTGCAGCAAGTGCATGACGGCTTGGTTGAGTTTGAGCTGAGTCTCAAAGATGCTCAGATGCAATGCCAGTTCGAACACCTGGAAAAGGCCCGCTGAATCCGCTCCGCCGCCCCTGAACGGCCATGGCGCCCCGTGCCGTTTTCAGCACGCAGGCGCCCCGGCGATTTAGCCTGGCACAGCCCCACCCCCCGGCTGCTCGCCCTCTTGCACGGCTGGCTGCGGCACAATCGAGGCAAAGAACCACGGCGAAATCAGCGTGACCAACAAAATGGTCATGAAGCCGCTGGATGACAGCGCCAGTATCACCAATACACCCAGGTCAATGACGGGTTTGTAGGCGGAGAACAGCAGCGCGACAAAGCCCATCGAGAAGATCACGACGTTGACCACCGTCGAGCGCCCGACGCCCTGCATGGCCGCCAGGATGGCCTCGTCGATCTCGATGCCCTTCTGCACCAGCATCTTGATCCGTGACAGCAGGTGAACGGCGTAATCCACGACGCCCACCACCAGGAACGTCACCAGTGTGGTACCGATGTTCAACTCGATATCCAACAGGTACATGCTGCCGTACACCGTCACCGACGTGGTCAGCAATGTCAGCATGCCGAGGATGCCCAGGCGTACTGACTTGAGCCAGAACATCATCATCAAGGTCACGGCCAGCAACGCCAGCGAGAAGCTCAGCACCTGACCCTGGGTGATTTCCTGCAACACCCCGGTCCATATGTACGGCGTACCGGCATGGGTGACCTGCAGGTTGGCCGGTTTGTTGATGGCCAGCCAGGCGTCCAGTTTATCGAGCATCGCCTGGTAATCGCCCGCCACAGAGGAGGTCATGGTGAACAGCGTCACCGCCTTCGAGTAATCGGCATTGAGCACGTTCTGCAAGTCAGTGCCGCCACCGTTCTCGAACATCATGATGTGTTGTTCGATGAGCGAGTTGCCATCGACATCGAAGGTCTCCGGTTTGCCGTCATCATCGACCACCGTCACCTGCTCCACCGCCTGCGGCACCCGCAGGAAAGCAGGGTTCATGTCGTTAAGCACAAGGTTCATGCGCTTGATGTAGGTCGCCACCGAATAGGTGTAACTCACGTTCGGCTGGGCCTTGATGAACTGGTCCAGACGGTCGAGGAACTGCACGGTTTCAGTGGTCAGCGCGCCACGCGGAGTCTTGGTGTCGAAAGCGATCCAGCCCGGCGATGTACCCGCGACTCCGGCCCGGTTGATGAATTCGTCGGACATCCGCACCGGGCTGTCCTTCTTGAAGTAGGCAATGCCCGAGTCTTCGATATCCACCTTGAACGTGAACACCGTCATCATCGCCAACAACGGCAGGGTCACCAGCAATACCGGCTTGCGCCAGCGAATCAGCCAGGCACAGAACACCACCAGATAGTGGGAGATCAGCGACGCTTTCAGTTGCACTTTGCGCGGGACGGCATCTTTGCCCCAGATCGAAATCCACGCCGGAATCAGTAGCAACGAGATGATCAGCGCCGCCGTCAGGCCGATGGACATGAACACGCCAAAGTTGCGGATGCTGACAATGTTGTTGGTGGTGGAAATCAGGAACGTCGCAATCGTCGTGACCGTTGTCAACACTACCGGCGTGACCATCAGGCGCTGGGTTTCACGATTGGCTTCGCGGAAAGACTTACCCGAATTGAGCTGTTCGTAATACTCGGCCATGACGTGGATCGCGTCGGCACAACAGATGGTGAACAGGAACACCGGCAAGACACTGGTGAGCAAGTCCATCGGCACACGCAGCAGCGCCATCAGGCCAAGGGTCCAGATGGTGCAGAACAGGATATTGAACAGCGGCAGCACCACGCCCAGTGGTTTGCGAAAGAAGAAAACCAGCAGAGAGGTCACCAACAGGAACACGATCGGGAACAGCATCGCCAGGTCGTGATCGATGATTTCCTGCTGGGCCGCAATGAAGATCGGCATGCCGGCGATGAACACCTCATCGGTGAACTCCGGGTGGACGGCCTGGTACTTCGCGATGATCTCGCGGACCTGGTGATAGGCACGCAACTGGGCCTGAGCGTCGTCCTGTTTGGTGCCCAGTTCGGCGACGACCATGGCGACTTTCTTGTCCGCCGAGACGACGCCACCGACCATCTGCTCGTTGCCCATGATCTGCGCTTCGACCTTGATCGGGTCCATATCCAGGGCATGCAGGGTCTTGTGGATCCACAACTCGCCATCGGCACTCAAGCTGATGTTTTCCAGGTCAGCCATCGAGGCCATTTCCTGGATCGGGTTGAGCCGCTCGGCAAGAAAGCTCAAAAACTGCAGGTCATGGCTGTCCCAGTGCCGGGCAATCCCATGGTCGCGCAGCGCTTTGGCGGCAGCGTAATCGTTCTGCGAAAAACCCTCGGCGAGGATCTGCACCAGCAAACCCTGGGCATCAGGGTCGCCACTGTGCAGGCCGACGATGCGCTGCAGTTCGACACGGTCCTCATCGTTCGCCAGCATCAACTGGCGTATGGCCTGGGACAGCTCGAACTGGGCGTTCAGCGACGTGGTGTTGAAGACACTCTCGGGGTTGTTCAGCGCCACCATGACCGAGTCATACGTGCCGGTGAACTCGCGCTGCAAATCAATGATCGTCTTGCGCGCCGGGTGAGTGTTCTTGAGCAGATACGGATTGGTGTCCGACATCAGCGCGCCGAGGGTGTAGGTGAAGTAGGCGGTGATCGCCACCAACACGAACACAATTGCCCGCGCATAGCGCTCGACGAAGTTCAGGTATCTTTCCATGAATGAGGGTTCCAGATGAATCGAGAGCGGCGCTTAGCGGGCAGACACGGCGTATTCCGGCAAGTCGCCGGCTTTCAGCCCGCGCTTGATCGCGGTCTGCGTGAACAGGCGGTCGTCCAGCGCGACGTTGTACTGCAACTGGTTGAAGCGCAGCTGAGAGCGCGTACCGGCGATGAAGTCCTCGGTTTCGCTGAAGGTAATGCTGTCGATCTGGTCGATGGTTTCAGTCTTCAGGGTGCGCATCTGCTTGAACATCACACCTTTTACATCGAAGAAGTCCTGGCGCAGCACCAGTGAGTTCTTCTTGTCAACCCAGACCTTGAGCTTGTTGTAGCCGGTCTTGGCCAGCACGGCAGGCGTCGCCGGCTCACGCTCGATCACGTAGCAATCGCGGCCCTGCAACTGCTCTTCGCCAACCAGCGTTTGGCGATAGTCTTCGGCGCGAATCTTGTCGAGGTCGGCATAGGAGTAGTCGCTACCCATGAACGCCCCGCGTTTGTCGGTGGTGGAAATCCTTCGGGTCTGTCGGCTGACCGGCAAATACATCCATTGGCTGTCTTCGAGGCCCAGGGCCTCGCGCGGGTTTTCGATGTGGAAGGCGACGTCACGCACATCACTCGGCGCGGAGAAATACATGGTGAATTTGTCGCTGTCCGGGTAATCCTTTTGCAGGTAGCTGAACTCGCGGATGCGGCTGTTACCTTGCTTGTCGATCAGGATCAGGGACACCTGGGACATGAAGCTCTTGCCGTCGTCGCGGTCCCGGGCCTGGCGAATGATGTCGTCGGCCGTGCGTGTTTCAGCTGCCATGGCGGCAGCGGCGCTCAGCAGCAGTGCGCTTACAGTCAGGGTCTTGAAGATGGGCAACATGGCGATTTCCTTTTCATTGTTTGAGTGGTTCGCACACCGCACCGGTGTGGTCAGAACAGATAACCGGCGGACAAGCGCACCTGGTCGCGGTTGGCGTACGCACCGAACTGGCGGTCGGGCTTGCCGAAGAACACATCGACTTCGAGCCCCAACTTGAGCCAGTCCACCGGTTTGTAGGTGAAGATCCCCTGAACGAAACTGTCGTCCTGCGCTGGCGGCGACAGGCCGAAAACCAGACGGGTCTTGAGGCGATCCTGGAACTGCGAGCCTTCGGCAGACACGGTGAACAGGTCGTCGCGTTTGTCCTGGACCATGCCGGGCTGCCAGTCGAGCAGCCGCTGATGTTGCCACTGCGTCGAGATCAGCCAGTCCCGCAAGAGGTAATCGACGCCCAGCAGCGACTTGGTCATCGCCGTCTGGTCGCTGCCGTAAGCGCGGTAAGGATTGGTGACGCGCCAATTGTCGAAGTAGGCGACTTCACTGCGTACCACGATGCTGTGGCCGGCATCGATGGCCACACCGGCGCCGCCCATGGAATAGCGCGGGAATTGCCGTTCGAGGCGAATCAGGCCCTCTTCGGTCTGGCCTTCGACGGCGTAAACCGGGTCCTGTTGGCGGGCGTTGAGGGCAACGAAGCTGACATCCACCGTGCCGACCCGGCCGTTGGCACTGGCGCCGTAACCGAAGCCACTGTGACCGTCATAACCGGGCCGCGAATCGACCACGAACATCTGCGGATCGGGTGTGGCAAAGATCGGTGCATCGAACTCGCTGCCGACGGCCGGCGCCTGGTTCTTCACAAAATCAGTGATCACCAGCGCTTCCAGCTCCCACTCGGCGACCGGCTGCACCAGGCGAATCATCGGCACGGCGATGCGGCTGTCTTCCAACAGACCGATCACACCCTCGCGATAATCCAGCGGGTTGATCTGATCGAGCACCCGTAATTCATCTGCTCGCCCCCACACCACCTGCTGCCAGCCCACCGTCAGCTCGCCGTCACCGACGTAGAGCCCCCAGTAAAGGTGCCGCCAATCGGCAGTGGCCCGGTAATCGTCCCGGGCTTGCGCGCTGTATGGGTTGTTGCCGTCATAACGGAAGTCGTAACGGGCTCGCCCCTTGGCCTTGTAGTAGCCGCTGTCCCAGGCATCCTCCAGGCTGAACTTGAGGTACACGGCCTTTTGCGTGACCTGGTCGTCACCGTGCAGACGCACGGCCGTGGCAACGCCGATCTCCGCTTCATGATGCTCCGGCAACCACTCGGCGATCGCCACTGGCGAGCCGAGGCTGACCAGCGCGGCCAAAAGGCCGCGGTTCAATCCCAGTCGAGCCATGGCTACATTCCCAACCCGGCACCGCCGTCGATCATCAGGCTTTGCGCCGTGACACCACTCGCCTGCGGGCTCGCCAGATAACGAACCATGGCCGCCACTTCTTCGCCCTGAATGAAGCGCCGCAGCGGCAACTTCTTCTTGGCATTGCGCAGGATTTGCTCGTGGCTGATCCCGGCGATGCGCGCTTGAGCCGCCAATTCGCCTTGCAACATCGGTGTGTCGATCCAGGCGGGCAGGATGGCATTGACGGTGATTCGCCGTGGCGCCAGGTCCAGCGCCAAGGCTTTGGTCATGCCGATGATGCCGTGCTTGGAGGCGCAGTAAGCGGTGTTGCGGACCTTGCCCGCTCGGCCGAGGATCGACGACATGTTGACGATCCGCCCACCCTCCGCCATCAGTGGCAGGCACAACGAGGTGACGTAAAAGGTGCCGTTGAGGTTGATCGAAATGACCTTGTGCCAGTTGTCGAGGTCTTCGGGTTCGTTCTCGTCGCAGACCCCGGCGCTGTTGACCAGCACATCGACAAAGCCGACCCGGTTGGCCAGGCCCTTGAACAGAAGTTGCAGGCTGGCGAGATCGGCGATGTCCGCTTGATGGGTTTCGATGCGAGCGGCAAATTCGCCCTCGGTGACCCAGCTCTGCAAGGTTGCCAGATCCCGATCAAGCAAGATCAAAAGGTGCTCGGCCTGGGCTGCAAAACTTTCCGCGACGGCGCGGCCAATACCATTGGCCGCGCCGGTAATCACAATCGTGCGTACCTGGCTCATGGCATTTTCAATCCGCCGTTGACGGACAAAACTTCGCCCGTGACGTACAGGCCGCGCTCGGCCAGATACAGCACCGCGTCGGCAATTTCTTCAGACCGGGCGAACCGTTTGATCAGCAGCCGCGACTGGATTTCCTGCTCATGGGCGCCGACCAGGGCTTGGCTCATGTCGGTGCTGACGATGCCGGGTGCCACCGCGTTGACCCGGATGTTGCGCGGCGCCAACTCAACCGCCAGTGCGCGTGTCAATGCTTCTACACCGCCTTTGGCGGCGGCGTAGTTGCTCTGGCCCTTGCCGGGCTTTTGCGCGGCCACCGAACTGAGGTTGACGATGCACCCGCTGCGTTGGCGCATCATGCAGGGCAGCACCTGCTGACAGCACAACAACGTGCCGACCAGGTTGGTCTGGATGACCTCGGTGATGTCGCTCAACGATTGCGTGGCGAGTAAACCGTCACGGGTAATACCGGCGTTGTTGACCAACAAGTCGATACGCTCGAAACGTTGCTCGACCCGTTCAAAAAACGCCTGAATGCTCGGCGCTTCCTTGACATCACACTGCACGGCCAGGCACTCCCGGCCGAGCCCTTCGACCTGCGCCTGCAAGGCAGCGGCTGACGCCTCGTCACGGACATAACTGAAGGCAACCTGATAACCCGCGCCGGCCAGGGCCAGCACGATGGCCTTGCCAATGCCGCGACTGCCGCCGGTCACAACAGCTATTTTCTGAGTCATGACCGCTCCTTACAGTGAGTTTTGAGTTTTGAATTGCGCGAGGGTGAAACCGTGGGTCGCGGCCAGTGCGCGGACCTGCTGCACTTGCTCACGGCTGATATCGCCGTAGGAGCCGTGCTGGCTCATGCCAGACAAGCCCATCAACACCGACTCGGCCATGCACGCATACAGCTGACCTTTTTTCAGATAGGCCCGCACGTTGGGCGCCAGGCCGTCGTCGAACGGCGTCTGGACGATGCCGCCGTGCATGTAGAGCACGTCTTCGCGTTGGCTCGGCAGGTCTTGATGGACGTTCAGCGGCACGGCGATATCGCAAATCACGCTGCGCTCGGCAAAATGTTCGGCACCGAGGAACGGCTGAGGCGCATTGGCAGCGCACAGGACAATCCGTGCGCCCTTGATGGCGTCGAGATCGTTGGTGACCGTGATGAAGGCGTTCGCGCCAAGGCGTTCATCCACCAGACGGGCGATGTGCAAACCGAGGTCGGCTTTTTGGCCATGTGAGTGCAACACGCCACGAAAACCATCAAGGCTCAGCAGTCGCTGCGCCAACCGGTCGTGTTCGGCCGTGCCTTTGAGGATCGAACGGGCCGCGTCGGCATAGATCTGTTGCGCGGTTTTCTCCAGGCGCCGAACCGAGCCGTCACGACCGCTGCCAATCAGAATCAGGTGATCGACGGTGGCAGACAGCACCGAGGCATAGGTCGACGCAACGTTACCGGCGGCACCGACAACGGCAGCGGTCTGCTCGCGCAGTGCCAGACCTTGCTGTACACAGCCTTGCTCGATGGCTTCGAGACCCATGCCGATGGTCAGGGCATTGCCGGACGTCAGCGCCATGTCGGCAACCTTCAGCGCCTGACAATTGTTGGTGACGATCGAGGTGTACATCCCGAGGCCGGCGATGTTGCAGCCATCGGCGCGGGCATCGGTGACACGCCTGCCGACTTCTTCGCGAATGCTGTCCAGGTCACCGCTGAGGATGTACTCGGCCATGGCATCCGAATCCATGCACAGCGGGTACAACGTGAACTCCACCGCCATGCCAAGGCGCGACCGAATGATCACCGGGCCGACTGGCACAGCGCGGCGTTCAGGCTTGGTGCGATTGATGAACGTGCGTTTTTGTTCCGGGCTCAGGGTTGCCAGCGAGGGATCGACGTCACCGAGGATATCGGCATCGATCAGGTGGTTGATGAACGCTACCCGAGCGACGACTTCGACCTTGGCATCCCTGTTTTCAACGGGCTCGGCCACCCGAAAATCGTCCTGACGGGCTGGCACGGCGGGCATCGAGTCCGCGCAGATACTCGCCGCCAACGGCAACGCATCGCCACGGCGCAGCATGTCGCAGACCCGTTGCAGGGCAGCGATCAGCCCGTCGATTTCGTCCAGGGTGATACAGGCTGGCGGCTCCAGGCGAATCACGTTGGAGTTGCTGCCCGACGGTGCTACCCGCAACGCTTCGAATTGCAACAGGTAACCGGCGATCAAGTAACCCAAGGCATCGTTGTACTGGGCCGACGCCTGTACCAGCGAGCTGCTGACACTCAAGTCGTGCAATTCCAGCCCCACCAGCAAGCCACGCCCGCGCACATCGGCGATCACATCCGGATAGGCCATCTTCAGCTCATTGAGCGAGGCTTTGAGGTAGGCGCCCTTGGTGCGTATGTCTTTGAGCATCGCGTCGTCATTGGCGAACAACCGGCGCAATGCCGACAGCGCGATATGGCAGGACGGATCGTCCTCGGCGAAGGTCGAGCTGTGGATGTAGCTGAACTCGCCTTCGTAGTGGCTGCTGCGGATCACCGTCGCGGCGATTTTCATCAAGCCGCCGCCGAGGGCCTTGGACAGGCAGTAATAGTCGCCTTGCAGGTTGAACTGGCTGCTGGCAAGAAACGTCCCGGCGCGACCAAAGCCCGACTGCACTTCATCGACCACCAGCGGGCATTGTTGCTCGTTACACAGCTTGCGCAGCCCCAGATAGAACTCGGCCGCGAACTCGTTGATACCGCCTTCACCCTGAATCGGTTCCATCAACACGGCGGTAATCGCACTGAACGGCAGTTGCAGCACGTGCAGGTGTTCGCCGTCCCATTGCAGGCTCAACCAATGGTGCGTGTGCCGGGCCGGCAATGCCTGCAACTGATGGGGCTGCTGTGGGTCGATGAACTCGACGTTCAGACCAAAACGGGCAAACGGTGCGCGGTACTGACGGCCATAGGTCAGTTGCACGGTATTGACCAATTTGCCGTGGAAGCTGCCGCGCAGGGCGACGAATACCGGTTCGATGTGCAACTGCGCCAGGTTGTGTTGGCGAACGGCTTCAACCACCTGACGCAAGGTCACGCTGTTCAGGGTGGTCGGCAGGACACCTGCAGGCAGGTCGAGGTCGGCCACATCCAGTTCGCGGTAAGCGTGTTCGCTGGCGGTCAGGCTGGCCAGGGTGAAATCGATGTCGTCGAACTGCTTTTGCAGGCTCTTCTGGCGACGGAACTCCGCGTGCTTGACGGCGATTTCCACCGCCTCCGCGCCACTGTTGGAGAAAGTCGAAATATAACGTTCGGTGTTCTTCAGTTCGCGATTGAAGGCGTCGCTGAGCGCTCGCCCCAATTGCCCGGCCGCACCGCGGATCGACATTTGTGCGTTGAACGGCACGTCGCTGCGCAGCAGCGCACATAGCTGATCGACAAACTGTGGGTCGTTGTGGCCGAACAGTGCCGCACCGTAACCGCCGAGAAAGTCGGTGACCGTGACCATGTCGCCCTTGGGGTTGCGGTAGAACAACTGGCTGCCGAGGGCGCGCTCAAATTGACACTCAAGGCCCAGTGCCTGGAGCAGGCCGACGAATTTGGGCCGAACGAAATCGCGATAATCCATGACAGTCATATCCCTTGAAAGTAAAAAAGAGGCGGTAGTCAGCGGCAGTCCTGAGTGACCTTTGCGCTGTAGAGCACTTGATAGGCGGCGCTGAATCCGTTGTCGTCGCGATTCAGCACCAGGCAATGCGCAAGGCTCGCGGCGTGAGGCGCGCCCTGGATAAACGGCAGGTTCGCCACTGGTTGCTGCAAACCGGCAATCGGCGGCACGCTTTGGGCCTGCAATGCGCAACGCGCCAGCATCAGATCCACCAGGCTCGGCGCCGCGCTGAGAATGCCGTTGATCGCCAAACCGCTGGTGATGTGCGAGGCGCGCGCAAGAGCCAGCGTCTGGCACAACACGCGGTCTTTGTGCGCATCGCCGGTGCCGCTGCACACCAACACATCGGTTGGGCTGTCGGGCAGGCTCAAGCGACCGAGGGTGGCATGGGCCGTCATGTCGGCGAGGCACGCCTGAGGACCGGCCGGCAGGTCTTCGCGCCGGCGCAGCACCAATGCTGCCGCGCCCTCCCCGGCAATGCCGCCGGTGCCCCGAAGGTCAAACGGCAGCAGCGTGTTCGAGCCGTTGGCGCTGATGACACCCGCCTGGACCAACCCGGACAGCGCCAGGGCATCCAGCTCGCTGCCCGCACCGACAACGATTGCCGCGTCAATGCGGCCATCCTGCAAAGCGGCCGTAGCCTCACGCAAGGCTGCCAGGTTGCCGGCGACACCTTGCATATAGGCGTTGCACTCACCCACCAGTTTCAGCGCCAGGCTGGTAACACCCAGCAAGCAGTTGCTCAAGCCTTTGAGCACCAGAAAAGGGTCCTGGGCACGGTCTTGCAGGATCCGTTTGGCGAACGCTGCCATGTCGGCGACGCCGTCCTGCCGACAGCCGAGCAACAACTCGGCATAGGATTCCAGAGACGGATGGGTGTAGCCGCCCTGACAGCAATACAAACCGAAACGGACATCCGGCTGCTCATCGGCCAGGCCGGCTTCTTCCAATGCCTGACGTACCGCGCTGACACCCCAGATCACTGCCGGCGTGCAGTAACGCTGAAGGTTTTGCGCAAGGTCTTGGCGGCTGCGTTGGTGGTCCTGATCCTGAATTTGCCCGAACGCCACTACGCGTTCGCTGCTGAACCGTCGGGCGTTCAGCGCCGTAATTGCACTGCGCCCTTCGGTTGCGGCCGCCCAGAAAGGCTCGACACCCCAACCGCTGGGCAACACGCAACCCGCACCGGCAATCGCGACCGCCTGTTTCATCGCGGCGCCTCCCGGTACTTGCCCAGCGCCAGTGAAGTGTTGAGGCCGCCGAAACCGAAGGAGTTGCTCAGGGCAACGTCGACCTTGCGCTTGACCGCTTGAAGGGCGCAGTAGTCGAGGTCGCATTGTTCGTCGGCATCCTGCAGGTTCAGGGTCGGCGTGACCCGATCATCCCGGCAGGCCAGGGCCGTGAGCATGAACTCCGGTGCTCCGGCGGCCGCAATCAGGTGGCCGAACTGGGATTTGTTGGCCGTCACCAGCAACCGCCGATAATGTTCGCGCTCGGCGAACAGGGTCTTGATCGCCAGGGTTTCGGCGGCATCGTTGAGGGGTGTCGAGGTACCGTGGGCATTGATCAGGTCGACCTGTTGCGGCGCCAGCCCGGCATCCGTCAGGGCCGCCTGCATCGCCAGCACCGCGCCACGGCCCTGCGGGTCGGGGGCGGTGATTTTGTAGGCATCCAGGCTGCTGCCGAAACCCAGCACTTCGGCGTACGGCGTTGCCCCTCGGGCGAGCGCCCGTTCGAGGGTTTCGAGCACGACAAAACCACCGCCTTCACCCGCAATCAAGCCACTGCGATGGCGGTCGAACGGCCGACACAGTTCGGTGCCCCAACGCTGTTCGCTGCTGGCGGCGCCGAGCAGATACAGCGCGGTCATGGTGTCCAGGCTCAGCACCGAATCGGCGCCCCCGGCAATGGCCAGCTCGACCTCGCCGCGACGGATCATCTGGAATGCATTGCCGATGGCCTGGGACGCTCCCGCGCAGGCGCTGCTGATATTGATCACCGGGCCTTCACTGCCGATGCCATCGGCAATCACCCGCGCAAGGCGGTCGTTGCTCTGACACAGTGAACTGTCAGGATCGACCTGCGCCTGTCGCGCCATCAATTGAGCCCAGGACGGCGCCTGCGCCGGGTTATCCGCCAGGCTGAGCAGCATGTCCTGCAAACGATGAGCAGGTGCGCCGGACGCTGACAATACCGCCGCGCCACGCAACTGTTCGGGGCTCAGACCACTATCGGCAATGGCTTGGGTGGCCGCGACCCAACCCAAGCGGGTGCGTTTTTCCAGCGACAATCCCCAGGCCGGATGGTCTTTCAAGTGTGCCGGCATCAAGCCCATATCCACGGGCGCTGCGTAACGCACGGGGAACGCACCCGCCTCGACGCCTTCCGGTTGCCATGGCCGAATGCAATGCTCGCCGGCCAACATGCTTTGCCACATGGACTGCCACTCGAAACCGAAGCCGGTGACGGCGCCCATGCCCGTGATCACGATCCGTGTGGGGCTCATGGGTAACTCTCCATTGTCTCTGTGTCCGACGACGTTCTGGCCAGCAGCACCGCGCCCCAATGCCCGCCTCGGCTATGTTCGATCAACAGCGTGTAACGGCTGCAATCCAGTGCCCAGGTCACAGCAATTTCGCTGAGCAAGGCGCTGGCGCCCAAGTCGCCTAGCAATGCCTTGGAGTGTTCGAGGGTGTGCCCCGATAGGCTAAACAACGCGGCAATCTGCGGATCCTGTGCATCGGCGACGACTTGCCCGACATCGCTGAGGCACAGTTTTTCGTTGCTCAAAGCACGCTCGATGACGTCGCGACCAACCGCCAGTCCACGCTCGGGTTGCGCGCTGTAACCACGGGCAAACCCGGCAATACGCAACGCAGATTGAGCACCGCTGCCTGGGTTGGTCGTCAGCAACAGTGCCGCAGCACCTTCGCCGAAAACCCACGGGCCGGGGTTCACAGGTGGGTGAGTAGCGTCACGCAGGTACATCGCGGGGGTGATGTTCGGACTGCTGCTGACGACCACGGCAGCATCGGCACGGCCTTCGCTCAGATGGGCAGCGGCCTCCATCAAAGCATCCAGCCCCGCATTGCCCTGGGAGCAAAAACCGCCCATGGGCCCCTTGCAACGCAAGGCCTCAGCCGCGTGGGCCATGACGCTGCTGTTGAGCATCATCAGCGCATGCAGCGGCGGTGTGTGGGCAAAGAATTGCGCCAACAGATCTGCCGGTTGTGCGCCAATGGCCTGCACTGCATCCCAGCACGAGCTGGGGCCATCCACTTCCGGAATGGCAGCGGTCAATGCGATCCGCTCGTCGGGCAGTTCCAGCCCACGCAAGGTCTCGGCGAGACGGCCGGCGCAATACAGCAGGCGCGCGCCCTGAGGCTCGAGGCTGCGGGACAGTTTGCGGTCGTACACACCCGCCGGCAAGGCGGGCGCTGCAACACAATGGGCCAGACGTGCCGGGTCGAAATCCAGCGGTTGCGCGGCCTGAGGTTGACTGTCACGAGGCGCACATTCAGTACCGGCGGCGTTGAGTACCGACGCAGCAGTGATATAAACAGCGGTTGAATTGGATCTGGTCATGTCATGCCCTGCCCAGCACCAACGAACTGTTCACGCCACCAAACCCGAAGGAGTTGGAAAGCACGACATTGATCGGTTGCTGCAACGGTTCACAAAGGAATTTCAACGCCGGAAATTCGGATTTTTCCGGCTGAAAATTGAGGGTCGGCAAGGCCACGCCCAACTGAATGCTCATCAACGACAGCACCGCCTCAATGGCACCGCTGCCGGCCAACGAATGCCCTACGGCAGATTTGTTGGCGGTGAACGTCATCTGCTCCAGGGTTTCGCCGAAGACCTGCGCCAGGCCCAGGGCCTCGCAACGGTCATTGGCTTGTGTCGACGTACCGTGAACATTCACATGGTCCACAGCCGCACTGGTCAGTTCGGCATCGGCCAGGGCCGCCGCCATGCAGGCGGCATACTTGCTGCCGTCGCGGCTGCTGGAGGTGATTTTCTCTGCCTCGCACAGATTCGCGTAACCCAGCACCCGGCCCAGCGAACAGGCCTGACGACGCTCGGCATGTTCGCGGGATTCCAGCACCAACAGCGCCGCCCCTTCACTCAGCACAAAACCGCAGCGGTCCGGCATGAACGGCCGGCTCTGTTCTTGTGGGGAAAAGTCCACGCGCTGGCAGAGTGCGCCCAGCCCATCAAAGCTGTAGTAGGACAATTCATGGGCCATCAACTCCACCGCGCCACACAACGCCAGGTCGATCTCGCCACGGGCGATCGCTCGATAGGCGCTGCCGATGGCCATAGTGCCGGCGGCACAGGCATCGGAATGTGTGGAGATATGGTCACGGACACCCAGCCATTCGGCGAGATGGCGGGTTTGCTGATCAACCCGCCGGGCAAACGCCCCACCGCTGAGGGTGTGGTTATCCAGGAACTGGTCGAAATCGACCCGCCCCTGATCGTCCATGTAACGGCTGGCGTCCCGCAAATCACCGCTCACGCAATGTTTGTTGGCCCCGACGAAAAGACCGCTGGCGACTCGGGCAAAAGCGCCGTCGGCCAACCCGGCATGGGCCAGCGCCTGACGGGCCACGTAATGCGCCAGCCATTCCTGGCGGGAGGTGGTCTGCAGGTCGCCCGGAAAGGCCGCCGCGATGACCTGCCATTGTTGCTCATCGATAAATCCGGCCGCCGGGTTCGCAAACCCCAGTTCGACAAACGCCGGGTGCTGGCCAATGCAGGAACGGTTTTCGCTGATCGTCGTGAACAGCGAGGCCGCATCCAGTGCCGTGGGAGCCACCAGTCCATAGCCGGTGACCAGAACCTCTCGGGCCTGCATCAAGGCACCCCCTACGCCGAAGCCTTCAACTGGGTGGCCGCGTACTGCTCAACCAACAGACGCGAGATCGAGTCACCGTCCAGAGGGGTCAGGCGAGCACTGCAACCGCCACACACCACTTGTTGGCGTTCATTGAGTTGGGCATGAGCCGCGCCACACTCAGGGCAGGTTTCGGGGAGGTGGTTGAACACGTTATGGCATTGCTGCGCCCAGTTCCGCACGGTGGTGGCCGAGAAGACATCGCCCGGCTGCATGCCCACGTGCAACTGGCCCGGCGCATAAGCGCTGAGGCTATGCTCCAGCAAGGCCACGCCGTCCTGCGTGATTCGGCCTTTTTCGATAAACCGGGTGGCGTCGCCGAACACCGCTACCGCGTGATCCAGCACGCTGGTTTTCGGCAAGGTGCAACCGTACTGACGGCCCAGCTGGAAGCTCAGGTCGACGATGTCCAGCGAGTCGGCGCTGAGGTCGTCAACGATACTGCTGTGCTCTGTCACGTCGCCCCTGTCCAACACCAGCAACTGCGCAAGAATCTCCTGTGTACTGCTGATAACGCTGTCCAGTTCCAACGGATTATTCATTGATTGTTTCCCTACAAAAGCCGCATTGAATGAATAAAGTCATCGGGCCAAAAAAGCTGTTTTCAGGCCAGATCTATCGAGGGCCGGGAGTCTAAAGTCTCCCCCTAAGGGGAGAGTCAACGTGCCATCAGTGCTTTTTTTGGGAAATCCCGACGCACCCTGAAACCTTTGATTTATGCAGCTCAATGGGGCTTGGAGAGGAATCGTAAGATGACAAAATCGATTGCTTGAAACAGTACGATAGTTCCAGAAATGGGGTGTCACCGTACCCGCAAGCACCAGAGGTACCCTGCGCAGCGGAACGGTTTTCGTCGGGCCGTGAATCTCGTCGACCAGTAGGTTATTGCCGCGTTCACCGGCTTGCCGATCAGGTGATAAACCAGCCCCGCCGCAAAGCCGGCTATAGGCAACAGCCAGATGACCCAGCGGTGGGTGGTTGTTTGATACTTGGGTAGAGGCGCACTTCGCTGCCCGTCTGCCTCACCCGACGCGGCTGTCGATCACACCGCCAAGCACGCGCAACGCCCCCTCCAGCCGCCAGGAATATCCTTCGCCAAGTGCGGCTTCCTCTGTTTCGCTCATTCCATCCCCTGCTTGCAGGCTTGCAGATGCTCGTCAAGTCGGGCGATGTGCTCCGGACCGATGCCGCAGCAGCCGCCCACAATACCCGCCCCCTCCTCGACCCACTGCTGCGCCCACTGCAGGTACGCCTCAGGCCCTAGGTCGCCACGAATATCGAGCAGCGTCTCGTTGGCCTGGGCATCTTCACGTACTGGCGCAAAGGCATTGGCATAGACACCCAGCGCTAACTCGCGAGCTTCCTGCTTCAGCACCTGTCTGGCACTGCGCAACGCTGCGCCCATGCTCTCCGGTTGGCTGCAATTGAATAGCAAGGCGCTGGCCCCCAGTTCAAGGGCCAGCAGAACTGCCTGCTGCACGCTTTCACCCGAGCGCAGCAAAGGCTCCGTGTGCTCTGTGTCAGGATCGAGTAACGTGAAGGACAGCCAGAGCGGCTTGCCATCGCCGTCCAGGGCCGCGTGCACGGCGCGCGCTTCGGCCAAGGAGCTCTGGGTTTCCGCCAACCAGAAATCCACATGGGGCGCCAGGCCGCGGATCAATTCACGGTGGATGGCCTGGGAACGGGCTGGATCAAACAGGTCCGGGCGATACGACCCCAACGCCGGCGGCAGCGAACCGGCGACCTGCACCAAAGCCCCCGCCTCCTCGGCAGCGCCACGGGCAAGCCGCCCGGACAGTTCAGCCAGCGCCCGCCCGGAGCGGGCAAAGCGTTCCTCGCCAATGTGAAACGGCACCACTGCATAGCTGTTGGTGGTGATCACCCTGGCCCCGGCGGCAATGAACGCTCGGTGGACCTGCGTCACGTATTCGGGCGCTTCGAACAGCGCCAGCGCTGACCATTCCGGCTGCCGGAAGGGTGCGCCGATCCGCTTGAGTTCTCGTCCCATCCCACCATCGAGCAGCGTCCAGGCACGTCGAGTCATTGGGCAGCCACCTGGGTGCCAGTGGCACTCAACCAACGATCGACGGTCGCCTGATTGGCGGCGACCCAGGCTTTGGCCGCCGCATCCGCCGGCTGCTTCTCACGCTCGATCTTGAGGATCAGGTCGTTGAGGGATGCCGGATCGATACTCACGTTCTCCAGAAATGCGGAAATCCGCGGTGCACGCTGGCGTAGCGCCGAAGACGCGAGGATGTGCACTTTCGCGTCGGGATACGCGCAGGTGATGCTGCTCTTGTTGAGCCAGTCGGCATCCACGGTCGGGCTGATGAATGTCCAGCAGCCGTCAGCCTTGTACAGCGGGTCGCCCTTCTTGTTGTCCTGGGCATAGCCATCGAATGGCGGTTCATCAAGACGGCGCAGGTCATAGGCGGAGAAGATCCAGTCTGGTGTGTAGGCGTAGAAAATCACCCCACGCTCGGCTTTGTAGGCGGCATCAAGCTTGGCGTAAGTCACCGAGGCCTCCGTGGAGACCGACTCGAAGTTGCCGTCGAAACCGTAATCCTTGGCTTTGATCTGACCGATATAGGTCGACTCCCAGCCTGCCGGCCCGACCAATAGCTGGGACTTGCCACCCCCCAGCGGAGCGAACAACCTGGCGACCTCTGGCTTCTTCAGGTCATACACCGACTTCACGTTGTACCGGTCCTGGATGTAGCCCGGGATGTAGAAACCCTGCACACCGACATAGGGTTGCTTGTTGGGGATCAGCGAACGGGTACCGCCGGTCACGTACTTGGCGAAGGCTGCTGATTGGTTCGGCAGCCAGATGTCGGTCAGCACGTCCACCGAGCCGTCACCCTTGGCAGCGGCGGCGAACAGTACCGGCAGATCACCGGCCAGGTAGGAAACATCGCCGTCAAGGCGATTGGAAATGATGTCGCCGAGGATGTACTGGATGGCGATGGCGCCGGTCCAGTTCTGCTCGCCAATAACGATCTTGTCCTTGGCAAAGCTTGCTGTCGCTGGCACCAGCGCGGCCAGCAGAGCGAACCCGGCAAGCCCGCGGGAAAGGAATCGAGTCATGGAACCTGTTACTCCTGCGTAGAATGATGACGTTTGCGAAGGGATGCCTGAATGATCCGGTCGGGCACCAGGGCACAAAAAACAATGGCAATACCGGCCAGGACGCCCTCACCACCCTTGATGTTGCGCAAGGCGGTCATGACGTCGTAGCCAAGGCCTCCGGCACCAATCAGTGCTGCCACGACGACCATGGACAGGCTCATCACGATGGTCTGGTTCACCCCCAGCAACAGAGAGCCGGAGGCCAATGGCAACTCGACCCGGGTGAGCGTCTGCCAGGGCGTTGCGCCATGGGCGACCGCAGCCTCCACCGCGGCCTTGGGCACCTCCTGAATACCCAGGGCGGTGAGACGGATCATCGGCGCCAGGGCGAAAATCACCGTGGCGATCACCGCCGGCGTCTTCCCGACCGAGAAGAAGGCCACTGCTGGAATCAGGTAAACGAAGGTCGGTAAGGTCTGCATGACATCCAACAGCGGCGTGACCAAGCGCCGAGCCAGCGCCCGCTTGGCCAGAAGAATGCCGGTGGGAATGCCGATCAGCAGCGACAGCAGCACCGAAGCGCCGACCAGGGCGATGGTGGAAATCGTACGCTCCCAGAAACCGAACAGGCCGATATACCCCAGGGCTAACGCAGTCGTCAGGGCCAGGATCGCGCCGGCGGAGCGCCAGGCCAGGTAGACCAATGCAAGCGCCGGTACCGGCCACGGAATCCAGCCCAGCGCACCTTCAACGCCATCGATGACAGTGCGCACCGCCACGATCACCCCAACGAATACGCTCTCGAACGTGACCTGAGACCAGCCAATCAACGTGTCGATGGCACCCGCAACCGCCAGCATACTGTCGCGATCGGCGGGAAACTGCACCAGTGCCCCGGCAGCATCCGGCGTCAGGGCGCGCCATACGGTCAGTACCTGACTCACCAGCAGCAGCGCCAAGGGTAAAGCGACGCCCAGGGCGTCACGGCCGTGGCCGTGCAGGCTCACCCAAGCACAACCCAAGCGATTGACCAGCAGCACTGCCAGTACTGCGGCCGATAGCCACCCCGCCCCCTCGCGCCACGCGACTGCAAGCATGGCCAAGGCCGTCAACTCCAGCAGCAGCGCCAGCCAGAACAGACCACCTCGTCCGGCGGCAGCGAGCGCTGCCGGGCCCAACACGCTATGGCGAATCCAATGGTTTGTCGATTGCGCTTGCACCTCGACCGACGGTGGCTCGCTGAGCACCTCGTCGCTAGACGAGGGAATGCTCGGGCCGATAGGCGGCCGATCGTCGAAGAAATCCGCCACGCCCTCGTCCGCCGGGTGTTCAAGCAATTCACCAGGGGTGCCGACCTGAATCAGCCGACCACCGCGCAAGACGGCGATACGATCTGCCAGACGTAACGCCTCCCTCGGATCGTGGGTCACCAGCAGCGTCGTGATTCCCCGTTCGCGCACCAGTTGCAGGAAGCGCCCCTGCAAATCACGGCGGATGGTGGGGTCCAGTGCGCTGAAGGGTTCGTCCATCAGCAGAATGTCAGGCTCGGTGACCAGTGCTCGCGCAAGCCCGACCCGTTGCTGCATGCCACCAGACAACTCGTGGGGAAAACGCTCGCCCCACGCTTTCAGCCCCACCGCCTGCAACTGCCGTTGTGCCGCTGCGCGCCGCGTACTCTCCGGCTCACCGCGCAATTCCAGGGGCAAGGCCACGTTGTCGAGCACGCTTCGATGCGGCAGCAAACCGAAATGCTGGAACACCATGCCGATGCGCTGCGACCGCAGTTGGCGCAGCGCAGGCTGCGTCAAGTCGCTCAGAGCCTCACCGTCGATGAGCACCTCGCCGCTGCTCGGTTCTATCAACCGGTTGACGTGGCGCAGCAAAGTCGACTTGCCGCTGCCGGATGTACCCATCAAGCAAAGCACTTCGCCACGCCGCACCGCGAGGTTCACTTGCTCAACCGCGTTGCTGGAGCCTGACCGGCTCCCCTCGTAACGTTTGGTGACCGCGCGAAATTCCAGCGCGATAGCATGAATCGATGCAGAGCCAAGGGAGTCTGCGCTGACCCGCGCAGGGGTTTCCAAAGGGTCGTTGGCAATCAGTGGATATTTATCAGCGATCACGTCGCCCCCTGGGTTCAATGGATTCCAGGGCAACGAAGCAGACTCCATGCCAATCGGCCAAACCCGCGTACTCAAGCGCGAGAAGGGTTTTTGTCATGACGGCATGGTGTTGAAGAGGCAGCAACGTTGCATGGCTGCTGTTGTGTGGGAAACAGCGATGAACACGCCTGCGGTCTTAGTTGAACGAAAGCTTTGGCAGCCTTGTGCTGCCATTGCATTGGCAATGACTAAGTATTCAATTCGGGAATATAAATATTATTTTTTATTATTTTTAGAGATATGAATCGACTTTTATACTTTCATCAGACCCGCGATGAATCGGGGTAACCGTGTTGGAGGGTTGAAGTTTCTGATGCCAACGTCATTGCCTACCTCCGGCCAATCCCAGGTGCTGTTGCAGCTGCACCCGCTGTTGAGTTTCTTCCAGCCTCTGCAGGCCCGCATCCCGCTAGCCGCAGAACGCACCGCAGCCCACTTCCACCGCCAAGCGCATGTGCTGAGCAAATTGCCTGAGGCGCCGCTATGAAATGCCCCCTATCCGCCATCCCACCAGCCAGCGAGGAATGCCGAGTGACAACCCCTCTACGACCTGCCGTGCTCAGTCCCTTGCAGACTGCACGTCGCCTAGCGACGGCGTTCGCCGAAACCGCCGTCGAGCGCGACGAGGCCGGCGGCACACCCAAGGCCCAGCGCGACGCTATCCGCCAGAGCGGCTTGTTGGCGCTGAGCGTACCCACCCAGTTCGGCGGCCTCGGCGCTAGCTGGAGCGAAACCCTGGAGGTGGTGCGCGAATTCGCCCGGGTCGACAGTTCCATCGCCCACGTCTTCGGCTTTCAGCACCTGATGCTGGCTACCGTACGCCTGTTCTCCCGCCGCGATCAGTGGCAACCCTGGTTCGAGCAGACCGCGCGCAAGAACTGGTTCTGGGGCAATGCGCTCAACCCCCTGGACAGCCGCACCGTACTCACACGCTTCGACGGTTGGTACGAGTTTTCCGGCAAGAAGAGTTTCTGCTCAGGCGCCAGCGACTCGGAAATGCTGATTGCCTCGGCAGTCGATGAAAGTGCTGGCGGCAAGCTGCTGATCGCTGCCATCCCCAGCGGCCGCACCGGTATCACACTGCATGATGACTGGAACAACATGGGCCAGCGCCAGACCGACAGCGGCAGCGCTACTTTCGAGCGCGTGCGCGTCGAAGAGAACGAGATGCTTCTCGACCCCGGCCCGCTGAGCACACCCTTCGCCAGCCTGCGCCCGCTGATCGCCCAGTTGCATTTCGCCAACGTATTCCTTGGTATCACCGAAGGCGCTCTGGAAGAGGCCCGCCATTACACGTTGAAGGAAGGCCGCCCGTGGTTCCGCTCCAAAGCCCGACATGTCAGCGAAGACCCTTACATCCTGCGCCACTACGGCGAGTTCTGGGTCGGTCTGGAAGGCGTGCGCCTGCTGGTGGAGCGCGCCGCTACGCAACTCGACGCGGCCTGGCACAAGGAGCACGCGCTCGGCGCCGAAGAGCGTGCGCAACTGGCGCTGGCCATCGCCACGGCCAAGGTGGCGGCTGCACGCACTGGCCTGGACATCTGCAACCGCCTGTTCGAGGTCACTGGCGCACGCGCGACCCACGCCTCGCTGCGCCTCGATCGCTACTGGCGCAACCTGCGTACCCAGAGCCTGCACGACCCGCTGGACTACAAACTCCACGAGCTGGGTGAGTGGGCACTGAGCCAGACGCGACCCACCCCATCTTTCTACTCATAGGAATCGCCATGCAGTTGCTGACCCTCCCCCCTTCGCCGTCACTGGCCACCTCGATCCGGGCGACCGCACAGGTCTTCGAAGACGCTAGATCGCAGGCGCTGCTCGCCCACCTGCAACAGGTCGCCCCCAGCGAGGCCAGCGTCCTGATCATCGGCGAGACCGGCACGGGCAAGGAGCTGGTCGCACGCCACATACACAACCTCAGCGGACGGCGCAACGGCCCCTTCGTCGCGGTGAACTGTGGCGCCTTTTCGGAGTCGCTGGTGGAAGCCGAGCTGTTCGGCCACGAGAAAGGCGCCTTCACCGGCGCCCTGGCGGCCAAGGCCGGCTGGTTCGAGGAGGGCAACGGCGGCACGCTGTTCCTCGACGAAATCGGCGACCTGCCCATGGCCATCCAGGTCAAGCTGTTGCGCGTGCTGCAGGAGCGTGAAGTGGTGCGCCTGGGCTCGCGCAAGAGCATCCCCATCGACGTGCGCGTGGTCGCCGCCACCAACGTGCAACTGGACAAGGCCATCGCTGCCGGCAACTTCCGCGAAGACCTGTACTACCGCCTCAACGTGGTCAGCCTGCAACTCTACCCGCTGCGAGAACGCCCGGGCGACATCCTGCCGCTGACCCGACACTTCATTAAGACCTACTGCAACCGCCTGGGTTACGGCGAAGTACGCCTGTCCCCCGAGGCCGAACGCAAGCTGGTGAGCTACGACTGGCCCGGCAACATCCGCGAGCTGGAAAACGTCATCCACCACACCCTGCTGGTGTGCCGCAATGGCCTGGTGCAGGACGACGACCTGCGCCTGTCGCACCTGCGCATCGAGCGCCAGGACAAGTCGCCGGTGAGCACCGCCGAAAGCGCCGAAGAGCAGTTGCTGCGTGCCTTTCAGCGCCTGTTCGAGGAGCAGGCCGGCAGCCTGCACGAGAAGGTCGAGGACACCCTGCTACGCAGTGCCTATCGTTTCTGCCACTGCAACCAGGTGCACACGGCCAGCCTGCTGGGCCTGAGCCGCAACATCACCCGCGCCCGGTTGATCGCCATCGGCGAACTGGTGGTCAATCGGCGCCGGCCAGAGCCCCAGATGCGCCCTGAGCGGGCGATACAACTATCAATCTGAGAGGCCGCCACGAACGATTGCCCCCCTTGCCAACTGCGCGAGGAGGGTTGCGTAGGACAGAAGCGCATGGCCGCGACAAATGGCGGCAATCGCAACAGACTGGAAGCGGCCCCCAACCTTTGAGCCGGTGTGGGCCTGGTGCGCGGCGGCGCCCGAACTGCGCAGGGCTGAAGACAGGCCGGGGGGACGCCACCGGCCCTGCCCGCGCGATCAGCCTTCCTGGCTGCAATCACGCGGGGTGATACCCTTCTCTTTGGCATATTGATGCGACGAGGCCTCGATGATCGGCCGCAAAAACGCGCGGTCGGCCTGTACCCAGTCGCTGATCAGTTTCCACTTCTGCCCGTCCCACTGCTGGAAGCGCACCGCGCCACCGCCCTCATGGTCGGAGCAGGACAGTTTAAGCGGCTGCACCAGCCCCTTGGCACCGAGTGCCTGCAGGCGGGCATCGTCCAGGTTCAGGTGTTCGAAGCCCCAACGCACCTGCTCGCCACTCAGCGGTTGCCTGCCGAACTTCTCCTGAGCCAGACGCAATGCCTCGACGTTGAGGATGCCGTTGACCACGCCGAGGTTGTAGTACACGGTGCCGAAGCGCTTCGGATCGGCCAGGTCGCCTTGGCCCTTGTCCACCACCGCCTGTTCGATGCCCTGCAGCACCGGGAACTCGGTACCGGACGGATGCGTGGTGATGGCGATGAAGCCCTTGGCTGCGGCACCGGCAGGCGCCGCGTCTTCCTCGGAGTTGCTCCAGATATTGCCGATGATACGGTCGGCAGGGAAACCGACCTTCTGCGCAGTCTTCAGCGCCACCGGGTTCATCACGCCCCAGCCGCGCAGGATGACCCAGTCCGGCTTCAGGCGGCGGATGTTCAGCCACTGCGATTGTTGCTCGTTGCCGGGGTGCGGCACCTCCAGCAGGGTCAACTCGAAACCGTACTTGTCCGCCAGCGCCTGCAGCACCTCGTTGGTTTCCTTGCCATAGGGCGAACCGTGAAAGAGCGTGACGATCTTCTTGCCCTTGAGGCCCTGCTCGCCGCCTGCCTGCTGAGCAATCCAGTTGACGATGGCCGATACCTCGGAATAGGGATTGAGCTGCAGCGGGAAGACGTAAGGGAACACGCTGCCATCGGTGGAGTCGGTACGCCCATGGTTGATGGTGATCAGCGGCAGCTTGTCGGCCGTGGAGCGTTCCAGGGTGGCATACGCGATACCCACCGACAGCGGATTGGTGGCGGCAGCCGGTGCGCCGTTGAGCCCACCCTTGAGGCGCTCGTAGCACTCCACCCCCTTCTCCACGACGTATTCAGTCTCGCACTCGCTCCAGGTCAGCTTGACACCATTCACGCCGCCTTGGGCGTTGACGTACTTGAGGTAATCGATAAAACCGCCGAAGAAACCGGTGCCACCTGCGGCATAGGGGCCAACGCGGTAGCTCTGCAGGGGGAAATACTGTTCGTTGGCCGCGTGCACGTTGAGTGCACCGGCCGCCAGGCTCACGGCCAGCGCCAGGCGGCCGAGGACGGATCGGGTCGACATCGTGGTTATCCTTTACAAATCAGTGGGCAGTGACATAAGGCGGGCGAAGCCCGGTGCGAAGGTTCGCTCAGTGGCGCAACGGCCAACGCCGAGTGCGCTCGCGAAAGCGTTGCCAGAGGCGCGCCAGGCCCTCCGGTTCCTTGATCAGGAAGATGATGATCAGCGTGCCGAAGGCCATCTTCTGCAGGTTCTCTATCTGTCCGGCATCAATCAGCCCGGTCGGCAGCAACCCGGCCAGGTTCGACAGCAGCACCGGGAACAGCACGATGAAGGCGGCGCCGAGGAAGTTCCCGAGGATGCTGCCCAGGCCGCCGATAATGATGATGAACAGGATCTGGAACGAGCGGTTCAGGTCGAAGCCGTGTGGCTCCACCGTGCCCAGGTAGGTGAAGGCCCAGAGCGAACCGGCCACGCCGAGGTAGAAGCCGCTGATGGCAAAAGCCAGCAGTTTTGTCTTCAACAGGGGGATGCCGATCACTGCGGCGGCGGTGTCCATGTCGCGCACCGCCATCCAGTTGCGCCCCAGTTCGCTGCGCACCAGGTTGGCGCCCAGCCAGAACAGCGCACTGACCACCGCCAGGGTCAGCAGGTAGCGCCCGGCCGGCGACGAAAAGTCATACCCGGCCATCAGCAGTGGCGGCGCGCTGATCACCCCCGAGGCACTGTCGTTGCTGAACCAACTGAAGCGGGTCAACGCCCATGGCACGAAGAACTGCGCCGCCAGTGTCGACACCAGCAGATAGAAGCCCTTGATGCGCAGGCTCGGCAGGCCGAACACTACAGCCACCAGCGCCGCCACCAGGCCGCCGAGCAGCAGGCTGGCCAGCAGCGGCAGCCACGCCACGCGCAGCTCGAAATTATAGGCCGCGAAGGCACCTACTGCCATGAACGCCGCCGAACCCAGCGACAGTTGCCCGGCATAACCGGTCAGCAGGTTCAGCCCTAAGCCGGCCAGCGACAGCAGTAGAAATGGGATCAGGATGGCACTGAACCAGTAATCGTTGCCCAGCAGTGGCACGCCGATGAAGGCGAACAGGACTAAGGCCGCCAGACCCAGCCGATCCTGGCGCAGGCGGAAGAATCGTCGGTCGTCGGCGTAACGCACGCTGAACTGACCCGCTTCTCGATACAGCATGATCGACGCTCCTCAGACTCGCTCGATGGCGCGCTCGCCGAACAGCCCAGCCGGACGCACCAGCAGGAACAGCAGGGCCAGCACATAGGGAAACCAGTTTTCGATGCCGCCGCCGATGAGCGGCCCGAGATACACCTCGGCGAGCTTCTCCGAAGCGCCGATGATCAGGCCGCCGACGATCGCCCCGCTGATCGAGGTGAAGCCGCCGATGATCAGCACCGGCAGGGCCTTGAGCACCACCAGCGAGAGCGAGAACTGCACCCCCAGGCGCGCGCCCCAGAGCAGCCCGGCGACCAGCCCGACGAACCCGGCCACCGCCCAGACCACCGCCCACACCCTCGGCAGGCGGATACCGACGCTCATCGCCGCGCGGGGATCGTCAGCCACCGCACGCAGCGCCAGGCCGATGCGTGTGCGGTTGAACAGCAAGGACAGTAGCACCACCAGGGCCGCCGCCGTTGCGGCGGCGAACAGGTCGAACTGCGACAGCAGCAGGCCACCCAGTTCCAGCGGCGCGTCGCTGATGGCCAGCTCCAGGCCGTGAACCTGAGCACCCCACAAGGCCTGGGCGACGCCCTCGATGATGTAGGCCAGGCCGAGCGTGGCCATGAACAGGGTAATCGGCGAACGCCCGACCAATGGCCGCAGTACCGCCCGTTCGATCAGCAGCGCCAGGGCGATCATCGTCGCCAGGGTGACGAGAAAAGACAGCCAGAACGGCACGCCGCGCTCCAGCAGGCTGACGAAGGTCAGCGCGGCGAACAATACCATCGCCCCCTGGGCGAAGTTGAACACACCGCTGGCTTTGTAGATCAGTACGAAACCGATGGCCACCAGGGAGTACATCACCCCGGCCAGCAGGCCACCGATCAGCACTTCGAAGAAGAATGCCATGTAGCGCTCCTGTGTGGGAACAGCCCCGAAGCTGCCGCCGGCCGGCCACCCAGATAGGCCGCGATCACGTCGGGGTTGCGGCGAACCTGCTCCGGGGAGCCGTCGCCGATCTTGCGGCCGTAATCGAGCACCACCACATGGTGGGAAATGCCCATGACCACGCCGATGTCGTGCTCGATCAGCACCACCGTCGTGCCGAACTCGCGGTTGATCTCGACGATGAAGCGGCTCATCTCGCGCTTCTCCTCGGCATTCATCCCGGCCATCGGCTCGTCGAGCAGCAGCAGGCGCGGCTCGGCGGCCAGCGCACGGGCCAGCTCGACCCGCTTCTGCAGGCCATAGGGCAAGGTGCCAACGATTTCGTCACGCCACGGCTGGATGCGCAGAAACTCGATGACCCGCTCGGCGGCGGCGCGTTGGCGATCGTCCTCGCCCGGCGCGCGGCCGATACGCAACGCCTGCTCCAGCCAGGAACTGCGGCGCTTGAGGTTGCGCCCGGTGAGCACGTTGTCGAGCACGCTCATGCCCTTGAACAGCGCGATGTTCTGGAAGGTGCGAGCGATGCCGTCGCGTGCCGCTGCATGTGGGTGCATCACCCGACGCTGCTGCCCGGCAAAACGAATACGCCCCTGCTGCGCCCGATAGACGCCATTGATGATGTTCAGCAGCGAGCTCTTGCCCGCGCCATTGGGCCCGATCAGCGCACAGATCTCGCCTTCGGCGACGCTGAAGCCGATGTCGCTGATGGCCTTCACACCCTTGAACGACAGGCTGATGCCCTCCAGTTCCAGCAACGGGGAATTCGACATGAACACTCCTCAGACGGGCTGAACCCGGCTTTGCGACCGAGCAGCGAGGGATGAACGAGGGCTGCGCACGGCCTGCCAGCGGGGCGCCTCCCGCCAGATACGCGGCGCCACCCCAAGGGCGGCGAAGAACGCCTGCACCTCGCCCGGCAGGGCCTCACCGACCAGCAGCGGCACCCGGGTGCGGCTCAGGCCCAGCACATCGCGCAGCGGCCGATGCAGCAACACCTGGCCAAGGCCGTTGCGCAGCAACCCACCGCGCGCGTCAAGCGCCCAGTCCAGCCCGCGCCGCAGCAGGCTGCCCGGCAGCGGTAGACGCTGCTGCGCCAGTGCATACAGGCGGCCGTAGCTGTCGTGGGTGCCAAGTACCAGGGTCGGGCCGAGTTCACGGCGGTCGGTGTCTCGGGTCGCCAGGCTCTCCGGAAAATTCATCCGAAAGCCTGCCAGCAGCCAAGGCGCCAGCAGGTAGCGGGCCTGGCCGCTGGTGGCGAAGTTGCGGGAGGCCAAGGCTTCCTCGGCCGCCGTCAGGCGCTCCTGTTCGACCAGCCGACGCCCCTCGCCCAGCACCTCGGCATGGCTGAGCCCGTGCTGCTGAACCTGGCCCTCGGCATCCAGCCGGTGAAAGCTGAAGGCTGGGCGCTCGCTCTGCGCCTGCACCGGCAAGGCAGGATCGGGCAACTGCGCGGCCAGGCGAGCGTAATTCGGCAACCCGGAATCCGCCAGGCCACGGCCATCGGCGTAGAACAGCAATGCCGGCACATGACCGCTCGCCAGCACCCGCTCGACCTCCTCCTGACCTTCGGCAAAGACGAAACCGGCCTGCAGTTCACGCAACAGCGTCAGTTGCTCCGCGTCGGGCATCAGCGGGTCGAGCAGTGCCGCGACGCCGCCCAGCCATTGCGCCGCCAGGCTTGCCAGCAGCGCCTCAGGGCGCGGCCGGCTGACGATCAGCAGACTGTCGCCGGCCGCGAAGCCGGCCTCGCGCAGCCCGGTGGCCAGGCTCTGCACCTCGGCCAGCAGTTGCGCCCAGCTGCGCGCCTGCCACAGGCCTAGACGCTTGTGGCGCAACGCAACGTCAGCCCCACGTTGATGTGCCCGGGCCAGCAAGCTGGCCGGCAGGTTGTTCGCGAGCGCCTCATGCATGGCCGCGCACCTCAGGCCACAGCGAGGGAGGCATGCTGCTCCTGCTCCAGTTCGCGCACCAGCGGCAACACATGCTTGCCGAAGTATTCGACCTCTTCCTGGAAGTGCAGGAAGCCGGAGAGGATCAGGTCGACGCCGACCGCCTTGAGCGCGACGATGCGTTCGGCGATCTGCCGTGGCGTACCGATCAGGTTGGTCTTGAAACCGTCGTTGTACTGCACCAGGTCTTCGAAGGTCGACTTGGCCCAGTTGCCCTCGCCTTCCGGGCTGGCCGCACCGGCGTTCTTCACTTCACTGCCAAAGCCGTTGACCGCCTCCGGGTCGGCCTTGGCGATGATCTCTGCCAGCACCGCGCGGGCCTCTTCCTCGGTGTCGCGGGCGATGATGAAAGCGTTTACCCCGACCTTCACCGAATGCCCGTTGGCCGCTGCCTTGGTGCGGATATCGTCGACCTGGGTCTTGATGCCCTCGACACTGTTGCCATTGGTGAAGTACCAGTCGGAGACCCTCGAGGCCATGTCGCGCGCGGCCCGCGAGCTCCCGCCCTGGAAGATTTCCGGGTGCGGGTGCTGCAGCGGCTTGGGCTTGAGGGTGTAGTCGTTGAAACGGTAGAAATCGCCGTGGAAGCTGAAATTGTCCTGCGTCCAGATGCCCTTCAGGGCACGAATGAACTCCTCGGATCGGCGATAGCGCTCATCATGGTCCAGCCATGGCTCGCCGATGGCGCGAAACTCGCCCTTGAACCAGCCGGACACCACGTTGATGGCGATGCGGCCCGCGGTGAACTGGTCGATGCTTGCCAATTGCTTGGCTGCCAATACCGGCGTCCAGGGTCCGGGCAGGATCGCGGCGATCACCTTGAGTTTTTCGGTGGCGGCCAGCAGCGCGTGGCTGATGGTTACCGACTCGTGCTGGTTGTCAGCGCCATAGCCGGCGGTGAAGCGGATCTGCGAAAGCGCGTACTCGAACCCGGAACGCTCGGCAATCTGCGCCAGCTTGCGGTTGTAATCGATGTCCCAACTGGTGCGTTGTTCGATCTTGCTGACAACGAGGCCACCGCTGACGTTAGGAACCCAATAGGCGAATTTGATCGGTTGGCTCATGGCGATGTCTCCTGTAACTCGGAAAGTCAGGCCGCGCGGGCGACCGGGATATGAAAAAAGGCGCCGACGGTGTCGAGTACCCGCTCGATCCGTTCGAACTGCGCAGGGTCAGCCAGGCGCTGATCGTCGAAAGACTCGACACTGGCGTACAGCCCGTACGGCAGGGTGTGGGCCTGGAAGAAAGCGAATAGAGGGCGCAACTGGTGATCGATCATCAAGGCATGTCGTTCGCTACCACCGGTGGCGGCAAGCACCACGGGCACGCCCTTGAGCGACTGGTGATCGACCAGGTCGAACAGGTGCTTGAACAAACCGGTGTAGGACGCGCGATACACCGGGCTGCCGACCAGTAGCAGGTCGGCTTGCTCGATGGCCTGCAAATGCGGTTGCAGGTCAGCCGAGGCGCTATCGCGCTCCAGCGAACCGGCCAGGCTGGCGGACAGCTCGGCGATGCGCACCCAGTGCACCTCCAGCTTCGGCAACACGGCCGGCAGCCGCTCCACCAGGGCCTGCAGCAGACCATGGGTGCGTGATGGGGCCCGCAGGCTGCCGGACACCACCACGACCCTGATAACACGTGCGTTCATGCTCATCCCTCCTTGCCCAGCGGGCATTACCTGAGGGAGCTTCAGCAGCAACCGTGCCAACCAATAAAAACCTTTAAATTCAAGTACTTGAACGATAGCGCTAGCAACCTGAACTGTCTTTTGGCCAACAAGCTGTTGAACCACTGACCCTCGGCCAACAGTTGCCCCGGAAAACGCAATTGACCGCCCACCAACAGTCATTCAGCAAGCTGTCGGCGAGCGAACAGCCCGCCCCACCAGAATGATCACAACCCATTGATTTAAAAGGCATTCACTGCAAGGCACGAAGTTTGCGTGAGCATCGCCGTCAGCAATCGCATCAATCGAGGAGAACTGCGATGACCGCCCAAGCCCCACTGCCCCACCTGTCTACCGGTACCCACTACGAATCCCTTGCCGCCCGCTTCCGCCCCATCTTTACCCGCATCGCCCAATCCAGCGTGGCACGCGAGCGCAACCGCACCCTGCCCCATGAGCCCATCCAGTGGCTCAAGGAAGCCGGCTTCGGCGCCGTGCGTGTACCCGTCGAACAGGGCGGTGCCGGCGCTTCCCTGCCACAGTTGTTCCAGCTGCTGATCGAACTGGCCGAAGCGGACTCCAATGTGCCGCAGGCACTGCGCGGGCATTTTGCTTTTGTCGAGGACCGCCTCAACGCCCATGCCAGCACCCCACAGGACGTCTGGTTCAAACGCTTCGTCGACGGCGATCTGGTGGGCTGCGCCTGGACGGAGGTGGGCGCAGTGAAGATCGGCGATGTCAGCACCCGGGTGTCGCGCCGGGGTGATCAGTGGGTGGTCAATGGCACCAAGTACTACAGCACCGGCAGCCTCTTCTCCGACTGGATCGACCTGTTCGCCCGCCGAGACGACACCGGTGGCGACGTGATCGCAGCGATCCGTACCCGCCAACCCGGGATCACCCAGAGCGACGACTGGGATGGTTTTGGCCAGCGCACCACCGGCAGCGGCACCTCGGTGTTCGAGAACGCGGTGGTCGAGGAAGAGAACATCATCGACTTCGCCACCCGCTTCAAATACCAGACGGCCTTCTACCAACTGGTGCTGCTCGCCGTCATCGTCGGTTCCGGCCGCGCCGCCGTGCGTGACTTCAGCCAGGAAACCAGCAAGCGCACGCGCGTGTTCAGCCATGGCAATGGCGCAGCGGTAAGCGAGGATCCACAGGTATTGCAGGTTATCGGCAAGGCCTCCGGGCTGATCTACGCCGCCGAGGCAGGCACCCTGCGCGCCAGCGAGGCCGCGCAGCAAGCCTACCTGGCGCGTTTCGGCAATGACGAGAACGCCGAGCGCAAGGCCAACATCGCCGCCGAACTGGAATCGGCCCAGGCCCAGGTGGCGGCCATCGAATGGGTGCTGCGTGCCACCAGCGACCTGTTCAACACCCTCGGCGCCTCCGGTACCAGCACCACCAAACAGCTCGATCGCCACTGGCGCAACGCCCGTACTGCCGCCTCGCACAACCCGGTGATCTACAAGGAACGCATCATCGGCGACTGGCACGTCAATGGCAGTGAACCGCCCTATGTCTGGCAGATCGGTGGCGGTGCCAAGCAGTCCTGAAAGCATGGCCTGGGGCACACCCCCAGGCCTCGTCACGACACTGGCGTTTCGTCCGGAACGCCAGAACTAGCCAGCGCCGAGTCGCCGACTGGCAAAACTGAACAGCAGAACCGAGAGAATCAGAACGCCGGTGGCCACCTGCTGCCAGAAGAAATTCCAGCCGATCAGCAGCAGACCGTTGGCCGTGACGTTGAGAAATAGCACACCGAGCAGTGTACCGGGTACGTTGACCCGGTTGTGCAGGCTCAGCGTAGCACCGATGAAGACCGCACCGATGGCATTCATCAGGAAGGCATTGCCGGACATCGGCGCGTAGGCGTTCACCGTGGCCGGCAGCAGGATGCCCGCCAGCGCGCTGGCAAAGGCACTGGCGATGAACACCAGGGCAGCGATACGTCGCTGCGCCAGGCCCGAATAACGCGCCACCAGTGGCTGGCTGCCAAGGACGATGATCTCCCGGCCTAAGCGGCCACGCGCCAATACCACGCCATACATCAGCGCCAACAGTGCCACCAGCAGCAAGGGTAGCGGCACGCCGAGCAAGCGCTCACTGGCCAAGCCGCTGCGCACCTGCGCCTCCAGGTAGATCGGTTGTCCGCCATCGGAAAGCAGCTTTTGCACGCTGCTGCCAATGAATAGCGTGCCAAGGGTGGCCAGAAAAGGGGAAATACGCAGCCCGGCGATCAGCCCGGCATTGAACAACCCGACCAGGCTGCCAGCCAGCAGCCCACCGGGAATCGCGACATAGAGCCCGAAGCCGGCATTGAGCAGCAGGACGAAGGTCAGCGCCGAGAAGTCCAGCGCAGTGCCGACTGACAGGTCGATGCCACCCGCGGCGATGGCGTAGGTCATGCCGATGGCGACGATGGCCAGCAACACAAAATTGTTCAATAACAGGCTGGACAGGTTGCCGACGGTGAGAAAGCCGGGTGCCTTCAACGCGAAGAACAGTAGAACGGCGGCGAACAGCGTCGGCATGACCAGGCGCAGCAACGCCCGGCCAGAGAGCCCGGTCAGACCGGCAGGCTGCGGGGCGGATAACGAATCGGACATCTCAGGCCTCCTTGTTGCGCAAACCGGACAGGGCCACCACCAGCAGGATCAGGACACCCTGCACGCCGTCGACCCAGAAGCTGGAAATATTCAGAAGCTGGAAGCCGTTGATCAGCACCCCGACCAGCAACGTTGCCAGCAGCGTGCCGCCGATGCTCGGCTGCAGACGCTGGGAGAAGATCACCCCAAGAAAAGCAATGGCCACCACCGACAGCAGCATCTCGCCGGAGCCGGTGGTGCTGCCGCTGAACCAGGCCGCTGAACAAAACGCGGCCAGGCTGCCGCACAGACCGCTGATCAGGTAGCTGGCGAACACGTAGCCACGCACCGACAGGCCAGCGGCATTAGCCGCCTCCGGGTATTCGCCGATGGCGTACAGACGCAGGCCGAATGGCGTGTACTGCATCAACACGATCAGCACGCCACCGACCGCCAGCAGCACCCAGGCCAGGGCTGGCACGCCGAGCCAACTACCGAAGGCCAGCCCTTCCAGCAACGGCGAAGTGCTGGGCAGCACGGTGTTTTCGGTCAGCACCAGTTCCAGCCCGGCCACCAGGTTCATCGTGGCCAGGGTTGCCAGCAGCGGCGGCAAACGGAAACCGACCACCACCAGCGCATTCAGCGTGCCGATGGCCAGGCCAGTGCCAAGCGTCGCGGCGATGCTGACAACATCGCCGAAACCGGCGTTGTTCAGGCTGGCATAGACCGCAGCGGACAACCCGAGGTTGGCCGCCAGCGACAGATCAAGCCCACCGGACACCACGTTCGAGCCGCCGCCGATGATCACCGTGGTCAGGCCGAAGGCAAGGCTGCCGAGGATCGCCGACTGGGCCAGCACATTGACCAGGTTGCTCGGGGTGAGGAAGTTCGGCGCACTGAGGGCGAAGGCCAACAGGATCGCGGCGAAGGCCAGCAGCGCACCACGGCGCAGCAGCCACTGCGCGAATCGCGGGTGGAAGGCATCAGATAGCAATGGCATAGGCATAGAAAGGTCGTTCCTCGTTCTGCGCGCGTTGCGCGCCGGTAGCCACCGCCAGCAGGCGGTCACTGTTCGCCTCGCCAGCGGCGAAACGTGCGGCGATGGCGCCGCGGTGCATGACATGAATGCGGTCGCAGAGGCCGATCAACTCCGGCAGGTCGGACGAGAGGATCAACACCCCGGCGCCCTCCTTCACCAGTTCACCGATCAGCCGATAGATCTCCACCTTGGCGCCAACATCGATGCCAACGCTGGGCTCGTCCAGCAGGTACAGGCTGGAACACCGCGCGAACCACTTGGCCAGCGCCACCTTCTGCTGATTGCCGCCGCTGAGCTGACGCACCTTGGCATGCGCGCCATGGGCCTTGATCCTCAGGCGCTCGATGAGCTCCAGGGTGGTATGCCGCTCGCGCGCCGGCGACAGCAGCCCCAGGCGGACGAAGCGCGACAGTGCCGCCAGGGTGGTGTTCTCCTGCACGCTCAGGTCGAGCGCCACGCCTTGCCGACGGCGCTCCTCGGGCATCAGCGCGACGCCCTGGGCGACAGCCTCGCGCGGGCTGCGCAAGGACAACGGTCGCCCGTCCAGGCGCACCTCGCCGCTGTCCGGTGGCGCCAGGCCGAACAGGCTGCGTAGCAACTCCTTGGCGCCCGAGCCCACCAGCCCGGTGAGGCCGACGATCTCGCCACGGCGCACCTGCAGGTCGATGCCGTGGTAGGCCCTTGCCCGACCCAGCCCGCGCACGTCGAGCAACAGCGCACCGGCAGGCACCGCTACCTTGGGGTACAGCTCGCCGACTTCGCGGTTGACCATCAGCCGGGTGATCTGCTCCAGCGACGTGTTGCGCGGGGAGACTTCAGCGACATCGCGACCGTTGCGCAGTACCGTCACGCGGTCGCACAGGGCCTCGATTTCCTGCAGGTAATGGGAGATGTAGACGATCGCCAGGCCATCGTCACGCAGGCGCTGGACGATCCGCAGCAAACGCTCCACCTCACGCTGCACCAGGGCCACGCTGGGTTCGTCGAACACCAGCACACGCGGTTTGATCAGCAGCGCGCGGACGATCTGCACCATCTGTTGCTCGGCGCTGCTCAGTTCACCGATCAGCGCATTCGCCGGCAGTCGCAGGCCGAAGTAGTCGTCCAGCAGACGCGCGGCCTCGCGCTGCTGAGAGCGGCGATCGAGCAAGGGCCCGAATCGCCGTTCATGGCCGAAGAACAAGGCTTCACCCACGGTGAAACGGGCCGGCAACAAGCGTTCCTGGTGGATGAAGCCAATGCCCAGGCGCTCCACCTGGCGCGGGCTGAAATGCCCGTGCGGCTGGCCGTCGAGCAGCAGGCTGCCGGCGTCCGGGCGGTGGATGCCGGCCAGCACCTTGATCAGCGTAGACTTGCCGGCGCCGTTCTCGCCCACCAAACCGTGCACGCTGCCCGCCGCCACCCGCAGGCTGGCGCCGTCGAGCGCCCGGGTGGCACCGAAGGTCTTGACGATGCCACGCAGCTCCAGCACCGGCGTACTCATGCGTCGCCTCGGATGCGTTTGACGTCATCGACGTTGCCCGCCGTGGTCAGCAGGGTCTCGACGAAGGTTTCGGGCGGCAGATCGTGCTCGCCGGCCAGGTAGCGGGCGACGTTATGCACCGCCGTACGGCCAATCAACGCAGGCTGCTGCGCCACCACTGCAGCCACCGGGCTGCCGGGCTGGCGCAGCAGTTCCAGCACCTCGGGCGTACCGTCGACGCCATAGGTGCGCACTTCATTGCGCCCGGCTTCGATCAGCGCCTGGCTGGCACCGAGCTGCGGCAGATCCCAGGCCGCCCAGATCGCGTCGAGCTCACCCTTGGGGTACTTGTTGAGCAAGGCGGCAACCTGACTGCGGGCATCCTGCACGGTGTTGGGAATCACGTCGCGCAACTCCGGCTGGATGAACTCGATCTGCGGGTAGAACTTGCTCACCAGCTTCAACTGGTCATAGCGAATGCCGCAGCTCGGCACGCCATAGAAGCCATTGAACAGCAGCACCCTGCCCTTGCCGCGCAGATCGGCCACCAACTGCTTGGCCAGCAGCAAACCCGTGCTCCAGTTGTCTGCGGAAATCGTATTGACCGCGTACTGCGACGGCACCTCGATGGTGAACAGCGGGATGCCGGCGGCGCTGATGCGCTTGAACCAGGGCTCGATGATGCTCAGCGTGCCGAGGGTGTGAAACACTGCATCGGGCTTCTGCGTCACCAGATTCTGCAACTGGGTCACCATGGCCTTGTCGTTGCGCCCGGCATCCAGGGTGATCGGCGTGCCGCCCAGGCGCTGTACCTCCTCGACCTGCGCCTTGAAGGCCCGGCTGTCGAAGTAGATGCTGGTGCCCACGGTGCTGATGGCGATGCGCTTGCCCTTGAGCGAAGGCACTGTGGCACTGGCCTCGGCACCGCTGTCGGCTCCAGCCGCCATGTTGCGGGTCAATGGTGCGGCAAGCCCGAGAGCGAGCATCGCCGAAGACGCGCCGAGCAGGCAGCGCCGGGAAATGCCGGAGCAGTCGTTGTCACTCATTGGTCACCTCGCAGGTGCTTGACCTGAGCCAGGTTGTCGCGGGTCGTCAATAGCGCGGCGACATGGGTTTCCTTCGGCAGATCACGCTGGCCGGCCAGGTAGCGGGCAACGTTGCGCACGGCGGTGCGGCCGATCAGGTCGGGCTGCTGCGCAACCACCGCGCCGATGGGCGAGTAGTCATGGGCGAGCAGCTCCAGTACCTCCGGCGTGCCGTCCACACCATAGGTGCGGATCTCACTGCGCCCGGCGTCGATCAGCGCCTGGCTGGCGCCGAGCTGAGGGATGTCCCAGGCCGACCAGATGGCGGCGATATCGCCCTTGGGGTACTTGTTCAGGAGCGCGGCGATCTGGCTGCGGGCGTCCTGCACGGTGTTGGGAATCACGTCACGCAGCTCCGGCTGGACGATCTGCAATTGCGGATGATCGGCCAGTACCTTCTTCAACTCGTCGTAGCGGATCGCACAGACCGGCACCCCGTAGAAGCCGTTGAACACCAGGATGCGGCCCTTGCCGCCGGTGTCGCGCACCAGCTGCTCGGCCAACGCGCGGCCGGCCGCAACGTTGTCCGAGGTGGTGTTGTTGAGGCTGTACTGCGATGGCACATCAATGGTGAACAGCGGGATGCCTGCTGCCTGGATGCGCTTGAGCCAGGGGTCGATCACGCTCAGGGTGCCGAGGGTCTGAATCACCGCATCGGGCTTTTGCGTGACCACCGTGTTCAGTTGTGTGACCAGATTGCGGTCGTTGCGCCCGGCGTCGAGGGTGATCGGCGTGCCGCCCAGGCGCTTGATCTCATTGACCTGCGCCTGGAACGCCTTGATGTCGAAGTAATGACTGGTGCCAGTCATGCTCACGGCAATGCGCTTGCCGGCCAGCGACGGCACGGCCTCGCCCTCCTCCTCGGCTTGTGTCAGGCCGCCCGCCAATGCCAGCACCAGGGCGGTGAGCAACGTCAGGATTCGACTCATGCTTGCACCCTTTGCTGATCTGCCAAGGCGGCGCCGTTGAGGTAGTGGTCGCCGAGCAGTCGCCGTTGAGTGGGCAGTGCCGGTTCGGCGCTGCCCGGCTGCGGACGCGGCAGACTACTGCCCACCAGTTCGAAATGCGTCTGCGCGGCCAGGCGCGCGGCCTCGGCGGCGCCCAAACGAAAAGCGATGGCGGCCGACTGCGAGGCGTCGGCGCGTGCCAGCAACGCGTCGGCGGCGTCGATACGGATGCGCAACTCGCCGACTGCAGCGATGACCAGCGCTTCATGGCGAGCACTCTGCCCGCGTAGGTAGTCAAGCAGAGCTGCCTCGACATGACGGGCGTGGGCCAGGTCACCCCGGCCTTGGGAATGGGTGTTGGACATGGCGTGACCTCAGTTCCAGGAATGACGTTGCGGCTTGATGCCGTTGAGCAGTTGATTGCCGACCAGGTGGTACTTCCAGCGCACCGGGTCATGCAGCGTGTGGGTGCGCGCATTGCGCCAGAAGCGGTCCAGCCCCTGGCTGGCCGAGACGCTGCGCGTGCCGCCCAGCTCCAGCAGGCGACTGGACGCCTCAAGGGAAATCTCGGTAGACAGCACCTTGGCCTGGCCGACCACCACTGAGGCTTCAGCAACGTGCTCTTCGCCAGGCTCGGCGACGGCGCGATCGACCGCCTCGGCAGCGCGCTGCAAGATCGCCTCGGCCGCCTGCAGGCGCCAGGCCAGCTCGCCGATTAGCGCCTGGCCAAGTGGATCCTGCCAGCCGTGCTGCAAGCCGCTGTCGACCCAGGGGCGTGCCTGACGCGCCACGCGCAGGGTTTCGGCAAAGGCGCCACGGGCGATGCCGGTGTCCACGGCGGCCTGGATGATCTGCGAGATCGGGCCATCAGCGGTTGGCTGGTCGTAGGCCTTCCAGGCCGGTATCACCTCGCTCGCTGGCACCCGCACGCCTTCGATACGCACCTGGCCGCTGGCTGTGATGCGCTGGCCGAAGCCATCCCAACTGTCGATCACCGTCAGGCCAGCTGCATCGCGTGGCACGAAGGCGATGTGCGGGCGGCCCTCCTCGTCGACACCCGCGACCGGGACGATGTGGGCGAACAGCGCCCCCGTGCAGTAGGCCTTCTCGCCATCGAGCACGGCGCTGTCGCCGTCGAAGCGGATCTGCGTCTGGAAGGTGGTGACGTACTGGCTGCGCGCTTCGGAAAAGGCGTTACCGAAACGGTAGCCTTGCAGCACCTTGGCGTAGTAGCGGCGCTTCTGCGCCTCGCTGCCGGTCAGGCCGAGGTTGCTGAGCACACCAAAGTGGTTCTGCGGCAACTGGCCGAGCGATGAATCGGCGGCGGAGATGGTCGCGATCACCTCGCTGAGGGTGACATAAGATACCCCGGCGCCGCCGTGCGCCTTGGGCACGCTGATTGCCCACAGACCGCTTTCGGAGAAGCGATCCAGTTCCTCCCAGGGCAGGCGTCGCTCGCGATCACGCCAGGCTGCCTCACGGGCAAAATCCTCGGCCAAGCGCTGCGCCACCTCGATGGCTTCGGCGTCGCTACGGATGATCTGTGCCGGGCGCCGAGGCGCCGAGCTGACCTGCTCGCGCAGACCGGCGGGTTGTGACTGAGTCATGTGTTGCTCCAAGCGTGATGGATTCTCCAGGGCTACTGCACAGCCCGTACCAACCTGGAAAATCCTTCATATTCAATGACTTGATGCGCAATCCAGATAATTGGAAAAGCACCTGTGGCGGCAAACTGTGGATTGGCTGTTGCCGGGCGGACACTTGCCTCAGCACCTGTTCACGACCTGCTGCGCGTCGGACCTCCTGCGTTAAAAAAAGCTGGAGCGCCAGCGTGGTCGGACTGCTCATTTACAGCGGGTGAAGTCGAGCGCGACTCCGACCGCGCCTCGCCTGTTTTTGCGGGGCCGCCATCGGTGTTGCATGGCGTTATCTCGCGAGATCGTGAGCAGGTTCTCAGAGGCTGATATCCAGCGGGTACTGGACGATCAGGCGCAGTTCGTCGACGTTGGACTCGGCGACGTGATCGCCACCGACGCGGTGGGTGGCCTGCATCAGGTTGAACGAGAGGTCCTTGGCCGGCCCACTCTGCAGCACGTACTTCAGCCACAGGTTGCGCTCCCAGTGGCGGCCGTCCTCGGTACCATTGAAGTAGCTGTAAGCGCCACCCGCGCGCGTACCGTCGATGTCGGTACCGCGCACGTAGCGGGCCGTCAGGCTCAGCCCAGGCACGCCAAGCGTGGCAAAGTCATAGTCGTAACGGGCTTCCCAGGCTCGCTCATTGGGGTTGTTGAAGTCGGAAACCTGCGAGGCGGCATCCAGTTGCAGGTCATAGGTGTTCCACACGTAGTCGAACGGCGTGTCGCCATCGATGCGTGTGTAGGACAGCTTGAAGCCATGAGCGCCGGCAGCCACACCGGCATGCACGCTCCATGAGTCGTTGTCGATCTGGCCGGCCAGCGCCTGGCCGCTGTCACGGGTGCGGTAATAATTGAGGCCGGTCTTCAGGCTCAGCTCGCTACCCAGCGGCTGCACATGGTCGACGCTGAAGAACGACTGGTTCCATACGTCGTCGAGGCGGCTGCTGTGCAGGCGCAAGGTGAGCTGGTCGTTGAACAGGTAATCGCCACCCAGGTACACCACATCGTTGGCGCCCTTGATACGCCCGGCATAGACAGTGCCGAGATCACCACGGTGGTTGCTGGCGTTGCGGTCACTGCTCGACTCCAGCTTGCCGCCCTGCAGGCTCAGGCCATCCAGCGAGTTGTTGTTGAAGATGAAGCCGCGCAGAGTCTGCGGCAGCAGGCGAATGTCGCTGGCGTGCAGCACCGGGCTGGTCGGGCTGACGTCGCCATAGCGCAGTTCGGTGTCGAAGGCGCGAACCTTGAGCGCAGCGCCAACCTTGCCGTAGCTGTCCTTGGGCTCGCCATCGAAGTTGCTCCCCGAGCGCGACACGATGCCAGGCACGCCGACACCATTGCCGACCGCCCCATTGCCGCCATCGAGCTTGAGCCCGACCAGCCCCTGCACATCCACGCCGAAGCCGACAGTGCCACGGGTGAAACCGGATTGCAGATTGGCGATGATGCCGTGGCCCCATTCACGATGCAGGCTCTGCCGCTCACCCTTGTTGGGGTTGAGGGTGAAGTCGCCGTTGCGATAGTCCTGGCTGAAGAAGAAGTTGCGGTTGAGCACATGGATCTGCGTGCCGTCGATGAAGCCTTCATCATCGCTGTCGGCAAACGCGGGACTGGCCAGCAGGATGGCCAGAGAAAGAGCTGTTCTGTAGCAAGCGGTAGAGCGCATGGCAGTGATCCTTGGAATGACGAGGTAGGCGCCTTTCCAGGCGCTGCAAATCCAGTTGTTCCAACAACCATGCCAACAGAAAAAATCGTTGTTATTCAATCATTTGAACAATCTAATCAACAATATGATGCACCGTCTGCGGAGCAATCTGCACAACTGCTGTTGCCGGCGCCACAGCGCTTTCGTCAGGACAAAAAAACGCGGCCTGGGCCGCGTTGAATGGAACATCACCTACTCAGTAAAAGGCGGTATGACCACAGCGCTCCACAGCCGTCGCCACCGCTCAGTCAGCCTTGCCGCCCAGGTAGAAATGCTGAATATCTTCCCGCGCGGCCAGCTCGGCAGCACTGCCCTCACCCACCACCCGGCCGTTCTCCAGGATGTAGGCATGGCTAGCATGGCGCAGGGCAACGTTGATGTTCTGCTCGGCCACCAGAAAGCTCACGCCCTCCTGCGCATTGAGCTGGGCGACGATGGCGAAGATCTCCTCGACGAGGATCGGCGCCAAGCCCATCGAGGGTTCGTCGAGCAGCACCAGGCGCGGTTTGGTCATCAGCGCGCGGCCGATGGCGAGCATCTGCTGCTCACCGCCGGAAGTCAGCCCAGCCTGAGTCTTGCGCTTGGTCTTCAAGCGCGGGAACCAGGCATAGATGCGCTCCAGATCCTGCTCCAGTTGGCGCCGCGTCGGGTTACGCAGGAAGCCGCCACTGCGCAGGTTTTCCTCGATGGTCAGGTGGGCGAACACATGCCGTCCTTCCAGCACATGGACGATACCCTGGCGTGCCAGCAGGTTGGCCGCGACACCGGCGGTGTCCTGCCCCTGGAAGCGGATATGGCCACGGCTGACCTGCGCCCGGTCGGCCTGCACCAGGCCGGAAATAGCCTTGAGTGTGGTGCTCTTGCCAGCACCGTTGGCGCCTAGCAAGGCGACGATATCGCCCTGCCCGACCCGCAGGGATACACCGGCCACGGCGAGGATTGCGCCGTCGTAGATCACTTCGATGTCCTCCACTGCCAGCAGCTCGCTGCTGACGGCGGCCGGAAGAGTCGCACTGGTCATGGATTGTTGCCCTCTGGTCGTCGTTCAGCGGGCGGCGCCTGCCGCCCCAAAGCCTTGAAATGCGTTGCCCGTGCCGGTCGCGGCTAAAGCTCCTGCCACAGGTGAAAAGCGAGCGCTCACGGCGCGTCACACGCACGGGGGGTCACGCCTTTCTCTTTCGCGTACTCGGCAGCCTTGGCGTCAATCAGGGGGCGCAGGGTGACATGATCGGCCTGCACCCAATCGGTGATCAGCTTCCACTGCTGGCCATCCCACTGCTGCACCTTGACGGCACCGCCACCCTCGTGGTCGCTGCACGACAGCTTCAGCGGCTGCATCAGCCCCAGGAAACCGATCGCCTTGAGCCGCGCATCGTCGAGATCGAGGTGTTCCAAGCCCCAGCGACCTTCCTCGCCATTGAGCGGCCGCGGTCCGAAGTGCTTCTGCGCGGCGCGGATCGCCTCGACGGCGATGGCGGCATTCACCAGGCCAGAGTTGTAGTAGACGCTGCCGAAGCTCTTCGGATCCTTGAGGTCGCTCTTGCCCTTGTCGAGGATGTGTGCCTTGATGCGCTGGTGGATGTCGAAGTCGGCACCGCCCGGATAGGGCGTCAGGGCCAGATATCCCTTGCCCGCCTCGCCGGCCGGCAGCACGTCTTCATTGGAGCTGGCCCAGATGTCGCCAACGATGCGATCGACCGGAAAGCCGAAGCGCGCCGCAGTCTTGATCGCCACCGGGGTGGACACGCCCCAGGTGCGCAGGAATACCCAGTCCGGCTTGAGCTGGCGCACCTGGCGCCACTGCGAGGCCTGCTCGTTACCCGGGTCGGCGACGGGAATCTGGATGTTCTCGAAGCCGTACTTCTCCGCCAGCAGCTTCAGCGGCCCCTGGGTTTCCCGGCCATAGGCGGAGTCGTGGTAGACGGTGGCGATCTTCTTGCCCTTGAGCTTGTCCAGCCCACCCTCGCGCTCGGCCACGTAGTTGATGAATGCAGAAGCCTCGCTGTAGAAGGTCAGCATCACCGGGAAGTTGTAGGGAAAGACGCGGCCATCGGTGGCCTCGGTTCGACCATAGCCGAGGGTGATCAGCGGGATCCGGTCGGCCTCGGCCTTGTCCGCCAGGGCATAGGCAGCCGGCGCACCATTGGGCTGGTAGACCGCTACCGGAGCGCCATTGAGGCCGTTCTTGAAGCGCTCGTAGCACTCGATGCCCTTCTCCGCCGTCCACTCGGTCTCACACTCCTGCCAGACCAGTTTGACGCCATTGATGCCGCCTTCGACGTCGTTGATGTAGCGCAGGTAGTCGATCATCCCGGCCCACACCGGAATGCCGCTGGAGGCATAGGCACCGACTCGGTAGGTGGCTAGCGGGAAGAATTGTTCATTGGCCGCCTGGGCCGCCGACGGCATCGCGGCGTAGCTCGCGAGCGCCAGGCCAAAGGCGGCGACACTGCGTTTCAGCGTTGCATGCATGGTCTTTCTCCTCAGGCGCCCGGCCCACGCGACGGTGGCCGGGCGCAGGTCATGGGGGTTTATTGCTCGTTGGCGCAATTACGCGGGGTGATGCCCTTCTCCTGGGCATAGGCGGCGGACTTGGCCTCGATCAGCGGACGCAAGGTGGTGCGGTCGGCCTGGATCCAGTCGGTCACCAGCACCCATTTCTCGCCGTCCCACTGCTGAACGCGGGCCGCACCACCGCCCTCGTGATCAGAGCAGGACAGCTGCAGCGGTGGCAGCAGCCCTTCGAAGCCACTGGCCTTGAGGCGCGCGGCGTCGATATTCAGGTGCTCGAAGCCCCAGCGCGCTTCCTCACCATTGAGCGGGCGGTTGCCAAACTTGCCCTGGGCGGTGCGCAGCGCCTCGACGGTAATCGCAGCATTGATCAGGCCGATGTTGTAGTAAACCTTGCCGAAGTAGCGCTTATCCTTCAGGTCGCTCTTGCCGGCATCGAGGATGTGCTGGCGCAGGCGCTGGTGAATCTCGAAACCGTCGCCACCGGGGAACGGCGCCAGGGCCTGGTAGCCCTTGGCCGCCGTGCCTGCAGGGAGCACGTCGGCCTCGGAGCCGGCCCAGACGTCGCCGATGATGCGCTCCACCGGGATGCCGAAGCGTGCGGCCGTCTTTATGCCAACCGGAGTGGACACGCCCCAGGTACGCAGGAACACCCAATCTGGCTTGATCTGCCGCACCTGGCGCCACTGCGCCGACTGCTCATTACCCGGATCGGCCACCGGGATCTGGATGTTCTCGAAGCCGTATGTTTCCGCCAGCAGCTTCATCGGCGCTTGGGTTTCCCGGCCATACGCCGAGTCGTGGTAGACGGTGACGATCTTCTTGCCCTTGAGCTTGTCGAAGCCGCCCTCGCGCTCGGCGATGTAGTTGATGCCCACCGAGGCCTGCCCGTAGTAGTTCAGCAGCAGTGGAAAGGCATAGGGGAACACGCTGCCGTCGGTAGACTCGGTGCGCCCGCCGGCACCATCGATCAGCGGGATGCGGTCGGCCGCGCCCTTCTCCATCAGCGCATAGGAGCCCGGAGTGCTGTGGGTGAAGAAGAACGCCGTCGGCGCGCCATCCTGGCCATCTTTGTAGCGCTCGTAGCACTCGACGATACGGTCGACGTTCCACTCGGTCTCGCACTCCTGCCAGACCAGCTTGACGCCGTTGATGCCGCCTTCCACCTCGTTGATGTAACGGAAGTAGTCGATCTCTCCGGCCCACCAGGGAATCCCGCTGGAGGCATAGGCGCCGACCCGGTAAGTGGCCATGGGAATGAACTGCTGGTTGTCGGCGGCCTGGGTGACGACCGGAGACAGGGCCTGGGCGCCGAGCACAAAGAGGCTGACGAGCAGGTGACGATGCAAGGGTTTGCGCATGGTGTGAACTTCTTGTGCTGGGGTGAAAACCTCCTTTCCCGCGGTCGGGTCAAGGTTCATGGAAAGAGGCGGTCGTGCTCAGAATCGCAGCGGCCAGACCCTGATGCGTTCGCGCAGGTCGCCGAGCAGGCGCACCAGGCCTTCCGGCTCCTTGATCAGGAACCAGATGATCAGGCTGCCGAAGAGGATCTTCTGCAGGTTCTGCAATTGCCCGGCATCGACGTTGCCGCCGAACAGCCACTGCCCGGCATGGCTGAGCAGAATCGGTGTGAGGCTGATGAAAGCCGCGCCGATGAAATTGCCGGCGATGCTGCCCATGCCACCGATGATGATGATGAAGAGGATCTGGAACGAGCGGTTGATATCAAAGCTGCCGGCACTGGACGTGCCCAGGTAGGCGAAGGCCCAGAGCGCACCGGCGATGCCCAGGTAGAAGGAGCTGACGGCAAAGGCCAGGCGTTTGTAGCGCTCCACCGGAATGCCGATCACCGAGGCGGCGGTGTCCATGTCGCGGATCGCCATCCAGTTGCGCCCGACCTGGCTGCGCACCAGGTTGACCGCGACCCAGGTCAGCAGCACCACGCAGCTCAGGGTCAGCAGGTAGCGACCTACCGGCGAGGCCAGGCTGTGGCCGAACAATTCCAGGCGCGGTGCGCTGATGGTGCCGGACGAGGCATGGTTGTAGAACCAGGGAAACTTGGCGAACACCCATTCGAGGAAGAACTGCGCAGCCAGCGTGGTGACCATCAGGTAGAAACCCTTGATCCGCGAACTGGGTATGCCGAACAGCAAGCCGACCAGGCCGGCAATCAGCCCGCCGCCGATCAGCGCCAGCGGCAACGGGAGCCCAGGCACACGCAGCAGCAGGCCGTAGGTGGCGAAGGCGCCCACCGCCATAAAGCCGGCGGCACCGACCGAGGTCTGCCCGGTGTAGCCGGTGAGCAAGTTCAGCCCCAGCCCGGCCAGCGACAGCACCAGGAAGGGAATCAGGATCGCGTTGAGCCAGTAGTCGTTGCCCAGCCAGGGCAAGCCGACGAAGGCCACCAGCAGCAACAACGGCAGGCCCACTGGCCAGCGACGGCGCACCAGGGTCAGCGGCGCCTCGTCGAAGCCGGCGCCCAAGCGTGAAACGGTAGCGGTCATTGCGTCATACCCGTTCGGTGGCCCGGTCGCCAAACAGGCCGGCCGGACGGATGTAGAGGAAGATCAGGGCGAGGAAATAAGCGAACCAGGGCGTGATGCCGCCGCCGATCAGCGGGCCTATGTAGGCTTCGGCGAGGTTCTCGGCGGCACCGACGATCAGCCCGCCGACGATGGCTCCGCCAATCGAGGTGAAGCCGCCGATGATCAGCACCGGCAGCGCCTTGAGCACGACCAGCGAGAGCGAGAACTGCACGCCCTGACGCGCCCCCCAGAGCAGCCCGGCCACCAGCCCGACCATTCCGGCCACGGCCCAGACGATCTGCCAGATGCGGTTGAGGTTGATGCCCAGCGACAGCGCCGCGCGGGTATCGTCGGCCACCGCCCGCAAGGCCACACCGATGCGGGTCTTGTTGAACAGCAGCGCCAGCACCGCCACCAACAAGGCGGAAACGCCGGAGGCAACCAGGTCGAACTGGCTGATCATCAGTTCGCCGACGAACAGCGGGACGTCCTCGATGCCCAGATCCAGCGCGCGTACCTGGGCGCCCATCAAGCCCTGGGCCAGGCCCTCGATGATGAACGACAGGCCAAGGGTGGCCATGAACAGGGTGATCTGCGAGCGATTGACCAGGGGCCGCAGCACCAGGCGCTCGATCAACAGCGCGCCGACGATCATCACCAGTACGGTCAGGGCCAACGCCAGGGCGAACGGCAGGCCCTGCTCGTGCAGGCTGACGAAGGTCAGCGCAGCAAACAGCAGCATCGCGCCCTGGGCGAAGTTGAACACGCCGCTGGCCTTGTAGATCAGCACGAAGCCGATGGCCACCAGCGAATACAGGGTGCCGGCGAGCAAGCCGCCGATCAAGGTTTCCAGGAAGAAGTTCATCCGTGTGGCGCTCCCAGGTAGGCGGCGATCACATCGGGATTGGCCTGCACTTCGGCCGGTGTGCCATCGCCGACCTTGCGCCCGTAGTCCAGCACCACCACGTGGCTGGACAGCCCCATGACCACCTGAATGTCGTGTTCGATGAGAATCACCGTGGTGCCGAGATCACGGTTGATATCGGCGATGAAGCGGCTCATGTCCTGTTTCTCTTCGGCGTTCATCCCCGCCATCGGCTCGTCGAGCAGCAGCAGGGTCGGCTGCGCGATCAGCGCACGCCCCAGCTCCACGCGTTTCTGCAGGCCATAGGCCAGGCTGCCCACGGCAACGTCGCGCCAGGGCTGCAGCTCGAGGAACTCCAGCACCTGCTCGGCGCGCTCGGCGAAAGCCCGGGCCTCGCGCCGGGCACGTGGCAGGCCCAGTGCCTGTTCGAGAAAGAAACTGCGCTGGAAACGCGACAGACCGGTGAGCAGGTTGTCCAGCACACTCATCTTCTTGAACAGCGCATTGTTCTGGAAGGTACGGCCGATCCCCAGCCGCGCCGCCTGCAGCGGGTGCGGCCGGCGCAACGGCTCGGTGGCGAAAAACAGCTGGCCGGCATCGGCCCGGTAGACGCCATTGAGGATGTTCAGCAGCGAGCTCTTGCCGGCGCCATTCGGCCCGATCAGGGCGCAGATCTCGCCGCGCCTGACGCAGAAGGACAAGTCGGAAATCGCCTTCACGCCCTTGAACGACAGCGACACGTTGCGCACCTCCAGCAAAGCACTCATGCCGCGCGCTCCAGATATTCGTGCAGCCATGACAAGCGTGCCGGGCCTTGTAGCGTCACGCTGGCAGACGCACTTGGCACCTCGATCCGGCGCAAGCGATGGAAGCCGAGCAGACGCCGCACCCGCTGCTTCAGCCAGCGACGCAAGCCCTGGTGTGGATTCTCCAGCGTCCAGTCACACAGACGCCGTCGCCAACTGTCTGGTGGCGCCAGGCGGGCATCGATTTCGCCCGCCAGCGCCTCGACCCCCGCAGCGGACAACAACAACCCGGTCGGGGCGATTTCGCGACGGTCGCGACCAGCAGACTCGCTCGTTTCCGGGAAGGCTAGACTTTCGCCATGGTGCAACCAACGGCTCAGCAAATGCCCCAGTCCCTCACGCCATTCGGTGCCCTCATCGACCCACAGCACGTCATCTTCGGCGACCTGCGCCCAACCCTGACGCTGCGCCACCGGCGCCTCGCCGACAAACAGCGTCGACAGCGGCTGCACCTGCCACAAGCCGTTGCTCACGACATTGGCCTGGGCGGAAAACAAACGCAGTGGCCACAGCTCGGCAAGGCCGCTGCCCAACCAGTGCGACACGTCTTCACGGCGTTGGACGAAGGCGAACGTCGGACGCGCCTGGCGCAGTTGCCGTTGCAGCTCATCGCCACGGCTGTCGCGGCCAATCACCAGACTCTGGCCGCCAAGCGGGTGGGCAGCCAACGCCAGAATCAGCAGGCTCGGCTCGAAGGCGCCACTCAATGCCAGGCGCTGCCCGGGGCCGAACCCCTGCTGGCGCAAGCCGTTGGCAACCCGCTCGACCTCGTGCTGCACATCGATCCAGCGCCAGGCCTTCCACGCACCAAGACGGCGATGACGCAGGGCGATTTGTGTCGGCCGTTCTCTGGCCCAACGCTGCAGCGCCGTCAGGGCGCTGTCGGCCACTACGTCGGGCAACGGCAGATAGCGTTCATGAATGCTCATGCAATGACTCCTCTGCCGATTCAGGCCGGCTCGGCCAGGTTGAAACCGACGTTTTCACGCTGCTGGCTGAGGTCGCGATAGCCGGCGCCAGGATGGTTGGCGGGCAGTCGCGGGCCATCGCCGAACAGCTTCTCGCGCAGGGTTCCGGAACGATATTCGGTCTTGTACACACCGCGTTTCTGCAACTCGGGCACCAACAGCTCGACCACATCGCGAAAGGTTTCGTGGGCCAGGACGTAAGCCAGGTTGAAGCCGTCCACGTCGGTTTCCTCGACCCAGGCCTGCAGCTCGTCGGCGACGGTCTGCGCACTGCCGACGATCAGCGGGCCGAAGCCGCCAATACCAACCCAATCGGCCAGTTCCTGCACCGTCCATTGCTTATTGGGGTCGGCGGTGGAAAAGGTTTCCACTGCCGACTGAATGGCATTGGTATGGATATGCTTGAGCACCTGGTCGGGCCGGTACTGGCCGAAGTCGATACCCGTCCATCCCGAGATCAGCGCCAGCGCACCTTCGTAGCTGGTATATGACGTGAGCTCCTGCCACTTGGCCTGAGCCTTGGCGTCGGTCTCGTCGACGATCACTGTCTGCAGGTTGAAGATCAGCACCTTGCGTGGATCACGCCCGGCCTCGGCAGCGCGACGGCGGATGTCGGCCACGGTTTTCTTCAGGATCACCTTGGACGGTGCGGCGACGAACACGCACTCGGCGTGTCCGGCTGCGAAGTCCTTGCCACGGCTCGACGCCCCCGCCTGATAGAGCACCGGCGTGCGCTGCGGCGAAGGCTCGCAGAGGTGGATGCCGGGCACCTGGAAGTGCTTGCCCAGGTGGCGGATCTCATGAACCTTGCTTGGATCGCTGAAAATGCCGCGCTCGCGATCACGCAGCACAGCGCCCTCCTCCCAGCTCCCCTCGAACAGCTTGTAGAGCACTTCAAGATATTCGTCGGCGTAGTCGTAGCGCGCATCGTGGTCGCTCAGCGCCTTCTGCCCGAGGTTGCGCGCGCCGCTGTCGAGGTACGAGGTAACGATGTTCCAGCCGATGCGCCCCTTGGTCAGGTGATCCAGGGTCGACAGGCGCCGGGCGAAAGGATACGGGTGCTCGAACGTCAGCGAGGCGGTGAGGCCAAAACCGAGGTGTTCGGTAACCAGCGCCATCGGGGTGATCAGCGCCAGCGGATCATTGACCGGAACCTGGGTCGCCTGGCGGATGGCCGCATCGCCATTGCCGCCCAGCACGTCGTAGATGCCGATCACGTCGGCGATGAAGATGCCGTCAAACTTACCGCGCTCAAGCAACTTGGCCAGATCCGTCCAGTATTCCAGATCCTTGTATTGCCAGGCGCGATCCTTGGGGTGCCTCCAGAGTCCGGGCGACTGATGGCCGACACAGTTCATCTCGAAGGCGTTCAAACGAATTTCACGTGGCATGGGGGCTCCTGATCGATAGGCTCGGCACCCTGTTTCGGCGCCTCTCAATGCTCTATCAACACATTCCATGCCAATAAATATTTTCTTTATTTACAATGACATAGAGATTACTCGAAGCAGCTTTAATGCCTGCAGGACGACATCACTGCTGATCAGCTGTACAACAGCGAACAGTGTTGATGCGCAGCGAGAAACATGCCGAGCTCTGCGACCCGGTCATGAGTACACCGCATTCAGCCAATCTTGATAAATATCAAGGTCATCGAGCCCCACTGCGTCACGCTTGACCTGAACCGGTGGGCCTTCATCGAGGCTGCCACCGCGGTGGAGGCCATCATGAATACTTACTCAAGACTGCTGCTGATCTGCCATCCAGACCTGCACCCTTCGCCTGCCCTGACGCGTGCTCAAGCGCTGAGCAGTGCGACAGGTGCGACCTTGCACCTGGTGGCGCTCAGTCAATTGCCCTCGCGCCTGGCAACCCTGGACCAGGTGCTACGCAAAAACGCCCGCAAGCAGGACGCCGAGCATCGCAAGGCTTGGCTCGCTGAGCAGGTGAAGGCGCTGGGCGAGCTGGGCATTACCGCCTACGCCGAGACACTGGACGACCAAGACCCGCTCAAGGACTTGATCCGGCTGGCCCAACTGCACCGGGTCGGGATGGTGATCAAGGACATCCAGCACGAAACCGCCTTGAGCCGTGCCCTGCTCACGCCATTGGACTGGCAATTGCTACGCCGCTGCCCGATCCCGCTGCACCTGGTAGCCCAGGCTGAAACGCAGCTGCCAGCGCGCATACTGGTCGCCGTTGATCTGGTCGAGCACGACCCGGTGATCGACAAGCTCAACGACCACATCCTGCAATCGGCACAGGCACTGGCACAACGCTGCAAGGCGCAACTGCATTTGCTGCAGGCCTACGAACCCAGCGCCAGCTTCGTCGCCTATGCCGCCGCACCCGTGGCCTGGACCGACAAACTGGTCGAGGAAATGTCCGGTCGTGCGCGCGAGCGCATGGCGACGTTCGGCGGCCGTTATGGCATCAAGCCAGATCACCTGCACCTGGTGCGGGGTGCTGCCCGTAACGTGGTCAGCGAATACGCGAACCAGCAAGGCTTCGATGTGGTGGTGATGGGCACGCTCTACCACGAGGGGGTGAGCAAGGTCGTCGGCAGTACTACCGAGCAAACCCTGTACAAGGTTCACTCCAGTATTCTGGCGATTCACGGTTGAACGATCGCCCGCTGGCTATGCTCGACTAGATACTCATCAAACCGCACAGTGCCATGCAGCTCATGTTGCTGTGAACGACCTCTGGAGCGCAGGGCATGAATGACACACCGCCGTTACTGTTCGCCTTGCAAGGCAGCCAGGCCTATGGGAATACCGTGGCGCAACGCCTGGGCAGGACACTGTCTGCACATGAAGAGCGCGACTACGAGGACGGAGAGCACAAGTGCTGGCCCGGCGAATCGGTGGACGGTCGATCGGTCATCGTCTTCCACTCGCTGTATGGTGACGCGCACCACAGCGCGCATGACAAGCTATGCCGGTTGTTGTTCTTCTGTGGCGCGCTCAAGGACGCTGCTGCCCGCCAGGTGACGGCAGTCACGCCTTACCTCTGTTACGGTCGCAAGGACCGCAAGGTGGAGTTTCAGGACGCTATCATCACCCGCCATGTGGCTCGGCTGATGGAAAGCTGCGGCGTGGACCGCATTGTGGCGCTGGACGTGCACAACCCCAGCGCCTTCGACAACGCCTACCGAATCCCGAGCTGGAACCTGCAATGCACCCCACTGTTCGCCCAACGCCTGGCCCCGCTCCTCGGTGAGCAGGCGGTCACGGTGGTGTCGCCAGATATGGGTGGCGTCAAACGTGCGGAGCAGTTTCGCCAGGTCCTGGCGCACCTGCTGGCGCGCCCGGTCTCGGTGGCCATGATGGAAAAACACCGCCAACAGGCAGGCCTGAGCGGCGAACACCTGGTCGGTAACGTGGCAGGCAGCACCGTTATCGTGTTCGACGACCTGATCAGTACGGGGCAGACGCTGCTGCGCGCTGCCCAGGCCTGCCGGCAGGCCGGAGCCAGCCGCCTACTGGCTGCGGCCACCCACGGCCTGTTCACCACCGGTGGCGAGCTGTTCGACAGCGGCGCGTTCGAACGGGTACTGGTGGCCGACAGCATCGCCCCCTTTCGCCTGCCCGTGCGATGCCTGGCGCAACTGGATATCGTCGATACCAGCGCCTTGGTCGCCGAGTTGCTTGCCAACCGCCCGGGTGCTGGCGCATGACCCCGGTGCAGGTGGCGCCGGCGGAGCGTCCCTGCTCCTGAAATCGGTCGGGCCATGAGGCGTGTCGCAGGCCATGCTGATGGTGTTCGCGCAGAGCATCATGGGAACCGCTATAACCGTCTACCCTGCCTCCCTGCCAAAGGCGTAGCCCTTGAATACTGACCCCCGGCACCATGGGAGCACTGTGCATGCCTATCGACTTCAGACCCGCTCGAGTCTCGGACGCGCATGATATTGCGCGCTTCTTTCAACTGACATCGGAGGGTATGGCCGATTACATATGGAGCAAGCTCGCCGCACCTGGAGAAGCCTTGCTGAGTGTCGGTGCGTCTCGCTATGCCAGAGAACAGGGCGACTTTTCATACAAGAACTGCCTGATGGCCACTTTCGAAGGGCGCGTCATCGGCATGATGCATAGCTATGCCTTGCGCGCAACGCCTGACAGGCCAGTCGAGACCGACCCCGTCCTCGCGCCTTATTCCGACATGGAAATACCCGATACCTTGTACATATCCAGCCTGGCGCTGGATGAGGCCTGGCGGAGCCAGGGGCTGGGCGCCCAGTTTCTTCGCCACGCCCAGCAGCGCGCTGACGACGCGGGCCTTGATGGGTTGTGCCTGATCGATTACGCAGAAAACCACGGTGCACGCCGCTTCTACGAACGTCATGGTTTTCAAATTGTTAAAACCTGCCAGATCGTTCCGCACCCGATGCTGGGCGTCACCGGTGAAGCCTATTTAATGTATCGCCCTACTCACAACGTGCTCGAGAAACAGCCATGAACCAGAAACTGACCGTGTTCCGCGAACTGGATATCCAACCGCTGCGCGACCTTCCGTTCTTTGAAGAAGTCCTGGAAGGCAGCCCTCACACGCTGACGTCCAAGTACTATCACGATGAACAGCAAGGTCGCATTTCCGGAGAATGGGAAGCCAGCACCGGGGCGTGGCGCATTGACTACAAAGTCTGGGAGTTCTGCCATGTCCTGAGTGGATGCTGCGTCATTGAGCTTGAGGGTTGCGCCCCGGTCACGCTGGCCGCTGGCGACACGTTCATTATCGAACCGGGCGCCAAGGGCAAATGGACCGTAGTGGAAGACATGAAGAAGAACTTCGTGATCCTCGTGCCCGCGAACTAAGCCACTGAATGCTGGCTGAAGCCGACTATGCTGGTAGCAATCCACACGCCGGCACAGGGGCTGTTAAATGGGCAACAAGCGCAGGTTCGGGCGGGCTGCTGGGCTGATGCTACTGATCCACGTGCTGTTCTCGCCCCTGCTCCATGCGGACACCCCTCAGCCTGGGCCAGAGATAGAGGGTGTGATTGCTGAACCCGCGCCGCTGACCGTCATCAACCGCACGGTGCTGGTCTTTCGTGCGACGCTGCTGGGCGAAACACCCACGGTGCGTGCCCAGCGCGCCAAGAAGGTCATCGAGGATACGCTTCAGGAAACAAACGATCTGGAGGTTCGCGTCGACCCTATCCTGCACAGCTACCTGGTGCTGCTGGGCGGGCGCCGTGCATTCATCGTGACGCCACTGGATGCTGCGGCCGATACCATTACAACAGGCGAAGCCGCCGAGCAGGCCGCCGAGAACCTGCGCCTTGTCGTCGAGGAAACCCGCCAGGCGCGTAGCCTGCGGTTCTTGCTCACCGCGATAGGCTACAGCGCTGCAGCAACCTTGGTCTTTTTCATGCTGGTAAAGGCCGCAGGCTACTGTCGACGCAAGCTTCTTGGACTGCTGCCTAAACTGATGGGCAAACACTCCGAGCGCCTTAAGGTCGGCCACACGCAACTGTTCGACCTGCAGAACCTGTACTACCTGATCGACCGCTCACTCTGGCTGCTGTACTGGTTGGTCGTGTTGTTGTTCTGCTACCAGTGGCTGGGCTTCGTGCTGTCTCAGTTCCCCTACACAAGGTCTTGGGGGGAAAGCCTCAATATCCACCTGATGGCGCTGCTCAACTACCTGATCAGCGGTATTTTGCGTGCCATGCCCGGCCTGGCCGTTGCATTGTCGATCTTCTTCATCGCCCGGGGCATCAGCGCTTTCTCCAAACGTGTGCTAAGGCGCATGGCACGCCCGGGCACATTGAAATGGCTGACCGCCGAAACCTTGCAACCGACCATGCGCCTGACGTCGCTGGCGATCTGGCTCTTCGCCCTGGTGATGGCCTACCCCTATCTACCCGGCTCGGGTACCGATGCCTTCAAGGGGTTGTCAGTGTTGCTCGGTCTGATGGTTTCACTGGGGGCGACCAGTGTCATCGGCCAAGGCGCCGCCGGACTGATTCTCACCTACACGCGCACGCTGCGCGTCGGTGAATTTGTACGTGTGGGTGATTACGAGGGCACGGTGACCGAAGTGGGCATGTTCACCACGACCATTCGCACCGGGCTTGGCGAGGTGCTGACACTTCCCAACTCGATGATTACCGGCTCGGTGACCAAGAACTACTCACGAATCGTGCAAGGGCCAGGCTATGTGGTCGACACCGTGGTGACCATTGGCTACGACACCCCGTGGCGTCAGGTCGAGGCGATGTTACTGGAAGCGGCTCGGCGCACCGACGGCGTGCTGCAAACGCCCATGCCCCAGGTATTCCAGACGGCACTGTCGGACTTCTACCCCGAGTATCGATTAGTGGCCCAGGCCATCCCGTCAGAGCCCAGGCCACGCGCGCAGCTTTTGAGCCTGTTGCACGCCAATATCCAGGACGTGTTCAACGAGTATGGGGTGCAAATCATGTCGCCTCACTACCTGAGCGATCCCGAGCAGCCCAAATGGGTGCCCAAGGAGCAGTGGCACGCGGCCCCGTCCAAACCTGAAAACACCGCGTGAGCGATGAGGCCTCAGGTGCCGGTCAGCGCAATGATCACCGGCCCACAGACCGCTAACTGGACATTGGAAACGGCGTAGCAGACGGAAGCCGATGACCGGCGTGTTGCTCCCCGACTGCTTGAGGACCTTGTTCATCGACGCCGATAAGGGCCAAAAGCATGCCGAGCAACGACCCAACCACCCTGAGCATCGCGCAGGGCCAGGCTCAAACGTCCAGCGCCCCCCTGAGCAAGGCGTCAAGCACACGCGCGACGTCAGCACCCTGCTCGTCCAGCAGGCACACCGGCAGCCCGTGCAAGGCCGCTTGCACACCGGCCAGCCCCTCGCCCGTCAAGGCCAGCGGACAAGCAATGTCCATCTGCAGGGAGCGCAGGCGCTTGGCCAAGGCAGGGCTCACCGGTGGCTGCAGCGCGATCACCAGTGCCGCTGGCTGCATCGCCGCACACAGCAGCGGGAGCTCTTCCAGCGGCTGCCCGCAGCCGAGCACTTCGATGCGTTGTCGCTCGCTGCTCAACAGCAGCCCGGCGCACAACACCTGGCATTCGGCTTGACCCTCGGTACCCGCCAGCAGCACCCGCGGCGCATCGACCTGGTTCATCTGCAAGCGCAGCAGCAGCCGGGCGCGCAAGAACGTATCGAGAAACAGCCATTGGCTACGCTGGCCTGGCGCAGTGCCTGAAGCCAGGTCATGCCAAACCGGCATCAGCACGTCCCGCAGCACCGTGGCCTTTGGCAAGAGTGTGAACAGCTGCCCATGGATAGCTTCCAGCGCCTGCGCATCGAATGCCCTGGAAGCGCGCGCAACGGCGGCGCGCCAGTCGTCAAAGGCCGAGGGCTGCTGCACAGGCGCCTCAGGCTGGCCGGCGAGCCTGTCACCCACCTTGCTGATGGGCAGGCCGTTGGCGGTCCAGCGCAAGATGTCACGTATGCGCTGGACATCCTGGGCCGTGTACAAGCGATGGCCGCCGTCGGTGCGCTGCGGGCGAATCAACCCATGACGCCGCTCCCAGGCACGCAAGGTCACCGGATTGATGCCGGTCAGGCTGACCACATCGCGCATGGGTAGCAATTCGGGTGGGGTGGCGTCGGTCATAACGAGGTGTCATTCAAGGGGTGATACATTCTAAACCCAGATGCACCTTCTGCGGCGAGCCTCCTTGGTTCATCATGCAACAAACAGCGCCAAAAGCTACTGCACGGAAGCCTTTGGCGCACATCGCATACGAAATGCCTGTAGGTGAGCCCCATGATCAATGCAAAACTCCTGCAACTGATGGTCGAACATTCCAACGATGGCATCGTTGTCGCCGAGCAGGAAGGCAATGAGAGCATCCTTATCTACGTCAACCCGGCCTTCGAGCGCCTGACCGGCTACTGCGCCGACGATATCCTCTATCAGGACTGCCGTTTTCTTCAGGGCGAGGATCACGACCAGCCGGGCATCGCAATTATCCGCGAGGCGATCCGCGAAGGCCGCCCCTGCTGCCAGGTGCTGCGCAACTACCGCAAGGACGGCAGCTTGTTCTGGAACGAGTTGTCCATCACACCCGTGCACAACGAGGCGGACCAGCTAACCTACTACATCGGCATCCAGCGCGATGTCACAGCGCAGATATTCGCCGAGGAAAGGGTTCGCGAACTGGAGGCTGAAGTGGCAGAACTGCGCCGGCAGCAGGGCCAGGCCAAGCGCTGACAAAAAACCTATACAAGGACGTTGACTTGTATAGATAAAAGCTTAGGCTTCAGTTATACCTGTACAACAATTCAATGTTGTACAGGATTGCCTGGAGCCCAGTATGTCAGCGTACCTACAGCAGTTCGCCGAGCGCTTCGCCCGCCTTGATGGGGCGAGCCTCGACACGCTGGATAAACTGTACAGCGACGATGTCACCTTCCGTGATCCCCTGCACCAGATACAGGGGCTGCAGGCCCTGCGCGCCTACTTCGAGCAGTTGTACGCCAACGCCACCGATATCCGCTACGCCTTCACCAGCGCCGACGAGGTAAAGCCCGGGCAGGGGTACCTGCGTTGGACACTGCAGTTTTGCCACCCGCGCCTGGCGGGGGGCCAGCCGATCACGTTGCAAGGCTGCAGCTGCCTGCATTGGCGCGACCGTGTGCATTTTCACCAGGACTATTTCGACGCCGGTGCCCTGCTTTATGAACACCTTCCCGTCATGGGCACTGCGATCCGCTGGCTCAAAGGCAGGCTGGCATGAGCCGCTGTTGGCTGACCGGCGCCAGCAGCGGTATCGGTGCCGCGCTCGCGCAAATCCTCCTGGAACAAGGCCACCAGGTCGCCTTGGGCGGGCGCCACGCCGACCGCCTTGCCCCGCTGGCCGAACGGTTTCCTGGGCAGGTATTGCTGGCCATTGGCGATCTTGACAACCCGGAGCAGGTCGCCGGCATCGCTGCGCATATCGAACAGGCCTGGGGGGGCCTGGACATGGCCATTTTCAATGCCGGCACCTGCGAATACCTGGAGCCGGGGCATTTCGATCCGGCGTTGGTCGAGCGCGTCATGCGCACCAACCTGCTGGGCGTCAGCTACTGCCTGGCGGCGGCACTGCCCTTGCTTCGCGCAGGCCAACGCCCCCACCTGGTGGTGATGGGCAGTTCGGTAACCTGGCTGGCCTTGCCCCGCGCCGGCGCCTATGGCGCGTCCAAGGCCGCGGTGCGCTATCTGGTGGAGTCACAGCGAATCGACCTGGCACGCGAAGGCATCGCGGTCACCCTGGTGAGCCCAGGCTTCGTGGACACGCCACTGACCCGTCGCAACGATTTCCCCATGCCACAGCTGTGGTCTGCGCAGCGTGCCGCCCGGCATATCGCCAAGCGCCTGCCCGGCCGCCCCCTGGAAATCAACTTCCCCGGTCTTTTCACCTGGGTGTTGCGCCTGCTCGGGGCGCTACCCGCGCGCCTGCGCCTGGCGCTGGGCCAACGCCTCGCCCGTCATGAACAGGAATGATGATCCATGCGTATAGCTATCATCGGCAGTGGCATCGCGGGGCTGACCTGCGCCCATTTGCTGTCACGCAAGCACGAAGTCACGGTTTTCGAGGCCGAGCAATGGGTCGGGGGCCACACCCACACCCTTGATGTGGTCTGGAAAGGCCAGCAGCATGCGATAGATACCGGTTTCATCGTCTTCAACGACTGGACGTACCCGAACTTCATCCGCTTGCTCGACCAGCTCAAGGTCCCTTCACAGCCGACCGAGATGAGTTTTTCCGTGCATGACCCGATGACGGGCCTGGAATATAACGGTCACGACCTGAACACCCTGTTCGCCCAACGCAGCAACCTGGTGTCCCCAAGGTTCTGGGGGATGATCCGGGACATTCTGCGTTTCAACCGTCAGGCACTGGCCGACCTGGACAACCAGCGTATCGATGCCAGCACCACGCTGGGCGACTACCTTCAAGCGAACCGCTATGGGCAACGCTTCATCGATCATTACATCGTGCCAATGGGGTCGGCGATCTGGTCGATGTCTCGCGCAGACATGCTCCACTTCCCGCTTGAGTTCTTTGTGCGCTTCTGTCGCAACCACGGCTTGCTGTCGGTCAACCAACGTCCACAGTGGCGGGTGATCAAAGGCGGCTCGCGCAGCTATGTTGCGCCGCTGTGCCGACCGTTTGCTGAGCGCATCCGCCTCAATTGCAAGGTTTACCGCGTCAGCCGCGACGAAGGTGGCGTGACCCTCGTGAGCGCGGCCGGCACCGAACGCTTCGACAATGTGGTGTTCGCTTGTCACAGTGATCAGGCCCTGGCGCTGCTGGAAAGCCCCAGCAACCAGGAGCGCGCCGTACTCAGCGCCATCGATTACGCCAGCAACGACGTGGTGCTGCACACCGATACCCGCCTGCTGCCACGCCGCCAGCGCGCCTGGGCCAGTTGGAACTACCGCCTGGGCGGCCCTGAGCGGGCGCCCGCCGCGCTGACCTACAACATGAACATTCTGCAGGGCATCCAGGCCCCGACAACCTTCTGTGTGAGCCTCAACCAGACCGCACTGATAGACCCGGCGCAGGTTATCGCCCGCTTCCAGTACGCCCATCCCCAGTACAGCGTTGCAGCGTCGGCTGCCCAGGCATGCCAAGGGCAACTGCAGGGTCAGCAGCACAGTTACTTTTGTGGCGCCTACTGGGGCAATGGCTTTCATGAAGACGGGGTGGTCAGCGCACTGAAGGTGGCCGCGCACTTCGGAGAGCACCTGTGAACAGCAGCCTCTGCCTGGGCTGGATCAGCCACCGACGGCTGACGCCGCGGGTCCACGCGTTCCGCTACCGAATCGGCATGTTCTACCTGGACCTGGACGAACAATCCTGGCTGATGGGCCTGTCACGCTGGCTGGGACACTGGCGCCTGGCGCCGTTGTGCTGGCGCGAGACCGACTACCTGCCCGCCCTGACCCGCCAAGGCGAATCGCTGGCCCAGGCTGCACGCTTGCTGGTCGGGCAGGCGACGGGGCATCTGCCCGAAGGCCGGGTACAGCTGCTCACGCAACTGCGTTGCTGGGGGCTGTCGTTCAACCCGGTGAGTTTCTATTTCTGCCATGACCGCGACGGGCGCCTGAGCGCGATCCTGATGGAAGTGCGCAACACACCCTGGCGTGAACGCTTTCATTACGTGCTACCGGTGCAAGGCAACCTTGCCAAGCCCTTCAGCGTGGCCAAGGCCTTCCATGTGTCGCCATTCATGCCGCTGGACATGGACTATCGCCTGCGCTTCTTCCTGGACACGGACCATGTACGCATTCAGATGCAGAACTGGCAAGGCGGCACAAAGGTGTTCGAGGCCGACCTCGCCCTGCGCCGCAAGCCACTGGATGGAGCAGCGCTGCGGCGGTATGTCCTGAACTTCCCATGGATGAGCCTGCGCACTGTCTCGGCCATCTACTGGCAAGCGCTTCGCCTGTTACTCAAACGCACCCCCGTGCACGACCACACCACCTGCCAGGGTGACCTGGCACTCGGCCAACCTTGCGAGGACCTTGATGATGTCAAATCCCACCCTGAGCGTTAGCAAGTTCGCAGGCCTTGCGCCACTGCTCGGCGGGCTGGCACGAAGCGCCGTGCTCGCCCAGTTGGGCAAGCTGCGTCACGGCCACCTGCGCCTGCTCAGCCACGGGCAGCAGTGGAGTTTCGGTGATGCCGACAGCCCGTTGCAGGCCGAGGTGGAGATCCTCGATGACGCCACCTGGAGCCTGATCGCCGGCAATGGCTCGATCGGTGCTGGCGAAGCCTACATTCACGGCTATTGGCGCAGCCCCGACCTGGCGCTGGTGACCCGCCTGTTCGTCGCCAACCTCGAAGTGCTCGACGCGCTCGAGGGCGGCCTGGCCCGCCTGGGCCGCCCTGCCCTGCGCCTGCTGCACCGGCTCAACCGCAACGACAAGCGTGGAGCCCGGCGCAACATTCTGGCCCACTACGACCTGGGCAATGCCCTGTTCGAGCGGCTGCTGGACCCCACCATGATGTATTCGGCTGCGCAATTCGAACACCCTGGGCAAACACTGGAGCAGGCCCAGCTGCACAAGCTGGAGCGCATCTGCCAGAAGCTCGAACTGAGCCCCGACGATCACCTGCTGGAAATTGGCAGCGGCTGGGGCAGCCTCGCTATCCACGCAGCCACCCGTTACGGCTGCAGGGTCACCACCACGACGCTCTCCGAGGCGCAGTACAGCCATACCCTGGAGCGCGTTCAGGCCCTGGGGTTGGGGCAGCGTGTGCAAGTGCTCCGCGAAGACTACCGCGACCTTCAAGGCACGTTCGACAAACTGGTTTCCATCGAGATGATCGAAGCGGTTGGCCATCGCTACCTGCCGGTGTATTTCCGCCAGTGTGCTTCGCTGCTCAAGCCTGAAGGCCTGATGCTATTGCAGGCGATCACCATCCGCGACCAGCGCTATGCCCAGGCGCAGCGCTCGGTCGACTTTATCCAGCGCTACATCTTCCCCGGTGGCGCTCTGCCTTCGCTGAGCGTGTTGCTCGACACCGCCAGCCGGCACACTGGCCTGAACCTTGTGCACATGGAAGATTTTGGCCTGGACTACGCCCACACCCTGCGACACTGGCGCGAAAACCTGCGTCAGGCACGCACTGCGCTGACGGACCTTGGCTACGACGACATGTTCCAGCGCCTGTGGGAGTTTTACCTCTGCTACTGCCAGGGCGGTTTCGAGGAACGCGCCATCGGTGTTGCGCACCTGCTCTGGGCAGCACCCCAGGCACGCCGCGCGCCCTTGCCTGGCAGTGCCTGATGCGCAGCCGCTGGCTGATCGCCAATGCCCTCTGGCTGCAAGCCGGCTGGTGGGTCTGCGTGCTGGGGGCCGAGCGGCCCTTGTTGTTGCTGCTGGTGATTCCGGGCGTGGCAGTGCACCTGCGCCTGTGCCCGGACATCCATGCCGAGGTCAAGGCGCTGGTGCGCGTCACCTTTATCGGCTGTGTGCTCGACAGCGTGCTGGGAGCACTGGGGGTGTTCGGTTTCGACGCCTGGCCCCTGCCACTGTGGCTAGCGCTGCTGTGGTTGGTGCTGGCCAGCGGGATGCGTCACAGCCTGGCATGGGCCGGCAGGCACTGGCGAATCGGCGCACTGCTGGGGGCGATTGGCGGCCCTCTGGCCTACGTAGGCGGCGCCAGGCTGGCAGGTGTCGCCTTGCCCTTGGGCGCGCTGGAAACCGGCCTGCTACTGATGCCGATTTGGGCGTTGGCCCTGCCCCTGCTGGCGCGCATCGCGGCGCGGCGCTGACCGGCGACATCGCTCGGAGCAGTAACGCACCTGCTCCCAACAGCGTGCCCAGCGCTTGCGCCAGGTGAACGGCCGGCCACACACCACGCAAACCTTGCTGGGCAGAAGGCTCTTTTTCATAACGCCTGCCCCGCATCGAGCCGCGCCAGCAACGACTGGCCACGTTGCCACGCGGCATCGCGACGGCCAGCGGGCATGCCATCGAGGCTACGATAAACCAGGGCCAGGCGCGGGTTAGCCGAGAGCTGGGGGCGATGGCGAATGAGAAAATGCCAATACAAGGCATTGAACGGGCAGGCCTCCTCTTCGGTCACCTGGTCGACCCTGTAACTGCAAGCCTTGCAATAATCGGACATGCGCTGGATATAACGACCACTGGCGCAGTACGGCTTGGACCCCAGGTAGCCGCCATCGGCGTGCATCACCATGCCAAGCGTGTTGGGCAGTTCGACCCACTCGAAGGCATCCATGTAGACCGCCAGGTACCACTCACAAATCGCGGTTGGCACGATACCGGCCAGCAAGGCGAAGTTGCCGGTAACCATCAACCGCTGGATATGGTGAGCGTAGCCCAACCGCAGGGTCTGCCCGATGGCTTGCGCCATGCAGCGCATGCGGGTGCGCCCGGTCCAGTAGAAATCTGGCAGCGCCCGGTCGTTGTTCAGGTGATTGAGCCCGGCATACGCCGGCATGCGCTGCCAATAGATGCCACGCACATACTCACGCCAGCCGATCAACTGGCGAATGAAGCCTTCGGCTGCATTGAGCGGCACCCGCCCCTCGCGCCAGGCTTTGTCGACGTCGTCGCACAAACGACGCACATCCAGAAGCCCGATGTTGAGCGCCGCACTGATGCGCGCATGAAACAGGTACGGCTCGCCTTCGGCCATCGCATCCTGGTAGTCACCGAAAGCCGCCAGGCCGAAATCCAGAAAATGCTGCCACAGCTGTTGTGCCTCGGCGTGGGTCACGGGGTAGTCGAAACCGTCGACGCCCCCGTAATGGTCGCTGAAGCGCTGACGCACCAAGGCCACCACCGCTGCGGTGATGTCGTCTTGCGCGAAATGCGCAGCGAACGGGCCACGCAGCTGCCGTGGCAACGGTTTGCGATTGTCGCCATCGAAATTCCAGGCCCCACCTGCCGGGCTGCCGTCAGGCTCCATGAGCAGGCCGGTTCGCTTGCGCATGCCACGGTAGAAGTGCTCCATACGCAACTGGCGACGTTCTGTAGCCCAGCGCCCGAAGGCTTCACGGGAGCACAGAAAACGCGTGTCGCGAAACCACACAAGCGGCAGTGCGGCATCACGCAAGGCCTGCTCCAGGCGCCACTCACCGCACTCGGTCAAGTGAATGTGGGTGGCGCCCAAGGCTTGTTGCCATCGACGCAACTCACCCACGATGCTGCCGCTGTTACCCTCGGCATCCAGCTCGACATAGTGCACCTGCCAACCCCGTTCACGCAGGGCCTGGGCAAAATGCCGCATGGCGCTGAAGATGAGAATGATCTTCAGCGGATGATGCGGTACGTATCGGGCCTCCCCCTCCACTTCCGCCATCAGGACCGCATCGCGAGCAGGGTCAAGGGACGCCAGACTTGCCAGGTCGAACGACAGTTGGTCACCCAGCACCAGGCCCAGGCGCATCGTCCGGGCTACCACTGGCTGGTGAGCGTTACCGGTACGCGCAGCGGCGCGATGGGGCCGTCGCGTTGCCCGCACATCTCATCGTGCACCACCTGCTGCACCAGCATGCATGGCACCGGCGGCAGGTCGACCAGCAACTGCCGCAGTTCGGTCGTGGAGCGCACGCGCACGGGCTGCCCCTGGGCATCGCTCAATGTCACAGGGCCGGCGTCGGTCAGGGCGCGCAGGAGGTAGAAGCCCCCCTCTAGCGACAGCAGTTCAAGTTCCTTGGCTTCGCCGGTCGAAACCAGCTGGGTCAGCGCGATCAGGTTCATGGTGTGCCCTCTGGCAGGCGGCGGAAGAACAAGGTGATCTGGCCAATCTCAACGCCCAGCTTGCTCATGCTCGAGCGGTTGATCAGGGTGTCGTCATCCATGAGGTACATCCAGTCGTCCAGGTCTACCTGCCAGTGCCGCCCATCGACCGGCAGGTCCAGTTGATAACGCCATCGCAGCGCGTTGCCCGCCACTTCGCCACGCGCCTCGCCGATCACGTCCCCCGCGGTTCCCCGCCAGCGCCCGGGGCCGTCCGGCACCAGCGTCCAGGTACGTTGCTGGCGTGTGCCATCGCTATAAAGAAAATGTTCGTCGAGGATCAGCCGCTCACCCTCGCGGCGGCTGTCGATGCGCACGTGGAAGCGCTTGACCACCTCCCCGGAACGCTTCTGGAACATCCCCCACGCCTGAACCGGGCGCGAGAAGAACGCCGCCAGGTCCAGCTTCGGCTGCTCCTGGGCATAGTGCTCGATACCGACATTGCCACAACTGCCCAGAAGCAGGCAGGCAGCCAGCAACAGCGCTTTGTACATGTTCAGGCTCCTCGGTCATCGCCAGCCAGCCCAAGCAGCCGCTGACGCAATTGGGGATCTCTGGCCCGCGGGTCAAGCCAGATGGCGAAGAAGGCCCGGGCGAACACCGGATCGTCGATCGCGTGGCTCAGCTTGCCGTCGACGTAAAAGCGGCAACCCTGCCCCGGCAGGTACAAGCCCGTGATGCGCATGCCAGGGCTCACGTCCACGAAAGCCTGCTCAATCGCCTTGGTCCATGCCGCGCGTTGCTGTGCCGTCATGCTGCCGCCACCCAGGCGTTGCATTTCCTCAAGGCTGGCCTTGACCAGCGTGTCCCTGGACAATGAACGGTGATAGAGCAGCTCAAGGGCGAACGGTTGGTTCCAGTCCTGAACCGGGCCAACTGCCCATAACCGGGCGGTATACAGCCGCAGGCCAAACCAGGTGAAATCACCGGCGCCCAGCCGTTGCGCCGCAGGCAGCTCCGCTCGCCAGTCTGCCGCCGACGACATGGCGGCTAGCAGCAGGCATAGACAGGTCCAACGTGCAGGGTGCGCCATTCTGACCTCGAGCACTTTGCTAAATACTATACAATAGTAGACGCTTGTACAGATATTTGACGAGTCATGTATAGTTTTTAATGCCCAGCATGCACATTTCTGCAAGCCTCGCGCCCCGTTATCGAACACCCATGAAAGTCGAGATAGAAGGAATTGCTCATGCTGTACGTCGTCATGCTCGGTGGACGCCACCCACGGGCCAATATCGAGGTCCACGATGTGTTGTTCGCGCAGGCGGACTCACTTGAACAAGCTTACCCACATCTGCGCCAAGCCTGGTTCGGGAGCCGAACGGGCCTGCACGTCGACGCGTGGATGGAAGTCCACGGTATTGACCACTACCGCCTCGAATTCAGTCAGGTAGCGCCTGGCCCACACGATCCCAGGTTGTTCTTCATCAACCTGGGCGGCTACGAGCCCGGGGTGTTTGGCGAGGCACACCGCTACCTGCTGGTGGTGGCCAGGGACAAGGCCGAGGCCAGGCAACTGGCCAAGCAGCGCCTGCAGGCAGACTGGCTCAAGCCGCATACCGATGCGGTACTGGACGTCGACGATTGCCTGCCGATCGACTGGGTGAACGGCCGTTACGTGCACTTGATCGAAGGGCCCCATGACGGCTTACGGCAGTACAGCGACTATATCCTGCTGTGAGCTCGCCCCTGCCATGTGCAAGAACGTTGGCAGGCATTACAGGACGAGGCGCCAGCGCCCAGCCAAGAGGACACGCCGATGAGCCTGATAAACGACCTTCAGACACCCGCCAACGTGCTGGTCTGCGGGGCCAGCCAAGGGATCGGCCTGGCATTGTGCACGCAGTTGCTGGCGCGCGATGACATCGGGCTGGTGTTCGCCGTTTCGCGACGCGCCACCACCAGCCCTGCGCTGGATACCTTGTTCACAGAGCACGCGCGACGGTTGGTTCGCCTCGACTGCGACGCCCGATCCGAGCAGGCACTGCAAACACTGGCCGCGCAGGTGGGCGCCTGCTGCGACCAACTGAACCTGGTCTTCAGTACGCTTGGCGTGCTGCAAGAAGGCCCGGCGCGGGCTGAAAAAGCACTGACCCAGCTAGACATGGCGGGGTTGCTGAGCACTTTCACAACCAACTGTTTCGCCCCTGTTCTGCTGCTCAAGCATTTGCTGCCGCTGCTGCGTCGGCAACCGATGGCCTTCGTCGCCTTGTCGGCGCGGGTTGGGTCGATCGGCGACAATCACCTGGGTGGGTGGTACAGCTACCGTGCCAGCAAAGCCGCGCTCAACCAGCTTCTGCGCACTGCAAGCATCGAGCTGAAGCGACTGAACCCCGCGTCAACGGTACTTGCATTGCATCCCGGCACCACCGACACCCAGCTTTCCCGACCCTTTCAGGGCAATGTGCCCCCAGGCAAACTGTTCTCGCCCGCGTTTGCCGCCACCTGCATCCTGGCGCTTGTGAGCCGTCACGGCCCGGCGCAGAGCGGAACGTTCTGGGCGTGGGACGGCACGCCGATTCCCTGGTGACGCGCGCGGAGAGTTGCAGGCCAAGTCGATGAACCAGCCCTGAGCGAGAACGGTCAACCCTTTATCTGACAACGGCAGAAGGAAGGGTGGAACGAATGGTTTCGTTTGATCTGCAGCGGATGCTGATAGGCGACTTTCCCTTTACCTTTCTGCTGGAGGTCGCTGTGCGTGTTTCAGCGGCCTTCCTGGCCGTGTTCTTCTTTCTGAAATTCAGTGGCCGGCGCGGGATCAGACAGCTGTCCCGGTTCGAGCTCGTGGTCATTCTCACCCTGGGCTCAGCGGCCGGCGATGTGACCTTTTACGAGGACGTACCGCTGCTTCCGGTGGCCTTGGTTTTCCTCACACTGTTCATGCTTTACCGAGGAACGGTCTACCTCATGAGGCGAAACAGAACCTGCGAGGCCTGGATCGACGGGCTGCCAGTCACGGTAGTGAAAGAGGGCATGTACGAAATCCATTCGCTGCGTCACATGAACATTTCACCAAATGAGCTGTTCATGGAGCTACGCCAGCAAGGTGTCGAGCACCTGGGCCAGGTTCGACTGGGCCTTCTGGAAACCGATGGCGATCTCAGTTTGTATTTCTACGATCAGCAAGACACACGCCCAGGCCTGTCAGTGCTGCCGGTCGAGCATCGCCCGGAGTACACATCCCCGCCCGGCGCCGGGTTGCATTGCTGCGTGAGCTGTGGTTTCCCGGCCTACCATGAGCCTCATGACACCCTGGCGTGTTCACGTTGCGGTCATACGGTCTGGTCGCCTGCATTGGATACCGTGCGCAACCGTTAGCAGGTTCTCCCCATACCGCCAGGCATCGAGCAGGAACTTTGCTCGCTGTTTGCAGGCCCTTATGAAAGGCCTATCAGCACGAGGAGAAAATGATGAGTGCACAATTGAACGGCAAGCGCGTGGCCTTTCTGGTCACCGATGGCTTTGAACAGGTGGAACTGACCGGCCCGCGTGAAGCCTTGGAAAACAGCGGCGCGGTGGTCGATATCCTGAGCGAGAAAGAAGGCACGGTACGTGGCTGGAACCATGACAAACCCGCCGACGCGTTCAGCGTGGATGCGACTTTCGACAGTGCGCAGCTTGACCTCTACGACGCCTTGGTGCTGCCCGGCGGTGTGCAGAACTCCGACACGATTCGCTTGATCCCCGGTGCGCAGAAACTGCTAAAAAGCCATGATGCGGCTGGCAGGCCACTGGCGGTTATCTGCCACGGCGCGTGGCTGCTGATATCGAGCGGGTTGGCCAAAGGCAAGCGAATGACCAGCTACAAGACCTTGCAAGATGATATTCGCAATGCGGGCGGTACGTGGGTGGATGAACAAGTGGTGGTCGATGGCAACCTCATCACCAGCCGCCAGCCGGACGATATCCCCGCCTTCAATGAGCAGTTGATCAAGGCACTGGCAGACTGACCCTGCTACTGCTCAGCGCGTGCTGGTCGCCCATGATGCCGACCAGCACGCACTGATCAGGCCAGCTGGATGAAAACCGAATAGCTGCCCAGCAACACCCAGAAGCAGAGGAAAATCCAGGGCGTGCGCAAGGAAAACAGCAGCGATTTGCGGTGCCCCGCCTGAGAGGTTTCGGCCTCGCAGAACAGCGGCGACTCGTCATAGGCCAGCCCCATCAGCGGTTCGCTGCGCAGCAAGTGGCTCTGCTTCATCTGCCAGTGCTCGATAATCCGGAAGGCCGCGCGGATGCCAGGCCAGGCATTCAGTGTACTGAGCACGCCGAGCAGTGCGAGAAAAGCCGGGACCATCAGGGTGAACATTTCGCCCCAGCTTTGGTTCAGGTTACCCATCGATGACACGTAGGCGATCACCAGGAACGACTGGGCCGCAAGATAAGCGTCGGTACGGTTGGCCAGGATGGTGGTCTCATACTGAATTTCGCGTCGATAGAAATCCAGCCTCTCCTTGGGCGTACCGAACATCCTCTCGTTCGTCTGATCGATCTCATGTTCCGGCGTGGAAGGCGTGATGATTCGAGGCACCGCAGACTCCTTGATAACGTGGGCCTCACCCATGCCAGCAAGCCCCGTCAGCGGTAGAGCCATGCGGTGGGTAAAAATTCACTGGGAATGGGTGCATCAACCGCTCGTCGCTCAGCACGAAGATCCACTTCAACACCGGCCTGGCGCGCCTTTCGAATGGGAATGAGCGTTCCAAACCTGCAGGAGCTTCCAGCATGAGCGACTACCCTACCCCGCCATTCCCTTCCCAACCGCAAAGCGTTCCCGGTTCCCAGCGCGAGATGGATCCTTATCCGGACTGCGGTGAGCAGAGCTACACCGGCAACAATCGCCTCGCAGGCAAGATCGCCTTGATAACCGGTGCTGACAGCGGCATCGGGCGTGCGGTGGCCATTGCCTATGCCCGAGAAGGCGCTGACGTTGCCATTGCCTATCTGAATGAACACGACGATGCGCAGGAAACCGCGCGCTGGGTCAAAGCGGCTGGCCGCCAGTGCCTGCTGCTACCCGGCGACCTGGCACAGAAACAGCACTGCCATGACATCGTCGACAAGACCGTGGCGCAGTTTGGTCGCATCGATATCCTGGTCAACAACGCCGCGTTCCAGATGGCCCATGAAAGCCTGGACGACATTGACGACGATGAATGGGTGAAGACCTTCGATACCAACATCACCGCCATTTTCCGCATTTGCCAGCGCGCTTTGCCCTCGATGCCAAAAGGCGGTTCGATCATCAACACCAGCTCGGTCAACTCGGACGACCCGTCACCCAGCCTGTTGGCCTATGCCGCGACCAAAGGTGCCATTGCCAATTTCACTGCAGGCCTTGCGCAATTGCTGGGCAAGCAGGGCATTCGCGTCAACAGCGTCGCACCCGGCCCGATCTGGACCCCGCTGATCCCGGCCACCATGCCTGATGAGGCGGTGAGGAACTTCGGTTCCGGTTACCCGATGGGGCGGCCGGGTCAACCTGTGGAGGTGGCGCCAATCTATGTCTTGCTGGGGTCCGATGAAGCCAGCTACATCTCGGGTTCGCGGTACGCCGTGACGGGGGGCAAACCTATCCTTTGAATGTGCGGCCGAGGCCTGCATACGCGGGCCTTGGGGCTTCTGGCAGCGCGTAATCGCACCGTGACCTCGAAGCGCGCTTTGCCAGCCATCATCGACGTTGAACCCTGCCGCCCACTGTCACTCAATTCCATGCAAGCCATTGTTCATTCGCCCGCGACGAGGTGACACCATGAATGCTATCGATTTGCTGATTCAAGACCATAAGTTGGTCAAGAAACTGCTGGAAGAGCTCTGCGCGACCACAGAACGTGCCGTGAAGAAGCGCGCCGAACTGCTGCAGCGCATTGGGCAGGAACTGCAAATCCACACCGCTCTGGAGGAGGACATTCTCTACCCGGCGATCAAGCAAGCCGGTGGTAAAGAGGAAGCCAAGATGTATTACGAAGCCAAGGAAGAACACCGGACTGTCGACGCCCTGGTGCTGCCTGATCTGCTTCATACGCAGCCAGGCACGCTTGAGTTCGCCGGTCGGGTCAAGGTGATGAAGGAGCTGCTTGAGCATCACATCGAAGAAGAGGAGGAAGAACTCTTCCCCACCGCGAAAAAGCTCCTCGGCAAAGACCAACTGGACGAGCTGGGGCTCGCCATGCAAGCCCAGAAAAAACTGCTCAAGGGTGAGCAACGGGCCGCTTGAATCAAAGGCGCCAGGCCGGGTCGGGCACGACCGGCCCGGCCTGACGCCAGGGATTAATGTTTGGAACTCGCTTCGATGGAGAGCTGGATCGAATTGCTGGAGTGGCCGGCCATGGTGGTCACAGTGGTGGCAGCCTGGTGCATCGGGTCGCACCGCCCAGGACGGCGCATGGTGGGCTTCTGCTGTTTCATCGCCAGCAACATACTGTGGTCAGTCTGGGGGTGGCATGCCCAGGCCTGGGCTTTGATTGTGCTGCAGCTTGTGTTGTGCCTGATGAACCTGAGGGGGTGGCGCAAGAATAAACGCGCTTCAAGGAAAGCGCAGGTCACACTTGCCGAGCATCCCTTCGCACCGCCTGAGGAGGTACGCCCAACACACGGACGAATACCTCGCGCAGGTGTCGGCGGTCCCTGAACCCGGTTTCCTTGGCCACCACCTCCAGGCTGTGCCGGCTCTGCTCGATCATCAACCGGGCAGCCTCCAGCCGCAGCCCCTCGATGGCCTTGGCGGGTGATTGCCCGGTTTCGGCGGTGAATACACGGGTGAACTGCCGCGGGCTCAGGTGCGCCACCTGGGCCAGCTCTTCTACGCTCAATGGGCGGCTGAGGTGCCTGCGCGCGTAATCCAGGGCGCTCTGGATACGGTCCGTCCTGGGCGACAGCGACAACAGTTCGGAGTGCTGGCACTGCCCGCCAGAACGGCGTTGGTGCATGACCATCTTGTGCGCTACCGACCTGGCCATCTCGTTACCCAGATCCTTTTCCACCATGCCCAGGGCCATGTCCAGGGCGGCGGTCATGCCGGCGGACGTCCAAATCGGCCCATCGACGATGAAGATCCGGTCTTCCTCGACGTCGATCTTCGGGTGCAACTCACGCAACTTGTTCGCGTAGGCCCAGTGGGTTGTAGCACGCCGCCCATCCAGCACCCCGGCCTGCGCCAGAACGAAACTCCCGGTGCATAGGCCCGCAGTGCGCCGCGCAGCGTCTACAAAGCCCCGTACGCTGGCCAGCACCTCGTCACCGGGTGGCGTCAACGGCGTCAGCGTACCCGTCACCATCCAGGTGTCGGCCAGGCCAGGGGCAGCCAAAGGCAGCGTCTCGACAGACATCCCCAGCGAGGAGCGTACCGTGCCGCCCCCGACAGAAAAGTTCTCGAGCCTGTAAACCGCTTTGCCGGCGACGATATTGGCAAACTCGAACACGGTTTGCGTTGCCAGGCACATGATCTGAAAGCCTTCGGTTAACAAATAGCCGACCCGGTGCATGCTTGAGCCCTCTGAGAAATGTCCTGAAAAACTACCATATACGTCCTTTAAGACAAAAACTGTCTTCTGCATGATGGCTCCACCCACTCAAAGCAACGGAGTATCACCATGACACAGGCATTCAAAGGCACCGCGCTTGTCACCGGCGCTTCCACCGGCATCGGTTCGCTCTACGCAGAACAGTTGGCACGCCGCGGCTATGACCTGGTACTGGTGGCCCGCAACCGGGAGCGCCTCAACGCATTGGCGGGCCGCCTCACTACCGAAACGCGGCAGAACGTGGAAGTGTTCCCGGCCGACCTGGCCAATACAGATGACCTTGCCAAGGTAGAACGCAAGCTGCGCGAAGACGCCACCATCAGCATGCTGGTGAACAACGCGGGCATCGGCACCCACACCAGCCTGCTGGAAAGCGATGTCGAACGCATGGCCGAAATGATCAGCCTGAACGTCACCGCCCTCACCCGCCTGACCTATGCGGCTGTACCCGGTTTTGTAGCGCGCAAGCAGGGGGCGATCATCAATATCTCGTCCATCGTCAGTCTGGCGCCAGAAATGCTCAACGGCGTCTACGGCGGCAGCAAGGCGTACGTCACTGCGTTCACCCAGTCCCTGAACAAGGAGCTGGCGGGCAAGGGGGTTCAGGTGCAGGCGGTACTGCCCGGGGCTACCGCCACTGACTTCTGGCAAATCGGTGGCTTACCGGTCGAAAACCTCGACCCCGGCATCGTGATGTCGGCCCAGGACCTGGTGGACGGTGCGCTGCAGGACTTCGACAACGGAGTGCTGATCTCCTTGCCGTCGATGCAAGATCTGCAAGCCTTCGACCAATACGAAGCTGCCCGGCAGGCCTTGTTCAGCCAGCTGTCCAGCAACCAGCTTGCACCGCGTTACAGCGCCAGCTGACGGATGCGCGTGAGGCGCTTACGCTTGGTAACGAGCGCCTCACACCATTTTCACTGAGGGAGAGAAAGTCTTGCGCTATTTGGCCAGTTTATCGACTTAATCCAAACCACTAGCCTGAACTCACTTTTCCAATACCCAAGAGGTTGCGCCCATGAAGGCTGTCGTTTACACCCAACCCGGTTTGCCGATCCAGGACCCACAGTCGCTGTATGACGCGCAGTTGCCCGAACCCAAACCGGGTGCCCGGGATCTGCTGGTCGAGGTAAAGGCCATTGCTGTCAACCCGGTCGACACGAAAATCCGCGCGAGCCGCGGCGGTGAGCAACCACAGGTTCTTGGCTGGGATGCGGTTGGCGTTGTTCGCGAGGTTGGGCCAGAGGTCACGTTGTTCCAACCTGGCGATGAGGTTTACTACGCCGGTGCCATCGACCGTGCTGGCAGCTACAGCGAGCGCCATGTGGTGGACGAGCGTATCGTCGGACACAAGCCCCGCAGCCTGGACAACGCCAGTGCCGCAGCCCTGCCCCTAACTTCCATCACCGCATGGGAGCTGCTGTTCGACCGCCTGGGTGTCGAAGAAAACGGGGGCCAGGGCCAAAGCCTACTGGTGATTGGAGCCGCCGGCGGAGTGGGATCGATCCTGGTCCAGCTCGCCAGCAAACTCACACAGCTGGTGGTCATCGGCACAGCGTCGAGGCCTGAAACCAAAGCCTGGGTCAAGGAACTGGGGGCGCATCATGTCATCGATCACACCAAACCGATCCCGCATCAACTGGAAGCGCTCAAGCTGAGCCCGGTCGACCATGTGATCAGCCTGACCCATACCGACACCTACCTCCCCCAACTGGTCGAAGTGCTTCGTCCACAAGGCAAGCTCGCGCTGATCGACGACCCGGCACAACTGGATGTCATGCCGCTCAAGCGCAAATCCCTTTCCCTGCACTGGGAGCTCATGTTCACGCGTTCGCTGTACCAGACCGAGGACATGATCAAGCAGCATCAACTACTCGATCGCATTTCACAGCTGGTCGATGATGGGGTGCTCAAGACCACCCTCGGCGAGCACTACGGCACCATCAACGCCGAGCACCTCAAACGCGCTCACGCCCTGATCGAGAGCGGGAAAGCACGCGGCAAGATTGTTCTGGAAGGTTTCTGATCGCGTTCCGGTTCTGATCCAGGGCTCAGCTTTCAAGACCACCCCGGCCTCCGCTTCGCGAATGCACAAGCCATGAACCACCACCTGAAAGGAACGTTTCACGGCGGCGGCTGGCCTCCTCAAGGCTTGGCCGTTCGACCTTTTTTCCACTGCGCCCTGGAGACACCTTCAGCGTAGCCGGTGACACCGATCGCTACCTGCTGAATGCGGCCGCCATGCTGAAGGAAGGCCTCGACCTGCTCGCAGATGCGCACATGGGCTTTTTGGGCCGCGCTGGGGTACGTCTGGGACATGTTGGCATCTCGGTTATGAGCCACTGAACGACAGTCACCCGAGCAAGCACTATACACCCTGCAGTGCCATCAGCGTCTGAAGCCTGCCAAAACCCTGCTTTTGTCGACCGAAGGGCGTGGCGATGGTGAGCTGCAAGCGCACAAGCCCAGGAAGGCTTGCTAGCACATATGGAAATACGTATATTCGGTTTTCCGTATGTACAGGCACCCCCATGATCACACCGCCCGATGTCTTCAAGAGCCTCTCTGACGAAACCCGCGCTCGCGCCACGCTGCTTATCGCCAGCCTGGGCGAACTGTGCGTCTGCGAGCTGATGTGCGCGCTCAACGACAGCCAGCCCAAGATCAGTCGCCATCTGGCACAACTGCGCAGCAATGGCATGCTGCTGGACCGCCGTCAGGGCCAATGGGTGTATTACCGCCTGAATCCGGAGCTGCCTTCCTGGGTTCACGAAATGCTTCAGGTCACCTTGCACGCCAATTCGCAATGGCTGGCTGACAATGCCCTTCGGCTGAAGAACATGGACGGTCGCCCCGTGCGTGATTCCGTCTGCTGCTGATCATCACCAAGCGAGATTTTCATGCTGCCCGCCATTGCTGTCTTCGTCTTCACCCTCATACTGGTCATCTGGCAGCCCAAAGGGCTCGGTGTTGGCTGGAGCGCCGCGCTAGGCGCCATCATCGCCCTGGCTACAGGCGCCGTTTCGCTGCATGACATCCCTGCCGTATGGGCCATTGTCTGGAACGCCACCGCCACGTTCATCGCGGTCATCATCATCAGCTTGCTGCTGGATGAGGCAGGTTTCTTCGAATGGGCCGCATTGCATGTGGCGCGCTGGGCAAACGGCAGCGGCTACCGCCTGTTCGCCTTCTGCGTACTGCTCGGTGCCGCTGTATCGGCGCTGTTCGCCAACGACGGTGCGGCGCTGATCCTCACCCCCATCGTCATGTCGATGCTGCTCGCGCTGCGCTTCTCACCTGCAGCGACACTGGCCTTTGTCATGGCAGCAGGCTTCATTGCCGACACGGCCAGCCTGCCGCTGGTGGTCTCCAACCTGGTCAATATCGTCTCGGCCGACTACTTCGGCCTGGGCTTCGCCGAATACGCATCGGTGATGGTGCCGGTGAATATCGCCAGCGTGGCGGCCACTCTGCTGGTGCTGTTTCTGTACTTCCGTCGTGATATCCCCAAGCAGTACGCGCTCGATGCGCTAAAGGCGCCGAGCGAGGCAATTCATGACCACGCTACCTTCAAAGTCGGTTGGTGGGTGCTGCTGGTGTTGCTTGCAGGCCTGTTCGTACTGGAACCTCTGGGCATCCCGATCAGTGCGGTGGCCGCCGTCTGTGCCGCAATCCTCTTTGCCGTGGCCGCTCGCGGTCACCGCATCTCAACCCGTCGCGTGCTGCGGGAAGCGCCGTGGCAGGTGGTGATTTTTTCTCTGGGCATGTATCTGGTGGTGTACGGCCTGAAGAACGCCGGCCTCACGGACATGCTCACCCACCTGCTGGACAGGCTTGCCGAGCAGGGCCTGTGGAGCGCGGCCATTGGCACCGGGTTGATCTCCGCGCTGCTGTCCTCAGTCATGAACAACATGCCCAGCGTGCTGATCGGCGCCTTGTCGATCCAGGCCAGCGGCGCAGAGGGCGTGGTACGTGAGGCGATGATCTACGCCAACGTCATTGGCTGCGACCTCGGCCCGAAGATCACCCCGATTGGCAGCCTCGCCACACTGCTTTGGCTGCATGTGCTGGCACGTAAAGGCATGCGCATCACCTGGGGTTACTACTTCAAGGTCGGCCTGCTGCTCACCGTACCGGTTTTGCTGATCACCCTTTCTGCTCTGGCACTGCGCCTGAGCCTCTGACGTTCGCCCCCCAGCGGAGGAGCCCTCCATGCGAGTCCTGTTCATGTGCACGGCCAACAGCTGCCGCAGCATCCTTTCCGAAGCAATGTTCAACCACCTGGCACCGCCCGGTTTCGAGGCAGTCAGCGCTGGCAGTTTCCCCAAGGGCCAGGTGCTGCCACGCAGCCTGAGCACGTTGCAGCAGGCCAATATCTCGACCCAGGGCTTGAGCAGCAAAGGCAACGATGCGTTCGAGGGCAACCCACCTGACATCGTCATCACCGTCTGCGACAAGGCTGCGGGCGAAGCCTGCCCGGTTTATTTCGGCCCTGCGCTGAAGTCGCATTGGGGGCTGGAAGACCCCTCCGATGTCGTGGGTGACGAAGCATCGGTCGATGCGGCGTTCCGGGCCACACTGGCCCGCATCGAGTCTCGCTGCCAGGCCTTCTTCGCGCTGCCGTTCGATCACCTCGACCGCGAGCAGCTCAAGCACGCGCTGGATCGCATCGGCTCGCTTTGAACAGGAAGAAAACATGTCCGAGCAACTGCCTAACCTCGACCTCACGCTGTTCGACCTGCCGCCTTCGGCAACCCCGACCTGCGAACACAAACCACGTATCCTGCTGCTGTATGGGTCTACCCGAGAACGCGCCTTCAGTCGCTTGCTGGTAGAAGAAGCCGCACGCCTACTGGAGCACTTCGGTGCCGAAACCCGCACCTTCGACCCGTCGGGCCTGCCGCTGCCTGACGATGTACCCGTGGAGCATCCCAAGGTGCAGGAGCTGCGTGAACTGGTGCAGTGGTCAGAAGGCCAGGTGTGGTGCTCGCCGGAGCGCCATGGGGCGATGTCGGCGGTGTTCAAGGCACAGATCGACTGGATTCCGTTGGCGCTGGGGGCATTGCGCCCCACCCAAGGCAAGACCCTGGCCGTGATGCAGGTGTGCGGCGGCTCGCAGTCGTTCAACGTGGTCAACCAGTTGCGCGTGCTGGGCCGCTGGATGCGGATGTTCACCATCCCGAACCAGTCTTCGGTACCCAAGGCTTATCTGGAGTTCGACGAAGCCGGGCGGATGAAGCCATCGCCGTACTACGATCGCGTGGTTGACGTCATGGAGGAACTGGTGAAGTTTACCGTGCTGCTGCGCGACCGCCAGGCATTCCTGGTCGATCGCTATTCAGAGCGCAAGGAAAGCGCCGAGCAGCTGTCTGAGCGGGTCAATCAGCGATCCATCTGAAGCAAAGGTGATTCAAGACAGTGGAAACGACAAGGTAGCGGCCAGCCCGCTACCCGCTCTGTTTTCAAGACGTACCTGCCCCCCCATACGGTCGATGATGGTCGCGACGATGGACAGCCCGAGGCCAGCACCATTTGGGCTGTTTCGGCTGTAAAAGCGCTCGAATACACGGGACAGGCTCTCCTCATCGATACCCGTCCCTTCATCCTCGACGACCAGTTCTATGCTGCTGTCCAGACGCCGCAGTGACACGGCTATGCGCCCCCCAGGCGGTGAGTGTTCTACCGCGTTGGACACCAGGTTCTGTAGCGCAATGCCCAGCGCGCCGGCGTCGATCTGCAGGTGGTGGTCCCCTTCGTCAATGTCCAGCGAGGGTTCCAGGCCACGGTCCAGTATCCATGGGGTGAGTTCAGCCAGGGTTTCGGTGACGACCTCGGCCAGGTCGATCCGGGTGCTGGCTCGCTGGCCCAGTCTTGGCTCGACGCGGGCCAATGTCAGCAATTGGTTGACCACCCGTGTCAGCCGATCGACCCCGCCCACAAGAAAGCCCAGGGCTTTCTGGCGCTCGGCATCATTGCTGGCGGCCAGCGCGTTCTGCGCGTGCAGCCGCAGTACGGCCAGAGGCGTACGCATTTCGTGGGCAGCATCGGCAATGAAGCGATGCTCACGCCGCAGCAGATCGTCGATCTGCGCCAGCAAGCGATTGATGGCCGCCTGCATGGGCTCCAGTTCAGTGGGAAGCGGTACCAGTTGCAGCGGCTCCAGCGAATCTGCATGGCGCCTGCGGATGACATTGGCCATGTTCTGCAGTGGCCGTAGCCCCCAGCCGATCGCAGCCCACACCAGCAGTGCCAACGCCAGGCTGCCAAGCAGGAACGGGAACAGCGTGTGGCGAACGATGCGGTCGATCAGGTCGTAGCGCACATCATCACGCTCACCCACCCAGATAAGCCAGTGCTTTTCCGGCACCGGCAAAACGAAACCGCGCCATTGTTCACCGCCACTGGAAAAGTCGTAGAACCCTGGAGCAGTGGGTGGTGGGTCAATGGGCGGCGCACTGGGTGTATGCACCAGCAACGCCATGCCTTCACCCCAGACCTGGAATGCCAGCTTGCTTTCGTAAGGGTGCCCCACCTGGTGCCGCCCCGCTTTGCCCAAGGCATCGTTGAAGGCCTGATACAGCGCCTCACGCGAGCCCTCTTGTACCGGCATGCTCATTACACCTTGCAGCAAACGCGCGTTCTGGGCCAGGTGCGCGTCATACACCTCGTTAATTTCGTGGCTGCTGTCATGGTAGTTATAGAGCGCGAGCAGGCCGGTGCCCAGTAGCAGCAAGAGCATCACGCGCCACAGCGTACGCTGGCGTAGCGAGCTCATGCCTTGACCTCGACCAGATAGCCAATGCCGCGCACCGTGCGAATCAGGCCGTTGAACAGCTTCTTGCGCAGGTGGTAGATGTTCACCTCCAGCGTGTTGCTCTCCGGTTCTTCATCCCAGCCATACAGCAGTTGAGTGAGGCGCTCACGCGTGAATACCTTGCCGGGATGTGCCAGCAACTCATGCAACAGCACGTACTCCTTGGGGGTGAGCACAACGTCGACGCCGTTGTAATGCACTTGCTGGGTGGTCGGGTCCAGGCTGACCCCGGCATGCTCAATCAGTACCTTGGCGCGCCCGACGCTGCGCCGCAGCAAGGCACGCAAGCGTGCCTTGAGCTCGTTGAGGTCGAAAGGCTTGACCAGGTAGTCATCGGCACCGGCATCCAGGCCGGCAATGCGATCATCGAGGGCATCCCGCGCGGTGAGGATCAGCACCGGCAAGCTGTCGCCGCCGGCGCGTAATCGCCTGAGTAGCTCGATGCCATCCATACGGGGTAATCCAAGGTCCAGGATCAGCAGGTCGAAGGTCTCGTGCTGCAGCGCATGCAAGCCACTGACACCGTCACGCAACCAGTCGAGGGTGTACCCCTCCTGGCGCAGGCCATCGCAGATCCCTTCCCCCAGTGCAATGTCATCCTCAACCAGCAACAGCCGCATGTTCAGTCCTGTTTGTCCTTGATGGCCTTGAGTAAAGCATCGATATCGGCACGCCGGCCCTGGTCAGCCAACTCACGCCCCGGCCGGGGCGGTGCCTGCAAGGCTTTCTGCAGGGCTGCGGTAGCTTCAGGGTAGCGCTTTTGCCGATACAGATGATCAGCCCAGAAATAGTTGCTGTCGATACCGTTGGGGTTGATCTGCAGGGCTTTGCGCAGCATCTTGTCGGCCATTTCGGCATCACCGAAACCGATAGGCCAGCCGGGCACCTGATCATACAGCGTGCCCAGGCTGGTGTAGGCCGAACCTTGCAGGGCGGCGGGGTCCAGTTTCATGGCCTGCTCCAGGCTGGCTTTTGCCGCCTTGACCTTGCCCAGTGCACCGAGGCCACCCGTCGCCCCCGCCCAACTGCTGTTGATGATGCCCTCCCAGATCAAGGGTTCAGGTGTGCCGGGATACTGACGAACAAACGTTGTTGCTTCGCCGGCCAGCTTTTCGAAAGCGTCGGCTCGCTTGTCCTCAGGCATTTGGTACTGAATCTGCGCCCAGCGCTGCTGCAGATCACTCAGGCGCTGGCTGCCTGCCTGGTCCAATGCCCAGGTGAAGGGTGCAAATGCCAGCAAGCTGGCAATGAACAGACGCTTCATTTGTTCGACTCCTTGGAGTGGCTGCCGATATAGCGGCGAATGACTGGCAGTTGCTTGCGCAGTGCGCGATCGACCATGCCCGGCAACATGCCGTTGATACGCACGAAGAGCTTTTCCGGCCACCCCAGATAAAGCTCGGTGCGCTCGGATTGCACCGCCTGGAGCACAGCACGGGCGACGTCCGCCGGGTCGTCCATGCCAACTTTCAGCGCTTGATTGAGCGCAGTCGCAGCGCTGCTGTTCATCGTTGTGCGGGTCGCCCGGGGGGCGGCATACAGCACGTTCACCGTGGTGTCGGCCAACTCGCGGCGCAGCGCTTCCGAAAAACCACGCAGCGCAAACTTGCTGGCGCAGTAGGTGGCGTAGCCGGGGTAGCCGATCGAGCCATAGGTCGACCCGACATTGACCACCAACGCCTTGGGCTGAGCGCGCAGCAACGGCAGGCAGGCGCGTGTCAGTTGCAGGGGGGCCTTCAGGTTGATGTCCAATAGCTCATCCAGCGCATACTCATCCAGCTGGTCGAGCAAAGCGAAGCGATTCACGCCAGCCGCGTTGATCAGCACATTGACAGCCCCCATCTCGCGTGCCCGCTCGATGACATGTTCGCGCCCTGACGGGCTGCGCAGGTCGGCCTCCTGCCAGCGCAGACGATCAGGGTACCGGTTCATCAGGCCAGCCAGCTTGCCCATATGCCGACTGACGGCCAACACCTGGGCACCGGCAGCGCAGAGCTGTTCAGCCAGCTCCAGGCCTATGCCCCCACTGGCGCCGGTGAGGATCACCGCGGACTCAGCCAAACGCATGGTGCACCTCTTGCTGCCCGGCACGCGGCAAGCCCTGGAACATTTCGGTGTACAAGCGGTAGACGACCTTGGCCGCGTGGAGAACGGCCTGCTGGTCTCCGGCATCGTCGAGGCGATCCATCAACTGTTTGTAGGTCACCATGTGCTCCTGGTCGAGCGCTCCGTGCGAGCTGAGGTAACTGAACGCCTGGTCTGGCAGCGCCAATGTGTTCTGGATAACGCCCGCCGCCTGGGTGGCCAGGGCGATGCTGGTGCCTTCGAGCACGTTAACCATGCCGAACAACCCGACCGGGTTGCCACGGGCGATCAGGTCGTACAGGTAGGCGACCATCAGCTCGATGGATTGCACCGGCTGGCCATCGCGCACGGCCTCCCAGTCACCGCCGCACGCTTTGATGTCGTTGAGGATCCACTGCTCGTGGCCGTACTCCTCTTCAATGTATTCGCAGACCGCGCCGCGCAGCCACTCCAGCCGCAGCGGCAATCGAGCCCCACAGGCCATCATCAGCGGCACGGTATGGCGCACGTGGTAATAGGCCTGGGTCAGGAAGGCGACGTAGCTGTCCAGGCTGACCTGGCCGGCCAGCGCTTCGCGGATCACCGGTACGGCGAACAGCGCCTGACGCTCTTGGGCGGTTTGTACTTGCAGGGTGTCGAAAAAGGACATTGTGAACCTCACAACGAGATGTCGGACAATAGGGTGTGGTAACGCTGCAAGATCGCCTCACGTCGCGGGCGGCCATTGGCAGTCAGGGTTTCGTCAAGCGTGCTCAGAGGCACTGGCAAGCGGCGCCAGGCGTGCACCCTGGCGTAATCGGGCAATCGCGCGTTGCATTGCTGTACGGCCTGTTCGATGGCCTCGTCGCTGATGCCGGGATCCAGCGGCCAGAGCAAGGCAAGGTTGCGTGGCAAGGCCTCGCCATGCACGAAAGCCTGGGCGATCACGCCACTTTGGCTCAGCTCGGCTTCTACCCACTCCGGGTTGACGTTGCGCCCGAAGCTGGTGATGAACTGATGCTTCTTGCGGCCATCCAGGTAGAGGTAGCCCTCCTCATCGAGGTGCCCTACATCGCCTGTTGCCCACCACTGCCCGGTTACCGGCGGCTCTCCCAGGTAGCCCAGCAATATCGAGCCGGCCACCAAAACTTCGCCATCCTCGGCAATGCGCACCTGCACATGCGGCAATGGCTTGCCGACGCTCCCAGGGCGCACAGCCCCTGTGCGGTTGAGCGCCACTACCGAGGCGCACTCAGACAAGCCGTAACCTTCGAACACTGGCAAACCGACCGCCTCGGCCCGCGCGAGCAGGCTTGGCGATACCCGAGCGCCGCCTACCGCCACCAAACGCAGAGGGCCGACCCGCATCAGCCCGCGTTCGATCGCTGTCACCAACCCCATCAGCAGTTGCGGCACAAGGATCAGGCTCTGCGCACCACTGAGGGCGATTGCGCCCAGCAGGCGCTTGAAATCGACCTGGCTCGCGCCTCCCATCCCCAACTGCTGCTGCGGATAGAGCTGGACACAAGCGCCAGCCATGAGCGCGGCGTAGACGCCCAGGTTTTCCAGCAGAACACCCAGTGGCAGTACCGCCAGGTATCGCTGCGGCTCGGTTGGGCGGCTGGCGGCCTCCAGCTCATGCGCCACACGCAGCAGGGTTTCAGCGCTCAGGCACACGCCTTTGGGCGTGCCGGTGCTACCGGAGGTGTAAGTGATCTTGGCAGTGCCCTCAGGCAGCGCCGGGGCGATAAAACTGTCACGCAGCCAGACGCCAGCGGGTGCCTGCAGGTCAAAGCCAAGCGCCATGAGCTGTTCGGCCCACTGCGCCTCGCACACGACCGCCGTGACCCCGCTTTGCTGCAAGCAGTGCTGGAACTGGGTCGCGCTGAAAAACGAAGGCACTGTCACGCTGGCGCGTTCGGCGAACAGCGCCGCCAAATCCCAGAATAGCGCCTCGGGCCCGTTATCCAGCACCACGGCGAAGGTTCCCGGTGGTTGGCTACGCAGGCAGCCCGCACGATATTCGACTTCGTCGAGCAGTTGCCGGTAGGTGTAACGCTGCGCATCGCCCTGGACGGCCACGGCGTCAGGATGTTCCAGCGCGTGCTGGCGCAACAGTGCCTGAAAGGCAGACAGGTCATGCCGCATGGCCGGTCTCCAGGGCTAACATGGGAAACCCAAGCCGCTCGAACATGCCCGCCTGCTTCAGGGCATCGAAGCCAAAGCCTATGTTGCCGGCGAATACCTGGGGTCGCTGGTCGTAGTAGGTCCCCCACTGGTCGACTTGGCCCTGCAAGCGCGCAGGATCCGCTGAGGCCAGAACAGTGGGCACCAGCCCCAGTCGCCGGAAACTGTTGAACAGTGTCGCGGCGCCCGTGAATGCGACCCACTCCAAACCGCGCATCGCCAGCAACCACGTCACGGCGATGATCATTATTCGAGCGCTGCCGGCGCTGAGTGAGGCCAGGTTGCCTACTTCTACCATGCAGTTGCGATCCGGTGAGGCACCGGTTACCCGTGAAACAGCAGATTCCAGAGGCTCGTCCAGGTACCGCTCAAGAAAGAGCGGCCCTTCGCTGGCCGGTCGCATGCCCGCCGCCGCAATCAGGCGACCGTGGCTACCCTGCAAGGCAAGCAGCTCCGGCAGGTAATGCTGCACATCCGCCTGGTGCACACTGGCAAAGCGCTCGTGTATGAAGTGCTCCAGCTCGCCTCGCCCATGATCGCCGCTGAGGTGAAGAGAAAGATGCGCCTGATGATCGGCATGGCTACCGATGGGTAACGGAAGCAAACTGTGCCATTGATGAGTCTGAGTCATGAAATTTCCCCGCCTGGGTGCGACGGAGGAAATTATCGGGGTCGAATCTGAATGCAATCTGAAGTCGGTTACTGTCGCAACGCCTCAGCCCGGCGCTCATTCATGTGCTGAATTGACTATGACCGGGCACGACGCGTGCCCAGCTCGATCCAGACGGGTGCATGGTCGCTGGCCTTGGCCTCGTTACGCACCCACGCATCGACACCCGCCCGCTTCAGATAAGGCGCAAGCTCGGGGTTGAGCAACAGGTGGTCGATCCGCAACCCGGCATTGCGGGCCCAGTGGTTACGGAAATAGTCCCAGAAGGTGTAGACACGCTCGTCCGGGTACAGATGGCGTATGGCATCGAGCCAGCCCTGATCAAGCAGTCGTTGGTAACACGCTCGCGACTCAGGCTGCAGCAGTGCGTCCTTCAGCCAGGAACGCGGGTTATAGATGTCCATGTCGGTGGGCACGACATTGAAATCCCCTGCCAGCAGCGTGGGGTGGCCACTTTCATAGAGGCTGCGCGCATGCTGGATCAGGCATTCGAACCAGTGCAGCTTGTAATCGAACTTGGGCCCGGGCTGCGGGTTGCCGTTCGGCAGGTAGAGGCAAGCGACCAACACCCCGTGTGCCGCAGCTTCCAGATAGCGGCTCTGGCTGTCCTCTTCCAGGCCGGGCAAGCCGCGGCGAACCTCGAGCGGATCGCTGCCCCGCACCAGAATGGCCACGCCGTTCCATGACGGTTGCCCATGATGAAGGCTGCCATAGCCTGCTGCCTCCAGCTCCGCGCGAGGGAACTGCTGATCGGCCGCCTTCAGCTCCTGCAGGCAGGCAATGTCGGGCTGCTCCCGCTCCAGCCAGGCCAGCAGCGCCGGCAAACGGCTGCGGATGCCATTGATGTTGAAGGTGGCAATCTTCAGCGCTTTCATGCGTCCGGGTCGCTCACATGGGCCTGCACGGCATCTTCCAGCGCGCGGATATGCGCCTCATCGGCCAGCGCCTTGAGCGCCAACCAGTCGTCCCAGTCGATGGCGCCATCGTCGCGCAGGGCCTCGGCTGTGCGAAGCAGTTCATGGTGGTAGGCATCCGGTGACGCGCGCCGGTAACTGATGTCGTCGTACTGGGCATACCAGGCTTCAAGCTCGGGAATGCTGCGTTCGATGCTCATGAAAGCGTCCTCGCTGTACCCTTTGCTTGTCAGAACCCAGGCACAGCGCGACGTTCAATCAGGCATCACTGAAAGTAATGGGGATACCGTGCCATGTCGCTCTCCAGCTTGTCCGCATCCGCGGCCCTCTTGCGCACTTCGGCATAAAAAAGCTGGCACTGGTTCTGAAACCTGGTGAAATCGCGGTTGGCTGTTTCAATGGCACTGCTCAGGTCGCACCCTTCAAGGCCCTCAATAAGTCGCTGTGAGGAGGTATACGCCTGCCAGCAGGCTTCAACCTGCTGCAGCCCCTTTGCAAGGTTCTCGGTGTCGATAGTCGCCATTGCAGCACCCTCTTTGGACCAAGCCTGGTCCGTCGGTGTGAATCGCCAGAGCGACGATAACGGGATGAAGCCTGTCACGACGCGCTTCGGCTGGAAGCGTAGACTATTTCGACGCAGATGCCCCAGGGTCAAAAGGCAGTCCAGCCTGCAGCCGTGGGCTTGCCCGCGAACACCGGCGAAGCCGGTGCCCTGCACCGCAGGGCATTCTCCACGGCAAAGGCGGCACTTGCCGGAGCTGTGCAAGCCCCGGCAAGCCCCGACAAAGGGGTCAACGCAGATAGTCCTGAACCCACTTCACCCAACAATCAGCGCCAATTTTCACCAACGCATCATTGAAATCGTAGTGGGGGTTATGCACCGAGCACCCATGGAACTCGCCCGTGCCATTGCCCAGCATGAAGTAACAGCCAGGCCGCGCCTGTAACATGTAGGCAAAGTCTTCGGTGCCCATAACCTTCTTCGGCATCTTGTCCAGCAGCGCGCCGTCGGCGAACAACGGCCTCAGGCTGTCACGCAGCAACGCGCTTTCGTGATCGCTGTTGCACAAGGCGGGCGCCAGTTGGGTGAATTGCACATCGATCTCCACGCCATAGCTTTCTGCGTGCCCCTTGGCCAGGGCGTCAATGCGGCTGTTGATCTTCTGCTGGGTCTGGGCCGTGTCGGTGCGCACGCTCAGCAACATGCAGGCCTCGTCAGGGATGATGTTGTAGACGGTGCCGGCCTGGATCATCCCAATGCTGATCACGGCGTAGTCCTCGACGCTCAGGTTGCGCGACTTGATGGTCTGGATGCCACTGATCAGGCTGTTCAACGCCATCACCGGGTCTACCGACAGCTCCGGCATCGCACCGTGCCCGCCTTTACCAGTAATCCGAATGCTGACGCGTTCGGAAGACGCCATGGTGGGCCCCGCCTGCACCACGCACGTGCCCACCGGCAGGCCGGGCATGTTATGCAGCGCATACACCGAGTCGCACGGAAAGCGCTCGAACAGGCCGTCGTCGATCATCGCCTTGGCCCCCGCCAGGCCTTCCTCGTCGGGCTGGAAAATCACGTTCAACGTCCCGTTGAACTGGCGTGTAGCCGCCAGTTGCGCAGCGGCTGCCAGCAGGATCGCGGTATGCCCGTCATGGCCACAGGCATGCATCCGGCCGGGGATCTTGCTGGCATGCGCAAACGCATTCTTTTCGCCCATGGGCAGTGCGTCCATGTCTGCACGCAAACCGATGCTGCGCGGGCTGTCCCCCACTTTCAGCACGCCGACCACACCATGCCCACCTACATTGCGATGCACTTCATAGCCCAATGCTTGCAGCTTGTCGGCTACCAGGGCCGCTGTATCGGGGGTGTCGCCGCCAATTTCCGGCGCAGCGTGGATCTGCCGGCGCAGCATGACGAACTCATCCAGCTCGGCAGCTGAGCTCGGTGTTTGATTGCTCTGCAAAATACCCATATCACTCGCATCCTTTGTTTTCGGGGAAGTACCTGAGGCAGGCCAAGCTGACGATGCCGCCGGCCAGCAGGAAGTAAGCTGGCGCCAACGGCGTGCCCAGCGCTGCAATCAGCCAGGTGGCCACCAATGGCGAGAAACCACCGAACAGGGTCACCCCCAGGCTGTAGCTGACCGAGGTACCGAACGAGCGCCTGGCCTTCGGAAAGCCCTCCATGATCAGCGCGAAGAACGCACCGGCACCGATACAGGTCGGCAAGATCAGGATCGCCACGCCCATCATGGCCAGGCCCATGTGCTGCACGTGCCCAAGCAGATAGAACACGGGCAGGGTCAACACCACCGGCGCGGCGACCGTCCACACCAGCAGGCGTTTTCTGAGCTGATACTTGTCGGCGAATTTGCCGGCCAACGGGCAGATGACGGCCATGCAACCGCTACTGATGCAGGCAATCGCCATCGCGCTGCCGGGTGGGTAATGCAAGGCGGTGGTCAGGTAGGTCGGCATGTAGAACACGAACAGGTACATGCCAATGGTCGAGCTGGCCATCAGGCCGATGCCTTGGGCGATGCGTTTGAGCAGTTCGGCATCCAGCCCCTGCTCTGCCTTCTGCGCCGGTGCGGCCTCATGGGTTTCCGGCAACCGCGTGCGTATGTACCAACCGACTGGCCCGATCAGCAGGCCGAAGATGAACGGTATGCGCCATCCCCAGCTTTCCAACGCCGTGGGGTCGAGCAACTGACTGAGGGCCAGGCCAAAGCCGGCCCCCACCAAGGCGGCATAGCCTTGGCTGGCGGCCTGCCAGCTGACGCTCTGGCAGCGATTGCCGACTGCACTGGATTCCATCAGGAACACCGACGCGGTACCGACCTCCCCGCCTGCCGACATGCCCTGGATGAGCCGGCCGGTCACCAGCAGCAAGGTGGCGAAAATCCCGATCTGTGAATACGTGGGCGCAAAGGCAATCATTGCGGTGCCCAGGGTCATCAGCCCGATGGTCAGGCTCAAAGCGGCCTTGCGTCCATGCCGGTCAGCATAGCGGCCGATGACCATCGCCCCGACCGGGCGCATCAGGAAACCGACGCCAAAGGTGGCCAGCGACATCAACAACGACGCCATGGCCGAGTCAGAGGGGAAGAAGTGCTTGCCGATCAGTACAGCGAAGAAGCTGTAGATCGTGAAGTCGTACATTTCCAGCGCATTGCCCAACGAGCAGGCGACCAAGGTTTTACGGGAGGACGATACCTGCGCGGCTGAATGCGCACCTTTTTGCAGGCTCGGCGATGTGGGTAGCGGTCTGATCATTGTTGTCTCCGTTGGCAAATCGCGGCGTGCAGCGAATATCAGCCAATCGGGCACTCAATACACTTGCAGTTTCGGCATAGGGATAACCAATGATTAATTAGCCGGCGCGATCGTTGGCCAAATTGCCCTGCGCTGGCGCACAGTCTGCCCTCGCTCCGCGCGCGGCCCCAATAACGCCCACAGATCAGCAGCCGTAGCGCAGCGTTGACGCGAGTACGAAGCCTGTCTAAAGCGAATGCACTCGCCAATCCACACGCCGCGCCAGCCCCTGATTAACCAAACGGCATGACCTGACCGAATAAGCAATCACGCTGCAACGTTCTGTTCACCGACGCTAAAGCCACCCCATCACCGTGCTGGCCTGGAGTCGTGAATGAACACTCGCATTACATCGTTGCTGTTGATGATCCAAGGGGCTTGCCTTGCTGCGCAGGCACAGGCAGAGGGTTTTCCAACGCTCGCGCGGATTGCGCCGGGTTTTGGTTACTACGGGCTGGACTACGGCTTCGATGACACGCTCAAGGTGTACGGCACCGTGGACGCATTCGCCAGCTATCACGACTCACAGCACCACTCGGGTTTCAGGCTGGCCGGTGGCGGCGCCTGGACCAACAAGCTCGGGCTGTACGCACGCAAGGCGCTGGACCCCGATACCGTCGTGGAGCTTGACGTCGAGGAGGGTTTCAACCTCAATGGCGAGGCCCTGGAGGGCACCTGGGACACCGTCGGTACCCTGCGCCTGGCGACAGTCGCCCTGCGCTCGCGCACCCTGGGCAAGCTCGAGTTCGGCAAGACCTACGGCATGGCCACGCCCACCTACGCCGACCCGTTCCTGGCCACCTATGGCTCGCCCTACACCTACCTGGCCCTGCCTGCCGCCGGCAAGGGCGCCTTTTACCTTGACCTGCGCCCCAAGCACACCCTGGCCTACACCAGCCCGACCTTCAGCGGCTTCAGCCTCGGTACCGCGCTGAGCTTCGGCTTCGACGATGCCGCCAGCGCTGGGCGCACCGTGCGTGGCGGTGGAGCCCGGCTGCAGTACCGCAACAGCCGGGTGATGTTGCTGGCCTCCTACAACCGTTACTACAGCGACCCGTGGGACGACGGCGGCGATTCACGCCAGACCGCCAACGATTTCAAGAGCCTGTCGGCGTTCTACGATTTCGGCCCGCTGGCCACCAGCCTCACCTGGCAGCGTCAGGATGTGGACCAGGCCGGCACGCCCAGCACCACGCTGTACACTTTCGGCATGATGGCGCCAGTGGGAGAACTGGACGTGCTGCGCCTGGCTGTGATGCAACGCCAGGTCAGCGCCCGCGACAAGGACGCGTGGGGTGTGATGATCGGCTATGACCATTTCATCACCCCCCGCTGGGCCCTCTATGGACGCCTCGGCATGATCGCCAACCAGCGCGCCTCGTCGGTCACCTACGCCGGGACCCCGGTGGACCAGGCGGGCGATAACCCAAGCAACGTCTCGCTAGGCATGTACTACCACTTCTGACCCCACGGGTCGGGTCTGCTTGAGCACCTGCCCGCGCAAGCTGTGGAACAGCTCCTGGGCAGGCGCCGTGAGGCTGTGGCGGTCAATGCAGACCAGGTTGATGGGGTAATCCGGAATCAACTCCTGCACCGCCATGGCTACGAACTCGCAATCGATACCGTAGGTAGACCCTTGGTCCACCGCCAGCTCGCTGATGGTCATCAACGATTCCGTGTTCTTCAACAGCTTTAGCGCCATCATCACTGAAGTGCATTCAACGGTGTTCTGTGGCACCCGAAGGCCATTGGCTTCGAACAGTTGGTGAAACTGCGAAGCCTGGTCCGACAACTCGTCCAGGCTGATCCAGGGGGCGTATTGCAAGGTGCGCAGTGACTGGCTGAACTTCTGCCGATTCGAGGCGTGGCAAATCACCCTGCCCTTGATACTGCCCAGCGCCTCCCAGTCCAGGCTCAGCCGACTCAGCGGTTGCTGCGAAGTAATGGCAAAGTCCAGGCTGCCATCGCGCAAGCGCTGCAGGATCTGGCTGGGACGCAGGTCGGTGATGGTGATCTTCACCCGCGGGTACTTGCGCCGAAAGGCCAGGATACTTTCATCGACGCCATCGAGCATCGCCGTCAACGACGTAACCCCGATCGACACGGCGCCCAGCGCCGCATCCTGAATGCTCGCCGCTTCGATCTGCAGGCGGCGTATGCTCTCTACCACGAGGTTGGCATGGCGGATGACACGCTTGCCTTCCTCGGTAAGGGCCATGCCTTTGTGCGACCGCTGCAACAGGGTAAACCCCACCTCCCGCTCCAGCTCCTTGATCGAACGGCTCAGCGCGGGCTGAGTAATGTGCATGAGCTTGGAGGCTTCGAGGATGCTGCCTGCGTTATGAATGGCGACCAGCGCCCTGAGTTGGTGAAGTTTCAACCGTTTATACCTTGTTGTTAGCGGCCGGTTCGAAAAGTGTTCTGGCAGCCCTGACAGCCGTTGTCGGCAAGGCCTGAAAGGTATGGCTAGCGCAACACAGCCAGCAGGCTGGCGGCATCGCTGACCTCGAACTTGCCGGGGCTTTCAACCGCGATGTACTGGACTACCTGATCGTCGACCAACATTGCATACCGCTGCGAGCGCCGCCCCAAACCGCGTGCCGAAAGGTCCTGGGTCAGGCCCAGCGCCTCGCTGAATTCGCCATTGCCATCGCCGATCATCTTGACCGCATCCCCGACCTGCATGCTGTTGCCCCAGGCGTTCATGACAAAGGCATCGTTCACCGAGACGCACAGGATTTCGTCAATGCCAGCCGCGAACAACGCAGGGGCCGCCGCGACATAACCGGGAACATGACGTTCAGAGCACGTCGGCGTGAACGCGCCCGGCAACGCGAATATCAGCACCTTCTTGTGCTTGCAACGCTCGCGAATGGAAAAGGCCATTGGGCCGATCGCGCAGGCGCCTGCGTCGCTGTTGTATTGATAAAGGGTAACGTCGGGCAGTTGATCGCCGGTTTTGATCATCGCTGTCTCCTGGGTGGGGTGAAGGCCAGGCAGCCATGATGCCGCAGTCGTCCAGGCAACGCATCATGAACAGGGCTAAAAAACCTGTGAAATAACTTCAATATCATTCATGCAGCGCCCCGCCTAGGATACGCCTCAATCAAACACATCAAGATTACGGTGTGAACGACTCAGCCTACGCAACTGACCAGCACTGAGTTGCTCACACTCAGGCACCTGGAAGCCATAACCATGGATAAAGCGCCAACATTCACCGTCAAGCGCATTGCATTCGACGAACATTATCTCCCTGCCGAAAACACCCGCATCACGACCAACTTCGCCAATTTGGCACGGGGTGCAAACCGCCAGCAAAACCTGCGCAATACCTTGACGATGATCAATAACCGTTTCAACGCGCTGGCGCACTGGGACAACCCCGAACATGATCGCTACCGCGTAGAGCTGGACATCATATCGGTGGAAATGAATATTGAAAATGCGCAGCACGGCCATGCACTGCCGCTGATCGAGATATTGAAAACCCATATTGTCGACCGCCAAAACAATACGCGCCTCGAAGGCATGGTAGGCAACAACTTCTCTTCGTACGTGCGCGATTACGACTTCAGCGTGCTGTTACTGGAGCATAACAAGCATCGGTCGACCTTCAGCACACCCGATCATTTCGGCGAGCTGCATGGCAACCTGTTCAAATGCTTCGTCAACTCGCAAACCTACCAGGAGCATTTCAGCAAACCACCGGTTATCTGCCTGAGCGTATCGAGCAGCAGGACTTACCTGCGCACCGAAAATCAGCACCCTGTGCTAGGGGTTGAGTACCAGCAGGATGAATACTCCCTGACGGATGAATACTTCAAGAAAATGGGCTTGAAGGTGCGCTATTTCATGCCGCCGAACAGCGTCGCCCCGTTGGCGTTTTATTTTGCCGGCGACTTGCTGGCTGACTACACCGACCTTGAACTGATCAGCACCATCAGCACCATGGACACCTTTCAGAAAATCTACCGACCCGAGATCTACAACGCCAATTCTCCTGCGGGCAAGGCCTACCAGCCCAGCCTGAACAACCAGGATTACTCGCTCACGCGCATTGTCTACGACCGGGAAGAGCGCAGCCGCCTGGCGATCGAGCAGGGCAAGTTTGCCGAGGAGCAATTTGTCAAACCCTACCAGGCCACGCTGGCGCAATGGTCCGCTCAATACGCACGTTGAACATTCAAAGCACAAGGTCACTGTTCATGAACACATTGCTACCCACCTCCACGGCCGGCAGCCTGCCTAAACCCGCCTGGCTTGCTCAACCCGAAACACTCTGGTCCCCGTGGAAGTTGCAAGACGAGCAACTGATCGAAGGCAAACAGGATGCCTTGCGCCTGGCCTTGCAAGAACAACAACACGCCGGTATCGACATCGTCAGTGACGGTGAACAAACCCGCCAGCACTTTGTCACCACATTTATCGAGCACCTCAGCGGCGTTGATTTCGAGCAACGGAAAACCGTCAGAATCCGTGATCGCTACGAGGCAAGCGTACCAACGGTTATGGGTGCTGTCGCTCGACAAAAGCCGGTGTTTGTCGAAGATGCCAAGTTCCTCCGCCAGCACACCACACAGCCGATAAAGTGGGCGCTGCCCGGCCCCATGACCATGATCGACACACTGTATGACAACCACTACAAAAGCCGCGAGAAACTGGCTTGGGAGTTCGCCAAGATTCTCAACCAGGAAGCCAGAGAACTGGAAGCCGCGGGCGTGGACATCATTCAGTTCGACGAACCGGCATTCAATGTTTTCTTTGACGACGTGAATGACTGGGGCGTGGCTACCCTCGAAAGGGCCATCGAGGGCCTCAAGTGCGAAACGGCCGTCCATATTTGCTATGGCTATGGCATCAAAGCGAACACCGACTGGAAAAAGACCCTCGGTTCAGAATGGCGGCAATATGAACAGGCCTTCCCCAAACTGCAGCAGTCCAGCATCGATATCATTTCGCTGGAATGCCATAACTCGCATGTTCCGATGGACCTGCTCGAGCTGATTCGCGGCAAGAAAGTCATGGTCGGCGCCATCGATGTGGCCACTCATGTCATTGAAACACCCGAACAGGTCGCCGCCACCCTGCGCAAGGCACTGCAATTCGTCGATGCCGACAAGCTCTACCCTTGCACCAACTGCGGCATGGCGCCCCTGCCCCGCCAGGTAGCCAGCGGCAAGCTCAAGGCCTTGAGTGCAGGCGCAGCCATTGTCCGTCAGGAACTCGCTAACGCACGCTGAAATGAATGCAGCCACAGGACCTACCATGTTGCTTTCCGGTACGGCGATCGAGCCGTCGACTTTTCGCCAGGCACTCGGGCACTACGCCTCCGGCATCACGGTGATTACATCGCACCACGAAGGTGAGCCGATCGGCTTCACCTGCCAGTCGTTCTACAGCGTATCGATGAGCCCGCCGCTGGTGTCATTCAGTGTGATGTCCCGTTCGGCCAGCTACCCGAAGATTCGCCAGGCTGGCCGCTTCACGGTCAACATCCTGTCAGGTGAACAGGTCGGCATTTCCAACCAGTTTGCCCGGCGCGGCGCCAACAAGTGGCACGGCGTCGAATGGCAAGCATCGCCGTTGGGCAACCCGATCATTGCCGGCAGCCTGCATTGGCTTGATTGCGAAATTCACGCCGAACATGCCGCCGGGGACCACCTGATCGTGATTGGCGAAGTCAAAGCGTTGAACCTGCGGGCCACTGCTGCCACGCAGCCGCTGCTGTATTTCAAGGGGCAGTACTGCAACCTCGCCGCGCCTCACGCGGCTTGAGCCTCACCCCACTCACGGAAAACCCAGCAAAGGAATTGTCAGGATCACGCAGCAGTGAAGAAAACCCGCCATTACTGCGTTGATCCGCCATTTTACTCATGATCGATTTACGCCACCTGCGAACCCTCCACGCGCTGCGTGAAACCGACAGCCTGCACGAGGCCGCCGAGCGCCTGCACCTGACACAATCAGCCCTGTCGCACCAGTTCCGCGATATGGAAGAGCGCATCGGCATGCCACTGTTCGTGCGCAAATCCAGGCCGGTGCGCTTCACCAGCGCCGGGCTGAAGCTGCTGCAGCTGGCCGATCAGGTGCTGCCTCAGATCCGCAATACCGAACGGGACCTGGGCAAGCTGGCCGGGGGCTGCGCCGGACGGTTGCACATCGCCATCGAGTGCCACAGCTGCTACCAGTGGCTGATGCCTTCAGTGGATGAGTTCCGCGGCGCCTGGCCTGAGGTGGAACTGGACCTCGCCTCCGGTTTTTCCTTCGCGCCACTGCCAGCCCTGGAGCGCGGCGACCTGGACCTGGTGGTCACCTCCGACCCGGTGACATTGCCGGGTATCAGCTACGTGCCTCTGTTCAGCTACGAGGCGCTGCTGGCCATCGACAACCACCACGCCCTGCGCCACAAGCCGTACCTGGAGCCCGCCGATATCGCCACCCAGACACTGATCACCTACCCGATCGAACGCACCCGCCTGGACATCTTCACCCGCTTCCTCGACCCCGCCGACGTCGAGCCCGCACAGGTCCGCACCTCAGAACTTACCGTGATGATGATGCAACTGGTTGCGTCCGGGCGCGGCGTCTGTTGCCTGCCCAACTGGGCCGTGCACGAGTACAGTTCGCGCGGCTATGTAACTGCCAAGCGCCTTGGCGAACACGGCCTGCAGGCAAACCTCTATGCGGCACTGCGCAGTGACATGCTGGAGGTGCCGTACGTGCGTGATTTTCTGCTGACGGCCAAGGATATTTCGTTCACCACGCTGGCAGGTGTCAGCGTGCCTTCAGGCCCGGTTATCTGAAAGCCGGGCGTGCGTTTGCGAACCTCAGTGCCGGCCATGGCGCGCCATGCCCCTACCGCCAACGAATCAGCCAGCCTTCGCCAACTGCACTTGCAGAAACGCCATCAGTGCCCCCGCCACAGGTGACAAGCTGCGCCCTTTGCGGGTGAGCATGCCGATGTGCCGTTCTACCTTGGGCTCCACAAGGGGTACGAACGCCAGTTTTTCGTTCTCCTGCGGAAAAGCGAGGTACGGCAAGGTACTGATCCCTACCCCCTCCTCCAGCATGGCGATCAACGAAATCATGTTGGAAATGAACAGCCGGCTATCGGCCAGCAAACCCTCGGCCTCGGTACCCGCCAGTAATTGCGAGGTACCGTTGCGGATCATCGGCACGCCCAGCAACTGCGCCCAATGCAGCTGCCCCCCCGCCTGCGCCAGCGGATGGTCGCTGCGGCACACCACGCCAACCTGATCATTCACGATGGGGGCGAATTCGAGCTGGTCATCGTCCACCCACAGGCTGCTGATGCCGAAATCCACTTGCCCTTGAGCGAGCAACTGCTGCACACGTTCGGCCGTGCCGTCCTGAATGCTGACCTGCACATTGGGGTGCGCGGCCACAAAGCGGGCCAGCGGCCCTGGCAGCATTCGGCTGGCCACAGAAGGCACGGTGGCGATGCTGACCTGGCCGATTTCATGCCGGGCAAACAGCATGGCTTCACGGGCAATACGGTCATGGTGCTCGATCAAGCCACGAAACAACGGGAGGCAATGCTCGCCATATGGCGTCAGCTCCACCCGGCCACCGCCCTTTTCGACCAGTGCCTGCCCCAGCTTCTGCTCCAGTTCACGCAGGGCCAGGGATATCGCAGGCTGCGTGCGAAAGGCCTGGCGGGCGGCCGCGTGGAAACTCTTGTGTTCGGCGACCAGTACGAAGTAACGCAACTGCGCGATTTTCAGCTCGGGCAACATGGTTAGCATTCCTTATCAAAGCATTTTTTTTATTAATTTTTATTTGCTGCATATTGCTCGCATGATGAATGCCATGCAAACGGAGGCGTTCATCCATGTCACACAAGACCTACAACAACTACATCGATGGCCAGTGGTGTGAAGGCCACGCCACTTTGGGCAACTACAGCCCCTCGGACACTGGCGACCTGATCGGCCAGTACCATCAGGCCAGCGCCGAACAGGCCCGCCAGGCCATCCAGGCCGCCCGCGCCGCTCAACCCCTGTGGGCCGCCAGTGGCCTGGAAAGCCGCCAACAAGTGCTGATGGCCATCGGCGACGAGCTGATCGCCCGCAAGGAAGAACTCGGCGAACTGCTGTCGCGAGAAGAAGGCAAACCCTTGGCCGAAGGCATCGGCGAGGTCAACCGCAGTGGCCAGTTCTTCCATTACTACGCCGCCGAAGTGCTGCGTCAGATGGGCGAGACTGCCGCCTCGGTGCGCCCAGGGGTGGACATCGAAGTGCATCGCGAACCGGTGGGTGTGGTGGGCATCATTACCCCATGGAACTTCCCCATGGCCACCGCCGCCTGGAAAATCGCCCCGGCCTTGGCCTTCGGCAACGCCGTGGTTTTCAAGCCGGCCAACCTGGTGCCGGCCAGTGCCTGGGCGCTCACCGAGATCATCAGCCGTCAGGGCCTGCCCAGCGGTACCTTCAACCTGGTGATGGGCAGCGGTGCCGACGTCGGCGAGGCCCTGATCCAGTCCGCCGAGATCGATGCCCTGACGTTCACCGGTTCTCTGCAGACGGGCCGACGCGTAGCGGTGGCCACCGCCGGTAACCTGGTGCGCTGCCAGCTGGAAATGGGTAGCAAAAATGCCTTGGTGGTCATGGACGACGCCGACCTCGAACTGGCCGTGGAATGCGCGCTCAACGGGGCCTTCTTTGGCACTGGGCAGAAATGCACTGCGTCATCACGGCTGATCGTCTGCGACGGCATCCACGACCGCTTCGTCGAGGCGCTGCGCCTGCGCATGCGCCAGCTCAAGGTCGGCCATGCACTGGAGGCTGGCGTCCAGATCGGCCCGGTCGCTGACGCGCGCCAGCTGGAACAGAACCTGGCCTACCTGCAACTGGCCCAGGCCGAAGGCGCCACCCTGATAGAAGGCGGCGAGCGCCTGCAACTGGCCTCCGATGGCTACTACATGCGCCCTGCCTTGTTCATCAACAGCCGCAACGACATGCGCATCAACCGCGAGGAAGTGTTCGGCCCCATCGCCTGCGTGATCCGCGTGCGCGATTTTGAAGAGGCGCTGGCCACGCTCAACGATACCGAGTACGGCCTCACAGCCGGGATCATCACCCAGTCGCTGCGCCACGCCAGCCACTTCAAGCGCCGCGCCCAGACCGGCTGCGTGATGGTCAATCTGCCCACCGCCGGGACCGACTACCACGTGCCATTCGGGGGCCGAAAAGCCTCGAGTTTCGGCCCCCGGGAACAGGGGCAATACGCTCGCGACTTCTACACCGTGGTCAAGACCACCTACCTGCGGCCCTGAAGGAATACATGCCATGCACGACCTTTTGATGATCGACGGCCTGCAGTACTCCAACTGGAGCCAGGAAATATTCCAGCAGATGCAGGCCGGTGGCCTGAGCGCGGTGCACGCCACCATCGCCTACCACGAAAACGCCCGCGAAACCCTGTCACGCCTGGGCGAGTGGAACCGCCGCTTCGAGACATGGCCCGAGCTGATCCGCCCGGTGCGCACGGCCAGCGACATCCGCCTGGCCCACGAGGAGGGCCGGGTGGGTATCTTCTTCGGCTTCCAGAACTGCTCGCCGATCGAGGACGACATTGCCCTGGTGGAGGTTTTCCGCCAGCTCGGGGTGTTCGTCATGCAGCTGACCTACAACAACCAAAGCCTGCTGGCCAGCGGTTGCTATGAGCGCGAGGACAACGGCATCAGCCGCTTCGGCCGCCAGGTGATCGCCGAAATGAACCGCGTCGGCATGCTCATCGACATGTCTCACAGCGCCGAGCGAAGCACGCTTGAGGCCATCGAACTGTCCAGCCGACCGGTGATCATCTCCCACGCCAACCCTGCCAGCTTCCACGCCGCCAAGCGCAACAAATCCGATGCGGTGCTACGCGGGATTGCAGAGTCCGGCGGGCTGCTGGGTTTCAGCACCTACCCGTTCCACCTCAAGGGTGCCTCGGACTGTAGCCTGGAAAGTTTCTGCGACATGGTCGCGCGCACCGCCGACCTGATGGGTGTGGAGCACATCGGCATCGGCACCGACCTGTGCCAGGCGCAACCCTTGTCGGTGCTGGAATGGATGCGCAACGGCCGCTGGAGCAAGGACAAGGACTACGGCGAAGGCTCCAGGGACAACGCCAACTGGCCGGCGCCCTTGCAGTGGTTCCGCGACAGCCGCGACTTCCGCAACATTGCCCAGGGCCTGCGCGCCCGAGGCTTTGCCGAGCACGAAGTGGGCAACATCATGGGGCTGAACTGGTTGCGCTTGCTGGAGACCGCCACCACGGCACAGGCGTGAACCCCTTGCACGGACAGCATCAACAATAAAAAGAGTCGCAGGTTCCGGAGGTTTCATGAAAAACCCAACTACCTTGCAGGCCGACGGCCAGGCCATGGGCCTGCCTATGGCACGTGATATCGACTGGCCGTTGTTCCTGATCAGCGGTGGATTCCTCGGCGCCTTCCTGCTGGCGGCGCTGATCGACATCGACACCGTGTCGGCGCTGGTCAATACCCTGTTTGCCTGGTCGACAAAGGCCTTTGGCCTCTATTGGCAAGTGCTGATGCTGGCAACCTTCGCCGTCAGCCTGTTCATCGGTTTTTCCAGGTGCGGGCGTGTACGCCTGGGCGGGGTCACCCAGCGCCCGGACGTCAGCACCTTCAACTGGATCGCCGTGATCATGTGCGCCCTGCTGGCAGGTGGTGGCGCCTTCTGGGCCGCTGCCGAACCCTTGATGCACTTTGCCAGCCCACCGCCCTTCTTCGCCGGCCTGCAACCGCACAGCGAAGCGGCGGCCACCGCGGCACTGGCGCAATCGTTCGTGCACTGGGGCTTCCTGGCCTGGGCCGTGCTGGGCAGCCTGCTGGCGATCGTGCTGATGCACCTGCATTACGATAAAGGCCTTCCGCTGGCGCCGCGCACCCTGCTTTACCCCCTGTTCGGCCAGCGAGCGCTCAAGGGCCCGATCGGCACCTTGGCCGACGCTGCCTCGATCATCGCGGTAGTGGCCGGCACCATCGGTCCGATCGGTTTCCTTGGCCTGCAGATCAGCAGCGCCATGCACGCCGTGTGGGGGCTGCCCAACACTATCGTCACCCAGTCGCTGACCATTGTCCTGGTTACCGCGATGTACACCGTCTCGTGCCTGGTGGGCCTCAAAGGCATCCGCTTTGTCAGCGAGATCAACGTCTGGTTGATGATCGGCCTGGCACTGTTCATGGTGGTATTCGGACCGACGCTGTTCATCCTCGGCGGTTTCCCGGCGGCCTTTGCCCTGCACGTGGAGCACTTCATCCCCCTGACGATGTTCCGCGCCGACCCCAAATGGCTGGACTGGTGGACGGTGTTCTACTGGGGCTGGTTCATCGGCTACGCACCCATGGTGGCCCTGTATGTCGCGCGGATCTCGCGGGGCCGCACCATCCGCGAGATCATCATGACGCTGTCGATCATCGCACCGCTGGTGACCATGTTCTGGTTCACTGTGGTGGGCGGTACCGGGATCGGCCTGGAGCTGCAAACGCCAGGCATCGTCACCGCCCATGGCGCCAAGCCTGAAGACCTGTTGCTGGGAGTGACGCAGAACCTGCCACTGGGTGGCCTTGTCAGCGCGCTGTTCCTGTTCTTGAGTTTCATCTCGGTGGCCACCAATGGCGACGCCATGGCCTTCACCGTGGCGCTGGCGATGTCCAGCAACGATAAACCGAAGAAGTGGTTGCGCGGTTTCTGGGCAATCGGCATGGGCTTGGCGGCGGTGGTACTGATCACCATTGGCGCAGGCGGTGTGACGGCCCTGCAATCCTTCATTGTCATCACCGCGGTGCCGGTGTCGCTGGTGATCCTGCCAGCGCTGTGGGATGCCGTGCGCATCGCTCGACACATGGCCCGTGAACAAGGCGTCTGAACATGATCCATCCAGGTACAACAACAATGCCCAACAGCGTGCCTGCAATACCCGCGTTGCGCCCTGCCAGCCAAGTCATGGACCTGGCCCGGCTGGGTAGCCACTTCCAGAGCCCGCTAAGCTTCGTGCGCAGCAGCATGCGGCGGATGATGCAGCAGCGCTGGCAAATCCGGCGCAGCTGTTTCGACCTCGATGGCCAAGGCTTCGGCACTGCGATCTACCGCATCGAAACGCCAAACGGCCATTACCACTGCGTGATCTTCTCGGCCTACCTGCCGCCGGAAAAGCGCAGCGATCGGGTCATCGCCGACCAGTGGGACGTCAGCTTCGTGCTGGTGGCCGGCGATGTCGACTCGGCACAACTGGCCGACCTGCAATGCAACGTGCCGCTGCAGGAAGCCGGCCGCTTCGATGCACGCGTGCTGGTGTTGTCGCGGGCCAACCGCAGCTTGCGCAATTTCGACCGGTTTCTGGCGGCGCTGGCAGAAGGACGCCAGCCCGATCCACAACAACTGGCTGAAGTCGGCTACCTGTATCGCACCACAGCGGTTTACGGTAACGGCAAGTTCGGCATCGCCGATTTTGGTTGCCTGCAAGATAACCCGGACTTCAACCAGCCGTTCAGCGCGCAGATGTTCACCGTGTACCTGCTGCGTCACTTCAGCATCGAGCAGATCAACCACATGGCCCGGGCACTCGCCCCGCAGCGGGCAGTGCAACTGGCCCCGGCGCTACAACGCTACCTGGGGGTCGGCAACGCGACCGGGCTGGGAATGGCCCCTTTTCTGATCAACCACCCTCAACTGGTGGAGCACTGGATCAGTACGCGGGAAACGGCCCTGGCCCTGGTGCTGGCGCAGTCGGCGGAGCCCGACCAATTGGCACGCCTGCAGCAATTGCTGGCGCGCGCCCAGTTGCACCTGAGCCAGTCCCGGACCGAAGACCAGCGCCAGCATGAGCAGAACCTGCAAACCTTGGCCGAGCTTGCTTTACTGGCCACCTGGCTTGGCACGCAAGCCGACGGCGCGGGCCTTTGGCCGCGCCTGCTGGCCTGGGCGCAATTACACACGGGGGTGGGCTGCCAGGAGCTTCTGGTCAGCCTGCTGCTGGAGCTGTACCCCGAGCAGGTCACGCCCCTGGCCGAGCACATGGGGGTCAACGAAAGCTGGCAGCTGGACGCCCAGATGCCCCTTGGGCAACTGCGCCAGCTCATCGAGCAGCAGTATGGCTGGGCGTTGCGCTACGACTTCAGTGCTGCCGATGCGGAGCACTTCTTCTGGTACCGCTCAGCTGAAAAAGAAGAGCCGCGCCTGGGCATTCGCGCAGAGGAGCCAGGGGCCGAAAAAGAAATGCAGCTGGGTATTGCCCGCAGTATCCAACAGTGCCATGGCGCGCTGCTGGAGCACCTGCAACGGCAGCCTCAGGCGCTGACCGCTCACTTCCTGATCGCCCAACCGAGGTTCAAGGGCGCGGTACGCCGCCTGCAAGGCATGGCAAAAACAAACTTCGGTGAAATCCGTGCCAATCTGCTGGCCCGGGACATGCTGCCGATTCACCTGCTGCGCTGCAAACTGGCATTTTTCGGCGCGGGGAAATTCGACCCCAAGTCAAGCCGCTGGGTGCGTATCACGCTGTTCCAGGGCGCGCCGCTGGTCAGCGACATCGGTCAGCCGTTCGCAGACGACTGGAATTTCGCAGTCATGCCGCAAAGGGAGCTTTGACCATGCGCGTATCGCTTAACGAATTACAGGTGATGTGCCGCAAGGCATTCGAAGGCATGGGCTTCGCCCCGGGCGACTGCGAGGATGCCGCCGAACTCGTGGGCTGGTTGCAACTGCAGGGGCTTGATGGCGTCGGTGCACTGGAAAAGGCGTTGCTTTATCTGCAAGCCGAAGCTGCACGGCCTTACGCCTTGTGCCATGAGGATAACGCCCTGCTGGTGATCGACGCCAAGGGCCAGAGCGTATTGCGCTGCGCCGCGACGGTGGTGGAACTGGCGGCCGCCAAGGCCATGCGCTGTGGTCAGGCCGAACTGCGCATCCGCCACTGCCACAACCGTTTGCTGTTGCTGGGCTACCTGAGCCGGGCAGCTGTGCAGGGGCTGCACGTGCAAGCCCGCTGGGAGGACGCCCGCCAATACCACCTGGCCGATTTTACCGCCGGCATGCCGCGCCCGGAACTGAGCAGTGAAGCCCGGCCCCGGGGCATTGAAGCGGCCGCGCAAGACGTAACGGTGCTGTTCACCCGAGCAGGCCAGACCGCGCAGGCGATAACCGACCCGCAACGCTCACTGCAGCAAGGTTTTACCGTCAACGAACATACCTGGCAAAGGCTCAGGCAGCTGGCCGAACACATCCTTGTGGAGAGCACCGATGCCTCACGCCGCCACGGTGCAGGCGGCGGCAGCGACGCCGACTGAACACCCTTGCCACTGAGGAAACAACCCATGAAGCATGCAATAAAGACCGAGCTGTTCGCCTCCAGGGCGCCACTGGAATGGGCGGTCGTCGGCAACGGTACGTTGTACACGGCCCAGATCCCAATCGATACGCAGGGCCAGGTGGTTGCCGGCGGCATCGAGGCACAGGCCCGCCAGACACTGGACAACCTGCGCCACACCCTGGAAGCCGCTGACAGCTCGCTGGATGCCGTGACCCAGGTACTGATCTACGTCACTGACCGCCGCTATCTGGCAACTGTAAATGCCGTGTACGCCGAGTATTTCCAGGCACCCTACCCCAACCGCGCTGCCGTCGTGGTGGCGGGCCTCGCCCGGGAAGAAATGCTGGTGGAGCTGGTGGTCTACGCCTGCCTCTGAGGGCCTGAAGGCGCTCGCCTCGCGATATTCAGCGTTTGTTCAATCGGGTGCCGCCCGCGCGGCACTCGATGCATGCCCCCTTCCCCCAAGTCATGCACCCGGACTATTCCCTTTTTCTCCCGCCGGGCACCGGCCTGCGCCCCATTTCGGTTCAAAACCCGCGCCCGGATCAAAAGCGCCCTTTTTTGATGCGCCGGCCCTTGCGGCCAGGCAGCACACATCGGGTGCGCCCCTCACATTTCCTGCATCGCCAGAACCGCCTGGCGTATTCGGCACTTTTATTGCACAGACTGGTTGTACTCAACGCACAGGCAATCTACCGAAACCGAGGTTAACGCGAGACACAGCTCCCACTTACCCCAGCAAGGCAGCACCCTGAAAGACGCAGATGAACCGCAATGAAGCTGCCGGCAACGGCGGCAAGGAGTGGGTATGTCCCGGGCTTTTTTCAATGAAATGTACGAAGCGAACGGCACTTGCCGCCCGCATTACCAGGAGTTCGCCCGCTGGCTGGCCAACACCCCGCTGGAGTTGCTGGAACAGCGCCGACGCGAGGCCGACCTGCTGTTTCACCGCGCTGGCATCACCTTCACCTTGTACGGCGACAAGCAGGATACCGAGCGCCTGATCCCCTTCGATATCATCCCGCGCAGCATCCGCGCCAGCGAATGGCGCACGGTCGAGCGTGGCTGCATTCAACGGGTACAGGCGCTGAACCTGTTCCTGCAGGATATCTACCACGACCAGCGCATTCTCAAGGCCGGCATCATCCCGCCAGAGCAAGTGCTGGCCAACGAGGGCTACCAGATCGCCATGCAGGGCCTGGACCTTCACCGTGGGCTGTATGCGCATATTGCCGGTGTCGACCTGGTACGTGACGGCGATGGCAGCTACTTCGTGCTGGAAGACAACCTGCGCACCCCCAGCGGCGTCAGCTACATGCTCGAAGACCGCAAGATGATGATGCGCCTGTTCCCCGAACTGTTTGCCGCCCAGCGCATCGCGCCCATCGATCACTACCCCAACCTGCTGCTGGACACGCTCAAGAGCGCCAGTCCACTGGACAACCCCACCGCAGTGCTGCTCACGCCCGGCCGTTTCAACAGCGCCTATTTCGAGCATGCTTTCCTGGCCCGGGAAATGGGCATCGAGCTGGTCGAAGGCGCCGACCTGTTCGTACGTGATGAGCATGTGTACATGCGCACCACGGCCGGCCCCCACCAGGTGGACGTGATCTATCGTCGCCTGGACGACGACTACCTCGACCCGCTGTCCTTCAACCCTGACTCGATGCTGGGCGTGCCGGGGCTGATCTCGGTTTACCGCGCCGGCAATGTGGTACTGGCCAACGCCGTCGGCACTGGCGTGGCCGATGACAAATCCATCTACCCCTTTGTCGACGACATGATCCGCTTTTACCTGAGCGAAGAACCGATCCTGAACAACGTGCCGACCTGGCAGTGCCGCAAGCCGGCGGACCTGTCCCATGTACTGGCCCACCTGCCCGAACTGGTGGTCAAGGAAACCCAAGGTTCCGGCGGCTATGGCATGTTGGTCGGGCCCGCCTCGACCAAAGCCCAGATCGAGGACTTCCGCGCGCGCATCAAAGCCCGCCCGCACGCCTATATCGCTCAACCGACGCTGTGCCTGTCAACCTGCCCGACCTTCGTCGACAGCGGCATCGCACCGCGTCACATCGACCTGCGCCCGTTCGTGTTGTCGGGCAGTGAAACCCGCCTGGTGCCCGGTGGCCTGACGCGCGTGGCGCTCAAGGAAGGCTCGCTGGTGGTCAACTCGTCGCAAGGCGGCGGTACCAAGGACACCTGGGTGGTGGAGGACTGAGCCATGCTTTCGCGAACCGCTTCCGACCTGTACTGGATGTCCCGCTACCTGGAGCGTGCAGAAAACCTCGCGCGCATGCTCGAGGTCAGCTACTCGCTGTCGCTGATGCCCCAGGCCGGGCGCAGCGACGGCCATGCCGAACTGGCAATGTCGCTGATGGCCTCGGGCATGCTGGACGACTACCTGCGTCGGCACAATGAACTCGACACCGAGCGCATGCTGCACTTCTTCGCCCTCGACGCCACCAACCCCAGCAGCATCTATTGCTGCCTGCAGGCCGCCAGAACCAATGCCCATGCAGTGCGCGGCCGTATCACCGCCGACATGTGGGAGAACATCAACGCCACCTGGATCGAAATGCGCAACATTGCCAGCAACGGCCTGGGTCGCTATGGCATCAGCCAGTTCTGCGACTGGGTAAAGGAACGGTCGCACCTGTTCCGCGGTGCGACCTCTGGCACCATCATGCGCAACGATGCCTACAGCTTCATTCGCCTGGGGACCTTCCTGGAGCGGGCGGACAACACCCTGCGCCTGCTCGATTCGCGCTATGAAATGTTCGGCGAGGCCTCCGAAGAGGTCAGCGACGACTCTGCCCGCGGTTATTACCAATGGAGCGCCCTGCTGCGCGCGCTGACCTCGTATGAGGCCTTCAACGAGCTCTATCGCGCCGCGCCCAGCGCCCGGCCGGTGTCCGAACTGCTGCTGTTGCGGGTGGACGTGCCGCGCTCGCTGCATGCCTGCATCGAGGAACTGGACCTGATCCTGGCGGGCCTGCCGGGCAGTACCGGGCGTGCCGCCCAGCGCATGGCCGCCGAACTGAACGCGCGCCTGCGCTACACCGCAATCGACGAAATCCTTGATGCAGGGTTGCACCCCTGGCTAAGCGACTTCATCGGCCGCATCAACCAACTGGGCCAGGCCGTCCATCACTCCTACCTGGAGGTTGTATGAAACTGTCCATTCGCCACGACACGACCTATAGCTACGCCAGCGACGTGTGCAACAGTATCCAGTTCCTGCGCCTGACGCCGCGCAGCAGCGAACGCCAGCGTATCAATCAATGGCAACTGGACCTGCCCTGCAAGGTCAAGGGCCAGATCGACCCTTACGGCAACATCCTGCATGTGCTGACACTGGACAAACCCCATGGCCACCTGGCGCTTACCGCACACGGCCAGGTCGAGATCGACCCGGATTGCGAACACGAAACCGAGAGCCAGTCGCCCCTGCCGTTCCTGCGCGGTAGCCACCTGACGCTGGCCGACAACACCCTGATTGCTTTCGCCGCCCGGCATTGTGGCAGTCACCGCGACCGGGCAGCACTGATCGGGCTGATGCAAGGCCTGGCCGAGCACATGCCCTACAGCCCTGGGGCCACGTCGGTGGGCACCACGGCCATCGAAGCCTTCAACGGTGGCGCAGGCGTGTGTCAGGACCACACCCACGCCTTCCTGGCCTGCGCACGCAGCCTGGGGGTGCCGGCACGCTATGTGTCCGGCTACCTGTGCACCGAGGACGAACAACACCTGGCCAGCCACGCCTGGGCCGAAGCCTGGGTCGACGAAGCCTGGTACAGCTTCGACATTACCAACCGCCTGACCCGGCCAGAGCGTCACCTGAAGCTGGCGGTGGGCCTGGACTACCTCGATGCCTGTCCGGTCAGGGGCGTACGCCGCGGCGGCGGCGCCGAATCGATGCAGGCCAGCGTCCACGTGCATCGCCAGTGACAGGCTGGCGTCAGACCGGTCTTGCCGCGCGAGTGCGGCAAGACCCTTCCACACGCAACACAAGGGAAACCGCATGACTTACTGTGTCGCCATGCACCTGGAGGACGGGCTTGTCTTCATCAGCGACTCACGCACCAACGCCGGCATCGACCAGATCTCCACCTTCACCAAGTTGTTCGTCTTCAGCGTCCCGGGCGAGCGGCTGATCGTGCTGCAGACCGCTGGCAATCTGGCGACCTCACAGTCGGTGGTAAACCTGCTGCAGCAACGCACCCAGGGCAACGACCCCCACCTGCTGAACGTTGCCACGCTCTACGATGCAACGGTGCTGGTCGCCGACACCCTGCGCGAGGTGGTCAAAAGAGACCGCAGCAAACTCACGGCCGATATCGACCTTAGCAGTTCATTCATCGTCGGCGGCCAGATAGCCGGCGGTCCCATGGCCATCTACAACGTGTATGCACAAGGCAATTTCTTCCAGGCCACACCGGACACCCCGTTTCTGCAACTGGGTGAAAGCAAGTACGGCAGACCAATACTCGACCGCAACCTGGATTACCGCACGCCGCTCGATGAAGCGCTGCGCTGCGGCCTGATTTCGTTTGACTCCACCATCCGCAGCAACCTGTCGGTGGGCATGCCGCTGGACTTGCTGGTGTACCGCAACAACAGCCTGGAAAGCATGACGCGCAAGCGCATTACCAGCGACGATGCCTATTACCAGCAGATTCGCAGGCAGTGGAGCGACGGCTTGAAAACCCTGCTGGCCGAACTGCCAGCGCCGCCTTATGGCTGAGTAAGCGAACTGTCCAGATCCTTTGGTGCCTGGACAGGCACCTTCGCGGTCTGGCCCGCGCCCACAGCTACCGTGCAAGCCTTGAAGGCTGTGATGGCCTGTGGGAGCGGGCGAGCCCGCGAACAGGCCGGTACAGGCAACACCTCAGTAAAACCAATGTGTAATGTTCGAAACTCCGTGGGTTATCCTGCCCCTTCCCCCTGTCACGAGACTGCTGCTGGCGGCCCACAGACTGCACTGCAGGTGAAATCATGATTCACGGAAAAACCCTGGAAGCCTGGCAACAAAGCCACCCGATCATCGCCGAGCTGGTTGCCCTGAAGCAGACCAGCTGGTTCAACCCTGGTATCGCCAAGGCTGCAGAAGCCCTGCACGATGTGGGCCTGACGGCGGCCGACGTGCAAGCGGCCAGCGCGCGGCTGCAGCGGTTCGCGCCTTACCTGGCCACTGTGTTCCCCGAAACAGCCGCTGCCGGCGGGGTCATCGAGTCGCCTGTCATCCCGCTGCCACAGCTGCGCCGGGTGCTTGTCGAAGAAGGATCACTGCAGAACGCAGGCAGCCTGTGGCTCAAGGCGGACAGTGACCTGCCCATCTCCGGTTCGATCAAGGCCCGGGGCGGTATCCATGAAGTGCTCAAGCATGCCGAAGACCTGGCCCTGGCGGCCGGATTGATCACGCCAACGGATGACTACACCAAACTGGCGAGCGACCAGGCCCGCGCATTCTTCAGCCAGTACACGATCGCCGTGGGTTCGACCGGCAATCTGGGGCTGTCGATTGGCATCATGAGCGCCAAGCTGGGTTTTAAGGTGAGCGTGCACATGTCGTCAGACGCCCGGCAATGGAAGAAGGACAAGCTGCGGGCCAACGGCGTGACCGTGGTAGAACACACGTGCGACTACAGCGTAGCGGTCGAGCAGGGTCGCCAGCAGGCGGCTTCAGACCCCAGTTGTTATTTTGTCGACGACGAAAACTCCCCACAGCTGTTTCTCGGCTACGCCGTCGCCGCCGAACGGTTGGCGCGGCAATTCGACCAGGCTGGCGTCCAGGTGAACGCAGATCACCCGTTGTTCGTCTACCTGCCGTGCGGCGTAGGGGGCGGCCCGGGCGGTGTCGCATTCGGGCTGAAGCTGGTGTTCGGCGATGCGGTGCACTGCATCTTTGCCGAACCCACCCACTCCCCCTGCATGCTGCTGGGTGTCTATACCGGCCTGCATGATGAAACCTGCGTGCAGGACTTCGGCATCGACAACATCACCGCAGCAGACGGCCTGGCGGTCGGCCGCCCATCAGGGTTTGTTGGCAAAGCCATGCAGCGGCTGATCGATGGTTACTACACCGTGACCGACGAAGAGCTGTACCGCTTGATGGTCATCGCCCATGAGCAGGATAAGGTCAAACTGGAACCCTCTGCCCTGGCCGGCGTACCCGGTATGCTACGGGTGCTGCAAGCCGGCGAGTACCTGGCTCGCCAGGGCTTCACCCCAACCCAGCTGCAGCAGGCTACACACCTCGTCTGGGGAACGGGGGGCAGCATGGTGCCGGAAGATGAGTTCAACGCCTATCTGGCCAAAGGGCGCAGCGTGCAGGCAAACCTGTAACCGCGAGCGCCGGTTCGCAGTCTTGCAACGGATCATGGAAGCGTTGCACGCTTGCCGTGCTGAATCACATCAGGCACTGCAACGGCGCCGCAAACCAGGTTTGCGGTTCGTGGCGCCGTCGCAGTGCCTCAGGCCATCAGCAAGGAATGCCCGCCAGCGGCCAGACAGGTGCTTGCGTCGCTTTGGCCATGGTGCGTTTGCGCGCCCACTGGGTCAGTGCGGCCATCAGGGCAAAGCCGAGCAGGATCATGACTGGATAGGCCAGCAGCAACTCGGTCAGCGAGTACTTCCAGGCCAGTGGCCGACCGACGCCCAACATTGCCGCATATAACCAGGACACACCGGACAACGCGCCGGAGAACAGTGCAAACATGCGCACGCCGATATTCAGGTCAAGCAAAGAGCCCGCCTTGAGTAACGCCGGCAGGACATAACGGTGCAACAACATGCCATTGAATGTCAGCAACAGAACAATAATAACTTTGGCGTGAAGTTTCGGATTAGCAAAGTAACCCATGCCTTTTTCAAGGTAGTCGATACCGATGACGGCAGCCCCCGTGAGCCACAAGAACATCAAGGCGTTTGTTACAGACTTCTGTAAACGTGCCATATGCCTACCGTCATGCCCGGCCTGTTGATGCCCCTTCAACAAGTCCCTGACCATCTCGGCATCGCTGGCAAACACCAGCCCGATGGCAACGCAGCAGGCCAGCAAATGAACATAAATAACCGACAACCGCACCAGCTCCATGGATTCTTTCTGCCCGAACAGGCTAATAATTGTATTAAACTCCACGTCGAATTCTCCACGTAATGCATTAGCGCTAGCGGGCCGTGCTACAGGCGTGCGAACGGCGTGATCGCAACGGCAAGACCCCATTCATATCGTTAATTGAAACAGCGGATTGAAACATAAATACACAGCGACTCAACCGTTGAGCCTCGGTTGGGCATAGGCGTTACTCCATGATCAGAGACAATAAAAATCCCCATGTGAGTCCCTGCGACCCACATGAGTTTTAAGGTTGATAACTTCCTGAGAGATGCCAGGTGCAGTTCATGCGAATACACCTGCTGGCCAATATGAGCCATCAACAGGGTAATCGTTCATTTCTTGAGCAAAAGCACCGACCAGCGGTATTTAAAACCGCATTAGTTAGCTTGCTAATTTCTTGCAAGCTGACCGAATGGTAAAGTTTTCTGATCACTGGATCCAAACTTCGCAACGGGCCTTCACGGCTCTACTTGTTCGCAGGGCAATTCCAAATCAGGGGGTTATACAGCGCCACCCATTTCATCTTTTCGCGGGCAAGCCCGCTCCCACAGGTACAGCGCAGACTTCAGGCAAATGCAGTACCCGCGCCCCCAATGAGCCCTGCGCAATCAATGCACCAGGAGCAACTGGCTCAATACAGCTCGCAATTTTCCCGGTTTCACAGGTTTGTTCAGTAGCGGCGCCCCCAATTTCTGCAAGCCTCGCCGGCATTGATCGCTGCGGTCGGCGGTGATGATCACCGCCGGTATGGCAACCGCAAAATGCTCACGCAAATACCTGACCACCTCGCAACCCACCACGCCATGGTCCAGGTGGTAGTCGGCCAGGATCAGTTCCGGGGCCTGCCCCTGCAAGGCCAGCAAGGCACCTGCCTGGTCGGTCGCGGTCACCACTTCGCAGCCCCACTGCCCAAGCAGCGCGCCCATGCTCTCGAGGATGCTCACTTCGTTGTCCAGTACCAATAGGCGGCGGCCCGGTAGCGGGTTGCCGACGCTTGGCAGCGGCACAACCTGGTGAGCGGCCAGCGGCACCTCTTTACCCAGCGGGACCTCGATGCTGAACACCGAACCACGCCCCGGCCACGAACGTACCTCAATCCGGTAACCGAGAATCTTGGCGATCCGCTCGACGATGGCCAGCCCCAGGCCAACGCCCTTGCGATCTGCAGCGCGGCCAACGTCCAGCTGGTTGAACTCGAGAAATATGGCCTGCAGCCGATCCTGCGCTATGCCCCGCCCGGTATCCCACACCTCCAGCCGCAAATGACCACCGCGGCGCCTCGCCCCGAGCAGGATCCGCCCCTCGTCGGTGTACCGGCAGGCATTGCTGAGGAAATTGCGCAGGATGCGTGTCAGCAAACGCAGGTCAGTACTGATGGCGTAGTCGGCTATCCGTGCGTGCAGCTTCAGGCCCGCCGCATCGGCCACTGAGCTGAACTCCGAGACCAGCGGCGCGAACAGCTCGTCCAGGCGGTACACGGCCACATCCGGTTTTACCGCCGCCTGGTCGAGCCGGGAAATGTCCAGCAGGTCGGTCAGCAGGTCTTCCGCGCCCTCCAGGGCCTGGTGGGTCCGCTCCACCAGCACATGCTCGGCCTCTGGCAATGGCCGCTCGCGCAAGGTCGAGATCAGCAAGCGGGCGGCGTTCAGCGGTTGCAGCAGGTCATGGCTGGCGGCGGCGAGGTATTTGTCCTTGCTGCGGTTGGCAGCTTCAGCAGCATCGCGCGCCTCCAGCAATTCATCGGTACGCGCAGCGACCCGTTGCTCCAGTTCATCATTGAGCTGTTGCAGGCGCTGCTGGGCCAGCTTGCGTTCGGTAATGTCGGCGACGAACCCCTCCACCAGCCCTTCATGGCCGGGTTTGAGCAGCAGGTTCATGAGCACATCGAGATGGCTGCCGTCCTTGCGCCGCAAACGGGTTTCGTAGCCGTGCAAGCTGTGCTCACGGGCGAGCACCTCGGTAATGGCCTGTAACTCCTCGGCACCGCCGTCAAACAGGTTGGCGGCCAGGTCCGTCAGGGAAAACAGCACCGCTTGCGGGTCGTCGTAGCCGAGCATGCGCGCCAACGCCGGGTTGGCGGCACGCATGCCGTCCTGAAGGCTGGCCTGGAAAATACCGTGCACGGCGTTTTCGAACAGCCATTTGTAACGGTTGCGTTCGGCTTCCAGTTCGTCCAGGCGGGCGGACAGCTCCGGGTAATGGCTTTTGCGCGCCGAGTGGTCACCCAGCCCCAGCAGCCCGGCCAACGCCCTCTGCTGCTCGTCAGAGGGCCTCGCCATAAACGACCTCGACATCACGCTGGCTGGACGCACGGGGGTTGGTGAGGATGCACGGGTCGTCCATCGCGTGTTGCGACAGGAACGGGATATCGGACGTGCGCACCCCGTGCAGGCCCAGGGTTTCATGGAAACCGATGGCACGCTTCAGGGCAATCAGGTGCTCTACCAACCGACCGCAGATCTGCCGGTGATTGAGACCGCGGCAGTCGATACCAAACACTTCGGCGATCACTTTGAAACGCTCCGGCGCCGAGCTGTAGTTGAACGCCACCACGTGCTCCACCAGCACCGCGTTGCACAAGCCATGGGGCAAGTCGAGGAAGCCGCCCAGGCTGTGCGACATGGCGTGCACTGCGCCCAGGATCGCATTGGAGAACGCCAGCCCCGCCTGCATGCTGCCGAGCATGATCTTTTCACGCAGTGCAATATCGGTGGGGTTGGCGATCATCTCCACCAGGTTGCCATTGATCAGGCGCATGGCTTCCAGCGCATGGGGGTCGGTCAGCGGCCCGTGGCCGGTAGACACGAAGGCCTCGATGGCATGCACCAATGCATCGATGCCGGTGCAGGCCGACAGGAACGGGTCCATGCTCAGGGTGGTCTGCGGGTCGATCAGCGACACGTCCGGCACCACCGCCTTGCTGACGATGGAGAACTTCATGCGTTCCTGCTGGTTGGAAATGATCACGAACTGCGACACGTCCGCCGAAGTGCCGGCGGTGGTCGGAATCAGGATCAGCGGCGGGCTGGGCACGCGGATCATGTCCACGCCTTCGAATTCGAGGATGCTGCGCCCATGGGCAACCACGATACCGATGGCCTTGCCGCAATCCATCGGGCTGCCGCCACCGACGGCGACGATCACGTCACAGTGGTTCTGCCGATAGATTTCGGCGCCGAGCATCACCTCTTCGACCCGCGGGTTGGGTGACACCGCTGTGTACAGGCAGTAGTCGATACCCTGGGCCTGCAGGCTGGCCTCCACATCCGCCACCCAGCCGGCCGCGATCACGCCAGGGTCGCTGACCACCAGTACCTTGCGCGCACCGAAGGTTTTGGCGTAATTGGCCACATTGTGCCGGCAGCCGGCACCAAAGATGATTTCAGGCGATACAAACTTGCGAAGGGGGCTGAAACTCTGGCTCATTGGTAAGCCTGTTCTTATTGTTCTGGAAGATAACCGCCAGCGTAAAGCATCCCACCACGAAAGCAACCAGACCAAAGCGGGGCTACCGGTCATTCTATCCAGGATTTGGCGCGGGCCACCTCCAGAAACGCCAGTACGTCCTCTTCGAGCCCCGGTACATCGGGGAAGCGTTGTGCCAGGCGGTCGATGACCGTTGCCACCGTACTGTGGCCGTCCAGCAGCGCCAGGACCCAGCCGGCACTGGCATTGAGCTCGATGATGCCCCCGGCGTACAACAGCACGTGGCAAGCCTTCTGTGGCTCCCAGTCCAGGCGCAAGCCTCGCCCCAAGGCAAGGGCTTGCTGGCGATCAATCAGGTTCACAGGCACATGCTCCAGGAGGATCCGGCCACCGTGGCGATGGCCGGGCCGTCATCAACGGTTGGCGAAATACATCGTCACTTCGAAGCCAATGCGCAGGTCGGTATAGGCGGGTTTAGTCCACATAGGGCAAGTCCTCTTCTTGTGCCGGAGGATTCCGGTAGAAGCATTAATGCACGGGGGCGGACCGGACCGAATGCTACTTTGGAACGAGCTGGCGGGGTGCGTTGGTACGGGTAGCCCATGCATGTGCCGGCCCTTTTGCGGGCTCGCCCGCGCCCACAGGTTCTGCACCGGTTCTGGAACCAGCGGTGAACCTGTGGGGGCGGGCGAGCCCGCGAAGGCCGCAACGCGGTTTAGAAGAAGCCCAGCGGATTGATGTCGTAGCTCACCAGCAAGTTCTTGGTCTGCTGATAATGGTCAAGCATCATCTTGTGGGTCTCACGGCCAACACCGGACTTCTTGTACCCCCCGAACGCCGCATGCGCCGGGTACAGGTGGTAGCAGTTGGTCCACACTCGCCCGGCCTTGATCCCGCGGCCCATGCGGTAAGCGCGGTTGATGTCGCGGGTCCACAGGCCGGCGCCCAGGCCGAATTCACTGTCGTTGGCGATCGCCAGCGCTTCGGCTTCGTCCTTGAAGGTGGTCACGCCCACCACTGGCCCGAAGATTTCTTCCTGGAACACGCGCATCTTGTTGTTGCCCTTGAGCAGGGTTGGCTGAATGTAGTAACCGCTGGCCAGGTCACCCTGCAGCCGCTCGGCACCACCGCCGGTGAGCAGCTGCGCGCCCTCCTCCCGGGCGATCTCCAGGTACGAAAGGATCTTGTCGTACTGTTGCTCGGACGCCTGGGCACCCACCATGGTTTCGGTATCCAGCGGGTTGCCGCGGGTGATTTTGGCGATCTTCTTCATCACCTCGGCCATGAACGGTTCGTAGATCGACTCCTGGATCAGCGCACGTGACGGGCAGGTGCACACCTCGCCCTGGTTGAAGAACGCCAGCACCAGGCCTTCGGCGGCCTTCTCGATGAACGCCGGCTCGGCCTGCATGATGTCTTCGAAGAAAATGTTCGGCGACTTGCCACCCAGTTCGACGGTGGACGGGATGATGTTCTCGGCCGCGCACTTCATGATGTGCGAGCCCACCGGGGTGGACCCGGTGAACGCGATCTTGGCAATGCGCTTGCTGGTGGCCAGCGCCTCGCCGGCCTCACGGCCAAAGCCCTGGACGATGTTCAGTACGCCTGCCGGCAACAGGTCGGCGATCAGTTCGGCAAAGACGGTAATCGACAGCGGCGTCTGCTCCGCGGGCTTGAGCACCACGCAGTTGCCAGCGGCCAAGGCCGGGGCGAGCTTCCAGGCGGCCATCAGCAGCGGGAAGTTCCACGGGATGATCTGCCCCACCACACCCAGCGGCTCGTGGATGTGATAAGCCACGGTGCCTTCGTTGATCTCGCCTACGCCACCCTCCTGGGCGCGGATGCAACCGGCAAAATAGCGGAAGTGGTCCGCTGCCAGCGGCACGTCGGCATTCAAGGTTTCGCGTATGGCCTTGCCGTTGTCCCAGCTTTCGGTAACCGCCAGCACTTCCAGGTTCTGTTCGATGCGGTCGGCAATTTTGAGCAGTACCCGCGCACGGTCTTGCACCGAGGTCTTGCCCCAGGCTTCGGCGGCGGCATGCGCGGCGTCCAGGGCGCGCTCGACGTCCTGGGCCGTGGAGCGCGGGAATTCGGCAATCGGCTGGCCATTGACCGGCGAGCTGTTGGTGAAGTACTGGCCAGCCAACGGCTGCACGAACTCGCCACCGATGAAGTTGCCATAACGGGGTTTGAAGGATACGACGGCGCCTGGAGTTCCGGGTTGTGCGTAGATCATGCTGAGCCTCTGCGGGTCGGTGCCTGTCCCACGACAGGCGATGCACCGATGGTAAGAAGCCCCGCGTGCCGGGCGAATGCATCGTTGGCAGCGGGGCTCTCGTCATTTGGTAGTAGGCTCTGTACGAAAAGTCTTGAGACGCAGGTCAGGCAAGGCGAAAACAGCCGAGGAACGGCCGGGGTCGCGCCCAACTGTACGGGAGTACATGAGCATTCCGAGGCGGTTTTCAACGCAGCATGAACAAGTATCAAGGCTTTTCGTCAGAGCCTGGGGCCGCTTGCCACCGATCAGCGGCAGCAAGCGGCAGTAGGCAGGCGTTATGGCTTGGCGCTTGCCGTTTGCTGCAACTGCTTGGGCAACTTGAAGGTCCAGAGCATGCCGCCCTGGTTGAAGTCCTTGACCCGTTTGGCCACTTCGCCGCCCCACAGCGGCACCGCGCCGCCCCAGCCGGAGACCACCGAGACGTATTGCTCGCCGTCCATTTCCCAGGTGACGGGCGAGCCAAGCACGCCTGAGCCGGTCTGGAATTCCCAGACCTTGTCGCCGGTCTTGGCGTTGAATGCCTGCAGGAAGCCCTCTGGCGTGCCCGTGAACACCAGGTTGCCCTTGGTGGTCAGCACACCGCCCCACAGCGGCGCGTAGTTCTTGTGGCGCCACACTTCCTTGCCGCTGATCGGGTCGATGGCGCGCAGCACGCCGATGTAGTCTTCATTGAGCGGCTTGATGGTGAAACCGGCGCCGAGGAACGCCGCACCTTTCTTGTAGGCGATGCCTTCGTTCCAGATGTCCATGCCCCACTCGTTGGACGGCACGTAGAACAGCCCTGTGTCCTTGTTGTAGGCCATCGGCATCCAGTTCTTGGCGCCGAGGAAGGCCGGCGCGACGAACACCGAGCTGCCCTTGGCCTCGCTGCCGGGTGCGCCCGGGCGGCTGGCGTCGTTGTAGATCGGCCGGCCGTCCTTGTCCAGGCCAGTGGCCCAGGTGATCTTGTCAACGAACGGGAAGCCGCGGATGAACTTGCCGTTGGTGCGATCGAGCACGTAGAAGAAACCGTTGCGGTCGGCCGTAGCGGCAGCCTTGATCTCCTTGCCGCCGTCCTTGTAGTTGAACGAGATCAGCTCGTTCACGCCGTCGAAGTCCCAGCCGTCATGCGGCGTGCTCTGGAAGTGCCACTTGATGGTGCCGTCGTCCGGGTTCAGTGCCAGGCGTGAGGAGGAGTACAGGTTGTCACCGGGGCGCAGGTGCGAGTTCCACGGGGCCGGGTTACCGGTACCAAACAGGATCAGGTTGGTTTCCGGGTCGTAGTAACCGCCCAGCCACGGCGCGGCGCCGCCGGTCTTCCACAGGTCGCCAGGCCAGGTCTTGCCCGCCTCACCGCCGGAAATACCGTTCTCGATCGCCTTGCCGTCCTTGTACACATAGCCCATGTGCCCTTCCACGGTGGGGCGCATCCACAGCAGCTCGCCGTTCTCCGGGTTGTACGCCTGGATCTTGCCCACCACGCCGAACTCGCCGCCGGCAACGCCGGTAATCAGCTTGCCATTGACGATCATCGGCGCGGCACTGATGGAGTAGCCTTCTTTGTGGTCGGCAACCTTCTTGCTCCAGACCACCTTGCCGGTGTCCTTGTTCAGGGCCACCAGCTTGGCGTCCAGCGTGCCGAAGAACACCAGGTTGCCGTACAGTGCGACGCCGCGGTTGATCACGTCGCAGCAGGGGCGGATGTCATCCGGCAGACGTGCATCGTATTGCCACAGTTTCTTGCCGGTGCGGGCGTCCACGGCGAACACCCGCGAGTAGGAGCCGGTCAGGTACATCACCCCGTCCTTGATCAGCGGCTGGGCCTGCTGGCCGCGCTGCTTCTCCCCGCCGAAGGAGAACGCCCAGACCGGGCGCAGCTCCTTGACGTTATTGACGTTGAGCAGATCCAGCGGGCTGTAGCGCTGGCCCTGGACGCCCAGGCCATTGGTCACGATCTGCTGCGGGTTCTTCGGGTCCTGGAGGATTTCTTCATTGCTGACAGCGGCGTGAGCCGCGCCGGCAAGCAGCATGGCGCTGAGCACCAGGCTCACGGCGAACAAGGGGCGACGTGGGGATCGGGTCATGACGGCTACCTTTGGTTTTTTTGTTGTGCCCGGGAAATTTTCCCGGTGTGCCGGGAATTCTTGGTCCCGACCCGATTGCCAACAATTGCCCGCAGTGCGGAGTTTTCTAGTTCCTTGGTAGGGGCCTGAGCGATGGACGGGGGCAGCCATAGAGCGCGGCACGGACGGCGCGGGGGCTCACAGGCACCGTAAATGTCATGGCAAGCGCTGCAACTGCTGGCGCTCGTAACGCGGGTACAGGTGGCTGACACTGCGGATCAGCTCATAACGCGTCAGGCTGATCCCGGCAAACCGTTCGGGAATGGGGCTGCGGATCATCTCGGCCATGTCGTCACCGCGCGCCGCGCCATCACGCATCAGGCCATCGAGCCAGCCCAGGTAGTCACGCATCTGCACGAACGGCTGCGCATCACTGGCCAAGGGGCCATGCCCGGGTACAAGCTGTTTCCAGGGCAGTGCCTGCAGGGTATCCAAGTCCTTGAGCCACACGTCCAGCCCCGGGCTGTTGGGCGTGGTCAGGGCGCGGTCGTAGAACACCAGGTCGCCGGCAAACAGCACGCCGGTCTTTTCATCGAAAATCGCCAGGTCGGCCCCCGTATGCCCGCCCAGCCCCAACAACCTCAGGCGGTGCCCGCCCACCTCATGCACCCCCGGCTGCAGCACCTGGGTCGGCAGCACCACCTCGGTACCGCGCATCCAGTCGCCGACCAGGCGATACATGTTCTCGGCCATGGCATCGCCTTGCTGGCGCAGCAGGTCGCGGGTGCCGGCCAGGGCACCGATCGGCACATCGGCAAAGGCTTGGTTGCCCAGCACATGATCAGGATGATGATGGGTCAGCAGCACCTCCACTACCGGCTTGTCGGTGAGGGTGGCAATTGCCTTGCGCAATGCCTCGCCATAGCCCTTCGACGGCCCGCTGTCGATCACCACCACACCGCTGTCGGTGACGATGAACGCGGTGTTGACCACATTGCCGCCATTGGCCTTGGCGAAATTGTCGGTGCTGCCTTCCAGCAACCAGGTGCCCTCGGCGATCTGCCGGGGGGTAAGCCGGTACGCCAGATCAGCCTGGGCCGGCAGCCCCAGGCACAGCAGCAACAGCAGGATCCAACGCATGACGGTGCCTCGGGTCAGGGTGAAATCAGACAACGCGCTCAGGGCAGCGCCGCCTCGAACTGGTTGCCGCTGTTGTCCTGCAACAGCAGCCGTGTTGGCCCAGGGCCCTGAATGTCAAAGCCCAGGTTGGGGTTTTCGCTGACCGCCGGGTACAGCTCCAGGCTGGCCAGGCGCTGGCCATCTGCACCTTGCAACTCGGCATGGTTGAGAAAGAATTCAGGAATGCCGCTGACCAGGCCGTTATCCATCGGGTGGGCCACCTGCAGGCGCAGGCGGCTGCTGTCGCCACGCGGGTAGCGCCCGCCCAGCACCTCCCCGAGGTGCTCCTCCCAGCCGGGCTGGGTGCGCACCACGCTGGGTGCGGTACAACCGCCGCCGGCAGCATCGATCAGGGTCGAACCGACGTGCCACAGGCCATCGCGTGTCAGTACGGCGGCGCGCAACGGTGTGGCCTGTTCGATGCGGATGCGGATCGACAACCAGGGCAACACGCGCTCGCCGGGCTGAAAGTCGACGATGCGCGGCAGAGGGTTCAGTTCTGCCCAGGCGATTATCCGCACCACCTCGCCCGTGAACGCCCGGGCGTCGATCTCCAGCGGGACCTGCCGTGCATCCTCGGCAAAGGGCGGCGCCAGAAGCTTCACACGGTCATCGAACACGAACGCCGCCTGCCCCAGCAACTGCTTGTGGTAGAAGTCCCACATCACAGAAGGCACCGGGTCTGTGTGGGTGCCTTGTGTCGCAGCCTGGGCGGCCCAGGGCATCCAGCAGGCCAGCAGGAAAGTTGCTCGCCAGTTCATGGCCACTCCTATTGATACATCTCCGGGACCTCGTAACGCAGGCCGTATGCGGCATACATCGCCTTGAGCCGGCCATCGCGAATCATCGCTTCCATGGCCTCCTCCACGGCATAAGCCAACTGCCGGTTGCTTTCATGCACAGCCATGCCGATTTCCCAGGCCTGTTTGCCAAGGTTCGGGTAGGCGTTTTCTGCCAAGGCCAGTTGCGGGTCGGCGGCCTGGTGCAGCTGCCAGTCAACCTCGCCGCGCATCGCCATCACTGCGTCCACCTGGCCGGCCTGCATGGCAGCGAAAGCTTGCTGCACGCTGGGGTAATGGTGGGTCCTGGCGCTGAGCATGCCGTTGAACACCGATGTCAGGTAGAACGACGGCACGCTGTCCACCTCGACCCCGATAGGATGCTGCTGGAATACCGCGACACTGGCCACCGAGGCCAGGCGACGGCGATCGTAGGCCACCTGCCAACGCTCCTGCTGATAGGGGCCGAACATCACCACCTGGGCGTTTTCCAGCTCCCCCAGCTCGTTGCGCCGTTGCGCGTAGGCGCGATCGTAAGGCACCCGCATCATCAGGTCGGCCAATTGCTGATGACGCAGCGGGCTGCCACGCCAGATGTAGTCGCGCAGGTCATCGTCGAGCTTTTCTCCGGGTGGCGCCCAGATCAGTTGCAGGCGTACCCCCAAGGCCGTGGCCAGGGCCTGCGCCAGCTCCACATCGACACCACGCGGCTGGCCGTGGTCCTGAAAACTGTAGGGGGCGAAATCCTTGTACACCGCCACCTTGAGCTCGCCGGCGGCGATGATCGCGTCATAGTTGCGCACCTGCGCCTGGGCCGCCGCGCAACACAGCAGCAGGCCACTCAACAGCACCGCCCACAGACGCATGGCCGTCACTCCTCGACGTGCACGCTGTCCAGGTAGGTGCGCACCGCCCAAAGGGCTTCCTGGCTGAGGTAATCGGCCATCTTCGGCATGTACACGCGGCCGTCGCGAACCGCGCCGTGGCGTACCCGCTCGACGAACCATTCATCGCCGGCATCACCCGCATCGAGCATGCGCAAGTCAGGGGCGATACCACCCGACTTGGCCTCCAGGCCATGACAGGCAGCGCAGTTCTGGTTATAGGCCGAGGCGCCGATTTCCACGGCCTTGTCGTGCTCGGGCGAGCTGCGGTACGGGTTGACCGCGGCCCAGCCGTCACCGTCTAGGCTCGCGCCAGTGTCCTTGATCGGGGTCAGGCCCTTGGTCTCCACTGCCTGGGGCACCACGTTGCCATGGGCCCAGGCTGTACCGGTCAGCACGGCTGCGGCCAGCAACCCAGCAGCAAGCAACACATTGCATTTTGTTGTCATTGTTATGCCCTCACCATTGCACACAAAGCCTCAACCACAGAGGCCGTGCCGCCATCTTAGAAACAGCCCGCGGGCGGCCGAATGCTGCTTTGGTGGCCGGGCCTTAATCCCTTGGTAGTAGGGCTTGTGGCGAAGGGCCAATTGAGGTGCCGTGCGGGAACTATTCCCGGCAAGGGCGGGACTTTTTCCGTATCCCGCGATGGCCGCTGCGCCCCACCCTGTGCAGGCCAAAACCTCCACTGGGAACTGCAACCATGACAATAAGATCGCTACCCGCCCTTTCCCCTCTGGCCCTGAGCGTGCGCGTCCTGCTGATAGCCGGTAGCCTGGCCCTGGGCAATGTGGCAACAGCGGCCAGCACACCCGCTGCACCTGCCGGCAAGAACGTCACCTGGGAAGACATCGCCAATGACCACCTGACCACCCAGGACGTGCTGCAGTACGGCATGGGCACCAATGCCCAGCGCTGGAGCCCGCTGGCCCAGGTGAATGACAAGAACGTGTTCAAGCTGACCCCGGCCTGGTCCTACTCCTTCGGCGACGAGAAGCAGCGCGGCCAGGAATCCCAGGCCATCGTCAGCGATGGCGTGGTCTACGTCACCGGTTCGTACTCACGGGTATTCGCCCTCGATGCCAAGACCGGCAAACGCCTGTGGACCTACAACCACCGCCTGCCCGACAACATTCGTCCCTGCTGCGACGTGGTCAACCGCGGGGCGGCGATCTACGGCGACAAGATCTACTTTGGCACCCTCGATGCGCGTGTCATCGCCCTCGACAAGCGCACCGGCAAAGTGGTGTGGAACAAGAAGTTCGGCGACCACAGCGCCGGCTACACCATGACCGGTGCGCCAGTGCTGATCAAGGACAAGACCAGCGGCAAGGTGCTGCTGATCCACGGCAGCTCCGGCGATGAATTCGGCGTGGTCGGCCAGCTGTTCGCACGCGACCCGGACACCGGTGAAGAAGTGTGGATGCGGCCCTTCGTGGAGGGCCACATGGGCCGCCTGAACGGCAAGGACAGCACCCCGACCGGTGACGTCAAGGCGCCGTCCTGGCCAGACGACCCAAACACCGAAACCGGCAAAGTCGAAGCCTGGAGCCACGGCGGCGGTGCCCCTTGGCAAAGCGCGAGCTTCGACCCCGAAACCAACACCATCATTGTCGGCGCTGGCAACCCCGGCCCTTGGAATACCTGGGCGCGCACGTCGAAGGACGGCAACCCGCATGACTTCGACAGCCTGTACACCTCCGGCCAGGTCGGCGTCGACCCGAGTACCGGCGAGGTCAAGTGGTTCTACCAGCACACCCCCAACGATGCCTGGGACTTCTCCGGCAACAACGAGCTGGTGCTGTTCGACTACAAAGACAAGAACGGCAACGTGGTCAAGGCCACCGCCCACGCCGACCGCAACGGCTTCTTCTATGTGGTCGACCGCAACAACGGCAAGCTGCAGAACGCCTTCCCCTTCGTCGACAACATCACCTGGGCCAGCCATATCGACCTGAAGACCGGCCGCCCGGTGGAAAACCCCGGCCAACGCCCGGCCAAGCCGCTGCCGGGTGAAACCAAGGGCAAGCCGGTGGAAGTCTCGCCACCGTTCCTGGGTGGCAAGAACTGGAACCCCATGGCCTACAGCCAGGACACCGGGCTGTTCTACATCCCCGGCAACCAGTGGAAAGAGGAATACTGGACCGAGGAAGTGAACTACAAGAAGGGCTCGGCTTATCTGGGCATGGGCTTCCGTATCAAGCGCATGTACGACGACCACGTCGGCACATTGCGCGCCATGGACCCTTCCACCGGCAAGCTGGTGTGGGAACACAAGGAGCACCTGCCGTTATGGGCCGGTGTGTTGGCGACCAAGGGCAACCTGGTGTTCACCGGCACGGGCGACGGCTTCTTCAAGGCCTTCGACGCCAAGACGGGCAAAGAGCTGTGGAAGTTCCAGACCGGCAGCGGCATCGTCTCGCCGCCCATCACCTGGGAGCAGGACGGCGAGCAGTACATCGGCGTGACCGTGGGCTACGGCGGTGCAGTACCGCTGTGGGGCGGCGACATGGCCGAGCTGACCAAACCGGTGGCTCAGGGTGGTTCGTTCTGGGTGTTCAAGATCCCGAGTTGGGACAACAAGACTGCACAGCGTTGACCTGCAGCGGGGAGCGGCCTGCGCCCCTCCCCGTTTCTGCCCTTCTCCTGCCCAGAGGCTTTTGCCATGAATTACCTGCCCTTTACCTTGCTGCTGGCGCTATCCCCTGCCTTGGCAGTGAGCGCCGACGACACTGGCAACGATACCCCCTTGACCATCAACGGCTGTGTGATTGCCGAAGCCAGCCAGTGCCCGGGGGCCAACCTGCGCGGCGCCAACCTGGCCAACCAGGACCTGCGCAAGATGAACCTGGCCGGTGCCGACCTGCGCGATGCCGACCTGCGTCATGCCCAACTGGACCTGGCAAATCTGGAAAAAGCCCGCCTGCAAGGTGCCAACCTGACCCGCGCCAGCCTGCAACAGAGCAATCTGCGCCTGGCTGACCTGAGCAACAGCAGGCTGGTGGCCATTCAAGGCTGGGGCTTGTTCGCCCAGGGTGCACAGTTTGAAAAGGCGGACCTGCGCGCAGCCTACCTGCAGTTCGCCAGGCTGTCCGGGGCAAAGCTGCAGCAGGCCAACTTGCAGGCGGCGGACCTGGAGATGGCCTGGTTGAGCAAGGCCGACCTGCAAGCGGCCAACCTGGGCGATGCCAACCTGCAGGAGGCCAAGTTTGGCCAGAGCAACCTGGCACACGCCGATTTGCGCGGGGCGCGGCAGCATTACGGGAATTTTCAGGAGGCCAACATGGAGGGGTGCAAGGGGTGCCCTGAAACCTGGGACAAATGAGCGGCCTGTAGGGGCGGGTTCACCCGCGAAAGGGCCGGCCCTGCTGGCCAATTTCCATCCGCCGTTCACTGTTGCTGCCGCTACCGTATTCGCGGGTAAACCCGTTCCAACACACAGATCGGTGGTGGACACGCATCGGTGGTTGAACACATTCCGTTGTGCGCGGTGGGCTGCGACGCAGCCCCAACAGGTGCAATGAAATACCTCACCCCGCCACCCGCACCACCCCCAGGTCAATCCCCAGATGCACCAGCTCGGCATGCGAGCTGACCTGCAACTTGCTCTTGAGCAAGGTCAGGTGGTTGGACACAGTCTTGGCACTGATACACAACTGCTCGGCAATCACCCGCGCCGGGGTACCCTTGGCCAGCATCGTGAATATCTCCAGTTCGCGCTGGGTCATGCGCTGCAACCGGGGGTCACTGGTGCTTTGCTGTGACAGGCAAGCCAGCTGGGTGGCCAGGGGCTGCTCGATGTAGGCATGCCCGGCCAACACCCGCTGCACCGCCTCGATCAGCACCTCGGGCGCCGAGTTCTTGGTCAGGTAGCCCGAAGCCCCCGCATCCAGCGCCTGGCGCACCAGCGGCAGCTCGTCGTGCATGCTGAAAAACAGCACCCGCAACTGCGGCAGGCGCTGGCGCAGGCGGCGGGTGGTTTCCAGGCCACTGATACCGGGCAGGCCAAAATCCATGATCACCAGGTTGGGCACCTGCTCCTGTACCCTGGCCAGCGCCTCTTCACCACTGGCGGCCTCACGCACCTGCACCAATGGCAGCACCGCCCGCAGCAAGCTGGCGTAGCCTTGGCGGACCACGGCGTGGTCATCAACCAACACGATATTCATCGCACCTCCTCGGGAATGTTAAGGGCCAGCGCCCAGCCACCGCCCGGGCGGCTGAAAATGCGTAACTCCCCCCCAAGGCTGCGGGCGCGCTCGGCCATCGAGTGCAGGCCTACCCCTGGGCGCTGGGGCTGGCACCCGCCGCAGCCGTTGTCGCGAATGAACAGGCGCAAGCCCTTGGTACTGCGCTGCAGGCGCACCCGCACCTGGCTGGCACCGGCATGCCGGGCGACGTTGGTCAACGCCTCCTGCAGCAAGCGGTACAAATGCGTTCGGCTCGCCCCAGGCAGCGCCGGCAAGTGCTCGCCAACCCGCAGCCGGCATTCGATGCCCTGGCTGGCCTGCCACTGGCTCACCAACAGCCCGAAGGCCTCGGCCAACGGCATGTAGTGCAGCGCCACCGGATACAGGTTGTGCACCAGCGCGCGAAAACCCTGCTGCAGGCGCTCGCAATTGAATTCAAGGGCCTGCGCCGTCTGCGTCACCACTTCAGGCTGTTCGGCCACCATACGCAGCAGGCATAGCTGGGCTCGCATGCCTGCCAGGTATTGCCCCAGATCATCGTGCAGGGTCTGCGCCAGCTGGGTACGCTCCTGCTCCTGCACCGCCAGCAGGGCCTGGGTCAGGTGGGCATTGTCGGCCTGGGCCTGCTCCAGAGCTGCGGCCATGCGGTTGAAGTGTTTGGCCAGCTGGCGCGCTTCCGGCAGGCCGGCTTCGCGCAGGCGTGCCGTCAATTGCCCGCCTGAGACCTGGTGCAAGGCGCCCAGCAGCTCATCCAGCAGGCCCATGGCCCGCCGTACCGCCCAGCGGATGGTCAACAAGCTCAGCAACAACGCCAGGCCACAAACGCCAAGCAGTTGTTGCAGGGAGTCCCAGACTTCATCGATTTCATCCCGCGCATCCACGGCAATCAACACGCGGCGGCCATCACTCAAGTCCAGCAGCCGGCTGCTGTGGTAGCGCTCGCCGAACAACTGGCGGCCAAGCCAGGCATCCATACCGGCCTCTTGCGGCAGCCTTGGCACCTCACCCGCTGCCAGCCAGTGCACCCGCACATGGCGCAGGCTCTTGGTCAAGCCGGGCTGCAGGTTTGCCGGGTCACGTTCGGCGGTGTCGCCCAGGTATGCCACCACGGCTTCGGCGGACTGCAACTCACGCTCGACGTCGGCCACCGCCTGGTGCAACAGCACCCCGGCACAAGCCAGCGTCACCAAGGCGAAGCATAACGTGACCCAGAGGTTGACTCGCCACAGGGCCGACAAGTTGACAAGGCGCACAAGCGGTTCTCCTCAGGCCGTTGTGGACCATCGTAAAACTGCGGCCCCCGCACTGAATTACTACCTTGGTACCGGCCGAGCGCTACTTTCTGCATATTTCCCCCTCCCGGCGGGCTTCCTATGCTGGCGCCATCTGCCGTGGAGTGTGTTATGCGCCAGCCTGCCCACATTGCCTTGACCTGCCTGCTGGCCTTGGCCGCAACGCTGGCTACGCCTCTGGCGCCCGCCGCTCAGGGCCAGGCCGCAGCCCCGCTGCACATACGCATCGGCTACCTGGGCTATCGCCCCGCCGCTGGCCCGCTGCTGTCCAATGTCATCCCCGAACCCGGCGATGCCGGGCTCCAAGGTGCCGAACTGGCCATTGTCGACAGCAACAGCACCGGGCGCTTCCTGAAGCAGCAATTTCAGCTGACCAGCGCCAATGTCGACAGCCCCGAGGCCCTGCTGCAAGCCGCCAGGGCCCAGCATGAACAAGGCCTGCGCCTGTTCGTGGTGAATGCCCCGGCCGCCAGCCTGCGCGCGCTGTCTACCGCCCTGCCCGACAGCCTGCTGTTCAACGCCGGCAGCCCCGACGACAGCCTGCGCAGCAGCCAGTGCCTGGGCAATGTCCTGCACAGCCTGCCGAGCCGGGCCATGCTGGCCGATGCCTTGGCGCAGTTCCTGGTACTGCGCAAATGGCAACGGGCATTGCTGGTGGTCGGCCAGACCCCGGACGACCAGGCTTACGCCGCTGCCCTGCGGCGGTCGGTGAAGCGCTTTGGCGTGCAACTGGTCGCGGAGAAAACCTGGACCTTCGATAACGACCAGCGCCGCAGCGCCCAGGCCGACATGCCGCTGTTCACCCAGACTGCCGAGTACGACGTGGTACTGGTGGCCGACGAACGCGGTGACTTCGGCGAGTACCTGCCCTACCAGACGTGGTATCCACGACCGGTGGCCGGTACCCAGGGCCTGACCCCCACGGGCTGGCACAAGACGGTGGAAACCTTCGGGGCGGCGCAGTTGCAAAAACGCTTCGAGGCCCAGGCCGGGCGCTGGATGAATGACCGTGACTTCGCCGCCTGGATGGCTGTGCGCAGTGTCGCCAGTGCGGCCAGCAAGCTGCGCCTGGCCGAACCTCGCGCGCTGCAGCAACTGCTGCTCAGCGAGCAGTTGCCGCTGGACGGCTTCAAGGGGCGCAAGCTCAGTTACCGCCCGTGGAACGGCGAACTGCGCCAGCCGATCCCGTTGGTTCAGCCCCGCGCCCTGGTCAGCACCTCGCCGCAGGAGGGTTTCCTGCATCCCTTCAACGAAATGGACAGCCTGGGCTATGACAAGCCCGAAGTGACGTGTAGCTACCCCTGACCCGACAACCACAACAATAAGGAATCCGCCATGCGCCGCCCCCTCTTCCACCGGGCCCTGATTTACCCCAGCCTGCTGTCGGGCGCCCTGGCGCTGGCCAGCAGTCACGCCATGGCTGCCACCGCCTGGGTCTCCAACGAGAAGGACAACAGCCTCAGCCTGATCGACATGCAAACGCTGGAAGTCACCGAAACCCTGCCGGTGGGCCAGCGCCCGCGTGGTTTGCTGCTGTCACACGACAGCAAGCTGCTGTACATCTGCGCCAGCGATTCGGACCGGGTGCAGGTGATGGACGTGGCCACACGCCAGATCATCAAGGAGCTGCCTTCCGGCAAGGACCCCGAGCAGTTCGCCCTGCACCCCAACGACCGCTGGCTGTATGTGTCCAACGAGGACGATGCGCTGGTGACGGTGATCGACACCGTCACCGACAAGGTGCTCGGGCAGATCGAAGTCGGCATCGAACCCGAAGGCATGGCGGTCAGCCCTGACGGCAAGTGGGCGGTCAACACCAGTGAAACCACCAACATGCTGCACTGGATCGACACCAGCACCCAGACCCTGGCCGACAGCACGCTGGTCGACCAGCGCCCGCGCTTCGTCGAGTTCAGCAAAGACGGTTCGCGCCTGTGGGCCTCGGCAGAAATCGGCGGCACGGTGACCATACTTGACGTGGCCACGCGCCAGGTGCTGAAAACCCTGAACTTCCAGATCAAGGGCGTGCACCCGGACAAAGTCCAGCCAGTGGGCATCAAGCTCAGCGCCGATGGCAAGTACGCCTTCGTCGCCTTGGGCCCGGCCAACCACGTGGCGGTGATCGATGCCAAGACCTTTGATGTGCTCGACTACCTGCTGGTCGGGCGGCGGGTCTGGCAGCTGGCATTCACCCCGGACCAGCGCCAGTTGCTGGCCACCAACGGTGTCAGCGGTGACGTTTCGGTCATCGATGTGAAGCAGCTCAACGTGCTCAAGTCGGTGAAGGTCGGGCGCTACCCCTGGGGCGTGGTGGTGACACCATGAATGCCCTCGACGTCAGTGACGTGAGCTTTGCCTATGGCCAGCGCGAGGCACTCAGGCAGGTCGGTTTCAGCCTGGCACCTGGGCGCTTCGCCGCATTGCTGGGCCCCAATGGTGCCGGCAAGTCGACCTTGATCGCCCTGCTCACGCGCCTGTACGACCTGCAGCATGGCGACATCCGCGTGTGCGGCTGCTCGCTACGCAACGCTGCACGCCCGGCCTTGCGCCAGCTGGGCGTGGTGTTTCAGCAAAGCACCCTGGACCTGGACCTGAGCGTTGAGCAGAACCTGCGCTACCACGCCGCCTTGCATGGCCTGTCGCGGCGTCAGAGCCACCTGCGGGTCGAAGCCGAACTGGCCCGCCAAGGCCTTGGCGAACGCCGGCGCGATCGTGTGCGTGAGCTGAACATCGGCCATCGGCGGCGGGTGGAAATTGCCCGCGCGCTGCTGCATGAACCGCGCCTGCTGCTGCTGGACGAAGCCAGCGTCGGCCTCGATCCGGCCAGCCGCCTGGCGCTTAACCAGCACCTGCGCCGGTTGTGCCGCGAGCAGCAGCTCAGTGTGCTGTGGGCCACTCACCTGCTGGACGAAGTGCAGCCCAGCGATGATTTGTTGATTCTGCATCAGGGGCGCCTGGTGGCCAGTGGTACCGCCGATGCGCTGAGCCTTGAGCACGGCGGTGACCTCGATCACGCCTTTGCCCGTTTGACCAACGCCCCCTCAGGAGCCAACGTCCGATGAACGCTTACTGGCAATGTTTCAACGGCATCATGCTGCGCGAATGGCTGCGCTTCGTGCTGCAGCGTACACGCCTGCTCAGCGCGTTGGTGCGCCCGCTGCTGTGGTTGCTGGTGTTCGCTGCCGGCTTTCGCGCAGCGCTGGGCATTGCCATCATCGAGCCCTACGACACCTACATCCCCTACGAGGTGTACATCATCCCCGGCCTGGCCTGCATGATTCTGCTGTTCAACGGCATGCAGGGCTCATTGTCGATGGTCTACGACCGCGAGATGGGCAGCATGCGCGTGTTGCTGACCAGCCCGCTGCCACGCCCGTTCCTGCTGGGCAGCAAACTGCTGGCAACTTCATTGATTTCCCTGCTGCAAGTCTATGCCTTCCTCGCCATCGCCTGGTTATACGGGGTACAACCACCGGCTGCAGGCCTGCTGATGGCGCTGCCAGCGTTGCTGCTGGTGGCCTTCATGCTCAGTGCCTTGGGGCTATTGCTGTCGAACGCCATCCGCCAGCTGGAGAACTTCGCCGGGGTGATGAACTTCGTGATCTTCCCGCTGTTCTTCCTGTCGTCGGCGCTGTACCCGTTGTGGAAAATGCGCGAGGCCAGCCAGTGGTTGTACTGGCTGTGTGCTGTGAACCCGTTCACCCATGCCGTAGAGCTGGTGCGGTTTGCACTTTATGAGCGGATGAACCTGCTGGCGCTGGCGGTGTGCCTGGGCTTGACCGGGCTGTTCACCCTGCTGGCGATCCTCACCTTCAACCCCCAGCATGCAGCGCTGCGCAAGCCGCGCTGAAACCTGGGGTGTAAGGCGGATAGCGTGTGGGAGCAACTGTCTTGCTCAATTTCTAAAAGCTGGCGCCATCCCTGTGAGAGCGGGCTTGCCCGCGAACACGGGCGAAGCCCGTGCCATCCACCACGGTGTTGGCTTCGCGACACAAGGCCGCACATGGAGCGAGGTGACTTCAAGCGACCTATTCATTGCACCGCTGCAATGACCCAACTGCATCGTTAAATATTATTGACCGCAGACCCTGCCAAACCCACGTCGCCACAGGCCCGCATCGGTTTCAGTCCCCAGAAAACGGCGTATCCCCCGCGCTAAAGCCCACTTCCGTCGTTTGACATATCGAACGGCTCTGGCAAGCTATCTACAAGCCCCGACCGGAATCGTCGCCTCTGACGAGCCGGCAGTGCTCGGGGCTACAGGCAGCACCCAGGGCCCCGAGCCGTGCGCCTGCACAACAACGACAGGTCGAACCTGTCCCAAGGTGACATATGTCCAACAGCAACATTGGCAACAAGCAACCTTCTCTGCGCAAACCCGTCGTCCTGATGACCATGGGCAGCCAAGAGCGCAAAGGCCATGACTACCAGGTCATGACCCACAAATACATTACCCCGCTGGTCGAGTTCTCCGATTGCGTCCCGGTGTTGGTGCCTACCTGCTGCGGCACTGACGACCTCGAGACCTACCTGGACATGGCCGACGGCGTTTACCTGACTGGCGCTGGCAGCAACATCGACCCGGCCCTGTATGGCCAGGAAAACCAGACCCCAGGCAAAGGCCAGGACCAGAACCGCGACCTGTTCGACATTCCGCTGGTCAAGGCGGCGATCAAGCGTGGCCTGCCCATTTTCGGCATCTGCCGCGGGATGCAGGAAATCAACGTGGCCCTGGGTGGCGACATTTACCAGAAGGTGTATGCCGAACCTGGGTTCAATGACCACCGGGAAAACCCGGAAGACCCGGTCGACGTGCAGTACGCCCAGGTGCATGGGGTGAAGATCCAGCCGGGCAGCTGGTTGCACGACACCCTGGGTACCGACGAGATTCGCGTCAACTCGCTGCATGGTCAAGGCCTGCAAAAGCTCGGCGCCGGTATTGAAGCCATCGCCCGTGCCGAAGATGGCCTGGTCGAAGCGATTCACGCGCCAAGCATTTCGCCGTTCCTGTTCGCCGTGCAGTGGCACCCTGAATGGCAGGCGGCGAAGAACCCTGATTCGATAAAGATCTTCCAGGCTTTCGGCGATGCTTGCCGGGCCCAGGTACGCAAGGCGCAAATCAAGCGCCAGCACGCGGCCTGACCTTCAGTTTCCTCTGCTTTGATCGCGGGGCGGTGCAAGGCCGCCCCCGTTTCCCCGGTCACCCTCTGCTGGTCCCAGAACACTTCCCGTGGAATCGGGCGGCGGGCTTGTGCCTGTCTCCGCGATCGTTTTTCCTCCCCCCCATCAAGAGATACGATGACCGTCATGTGTTTGTCGTCGTACCTGCTGCGCCTGTGAAATCGAGCGCCGCCCGCGCGGCGCTTCGCGGGTAAACCCGCTCCTACGCTTGTTTCGGGCCAGTATCGCCTGTGCCAGACGCGCGCGACCGCCTTGTTTGTACGACGCGATATCGAGGCATGCGCCAAGGCGTCCGCGCGCAAATGCCACAGGCATAACTGGCCCGAAACAAGCGTAGGAGCGGGTTTACCCGCGAAGCGCCGCGCGGGCTGCGCTCGATCTGCGCCACAACACACCTATCCAGACGGCCACCCTGGCGAGAACACAAAATTCTGAAAAAGGACTGGTCATCGCACAGGTTGTACGATAACTTACCTCCAACGCAAAACAACACCCTCACCCAAGCGCCACAGGATGCCAACAACAATGAATCCACAAGAACTCAAATCCATCCTCTCCCACGGCCTGCTGTCTTTCCCGGTCACCGACTTCAATGCCCAGGGCGACTTCAACCCGGCTGGCTACATCAAGCGCCTTGAGTGGCTGGCCCCCTACGGCGCCAGCGCGCTGTTCGCCGCTGGCGGTACCGGTGAATTCTTCTCCCTGGCCGCCAGCGAATACAGCCAGGTGATCAAGACCGCGGTCGACACCTGCGCCACCTCGGTGCCGATCCTCGCCGGTGTCGGTGGCTCTACCCGTCAGGCCATCGAATACGCGCAGGAAGCCGAGCGCCTGGGTGCCAAGGGCCTGCTGTTGCTGCCGCACTACCTGACCGAAGCCAGCCAGGACGGCGTCGCCGCCCACGTCGAAGCGGTGTGCAAATCGGTAAACATCGGGGTGGTGGTGTACAACCGCAACGTCTGCCGCCTGAACGCCGACCTGCTGGAAAAACTGGCCGAGCGCTGCCCGAACCTGATCGGCTACAAGGACGGCCTGGGTGATATCGAACTGATGGTGTCGATCCGTCGGCGCCTGGGCGAGCGCTTCAGCTACCTGGGTGGCCTGCCGACCGCCGAAGTGTATGCTGCCGCCTACAAGGCCCTGGGCGTACCGGTTTACTCCTCCGCGGTGTTCAACTTCGTGCCGAAAACCGCCATGGACTTCTACAACGCCATCGCCCGTGACGACCACGCCGCCGTGGCCAAGCTGATCGACGATTTCTTCCTGCCCTACCTGGACATCCGCAACCGCAAGGCCGGCTACGCCGTGAGTATCGTCAAGGCCGGCGCCAGAATTGCCGGTTACGACGCTGGCCCGGTGCGCACTCCGCTGACCGACCTCACCGCCGAAGAGTACGAAATGCTCGCCGCGCTGATGGACAAGATGGGCCCGCAGTAAGCGCTGCCCGCGGCCTGCCAGATGCCGCACCCGGAGTGGGCCTACCCCCACTCCGGTTACAATTCGTGAGCCCGCACAAAAATAACTAGTGGGAGTATTGCCAGCATGCAAGCGACTAAGAAAACGCATGTGCGCTACCTGATCCTGTTCATGCTGTTTCTGGTGACCACGATCAACTATGCCGACCGCGCTACCATTGCTATCGCAGGCTCCAGCCTGCAGAAAGACCTCGGCATTGACGCCGTAACCCTCGGTTATATCTTTTCCGCCTTTGGATGGGCTTACGTGGCTGGCCAGATTCCTGGTGGCTGGCTGCTCGATCGCTTCGGTTCCAAGAACGTCTACGCCTTCAGCATCTTCACCTGGTCGCTGTTCACCCTGCTGCAGGGTTTTGTCGGTGGCCTGCCGGTTGCCTGGGCCGTGGTCACCCTCTTCACCCTGCGCTTCCTGGTCGGTTTCGCCGAAGCCCCGTCATTCCCGGGTAACGCGCGCATCGTCGCCGCATGGTTCCCGACCCAGGAACGCGGCACGGCGTCGGCCATCTTCAACTCGGCGCAGTATTTCGCCACTGCACTGTTCGCCCCGATCATGGGCTGGATCGTGTTCAGCTTCGGCTGGGAGCACGTCTTCGTGGTCATGGGTGTGCTGGGCATCATCTTCTCGATGGTGTGGCTGAAGACCATCTACAATCCGCGCCAACACCCGCGCATCAGCCAAAGCGAACTCGAGCACATCGAGCAGAACGGCGGCCTGGTCGACATGGACCAGAAGCGCGGCAGCGACGGCCCGAAATGGGGTTACATCAAGCAGTTGCTGACCAGCCGCATGCTGCTGGGCGTATACCTGGGCCAGTACTGCATCAACGCCATCACCTACTTCTTCCTCACCTGGTTCCCGGTGTACCTGGTGCAGGAACGTGGCATGACCATTCTCAAGGCCGGCTTCATCGCCTCGCTGCCGGCGGTGTGTGGTTTTATCGGCGGCGTCCTGGGTGGCGTGATCTCCGACTGGCTGCTGCGCCGCGGCAACTCGCTGACCTTTTCGCGCAAACTGCCGATTGTCTGTGGCCTGCTGCTGTCCACCACCATGGTGTTCTGCAACTACGTCGATGCCGAGTGGATGGTGGTTGGCTTCATGACGCTGGCGTTTTTCGGCAAGGGCATCGGCGCACTGGGCTGGGCGGTGGTCGCGGACACTTCACCCAAGCAGATTGCCGGGCTGTCCGGTGGCCTGTTCAACACCTTCGGCAACATCGCGTCGATCACCACCCCTATCGTGATCGGCTACATCATCAGCGCCACCGGCTCGTTCAAGTGGGCGCTTGTGTACGTGGGTGCCAACGCGCTGGTAGCGGTATTCAGCTATCTGGTTATCGTCGGCCCCATCAAGCGTATCGAATTGCGTGATGCTGCCCCGAAGCCACACGCTGAGCCTGCCACCGACGGCGAACTGGCCAGCTCCCGTCACTGAAAAAACACGCCCGCGCCGGGTCACCCGGCATGGGCGGATGTACAAAAGCCTGAGAACCTGACAAGTAGGGCCCAAACATGCAGTTGATCGAACATTCCGACTCGCCCCGCTACGTCCGCCTGCACGACGACGACAACGTCGTGGTCGTTGTCAACGACGGCGGCTTGGGCGAAGGCGCCCGCTTCGCCGACGGCCTGACCCTGATCGAAGGCGTGCCGCAAAGCCACAAGGTGGCCACCGTGGCCATCGCCAAGGGCGAGCCCGTGCGCCGCTACGGGCAAATCATCGGCTACGCGCTGGAAGACCTGCGCCAAGGCAGCTGGGTTCAGGAAAGCCAGCTGGCCATGCCGGCCGCCCCGGAACTGGACAGCCTGCCGCGCTGCGATGCAGTGCCACAACCGCTGCCGCCGCTGGAGGGCTTCACCTTCGAGGGCTATCGCAACGCCGACGGCACTGTCGGCACCCGCAATATCCTCGGCATCACCACCACCGTGCAGTGCGTGACCGGCGTGCTGGAACATGCAGTCAAGCGCATTCGCAACGAACTACTGCCCAAATACCCCAACGTCGATGACGTGGTAGCCATTACCCACAGCTACGGCTGCGGTGTGGCAATCAACGCCCGCGACGCTTACATCCCGATCCGCACCGTGCGCAACCTGGCGCGCAACCCCAACCTTGGCGGCGAGGCACTGGTGATCAGCCTGGGCTGTGAAAAACTGCAAGCCAGCCAGGTGATGCACGACAACGACCCTTCGGTGGACCTCAGCGACCCATGGCTGTACCGCCTGCAAGATGCCAGCCTTGGCTTTGTTGAAATGATCGAGCAGATCATGGACCTGGCCGAAACCCGCCTGAAGAAGCTCGACCAGCGCCGCCGCGAAACGGTCCCGGCCAGCGAACTGATCCTCGGTATGCAATGCGGTGGCAGCGACGCCTTCTCGGGCATCACCGCCAACCCGGCACTGGGCTATGCCGCCGACCTGCTGGTCCGCGCTGGCGCCACCGTGCTGTTCTCTGAAGTGACCGAGGTGCGCGACGCGATCTACATGCTGACCTCGCGCGCGGAAAACCAGGACGTTGCCGACGCGCTGGTGCGCGAAATGGACTGGTACGACCGCTACCTGCAGCAGGGCGCCGCCGACCGCAGCGCCAACACCACACCGGGCAACAAGAAAGGCGGGCTGTCGAACATCGTCGAGAAATCGCTGGGTTCGATCGTCAAGTCGGGCAGCGGCGCTATCCAGGGTGTGCTCGGCCCAGGCGAGCGGGTCAACCGCAAAGGCCTGATTTTCTGCGCCACCCCGGCCAGCGACTTTGTCTGTGGCACCTTGCAACTGGCGGCCGGCATGAACCTGCACGTCTTCACTACCGGCCGCGGCACCCCGTATGGCCTGGCCATGGCGCCGGTGGTCAAGGTGTGTACCCGCAGCGAACTGGCCCAGCGCTGGCCCGACCTGATCGACATCGACGCCGGTCGCATCGCCAGTGGTCGCTCGACCATCGAGGAGCTGGGTTGGGAGCTGTTCCATTACTACCTGGACGTAGCCAGCGGCCGCAAGCAGACCTGGGCCGAACAACACCGGCTGCACAACGACATCACCCTGTTCAACCCGGCGCCCATTACCTGATGCCGCAGCCTTGACCACGCATTCACACACGCCACCCTCAAGCCCACAGGAGCACCCCATGCCTGAAATCCTCGGCCATAACTTCATCGCCGGTCAGCGCAGTGCCGCTGGCCCTCAGCGCCTGCAGAGCCTGGACGCCAGCACTGGCGAAGCCCTGCCCTACAGCTTTGCCCAGGCCACCGAAGCCGAAGTGGACCAGGCCGCCAAGGCCGCTGCCGCTGCCTTCGCCGAGTTCCGCCAACTGGCTCCGGCACGTCGGGCCGAGTTCCTCGACGCCATCGCCGCTGAACTCGACGAACTGGATGACGCCTTCGTCGCCATCGTCTGCCGCGAAACCGCACTGCCCGCCGCCCGTATTCAGGGCGAGCGCGGCCGCACCAGCGGGCAGATGCGCCTGTTCGCCCAAGTGCTGCGCCGCGGCGACTTCCTCGGCGCGCGCATCGACCTGGCATTGCCCGAGCGCCAACCGCTGCCACGCGTAGACCTGCGCCAGATGCGCATCGGCGTGGGCCCGGTCGCCGTGTTCGGGGCCAGCAACTTCCCGCTGGCCTTCTCCACCGCCGGTGGTGATACCGCCGCCGCCCTCGCTGCGGGCTGCCCGGTGGTATTCAAGGCGCACAGCGGGCACATGGCCACGGCCGACCTGGTCGGCTGCGCCATCGTGCGCGCCGCTGAGCGTACCGGCATGCCCAAGGGCGTGTTCAACATGGTATTTGGTGGCGGCGTGGGCGAGTGGCTGGTCAAGCACCCCGCCATCCAGGCGGTTGGCTTCACCGGCTCGCTCAAAGGCGGCGATGCCCTTTGCCGCATGGCCGCTGAGCGCCCGCAGCCAATCCCGGTATTTGCCGAGATGTCGAGCATCAACCCGGTCATCATCCTGCCGGGCGCCCTGGCCAAGCGTGGCGAGGCCATTGCTCGCGAGTTGGCGGGGTCCGTGTGCATGGGCGCCGGGCAGTTCTGCACCAACCCTGGGTTGGTGATTGGCCTGCAGTCACCACAGTACAGCCAGCTGCTCGCCGACCTTGGCCAGTACCTGGACCAGCAAGCCGGGCAAACCATGCTCAACGCTGGCGGCCTGCGCAGCTACGTTGGCGGCCTTGAACACCTGCATGCCCATGCCGGTATCGAGCATGTGGCCGGCCAGGCGCAGGAAGGCAACCAGGCGCGCGCTCAGCTGTTCAAGGCCGATGCACGCCTGCTGGTCGAGTCCGACCCGCTGTTGCAGGAAGAAGTGTTTGGGCCCACCACCGTGGCTGTAGAGGTGCAGGACAACGACCAACTGCGCGACGCGCTGCTCGGCCTGCGCGGCCAGCTGACCGCGACGCTGATCGGCGAGGCGGAGGACTTCGATGGCTTCGCCTGGCTGGTGCCGCTGCTGGAGGAGAAAGTCGGGCGAATCCTGGTCAATGGCTACCCGACCGGTGTCGAAGTCTGTGATGCCATGGTGCACGGCGGCCCGTACCCGGCGACTTCCGATGCGCGTGGCACCTCGGTCGGCACGTTGGCCATCGACCGCTTCCTGCGCCCGGTGTGCTACCAGAACTACCCGCAGACACTGCTGCCTGAGGCACTGCGCGACGGCAACCCGCTGGGGCTGCGGCGGTTGGTGAACGGGCAGTGGAGTGACGGGGCGATCTGACCGGTTGCACGCAACAAGAAAGCCCTGCGCACGGCGGGGCTTTTCTTTTTGACTGTACCGGCCTCTTCGCGGGCAAGCCCGCTCCTACAGGGCTATCTTGCCCGCGAAGAGGCCAGTACTGGCAGCAAAGGCTTCAGGTCCCTTGCGCTTCAGCCGCCTCATGCGCCTGGCGCAAGCGCTCGCGGCTGTTGCTCAGGTGCATGCGCATGGCCATCTTCGCCCCTTCGCTGTCACGCCGGGCAATCGCCTCATAGATCGCCTCGTGCTCATGCATCAGGCGGCTCATGTAATGCGCCTGGTCATCATGGGCCAGGCGCGCCGAATTCAGTCGGGTGCGCGGGATGATGCTGGTACCCAGGTGGTTGATGATGTCGGCGAAGTAGTGGTTGCCGCTAGCCTGGGCAATGCGCAGGTGGAACTGGAAGTCCGCCGACACCGCATCAGTGGCGTGGGCCGCCCCCTCGTTGAGTTCGTCCAGCGCCGCCCGCATACCGGCCAGGGCTTCGTCGCTTCGCCGCTGGGCTGCCAGCCCGGCCGACTCGATCTCCAGGGCAATGCGCAACTCCAGCACCGCCAGCACTTCGCGCAGGGTGACCACGGTGGCCGGGTCGATACGGAAACCGCCCGTAGCCGGCGCATCCAGCACGAATGTACCAATGCCGTGGCGGGTCTCTACCTGCCCGGCGGCCTGCAACCGCGAGATCGCCTCACGCACCACCGTGCGGCTGACGCCCTCTTCGGCCATGATCTGCGATTCGGTCGGCAGCTTGTCGCCGCGCTTGAGCTGGCCGCTGCGAATGCGTTCGGTCAGCACCGTGACCAGTTCCTGGGCCAGACTGCGCGGCTTGCGCCGGGTCCTTGCCTGTACCTGCTGCTCTGTCATTGCCCTGTATTTCACCTTGAAAGACAGCGCTCATCATAGCGCAAGCAGTTGTACGATCACATACACCCCGTGCGGTATTTATTACCCCTCTTTGCAGACCCTGGCCCATGAAAAAACGCGCAGAATCACTGGCCCATGGTCCGCGCGAGTCTGTACTGTACGCCTTCACGCTCACTGATCCATGGAAGGAATCTGCAGTATGAAAACCCTCGACCGCCTTTTGCTCGGCAGTGGCCTGCTGATCCCCCTCTGGCTGCTGGTGGGGGTATGGCTCACCGCTCGGGCCTACCCTGGCTATGATCACCTGCAACAGGCCATGAGCCAGCTTGGCGCGGCCGGTTCGCCAACCCACAGCTGGTCGCCACGGGTCAACAATTTCCCTCTGGCCCTGCTGTTTGCCCTGTTTGCCTGGGGCCTGGTGCGGCGCTGGCGCAGCTCGAAGCTGGCGCTGCTGAGTGCGGGCCTGGTGTTGCTGCATGGCATGGGCAGTTTGGGCACCGGCTGGTTCCCTTGCGACCAGGGCTGTGCACCGGCACAGCCATCTACCTCGCAGCAACTGCATAACCTGTTTGGTCTGCTGATGTTCCTCTCACTGACCTTGGCCAGCGCCGTATGGGCATGGCTGGGCAACCGCATTGCCGGCTCCCCCGCCTTGGCGCTGCTTTCCCTGGCTTGCGTGGTGTTGGCAATCATCACCGTCGCGTTGATGGGCCAGGCGGCGCAGAGTGGCCAGCTGTTCGGCCTCTATCAACGCCTTAACTATGGTGTTTCGGTGCTCTGGGTTGCCAGCCTGGCCTGGACAAGCCTGCGCAGGCCCGTGGCCAGCCCTCTGCGCATGGCTGTGACCTGACGGCAAATTGCTGGCCCACGGCTGCGGAAAGCGAAGGCAAACTCCGTTCTCTTTCAGATGCTTAGGACAGCAACATGCGAGTACTTCTAGCAACGATGGCCGGCTGCCTGCTGGCCACCTTCGCTTTCGGCGCCCAAGCCAGGGCACTGAGCCAGAACGATCGCCACACCTGCAGCTGGGGCGCGCAGATAGCCGCCGAGGCCCAACAGGCCAAGCTTTCCGGGGTGACCTTGTATGCCACGCGCAAGAAGCTGCAGGTACGCAAATTCCCCAAACCCTGGATGCGCATGACTGCCTTCGGTATTACCGAGCAGACGTACAACAGCCGCTCGCGGCTCAAGCCTGAAGCGATAAAGCGGACTTACTTTGAACAGTGTGTTCAGCATGCAACTGCAAGAAGATAAGTCTTTTTTATCAGTAAATTACAGATCAAACATAAAGCCATTTAGTAGAATCCATGTGCCGCGAAGAAGCCTCTATCGCCAGCAGCTTATATGCGCGTGCAAGACTCAAGCATTTGTTAAGCTGATCCGAGTCGCCAGAATTGACCAAGGCCATTCACCTGATGGATGAACTGCGCAAGATCGACCTCAACCTGCTGCTCGCCCTGCATGCCCTGCTCAGTGAACGGCACGTGACCCGCGCAGCCTTGCGCCTGCACCGCAGCCAACCGGCGGTCAGCCACGCCTTGGCGCAGTTGCGCAAACACTTCGACGACCCTTTGCTGGTACGCCAAGGTGGCGGCATGGCCCTTACCGCCCGCGCCCAATCGCTGGCACAACCGTTACAGGATGCACTGAGCAATCTCGACAGCCTGCTGGCCACCCCGCTGTTCGAGCCAGCCAGGGCCCAGCGCCGGTTCCGGCTGTCGCTGTCCGACTACGCCTCGCGCATCATCCTGCCGCACCTGCTGCGCCACCTGCGCCAAGTCGCGCCCGGGGTGGACCTGGCCATCAGCCAGGCCAGCCGTGAAACCATGTTGGCGCAGTTGCTCGATGGCGAGCTGGATCTGGCCCTGGGCCTGTTCCCCGAACTGCCTCAGGACATCACCGCCCAGCCCCTGTTTGCCGATCGCTTCATCAGCGTTGCCGATCGCCAGGTCCTGCCTGCCAGCGGCGGCATGGCCCTGGAAGACTGGCTGGCACGCCCACATGTATTGATGGCCATGCGCCCGGATGCTTTCGATGAAATCGAGCGCGCACTGGCCGCGCGGGGCTTGCAACGCCGTATTGCCCTGGCCTTGCCACACTGGAGTGCTGCGGTCGAAGTGCTGGCCGGCACCGACCTGATCCTGACGGTGGCCAGCCGCGCCGTGGGGTCGTTGCGCCAGCACAGGACACTGCGCCAGTTCACGCCGCCACTGGCCATCCCCTCGTTCGACTATCAGCAAGCCTGGCACAACCGCAAGGACAGTGACCCCGGGCACCGCTGGCTGCGCGAAACCGTATGGGCCTGCAGCCAAGCAGGGCGCTGATCAGTTTTCTTGCCCCTTCACAGCTGCCGTGGAATGGGCCGGTGACGCCGTTGCCCAAGGGCCTTGTACCAGCAACACTCCGCACAGGATCAGCACCACGCCAGCCACCCTGGCCAGGCTAAGCGGCTTGCCACCCAGCCCCATCGCCCCGTAGTGGTCGGCAAGCACTGCCGTGATGATCTGCCCTGCCACCACCAGTACCAGGAACCCTGCTGCGCCAAGTTTCGGGGTGAGTGCTGCGGCGCCGGCTACATACAGTGCCCCCAGCACGCCTCCAATCCATAACCACCAGGGCCCTTGCAAGGCCTTGCCCATGTCTGGCGCCGGTACCCGGATAATCAGCAGCGCAGCGATCACCACCAGCATGCTCACCGTCAACGATGTGAAAGCCCCCCACAGCCAGTGCCCAAGGGCCCGGCCTACCGCAGCATTGCCGGCGGCCTGAAATGGCAACACAGCACCGGCAAGCAACGCCATTGCCACAGGAAGCACCAGCAGGAGCATCGATTTACTGAACATGGCAGTCCTCATCCAAAGTCACGATCGCCACCATGATGGTGCAATCCCGAGTACTGATAGAAATCAAAATCCTGCACTTGAACTATTCGTACCCTGCATAGTGATACATCCCTTCCATCCGGCGTGCGCATGCTGTCTTCACCCTGAAACATCTGTGCTGTTGACTTACTAAGGCACCAAGATAAACTGCGCCTTATGAATACGCTTGAGAACAAGCATCACATCATGCTCGATGCACTGGCCGAGGCCCCCGCTGACGCCAGGCAAAACGTGCGCCTGTGTTTCGAACTCCTCTCCGCTGCAGCGGCCATCAACCGGGTATGCGCCGCACGGCTGGCCCGCCACAACCTGTCGGAAGGGCGGTTCGCAATCCTCCTGACCTTGCAAGGCGCAGGCGGCCGCCTGGCCCCGCTGGAGCTGGCGACGCGCCTGGCAATCACCTCAGGCACCGTGACCGGCCTGCTCGACGGCCTGCAGGGTGATGGCTTTATCAAGCGCCGCAAGGACGCCCATGACCGGCGCAAGCTGAGCATCAGCCTTACCTCGGCAGGCATAGCGGTACTCGACGCCGTTTTCGCCGAACACACCGACTGGATCGGCACGATCATGCAGTCACTGGACAACGCGCAACGTGATGCCCTGTCCGCCACGCTACAGGCACTCTCGGCCAGTCCTGCCCTGGCACTGCCACCGGACAAGCACTGAACCCAAGGCACACCCGCAAGACCACATGGAGGTGGATGATGTTGCAGAATCAGAGCCTATTGGCCCGGTTTGGCAGGAAGCCCCGGGTACAAAGCGAACACGAGCAGTCAAGTCGTTGCCAACCTTGGCTCGAGGCCTGCTTGCCAGCGTCGCTTTACCGGCGCCTGTTCATCCGCCGGCTTGCCAGACAGCCAGTGGCCATCGAGGGTTTCAGCTTTCGCCCATCGAAGACTCGGCACTGGGCCGTCGACTGGAGGATGTGCACATCAACGAGGCTGTGCACGTGCCTGGCCGGCAATCGACTGCACCGTGCCACTGCCATGGAGCCTTAGCCATGAGCGACGACCGAAAGTCCCTGATCGACCTTGGCCAACTGCCAACCCGCAACCTGGCCGAATGCCTGGCGGTGGATCAAGCCGCCTTGGTCAACGCCTTGACAGGCCAACTGCCAGCAGCATTGGTTGAGCACCTCGCTGCCAGTGCGGACCAGGCCCAGGCACTGGGCCTGTCAAAAAAAGTGGCGGCCATTGGCCTGGCGCTGGGCAAGTGGCTGGAGCAAGCCGCCGAGTCGTTGCGCCAGCACGTGTTCGAGCAATGCTGCACGCACCCGTCCGATACCGTGCGCAGTTGGGCAGCGTTCGCCCAGGCGCACCTGTCACGCTCGCAGCCTGCGGAAGATGCCCTGCTGGCGCAGTTTCGCTTCGCCCGCGATGAGCACTTCGGCGTGCGTGAATGGGCATGGATTGCCCTGCGCCCGCGCCTGGCCCAGCACCTTGAAGCGGCCCTGGCGCTACTCGGCCGCCATACCGGCGATGCAGACCCGCTGGTACGTCGGTTCTGCATCGAGATCCTGCGCCCGCGCGGCGTTTGGTGCGAGCACATTGCCACGCTCAAGCAACAACCAGAAGTGGCCGAGCCGTTGCTGGTACCGCTGCTGGCCGAAGCTGAGAAATACGCCCAGGACTCAGTCGCCAATTGGCTCAACGATGCCAGCAAGACCCGCCCCGACTGGGTACTTCAGCTGTTTCAGCGCCATCCCCCGGCCTGCAAGGCCTCACAGCGCATCCAGACCCGGGCTACCCGAAGCCTGCGGCAGTGACACACCACAAGTCGACTACCCCTAACGTGCAGAGCCCCAGGCCTTGATCGAAGCCGCCGGCTACTGAGGCCCGCTCCCCGGCACCAGCCTGCCCGGACCGCAAACGGCCGATCGGAGGCGAGTAACCGAGGTCGGCAACGGCCGAGGTCAGTGCGAGGTTTCGACGCGCAGCACTTCGGTGTAGATCGCGTCAACCGTCTGGCCAACCTTGAGGTTCTTCATGCGTTTCTGCAGGTCTGGGTTCTCGACCTTGACCACCTGCAGCTTGCCCTCCGGTGGCAACAAGCTCACCTCATGCGTCTTGAGGTCGATCTTCTTGATCTGAGAGGTAACCTTGACCTGGCGGAACGCCTCGCCGCCCGGGTTGGGGTTTTGCTCGGTTGCACGGATGGTACCGGCCTCTTCAGTCGCTTTCGGCGCCCCACCCACTTCCGGATTGAGCACATAGGCCACGGCGCGTGTCACGTAGATGTCGACTTGGTCACCGACTTTCAGGTTGGGCAGCGCTTTGGCCTTTTCGGTCAGCTGGAACGTCACATCCTTCTTCTCGTCAGGGCCTTTCACCGTGACTTGTCGGGTGGCCTGGTCGATAGCCGTTACCTGTGTGGTGACATGGCTTTCCAGCGCCTCGCTCCCGATGGGGATACCGGCAGCCTGTACCGTGAAGCTGGCAGCAGAGGCCAGCGTGGCAAGGGCTACAGCACGAGCGAGAGTACGAATGGGGTTCATAGGCGAGCTTCCCTGTGATCAAGTCCGAATAGGCGCGTGAAAGGCTCACGCGCTGACAAGCATAGCCATTACCGGCCGCCTTGCCGGCCCTCCCGGTTGGCGACGCATTTCGTCGCCAAATCACTGTTATAGCTAATACGAATTCTTTACACTTGCTTTACATTTGCAAATCATTACTATTCGTGACTCCCGATAACAACAAAGAGTCGCCTGTAATGGCAAAAAGGTCTGTTGCCCCAGCATCCATTTCCATGCTGGGCCTGCTCGTTGTGCCTGCTCTCCACGCTGCCGCCCAAACCGATACGCAAAGTAGCCTCGCCCTGCCCGCCACCGCCGTCACCAGCGTCTATGAGCAGCAAAGCTATAAGGCCGGTGAAAGCCGCAGCGCCATGAAGATCGACGCGCCGCTGCGCGATATCCCGCAAACCGTCAACGTCGTTCCCGAAAGCGTGATCAAGGACCAAGGCGCACAGTCCATGGAAGACGTGCTGAAGAACGTGCCCGGCATCGGCCTGTCCAACGGCGACGGCCAACGCGATCAGGTGACCATCCGTGGCTTCAGCGCCATTGGCGACATGTACATAGACGGCGTGCGTGACGACGCCCTGTACTTTCGCGACCTGTCCAACATCGAGCGTGTCGAGGTAATCAAGGGCCCGGCCGCGGTGCTGTATGGCCGTGGCTCCTCGGGCGGGCTGATCAACAGCATCAGCAAAAAACCAAGCTTCACGCCCAAGCGCGAAGTCGGCATGAACGTCGACAGCGAAGGCAAACGCCGAACCCAGTTCGACACCGGCTGGGCCGACCCGCAAAGCAACCAGGCCTACCGCGTGACCGGTGCCTTCGAAGACAGCGACACCTTCCGCGATGATGGCTACATCGACCGCAAGGCCATCGCACCGTCGGCCTACTTCCGTCTCTCGGACGACCTGGAACTGAACCTGGGCGCCACCTACCTGTACGACAAGCGCCTGATCGACTTCGGCATCCCGGCCCTGGGCAACCGCCCGGTGGACGTGGACCGCGACAAGCGCTTTGGCTCTGGCGATGCGGACCAGGATTACGCCCGCAGCGAGGTGTTCTCGCTTACAGCCAGCCTGGACTACCGCATCAACGACAACTTCACCCTGACCAACACCAGCCGTTACTACCGCTACGACCTGGACCGCAACAACACCTTGGCCGACAGCAGCCCGACGCGCTTCGTCACCGCGCCCGACGGTGAACTGCTGATCAAGCTCAACCGCGGCAACGTCGCCCGCGATGAGTACGGTGTGTTCAACCAGACGGAGCTCAAGCAACAAGCGCAACTGGCCGGCATGCAGCACAACCTGTTGTACGGCGTGGAAGCAGGCTTTCAGGACAAGTACCAGCGCGTGCTGAGCCAGACCAACGTGGCCCAGGTACCGGTGTACCGTGATGCCTTGGTGCCGGTACCGGAACATGCCGCCAACCTGTCGTCCAAGGGCACCAACTTCCAGCAGACCACCGGTCTGTACGTGCAGGACATGATCGAGCTGAACGCGCACTGGAAGGCACTGGTCGGTGTGCGTTATGACATCTTTGGCCAGGAGTACGACGACGACCGCGTGCAAAACATCGACCTGGATCGTACCGACAAGACCTGGAGCCCGCGTGCGGGTCTGGTCTACCAGCCAGACGCCATCCAGTCCTACTACGTGTCGGTCAGCCGCAGCTATCAGCCTTCGGGCGAAGTGTTCGCGGTGAGCCCGAGCAACCAGCACCTGGAGCCGGAAGAAACCACCAACTATGAAATCGGCGCCAAATGGGACTTGCTCGACAGCCGCCTGTCACTGACCGCCGCAGTGTTCCGCCTTGAGCGCACCAACATGAAGACTGCCGACCCGGCCAACCCCAACCTGACCGTATTGGCTGGCGAACAGCGTACCGATGGCTTTGAAGCCACCGTCAGCGGGCATCTCACCGACAAGTGGCAGATCTATGCCGGATACGCTTACCTGGACGCCGAAATCACCAAGTCCAACAGCAAGACCAATGGCGTGGCGAACGAAGGCCAGACCCCTACCCTGACGCCGCGCAACAGCGCCAACGTCTGGCTGGTACGTACCCTGACACCAGAGTGGCGTGTGGCCGCCGGAGCCAACTACGTCGACGAACGCTACACAGCGCTCGACAATGTGGTGGTGATGCCAGGCTATACCACCTTCGACGCCGCGCTGCTGTACAGCGTGCCGCAGTGGGATGCCGCGCTGCGCCTGAAGAACGTGTTTGACCGTGGCTACTATGCCTCGGCACATGGCTCGGTCGACCTGATCACCCCAGGGGCACCGCGCACGCTGGAAGCCAGCTTCAACTACCGCTTCTGACCCACGCGCAATGCCTGTCAGTCAGCAATTGGGCCGCTCTGCGGCCCATCGCCAGCTAGCTTTGACGATTTGATCAGATAGCATTCAGCGATTACGCGTCACCCGCCACACCGTATTCGCCAGGTCATCGGCAATGATCAACGCCCCACGCGGGTCCACCGTCACGCCAACCGGTCGCCCCCGGGTCTTGCCATCCTCACCGCGAAAGCCCGTGGCGAAGTCGATGGGTTCCCCAGCAGGCTTGCCATTGCTGAACGGCACGAAAATCACCTTGTACCCCACCGGGTTGGGCCGGTTCCAGCTGCCGTGCTCGCCCACGAACACACCGTCTGCAAAGCGCTCGCCCATTGCCGAGGACGAGAAGTCCACACCCAGTGCAGCCACATGCGAACCCAGGCTGTAATCCGGCTTGATCGCCGCCGCCACCTTGTCCGGGTTCTGCGGCCGCACCCGCTCATCCACATGCTGGCCCCAGTAGCTGTAAGGCCAACCATAGAAGCCCCCTTCACGTACCGAAGTGAGGTAGTCCGGCACCAGGTCGGGGCCCAGCTCATCCCGCTCGTTGACCACCGTCCACAACTGCCCGGTCTGCGGCTGGATGGTCAAAGCTGTCGGGTTACGCAAGCCGGTGGCATAGGGCCGGTGTGCGCCGGTCTCGGCATCGACCTGCCAGACCATGGCCCGATCGATCTCCACCTCCAGGCCGCGCTCGGTGATATTGCTGTTCGAGCCGATACCCACATACAAGAAGCGGCCATCCGGGCTGATGGTCAGCGCCTTGGTCCAATGGTGGTTGATTTCGGCCGGCAGGTCGGTGACCTTGGTTGGCGGGCCGTCGGCCTGGGTCTGGCCTTCCTTGTAGTCAAAGCGCACCAGCGCATCCTGGTTGGCTACATACAGCTTGCCGTTGGCATAGGCCAGGCCGTACGGTGCGTTGAGGTTATCCGCAAACACGGCCTGTACCTCGTAGTTGCCATCGCCGTCAGCATCGCGCAGCAGGGTCAGGCGGTTGCCACCCTTGACCTGGGTATTGCCCTTGGCCTTGATCTGGCTGGCGATCACATCCTTGGGCTTGAGCTTGGCCGCGCTGCCTCCCCGGCCCTCAGCCACCAGAATGTCGCCATTGGGCAGCACCAGGCTCTGGCGCGGAATTTTCAGGCCGGTGGCAATGGCGGTGACACTGAAGCCCTCCGGCACGGTCGGTTTCAGTTCGCCCCAGGCAGCCGGTTGCGCAATCTTCATGCTCGGCAGCAAGCCGCGCTGAGGCTCCGGCAACTTCGGGTCCGGGCCATGGGCCTGGGTCGGCTCGCCGTCGCCACCACAGGCACTCAGCAATAGCGCCACGCCCAACAGGCTAAATGCATGCAAAGGCTTCATGCCACACCTCCTGAACGCAGGTTGCTCAAACCGGTCCAGGCGGCCACCACCGCGAGCACTGTCACGATGACCGACAACACCAACCCAGACGGCATCACCGCCCAGGCGTCCTTGGCATGCTCAAAGGCATTGATCAGCCCAAGCCCCCACGTCACCAGCAGCAGCACGAAGTACAGCGTAGCGCGCCCGCCCTTGCGCTCGGCGCGGATCAGGTTGGCCAGCGCGAACAACAGAGCCAGCCCACAGAACACCAAGGCACCGGCGATCAGCCAGGCGGCGAAGTTGCTCCACTGAATCTGGTAGCTGTTGTAGTAGGCGATATCGCTCAGCAGCGCGCCAAGGAACAACGGTACACTGCCCGCCAGCAGCAGGGCATGCAGCGGGCTGGGCGTACAGCGGTAAAGGGTTTGATCAGGTGCGGTCACGGTGCCTCCTTTTCATTCAGTGACCCAGGGGCTGATGGTCTTGCGCCATCAGGTAAGCGCAGGGTGCGCTTAGCAAAGGAGCCCCTTGACGCCCCGATAGTTCACCGCTTCGCTGTAATGAAATATCCTGCAAGGCATTTGCTGCCAAGCGCAGAAGGGGAATACATGAGCAGACCAAACGCGTACTGGGCCCTGGCCACCCTGCTCGGCCTCAGCCTGGCTCTCGCCGGCTGCTCCAGCAACGCCAGCAAGGCACGCTACGCCACGCCCGCAGTGGGCTCCAACTGCTTCGCCAAGGCCGTCCCCACTACCGGAGAGGGCGGCCTGGCCTGGGGCAATACATTGAGCATTGCGCGACAGAAATCCCTGAATAACTGCGTGCGTTATGCCAGCCGCTCGGGAGGCACGCCCAGGACTTGCCAGGTAGTGATGGCCAAGTGCAAAAACTGAACATATAACAATCTTAAAGTACGAAACTTCCTACAAAAATACTGCAACTTTTCACACGATATTGCGCAAACACAATACATATACATTCAAATAAAATCTTACACTTTCAGCCTCGACCCAAAAGCAGCGATCGAGGCATTGTCTTTCACTTGAACTCCAGATACTTGATCGCCGACTCATCTCAGCAAGTAAGTAGGAAACTTCTTACAGCATAGAGTCGGGCCTGAAATCCAGCACAGTATGAATAACGGCATTTCAGTCTTGTCAGTACTGAAAGTTGCCGCAGTGCGTCTCTGGTTCGAAAAGACTGTCTCTCTGAGCAAGGAGCTCGCATGACCAATGCCTCCGTCAGCAGCGCCACCTCCGGCCCTGCCTGCAGCGCACGCGTGCCCATCCTGCCAGTGCGCTACGCCATCGTACCCCGCACCGGCGACGCCCCCGCCTGCCGCTATGCCGATGCAGGC
>PJUF01000043.1_pt1 | contig 166382 bp, 152 predicted proteins | sample 1512191 | NCBI WGS metagenome assembly PJUF01 (sample SAMN08177673, study PRJNA422409) | Feces metagenome, whole genome shotgun sequencing project. | isolation source: Chicken feces (3) enriched on wood chips | host: Gallus gallus | place: USA: Madison | collected 2015-01-15
CCACGCGACGACGCCCGTGGCCGCGAGCGCGCCCGCCGCGACGAACGTGTACGTGCGCCAGGTGTGGTCCAGCGCCGCGATCTCGAGGTCACGCACCGTCGCCGCGACGAACAGCCCCGCCGGGGCCGCAGGGTCGTCGAGGGTCACCGGGACCGTCACCACGCGGTACTGGGCACGGTCGGTCGTGACCGTCCGCAGCCGCACCTGGTCCCCCGCGGGCACCTCGCGCAGCAGGGCGACGAGCTGCGGGTCGTCCTCGAGCCGGACCGCGACGGTCGTGGGCGCGTACCAGGCCGGGGAGCCGTCGACGAGCGCGATGCTGCCCGCGCTCGGGTCCGGCAGCGTCTGCTGCATCGCCGCGCGCAGGATGCCGTCGACCGGCAGGTCCGCGTTGGCCTGCGCGATGCCGCGGAACTGCTGCGCGGCGCGCGTGAGCTCGCTCTCGATGCGGTCGTCGACGTCCTGACGCTGGATCGCGTACGTCGTCAGCCCGGCGCCCAGCAGCCCGAGCGCCGTGGTGGCCAGCGTGACCGCGACGACCTTCGTCCGCACGGTGCGCCGCGGGCGGCGCGACGGCGCCTCAGTCACGGTCGCGCTCGTCGTCATCGTCATCGGGGTCCGGCGTGTGGTCGTCGTCGTCGTCATCGTCGTCGTCCGGGTCCCGAGGGGTGGGCAGGTCGACGGGCGCGGGCGTCCTGGGCGCCCCGGATGTGGACGTCGGGGTGGGGCTCGGGGTGCCCGTGGTGGTCGGCGACGGCGTCGGATCGGTGCTCGGGCTCGTTCCCGCGGGGGTCACGACGACGGGCTCGCCGATCGAGCGGTCCCCCGGCGCGGACAGCGCGACCGTCAGCGCGTAGGAGCCGGCACCGAGCGCGAGCACGACGAGGCCCACCGCCAGCCACGTCCGCACCTCTCGCACCATGCGCTCATCGTGCCTGGTCGGCATGAGACGCGGATGAGAACGTGCAGCGGCGGCGGTCAGCCGTTCACCCAACAGGCTGACATGGGTGGAACTGGCTCCTCGCCCGCCCTGCCGTCGCTACCGTTCCTCACGTGCGGCGCGCTCCGCTCCGCCTACCTGGATGCTGGAGAAGGTGGGAGTGCGCGATGCCCTCTGTCGGCTTTCGAGTACTGGGTCGGCACGCGGCCCTCGTCGTCGCGGCGGCGCTCGCGTTGCTCTTCGTCGTGGTGGCGCCGGCAGACGCCAGCTCCCCGAGGACGTTCACCGCCAGTCCGAGGCCCACCGTGACGGGAACGGCGCAGGTCGGCGCGACCTTGACCGCACGGCCAGGCACGTGGAGGCCCGCCCCCGTGAAGCTCACCTACCAGTGGAAGCGTTCCGGGGTCGCGATCGCTGGAGCGACGAAGACCACCTACAAGCTCGCCCCCGCGGACGCGGGCAAGCTGATCACGGTGAAGGTGACGGGCAGGAAGGCCAACTACAAGACCGTCAGCAGGACGAGCAAGCCGACTGCAGCCGTCAAGACCGCCAGGTTCGTGTCAGCTCCGAAGCCGAAGATCGTCGGCACCGCGACCGTCCGCGGCACCCTGACGGCGAACCCTGGCACATGGTCGCCGACCGCGAAGATCACGTACCAGTGGCTGCGCAACGGCTCCGCGCTCCCCGGCGCGACGGGCAAGACGTACAGGCTGACCTTCGACGACGAGGGCGCGGGAGTCGCGGTCCGCGTCACGGGGTCGCGGACCGGCTACGCATCGAAGACCGTGACCTCGGCAGCGGTGACGGTCCTGGCGACTGACCAGCTCCGCAGCGACGAGGTCCTCAACGCGGGCAGGTCCCTGCGGTCCCCGAACGGGAGCTACACCCTCGTGATGCAGGGCGACGGGAACCTCGTCGAGTACGGCCCGTCGGGCGCCACCTGGTCGACGGGCGGTGGCGACGCCAACCACGTCGTCATGCAGAGCGACGGCAACCTCGTGAGCCGCAACGCAGCGGGCACGCCACGGTGGGACTCGGGCTCCTGGGGAACCGGCGGAACGGTGCTCGCCGTCCAGGATGACGGGAACCTCGTCATCTACGACGCTGCCGGCAAGGCGGTCTGGGCGCGCAACGTGGTCGGCTGGCTCTCCGTGTACACGGGCTCGACGGCCAACGGTCAGCCCGGGACGCAGAGCCAATCGGCACCGAACCTGACGAGCACCCTGTTCAAGGTGTACCCGGTGGCCACGCGCCTACCGGTGGTCTGCGGCGTCACCAACGGCCAGGCCGTGGACGGCAGCGCCACCCCCGGGACGACGAAGACCTCGACCTGGCACCGTCTCCTGTGGGGCGACTGGGTGCCCGACGCGGACTTCAAGACCACCGTCAACGGCCTGGTGCCGAAGGGGACGATCGGGTTCGTCGCCTCCGAGCCGAACTGCAACGGATCCTCCGTGCCGTCGACGCCCTTGCCGGGGATCAACGGCTGGGTCTTCCCCATCCAGCCGCACGCCACCCTGACGACGTACTCCGGGCACAACGGCGACGACTTCCCCGTCCCGATCGGCACCCCCGTCTACGCCATGTACGGCGGCGCGGTGAGCATCCCCGCCGCGTACAAGGTCGAGGCGAAGTGGTGCCCCGTCCCCGCAGCCATCGGGCGTGTCCAGCAAGACCTGATCGTCACCTCGAACCGCGACGGCGCGACCTACCGTTTCGACTACGCCCACCTGGACAGCTTCTCGGTGAGCAACGGCCAGGCGGTGAATGCTGGCGACCTGCTCGGATACTCCGGCAACAAGGGCTGCGTGACGGGGCCTCACCTGCACATCGACATCAAGCTCAACGGAGTGGCCAACCAGGTCTTCCCCCACTCGCTCATTGGCTGGAAGTACTAGGGCGGAGGGGCGATCGCCCTCCCGGGGGGACTCGATCGGAGCCTCCTCAGCGGAAGCCGACGGGGCCGGCCTGCTCGCTCGACGGTTCAGGAGCGAAGTCGTTCCATCAGCGTGGGGATGGCCTGGTCGATGGGGTCGCGGATGACCTCGTCGGCCAGGTGGTCGTAGGGCGTGGGCTCGGCGTTGACGACGACGAGGCGCGCGCCCGAGTCGACGGCGAGCGCGGCGAGGCTCGCGACGGGCTGCACGGTCAGGGTGGTGCCGATCGCGACGAACGTCGTGGCGTCGGTCGCAGCGGCGACGGCGTGCTGCAGCGCGTCGTCGGGCAGCTGCTCGCCGAAGTACACGACATCGGGCTTCAGGATGCCGCCGCACTCCGTGCACAGCGGGTCGGGATCGTCGGCCAGGCGCGCGAGCACGTCGGTCGTCGGCCAGGTCGTCGTGCACCGCAGGCACGAGGTCGTGGCGAGCGAGCCGTGGAGCTCGACGGTGCGGTCGTCGGACGAGCCGGCTGCCTGGTGCAGGCCGTCGAAGTTCTGGGTGAGGACCGCGATGAGGTCGCCCGCCTGCTCGAGCTCCGCCAGCGCCCGGTGGGCGGCCGTGGGCTGCGCGTGCCACGTCGGGTGCTCCGCCCACGCCCGCCAGCCGCGCACCCGCACGTCGCGCTCGCGGACGTAGCGGCCGATCTCCAGCAGCTCGGCCGCAGCCGGGTCGCGCGTCCACACGCCCTGCGGCCCGCGGAAGTCGGGGATGCCCGACGAGGTGGAGATGCCGGCGCCGGTCAGGACCGTGATCGTCGGGTCGTCGTGATGGTGCGGCACGTGCTCAGCCCTGCGCGTCGAGGCGGGCCGCGACCTCCGCCGGGAAGCCACCCGTCGCGAGCGGTCCCCACCGGACCGGGGTGATGCGCAGCAGGCTCTTGCCCTGCAGCCGCATCGCGGCGCGGTACTCGTCCCAGTCCGGGTGCTCGCCGGCGATGCAGCGGTAGTAGTCGACGAGCGCGTCCTCGGCCTCGGGCATGTGCAGCACCTGCGCGGTGCCGTCGACCTGCACCCATGGGCCGTTCCAGTCGTCGGACAGCACGCACACGCTGACGCGGGGGTCACGCTCGGCGTTGCGCGTCTTGGCGCGGCCCGGGTACGTGGAGATGACGATGCGGCCCGCGTCGTCGACGCCGCCGGAGACGGGGGAGACCTGCGGGCTGCCGTCGGCACGCGTCGTGACGAGGATCAGGTGGTGGCGCGGCCGGACGAAGTCGAGCAGGTCGTCGAGCGGGACCGGGGTCGTGGTGGCGATGGGGCGCGGCATGAGACGACCGTACGACGAGTGCTGCCGTGGTCAGCCGTCGAGGCGGCTGCGGAGCTCGATCACGTCGAAGGGGTCGAGTGTCGTGGTGGTCGTCGCGGTCCCGGAGATGTCGCGCCACTCGCCGTCGGGGTCCTCGTCCACGCGGTACGTGCCCTTCCATGTGGTCGTGAGGACGACGGTCGCGGAGGTCGCCTCCCGGTACGTGTGAGCGACGTCGAACGACGGGTACGGGTTGCCCGGCGAGGTGGTGGTGAGGGTCTCGCCGTCGCCGAAGTCCCATGCGTACTCGACGGGGTAGACGTCGACGTCGATCCCGTAGGTGAACAGGCTCGTGCGGAACGTGCGGTGCTCGGCGTCGGCGTAGACGATCAGCGGCTTGTTGACCAGCACCTCGTCGCGTCCGGGCTGTCGATGCGCCGCCAGGGGGTCGATCTTCAGGCGCCGGAAGTCGGCCTGCGGGAACGGCGGGAGCAGGTCCTGGGGACACGCCCAGCCGGCCAGCATCTCCCACCGCGACCAGTTGTCCGATGCGGCCGATGGGCGGGTGCGGCGCCAGAGCGGCTCGACGGGCGAGTCGTCTCCGCACGCGGGCACCGGAACGGTGCCGTTGGGTGGTGAGCACTCGCCGTCGATCCCGGGGGCAAGGTACTGCGAGCCCACGTTGCACAACGGGGCGTGGGCGTACTCGACCAGAGGATCCGGGTGGGCCCTCCAATGCCGTAGCTCGAGATTCGCCTTGAACGCGTCAGTGAGGTGCGCCTCGTCGTCTTCGAGCTCGGTGCTAGCACTGGCGAATGCGGGAACCGCGGATGCTGCCGTGAACGCCAGAACCAGCACCACAGACGAGACGAACGCGCGGCGCATCAGGCCGACCCAAGATCGTCGCTGCTCGCGCCCAGGATCTTCCAGGAGCCTTCAGCCCAGCGGAGTTCGAGGTGCGCCCTTGCGGTCGTCGCCTCGGGGTAGTCCTTGAGGACCGTGCCGTCGGCCGCGATCCGCTGAGAGGGGTGTTCGACGTAGTCGATGCTCGCCGAGAAGACGCCCTCTTCCTCCGCCTCGGAGGCATGGCCGAAGCCGACGTCGATCGCGCCACCGGTCACCCGCTGCCCTTCGGTGGCAACCTCCAGCCCAAGTTCTCGCGCGCTGGCGCAGAACTTGCAGTCCGGACCCGACAACGCGTCCCACTGCGCAGTCTCGCCCGTGGTGATCACGTAGGGGATGAGCTGGATGAAGTACTTCCCGACAAGCATGGCGTTGTCTGCGGTGGCCGGACCGTCGAGAGCAGCGGGGGGCGTGGGTGCGACGGTCACGTCCTGGTCCGGCCCGCTGGTCACGACGACGTCCGGCGTGGGTTCGGGTGTGGGCGTGGGAGTCGGCGAGGCCTTCGCCGTCGCACTGGGGCCCGAGGTCGCCGACGCGACGGGCTCAGGGCCCTGCGACGTGCAGCCTGCAGCGAGCAGGACCGCGACGACCATCACCAACGAAGCAGCGGCGCGAGACATGGGGCGAAACTACTCAATCGGGACGCGGCGCGGGGTGGTGTCCGCCCGTCTGTGGACAAGCGTCCGCGACGGCTCGGTCGGCTGTCTGAGTCCGAGTAGCCGCCTCGTGGGCCGCGGGCGCGGTTCCGACGTCGCGTAGGTCAGGCAGCCCGTTCGGGCACCCGGTGCGGGATCGCCGCGGGCTGCGAAGGTGCACATGAACGGCACGCTGAGCAAGGATGGCGCGGTGCGTGCGACGAGGTACGGGACGTTCGCCATCAAGACCGATGGGACGAAGCGCACGTGGTACGTGCCACTGATGTACTCAGGTGGCTCGGAGTGCGGTACGTGGAAAGGGCGGAACGTGGTGACGAGCACGGTGCCTTCGGGCATCGCGCCCGATGGGGTCGTCTTCACGAGTACGAGGTCGGGATGTCTGCAGGGATGACAGAGAGCTCTGCGCTGGAGCCGGTGCTCGGTCGGCTGCCTGAGGGTCGGGTGGCCGACGTTCGGCCCACCTACCTCGTGACCTTCCTGACTGGACCGGTCGAGGGCGAGCTCGAGGACGTGGCGGGCGAGGCGACGTACCTGGTCGCGGGAGCGAGGGACGTCACGGCAGTGATCGCCTGGGCGGAGGCGAACCTGCCAGAGCGGCTCCTGCTCGCGGAGGTGAGCGTGCAGCCGTACGGGACGACTGAGCGGGCGCGGGTGTGGTCGCGGCAGCCCGAGACGCCGTGGGCAGCACGCGTCGGTCCGGACTACACGCATTGAGCACGGAACCGCCCCCGTGAGCCGCGGGGGCGGTTCCGACGTCGCGTGGGTCAGGCGGCCGGTTCGGGCACCCGTTGCGGGATGGCGGCGGGCTGCGGTTCGGGGCGGCGGGCCAGGCGGCTCGGCCACCACATCGTCGGGCCGATGTCGAGGTTGAGCGCCGTGACGAGCACGGACCGCACGACGAGCGTGTCGAGCAGCACCCCGAACGCGACCGCGAACCCGATCTCGGCGAACGCGACCGCGGGCAGCGTCCCGAGCGTCGCGAACGTCCCCGCGAGCACCAGCCCGGCGGACGTGATCACGCCGCCCGTGGCCGCGAGCCCGACGAGCGACCCGCGTCGGTGCCCGAGCCGTTGCGCCTCCTCGCGGACGCGGGTCATGAGGAAGATGTTGTAGTCGATCCCCAGTGCCACGAGGAACACGAACACGAACAGCGGGAACGACGAGTCGGCGCCGGCGAAGCCGAACACGTTCTGGAAGATGAACGCCGAGACGCCGAGCGCGGCGCCGAACGACAGCACCACGGTGCCCATGAGGACCAGCGGCGCGACGACCGCGCGCAGCAGCAGCACCAGGATCAGGAACACCGCGAGCAGGATGATCGGGATGATCACCGCGTTGTCGCGGGCCGACGCGCGTTGCACGTCCAGGTTCGTCGCGGTCTCCCCGCCGACGACCGCCTCGGCCCCCGGCACCGCGTGCACGGCGTCGCGGACGCGGTCGACGGTGTCGTAGGCGGCGTCGGAGTCGGGCTCGCTCGTGAGTGTGCCCTCGAGGTACGCGACGCCGTCCTTGACGACGGGCTCGGTCACGGTCGTCGGGTCGATCCCGTCCACGGCCGCGAGCGCCGTGTGCACGTCGTCGGCGGCCGCGCTCTGCGCGATGGCCACGACGGGCGACCCGGCGCCACCGGGGAAGTGCGCCGAGAGCACCTTCTCGCCCACGATCGACGGCTGCTCGCTGCGGAACGACTCCTCGGTCGTCAGGCCCGTCGCGTTGAGCTGCAGGATGCCCACGGACGCGATCGCCAGGACCACGGCCGTGCCGATCCACGTGCGCCGCGGGTGCACCGCGATGCGCTGACCGGCGCGCGCCCAGAAGCCGTGCTCGGTCGGCTCGGCGTCGCCCACGTGCGGCACGCGCGGCCAGAACACCCACCGGCCCAGGACGACGAGCAGCGCGGGCAGCAGCGTCAGCATGACGAGCAGGCACACGACGATCCCGGCGGCGGCTACCGGTCCGAGGCCGGCGGTCGAGCTCATCGTCGCGAACAGCAGGCACAGCATGCCGACGGCCACGGTCGCGCCGCTCGCGATGATCGCGGGGCTGGCGCGGTGCAGCGCGACGGCCATCGCCTCGTGCCGGTCGGTGTGCTTGCGGAGCTCCTCGCGATAGCGGGCAGTCAGCAGCAGCGCGTAGTCGGTCCCCGCACCGAACACCAGCACCGTGAGGATGCCCGCGCTCTGCGCGTTCACGGTGAGGTCCGCGTACTCCGCGAGCAGGTACACCGCCGCCTGCGCGACGGTCAGCGCCACGCCCGCGGACACCACGGGCAGGAGCCACAGCACGGGGCTGCGGTACGTCAGCAGCAGGATCACGACGACCACGCCCGCCGCGGCGAACAGCAGGGTCGAGTCGATGCCCTCGAACGCCTTCGCCGAGTCGGCCGCGCCGCCGACGGGTCCCGTCACGTGCATGGCCAGGCCCGCGGGGTCGTCGTCGGCCGTGGCCTTCAGGTCCTCGACGACGACGATCGACTCGTCCCAGTCGGTCAGCGCGATCGGGACGATGACCTGAGCCGCCTCGCCGTCCTGCGACGTCACAGGCCCGACGATCTCGCCGGCGAGCCGGTCGATCGAGCCCCACGCGGCGACGTGGTCGGCGATCGCGGCCTCGTCGTCCGCGGTCAGCCCGCCCTTGCGCTCGAACACGACGACCGCGGGGGCGGTGTCCGCGGGGACGAACGCCTCCGCCTGCTCGAGGACCTGCGTGGACTCCGCGTCCTTCGGGAGCCAGCTCGCGGCCTCGTTGTCCTGCGCGCCCGTCAGCTTGCCGGCGAGCGGGCCGAGCAGTGCGACAGCACCCAGCCAGAACGCGATGACGACGTACTTCACGTAGCGATGGGTGATCCACCCGGCGACCTTGGCCATGACACGTCCCCTGATCGGTGTCGAGAGTGAGGGATCGCGCCCGCGAGCGGGGCGCCAAGACAAACACTGACGAAACAGGAGCTACGGGGACCATCCGGGATACCCCCCATTGTCGGGTGGGGCCTCCCTGAGTCAGCCGGGGCATCCCCTCAGGGGGTCGAGCTACCCGACGAGCCGGCCGCGAAGCTCGACGACGGCGAACGGCTCGAACGTCGTCGTCGTGAACGCGGTGCCCTCGATGTCGAGCCACCTTCTCCTCGGGTCCTCGTCCACCCGGTAGGTGCCCTGCCACGTGGTGGTCAGGGTGACGGCCGCGCTCGTCGTCTCGGTCGCGTACGTGTGGGTGACGTCGAACGCCGGGTAAGGCGCGCCAGGATCGGTGGTCATGAGCGGCCTGCCGTCGTGGGAGGTGTGGTCACGTCATGGGCGTCGGCGCTCGGGGTCATTCGACTCACGTGGCGCCGAGTGCTTGCCGACATGATCCGGGTGGGCCGATCTGGCTCGAACGGGAGGAGTCGCGTGGGACGCGCGCTGGTTCGTCGAGTGCATCAGCTCGTCCGGCACGAGGACGTCGCGAAGACCACGCGTGGGCTGGTCTTCGAGGGCCGGACCTGGACATGGCGTGAACTCCCGCGCCAGACGCGTGCGCTCGCGCACCGCGTCGACCGTCATGTGGCAGACGGGGCCGCGGAGGATGGGAGGTTCTACGAGGCCGGCGGGCACCTCGTGCGCGTCGTCAGGGGCTGGCGGGCGGACAAGTCGGGGCTGTACGTCGCCGTCGCCTGCCAGCCGGTGGAGATCGTCGGCGACCGGGTGGTCGAAGCGGAACCTCTGCGGCACCTGTCTTTGCATCGCTACGACGCGGCAGAGCCTGCGCGCCGCCGTCTCGGAGTCGTGCCTCCCGGTGTGGTGCTCACCTCGCCTCGCGTCGAGCACGGGTTCGGGACCGCACCGGCCTCCGACACGCCGCCGGAGCATGACGCAGCGGCGGGTGCGTGGCCGCACCTGCCCGGAGCGGTGCGCAAGAGCGCGGAACGGGCCGTGCCGGTCCCGGAGGACTGGATCGGGTCGCTGGTGCAGCGGTGGGCCACGAACGGGCGGCTGCCGGTCTCGCAGGAGATCCTGACGCTCCGTCGGGCCGTGGACGCCGCGGTCGTCGTCCGCGCTCGTCGTGAGCTCGGCGCCGAGGCGCCGAAGGACGCCGAGGCCCGTGCCGCGCTGCTCGCGGAGGCGGACTGGGCCGTCGAGCAGGTCACGTTTTCGCTGCGCGTGCCGCGGCTGCTCGGACCCGCGCTGCCGCCGGAGCCGTTCCCGTGGGCCTGAACGACGACGAGCGCACGCACTACGCCGTGCTCGGCGTGGAGCCCGACGCGCCGGCCGAGACGATCCGGGCGGCGTACCGACGTGCGGCGCGACGTACCCACCCCGACACCGGCGGCAGCGCGGAGCAGTTCGCGGCCGTGCAGGCGGCGTGGGAGGTGCTGTCCGACCCGGAGCGCCGTGCCGAGTACGAGGCGGCGATCGACGGCGACGAGTGGGGCGACGACGTCGGCTTCGCCGTGCCGTTCACATCCGCTCCGCGGGCGGCCGCACAGCAGCGGCCGCCGCGTGCCGCGCCCGAGCGGGAACCGGCCAAGCGCAGGCGCGTCGATCCGCTCACCTCGGCGCCCCGGCCGGTGCCGCCCCGGCCCGCTTGGCGGACTGCGATGCCGGGCACCGATGCCGCGAAGATCACCCGCGGCATCGTCTGGTCCTGTCGCGGGATCCCGGTGCTCATCGCCGCGATGGTCGTCATGCGCGAGGGCCACCCGCTGCCGCTGGGGCCCGGGGCGATCGCCGGCTTCGCCGCCTATGCCTTCGTCTGCGTCGCCGCAGCCGAGGTCCGCGCTGCGGCCGCGTTGCGAGGGCTGGCGGTCCGGTTCTGCGCCGCAATCCTCCTGTGGGGCTCGGTCGCGTTCTACACGCTGATGGGTCTCTTCTTCATTGCCGTGGGGTCGCATGGATCTCTCGCCGGAAGGGCCGTCGTCGCCTTCCTCTTCCTCGTGGCAGGGGTGGCAGGCGGGGTGTGGGCCGAGGTGTTCGTGGTGCGGGTGCGTACGGCGCGACGAGCGCGATACGCGTCCGACGACTACGGCCTGGCTGCGCAGTGGAACGCGCTTCTCGACGAGCGCGCGGCGCTCGTCGCGCGTGACCGCCCCTGCGCCGTGGCCGCGCGTCGGACCGACCAGGCGGGTGCCGTCACCTGGGAGCTGCTCGACGGTGACCGGGTCGTCGCGAGTGCGTCCGATGCAGCGCTCGACGCCTGGACACGGTTGGTCTCGGCGACGGGACGCATCGTGGAACGTCCGGTCGTCGTCTGACCTCCGCGCCCTCGCGCTCGTGGGCGTCCGCAGCTCGTCGGGGGCGCGCGGAGTGCGGGGTTTCACGCCTGCGGCGAACACGGGCCTATCGGCCGTGGTGCCGCCGTTAGCATCGAACAACGCCGCATCGTCGTCGGCCCTGGCGCTTCCCACCGAAGCCGGGACAGGACGACGAGCACGCCGCTCGTGAGGAGTGCATATGTTCGAGAGATTCACGGACCGAGCCCGTCGCGTGGTCGTCCTCGCCCAAGAAGAGGCGCGGATGCTCAACCACAACTACATCGGCACCGAGCACATCCTCCTGGGCCTGATCCACGAGGGTGAGGGTGTCGCGGCCAAGGCGCTCGAGTCGCTCGGGATCTCGCTGGAGGCCGTGCGCGCCCAGGTGCAGGAGATCATCGGCGAGGGGCAGCAGGCGCCGTCGGGTCACATCCCGTTCACGCCGCGCGCCAAGAAGGTGCTGGAGCTGTCCCTGCGCGAGGCGCTGCAGCTCGGCCACAACTACATCGGCACCGAGCACATCCTGCTGGGCCTGATCCGCGAGGGTGAAGGTGTCGCCGCCCAGGTGCTGAACAAGCTCGGCGCGGACCTGAACCGCGTGCGCCAGCAGGTCATCCAGCTGGTGTCCGGCTACCAGGGCAAGGAGCCGGTCGCCGCCGGCGGGCCCACCGAGGGGCAGCCCTCGGGCTCGGCCGTGCTCGACCAGTTCGGGCGCAACCTGACGCAGGCCGCGCGCGACAACAAGCTCGACCCGGTCATCGGGCGCGAGAAGGAGATCGAGCGGGTCATGCAGGTGCTGTCCCGCCGCACCAAGAACAACCCGGTGCTGATCGGCGAGCCCGGCGTCGGCAAGACGGCCGTGGTCGAGGGTCTGGCGCAGGACATCGTGCGCGGCGACGTGCCCGAGACGCTCAAGGACAAGCAGCTCTACACGCTGGACCTGGGCGCCCTGGTCGCCGGCTCGCGCTACCGCGGTGACTTCGAGGAGCGCCTGAAGAAGGTCCTCAAGGAGATCCGCACGCGCGGCGACATCATCCTGTTCATCGACGAGATCCACACGCTCGTCGGTGCCGGGGCCGCCGAGGGCGCGATCGACGCGGCCTCGATCCTCAAGCCGATGCTCGCCCGCGGCGAGCTGCAGACCATCGGTGCGACCACGCTCGACGAGTACCGCAAGTACGTCGAGAAGGACCCGGCCCTGGAGCGTCGTTTCCAGCCGATCCAGGTCAGCGAGCCGAACCTGCAGCACGCGATCGAGATCCTCAAGGGTCTGCGTGACCGCTACGAGGCGCACCACCGCGTCTCGATCACGGACGGCGCGCTCGTCGCGGCCGCCACGCTCGCGGACCGTTACGTCAACGACCGCTACCTGCCGGACAAGGCCATCGACCTGGTCGACGAGGCCGGTGCGCGCCTGCGCATCCGTCGCATGACGGCCCCGCCGGAGCTGCGCGAGCTGGACGAGGAGATCGCCACCACGCGCCGCGACAAGGAGTCGGCGATCGACGAGCAGGACTTCGAGAAGGCCGCGCGCCTGCGCGACCAGGAGAAGCAGCTCGGCCTCAAGCGCGTCGAGAAGGAGAAGGCCTGGAAGTCGGGCGACCTCGACGCCGTCGCGGAGGTCGACGAGGAGCTCATCGCCGAGGTGCTGGCGAACGCCACGGGCATCCCGGTCTTCAAGCTCACCGAGGAGGAGTCCAGCCGGCTGCTCCACATGGAGGAGAACCTGCACAAGCGGGTCGTCGGCCAGAACGCCGCCATCAAGGCGCTCTCGCAGGCCATCCGCCGCACGCGTGCGGGCCTCAAGGACCCGAAGCGTCCCGGTGGGTCGTTCATCTTCGCCGGCCCCACGGGCGTCGGGAAGACCGAGCTCGCCAAGGCGCTCGCGGAGTTCCTGTTCGGTGACGAGGACGCGCTGATCCAGCTCGACATGTCCGAGTTCTCGGAGAAGCACACCGTCTCGCGCCTGTTCGGCTCGCCCCCCGGGTACGTCGGGTACGACGAGGGTGGTCAGCTCACCGAGAAGGTGCGTCGCCGGCCGTTCTCCGTCGTGCTGTTCGACGAGGTCGAGAAGGCGCACGCGGACATCTTCAACTCGCTGCTGCAGATCCTCGAGGACGGTCGCCTGACCGACTCGCAGGGCCGCGTCATCGACTTCAAGAACACCGTCATCATCATGACGACGAACCTCGGCACGCGGGACATCGCCAAGGGCGTCATGACCGGCTTCCAGGCCGGCGGCGAGCTCGCGACCGACTACGAGCGCATGAAGGCGAAGGTCAACGACGAGCTCAAGCAGCACTTCCGGCCTGAGTTCCTCAACCGCGTCGACGACGTGGTGGTCTTCCCGCAGCTCTCGCAGCCGGAGATCTTCCAGATCGTCGACCTGATGATCGCCAAGCTCGACAAGCGGCTGCACGACAAGGACATGGGCATCCAGATCACGCCCGCGGCCAAGAAGCTGCTGTCGGAGAAGGGCTACGACCCGGTCCTGGGTGCTCGGCCGCTGCGCCGCGCGATCCAGCGGGACATCGAGGACGCGCTGTCCGAGAAGATCCTGTTCGGCGAGCTCAAGGCCGGCCAGCTCGTGATCGTCGACGCCGAGGGCGAGGGACTCCTGGGGGAGTTCTCCTTCCGCGGTGTCCCGCGCGGGACGGTCGACAAGGAGCCGGTGCCCGTCGGGGCCTCGGCGGGGACGCCCGGCTCCGGCCGGGACCTGCCCGCCGCGCCGCCGATCGCGGCGTCGGGTGACGGGGGCTCGGGCCTCCAGCCCGCCTGACACGACCAGCACCACCGGCGAGGGCCGGGACCACGACGGTCCCGGCCCTCGCCGCGTCTCCACCCCTGACACGCCCACCACCCAGCACCTGCTCCGGCCTAGGGGCGGGTTGGCCGGAGCGGGCGCTGGGTCGGGGTGGGGGTGGTGGGCGAGCCTGCGTGTGCTCCGGGTTGGGGGTGGGTTGGCCGGAGTGGGTGCTGGGTCGGGGTGGGGGTGGTGGGCGAGCCTGCGTGTGCTCCGGGTTGGGGGTGGGTTGGCCGGAGTGGGTGCTGGGTCGTGGGGGTCGACGTGGGGGCGGGGGTGGCGCAGGATCGGGGCGTGCAGGTGCCGGAGGTGGCGTCGCCCTCGACAGCCCGGCGGCGGGCGGTCGCCACTCGGCGTGGGCGTGGGCGCGGGTGGGGTGCAGTGCGCCGGCTCGTCAGGCTGGGAGGGGTCGGCGCGATCGTCGGGCTCGTCGGGCTCGGGGCGGGGTGCGGTGGGCTCGCGGTACCGCCCGACCCTGCCGTCGAGACGACGTCGCCGACCCCCCGCCTGCCGCAGCCGGTGCTCGCGGGGCTCGACGTCGAGCTCGCCCAGGCGCGGCTGGACTGGGAGCGCCGCGTCGTGCAGGTGCGGGTCGCGAACGAGTCGGGCGTCGACGTCACCGTGACCGAGGCGCGCCTGACGACGCCCGGCGCGCAGGGGGTCGCGGTCAGCGCGCGCCCGCGCCCTGTGCGGGACGGGGTGGACCGCGACCTGTCCGTGGCGCTCGGGGCGGCGCGCTGCACCGACGAGCCGAGGCGCGAGGTCGGCACGCGCGGTGCGGTTCCCGGCTCACCCGACGGAGCCGCCAGCAGCTCCGAGGGGGGCGACGCCTCGGCGCTCGTCGAGCTCGACGTGGTCGACGACGCCGGGCGGACGGGGACGTGGCGCGGGGTGCCGGGCGACCCGAACGGGCTGCTCGTGCGCATCCACGGCGAGGACTGCGCCGCGGCGACGGTCGGGAGCGGTGCGCGGCTGACGCTGAGCGACACGGTCGAGCTCGGCGAGGTCGACGGGCGCACGGTCGGCTCGGTGACGCTCCGGCTCGACCCCGTGCCGTCCGGGCCGCGCGTGCAGGTGCTCCAGGTCGACGGGACGGTGCTCCTCACGCCGTTGGGTGGAGCGCCCTCGTGGCCGGTGCAGCTCGACTCGTCGGACGGGCCGGCTGAGGTGACGCTGACGTTCGAGCCGGCGCGCTGCGACCCGCACGCGGTCGCCGAGGACAAGCGCGGGGTGTTCCTGGGGATCCGGACGCGCGTCGCCGGCGGCGATCTGCCGGTGTTCTTCCTGACTCCGAGCGACGAGCTGCGCGGGGCGGTCCACCGGTTCATCGGCACGGCGTGCGGGTGGCCCGACTCCTGAGCGACGGGGGTGTGCCGGGTACCGGCGGGTGCTGGAACGCATGTAGATGGACGCGCGTCCACCTTGACACGTGTCCATTGTGTGCGCGGGAGCCATTTGTGCGCCGATTCCGCCACGTCGGAGCAACCGCTGTCTCACGGGGGCAGCGCTGGCGTTGACCCGATATGTCCGAACCTCTAGCGTTCGTGCTGCGCTCGTCGGCGAGAGCACGTCCCCGTACTGCAGGACGCGCCCGGCGGTCGGGCCGTCCTCATCGTCGTCCGCGCTGACCTGTGCAGATGGACGGCGACGGGTGGTGGCGGTGCGGCGGATCGTCTCGGGTGACGGGCGCTCGTCGAGTGTGGCGCGGCGTCTCGCGGCACCTTCGCCCGTGACGCGCACTAATAGCGATCTCGATCCGATTCTGGGAATACTCCACATGCCTTTCTTCGCCCTGCCCGGCGGTCACGTTCCGCGCCGTCCGAACCAAGCCCTCCGCGCTTTGTTCTGGCCCCGAACAATGGCCGACGACGGGTGTGCGCGGCTCGTCACGCGGTCTGCGCACGAGGGCGGGACGGCGTGACCGCGCTGCAGGACGACCGCCGCGTCGACGCGCCCGCGGAGCCGGTCGCGGCGAGCCGCCGGGCGACCGTGATGGACCTGTTCCGGTTCGTCGGGGTGCAGCGCGGCTTCGTCGGCGTCGTGCTCGGGCTCGGCGCCGCGACGGCCCTGACGACCCTCGCGCAGCCCGCGCTCGTGGGCCGCGCCCTCGAGCGCGTCGCGGCCGACGAGCCCGTCGGGCGCCTGCCCTGGGTGCTCGTCGCGGTCGTGATCTGCGGCGGGGTGCTCAGCGGCATCCAGCACTACCTGGTGCAGCGCACCGCGGAGGGCGCGGTCCGCTCGGCACGGCGTGACCTGGTCACGCACCTGCTGCGGCTGCCCGTCGCCGAGATCGACCGTCGGCGCACCGGCGATCTCGTCGCGCGGGTCGGCAACGACACCAACGTGGTGCGCACCGCGCTGACGCAGGGCTTCGTCGAGAGCATCGCCGGGGTGTTCACGCTCCTCGGCGCGATGATCGCGATGCTGCTGCTCGACCCGATGCTGCTCCTCGTCGCGTTCGCCGTCGCGCTCGTCGCGGTCGCGTGCGTCGCGGCCGTCACGCAGCAGCTCGAGCGGTCGAGCCACGGGCTGCAGCGGGCCGTGGGCGAGCTCGGCAGCGCGACCGACCGCGCGCTGCGGAGCGTGCGCACGGTCCGGGCCGCGAACGCCACGGAGATCGAGACCGCGCGCGTCGTGCGCCGTGTGGACAAGGCGTGGAAGGTCGGTCTGGACGTCGCGTGGGTGACGGCGCTCGTCTCGCCGCTGTCGAGCATCGCGACGCAGGTGTGCTTCCTGGCCGTGCTCGGGCTCGGGGGCTGGCGGGTCGCGACGGGGAACCTCACGGTCGCCGAGCTCGTGCAGTTCATCCTGTACCTGTTCCTGCTGATCATGCCGCTGAGCAGGATCGTCGGGACGGTCGGTGCGGTCGGCGAGGCGCTCGGCGGGCTCACGCGGATCGGTGAGGTGCTCGACGTGCCGCAGGAGGACGAGGGCGCGACCCGGCTCGCGTTCTCGGGTGCGCGCCCCAACCCGGAGCTCGCGCTCGTGCTCGACAACGTCTCGTTCCGCTACGACGACGGCCCGGCGGTGCTCGACCGCCTCACCTTCGCGATCCGCCGCGGGCAGCGGGTCGCGGTCGTGGGGCCCTCGGGCGCCGGCAAGAGCACGCTGCTGAACATCATCGTCCGGCTCTACGACCCGGTCGCCGGGATCGTCAGGGTGGACGGGCAGGACGTGCGTGAGCGCACGCGGTCGCAGGTGCGCGCCGGAGTCGGGTACGTCGAGCAGGACGCGCCCGCGCTGGCCGGCACGTTGCGCGACAACCTCACGCTGGCCGTCCCGGCGAGCGACGACGAGTGCCGCACCGCGCTCGCGGACGTCAACCTCCTCGACGTGCTCGACCGCTCTCCGGCGGGGCTCGACGCCGAGGTCGGTGAGGGCGGCGTCATGCTCTCCGGCGGCGAGCGGCAGCGCCTCGCGCTCGCGCGTGCCCTGCTCGCGCGTCCCACGACGCTGCTGCTCGACGAGTCGACGTCGCACCTCGACGGCCTCAACGAGGCCCGTGTGCGGGACCTGATCGACCGGGTGTCGGCCGGGTGCACGCTCGTCGTCGTCGCCCACCGGCTCTCGACCGTGGTCGACTCCGACGTGATCCTCGTGATGGACCGCGGCCGGCTCGTCGCCCAGGGGACGCACGAGGAGCTGCTGCGCACGTCGATGCTCTACCGGCAGCTCGCGCGCACGCAGCTCGTCGAGCACTGACAGCGCGCGCAGCTCGTCGAGCGCTGACGGGCGGCGCGACCTCCGCGGGCCGGGTGGAGGGCCGCGCGTGCGGTGTGGAACGCTCGCGTCTGGACCACGAGCGGAGGACGAGGGTGCAGCACCTGATCGTGATGGGCGTCGCGGGCTCGGGCAAGACGACGGTCGCGGTGCTGCTCGCGCAGCGCCTGGGCTGGACGTTCGCCGAGGCCGACGACTTCCACCCGCCCGCCAACGTCGCGAAGATGGCCGCCGGGACCCCGCTCGACGACGACGACCGTGCGCCGTGGCTCGCGACGATCGCGCAGTGGGTGAGCGAGGCCGACGCCGCGGGCCGCAGCACGGTGGTCACGTGCTCCGCGCTGCGGCGGGCCTACCGCGACGTGCTGGCGAGCGCCGCAGGCGACGTGCGGTTCGTGCACCTCGAGGGCGACCCGGAGCTGATCGGCGCCCGCATCGCGCAGCGCACCGGCCACTTCATGCCGCCCACGCTGCTCCCGTCCCAGCTCGCGACTCTCGAACCGCTGCGGGACGACGAGCCCGGTGTCGTCGTCCCGATCGGTGCGCCGCCCGAGGAGGTCGTCGAGCAGGCGCTCGTCGCGCTCGGGCTCGAAGGCGCTGCGGGGACCGACGGAGGGCTCGCCAGCGGGCGCGGGCTCGACGACGGTCACGCCCCGGACTGAGGCGCGTTCGTCGTCGTCAGGCGGACGGCGCGGCCGTGCTGCTGCGGACCACGAGCTCGGTCGCGAGGTCGATGCGCAGGTTCGCGGGCCGCGCACCACCGGCGATCTCCAGCAGCATGCGTGCGGCGGTCGCCGCCATGTCCGCGAGGGGCTGGCGCACGGTCGTCAGACCCGGCTGGACCCACTCGGTGACGGGCAGGTCGTCGTAGCCGACGACCGACACGTCCTCCGGGACCCGCAGACCCAGCTCACGGGCCGCGCGGATCACGCCGAGCGCCTGGAAGTCGGCGCCCGCGAAGATCGCCGTCGGGCGGTCGGGGCGGCTGAGCAGCTCGTGCCCGTGCTCGTACCCGCCGTCGACGAAGAAGTTGCCCCACCGCACCAGGCCGGCGTCGTACGACAGCCCGGCCTCGTCGAGCGCGGAGCGGTAGCCGTCGACCCGGGCGCGCGAGCACAGCACGTCGCGCGGCCCGGAGACCACGCCGATGCGCCGGTGGCCGAGCTGCAGGAGGTGACGGGTCGCGGCGAGGCCGCCGGCCCAATTCTGCGACCCGACGACGGGGACGCCGGCGGGCTGCTCGCCCGCGGTGTCGACCACGACGAACGGGATGGAACGGCTCTTGAGCTGCGCCTGCTGGGCGGCGTCGAGCTCGGACAGCACGAAGATCACGCCGCGCGGGCGGCGGGCGAGCACGTCGTCCAGCCACTCCTGCGGGGGCCGGTGCTCGCCACCGAGCTCGGACAGCACGACCCCGACGCGCGCCGGACCGGCGACGGTCTCGACGCCCTTGATGATCTGCAGCGCCCACGGCGAGTCGAGCTCGTGGAAGACGAGCTCGATGAGGCCGGACCCCGTGCCGGACGACGAGCGCCTGCGACGGTAGCCGTGCCGCTCGATGACCTCCTCGACCCGGGCGCGCGTCGACGCGGCCACGTCGGCCCGTCCGTTGAGCACCTTGGAGACCGTCGGCACGGACACGCCCGCCTCGGCCGCGATCGCGGCGATGGTGGTCTGCGAACCGCGCCCGCCCTCGCCGTGCGGCTCGGTCGGGTCGGTCGCGACGGTCGTGCCGTGCGCGGGCGTGGCGACGTCCACGTCGCCGGACGCGCCGTCGTGCCCGGTCGTCGTCATGTGTTCCTCCTGTGTCCGGGGCGACCGTAGCACCGCGGGGTACGCCACACGCTCGGCTGTGCGGCGCGGCGCAAAGACCGCGCAACGGGAGCCGCTGCCCTGCCTGCGAGGATGGGCGCGTGCTCCATCTGGTCTACTTCGAACCGCGCATCCCGGGCAATACCGGCAGCGCCATCCGCCTGGCCGCCGGCACCGGCTCGACCCTGCACCTCGTGGAGCCGCTGGGCTTCGACCTGAGCGAGGCGAAGCTGCGTCGGGCGGGGCTCGACTACCACGACCTCGCGCACGTCGTCGTGCACCCGGACCTGGACTCGATGCTCGCCGCGGTCCCGGGGCGGGTGCTCGCGTTCACGACCACCGCCGCGCGCTGGTACACGGACATCGAGTACCGCGACGACGACGTCCTGCTCTTCGGCCCGGAGCCCACGGGCCTGCCGCCCGAGGTGCTCGCCCACCCGCGCGTGGTGGACCAGCTGCGCATCCCCATGCTCGTCGGCCGACGCTCCATGAACCTGACGAACGCCGCGTCCGTCGCCACCTACGAGGCGTGGCGCCAGCTGGGGTTCCCGGGCGGCGCCTGACGCCGGACGTGCCCCGCGGCGTCGGATACCGTGCACGCGGCTTCCCGACGAGAGGACGACGCATGCTCACCCCGCCCGCGGATGACGACCCCGTGACGACGTCCCGCACCGCACCCGCCGTACGGCGAGCCGGGGTCGAGGACGCGGCGGCGCTGACCCGGCTGCGCAGCCGGATGCTCGCGGCGATGGGCGTCGCCGGGCTCGACGAGCCGCAGTGGCAGGTCACGTGCACGCAGTGGTTCCGGGAGCGGCTGTCGGAGCCGACCCTCGTCGTGGCGTTCGTCGTCGACGGCGAGCTCGAGGACGGGACGGTCGGGCCCGTGGCGTGCGCGGTCGGCGACTTCCACGAGCACGCGCCCGAGCCGTGGAACCCGTCCGGCCGGCGCGGGCACCTGTTCAACGTGTCGACCGAGCCGGACGCGCGTCGCCGTGGCTACGGGCGCGCGTGCGTCGTCGCGGTCATGCAGTGGTTCCACGACGAGACCGAGGTGACGCGCGTCGGGCTGTCCGCGACCGAGCACGGGCGCGCGCTCTACGAGCAGCTCGGCTTCGCGGAGCCGCACGGTCACGAGCTGGTCTGGCGCCTCACGCGCTGACCGGGCCGCACGCCCGCGAGCCTGCGCGGTCCCACCGGCGACCGACGGGACCGCGGGCGGACGTCAGGTGGTGAGCAGGACCGCGCCCTCGGCGTCGACGCGGGCGTCGAACGTGCGCAGCGGCTGCGGGTCCTTGCCGACCGGGTCGAGGCACTCGCCGGTCTCCAGGTCCCAGACCTGCTTGTGCATGGGCGAGGTGATGGTCGGCCGGCCCGCGCGGTCGCCCACGAGGCCGCGGGACAGCACGTTGGCGCCGGAGAACGGGTCGCGCTGCTGGACGGCCAGCACGCGGTCGTCGGCGAGGCGGAACAGCGCGACGGGGACGCCGTCGAGCAGGGCGCCGGCCCCGCGCTCGGGCGTGAGGTCCGCGAGCCGGCAGACGACGGCCGACGACGACGCGGGCACGCTCGTCGTGCCGGTGGGCGAGCCGGCGCCGGTGCTCATCGGCCCGGCGGACAACGCCACGGGGACCGGCTGGCCGCGACGCTCCTCGTAGGCGAGGTCCGGGTCGGTCGACGACGGAGCGTTGAGGTACGGAGTGAACGCGGCGAGCTTGGCCGGGTCGTCGAGCGTCGCGCGCCACTCGTCGACGTAGCCCTCGACGTGCCGCTCGACCTCGGCCTCGAGCTCGGCGCCGATGCCGTCGCGGTCGTCGACGAGGATCGCCCGCAGCTCGGCGAGCCCGCCGGGGAAGTCGGCGACCCAGGGCGCGGTGCGCTGGAGGCGGTCGGCCGAGCGGATGTAGAGCGCGAGGAACCGGTCGATGACCCGCACGAGCGTGTCGGCGTCGAGGTCCTCGGCCAGCAGCTCGGCGTGCCGGGGCGTGAAGCCGCCGTTGCCGCCGACGTACACGTTCCAGCCTGCGGCGGTCGCGATCACGCCGACGTCCTTGCCGCGCGCCTCGGCGCACTCGCGCGCGCACCCGGACACCCCGACCTTGAACTTGTGCGGCGAGCGCAGGCCCCGGTAGCGCAGCTCGAGCCGCACGGCCATGGACGACGAGTCCTGCACGCCGAACCGGCACCACGTCGAGCCCACGCACGTCTTCACCGCGCGCAGCGACTTGCCGTAGGCCTGACCGGACTCGAACCCGGCGTCGACGAGCCGACGCCAGATCGCGGGCAGCTGGTCCTGGCGCGCGCCGAACATCCCGAGCCGCTGTGCGCCGGTGACGCGCGTGAACAGGCCGAAGTCGGCGGCGATCTGCGCGAACGCGAGCAGCTTGTCGGGCGTGACCTCTCCGCCGGGCATGCGCGGCACCACCGAGTACGTGCCGTCCTTCTGCAGGTTGGCGAGCAGGTGGTCGTTGGTGTCCTGCAGCGAGGCCTGGTCGGGCTGCAGCACGTGCCCGACCCCGAGCGAGGACAGGATGGACGCGACGACGGGCCGGCAGATCGCGCACCCGCGGCCCGTGCCGTGCGTGGCGACGATCTGCGAGAACGTCCGCTCGGTGCCCGTGCGGACGAGCGCGAACAGCTCGGCGCGGGACATCGCGAAGTGCTCGCACATCGCGTTCGAGACCGCGACACCGGCCTGCTCGAGCGAGACGTTGACGATCTTCGTCAGCAGCGGCACGCACGACCCGCACACCGTGCCCGCCTTGGTGCAGGTCTTGACCTCGCCGACGCTCTGGCAGCCGTGCTCGGTGACCGCGCCGCGGATCGTGCCTGCGGTGACGTTCGCGCACGAGCAGACGACGACGTCGTCGGGCAGGTCCGCGGACACGGGTGCGCCGCCGCCCTCGGGGGCGAGGAACGCGGAGGGGTCCGCGCCCAGCGGGCGGCCCAGCAGCGGCCGCAGTGACGAGTACAGCGCGATGTCCCCGACGAACACGCCGCCGAGCAGGGTGCGCGCGTCGTCGGACACGACGAGCTTGCGGTACGTCCGCGCGACGGGGTCCGCGAACGTGACCTCGAGCGCGCCGGGGGTCAGCGCCAGCACGTCGCCGAAGCTCGCGGCCTCGACGCCGACGCCCTTGAGCTTGGTGCCGTCCGGTGCGCGCGTGTACGTCCGCGGGCCGCCGAAGAGCTGGCTGACGACGACGTCGGCCATCGCGTTGCCGGGCGCGACGAGCCCCGCGCACTCGTTGTCGTGCGAGGCGCACTCGCCGATCGCCCAGATCCGCGGGTCCGACGAGCGGCACGTCGGGCCGACGAGCACGCCGCCGCGCTCGCCGATGCCCAGCCCCGACTCGCGCGCGAGGCGGTCGCGCGGCCGGATGCCGGTCGAGAAGATGACGACGTCGACGTCGAGGTGCTCGCCGCTCGACAGCTCGAGCCCGGCGACGGCGCCGTCGTCGCCGGGCAGCACCCGGGTCGCGGCCGTCGTCGTCCGCACGTCCATGCCCCTGTCCGCGACGAGCACGCGGAGCGCCTCGCCGCCGCCCGCGTCGAGCTGGACGGCCATGAGGCGGTCCGCGAACTCCACGACCGTCGCCGTCGCGCCCAGGTTCTGCAGCGCCGCGGCGGCCTCGAGGCCGAGCACGCCACCGCCGACCACCGCACCGCGCACGGTCCGGCCGAGCGCCCGCTCACGGTCCGCGACCCAGTGCTTGATCCGCGTGATGTCGTCGAGCGTGCGGTAGGCCAGGACGCCGGGGAGGTCGGCGCCCTCGGTGCGCGGGACCCACGCCCACGAGCCTGTGGCGAGCACGAGGTCGTCGTACTCGAGCACCCGGCCCGAGCGAGTGGTGACCGTGCGGGCGTCGCGGTCGAGCGTCTGGACCGCGTCGCCCGTGACGAGCTCGACGCGCTCGTCGTCCCACACCGAGGGGTCGAGCGTCAGGTCGGCCGTCGTGGCGCCCGTGATGGCGTCCGACAGGTGCACGCGGTCGTAGGGGGCGTACGGCTCGTCGCCGATCACGGTCAGGTGCCAGTCGCCCTCACGAGCGACGAGCTGCTCCGCGAACCGGTGCGCCACCATGCCCGCACCGACGACGACCACGCGACCCGGACTGCGCTGCTCCCTCATGGCTGTCAGTTTTCAACGGCGCACGCCGTGCCTATCGGGCCGTACGGCCCACGCAACCTCACACCCGGCGAGGCGCTCGCGTGAGGTCCGGCGTGCGGCGTGGTCGGTGCGCCCGGGGCAGATCCGCGTGCCCAAACCGCCCGTACGCTGCAGGTGCACTGTCTAGGCTCGACAGTCGGGCCCGGGGCAGGGTCGTGGTCGGACCGCCCCGCCTCACCAGACGACGAGGGAGATCATGGGTTTCTTCACCAAGGACACGTCCGCGCCGGAGCCGTCCGTGCTCGAGCCGCTCAGCCGCGACCGCGTCGCCGCGTGCCTCGACGCGCGCGGCCTGAACTACGGAGTGGACGACGACGGGGACATCGGCGGGTACTGGGACGGGCACGTCTTCTACTTCCTCGTCCTGGGGCAGAACGGCGAGTACCTGCAGGCGCGGGGCCGCTGGAACCGCAAGGTCGGCAGCGACCAGCTCGACGCCCTGAACCGGCTCGTCAACGAGTGGAACGCCACGCGCCTGTGGCCCAAGGGCTACGTGCGCGACGAGGACGGCGAGGTCGGCGTCTACGCCGAGCACACCGTCGACTACGAGCACGGCGTGACCGACCAGCAGATCGACCTGCAGCTCGCGTGCAGCATCGCGACGGGCCTGCAGCTCTTCGAGCACCTCGACGAGCAGTACCCGGAGCAGGCCGCGGCGGCGAAGGCCGAGCAGGAGGAGCGGGACTGAGCGTGAGCGAGGAGACCACCGCAGCGGGCCGGGCGTTCCAGGTCGACCTGCGCGGCGTCGTCGACCTGCTCGCCCGCCACCTGTACTCGGGGCCGCGCGTCTACGTGCGCGAGCTCCTGCAGAACGGCGTCGACGCGATCACGGCCCGGCGCGCCCACGACGAGGGCGCGCCGGGCTCCGTGCGGCTGCGCCCCGGCGGCGACGGGTCCCTCGAGGTCACGGACACCGGCATCGGGCTCACCCCTGCGCAGGCGGAGGAGCTGCTGGCGACCGTCGGCCGGTCCTCGAAGCGCGACCTCGACCTGGGCCTGGGCCGCGAGGAGTTCCTCGGGCAGTTCGGCATCGGGCTGCTGTCGGCGTTCATGGTGGCGGACCAGATCGAGCTCGTCTCGCGCTCGGCGGTCGACGAGCAGGCGCCGCCCGTGCGCTGGGTCGGGTACTCCGACGGCCGGTACGACCTGTCCGTCCTGCCGCACGACGCGGACGTCGCCGTGGGCAGCACCGTGCGGCTGCGGCCGCGTCGGGACGCCGAGCACTGGCTCGGCGCGGACATGGTCGTCGCGCTCGCGCAGGAGTTCGGTGCGCTGCTGCCCGTCGAGGTGTCCGTCGAGGTCCCGCTGCCGGACGGCTCGGGGACCGCGTGGCGGCGCGTCAGCGAGCCGGTCCTGCCGTGGCGCGGCGAGTACGCCGACGAGGCCGCCCGCGCCGCGGCGCTCACGGCCTACTGCGAGCGGACGCTCGGGTTCACCCCGCTCGCGCACCTCGACCTCGACGTGCCGCTCGCGGGGCTCTCCGGGGTGGCGTTCGTGCTGCCGACGGCCGTGCCACCGGGCGCCGCGAGCCGGCACCGCGTGTACCTCAAGCGCATGCTCCTGGGCGCGCACGTCGACGACCTGCTGCCCGAGTGGGCGTTCTTCGTGCGGTGCGTCGTCGACACCACGGTCCTGCGCCCCACCGCGTCCCGCGAGCAGCTGTACACCGACGACGCCCTGCTCGCGACGCAGGAGGTGCTCGCCGGGCAGGTCCGCGCGTGGGCGGTCGCGACGCTCTCCTCGTCGTCCGCCGTCAGCCGCAAGGTCGTCGCGACGCACCACCTGGCCCTGCGCTCGCTCGCGCTCGTCGACGACGAGGTGCTGGACCTGGTCGCGCAGGTGCTGCCCTTCGAGACGACCGACGGGGCGAGCACCCTGGCCGACGTCCGCGGCGAGGAGGGCGAGGTGCTGTTCACGTCGCGCGTCGAGGACTTCCGGCGCGTGGCGCCGGTCGCGCGTGCGCACGGCATGACGGTCGTCAACGGGGGCTACGTCTACGACAGCGAGCTGCTCGCCCGGCTCGCGCGCCGGCCCGGCTGGCGCGTGCGCGAGCTCTCGGCCGGGGACATCGCGCAGGTGCTCACCCCGCTCGAGCCGCACCGCGAGCTCGAGGTGCTCGACCAGCTCCGCGCCGCGCAGGCCGTGGTGCAGCCGCTCGACTGCGAGCTCGTCGCGCGCAGCTTCGAGCCGCAGCACGTGCCCGCGGTGCTCCTGCAGGACCGCGACGGCGAGTACGCGCGCGAGGTGCGCCAGGTCGTCGCCGCGGACGACGACCTGTGGGGCGGGGTGCTGTCCGGGCTCGCCGGCGACGCCCCGGCGCCCGCGCGTCGCCTCGTCGTGAACGACGCGAACCCCACGGTGCGCCGGCTGCTCGCCGCCGACCCCGCCGACCCCGTGCTCGCGGCCGGCGTGCGCTCGCTGTACGTGACCGCGGTGCTGCTCGCCGGAGAGCCGTTGCGCGCCCGCGAGGCCGCACTGATGAACGACGCCATGAGCGTCCTGCTCGAGGCCGGCCTGGCCGGCGAGCAGGTGCGCGACGAGACGCAGGAGGACGTATGAGCCGCTCGCTGGACGACGCGAACCGGGAGATCGTCCGCGTGCGGGACATGCCGTACGGCGCGGCCCGCACGCAGGCCGCCGAGCAGCAGGTGCGCCTCGTCGAGGCCGAGGGTCCCGACGGCGCGCGCGCGTTCGCGCTGCTCGTCCTGGTCGAGTCGCTCGTCTGGAACGGCGAGGTCGAGCGTGCCTACCTGCCGTTCACCAAGGCCGTGCGCTGGTACGACGAGCACCCGGAGCACTTCGACGAGAGCGACGCGCACGGGCTGTTCTGGTCGTTCAAGTGGATGGTCGGGCACCTGTCGGACTTCCCGAACGTGCCTGCGGCGCAGATCGAGGCGACGCTCGAGGACATGGAGCGCCGTTACGCGCTCGCCGGGCTGGGGCGGGACGCCGTGGCCCGTGAACGGTTCGCCTGGGCGCGCTCGCGCGGCACCGCGGACGCCGACGCGCTGTACGACGAGTGGGTGCGCACCCCTCGCGACGAGTACTCGCAGTGCGAGGCGTGCGACCCCGGCGACCGCGCGTCGTACCTGATCGGACGCGGCGACGTTGACGCGGGCATCCGGCTCATCGAGCAGACGCTCGACGCGGGCGTGACCTGCGCGACCGAGCCCGCCGACATGCTCGCGACCCTCGCGCTCGCGCACCTCGAGGCAGGCCGGGCCGAGGCCGCCGTGTCCGCGCACCGCCGGGCGATCGCCGCGCTCGCCGGTGCCGAGTCGGACATGGCCGGCGCTCGCGGGCAGCGGTTCGAGCTGCTGGCCCGCGGCGGCCAGCCGGTGCGCGCGCTGCGCGCCCTCACCGCGGACGCGCACCTCCTGCTCGTGGCCGACACCCCCGGTGACCGCTACTACTTCCTGCGCTACGTCGTCGCCGGCACCGCCGCGCTCCTGCCCTCGCACGCGGAGGCGCCCGTCGCCCTCGACGGCGTGCCCGCCACCGACGTCGCGTCGCTGCACGCGTGGGCCGTGGCGCAGGCCGCCGAGCTCGCCGCGGCGTTCGACGCCCGCAACGGCACCGACCAGTTCGCCCGCGGGCTCGCCGAGGCCCGCGCGACCCGGCCCGCGGACGTGACCCTGGACCTCGCGGTGATCCGTCCCGACGCGATCCCCGCTCCCGACGCCTCCGAGCATGCGGGCGGCGCGCGCGCAGACGACGTCCGGGCGCACGACGTCCGTGAGCACGACGTCCGTGAGCACGACGTTCGTGCACGCGACGCGGGCGGGACCGGTGCGAGCGGTGCAGGTGAGACCGCCGTAGCCGAGACGCTCGCGGCGCGTGCCGAGCGGCTGGTGAGCTCCGGCGACCTCGTCGCCGCGGCCGCCGCCTGGCTGGAGACCGCCGCACAGGCCGCCGCCGAGGGCCGGCTCGCCGACTCCGGCATCGCCACCGCCGAGGCCGCACGCTGCGCGCAGGAGGTCGGCGACGAGGACGGCGCCGCAGCGGCGTACCCCGGCGCGGTCGCACGGATGCGTGCCGGCGGGCTGCCGCCGCAGGACATCGTGCCGGTCGTCGTCGCGTGGGCCCCGATCGCGGTCGCCACCGGCACGACCGCCGCCGTGCTCGCCGCCGCGGACGGACTGCTCGAGGACCTGACCGACGTCCCGGCGAGCGGGGCCCCGCGCGCCGACGACCCCGCGCAGGCCGGTGCGGGCTCCGGTGCCGGCGCGGACGCCTCGGCGCAGGCGGCGGGCGCGGAGCTCGCGGGTCGGGTCGCCGCCGCGCGCGCCCGTGCCCGCGCGGACCTCGACGACACCGCCGCCCGCGTGCTCGCCTCGAGCGGGCCGGACCACGCGGCGCAGGCCGCGCACAGGGCGGCGCGTGCCGCCGAGTCCTACGCGGGAGCCGGTGCGGTGGCCGACGCGGCCCACGCCTTCTGGCTCGCGGGGCGGCTGCACGACTCCTTGGGCAACGTCGACGACGCGCTCTGGAACCTCGAGTCCGCCGTCGAGGGCTTCGGCATCGCCCGTCAGCGCAACCAGCGCACCGAGGCGGCCTCGAGCCTCGTCGCCACCCTGCGTGCTGCCGGTCGCGACGACCGCGCCGAGGAGATCCTGCGCACCCTCACCACGTGACGCGGTGTCGGTGGTGGACGGCAGGATGACGCGGGTGGCTGACGACCTTCCTGAGCTGCTGCTCCCCGACGCGCGCGCGTGGCGCGCCTGGCTCGCCGAGCACCACGCCCAGCCGACCGGGGTGTGGCTCGTCCTGCACAAGAAGGGCGGCACCGTCACCGAGCTGACCTATGTGCAGGCCGTCGAGGAGGCACTGTGCTTCGGCTGGATCGACGGGCAGGGGCGGAGGCGCGACGAGCACAGCAGCTTCCAGCGCATGACCCCGCGCCGCGCGCGCAGCGTGTGGTCGGCGGTCAACGTCGAACGCGTCGCGCAGCTCGAGCGTGACGGTCGGATGCACGACGCGGGGCGCGCGCAGGTCGCCGCCGCGCAGGCCGACGGCCGGTGGGACGCCGCCTACCGCGGCCCGGCGAGCATCGAGGTGCCCGACGACCTGGCGCAGGCACTCGACGCAGTGCCCGCCGCCCGGGCGTGGTTCGACGTCCTGACGTCCGCCAACCGCTTCTCGGTGCTGCACCGGATCGGTCAGGCCAAGCGGGCCGAGACCCGGGCCCGGCGCATCGCGACGTTCGTCGCCGACCTCGCCGAGGGCCGCACCCCGTACCCGCAGAAGCGCCGCCCCACCGACTGAGCCCGACCACGCGACCCGCCGCCGCGCCCAGGCGCGCCGACGAGGTCGGCAGTCCCGCGCGAGGTCGGCAGTGGGGAGTGCCGATCTCGGTGCGGACTGCCGACCTCGTCGGGCGGCCGGGCGTCAGCGGATGATGCAGGTGCTGCCGTTGAGCGTCGCCGCGGTCACGGGGCCCGCCGTGCCGGAGCCGATGAAGCCGAACGACACCGCGTTGTGGTGCGCGATCGTCGCGTTCCAGGCGACGTTCTTCGCCGTGACGGTGGTGCCGGACTGCGTGGTCACCGCGTTCCAGGCCTGCTGCACGGTCTCGCCGTTGCCGAACTTCCAGGTCACGTTCCACCCGTTGACGGGCTGCATCGTCCCGTTGAACACGGTGACGTTGCCCTGGAAGCCGCCGGGCCAGGAGCTGACCACGCCGACCTCGATCTCGCACTGACCGTCCGGGACGGGCGTCGGCGTGCTGGTCACGACGGGGGACGGGCTGGTGTTCGGCGTGCCGGTGGGCGCCGGCGTGGGCGACGGGGTGGGTGTCGGCGTCGGGGTCGGAGTCGGGGTGGGCGTGGGGGTCGGAGTCGGCGTCGGGGTGGGCGTCGGTGTCGGCGTCGAGGTGCCGCCGCCGAAGTCGACGTCGACGCAGTTGTAGAACGACTCGGGGCTGTCCGTGCGCTCCCAGATGTTGAACAGCACGTGCTTGCCCGTCTTGTTCGACGGGAGGTTCACGTTCCACCAGTACTCGGGCCCGGCGACGCCGCCCTCACGCAGCGGCGGGTTCAGCACGCGGTCGAACGGCGCCGGCTCGAGGTCGTCCCAGCCGATCGGCTCGTTCTGGTTCCAGCCGGTCTTCGTGATCCACGTCGTGAAGTAGCCGGGGTGCCGTGCGACGGCCGCGTACTTGAAGGTCATCTGCTGACCGGGCGAGACCTTCGTCGTGGGCCACGCGGTCGACGGCGTGTTGTACGAGGCGAAGCGCGCGTCCGGCCCGCACAGCTTGCCGTCGGGGATGGTCTCGTGGCGGCCCGCGATCGTGCCGAGCAGGTTGCCGTACCAGTTGTAGAACGAGTAGTTGCCCTCGTTGGTGAAGGCGTTGACGCACGCCGCGTTGCGGGGCTTCATGTTGCCGGCCTCGCCGGCGGCGGCCCCACCTGCCAGGCCGTCCTGGTAGCAGGCCCACGTGCGGGTCGCGGGGTCGGTGAGACCTCCGTGCGCCTGCGCAGCGCTCGGGACCACGGCCAGTGCTATCGCTGTGACGACGACCGCGGCGAGGCCTCGCCCGGTCCGGAGGATGGTGCGGTGCCGTGTCATGTCGGATCACCCTGATTCATCTGCGCGGCTTCGTCGCCGCAGGACTGGACACCGGCGGGAGCGGTGTCCGTCCAGGCTGCGGACCGGACGACGACGTGGACAACCGGGCGAATCGTTTCCGGCAGCAACGACACGCGGGCTGCGGGGTCCGGTGCCTCAGCCGGCGAGCGTCGCCAGCACGCCCTCGCCGTAGCGGTCGAGCTTCGTCGCGCCGACGCCGCCGATGGTGCCGAGCTCCTCGATCGACGACGGGCGGCGCAGCACGATGTCGCGCAGCGTCGCGTCGTGGAACACCACGTAGGCCGGCACGCCCTGCTCCTTGGCCGCACCCGCGCGCCACGCGCGCAGCTTCTCGAACAGCTCGAGCGCGTCGCCGTCCAGGTCTGCGGCGGCCTTCGAGGTCGACGAGCCGCCGGAGGAGGAGCCGGACGACGACCGTCGTCGGGTCCGCTCCGGCTCGCGCCGCATCGCCACCGTGCGCGTGCCCTTGAGCACGTCGCCGGACGCCTCGACGAGCTGGAGCGTGCCGTAGCCCTCGGTGTCGACGGCCAGCAGCTCGGCCGCGATCAGCTGGCGCACGACCCCGCGCCACTCGGCGTCCGACAGGTCCGCGCCGACTCCGAACGTGGACAGCTCGTCGTGCCGGAGCTGGGCGACGCGCGGGGTGCGCTTGCCGCGCAGCACGTCGACCACGTGCCCGACGCCGTACCGCTGGCCGCGCTGCGCCATGCGCACGACGGTGGACAGGAGCTTCTGCGCCGCGACCGTGCCGTCCCACGTGACCGGCGGGGTCAGGCACGTGTCGCAATTGCCGCACGGCTCGGCCGTCTGGCCGAAGTAGTTGAGCAGCTGCACGCGCCGGCAGGACACCGTCTCGCACAGCGCGAGCATCGCGTCGAGGTGCTGCGTGAGACGGCGCTTGTGCGCGGCGTCCCCCTCGGACGTGTCGATGAGCCGCCGGAGCTGGACCACGTCCGCGAGCCCGTACGCCATCCAGGCGGTCGACGGCAGCCCGTCACGCCCCGCACGCCCCGTCTCCTGGTAGTAGCCCTCGACGGACTTGGGCAGGTCCAGGTGCGCGACGAACCGGACGTCCGGCTTGTCGATCCCCATGCCGAACGCGATGGTCGCGACCATGACGATCCCGTCCTCGCGCAGGAACCGCGCCTGGTTGTGCGCGCGCACCTGCCGGTCGAGACCCGCGTGGTACGGCAGCGCCGAGATGCCCTGCCCGACGAGGTACTCGGCCGTCTGCTCGACCGACGCGCGCGACAGGCAGTAGACGATCCCGGAGTCGCCGTCGTGCTCGGCGCGCAGCAGCTCGAGCAGCTGCGCGCGCGGGTTGTCCTTCGGGGCGATCCGGTACTGGATGTTGGGCCGGTCGAAGCTCGCGACGAAGTGCTGCGCGTCCTCGAGCTGCAGGCGCTGCGCGATCTCCCGGTGCGTGGCGGCGGTGGCGGTGGCCGTCAGGGCGATGCGCGGCACGTCGGGCCAGCGCTCGTGCAGCATCGACAGGCGCAGGTAGTCCGGCCGGAAGTCGTGGCCCCACTGCGACACGCAGTGCGCCTCGTCGATCGCGAACAGCGCGACCGTCCCGCTGTCCAGCAGGTCGATCGTGTCCGGCACGTTGAGGCGCTCGGGTGCCAGGTACAGCAGGTCGAGCTCGCCCGCGAGGTAGGCCTCCTCGACCTCGCGCCGCTGCCATGCCTGCTGCGTCGAGTTGAGGAACCCCGCCCGCACGCCGAGCGCCGACAGCGCGTCCACCTGGTCCTGCATGAGCGCGATCAGCGGCGAGACGACGACGCCCGTGCCCTCGCGCACGAGCGCGGGCACCTGGTAGCACAGCGACTTGCCGCCACCGGTCGGCATGAGCACGAGCGCGTCCCCGCCGCCGACGACCGCGTCGATGATCTGCGCCTGGTCCCCGCGGAACTCGTCGTACCCCCACACGCGCCGCAGCACCTCGAGCGGCGTCCCGGTCGCCGCCGCCGCGGCCCGCACGGGAGCGTCCGACGAGCCCGCCGACGAGCGTCCCGAGGCCCCTCGCGACGGCGCACGCGCACCGGTCCGACGAACGCTCCCGACGCTCGCGGCGACCGCCGCCGCGAGCTCGTCGGAGCCCGCGTCGTGGGGCACGCCGTGCGACCAGGCGTCCAAGTCGGGCGGGGCGTCGTCGTAGAACGGGTCGAACGGCGGCTCGTCGGGCCACGGCTCGTCCGCGAGCCGGTCCTGAGGCGAGGTGTCGTCCGGGTGCACGCGCCCACCCTACGAGCCCTCACCCACACCTCCTCCCGCTCGTCCACACCCTCCCGACGCCCGGGGGGCCACGTCCGCGCGTCACGGGAGCCGGAGCCGGACCCGGTCCTGCCCCCGAGCAGGCACGGGCGAGCGACACGCGTCAGCGAGTGACCCGGCGCCCCGGCGTCCGTAGGGTGGCGGGGTGGGAATCGCACTCGTCACCGGCGCCAGCGCCGGCCTGGGCCTGGAGTTCGCCTGGCAGCTCGCGACGGCCAAGCACGACCTCGTGCTCGTCGCACGCGACGAGCAGCGCCTGCAGCGCCTCGCCGCACAGCTCGAGGCGGGCGCGGGCATCCGCGCCGAGGTCCTCGTCGCGGACCTCGCGGACCGTGCGCAGGTCGAGCGCGTGGCGGACCGGCTGCGCGACGACGAGCGTCCCGTCGGCCTGCTGGTCAACAACGCGGGCCTCGGGCTCAACCAGCACTTCGTCGGCGGCGACCTGGCACGCGAGGAGGCCGCGCTCGACCTGATGGTCCGCACGCCGCTCGTCCTGTCGCACGCGGCGGCCGAGGCGATGGTCGCGCGCGGCCGGGGCGCGATCCTCAACGTCGCGTCGATCGCGGCGCTGCTCGCGTCGGGGACGTACTCGGCGCACAAGGCGTGGGTGCGCACGTTCACCGAGGGGCTCGCGGTCGAGCTCAAGGGCACGGGTGTCACGGCGACCGCGCTGTGCCCGGGGTTCGTGCACACCGAGTTCCACGAGCGCGGGCGCATCGACGTCTCGGCGTACCCGCAGGTCGCGTGGCTCAACGCGGAGGACGTGGTCGCCAAGGCGCTCGCGGACGTGCGCCGCGGCGTGGTGATCTCGACGCCGAGCCTGCGCTACCGCACGGTCGCGGCGGCGGCCCGCCTGGCACCCCGCAGCGCGATCCGCGCAGTCGGGCGCTACCGGAAGGCGGTGGAGGGCACCCCGCGGCCTGTGGACGAACCTGCCGGGTGAACGCCTCGTCCCGGTAGCCTTCCCGGCGTGACCGACGACGCACTCGCGGCCAGCCCGCGCGACCAGCTCCGCCAGCTCATCACCGACCTCGCCGTGGTGCACGGCAAGGTCACGCTCTCGTCCGGCCGCGAGGCCGACTACTACGTGGACCTGCGCCGTGTGACGCTGCACCACCGCGCCGCGCCGCTCATCGGCCACCTCATGCTCGACCTGCTCGAGGAGGTCGGCCTCGGCACCGCGGAGGTCGACGCGGTGGGCGGGCTGACGCTCGGTGCGGACCCGGTCGCGACGTCCGTGCTGCACGCCGCGGCGAGCCGCGGGCAGGACGTCGACGCGTTCGTGGTGCGCAAGGAGGGCAAGGCCCACGGGCTGCAGCGTCGCATCGAGGGACCGGACGTCACGGGCCGACGAGTCGTCGTGCTCGAGGACACCTCGACGACGGGTGGCTCCGCGATCACCGCGGTCGAGGCCGTGCGCGAGGCGGGTGGCGAGGTCGCGGGCGTCGCGGTCATCGTCGACCGCGGCACGGGCGCGCGCGAGGCGATCGAGGCGCTCGGCGTCCCGTACCACTTCCTGTTCGACCTGACGGACCTCGGTCTGGCCTGACCGGCGGATGCAGGGGGACACGACGATGCCCGCGTGGCTGACGCACCGACGCCTGGGTTGGGCCGCTGCGGGCGGCGCCGTGTTCGTGATCGTCGTCGGCCGCATCGCGGGGGACGGGCCGCTCCTCGACGCGCTGAGCGTCCTGTTCTGGCTGTGCGCGGGCACGCTCGTCTACCTCGCATACACCTCGCAGTCCCGGCGGCACCGTGTGCTCTCGCGGGCGGTGGAGCAGTGGGCGCAGGAGCGAGGCTGGGCGTACGCGCCGCGCGACGACTCGGTGCTGGCGGTGCTGACGGGTTCGCCCTTCGAGCCGGGGTACGCGAGCGGTGAGCACATGGCGGTCGACGTCGTGCGGGCGTGCCGCGTGACGGGGACGCCGTCGTGGGGCGGCGCCATGCTGAAGGGGGACGCCCGCAAGGGTCGCGACACGATCTCGTTCACGTTCCGCTACCTGGTGCGGGAGAAGTACGGCCTGAAGGTCTGGGCAGACGTGCACGTGGTGGCGATCCGCCTCCCGGTCGCGCTGCCGAAGATGCAGGTGCAGCCCGAGGGCGTCGGCACCGCGGTGGCCAAGGCTGCCGGCGCGATCGACCACCTGATCGAGTCCGCGGACTTCAACGACGCGTACTTCGCCGGCGCCGAGGACCCGCGCACCGCGCACGCCATCCTGAACGCTCGCCTGGCTCAGCGGCTCCTGGAGCCGGATCTCGCGGGCGGGTTGTGGGAGATCGACCGTCGCTGGATCCGCACGTGGGACGCGACGGGCACGCGGGTCGACGTGCTCGACGACCGCCTGCGCCTGCTCGACACGGTCGTCGACCACATCCCGCGGCACGTGTGGCTCGACGCCCGTTCGGAGGCGCGTCGTGCCTGAGCCCGACACGTTCGTCGACGCCGGCTTCCTCGAGAGCGGACCGAACCCGGTGGTGCTCGTCCTGGCCGTCGGGCTCGTGCTCATGGGCGGCCTGCTGACCTGGTCCGTGATCTCGCACCGCAAGCACCAGAAGGCGCTGGACGCGTGGCTCGAGCCGCGCCGCTGGCACCGGCTCCCGGCGGACCGCTCACTCGTGAGCCGCTGGCGTGGCACGCCGTTCGGCACGGGAGACAACCGCAAGGTCGCCGACGTGGTCGCGGGGTCGTTCCAGGGCTACGACCTCCTGTCGTTCGTGTACTCGTACGAGACGTCGAGCACCGACAGCGACGGCAGCCGCTCGACGACGACGCACACGTTCCACCTCGTCACGCTGCAGCTCCCGGCGTTCCTGCCGGACCTGGAGGTCACGCCCGAGTCGGTGGGCTCGCGCCTGGCCACCGCGTTCGGGAAGGTCGACCTGGACGTCGAGTCGGACGAGTTCAACAAGCGCTTCGTGGTGCGTGCGACGGACCTGGCGGTAGGCCACGCGATCCTGCACCCGCGCCTCGTCGAGCGGTTGCTGCGCGAGGGTCGCGTCGCGTGGCGCATCGAGGGGACCACGCTCCTGACCTGGGCGTCGGGGCGCACGAACCTGCAGCGGCTGGACGCGCGCATCGCGCTGCTGGCCGCCATCGCGGACGCCGTCCCGCGACATGTCTGGCTGGACCACGGGCACGATCCCCTGGCCCGCTAGGCTCACGCCAACCCCTGGAGAAGGAGCCGTCGTGCCTGCTGGAGCCATCGTCGCGATCGTCGTGGTCGTGCTCGTCGTCATCGTCCTGCTGTGGGCAATCGCGCAGTACAACGCGCTGGTGCGGCTGCGGAACCTGGTGCAGGAGTCGTGGCGCCAGATCGACGTCGAGCTGCACCGCCGGCACGACCTCATCCCGAATCTCGTCGAGACCGTCAAGGGCTACGCCCAGCACGAGCGCGCGGTGTTCGACGAGGTGACGCGTGCACGCGCCGCCGCGGCCGGGGCTGGCGCCTCGGTCGCCGAGCAGGCGGCGCAGGAGAACCAGCTGACGCAGGCCCTCGGGCGCCTGTTCGCCGTCGCGGAGAACTACCCGGTGCTGCGCGCGAGCGAGAACTTCCAGCAGCTGCAGAACGAGCTGTCCACGACCGAGGACCGCATCGCCGCGGCCCGGCGCTTCTACAACGCCAACGTCCGCAGCCTCAACACGAAGATCGAGACCTTCCCGACGAACGTCATCGCCGGGATGTTCCACTTCGAGCGGGCCGAGTACTTCGAGGTCGAGGACCCGCAGGTCCGTCAGGCGCCGAACGTCCAGTTCTGACCCCGTCCATGTCTGACCCCGTCCGGTTCTGACCCCGTCCCTGGCGACGAGGCCGGACCCACGAGACACCGAAGGGCCGGTCGCCGCGAGCGACCGGCCCTTCGCCGTGGCCCCAGCGGGCTGGAGGTCACATGGTCGTCGAGTCGTACGAGACGCCACCCGAGACGTCCCAGCCGCCGTCGACGAGCAGGACCTGCCCGTTGACGAACGAGCCCTCGTTGAGCAGGAACGAGACGGCCGCCGCGAGCTCGGCGGGCTGGCCCCACCGGCCGATGGTGGTCGTCGCGAGGCTCGCTGCGGCGCCTTCCGGCGTCGCGAGGAGCGCGGCGTTGATCGGCGTCTCGATCGTGCCGGGCGCGATGGCGTTGATCAGGATGCCCCGACGCCCGTACTCGACCGAGGCCTGACGCGTGAGCGCCTCGACCGCACCCTTCGACGCGGTGTACGACGCGAGCCCCTGCAGGCCCTTGTGCGCGGCGAGGGAGGCGATGTTGACGATGCGGCCGCCGCCTCGCTCGAGCATCGAGGGGATGACGGCGCGCATGCCGAGCCAGATCCCCTTCGCGTTGATGCCGAGCACGTGGTCCCAGGCCTCCTCGGTGAGGTCGACGACCGTGTCGGGGCTCAAGCGGTTGACGACGCCCGCCACCGCGGCCATCAGGTCGACCCCGCCGAACTTCTCGGTGATGGCGGCCATCGCGGCGTCCCAGTCGGCGGCCTTCGACACGTCGAGCGTGACGCCGAACGCGGTGCCGCCCGCGGCCTCGATCTGCGCGACGGTGTCGTCGGTGCCCAGGACGTCGGCGCACACGACGGCGTGGCCATCTGCGGCGAGGCGGATGGCGGTGGCTCGACCGATGCCGCTGTGCGCACCGGTCACGAGAGCGATCTTCTGGGTCTTGTCCATCGAGTCTCTCCTTCGTGCATGAACACCGCCGAGCGGTCCGGCTGTGGTCAATCCACGGTAAGCCGATGGAAAAGCATTTCCGTAGGACGAACGGACCGACCGCCGCGTCGGGCACGGCTCGGTCAAGCGCGGGTCGGCAGACCGCCGGCTAGACCGCCGTCGGGAGGCTGACGAGCGCCGGGGTGACGCACGCGATGGCGGTCACGACGAGCGTCGCGGCGATCTCGCCGAACCCGATCGCCCGGGCGCTGGGCCACGGCCGACGCTGAGGCACGAGGATCGCGCGCAGCAGCAGACCCGTGGCCCCCGCGACGAGCGCGCCGGCCACGGCGATGCTGCCGGCCTCGGCGCCGCGTGCCACGAGGACCGCGAGCACCGCGCACGCGAGCGCGACGAGCTCCGCGTGGTAGGCGATCGAGGCCGTCAGCACCGCGCGGTTGCCGCGTTCGCGCAGCAGCGTCTTGACGTAGGGAACGGTGCCGAGGAAGTACGCGGCGAGCACCGCGGTCGTCGCCCACACCGCGACGTCGCCCGCGCCGGGCGGCAGCCACGTGTCGGTGAGCCGCAGCGCCGAGGGGTTCGCGTCGCTCCCGAGCCCGGCCGAGACGACCGTCATGAGCATCGCCGCACCCACCGTCACGGTGTCGTTGAGCCACGACCGGTCGGCGCGACGGACCGAGCACGCGAGGCTCGTCGCGAGCAGCAGCGCGTAGACGGGACCCCAGCGCAGCAGGCCGGGGGCGCTCGCGAGCAGTGCGCCGCCCAGGACGACGACGCCGATCCCGTACGCGCGCACGGGCGGCCAGTAGCGCGGGCGGCGCGCGGCGCGCAGCCACAGCCCGGTCGCGTGGAACGCGAGGTAGGCGACGAGCCAGGTGACCAGGAGCAGCGCATGGCGCCAGGTGGCACCCGTCAGGACGGCCCCGACGACGACCGGGACGACGAGCATCGCCCAGGCGCCGTGCTCGCGCGGCACCCACCCCGGCCCGCGCCGACGCCGGTTCGTCGGCCTGGCGGGCGTGCGGGGCGCCGGTGTCGTCATCGGGCGAATCTCCCCAATGAGACGCGCCGCGGGGTGGGACCTAGGTCCCGGCGGGGTCAGCGCACGCGCTCGACCAGGTCCGCGACCGAGTCGACGATCTCTGAGGGGCGGAACGGGAAGCGCTCCACGTCCGCGGGCCGCGTCGAGCCGGTGAGCACCAGGAAGGTGCGCAGCCCGGCCTCGATCCCGGCGACGACGTCGGTGTCCATGCGGTCGCCGACCATCGCGGTGTGCTCGGAGTGCGCGTCGATCCGGTTCAGCGCGGACCGGATCATCATGGGGTTGGGCTTGCCCACGTAGTAGGGCTGACGCCGGGTCGCGGCCTGGATCATCGCGGCCACGGCACCCGTCGCGGGCAGGTCGCCGTCCACCGACGGCCCGGTGACGTCCGGGTTGGTGCAGATGAAGCGCGCGCCGCCCTGGATCAGCCGGATCGCCTTGGTGATCGCCTCGAACGAGTACGTGCGCGTCTCGCCCAGGACGACGAAGTCGGGCTCGGCCGCGGTGAGCGTGTAGCCGGCCTCGTAGAGCGCGGTGGTGAGCCCCGCCTCGCCGATGACGTACGCCGAGCCCGTGGGCATCTGGTCGACGAGGAACTGCGCGGTGGCGAGCGCCGAGGTCCAGATCGCCTCCTCGGGCAGGTCGATGCCGGAGGTCGCGAGCCGGGCGCGCAGGTCGCGCGGCGTGAAGATCGAGTTGTTCGTGAGCACGAGGAACGGCCGCTCGGCGTCCCGCAGCGCGCGCACGAACTCCGCGGCGCCGGGCACGGCGATGCCCTCGTGGACGAGGACCCCGTCCATGTCGGACAGCCAGGCCTTGATCTCGCGCGTCACTCGAACGACTTCCTCTCGATCTGCGCCCGCTCGCCGGGCTCGTCGTACCGCTCGTCGCGCTTCTCGGCGGGACCGCCGCGGCGCGCGCGCCAGACCTCGATCGCCATCGGCACGACGGAGATCAGGACGATCACGACGAGCAGCGCCTCGATGTTCTCCTTGACGAACGAGACATTGCCCAGCGCGAAGCCGAGCAGGGTCACGCCCACGCCCCACAGCAGCGCGCCCACGACGTTGTAGGAGACGAAGTGCCGGTAGCGCATGTTGCCGACGCCGGCCGCGACCGGGGCGTACGTCCGCACGATGGGCACGAAGCGCGCCACGATGATCGTCCGGCCGCCGTACTTGTCGAAGTACGCGTACGTCTGGTCGATGTACGACTGCTTGAAGAAGCGTGAGTCCGGCTTGTTGAAGACCTTGGGCCCCAGCTTGCGGCCGATGAGGAACGCGGTCTGGTCCCCGAGGAACGCCGCCAGGAAGATCAGCAGGCACAGCAGCCACAGCGGGAAGTTCAGGATGTCCTGCGCGACGAGCGCGCCCGCGGTGAACAGCAGCGAGTCGCCCGGCAGGAGCGGGAACAGCAGGCCCGTCTCGATGAACACCACGACGATGATGCCGAGCAGCGCGAACGTGCCGAAGGACTCGATGAGGTGCTCGGCGTTGAGGAAGTCGGGTCCCAGGGCGTGCAGCGGCCCGGAGGCAGGCGCGATCGCCGCGAGCGCGGTCGTCGTGAGCATGTGACCAGCGTACGGGGCGGGCTGTGACCCGGCTGCGGGCCTGCTGTGCGCACTCTGTGCACGTCCGCGTGCAGCGGGCCGGGACGGGCCGACGAGCGCAGGCGACGCCCGAGGCGTGGACGCGGTGCTGACCGGGCCGGCCCGTCTGTGCTGGATTGGCCTCGCGACGTGACGACGCAGCCGTCGCGCACGCGCGGCTCAGCGAGAGAGGACACCCGATGAGCGGACGGCTCGAGACCTTGCTCGGCATCGACCTCCCGATCGTGCTCGGACCGTTCGGCGGCGTGTCGTCGGTCGAGCTCACCGCGACGGTGAGCCGGCTGGGCGGGCTCGGCTCGTACGGCCTGTACGGCTACGACGCCGAGCGGATCGCGCGCACGGCCGCCGCGCTGCGCGCCGCGACGGACCGCCCGTTCGCGCTCAACCTGTGGCTCGCGACGGGCGACGAGGCCCGGCCCGGGGACGTCGACCTGACCGGCCCGCGCGCGGCGGTCGCGCCGTTCTTCGACGAGCTCGGGCTCACGCAGCCGGACGAGCCCGCGGCGTTCCTGCCCGACGTGGACGACCAGCTCGCGGCGGCCCTCGACGCCCGCCCGGCGGTGCTCAGCCTGGTGTTCGGCGTGCCGCCCGCGTGGGTGGTCGAGCGCGCGCACGCGGGTGGCACCCGCGTCGTGGGCACGGCGACGACGGTCGACGAGGCGCGTGCGCTCGCGGACGTCGGCGTCGACGCGGTGGTGGCGTGCGGCGCCGAGGCCGCGGGGCACCGGGTCTCGTTCCTGCACCGCGCGTCCGACGCGCTCGTCGGGACGTTCTCGCTGGTGCCGCAGGTCGTCGACGCGGTGCGGGTCCCGGTGCTGGCGGCCGGGGGAGTCGCCGACCGTCGCGGGGTCGCCGCGGCGCGCGCTCTCGGGGCGGACGGCGTGGTCGTCGGCACCGCGTTCCTGCGCACGCGGCAGTCGGCGGCGAGCGACGCGCACCGCGCCGCGATCGCCGCGACGCCCGCGCACGGCACGGTGCTGACGGACGCGATGAGCGGTCGGCTGTCGCGGGGCGCACCGAACCGCGCCGTGCGGGAGATCGAGCGCTCGGGCCAACTGGCGCCGTTCCCGGCGCAGAACTGGCTCACCGGGCAGTTCCGCGGCCCGGCCGGCGCACGGGACCTGGGCGAGCTGCAGTCGTTGTGGCTGGGGCAGTCGGCTGCGCTCGCGCGGCACGACGACGCGGCGGACGTGCTCGCCGAGCTCGCCGCGGGCCTGGCCTGACCGGGCCGGGCGACACGGGGCCGGTCGGCGAGAACCGGACGACTGACCGGACTACGTTGGCCTCGTGGAGGAGTCCGAGGTCGGGGTCCCTCCGTGGCCAGGGGGTCCGGAGGCGTGGCCGGACGACCCCCGCTACGACCCTGACCTGCTCGCCCACGGCGACCGCCGCAACGTCGCGGACCGGTACCGCTACTGGACGCTCGAGGCGATCGTCGCGGACCTCGACCTGCGCCGGCACGCGTTCCACGTCGCGATCGAGAACTGGCAGCACGACCTGAACATCGGGTCGGTGGTCCGTACCGCCAACGCGTTCCTGGCGGCGCGCGTGCACATCGTCGGACGCCGCCGGTGGAACCGCCGCGGCGCGATGGTGACCGACCGCTACCAGCACGTGCAGCACCACGCGAGCGTGGGCGAGCTCATCGCGTGGGCCAACGCGGAGGACCTGCCGGTCCTGGGCGTGGACAACCTGCCCGGCTCGGTGCCGCTCGAGGGTTACCCGTTGCCCCGGGCGTGCGTCCTGCTGTTCGGCCAGGAGTCCGTGGGGCTGTCCGAGGAGGCGCGCGCGGCCGCGGTCGACGTGCTGCACATCGCGCAGTTCGGCTCGACGCGCTCGATCAACGCGGGCGCCGCGGCCGCGATCGCGATGCACACGTGGGTCACGCAGCACGCGGGTCTGACCGCCCGCACGGCCGACGAGGGCTGAGTCCTCGCGGCGTGGGACGTCCATGGGAAGGACGTCCCGGACGCGCGAACGCCCGGTAGTGGCAAACTCGGGGCGACACCACCCCCACACAAGCCACAGGAGATGTGAGCAGATGGCTATCGCCACCCCCGAGGTCTACGCGGAGATGATCGACCGGGCGAAGGCGGGCAAGTTCGCCTACCCGGCCGTCAACATCACGTCGTCGCAGACCGTCACCGCCGCCATCCAGGGCTTCGCGGAGGCTGAGTCCGACGGCATCATCCAGGTCTCGGTCGGTGGCGCGGAGTACGCGTCGGGCTCGACGATCAAGGACCGGGTCTCCGGTTCGCTCGCGCTCGCGGCGTACGCGACCGAGGTCGCCAAGCACTACGGCGTGACGATCGCGCTGCACACCGACCACTGCGTCAAGAAGAACCTCGACTCGTGGGTCCGCCCGCTGCTCGCCCTCGAGGCCGAGCAGGTCAAGCGCGGCGAGAACCCGACGTTCCAGTCGCACATGTTCGACGGCTCGGACATCCCGCTCGACGAGAACCTCGTCATCGCCGCGGAGCTCCTCGAGCTCTCGCAGGCCGCGCGCACGATCCTCGAGATCGAGGTCGGCGTCGTGGGTGGCGAGGAGGACGGCCACGAGGCCGCGATCAACGACAAGCTCTACACCACGGCCGAGGACGGCCTGGCCACGGTCCGCGCGCTCGGTTCGGGCGAGAAGGGCCGCTACCTGACGGCCCTCACGTTCGGCAACGTGCACGGCGTGTACAAGCCCGGTGCGGTCAAGCTGCGCCCGTCGATCCTGGCGGACATCCAGAAGGCCGTCGGCGCGGAGCTCGGCAAGGAGTCGCCGTTCGACCTCGTGTTCCACGGCGGCTCGGGCTCGACGGCCGAGGAGATCGCCGAGGCGGTCGACAACGGCGTCATCAAGATGAACATCGACACGGACACGCAGTACGCGTTCAGCCGCCCGGTCGCGGACCACTTCTTCCGCAACTACGACGGCGTGCTGAAGATCGACGGCGAGGTCGGCAACAAGAAGGCCTACGACCCGCGCGCGTGGGGCAAGCTGGCCGAGGCCGGCATGGCCGCGCGCATCGTCGAGGCTGCCCAGCAGCTGCGCTCGGCGGGCCAGAAGCTGCGCTGACCCAGCGCTGACGCACCCGCGTCGCACACGACGAGCCGCGCGGTCCCTGGAGGGGCCGCGCGGCTCGTTCGTTCGTGGCGACCGGCCTCAGTGGGGCCGGGCGTCCGGTGCGACGGGCTGGAACTCGCGCTCGTCGCTCTCCTCGACCACGTCCAGCAGCTCGCCGATGCGCGTGACCTCGAGGAGGAAGCGCACGGTCGGCGGGACGCGCAGCAGCCGCACGCGGTGCTGCGAGCGGATCGACAGGCGCGCGAGGAACGCGACGCCCGACGAGTCCATGAAGGTGACGTGATGCGCGTCGACCTCGATCGGCAGCCCGACGTTCTCCGCCTCGGTCGTCGCCTCGTGCAGCTCGGCCCCGAGGTCGGCGTCGACCTCCCCTGACAGGACGATCCTCGTCGCGTCCGCCCCGACGATGACGTGGACGCCCCCCTGCTCCCCGTCGCGGTGCGACGGGTCTTGCGCGGGACCGGCCGTCGGCTGGACGGGCCCGCCCTCGATCGTGCTGTTACCGTCGCGCACGGTGCTCCTTCCGGCGAGGACGACGCCAGGACGGCGTCGCTCCCGTTCGGCACGCTAGACGATCGGAGGTGGTCGCGGTCAACACCCAGGGCACGACGAGTACGTCCGGATCTGTCGCGAGTCACGGCTCCGGTGGTGCCGACGACCGTCCGGAGCCGCCCTCGGTCGACGTCCTGGCGCTCGCGCTGGAGTCCACGCAGGTGCCGTTCGCGATGTGCGACGCGCGCGACCTGCGCATCGTGTGGGCGAACGCGGCGTTCGAGCAGGCCACGGGGTACGACGCCGCGGGCGCCCGGGAGCGCCAGCGCCGTCCCGTCCCGCCGGAGGTCCGGCGGCACGGCGAGATGGCCGCGCTGCGGGCGCGGCTGCAGCGCGGCGAGCCGACGACGGCCGAGCTGTCGATCCCGCGCGCCGACGACTCGCTGTTCCGGTGCAAGGTCCACTTCTCACCCGTCCCGCACCCGGGCGGGGGTGCGCCCGAGCGCTGGATCGTGGCGTTCGAGGACCGCACCGAGCGCCTCACGCACGATGCCGAGCAGGCCCGGATCGTCGAGGCCGAGCGGCAGGAACGTCGCAGCGTCAACATCATCGTGCAGGTCTCGGACCTGCTCATGGACGTGACGGACCGCGTGACGCCCCTGCACGAGATCGCCGCGCTGCTGCGGCGCACCGTGGTCCGGTGGGCGTCGTTCTACGTCAACGACGGCGGCCTGCGTCCCCTGGACGCCGCGAGCGACCTGCGACCGCCCTCGGGCCGCGGCAGCAGGCACGGCGAGACGCGGCGCGCGGACGGCGGCGACGAGGCGCACGCGCCGCAGGACGAGGTGCAGCAGCTCCTCGACGGCGACAAGGACCGGCCGGTCGAGCTCGTCCTCGACCACGCGCACCCGCGCGCGTCGGCGTCGCACTGGCTCGCCGAGCGGATCGCGCGCGAGACGAGCGGTGACGTGACGGTCGGCGACGTGGACGGCCGTCAGGGGCGCGGGGGAGTCATGGGTGGCGGCCGGGCGTTCGTGCTGCCCGTGCCGGGGCGGCGCCGGGTCATCGGCGTGCTCGTCGTCCAGCCGCGCGAGCCCGGCGAGCTCGACGAGGCGACGACGACCGTGCTCGAGCTCATCGCGCGGCGCGTCGGGCTCGTGCTCGACAACGCGCGCCTGTACGACCGTGAGCACCGCCTCGCCGAGACGCTGCAGCGCGCGATGCTCCCCCAGCAGGCCGAGGTCGAGGGCCTCGACGTCTGGACCTACTACGCGCCGAACTCCGAGAACGCGCAGGTCGGCGGCGACTGGTACGACGTGCTGCAGATCGCCCCCGACGTCGTCGGTGTGGTGATCGGCGACGTCGTCGGGCACGACGTCGAGGCCGCGGCGGCGATGGGCCAGCTGCGCTCGGTCGTGCGGTCCTACGCGTACGACGTGACTCTGCCCGGCCCGGTGCTCGAACGTGTCGACCAGCTCGTCGCGGGCATGCGCATCCCGCGTGCGGCGGGTCTGGTGCTGTCCACCCTGCACCGCGACGGCGAGGCGTGGCGCCTGCGCTGGTCGCGCGCCGGGCACCTGCCCGTGCTGCACGTGCGCGAAGGTCAGGTCACCCAGCTCCTGGGGGCCGGCGGGCCGCTCGTCGGGTTCGGCGGCGGGCAGCGGGACACCGCCGAGCTCGTCCTTGCGCCCGGTGACGTGCTCGTCTACCACACGGACGGGCTCGTCGAACGGCGCGACCGGGACCTGCGCGAGGGCCTGCAGGCGCTCGCCCAGGTCGTCTCGGCGGTCACCGCTCGCGACTCCGCGGGCATCGGCGAAGAGCTGCTGTCACGGCTCGCGGACCACCCCGAGGACGACGTCGCGGTCGTCGTCGTGCGCGTCCCCGACCCCTGCGACGTCGCCGAGCGCGGACGCAGTCCGCGGCGCCGGCGCTGGTCGCTGCCGAGCGAGGCCGCCTCGGTGGCCCGCGCGCGGCACGCGGTGGTCCGCACGTGCCACGCGTGGGAGATGCCGGACGCAGCGAACGCCGAGCTCGTGGTCTCCGAGCTCGTCGCGAACGCCGTGCTGCACGGGTTCGGTCACGTCTCGCTGCAGCTCTACGACACGGGCGACGGCCTGCGCATCGAGGTCGAGGACGGCAACCCTGCCCCGCCCGTGTCCACCGACGGTCACCCGGGCCGCGTCGGCGGGTTCGGCATGCAGATCGTCGAGCGGCTCGCCGACTGGGGCTGGCGGCAGTCGAGCCGCGGCAAGGTCGTGTGGGCGAAGGTCCGCCCGGGCGCGCTGCCGGCGACGGGGCGCTGACGCGGCGCCCGGTTCAGACGCCCGGGCAGGTCAGCTGCACACGCGCACGGTCACGCCGGGTCCGGTCGCGGCGCACGCAGGGGCTCAGGTGCTGGCGGGGGCCGAGAAGTCGCTCGCCGGCCGGGCGTCCTCGCAGCGGTGGTCCGGGTCGACCCGGAACAGCTCGAGCGCGCCGCAGACCTCGAGGACGAACAGGTCGCGCGGGTCCGCGCCGCGCAGGGCGGCGGCACCGCCGCGCTTGCGCGCCGAGTCCGCGAGCGCGATCAGGAACGCGGCCCCCGTGGAGTCCATGAACGTCACGCGGCACATGTCGATGACGACGAGCTGACGGCGCAGACCGACGACCCGCGCGGCGACCTCGGGGAACTGGTCGCGCTCCGCGAGGTCGAGGTCGCCTGTGATGACGAGCGTCGTGCTCGTCGGCGACGTGGAGATCTCGATCATGGTCCGTCCCCAAGGGGTGTGCTGGCTCGGCTGCTCGACCCTAGTTGGCCCTGCGGACGTGCGCACGCCGAACCGCGGCGGAGTCGGACACCTGTCCGGATCTGCCGCGGGCCTCCGCGACGCGGCACACTGACACCATGACGCACGAGAACCTCCTCGGTGGCCCCGAGCCCACGCTCCTGCCCGCCGACGGCCCGGACGCGGACGCGCGCGCGGCGCTCGGTGCAGGCGACGACGCGCGCCAGGCCGTGCGCGTGGCGCCGTCGGCCTCGATCGTCTGGGCGCTGCTCGCCGAGCGGGCGCTCGAGGACACCGGCGACCCGGTCGCGGCGTACGCGTACGCGCGCACCGGCTACCACCGCGGTCTCGACGCGCTGCGCAAGGCGGGCTGGCGCGGTCGCGGGCCGATCCCCGCCCACCACGAGCCCAACCAGGGCTTCCTGCGCTCGGTGCTCGCGCTCGCCGAGGCCGCCGACGCGATCGGGGAGACCGACGAGGCCGAGCGCTGCGGCCAGCTCCTGCTCGACTCCGGGACCTCGCTCGACGAGGTGTCCGGGCTGCGCTGAGCGCGCCTGATCGCCGTCGTCGTGGGCGTCGCGGACCCCGCCGCCTGTGGACCGGACCTGACCGCTTCTTGACCATCGGGTACCCTCTCGGAGGTACCGGGTACCTGCCGCCCCGTGCCCTTCCGGCCCGTCTGGCAGCGTGGGAGTAGTGATCAGATGCCCGCCGTCGTGGTGCTCGGCGTCCAGTGGGGCGACGAGGGCAAGGGCAAGGCGACCGACCAGCTCGGCTCGCGCATCGACTACGTCGTGAAGTTCAACGGCGGCAACAACGCCGGTCACACGGTCGTCGTCGGTGGCGAGAAGTACGCGCTGCACCTCCTCCCGTCCGGCATCCTGTCGCCCGGCGTCGTCCCGGTCATCGGCAACGGTGTCGTGATCGACATCGAGGTCCTGTTCGCCGAGATCGACGCGCTCGAGGCGCGCGGTGTCGACACGTCGCGCCTGCTCGTCTCGTCGGCCGCGCACGTCATCGCGCCGTACAACCGCACGGTCGACAAGGTCACCGAGCGCTTCCTCGGCAAGCGCCGGATCGGCACGACCGGCCGCGGCATCGGGCCCACGTACGCCGACAAGATCAACCGCGTCGGCGTCCGCATCCAGGACCTGTTCGACGAGAACATCCTGCGGCAGAAGGTCGAGGGCGCCCTCGACCAGAAGAACCACCTGCTGGTGAAGGTCTACAACCGCCGCGCGATCACGGTCGACGAGACGGTCGAGGACCTGCTGCGCTTCGCCGAGCGCCTGCGTCCGTACGTCGCGGACACGCCGCTGGTGCTCAACCAGGCGCTCGACGCGGGCAAGACGCTCGTGTTCGAGGCGGGCCAGGCGACCATGCTCGACGTCGACCACGGCACGTACCCGTTCGTGACGTCCTCGTCGGCCACGGCCGGCGGCGCGTGCACGGGCTCGGGCATCGGCCCGACGAGGATCGACCGCGTCGTGGGCGTCGCGAAGGCGTACACCACGCGCGTCGGCGAGGGGCCGTTCCCCACCGAGCTGCTGGACGACGACGGCGAGTGGCTGCGCCAGACCGGCGGCGAGTTCGGGACGACGACCGGGCGGCCTCGTCGGACCGGCTGGTACGACTCGGTGGTCTCGCGGTACGCCTCGCGCGTCAACGGGCTCACGGACATCGTGCTGACCAAGCTCGACGTGCTCACGGGCCGCGACCGCATCCCGGTGTGCGTCGCGTACGACGTGGACGGCACGCGGCACGAGGAGATGCCCGCGGACCAGTCCGACTTCCACCACGCCCGGCCGGTGTACGAGTACCTGGACGGCTGGACGCAGGACATCACGGGCGCGCGCGAGCTCGACGACCTGCCCGCCGCGGCGCAGCGCTACCTGCAGTACCTCGAGGACATCTCGGGTGCGCGGATCAGCGCGATCGGCGTCGGCCCGGGCCGTGAGGCGACGATCATCAAGCACGACCTGCTCGACTGAGCACCCCGACCGACGAGCGAGGCCCCGACCCCCGAGGGGATCCGGGCCTCGCTCGTTCTCGCGGGCCCGGGAGCGCCCCAGGGCTCAGGCGGCGGCGAGGTCCGGGTTGGCGGCCTCGGCCGCCCGGACGGTGCTGCGGCGGACCGTGAACACCGGGTACGACGCGGCGAGCGCGGTGACCACCGCGGCGCCGACGAGCACGGGGGCGATCCCCACCTGCTCGCCGATCACGCCGGCCAGCAGCGCGCCGATCGGCATGAGCCCGTAGCCGATCGTCCGGCCCGCGCCCGACGTGCGGCCGAGCAGGTGCCGCGGGACCACGCGCTGGCGCAGCGACATCGAGATCGTGTTGCCGATCGTGTTCGTCGCGCCCAGCAGCACCATGACGACGCCGATCGCCTCGACGGTCGGGACGAGCACCGGGACGAGCAGCATCGGGGCGACGACGCCCCAGCAGACGTACATCACGCCGAGCTCGGGCAGGCGGCGCACCAGGCGCTCGGTCAGCAGCGAGCCCCCGATCGCGCCGAGTGCGAACAGCGTCGCGAGCAGCGCGTAGTGCTCGGCGCGGATCCCGACCTGCGAGCCCGGACCGACGGCCCACAGCAGGAACACGGCCATGTACGCGGTGTTCGCCATGTTCATCACGCCGCCCGCGAGCACGAACGGCCGCAGCACGGGGTGGTGCACGACGTACCGGACGCCCTCGCGGACGTCGGCGCTCGCCCGGGTCGGCTCGGAGCGCTCCGCGCGGTACCGGCCGGGGATGCCGCGCAGCAGCACGACGACCGCGATCACGGCCATCGCGGCCGGCACGCCGAGCACCCAGCCCGTGCCGAGCGCGAGCAGGCCACCCGCGAGCGGGCTGCCGACGAACGTGTTGGTGACCTGCTGCGTCGCGAGCACCCGCCCGTTGGCGGCCTGCAACCGGCTGCGCGGGACGAGGTCCGGCACCAGCGCGGTCTGCGCCAGGTCCGCGAACACCTCGGTCACGCCGTACGCGAGGACGAGCAGGACGAGCACGACCATCGACAGCTGGTCCGTCAGGGCGAGCGCCGTCCCCGCCGCGAGGAGCGCGCCGCGGGCGGCGAGCGCGACGACCTGAGCGCGGCGACGGTCGGTGCGGTCGATGACCACGCCGCCGAGCAGGCCGAGCAGCAGCCAGGGCAGCCACGTCGCGGCGGCGAGCAGGGCGATCTGGCCGGGGGAGCGCGTGAGCGTCAGCGCGACGAGCGGGGCGCCCATCTGGACGACGCCGTCGCCGAGGTTCGCCAGGCCCGTCGACGTGAGCAGCGCGGTGAACCTGCGTCCGAGCGGCTCGAGGGCGACGGGGGTGGGGGCGTCGGTGATCGGTGCAGCGGGCGGGTCGACGCTCGTCGTCTCGCTCGTCGTCTCGCTGGTCGTCGTGCCCGTCGTCGCGGTGGGGCCCGGCGAGGCCGTCGCGGTGGTCGGCGCGTGCGTGCTCGTGGTCATGGTTGCCCCGTTACGCTGGTCGTAGGATGCAGAGAATCGGATGCAAAGGATTCTTTGCAAAGGAAGCGATGCAAAGGTATCTCTGCATATGACGCAGCGCAAGGGCCAGGACGAGACGGACGTGCCCGAACTCGCCGACGTGTCCGAGCCCCCGACCCCGGAAACCGAGCGGCCGGCCCTCGAGCTGCCCAACCCGCTCGGCGCCGAGGCGCTCAAGGCGTTCGCCCACCCGCTGCGCATCGCGATGTACCGGTACCTGTCCGCGCACGGCTCGGGCACGGCGAGCCAGATCGCCCGGGCGCTCGGCGAGAGCACGGGGCAGACCAGCTACCACCTGCGCCAGCTCGAGCGGCACGGGATCATCGAGGACGACCCCCACGCGGCGCCCGGCGGGCGCGAGCGCTGGTGGCGACCGGTGGGCTTCAGCCTGGACCGGCGGAACATGCAGGAGCCGGGTGCGCGGCTGGCGATCGAGACGACGCTGCGCGCGGTCATCGCCGAGCGCGCGGAGACGCTCCAGGAGTGGTTCGACTCGATCGACGACGCGGCGCCGTGGGACGACGCGGCGCTGCACACGTCGTCGACGTCCAGCCTCTCGCTCGAGGAGGCGGAGGCGCTCGAGGTCGAGCTGCAAGAGGTGCTCGACCGGCACACCGACGCCGCCAAGGCGCGCAAGGACGCGGGTGACGGGCTCGACCGCCGGCGCGTGCGCGTCTACCTCGACGTGTTCCCGCTGCCCGTCAACTGACCGGGCGGCGGCCGGCGGAGGCGGACGCGCGCGGCGGGCGTCGCACGCGCCCCGGTACGCTCGCCGCCGTGAAGATCCTCGTCGTCGGAACCGGCGCCCGTGAGCACGCGATCATCCGAGCCCTCTCGCTCGACCCGGCCGTGACGGAGCTGCACGCCGCCCCGGGCAACCCCGGGATCGGCGCGCTCGCCACGCTGCACGCGGTCGACCAGCTCGACGGCGCCGCGGTCGCCGACCTCGCGCGCACGCTCGGCGCGGACCTCGTCGTCGTGGGTCCCGAGGCGCCGCTCGTCGCCGGCGTCGCCGACGCGGTCCGTGAGGCCGGCATCCCGGTGTTCGGCCCGTCCGGTGCGGCCGCGCGGCTCGAGGGCTCGAAGGCGTTCGCCAAGGAGGTCATGGCCGCCGCGGGCGTGCCGACCGCCGCGCCGCGCGTCGCGACGACCGTCGAGCAGGCGGTCGCCGCGATCGACGAGCTGGGCGCGCCGCACGTCGTCAAGGAGGACGGTCTCGCGGCGGGCAAGGGCGTCGTCGTGACCGACGACCGTGCGGCCGCGATCGAGCACGCCCGAGCGTGCCTCGCGAAGGAGGGCGGCGCGGTCGTCGTCGAGGAGTACCTCGACGGTCCCGAGGTCTCGCTGTTCGTCCTGTCGGACGGCGTCGACGTGGTCCCGCTGGTCCCCGCGCAGGACTTCAAGCGTGCGCTCGACGACGACCAGGGCCCCAACACCGGCGGCATGGGCGCGTACACGCCGCTGCCGTGGGCGCCCGAGGGGCTCGTCGACGAGGTGCTCGACACCGTGGCCCGCCCGACCGTCGCCGAGATGGCCCGCCGCGGCACGCCGTTCGTCGGCGTCCTGTACTGCGGGCTCGCGCTGACCAGCACGGGCGTGCGCGTCGTCGAGTTCAACGCGCGCTTCGGCGACCCGGAGACGCAGGTCGTCCTCGCGCGGCTGCGCACGCCGCTCGGCGGCGTGCTGCTGGCGGCTGCGACGGGCGGCCTGGGTGCGCTGCCGCCGCTCGAGTGGTCCGACGAGGCGGCCGTGACCGTCGTCGTGGCGTCGCAGGGCTACCCCGCGGCGCCGCGCACGGGCGACGTCATCGACGGGCTCGCGGCGGCCGACGAGGTGCCGCACGTGCACGTGCTGCACGCGGGCACCGCGCTCGACGACGAGGACCGCGTGGTCAGCGCGGGCGGGCGGGTCCTGTCGGTGACCGCGACCGGCACCGACCTCGCGGACGCCCGTGCGGCGGCCTACGCAGGCGTCGCGCTCATCACGCTCGACGGCGCGCAGCACCGCACGGACATCGCGCTCAAGGCCGCCTCCGCCTGAGCCGCCGCGCGCCGCACGCGCGACACGGCGGCCGGCGGCGTCGGGGATCGGGTGAACCGCGACCGAAACGGCCACGGCGGATGCTCTCGTCGTGCCATGCTGCGCGCGCCGCGCGCGGGTGCGCGGCCTCACCCAGGGAGAGACCGTGCGCTACAACCCCCCGCCCACGTGGCCCACCGCACCCGAGGGCTGGCAGCCGCCGCCCGGGTGGGAGCCCGACCCGTCCTGGCCGGCCGCCCCCGAGGGATGGCAGCTGTGGGTCGAGGACGAGGACGAGGACGGGGCCGAGGAGGCCGCGCTGGCGGCCGCGCACCGGGCACAGGCCGTCAAGACGTTCTGGATCGGTGTCGGCGTGTTCGTAGCCGGCGCGATCTCGACGATCGTCGCGAGCGGGTCGTCCGGGGGGATCATCTGGTACGGCGGCATGATCTTCGGCGCGATCCTGCTGTTCCGGGCAGTCACGGCCTACCGCGCGTCGCGCTCGGCGGGCGGCGCTGCGCTCGGCGCACAGGGCAAGGGCCTCGCCGTCGCCGGGGTCGTCGCGTGCCTCGTCGTCGGCGGGGTCGCGGTCAGCATGTGGGCGGAGTCCGAGTCGCTGGAGCCCACGGCGGGTTCCTGCTGGAAGGTCGACGGCGACCAGGCCGTGCTGATCGGGTGCTCGCACGCGCACGACTTCCGCGCCGTGCAGGTCGTCAAGGACGAGGCGCAGTGCCCCCAGACCGCGGTCGGGTGGGTCGAGGGCGACGGCACCGACCTGGTCTGCCTGGCCGACGACTGACGTCCGGTCGGCGGGCGCGACGTGACCGCGCGCGTCGGGGCGGTCACACTGGAGCCGTGACTCTTGATGCCACGGACGCCTCGACCGCGACGGTCCCCGGCTGGACCCACACCTACTCGGGCAAGGTCCGGGACCTGTACGTCCCGGACGACACCGCGGACGGGCAGGCGGTGCGGGACGCGCACGGCGACGTGGTGCTCGTCGTCGCGAGCGACCGTGTCTCCGCGTTCGACCACGTGCTGAGCCCCGGCATCCCCGACAAGGGCGTGGTCCTCACGCAGCTCTCGCTGTGGTGGTTCGAGCAGCTCGCGGACCTCGTCCCGAGCCACGTGGTCTCCACCGAGGTGCCCGCCGTGGTCGCCGGGCGCGCGATGATCTGCCGGCGCCTGCAGATGTTCCCGGTCGAGTGCGTCGCGCGCGGGTACCTGACGGGCTCGGGCCTCGCGGAGTACCGCGCGTCGGGCGAGGTCACGGGCATCGCGCTGCCGGGCGGCCTCGTCGACGGCTCGCGGCTGCCCGAGCCGATCTTCACGCCCGCGACCAAGGCCGACCTCGGGGAGCACGACGAGAACGTGCCGTTCTCGGTGGTCGCGCAGACCGTCGGCGAGGAGACCGCCGCCGCCCTGCGCGCCCTGACGCTCACGGTGTACGCCCGCGCGGAGGCGATCGCGCGCGAGCGCGGCGTGATCCTCGCGGACACCAAGCTCGAGTTCGGCACGGACCCGGCGACGGGCGCGATCACGCTCGGCGACGAGGTGCTCACCCCCGACTCGTCGCGGTTCTGGCCCGCCGACCAGTGGCAGCCCGGCCACCCCCAGGCGAGCTTCGACAAGCAGTTCGTGCGTGACTGGCTGGTCTCGGCTGCCTCCGGGTGGGAGCGCGCGTCGGACGCGCCGCCCCCGCCGCTGCCCGCCGACGTCGTCGAGCGGACGCGCGAGCGCTACCTCGAGGCCTACGAGCGCCTCACCGGCGTCCCGCTCGCGGTCTGACCGCCCTCGGCACGCAGGGAGGGCACGTGGGTGACGTCCTGCTCCGCGCGGTGCGCCGCGCCGGGGACGACGAGCCCGTCGACGTGCTCGTGCGCTCCGGGCGGCTCGCCGCGGTCGGGTCCGCGCTGCCGCGCGTGGCCGGCGTGGAGGAGGTCGACGGCCAGGGTCGGTTCGTCGTTCCCGGGCTCTGGGACCAGCACACCCACCTCACGCAGTGGACGTTGGTGCGGCGTCGGCTCGACCTGTCGTCCGCGACCTCGGCCGCGCACGCGCTGACGCTCGTCGCGGACCGGCTGGCCGCCGCGCCACCGACCGGTGGTGCGCCGCTCGTCGGGCACGGGTTCCGCGACGGGCTGTGGCCCGACGAGCCGACCGTCGCCGCGCTCGACGCGGTCGCCGGCGACGTGCCCGTGGTGCTGGTCTCCGGGGACCTGCACTGCGCGTGGGCGTCGAGCGCCGGACTACGGTTCCTCGGTGCCCGCACCGTGGCCGGGCTGCTGCGCGAGTCCGACTGGCTGCCGCTGCAGGGCCGGCTCGAGCACCTGCCGGACGCGACGGTCGACGCGCTGGTCGGCGAGGCGCTGGCCGACGCGGCGGCGCGGGGCGTCGTGGGCGTGGTCGACGTCGAGATCGCCGACAACCTCGCGGTGTGGCGGCGGCGGGCGACCGCCGGGCCGGTGCCGGTGCGCGTGCGGGCGGGGGTGTGGCAGCCGTACCTCGACCGGGTCGTGCGGGAGGAGCTGAGCACCGGCGACCCCGTGGCCGGCGCGGGCTCGCTCGTCGTGCAGGGTCCGCTCAAGGTGATCGTCGACGGCTCGCTGAACACGCGCACGGCCTGGTGCGACGAGCCGTACCCGGGGACCGCCGACCACGGCGTGCTCTCGGTCCCGTCGGCCGAGCTGGTCCCGCTGCTCGCGCACGCCACGCGTCACGGGTTGCAGGTCGCGGTGCACGCGATCGGCGACGCCGCGGTCCGGCTCGCGCTCGACGCGATCGCCACGACCGGGGCGCGCGGCTCGGTCGAGCACGCACAGCTCGTCGCGGCCGACGACGTCGAGCGGTTCGCGGCGCTGGGGGTGGTCGCGAGCGTGCAGCCCGCGCACCTCCTCGACGACCGTGACGTCGCGGCCCGGCACTGGGCGGGGCGCACGGATCGCGCGTTCCCGTACGGGGCGCTGCACCGGGCGGGCGTGCAGCTCGCGTTCGGCTCGGACGCGCCCGTCGCGCCGCTGGACCCGTGGCTCGCGATCGACGCGGCGGTGCATCGTGCCGCACCGGGCGACGCGCCGTTCCACGCCGCGCAGGCGGTCGCGGCCGACGTCGCGCTGGCGTCGTCGGTGGACGGGGAACCGCTCGCGCTGCGGGTCGGTGGGCCTGGCGACCTCGTCGTGCTGGACGACGACCCCGTGGCGCTCGCGGCGACACCCGGCGGTCTCGTCGGGATCGGTGTCGCGGGGACGATGGTCGCGGGCAGGTGGGCGTTCCGGGACGGCTCGCTGTGACCGCGTCGGCCGGTCCGGTGGCGGCGTCCGACGGGCGGGCGGCGGGGCGGGGCGTCGGCGACGGTCGGTAGACTCGCCGCCGCACCCCCGCCGCGCAACCAGGAGCTGACCCGTGGGACGAGTTGTCGTCGACGTCATGCCGAAGCCCGAGATCCTCGACCCGCAGGGCAAGGCCGTCGCCGCCGCGCTGAGCCGGCTGGGCTTCGACCAGTTCGCCAACGCGCGGCAGGGCAAGCGGTTCGAGCTCGAGGTCGAGGGCGAGGTCACCGACGAGGTGCTCGCCGCGGCCCGGGCGGCCGGTGAGCAGGTGCTCTCCAACCCGGTCATCGAGGACGTCGTCGCGGTCTACGCCGACGAGACGGCGGTCACGGCGTGAGCCGGATCGGCGTCGTCACGTTCCCTGGCACGCTCGACGACCGGGACGCCGCACGCGCCGTGCGGCTCGCGGGCGGTGAGCCCGTCGCGCTGTGGCACGGCGACGCCGACCTGCACGGCGTGGACGCCGTGGTGCTGCCCGGCGGCTTCTCGTACGGCGACTACCTGCGCGCGGGCGCCATCAGCCGGTTCGCGCCGGTCATGAGCGAGATCGTCGACGCCGCGAACCGCGGCCTGCCGGTGCTCGGCATCTGCAACGGCTTCCAGGTCCTCACCGAGGCGCACCTGCTGCCCGGCTCGATGATCAAGAACGACCACCTGCACTTCGTGTGCCGCGAGCAGGTCCTGTCGGTCGACAACGTCGACACGGCCTGGACCCGCGACTACACGCTGGGCGAGCGCATCACGATCCCGCTGAAGAACCAGGACGGCCAGTACGTCGCCGACGAGCACACGCTCGACGAGCTCGAGGGCGAGGGCCGGGTGGTGTTCCGCTACCAGGACGTGAACCCCAACGGCTCGCGCCGCGGCATCGCGGGGATCAGCAACGCGCGGGGCAACGTCGTGGGGCTCATGCCGCACCCCGAGCACGCGGTCGAGGAGGGCTTCGGCCCGGACGGTGGGAAGGGTCCGCGCACGGGCACGGACGGTCTGCGCTTCTTCACGTCGGTTCTGCACGCGCTCGTCGGCTGACGCATGGGGGTCGCGCTCGCGCACGTCGGCTGGGACGACGAGCACGCGGCGCAGCTGCGCACCGCGCAGCAGGCCGAGCTGCGTGAGCGGTACGGCGACGACGACATCGGTCACGAGATGACCGGCGAGTCGATCGTCGCGATGGTCGTGCTGCGCGAGGACGACGAGCCGGTCGCGTGCGTCGCGCTGCGTGACGCGTCCGACGAGCTCGGTGCCGGCGTCGCCGAGGTCAAGCGGCTCTACACCGTGCCGGGCGCGCGCGGACGGGGGCACTCGCGGCGCGTGATGCTCGAGCTCGAGCGACTCGCCCACGAGCAGGGCTGGACCCGGCTGGTCCTGGAGACCGGCGTGCTCCAGCCCGAGGCCATCGGTCTCTACCTGTCGCTCGGCTACCGGTCGATCCCCAACTACGCGGAGTACGTCGACGAGCCGTCGTCACGATGCTTCGCCAAGGACCTGACCGCCAGCGCTGCGCGGGAGCGACCGAGTGCGCACGGCAGGCGTCCGCTCGCGGTCGAGGGCGGGCGTTCGCTCGTGATCGAGACCGTCGGGTGGGACGACGACACCGCGGTGGCGCTGCGCCGCGCCATGTGGGCATGGAACACGCGGACCTATCCGGAGCTGGTGACCGACGAGCCCGACCACGGCTTCGCCTCGGACGACGCGCGGCAGCGGACCGGCGAGCTCGTCACCTGGGTCGCGCGTCTCGACGACGAGCCCGTGGGCTGCCTGACGCTGCGGGCCCCGCGCGACGGGTACCCGGACGGGAGCGTGGAGCTCAAGAAGCTGTACGTGACCGATCAGGCACGCGGCGCCGGCGTGGCCCGCTCGCTGCTCGCCACCGCGCACGACGAGGCTCGTGCGCGAGGCTTCACCACCGCGGTGCTCGGCACGGGCATCCGCCAGCCCGAGGCGATCACGCTCTATCTTTCGGACGGCTACCGCCCGATCCGCCCCTTCACCAACCCCGCGCGCGACTTCATCACCCTCTGGTTCGCCCGCCCCCTCCACTGACCCCCGCCCCACCCACACCCCCGTCCCCGTCACGACCCAGCACCCGCTCCGGCCTGGACGCCGGATCCCCGGAGCGCACGCTGGTTCGTCGGGAGGGGTGTGCGCGACCCAGCGCCTGCTCCGGCCTGGACGCCGGATAGCCGGAGCGACCGCTGGTTCGTCGGGAGCGTGCCGCGCGACCCAGCGCCTGCTCAGGTCTCGACGCCGGATAGCCGGAGCGACCGCTGGTTCGTCGGGAGCGTGCCGCGCGACCCAGCACCTGCTCAGGTCTCGACGCCGGATAGCCGGAGCGACCGCTGGTTCGTCGGGAGCGTGGCGCGCGACCCAGCGCCTGCTCAGGGCTCGACGCCGGATACCCGGAGCGACTGCTGGTTCGTCGGGAGGGGAGTGGGCTCGTCGTGGGGGTGGGGACGGGGGTGGGGGTGAAGTGGGTGGCGGTGGTGGACAGGGGCTGGTCGGGGCGCGGGTTGGCGGTTAGCCTTGCCCGCATGTTCTCGGTCCGGGTGTGTTGTCGCTGAGCTGACGACCCCGCGCGCCCGCGGCCCGACGGCCCTCGCTGCGCACCCGCACGACCCGAGGACTCCTCCCGTGGCTCAGCCCCTCACGCACGTCCGCGCTCCCGCCCCCGCGTCGCCGACGATCTCGTCGTCCGCGCCCCGCTGCCCGCCGCCCAGCCGTCGCGGGGCACTGAGTTCGTCATCGACCACGCGACCCTCGACCCCACGACGATCGCGCTCGCCGCCGCCCGCGCGGACGTCATCCGCATCCGGCACGGTGCCGGGCTGCCGACGCATGCCGCGGTGCGCGCGCTGGTCCAGATGCTCGACGACGAGGTCGCCGCCGTGGGCAGGGACCGCGCCGACGTGCTCGTCGTGCTCGAGGTCGAGACGGTCGTCGCAGACGACGAGGCCGACGCCCACCGCCGGCGCGAGCACCTGATGTACGCCGCGGCGTTCTCCCACCTTGCTTGGCTGCCCGGGGACGCGATGCTCGTCGCGCCGATCGACGCGCTCGCCGAGGCGGTGGCGCAGGTGCTCCGACGCACGGGCGTGGACGCGGTCGAGCTCGCCCTCGTCGGCCCGTCACGCCGCCTGGTCCCCGAGGTGGCCGCCGCGCTCCACCAGCTGTGACCCGGCCAGGGCCGCTCGCTCACCTGCGTCGCGCCCCCGCACGCACCGCCCGTCGACCGCCACCACCCCACGACCCTGCGCGTGCGCCGGCATCGAGCGCTCAAGGCCGGAGCGGGTGCTGGGTCGTCGGGGGTGGGTTCGGTGAGGCAGCGGGTGCTCCGGCTTCGAGCGCGGAAGGCCGGAGCGGGTGCTGGGTCGTGGGGTGGGCGGGTCCCGGAGGTCACCGGTGGGCGGCCGCAGAGGTCAGGTGAGGGTGGTGAGGGCCTGGGAGAGGTCGTCCTGGAGGTCGTCGACGTCCTCCAGGCCCACCGAGAAGCGGACCGTGGCCTCGCCGATGCCGACGCGTGCGCGGCCCTCGGGGCCGAGCTTGCGGTGGGTCGTCGTCGCGGGGTGGGTGACGATCGACTTCGCGTCGCCCAGGTTGTTCGAGATGTCGACGACGCGCAGCGCGTCCAGCACGCCGAACGTGGCCTTCTTCGCGACCTCGGGCGGGGCGTCCTGCGGAGTGCGGAGCGTGAACGTCACGACCGTCCCGCCCCCCGTCTGCTGCTGCAGCGCGAGGGTGTGCTGCGGGTGGGACGGCAGGAACGGGTAGCGCACCGACGCGACGGCCGGGTGCTCCTCGAGCCACTGCGCGAGCCGGAGCGCGGACGCGGCCTGGTGGCGCACGCGGACGGACATGGTCTCGAGGCCCTTGAGCAGGACCCACGCGTTGAACGGCGAGAGCGACGGCCCGGTGTTGCGGATGAGGGTCTGCACGGGCCCTCGCACGAACTCCTCGGTGCCGAGGATCGCGCCGCCGAGCACGCGGCCCTGGCCGTCGATGTGCTTGGTCGCGGAGTACACGACGACGTCCGCGCCCAGGTCGAGCGGGCGGGAGAACACCGGCGTGGCGAAGACGTTGTCGACGACGACGACCGCGCCGGCGGCGTGCGCGAGGCGCGAGACGGCCTCGATGTCGACGAGGTCCTGCATGGGGTTGGACGGCGTCTCGAAGAACACGACGTCGGCGGGCGTGGCCAGGGCCTGCTCCCACTGCGCGAGCTCGTGGCCGTCGACGTAGTCGGTCCGCACGCCCCACCGGGCGAGGATCTCGTCGAAGATCACGACGCTCGACCCGAACAGCGCGCGGGCGGCGACGATCCGCGATCCCTGGCCGACGAGCGCGGCGAGCGCGGTGAACACCGCGGACATGCCCGACGCGGTCGCGTAGCACGCCTCGGCGCCGTCGAGCAGGCGCAGGCGCTCCTCGAACGTCGAGACGGTCGGGTTGTTGTAGCGCGAGTACAGGAACCGGTCGACCTCGCCCGCGAACGCGGCCTCGGCCTGGCCCGCGGACTCGTAGGTGAAGCCCTGCGTGAGGAACAGCGCCTCGCCGAACTCCCCGAACTGCGAGCGCACCTGACCCGCGCGCACGGCGAGCGTGTCGGGGCGCAGGGACTCGACGGGGACGCGGCGCGCGTCCCAGTCGCCGGGGCCCGGGACGCGGGCGGTCACGCCTGCCGCCAGGGCAGACCCTCGGCGCGCCAGCCCCAGTGGCCGCGCTGACCGTCGGGGCCGATGTCGCCCTCGAAGCCGCGCAGCACGTTGTAGGCGGGGCCGAAGCCGGCAGCGGTCGCGGCCTGCGCGGCGGCGATCGAGCGGACGCCCGACCGGCACAAGAACACGACGGGCCGACCGTCGCCGGGCTCGAGCCCGGCCAGGCCGAGCTGGTCGAGGAACGCGGGGTTGGGGCCGGCGGGCGTGAGCCACTCGACGAACGCCGCGCGGTCGCCCGCGTCCGAGGCGTCGGGGACGCCGATCTGGAGCCACTCGCCCTCGGTGCGCACGTCGACGAGCAGCGCGCGCTCGTCGGACGTCAGCAGGTCCCAGGCCTGCTGCGGGGTGAGGTCGCCTGCGTACGCCATGCTTCTCCTCCATCGGTCCTGGCGGTAGCACCCTCGGCCGGTCGCCCGCCTCGTGAGGCAGGGACCGCGGGTTGCTGCGGCGTCGTCGAGCCAGATCTCTCGGCCGCTCTGGATGGTGGCAGGAGCGTAACGCCACGAGCCGACGAGCATCCACCTGATGAACACACCGTCCCGCTGTGCGAGACGTGTCCGTGACGGCGTTGACAGTCGCGGGCCGCGATCGTCACCCTTGCCGTCAGGTCATGAGCGCCAGCGCGAAGCCCCGGCTCGCTGGCCGGCAACCCTCCTCCGCGGTGGGGTGCCCCGGGTGACGACCAGGCCGTGCACCGACCGGTGACGGCAAGCGCGGGACACCCCACAGGGGTCCCCGGATCCTCGGAGGTACCTCCATGACCGTCGTCGCCGAGCTCTCGTCGTGTCTCGAGGCCGTCTCGTCGGGGAGCCCGACGAGCGCGACGGCCGCCCTCGCGCCCGTCGAGCCGCTGCTCCCCGTCGTCGGCGGCACCACCACCGTGCCGCTCGTGGACGGGACGCAGCGCGTCTACGCCAACCTCGACTACGCCGCGAGCGCGCCCGCGCTGCAGGCGGTCGCGGACCGGGTCACGGAGGTGCTCCCGTTGTACGCGTCCGTCCACCGCGGCGCGGGCTACCTCTCGCAGGTCTCGACCGCGCTGTACGAGTCCGCGCGGCAGACCATCGCGCGGTTCGTCGACGCGCGGGAGGACGACGTCGCGGTCGTCACGCGCAACACCACCGACGCGCTGAACCTCCTGGCGGGTGTCATCCCGGCGGGCGGACGCGTGCTGGTGCTCGACCTCGAGCACCACGCCAACCTGCTGCCGTGGCTGCGCACGTCGGACCGGCACGCGCACGGGCACCGCACGACGATCCTGCCGATCGCGGCCACGGTCGCCGCGACGCTCGAGTCCCTCGCTGCCGAGCTCGCCGCGAACCCGTACGCGCTCGTCACGGTCTCGGGCGCGTCGAACGTGACCGGTGAGGCGCTGCCCGTCGAGCGCGTCGTCGAGATCGCGCACGCCGCGGGGGCCCGCGTGGCCGTCGACGGCGCGCAGCTCGTCCCGCACCGGGGCTTCTCGCTCGCGGCCACGGGCGCCGACTACGTCGCGTTCTCGGGGCACAAGACGTACGCGCCGTTCGGTGCGGGCGCGCTCGTCGGACGCCGCGACTGGCTCGACTCCGGCACGCCGTACCTCGCAGGGGGAGGTGCGGTGCGCGACGTGCGTGCCGATCGGACGGTGTGGCAGCCCGCGCCCGCGCGGCACGAGGCCGGTTCGCCGAACGTGGTCGGCGCGATCGCACTGGCCGAGGCGTGCGACGCGCTCGCCGCGCTGCCGGCGGGTGCGCTGGCCGCGCACGAGTCCGCGCTGCGCTCGCGGCTCGTCGACGGGCTCGAGCAGGTGCCCGGCGTGCAGGTCGTGCGGATCTGGCCCGACGCCGACGAGCCTGTCGGCGTCGTCACGTTCACGGTCGCCGACCACAACCCGGGCTTGGTCGCGGCCTACCTCGCGGCCGAGCACGGCATCGGCGTGCGCGACGGCAGGTTCTGCGCGCACCCGCTGCTCTCCCGGCTCGGCGCGTCCGAGGGCGCGATCCGCGCGTCGGTCGGTGTCGGGACGCCGAGCGAGGCCGTGGACCGCCTGGTCACGGCGCTGCACGCGTACGTCACCGACGGACCCCGCTCGCGCTACGAGGTGGTCGACGGGTGCTGGGCGGTGGTCGACGACACGCGTCCGCTGATCGAGGTGCACGGCCTGGACCACCTGGCCGCCACGGCGGCGGCCGCCTGCGGACCCGCGTTGGACTGAGCGTGCCCGCTGGGGTCAGCGCGCGAGCACGTGCGCCGCGCGGTTCAGCATGCTGCGCACGACGAGGGGGTGCAGCGCGCGCACGGGCACGAAGTAGAGCCGGCCGCGGCGGTTGTGCAGCCGCACGTTCGTCGTGACCGCGACGAGGCCCGCGTGTGCGTCGACCGCGACGCCGCACCGGAAGTCGAGGTGCCGGTCGTCGGCGACGATCAGGGCCTCGCCCCCCGACGCGTCGCCGGCCACCTCGTCGACCGCGACCGTCGAGCGCGGCGCGCGAGGGACGCCGAGCAGCGGCACGAGGAGCTGTCGCAGGCCGAGCGCGGCGCGCACCCAGCCGGGCATCGTGCGCAGCGAGAAGGTCGCGTCGGCCCAGGCGCGCGGGTCGGTGGGGGCGCCAGCGGGGAGCCGGATGATCGTCGTGTCGGCGTAGTCCGGCGGGAAGTCCCGCAGCGCGAGCGACCAGCGTGTGCCTGTCATCGTCGTCCCCCGTCCTGTCCGCGGAGCCCGGCCACCGGTCGGGCCCACACCTGTCCGGCGGGTCGTCGGCTCAGGTGACACGGCGTCCGTACGGCGCCGTATGGACGTGACCGTACGGTAGCGTACGGACCATGGTCAAGGCCTCGACGACCAGGCAGGCGTGGGTCGACGCCGCCTACGCGACGTTCCGGGACGACGGGCTCGCCGCCGTGCGCGTCGAACCCCTCGCGCGTGCGCTCGGAGCGACGAAGGGCTCGTTCTACTGGCACTTCGCCGACCGCGCCGAGCTCGTCGCGGCGGTCGTCGCGCGCTGGGAAGAGGAGCGCACCGACGCCACCATCGCGCTCGCGCAGACCGGCGGCGACGCCCACCAGCGGGTCGAGGCGCTGTTCTCGACCGTCGCGCACCAGCGCCACGACTCCGCGACGCTCTACGTCCAGGCCGCCGCGGAGGGCGTCGGGGACGCCGTGGCCCGCGTGTCGCAGCGGCGCGTGGACTACCTCGCCGACCTGCTCGTCGAGCTCGGGCAGGCGCCCGACGAGGCGCGCCGTCGGTCGTTCGTCGCGCTCGCGACCGTCGTCGGGGTCGGCCAGCTCGCCGCGGTCGGGATCGCCCCCGACGACCCGGACGCGCTGACCGCGACCGCCCTGGCCATGGTGCTCGCCTGACGAGGTCCGCTCAGCGCACCAGCGGCATGACTCGCCCACGCTCGACGCCCAGGCCGCCGCCGAGGGTGTCGGCGACGTCGTAGCCCGCGTGTCTCGGCGGCGCGTCGACTACCTCACCGACATCCCCGTCGAGATCGGGCACCGGCCCGACGAGGCGCAGCGCCGCTCGCTCGTCGCCCTGTCGACCATCGTCGGCCCGGCCGGCTTGCCGCGGCAGGCGTCGCCCCGGAGGACACCGACGCGCTGATCGCGACTGCTATCGAGATGGTCCTCGCTCGTCTGACCCGAGCATGCTGCGGGGGGCGAAGTTTCCAGATCACGGATCAGGAGGGCGTGAAGAGGCGCGTCGCACGACTACTTCACGTTCTTGCGAGGCACCCAAGTGGACAGGATCTCTTCGAGCTCCTTGCGCGTGTGCGGGGGCCGGCCGGACGAGCCGCCTGTTCGGCGCGTCCGCACGCGCCACGTCAGTTCCCCCGGCCCATCAGCCGGGAGGTCGATCGGCACCGTCACCCACTTCACGCGGCGAGGCGGCACGACACCCACCCGCATCGGTTCAGGGAACTCGACGGGGCGCTCCTCTTGGCCGTCGGGCAGTGTTCGGACAAGTTCGAGGAGGACGCCACGCGCGATGCCGCGACCCGTGTTCCAGACCGGCACCTGTACCGTGCCGCCACGAAGGTCGACGCGTTTGGGGTCGAGGAGGAAGTGGAACTGCACTGACGACCGGGTCAGAGATCGCAGCCACCGCGCCGCTCGGACTCGACGCGGCTGGGTCGTCCTGTACGAGATCCCGTTGAGGGGGATGACGTCCGGATGGCTCACCGTGCGGTTCCCCATGACGACATGCGCTCGAATTGCGATCTGATCAGCGTCCACAAGGCGCTGACCCTGGTCCTGCAGTGGGCGGATGTTGAAGTACCAGGTGGCTCGACCGCCGTGCGGTTCGATGTCGTGTGGGAGGGCGGGGGCGGGGCCTGCGACTGCACCGGGCTCACTAGCTGACGTACTCAGACGCCCGTCGGTCGACCTGACGTAGACCTCGCTCAGGGGGGCTCTCGCTCCACCCCGGTTCACAACCGTGACGATGAGGACCGGTCGCGAGGTCGACTCCCCGACGAGCGAGGCGGTGTCGGCCGTGACCTTGAGTCGCGGCCGGCCGGAACGGTAGCTGAGGAAGCTGATTGCGACGGCGGCGATCGAAAGCACGGACGGGAACCAGTTGCCAGTGAAGGCGTCTGACAGGAACTCCCAGAACTTCGTCATAGGGCCGTTTCGTGGGCAGTGGACGCTGATGACCAGACGGCGAGCAACGGGCGGAGAAGCGAGGGTCTTGCCCGGCAATCGCACACAAAGTAGTACGAGAAAGCCACGTACGGCATTGCCGCAGTCGTCGTCTCTCAGCGCACCCGCAGGCCCAGGTGCTCGGCCAGCGCCGGGGCGAGCTCGACGAGCTGTTCGGTGCTGACGGTTGCGCCCGCGAGGCCCGCGACCCCGTCGAGGTGCTGCAGGTCGCGGATGCCGCGCACGTCAGCCTCCTTGAGCGTCGCGCCGGTGACGTCCAGACGTCGCACGCGGCAGTCCTCGAACGTCAGGTGCGTGGCGCGCACGCGCGCCAGGTCGAGCTCGTCGATCACCACACCCGTGAACCGCACGTGCTCGAGCGTCGAGTCGCGCAGGTTGAGGTAGTCGACCTTCCCGCCGACGACGTGCACGCGCGTCCACCGCACCGCGTACGCCTGGACCGCGCCGAGCCGGCAGTCGTGCAGCGTCCCGTCCTGCCAGGCCGAGCTCGCGATCCGCAGCGTGGCCGAGCGCACGCCCGTCCACGACGTGTCGACGAGGCGGGCGTGCGAGAGGTCCGTGTCGTCGAGCGTGCACTGCTCGAACGCGCAGTCGAGGAACCGTGCCTCGCTCGCGTCCTGCCCGTCGAACCACTCGCCGCGCAGCGTCAGGCCGTCGTAGTCCCCACCGGGCTCCAGCAGCATGCGCCCACCCTGCCACCACCCGCTGACGCGCCGCGAGCGTGCCACGGGCGTCCCGCCGAGCCGCCCGCCGAGCCGCCCGCCGAGCTGCCCGCCGAGCCGCCCGCAGTGCCGCGCGCCGAGCGGTGAAATCGTGCGGGCCCGGCCCGCCGGGCGTGGCACGATCGCGCCCGTGCAGCACGACCTCACCCTCGTCGGCCCCGGAGTCCGCCTCGTCCCGCTAAGACTCGAGCACGCCGCCGCGCTCATGGCGTTCGTCGACGACCGCGTGTGGCGCGGCATGACGACGCCGACGCCGCGCGACGAGGCCGACATGCTCGCCGACGTGACCCGCGCGCTCGAGACGCCCGGCCGGTACGCGTTCGCGGTGCTCGACGACGCGAGCAACGCCGTGCTGGGCTCGACGTCGCTCTACGACGTGGACCGGCGCCTGGGCCGGCTCGAGGTGGGGCACACGTTCTACGACCCCGCGGTGTGGGGCACGCACGTCAACCCCGCGTGCAAGCTCACGCTGCTCACGCACGCGTTCGAGGCGTGGGGCGTGCACCGGGTGGCGCTGCGGGTGGACGCCCGCAATGCGCGCTCGCTCGCGGCGGTCGCGCGGCTCGGTGCGGTCGAGGAGGGCCGGCTGCGCGGGCACCGCGTGGCGCCGGACGGCTCGCGCGGCGACTCGGTGTACTTCTCGATCCTCGCCGACGAGTGGCCGGCGGCGCGGGCACGGCTGCGCGAACGCCTCGGTGTGCCGGGTCCCGACGAGCTGGACGAGGGCGCGGGTCTGGGCGAGGGCGCAGGTCTGGACGAGAGAGCAGGGGTCGACGAGCGTGCGATGGCCGACGAGCCCGCGGGGGCCGACGAGGGCGCGTGGACGGGCGGCGCGCACGACGAGCGGTCGCACGTCGTGCTGATCGGCGGACGCTCGGGCGTCGGCAAGACGAGCGTCGCGCACGCGCTGCACGCGCAGCTCGCGGGCGCCGACGTGCGGCACGCCGTGATCGAGGGCGACTACCTGGACCTCGCGCACCCCGCGCCGCACGCCGACCGCCTCGCGGAGCGCAACCTGCGCGCGGTGTGGTCGGCGTACCGGGATCTCGGCTACCGCCGCCTCGTCTACACGAACACCGTGAGCCCGCAGTACGCCGACGATCTCGCGGCCGCGATGGGCGATGCCCCGCGTGTGACCGCGGTGCTCCTCACGGCCGACGACGCCGCGGCCCGCGACCGCCTCGCGCAGCGCGAGAGCGGCGCCGAGCTCGACGCGCACGTCGCGCGCAGCGACGCCGCAGCACGCGCGCTCGAGCGCGGCTGCCCGCCCTCGGTGCACCGCGTCGCCACCATCGGCCGCACGCCCGACGAGATCGCCCGCGGCATCGCTGCGCTGGCCGGCTGGCTGCCCGCCTAGTCCGCGTCGACCCCGTGGTTGCTCCGGCCTCGAACCCGGATACCCGGAGCAACGACTGGGTCGTGGTGGGGGAGTCGGACGAGCCTGTGGTTGCTCCGGGCTCGGGCCGGGGTGGCCGGAGTGATGACTGGGTCGTGGTGGGGGAGGCGGGCGAGCCTGTGGTTGCTCCGGCCTCGGGGGCGGGTGGCCGGAGCACGCACTGGGTCAGGGGACGGGGACGACCGAGCCGAGGGCGTGGGGCTTGCCCGTCCGAGGGTGCCAGGCCGCCATCGTGAACGAGCTGCCGTCCGCGGTCCGGCGGGTCGCGGTCGCGACGGTGGCCGGGAGCAGGATCGGCTTGACGAAGTCCACGTGCCAGACGAACGCGTCGCCGCGGGCCGGGCCGACGTCCGCGAGCAGGCGCGACGCGGTGTACATCCCGTGCGCGATCGCCTTGTCGTACCCGAGCGCCTTGGCCGTGAGCGCGGACAGGTGGATCGGGTTGCGGTCGCCGGAGACCGCGGCGTACCGGCGGCCGGTGTCGGCGGCGAGCCGCCACTGCCCGGTCGGCAGCGGCGCCACGAACGGTGCGCGCTCGTCGTCGTCCGGCACGAGACCGCCGAGCCGCACGCCCTTGGCGAGGTACGTGGACGTGCCGCGCCAGACGAGCTCGTCGTCGGACGTGACCTCGACGACCAGGTCCACCTGCGTGCCGGTGCGGTGGGGCCGCAGCCCGTGCGCGCTCGCGACGACGTCGAGCGTCTCGTCGTACCGGACCGGCCGGTGCTGCTCGACGACGTTCGCCAGGTGCACCATCCCGGCCAGCGGCAGCGGGAAGTCCGCGCGCGCCATGAGCGCGATCGCGACGGGGAACGCGAGCACGTGGACGAACCCCGCGGGCAGGGTGTCGGTCGCGCTCTCGCCGACGAGGCGCTGGAACGCCGTCAGATGCTCGAGCGTGGGGCGCACGCCGCGCACGCGGTAGGCGACGTCCGGCAGCGACGTGGGCGCGGTGCCGGTCCGACGAGCGAGCGCGAGCCGCCCGGAGGCGCCCGCGCCGCGCACGTACAGCCCGCCGAGCCCGGGGACGGCGGGCAGCTCGACGAGCGTCATGCGCCGACCACGTGCTGGCCGCACACCCGCAACGTGCGCCCGACGATCCCGCCGGCCTGCGGCGAGGACAGGAACGCGACGGCCTCGGCGACGTCGACCGGCTGCCCGCCCTGCTGCAGCGAGTTCATCTGCCGGGCGACCTGGCGCGCGAGCGTGGGCATCTTGGCCGTCATCTCCGTCTCGATGAACCCGGGCGCGACCGCGTTCGCGGTGCCGTCGAACGGCTCGAGCAGCGGCGCGGTCGCGCGGACCATGCCGATCACGCCGCCCTTGGTCGCGGCGTAGTTGGCCTGCCCGCGGTTGCCCGCGAGTCCCGTGGTCGAGGAGATCGAGACGATGCGCGGCGCGTCGGTGAAGTCGCCCGAGGTCAGGAGGGCCTCGTTGATCGCGAGCTGTGCGGCGATGTTCACGGCGATCACCGCGTCCCACTGCGCGTCGGTCATGTTGGCGAACAGCTTGTCGCGCGTGATGCCCGCGTTGTGCACGACGACGTCGAGCCGCCCGTGCCGTGCGAGCGCGTGCTCGAGGATCGTGGCGCCCGCGTCGTCGGCGGTGATGTCGAGCTGCAGCGCGGTGCCGCGGATCCCGTTGGCGACCGCGGCGAGCTGCTCGCCCGCGGCGGGGACGTCGACCGCGACGACGGTCGCGCCGTCGCGCGCGAGCGTGCGGGCGATCGCCGCGCCGATGCCGCGAGCCGCGCCGGTCACCACGGCGACGCGTCCGGCGAGCGGGGCGTCCCAGTCGGTCGGCAGCGCGCCGGCCTGCGAGTCGACGGCCAACAGCTGGCCGTGCACGAACGCCGAGCGTGTGGACAGCAGGAACCGCAGCGCTCCGACGACCGAGGCCGCGGTGACCGGCACGCCGTCGGCCAGGACGATCCCGTTGGCCGTGCTGCCGCCGCGCGACTCCTTGGCGATCGTGCGCACCACGGCGTCGATGCCCTGCCGGGCGGCGGCCACGGCGGGCGCCGCGTCGTCGGCCGAGCGGGAGATCGTCACGACCCGCCCGCCGCGCGCGAGCTTCTTGAACGTGCTCGCCGCGGCGAGCAGCGGGGCGTGCAGGTCGGACGGGTGGTCGACCTCGGTGAGCACGACGACGACCGCGGCGTACCGCTCGTCGGGCACCGGGTGCCGGTAGACGTCCAGGCCCCAGCCGTCGAGGACCTCGTCGCCCGACGCGTCGGGCGTGGCCGAGGGCGCCGACGGCGAGCCGGACAGGAGCGCCGCGATCGCATCCGCGTCCGCGTCGGGACCCGTGCCGGAGCCCAGCACCAGGACCTTGCCGTCGACGAGCGGCTGCCCGGGCGCCCAGCGCCGCAGCGGTGCCGCGGGCGAGAAGCCGAGGACCTCGGAGAGCTTGGCGGACAGCGTCGTCGTGATCGGGTTCGCCATGTCAGGCCGCCTCGAGGATCGCGGTGAGACCGAGCCCGCCGGCCGCACAGATGGACACCAGGGCGCGCGGCGTGCCGCCGTCGCGCTGCTTGCGCAGGTGGAGCTCCTTGGCGATGGTCGCCACGATCCGCCCACCCGTCGCGGCGAACGGGTGCCCCGCGGCGAGCGACGATCCGTGCACGTTGAGCCGGGCGCGGTCGACCGTCCCGAACGCGCCGTCCAGGCCCAGGCGCTCGCGGCCGAACTCGGGCGACTCCCACGCGGCGAGCGTGGACAGCACCGTCGCGGCGAACGCCTCGTGGATCTCGACGTAGGTGAAGTCGTCCAGCGCGAGGCCGTGGCGTGCGAGCAGGCGCGGGACCGCGAACGCGGGCGCCATGAGCAGGCCGTCCTCGCCGTGCACGAAGTCGACCGCGCCGGCCTCGGCGTCGACGACGGCGGCCAGCGGCGTGAGCCCGTGGCTCGCGGCCCACTCGTCGGAGCCGAGCAGCACGGTCGAGGCGCCGTCGGTGAGCGGCGTCGAGTTGCCGGCCGTCATGGTCGCCTCGGCGTCCAGGCGGGTGCCGAACGTCGGGCGCAGCGACGCGAGCTTCTCGAGCGAGCTGTCCTTGCGCAGGTTCCCGTCGATCGTCTGGCCGCGGTACGGCGTGACGAGGTCGTCGAAGAACCCGGCGTCCCACGCGGCCGCGAGCCGCTGGTGGGACGCGAGCGCGAGCTCGTCCTGCGCCTCGCGCGTGATGCCCCACTGCGCGGTCGTCAGCGCCTGGTGCTCGCCCATCGACAGGTGCGTGCGCGGCTCGCTCGTCGACGGCGCGACGGGCGCGAGGTCCTTGGGCCGGATGCGGCCGAGCGCCGCGAGCTTCTGGGCGGCGGTCTTGGCGCGCGACAGGTCGAGCAGCGCGCGGCGCAGGCGGTCGGTGACGACGATCGGGGCGTCGGAGGTGGAGTCGACGCCGCCGGAGATCGCGGACTCGAGCTGGCCGAGGCGGATCTTGTTCGACAGGCCGACGAGCGTCTCGAGCCCGGTCGCGCACGCCTGCTGGACGTCGTACGCGGGCGTCGTCGCCGCGAGCGACGAGCCCAGCACGGCCTCCCGCGTGAGGTTGAAGTCGCGGCTGTGCTTGAGCACCGCGCCCGCGGCGACCTCGCCGATGCGTTCGCCCTGCAGCCCGTAGCGGGCGACGAGCCCTTCGAGCGCGGCGGTGAGCATGTCCTGGTTCGAGGCGTGGGCGTAGGCGCCGCCCGAGCGGGCGAACGGGATCCGGTTGCCGCCGAGGACCAGGGCGCGGCGGGGCGCGCTCGTGGGGGCTGTCTTCTTGAGTGCCATCTGCGTGGCGCTCCTCTCGCGTCGTCGCGATCAGCGTCGGACCCGCAGGTCCAGGGACGTTCGTCCCGAAGTGGTGTCCAGAACCCACAGTACCTGATACCTTCAGTTTCGTGAGCCCGATCACACGTGGCCCGTCGACGACGACGGCCACCACCGGCAACGCCGCCGCGACCAGCGCCGGCGCACCCCACGCTGCGCGCGACCTACGACGTGACGAGGCTCGCCGCGACGAGCCCCGACGCGACGAGCCCCGACGCGACGACCCGTTCGTCGTCGACGGCCGCTCCGCACGCTGGGCGGACCACCGCGAGGCCCGCCGCGCCGAACTCGTCCGCGTCGCGCGTCGCACGGTCCACCACAAGGGTCCCGACGTCTCCATGGAGGAGATCGCGACGGCCGCCGGCACGTCGAAGTCGATCGTCTACCGCTACTTCTCGGACAAGACCGGGCTGCAGATCGCGGTCGCCGAGGCCGTCGTGCTGCAGATCCAGGGCGCGCTCGAGGGCGTGCTGCGCGTCGCGCCCACGCCGCGCGACGGCCTGCGCGCGATGGTCGCGGTCTACCTCGAGATGATCGAGTCCTCGCCGAACGTGTACGCGTTCGTGACGCGCGACGGCTCGGTCGAGTCCGGCGGTCCGCTCGGCCACTTCCTCGACTCGGTCACGCACCTGGTCGCGCTGCCGTTCGCGCGCGAGCTGGGAGAGCACGACGCGCCCGCGCCCACGGTGGCGCACGACGACATGGCGCACGACGAGGCCGCCGACGCCGCGAAGGCCGCGCGTGACTCGCTCGCCGAGGTGTGGGCCGCCGGGGCCGTGGGCTTCGTGCGCGGCTCGGGCGAGTGGTGGATGGCGCACCGCGGCGAGCCCGGCACGCCCGACCGCGCCACCTTGACCGCACAGGTCGCCGCCTGGCTCTGGGCCGGCCCGGTCGGCCTGCTCGCCCGTGAACGCACCAGCACCCGTACCGCGTGGGAGATCCGATGACCCGGGAGACCCGATGACCACCACCACCGCAACCGACCAGCGCGGCCACGAAGGCCGTTCGCCCGCCCTGTCCGTGCACGAGGACCCGCGCATCGACGTCGCTGCGCTGACCGACCAGCTGCTCGGCCCCTACGCGCAGCTGCGCCGGGAGGCCCGCGCGGTCGCCGGCAGCCCCGAGTTCCACAAGATCGAGGGTCTGCCGCTCGCCGAGCACCGCGAGCGCGTCCTGCACCAGCTGCGCGAGCTCGTCGCGAAGCACGACGTGCTGCGCGCGTTCCCCACCCGGCTGGGCGGCGCCGACGACCACGGCGGCAGCCTGTCGCGGTTCGAGGAGCTCGTCGCGGGTGACCCGTCGCTGCAGATCAAGGCCGGCGTGCAGTGGGGCCTGTTCGCGAGCGCGATCCTGCACCTGGGCACCGAGCACCACCACGACGCGTTCCTGCCGGACGCGATGTCGGTCGAGGTGCCCGGCGCGTTCGCGATGACGGAGACGGGGCACGGCTCGGACGTCGCGTCGATCGGGACGACCGCCGAGTACGACCGCGAGACGCAGGAGTTCGTCATCCACACGCCGTTCCGTGCGGCGTGGAAGGAGTACCTCGGCAACGCGGCCCTGCACGGCACCGCGGCCGTCGTGTTCGCCCAGCTCGTCACGGCGCCCGAGGGGGGTCAGCGCGTCAACCACGGCGTGCACGCGTTCTACGTCCCGATCCGCAACCCCGCCACGGGCGAGTTCCTGCCGGGCGTCGGCGGCGAGGACGACGGCCTCAAGGGCGGCCTCAACGGCATCGACAACGGCCGCCTGCATTTCGACCACGTGCGCGTCCCGCGGACCAACCTGCTCAACCGGTACGGCGACGTGGCCCCCGACGGCGCGTACTCCTCGCCCATCAAGAGCCCCGGTCGCCGGTTCTTCACCATGCTCGGCACGCTCGTGCAGGGCCGCGTCTCGCTCGACGGCGCCGCGGTCAACGCGAGCAAGCTCGCGCTCGCGATCGCGGTCCGCTACGCCAACGAGCGCCGCCAGTTCGCCGGTGCGGGCGAGGACGAGGTCGTCCTGCTCGACTACCAGCGCCACCAGCGCCGTCTGCTCCCGCTGATCGCCCAGACGTACGCGTCGACGTTCGCGCACGAGGAGCTGCTCGCCGCGTTCGACGAGGTCTTCTCCGGCCGGGGTGACACGCCCGAGGGTCGTGAGGACCTCGAGACGCTCGCCGCCGCGCTCAAGCCCACGTCGACGTGGAACGCGATGACGACGATCCAGGAGTGCCGCGAGGCGTGCGGCGGGGCGGGCTTCATCGCCGAGAACCGCCTCGTCGGGCTGCACCAGGACCTGGACGTCTACGTGACGTTCGAGGGCGACAACACCGTCCTCTACCAGCTCGTCGGCAAGCGCCTGCTGGGTGACTACGCCAAGGCCCTCAAGGCCGGTGGCGCGGGTGACGTCGCGCGGTTCGTCGCCGACCGTGCCGTGCACCGCACGCCGCTCGTGCGCGCGGTCCAGACCATCGCCGACGTGGGCGACGCGCGTCGCTCCGCGGGCCAGCTGCGCGACGTCGAGACGCAGCGCGAGCTGCTCACCGACCGCGTCGAGGTCATGGTCGCCGAGCTCGCGGCCGCGCTGCGCCCTGCCAGCAAGCTCCCGCCCGCCGAGGCCGCCGCGCTCGTCAACGCCCACCAGCATGAGCTCATCGAGGCCGCCCAGGCGCACGCCGAGCGCGTGCAGTGGGAGGCCTTCACGCGCGGCGTGCAGGCGGCCACGGACCCCGGCACCAAGCAGGTCCTGACGTGGCTGCGCGACCTGTTCGGGCTCACGCTCGTCGAGCGGCACCTCGCGTGGTACCTCGTCAACGGTCGGCTCTCGGCCGGCCGTGCGCGCACGGTGTCGTCGTACATCGACCGCCTTCTGGTGCGGCTGCGGCCGCACGCGCAGGACCTGGTCGACGCGTTCGGCTTCGGTCCCGAGCACCTGCGCGCGCCGATCGCGTCGGGCGCCGAGGCCGAGCGGCAGCAGGAGGCGCGGGCGTACTACCGCGCGGAGCGCGCCGCCGGACGCCTGCCCGTCCCGGAGAAGCACCTGCGCTGAGGGCCGACGCGGGCCGCCCGGGCCCGCGTCCGCCCTGGCAGGTCAGGCGCCACCGCGGCAGGATGGCCGCAGGGGGCGGCGTGCGACCGCCCGGACCACTGGAGGTCCGATGTCCGCGGGACAGCAACCGGTCGAGAGCAAGCCCGTCCCCTGGCGCCCGATCCTGGGGCTCGTCGTGCTCGCGGCGGCGCTCGTGCTGATCTTCCAGAACGCCGACGAGTACCCCGTCCACCTGTTCTGGACGTCCGTGACGATGCCGCTGTGGATCCTGCTGGCGATCACGTTCGTGCTCGGGGTGGTCGTCGGCTGGATGCTCAAGACGCGACGCGCGCGGCGCAACCGCTGACCGGTTCCCGGCTCAGGTCGGGTTGCACCGGGTCGCGATCATCTCGAACGGGTCCACGTCGGGACGCCACGGCTCGAGGTTCCACGTGGGCTTCGAACGTGCGCCGAGCTGGTGGCACGCGAGCTGCGCGAGCATGCTCGCCGAGCCGGCCTCGGCGTCCGCCGCCTCGAGCTGGGCGGCCGCGAGCTCCTCGGCCGCGTGGCCGCCCGCGCGGGTCCAGTCGGCGGGCGTGACCGCGAGCGAGCGCCCGCCCTCACGCTCGCCCCAGGCCAGGTCGAGGATCGCGCGCGCGGTGAACCACAGGCCCGTCGGCTGGGCCCGCGCGGTCAGGACTGCCGCATCGCCGTGCGCCTCGAGCCGGCCTGACGGGTCCGCCCGCAGCCCCGCGACCGGGACGTCGCCGTCGAGCACGAGCGCGGTGCCGTCGGGCAGCACGTCGAGGCGCAACGGAGCGGGCGCCGCGACGACGAGGGACGTCCCGGCTCCGTCCGTCGTGTCACGCTCGGCAGCGTTGCTGTGCGCCGCCGTGGGTACCGCGGTAGGCACTGCGGCGAGAGCGGCAGTGGGGCCACCGGTCGGTGCTGCGGCGAGGTCCACCCGGACGCTGCCGTCCTCGAGCGCGCGTGGCGTGCTCGGTGCGAGCACCAGCACCGTCACGCCCTGCGACGTGATCGGCACGCCGTCGCGCAGCGCCGCGGCGGCGAGGTCAGGCTCCGCGTCCGGGGTGCCGGGTGACGACGCACCTGCCGACGGCTCGGCGGTCGAGGCGCCGGTGCTCGGGTCACGCGACGTCGACGGGCGGTCCGTGCCGGGTGCGCACCCGCTCGCCGTGACCGCGACGGCGAGCCCGATGCCGAGCAGCCCGACGACGAGCGTGCGCCCCGTCACGGAGCGGGCTGCGGCGGGCATGGCCCGACCGTAGCCCGCCCGGGCGGCCCGGAGCTCGACCAGCGAGCTCCGGGCGCGCACTCAGCTGCGGTGGGCGGGCAGGTGCCGGCGGCGGACGTGGATCATGCGCAGGGTGATGCCCGCGACCAGCGCGGTGAGCGCGAACGCGAACCCGGGCAGCAGCGAGTCGGTGCCGGTCACGGCGAGCGGGGGCTCGTCCTCGCCCTCGACGAGGACCTCGGAGTCGATGCTCGGGGTCGGCGTCGGCTCGGGGCCGGCGACCTCACCCTCGTCGTCCCCCGGGGTCGTGGGCTCGGGCGACGGGGCCGGCGTCTCCTCGTCGGACGGCACGGGGGGCACGGCCGGCGTCGTCGTGGGCTGGGGAGCGGGCGTCGACTCGACGGGCTCGGGTGCCGGGGGCGGGGTCTGCGACGGCTCGGGCTCGGGCGACCGCGTCGGCTCCGGGCTGGGCTCCTGCGTGGGCGGCGGCGTCGGCGTCACGGTCGGTGTGGGCGACGGCTCGGGCTCGGGCGACTCCGAGGGGGACGGGCTCGGCGTGGGGTACGGGTTCGGCTTCGGCTTGCACGTCGTGTTGCAGACGGGCTTCTGGCCGCCCTCGCCGAAGTGCTCGTCGTACCCGCTCACCTGCACCCACGTGATGCACGAACCCTGGGGGACGCCGACGAGCTCCCACCGCACCGTGCTCTTCCCGACGAGCGCGGCGCTCGACCGGCCGGGCTCGATGTGGATGTTGGCCGAGCCGTCACGGCCGTGCTTGGTGTAGCGCACGTTGACGTGGTCGTGGACGTCGAACGTGTCACCGACGGGGAGCGTGAGAGCCTCGGGGGAGACGTCGTAGGGGATGGGCGCGTCCGAGCCGCCGGCCGTGGCGCTCGCGGAGCTCGCGAGCAGCAGGAGGCCGGACAGGGCGGGGACGGCAACGGCGGCGACGGCGCGGCGGAGCATCAGACCTCGAATCCTCGACAAAACGGGCTAAACGGGCATCCAGCCGCGCCAGACCTTAGGGCTGATCAGGCAAAACGCACAATTGCCTCACCGGCGTGTCGGCCGCGAAACGCCGGTGAGGCAACTGTCGTCACCCGAAGGGCGGAACGACACGTGTCACCCCTTGGTGGCCTGCGGTGGGACCGCCCTGGCCCGCCGCGCGCTCGCCGCCGGCCCGTCTCGCGCCGCGCCCGCCTCGTCGCGCGCCCCGGTCGCGGGTCTGGACAGCCGTTCGGGCGGCCGCGGAGCGTCGCTATCCTGGGCCCGTCCGCCGACGACGGCCGTGCGTCCTGCCGACCAGCGCAGGCCGCGAGCGATCTCGCCCAAGGGAACCGATGACCTCCGCACCCGCGCGCCCCAGCAGCGACCAGCACTACGACACGGTCGAGGGCGCCGCCGCGACCCCCGACCTCGCGCAGCCGTACGCCGAGCTCGGGCTCAAGCCCGACGAGTACCAGCGCATCCGCGACATCCTCGGGCGGCGCCCCACGGCCGCGGAGCTGGCCATGTACTCGGTCATGTGGTCCGAGCACTGCTCGTACAAGTCCTCCAAGACGCACCTGCGGCAGTTCGGCGACAAGACGACGCCGGCCATGAAGGAGCACCTGCTCGTCGGGATCGGCGAGAACGCGGGCGTCGTGGACATCGGCGACGGCTGGGCGGTCACGTTCAAGGTCGAGTCGCACAACCACCCGTCGTACGTCGAGCCGTACCAGGGTGCCGCCACGGGCGTCGGCGGGATCGTGCGCGACATCATCTCGATGGGCGCGCGCCCGGTCGCGGTCATGGACCAGCTGCGCTTCGGCGCGATCGACCACCCGGACACCGCCCGCGTGGTGCACGGCGTGGTCGCGGGCGTCGGGGGCTACGGCAACTCGCTCGGCCTGCCGAACATCGGCGGCGAGCTCGTGTTCGACGCGAGCTACCAGGGCAACCCGCTCGTCAACGCGCTGTGCCTGGGCGTGCTGCGGCACGAGGACATCCACCTGGCCAACGCCTCGGGCACGGGCAACAAGGTCGTGCTGTTCGGCGCGCGCACCGGCGGTGACGGCATCGGCGGTGCCTCGATCCTCGCGAGCGAGACCTTCGACGACACCAAGCCGTCCAAGCGGCCCTCGGTGCAGGTCGGCGACCCGTTCATGGAGAAGGTGCTCATCGAGTGCTGCCTCGAGCTGTACGCCGCGCGCGTCGTCGAGGGCATCCAGGACCTGGGTGCGGCCGGCATCTCGTGCGCGACGTCCGAGCTCGCGTCCAACGGTGACGGCGGCATGCACGTCGACCTCGAGAACGTGCTGCTGCGCGACCCCACCCTGACGGCCGGCGAGATCCTCATGTCGGAGTCGCAGGAGCGCATGATGGCGGTCGTCACGCCCGCCAAGCTGGACGAGTTCCTCGCGATCACCGCGAAGTGGGACGTCGAGACGGCGATCATCGGCGAGGTCACGGGCACGGGTCGCCTGACGATCGACCACCACGGCCACCGCATCGTCGACGTCGACCCGAAGACCGTCGCGCACGAGGGTCCGGTGTACGACCGCCCGTACGCGCGTCCCGCGTGGCAGGACGGCCTGAATGCGGACACGTCCGCGTCGCTCGCGCGTCCGACGAGCCCCGACGAGCTGCGCGCGACCGCGCTGCGGCTGCTCGGCTCGCCCAACCTGGCCTCGAAGTCGTGGGTGACCAAACAGTACGACCGCTTCGTGCAGGGCAACACGGCGCTCGCGCAGCCCGACGACTCGGGGGTCGTGCGCGTCGACGAGACCACGGGTCTCGGCGTCGCTCTCGCGACCGACGCCAACGGCCGCTACGGCAAGCTCGACCCGTACACGGGCGCGCAGCTCGCGCTCGCGGAGGCGTACCGCAACGTCGCGACGACGGGTGCGCGCCCGCTCGCCGTGACGGACTGCCTCAACTTCGGCAGCCCCGAGCACCCCGACTCGATGTGGCAGCTCGTCGAGGCGATCCGCGGCCTGGCCGACGCGTGCCAGGTGCTCGAGGTCCCGGTGACCGGCGGCAACGTCTCGCTGTACAACGGCACGGGCGAGCCCGGCCTGATCGACTCGGCGATCCACCCGACGCCCGTCGTCGGCGTGCTGGGCGTGCTCGACGACGTGGCCGCCGCCGTGCCCTCGGGCTGGACCGCGCCCGGCATCGCGGTCTACCTGCTCGGCACGACGCGCGCCGAGCTCGACGGCTCCGCCTGGGCCGACGTCGTGCACGACCACCTCGGCGGCCTGCCGCCCGCGGTCGACCTGGCGGCCGAGCGTCGTCTCGGCGCGGTGCTGCAGAACGCGGCGCGCGACGACCTGGTGGACGCCGCGCACGACCTGTCGGAGGGCGGTCTGGTCCAGGCGCTGCTCGAGTCCTCGCTGCGGTTCGGCGTGGGCGTGCGCGTCTCGCTCGACGCGCTGTGCGAGCGCGACGGCGTCACGCCGTTCGAGGCGCTGTTCTCGGAGTCCACGGCGCGTGCGCTGGTCGCCGTGCCGCGCTCGGAGGAGGTGCGCTTCGCCGACCTGTGCGTCGCGCGCGGCGTGCCGGCACTCAAGCTGGGCCAGACGGCCGACGTCGCGACGGGCGACGAGGAGGCGGGCCCCGCCGTCGAGGTCGAGGGCCTGTTCACGATCCCGCTGGCCGAGGCCGGCGAGGTCTTCGAGGCGACGCTCCCGCGCCACTTCGGCTGACCACCCCTGCTCGGACGAAGCCCGCGGTGCCGCTCGGTGCGGCCCGCGGGCTTCGTCGTCCCTGCGCGCGTCAGGGTCGTGCGGGGTCGCCCGACGATAACCCGACTTATTCAGTCCAGATTGTGGGACCGACGGGATGCGCCGTTGACTCCGTCCGGCCCCACCCCTAATTTCTGACCAACGCAGTCCGGATTGTCGGTCTGCGGACAGAGGTCATGAGCTCCGACGCGTAGCCCCGGCTGGTCGGACGGCAACCCTCCCGCGCGGCGGGGTGCCCCGGGTGAGGACCTGGCTCGAGCGGCACCCGCCGTCCGAGCAACGCGCCAGACCCCGGACAGGGGACGAAGGAGACCGCACGCATGAGCACGAGGAGCCTGACCGCGGACGTCCGCGCCACGCACCTGTGCACGCGCTGTCGCGTCATGTGCGCCGCCGAGAGCTGTCGCTGAGACGACGTCCCGCGCACCGGGGCCCGCGGGCCACACCGCCCGTCGCCGGCGCTGACGGGCGCCGTCCTCACGGACCGCGCCCGTCTGGGCGGGCCACGCCGGCGCCGGCGACCTTCCCACCCACCACCTGACGGCCCCAGCCGTCCGGTCCTGCGCGCGTGCGCCGACCGCGGCGTCCTCGCCGACGGCAGGCGGGCCCGCGGCACGCCACGGACCACCGATCACCCGCCGCGCACGCGGCCTCGAGATGGAGCCCTTCGATGTCCCAGCACTCCCACCCTCGCTCGCGCTCGGACCGCACTCGGTCGGTGCACCTAGGCGTCGACCTCACCGACGCCGGTGCGCACCCCGCCGCCTGGCGCACGCTCGGCTCGCAGGCGCAGCGGCTGTTCGACGCGCAGCGCCTGGACGCCCTCGTCGCGACCGCGCAGCGCGGCCTGCTCGACCTCGTCGCGTTCGACGACGCGTTCTCGCTGCAGCCCGTGACCCGGCACGGCGTGCAGGGACGGCTCGACGCCGCGCTCGTCGCCTCGCGTCTGGCGCCCCGCTCGGCGGGCATCGGTCTGGTGCCGACGATCGACACGACGCACACCGAGCCGTTCCACGTCTCGAAGGCGGTCGCGACGATCGACCACGTCAGCAGGGGGCGCGCCGCGTGGCAGGTCGGCTGGTCGACGACGCAGCAGGCGACGGACGCGTTCGGGCGCAAGGCCGCGCAGGACGAGGTCGACGCGATCGACGAGGCGGGCGAGGTGATCGACGTCGTCGGCCGGCTGTGGGACTCGTGGGAGGACGACGCGGAGATCCGGGACCAGGCCACGAGCCGGTTCGTGGACCGCGACAAGCTGCACCACGTCGACTACGAGGGCATCCGGTTCGCGGTCAAGGGTCCGTCGATCACGCCGCGGCCGCCGCAGGGCCGGCCGCCGGTCGTGGTGACGGCGACGAGCGACGAGGCGCTCGCGTTGGCCGCGCGCCGGGCCGACGTGGTGCGCCTGCGCGCGACGAGCCTCGACGACGCGCTCGCCCAGCGCGCGCGGCTGGACGACCTGGCGGGCGACGCGGGCCGCAGTACCGACGAGGTGCGCGTGCTCGTCGACACGTACGTCGTCCTGGCCGACGACGAGTCGAGCGCGCGTGCGCGCCTCGAGCTGCTCGACGACCTCGAGCCGTCGTCGTGGGCGACGGACTCGCTCGTGCACGTGGGGACGGCCGGTGCGCTCGCCGAGACGATCGAGACGTGGGTCGCGGCGGGTGCCGTCGACGGCTTCCACGTGCGGCCGTCGTCGCTGTCCACCGACCTCGACGTGCTTGTCCACCGGGTCGTGCCGATCCTGCAGAGCGCAGGACTGTTCCGCACCGCCTACCCGGGTCGCACGCTGCGCGACACGCTCGGTCTGACGCGTCCCGCCAACGTGTTCGCCGCGACGGCCTGAGGGCGGGGCCATGACGACGCGACCGCGCAAGCAGATCCACCTGGGCATCCACTTCCCGGGGGTCAACAGCACGACCGTCTGGAGCGACCCGGACTCGGGTAGCCAGATCGACTTCGACTCGTTCGAGCACCTCGCGACGCGCGCCGAGGCCGCCAAGCTCGACTTCTTCTTCCTCGCCGAGGGCCTGCGCCTGCGCGAGCACAAAGGGCGTATCCACGACCTCGACGTCGTCGGCCGGCCCGACACCCTCCCCGTGCTCGCGGCGATCGCGGCGGTCACCGAGCGCATCGGGCTCGCGGGGACGATCAACACGACGTTCAACGAGCCGTGGGAGCTCGCGCGGCAGTTCGCGACGCTCGACCTGCTCTCCGGTGGTCGCGCCGCGTGGAACCTGGTGACGAGCCCGGACGCGTTCACGGGCGAGAACTTCCGGCGTGGCGGGTACCTCCCGTACGCCGAGCGGTACGAGCGCGCCGCGGAGGTCGTGCGGGTCGCCCGCGCCCTGTGGGACTCGTGGGACGACGACGCGGTGCTCGCGGACACGGCGACCGGCCGGTTCCTGCGCGACGCCGGCGTGCGTGAGGTGGTGCACGACGGCACGCACGCGCAGGTCCGGGGGACGTTCACGACGCCGCGCGGGCCGCAGGGTCATCCGGTGCTGTTCCAGGCGGGCGACTCGGCGCAGGGCCGGGACTTCGCGGCACGCACCGCGGACGTCATCTTCTCGATGCACTCGACGTTCGAGGCGGCCCGTGCGTTCTACGACGACGTGCAGGCGCGCCTCGTCGCGAACGGCCGCCACCGTGGGGACCTGAAGATCCTCCCGGCGACGACGGTCGTCATCGGCCAGACGCCCGACGAGGCGCACGAGCGCGCCGAGCACATCCGGCGGCAGCAGGTCTCCGGCCCGACCGCGATCGCGTTCCTCGAGCAGGTGTGGGGCCGGGACCTGACGGCCTACGACCCGGACGGCCCGCTGCCGGAGGTCGACCCCGACGTCGAGAACATCTCGATCACGCGCGGTCGGGTGCGGCACACCACCGACCCGCTCGCGGTCGCCCGCGCGTGGCGTGAGCAGGCCGAGGCGAACCGCTGGTCGATCCGCGACCTCGTGATCCGCACGACGACCCGCGGCTCGTTCGTCGGAACGGCGCAGCAGGTGGCCGACGACCTGGACAGGCACGTCCAGGAGGACGCCTCGGACGGCTTCATCCTCGTCCCGCACCTGACGCCGCACGGTCTCGACGACGTGCTCGACCAGGTGATCCCGCTGCTGCAGGAGCGCGGCTCGTTCCGCTCCGACTACACCGGCCCGACCCTGCGCGACCACCTGGGCCTGGCCCGCCCCGATCCGGCGTCGCAGCACGCGGCGGCCGAGCTCACCGCCTGACCGGACCAGCGCTCTGCCCGTTCATCCCCCGGCCTTCGGGCCCCTCGAGAGGACATCATGACCAGCACCGTCGACCGCCGCCGCACCCGCTACCGGGTGCTGGCCGCCTCCTTGCTCGCCCCCGCCCTGCTGCTGGCCGCCTGCTCGTCGGGCAGCGGCGACCCCGCGGCCGGACCCGCGACGTCCGCGACCTCGACCTCGGATACGGCCACCGCGACCCCGGGCGGGACGCTGCGCTTCGCGCTCGGTGCGTCGCCGTCGGGCGTCGACCCGCAGCAGGTCGGCTCGAACGTGAGCATCTACATCGCGCGCCAGCTCGCGGACTCCCTGACCGACCAGGACCCGGCCACGGGCGAGATCGTGCCGTGGCTCGCGACGAGCTGGGACGCGAGCGACGACCTCACGACCTTCACGTTCCACCTGCGCGACGACGTGACGTTCTCGGACGGCACCCCGCTGACCGCGACCACGGTCAAGGCGAACCTCGACGCGCTCGCGGGCCCGCTCGGCGCGTCGGCGCCGCTCGCGGCGAGCTACCTGGGCGGCTACACCGAGACGCGCGTGGACGACGAGCACACGGTCACGGTCGTGTTCGGCGCACCGAACGCGCAGTTCCTGCAGGCCACGTCGACCGTCTCGCTCGCGATCCTGTCCGACGCCACCGCGACGGCCGACCCCGCCGCACGGCTGCAGGGCGAGGTCGTCGGCTCGGGCCCGTTCGTGCTCGAGAGCTACACGCAGGACCAGGGTGCGGTGATCACGCGGCGCGACGGCTATGCGTGGGCCTCGGAGGTCTCGCAGAACCAGGGCGAGGCGTACCTCGACCAGATCGACTTCACGGTGGTCCCGGAGTCCGGGGTCCGCGCGGGCGGACTCGCGTCCGACCAGTTCGACGCGGTGGGTGACGTGCTCCCGCAGGACGTCGCGCAGGTCGAGGGCGCCGGGGGCTCGGTGCTCACGCGCACCAACCCGGGCGTCACGTTCGTCCTGCAGCCCAACGTGACCGTCGCGCCGCTCGACGACCCGGACGTCCGCCAGGCGCTGAACGCGGCGATCGACCGGCAGCAGCTCGTCGACACGGTGCTCTCGGACGCGTTCAAGCCCGCGACGAGCGTGCTCGCCTCGACCACTCCCGGGTACACGGACCTGTCCGACGACCTCGCGTTCGACGCCGCGAAGGCCGAGCAGCTGCTCGACGGCGCGGGCTGGACGAAGGGCACCGACGGCATCCGCGAGAAGGACGGCGCGAAGCTGAGCGTCGACGTGGTCTACGCACCGCTGTTCACCGGCTCGCAGGCCGTGCTCGAGCTCGCGCAGCAGCAGCTGCGGGCCGTCGGCGTCGACCTGGTGCTGCGCCAGCTGACGCCCGCGGACCAGCAGGCCGTGCTGACCTCGGGCGACTACGACACGTACTACTACAACGTCACGCGCGCCGACGCCGACATCCTGCGCACGCAGTTCTCGTCCGCGGGCCGCAACGTCAACAAGCGTGCGGCCGACGACGTGCTCGACCCGCTCCTCGACTCCCAGCTCGCCACCGCGGACCCGGCGGCGCGAGCGGGCCTCGTCGCGCAGGCGCAGCAGGAGATCGTCGGCGAGGCGCTGGCGATCCCGCTGTTCGAGCTCGCGCAGTCGATCGGCGTGGCCGGTGACGTGCACGGGGTGGCCTTCGACGCCTCGTCGCGCCTGCTGTTCCACGACGCCTGGATCGAGCAGGCCTGATGAGCGCCTACGTCCTGCGCCGGGTCGCCGCGGCCGTCGTCGTGCTCCTGGCGGCGTTCACGGTCACCTTCGCGGTGCTGTACCTGCTGCCCAGTGACCCGGCGAGCATCATGCTCGACGCGGGCACGGGCGGCGGGGGCGTCGACCCGGCGCAGGCGGAGGCGCTGCGCGAGCGGCTCGGGCTCGACCAGAGCCCGGCCGAGCAGTACGTCGCGGCGCTCGGCCGCACGGCCACGGGCGACCTCGGGACGTCCATCTCCTCGGGTGCGCCGGTCGCGACGCTCATCGCCCAGGCGCTCCCGGAGACGGCCAAGCTCGCGGGGCTTGCCCTGCTGCTGGCCGTCGTCGGCGGGGCCGGGCTCGCCTCGCTCGCCACCTGGACCCGGTCGCCACGGGTGCGCGGGCTGCTCCTCGCGCTGCCGCCGCTGGGCGTCGCGGTGCCGACGTTCTGGGTCGGGCTGGTGCTGCTGCAGCTCCTGTCGTTCCGGGTGCCGGTGTTCCCGGCGGTCGGCAACCAGGGGTTCGCGAGCCTGGTCCTGCCGGCGGTCACCCTGGCCGTCCCGCTGTCGGCGACGATCGCGCAGGTGCTCGCCCAGGGCATGCGCGCGGCGTGGGGGGCGCCGTACGTCGAGACCGCGCTCGCCAAGGGCGCGACCCGCACGCGGGTGCAGCTGCGGCACGTGACCCGCAACGCGGCCCTTCCGGCGCTCACGCTCCTCGGCGTGCTCGTCGGGAACCTGCTCGCGGGGGCGGTGGTCGTCGAGACCGTCTTCTCGCGCCAGGGCTTCGGGCGCCTCGTGCAGGCCGCCGTCACCACGCAGGACATCCCCGTGGTGCTCGGGCTCGTGCTCGTCGCGGCGCTCGTGTTCGTCGTCGTGAACCTCCTGGTCGACCTCGCCTACCCCCTGCTCGACCCGCGCACGGCCGTGACCTCGTACGCAAGGAGCCTGTGATGAGCCTTCTCGGCACCCGCCCCGCCGACGTCGTCGGCGCACGACGCGCGTCCGCCGTCCTGCCGGCGAGCCCCGGACCCGTCAGTACCGGAACGACGAGCACCGGAGCCTCGAGCACCGGGGCGGCTCGGACCACGAGTCTGCGCGCCAGGCCCGGGACCGGCCCCGCGACCGGGCGGCTCGCGCGGGCCCGCCGGCACTCGCTCGCGCGGCCCGGCGCGCTCGTGGCGCTGCTCGTCGTGACGGTCGTGGTCGCGTGGGCGCTCGTGCCCACGGCGTTCACGTCCGCCGACCCGATCACGGGCGTGCCCGCGGACAACCTCCTGCCGCCCAGCGCGGCTCACTGGTTCGGGACCGACCACCTGGGTCGCGACCTGTTCGCGCGCACGGTGCACGGCACGGGCCTGTCGCTGCAGGCCGCCGCGGTCGCGATCGTCATCGCGCTCGGTGCCGGGTCGCTGCTCGGGCTCGTCGCGGGGTTCGTCGGCGGGCGCGTCGACGACGTGCTCATGCGCCTGACCGACGTGCTGCTGGCGATCCCCGGGCTGCTGCTGTCGCTCGCGGTCGTGACCGTGCTCGGGTTCGGGACGCTCAAGGTCGCGATCGCGGTGGGTGTCGCGTCGGTCGCGACGTTCGCGCGCGTCATGCGCGCCGAGGTGCTGCGGGTGCGCGGCGCGACCTACGTCGAGGCGGCGCGGCTCGCGGGCGCTCGTCGTGGCTCGGTCGTGGTGCGTCACGTCGTGCCGAACGCCGCGGGTCCCGTGCTCGCGCTCGCGACGATCGAGCTGGGGACCGTGGTCCTGGCGGTCTCGGCGCTGAGCTTCCTGGGCTTCGGCGCGATCCCGCCGACCCCCGAGTGGGGCTCGCTCGTGGCGGAGGGCCGCAACTACCTCGCGACCGCGTGGTGGTACTCGACGCTCCCGGGGCTGGTCGTCGCGGTCGTCGTGCTGTCCGCCGGGCGCCTCGGCCGCGCGTTCGAGCGCGGGGGGAGGACGGCCCGATGAGCACCCAGACGCCGACGCTGCCGGGCGCACCCGAGGAGACGCACGCACCCGACGCGCGGCCCGTGCTGGCCGTGCGGGACCTGCGGGTCACCTACGACGGCACCGACGGACCCGTCGAGGCCGTGCGCGGCGTGAGCCTCGAGGTGCACCCGGGCGAGGTCGTCGCGCTCGTCGGCGAGTCCGGCTCGGGGAAGTCCACCACGGCGCACGCCGTCGTCGGGCTGCTGCCCGAGACGGGCCGGATCGCCGGCGGGCGAATCGACCTGGGCGACGACGAGCGCACCTCGCTCGAGCTCGCGTCCCTGCCGGTCCGCGCGTGGCCGCGGGTCCGCGGTGCGCGCATCGGGCTGGTCCCGCAGGACCCGGGCGTCGCGCTCAACCCCGTGCAGCGCGTCGGCGACCAGGTCGCCGAGGCCCTGCGCATCCACGCCCGCGCGGGCCGGCGCGAGGCGCACGCGCAGGCGGTCGAGATCCTGCGCGCCGTCGGGATCGACGAGCCGCAGGCCCGCGCCCGGCAGTACCCGCACGAGCTGTCGGGCGGCATGCGGCAGCGCGTGCTGATCGGCATCGCTCTGGCGTGCGAGCCCGAGCTCGTGGTGGCCGACGAGCCGACGAGCGCGCTCGACGTGACCGTGCAGCGCCGCGTGCTCGACCTGCTCGCGGACCTCACGTCGCGCACCGGCACCGCGGTCCTGCTCATCACGCACGACCTCGCCGTCGCTGCGGACCGTGCCGAGCGGATCGTCGTGATGAAGGACGGCGAGGTCGTCGAGACCGGGCCGACCGCACGCGTGCTGAGCGACCCTCAGCACCCCTACACGCGTGAGCTGCTCGCCGCGGCACCGGGCCTGCGTGCGGCGCAACGACCGGGGACCGCACCCCTGCCCGACGAGCGCGACCGGGGCTCGTCGTCCCGGGTGCAGGTCCGCGCCCGCGCGGTCGCGGCGGACCTGCCCACCCCGCCGGCGGGCGGCCTGCTCGTCGTCGACGGGCTGCGCAAGACGTTCCGGATCGGTGGACGCCGCTCGGGCGCGAGCGTGCGCGCGGTCGACGACGTGTCGTTCTCGGTGCCGCGCGGGTCGGCGTTCGCGCTGGTCGGCGAGTCGGGGTCGGGCAAGTCGACGACCGCGCGGCTCGTGCTGGATCTCGAGCGCGCCGACGCGGGCTCGGTGCGGTTCGACGGTGTGGACGTCGCGGGTGCCCGGGGTGACGCGCTGCGCACGCTGCGGCGGCGCACGCAGCTCGTGCACCAGAACCCGTACGCGTCGCTCGACCCGCGCTTCACGGTCGGGCAGGTGGTCGACGAGCCGCTGCGCGCGCACCGCGTCGGCACGGCAGCACAGCGCCGGGACCGCGTCGCCGAGCTGCTCGACCAGGTGCGGCTGCCCGCGGCGCTCGCGCGGCGCCGCCCCGGCGAGCTGTCCGGCGGGCAGCGGCAGCGCGTCGCGATCGCCCGGGCGCTCGCGCTGGACCCCGACCTGCTCGTCCTCGACGAGCCGACGAGCGCGCTCGACGTCTCGGTGCAGGCCCGCGTGCTCGACCTGCTCGCGGACCTGCGCGCGCAGCGCGGCCTGACCTACCTGTTCATCTCGCACGACCTGGCGGTCGTGCGTCAGGTCGCGGACGAGGTCGGCGTCATGAGCGCCGGGCGGCTCGTCGAGACCGGACCGGTCGACCAGGTCTTCGACCACCCGCAGCACCCGTACACCGTCGAGCTCGTCGGGGCGATCCCCGGCCGGCACCACGAACGAGAGGCGATCCGATGACGACGACCCTGCCCGGGAACCCGACCGCCGCTGTGCACGTCGATCAGGACGCGCACGTCGAGTGGGAGCAGTGGCACGCAGCGCGCGAGCGCGAGCTGGCGACGACCCACGGCTGGCTCACGCCCGTGGCCTACCTGCCGCTGCCGTCGCAGCCCGCCGCGTTCGACGGCGTCCCGGGCGTGTGGTGGGCCGACGAGCACGGCGCGCACCACAAGCGCGCCGCCGACGAGCCCGGCGCGGGGACGACGCACGTCGTCGCCGAGGCGGGCTCCTCGATCGTGCAGACGTTCGTGCCCGAGGGCCGCACGGGCGCCGAGGCAGAGGTCGCGGTCGAGCTCGTCCGGCGCACGGGCCGCTACGCGCTGCGCCTGCGCGACCCGCGCGCCGCGGCGCGTGCCGCCTTCACGGGCGTCCCGACGTTCCCGTACGACGCGTCGTGGGTGCTGGACGCACCCGTCCGCTGGTACGACGAGCCGCGCCCCGCGGTCGTCGGCGCGGCGCGGCCCGGGCTCGTCCACCGCACGACCGTCGTCGGGGAGGTGGACCTGGAGCGCGCGGGCCGCAGCGTGACGCTGCAGCTCACGGGCGGGAAGGGCGGCTCGGCGGCGCTGCTGTTCACCGACGAGGCGCCCGGCCTCGCGCCGTGGCGCGTCCTGACGGTCGAGCGCTCGTCGGACCCGGGCGCGACGGGCTCGCCGGAGACCGCGACCGTCCGCCTGGACCTCAACCGCGCGGTCAACCTGCCGTTCGCGTTCAGCGACCACGGCACGTGCCCCGCGCCGGTGCCCGGAAACCACGTGCCGTTCGCGGTCGCGGCCGGCGAGCGAGCCCCGCGATGAGTACGGTCCAGCTCGCGCAGGACGAGTCGCGCGTGCTCGTGCCGCCGCCGGTGCGGCCCGTGGTCACCGCGGCCGACGAGCCGCCGCTCGAGGAGCTGCGGATCGTCGGCGCCCGGCACCCGGGCCGCTGGCTCGCCACGGGCGTCGTGCTCCTGCTGCTCGCGATGGTCGTGAGCTCGCTCGTGACGAACGAGCGGTGGGAGTGGGATCTCGTCGCGCAGTACCTCACCTGGCCGTCGGTGATCGACGGAGCGTGGGGCACGATCCGGCTCACCGCGGTGGCGTCCGTGGTCGGCTTCACGCTCGGCACGGTGCTCGCGCTCATGCGCCTGTCCCGCTCGCCGCTGCTGCAGGCGGTGTCCTGGACGTACACGTGGGTGTTCCGCTCGGTGCCGCTGCTGCTGCAGCTCCTGCTCTGGTACAACCTCGCCTACCTGTACCCCCACCTGAGCGTGGGCGTCCCGTTCGGTCCCGAGCTCGCGTGGCTCGACACGCTCTCGCTCGTCGACAAGTTCTGGGCCGCGATCCTGGGGCTGGGCCTGTCGCAGGCCGCCTACTCGGCGGAGGTCGTGCGGGCCGGGATCCTCTCGGTGGACCAGGGCCAGCAGGAGGCCGCGGCCTCGCTCGGCATCCCGCGCCGCCGCCAGGTCACGCGGATCATCCTCCCGCAGGCGATGCGCTCGATCGTGCCCACCGCGGTCAACGAGGTGATCGGGCTGCTCAAGGGCACGTCGATCGTCTACGTCTTGGCCTACGGCGAGCTGTTCTACATCGTCAGCGTGATCATGGGCCGCAACGGCCGGATCGTCCCGCTGCTGCTGGTCGCCTCGATCTGGTACCTGGTCCTCACGACCCTCATCACGGTCGTGCAGTACTACGTCGAGCGGTACTACGCCAAGGGCGCGGTGCGCACGCTGCCGCCCACGCCGCTGCAGCGCGTCCGGTGGGCGACGCTGGTGCTCGCCGCCCGGGTCACGGGCCGTCCGGTGCCCGCGAGCGTCCCCCCGGCCTACGCCGCCCGCGCCCGCGTGGGTGTGCTGACCCGCACGCGCCGCAGCGTCGGGGGGCTCGCATGAGCGCGCCGACGAGCGAGACGACGAGCGTGGCGCAGCCGGGTCTGGTCGAGGTGCACGGCGTGCACAAGAGCTTCGGCACGCTCGAGGTGCTGCACGACGTGTCGCTGACGGTCGAGCCCGGCTCGGTCACCGTCATCCTCGGGCCGTCCGGCTCGGGCAAGTCGACCCTGCTGCGCGCGATCAACCACCTCGAGAAGGTCGACCAGGGCTTCATCGCGCTCGACGGAGAGCTCATCGGCTACGCGCGCAAGGGCCGCACGCTCCGCGAGCTGTCCGAGCGGGAGATCCTCGGCCAGCGCACCCGGATCGGGTTCGTCTTCCAGAGCTTCAACCTGTTCCCGCACCTGACGGCGCTCGAGAACGTGGTCGAGGCGCCCGTCTCGGCGCAGCGCCGCCGGCGCGAGGACGTCGAGCCCGAGGCCCGCGAGCTGCTCGCCCGCGTGGGCCTGGCCGACAAGGCCGACGTCCGCCCGCGTCAGCTCTCGGGTGGCCAGCAGCAGCGCGTCGCGATCGCCCGCGCCCTCGCGCTGCGCCCCACGGTGCTGCTCTTCGACGAGCCGACCTCCGCGCTGGACCCCGAGCTCGTCGGCGAGGTCCTCGAGGTCATCAGGGACGTCGCCCGCTCGGGCACGACCCTCGTCGTCGTGACGCACGAGATCGGCTTCGCGCGCGAGGTCGCCGACACCGTCGTGTTCATGGACGCGGGCGTGGTCGTCGAGCAGGGCCCGCCCGACCAGGTGCTCGACGCCCCCCAGCACGAACGCACCCGCAGCTTCCTGCAGAAGGTCCTGTGACCGGGCGAGCCCGCACCGGACCTGCAGCCGTCCCCCGAGCCCTGGCCACCCGGCCCCCCGACGCGGCAGACGCCGCACCCGACCGAAAGGCACCTCCCGTGACTACGACGACCCGGCGCACCCGCGCCCGTGCCGTGCCCGCGAGGGCGCTCGCCGCGCTCACCGCCGCCTCGCTGCTCGCCCTGACCGCCTGCGCGTCCGTGAGCACCGAGAAGCCGCAGGAGACGCAGAAGGCCGGCGGCGCCGTGACCGCGGAGCCCGCCGCGGCCGGCCTGAAGGTCAGCACGAGCCCCGACCAGGACCGCATCCGGACGACCGAGTCCGCCGAGGCGGTGGCGCTGCTGCCCGACACGTGGCGGGACAAGGACGAGATCGTCGTGGCGATCAGCGCCGGGGCCGCGCCGCCGCTCGGCTTCCTGGCGGACGACGACGAGACGCCCATCGGCAACGAGACGGACATCGCCCAGCTCGTCGCCGACGCGCTCGGCAAGGACGTCCGGATCGAGGTCAAGGCGTGGGCCGACTGGCCGCTCGCGCTGCAGTCCGGGGACGTCGACGCGGTGATCTCCAACGTCACGGTGACCGAGGAGCGCAAGGAGACGATCGACTTCTCGAGCTACCGCAACGACGAGCTCGGCTGGCTCGTCAAGACCGGCTCGGACCTCACGTCGATCACCACGCGCGAGGACATCGCGGGCAAGGTCGTCGCGGTCGGCTCGGGCACCAACCAGGAGAAGATCGTGCTCGAGTGGGACCGCCTCAACCAGGCGGACGGCCTCGAGCCGATCAAGGGCCCGGAGTACTACGAGCAGTTCACGGACGTGCTGCTCGCGCTGCAGTCCGGACGCATCGAGACGTACGTCGGCCCGAACGCGTCGCTCGCCTACCAGGCCGCGATCTCGCCCGACGACTTCACGGTCGTCGGCACCCTCAACGGCGGCTGGCCCGACACCGCGCAGATCGCGGTCGCGACGAAGAAGGGCGCGGGCGCGGTCGACGCGGTCACCGCGGCCATCAACCACGCGATCGACGACGGCACCTACCTGCAGGTGCTGCAGCGCTGGGGCCTGGAGTCCGAGGCCATCGAGAAGTCCGAGTCCAACCCGCCGGGGCTGCCCAAGACGTCCTGACCGGACGCCACGGGTGCCCGCGCGCCGACTCTCCCGGCGCGCGGGCACCCGCCCCGCACGACCACCACAGGAAGGGACCTCGATGACCGAGCACGTGGACCACCTCGTCGTCGGCGGCGGCGTGATGGGCTCGGCCGCGGCCTGGCAGCTCGCCCGCCGCGGCCGCGAGGTCGTGCTGCTCGAGCGGTTCGGGCCGGGCCACGACCACGGCGCGTCGCACGGCTCGTCGCGCATCTACCGCACGTCGTACCCCGAGCCCGTCTACCTCGACCTCGCCCAGGAGGCGCTCGCGCTCTGGCGGCTGCTCGAGGCCGAGTCCGACGAGGCGCTGCTCGAGGTCACGGGCGGCGTGAGCCACGCGCGGCCCGACCTGCCCACCGCGCGGCGCACCGAGCAGATCGCGCGGGCGTTCGCCGCGCGCGGCGTCCCGTTCGAGTGGCTCGACCCGGCCGAGGCCGCCCGTCGGTGGCCCGGGATCCGGTTCGAGGGCCGGGTGCTGCACGAGACCGCGACCGCGGGCCGGCTGCACGCCGACCGTGCCGTGAGCGCGTTGCAGAGGCGGGCCGCCGCGCACGGCGGCGACGTCCGGCACGAGACCGCGGTGCGTCACCTCGAGCTCGCGGGCGACCGCGTCCGCGTCGTGACGCAGCGCGGCGAGATCCTCGCGCGCAGCGTCGTCGTCGCGGTGGGTGCGTGGAGCGCCGGCGTGCTGGCGGAGGTGCTGGACGACGCGCGTGACCCGAGCGGCCCGTCTGGTCGGGCGGGGCGCGCCGCCGCGGACCAGTTCCTCCCGCTCGTCGTGACGCAGGAGCAGCCCGCGCACTTCGCCCCGCGCGACCCGGCGGTGCTCGCCGGCACCGCCCCCTGGCCGAGCTTCACGCACGACCCGGGGCCGGACGCAGGCTTCCCGAGCGGCGTCTACGGGCTCGCTGCGCCCGGTGAGGGCGTCAAGGTCGGGTTCCACGCGGTCGGGCCGCGGGTCGACCCGGACCGCCGTGACCGGACCCCCGAGCCCGAGCAGCTCGCCGCGCTGCGCCGCTACGTGCGCACCTGGCTGCCGGGCCTCGACCCCGACGCCTACGAGCCCGTGAGCTGCACGTACACGACGACGCCCGACCACGACTTCGTGCTCGACCGGCGCGGGCCTGTCGTCGTCGCCGCCGGCTTCTCGGGCCACGGCTTCAAGTTCGCGCCGGCCGTCGGCCGCGTCCTGGCCGACCTCGCCGACCTCGCGCGGGACCGCCCGCACGCCACCCCGACCGCCACCCCGACCGTGCGGCCGGACCTCGCGCGGTTCGCGCTCGCGCGCTTCGCCGCCGCGCGCTCGCTCATCGCCCCCTGACCCGCCGCCCGTCCGCTCACCGCCAGTCCCTCGACCGTCACCCGTACCGCAAGGAGCCACCTCGATGACCGACCGCCCCGCCGCCCCGCGCGTGCCCCTGTCCGTGCTCGAGCTCGCGATCGTGCCCGAGGGCGGCTCGGGCGCGGACGCGGTGCGCCGCACCGTGGACCTCGCGGTCGAGCTCGACCGGCTGGGTTACGCGCGCGTGTGGTTCGCCGAGCACCACCTGGCCGCGGGTGTCGCATCGGCATCGCCCGCCGTGCTCGCCGCGGCGGTCGCCGCGCGCACCGAGCGGATCCGCGTCGGCAGCGGTGCCGTGCTGCTCAGCACGACGAGCCCGCTGATCGCCGCCGAGCAGTTCGGCACCATCGCGGCGCTGCACCCGGACCGCGTGGACCTCGGCCTGGGCCGCGCGTTCACCCCACCGCCGGCCGCCGCCGACGACGCCCCGGTGCAGGCGCGCGCGTCCACGCCGCGGCCGAGCACGGGCCCGCGCGTCGTCGACGGTCTCTACGTGCCCGGGGCGCCGCCCGTGGACTTCACGGACTCCGCGCTGCGCGAGCGGCTGCTGGCGCACAAGCGCGTCGTGGGGGCCTCGCGCACGCCGTCGTCGTTCCGCGACGAGCTCGAGCTCGTGCTCGGGCTACGGGCCGGCACGTACCGCGACGCCGACGGGCACCTCTACCCGAGCCCGCCCGTCGAGGGCGCGTCGTGGGAGCCGTGGGTGCTCGCGTCGAGCGCGGGGGAGAGCGCCCGGGTCGCGGGCGAGCTCGGGCTGCCGGTCGCGGCCAACTTCCACGTGAGCCCGGCCACGACGCTCGACACGATCGCCGCCTACCGCGCCGCGTTCCGCCCGGGTGTCCTCGCCGAGCCTTACGTGATCGTGTCCGCTGACGTCCTCGTCGCCGACACGGCCCAGCGCGCGCGGGACCTCGCGCGGCCGTTCGCCGACTGGGTGCTGTCCATCCGCACGGGCAGCGACGGCGCGATCGCCTACCCGCAACCGTCGGGCGCGGCGTCGTGGGAGGACCGGCCGCAGGCCGAGCGTGACCTCGTCTCCGACCGCGTGGACACCCGCATCGTCGGCGACCCGGAGACGGTCGTCGCACGGCTCGAGACGCTCCAGCGCGTCACGGGCGCGGACGAGCTGCTCGTCACCACCGAGGCGCACGACCCGGCCGATGCGCGGCGCTCGTTCGAGCTCCTCGCGCAGCACTGGTTCGCCGCGACCACCGCCACCGCGGACGTCACCACCCCGACCTCTGCCACCCCGACCTCTGCCACCCCGACCGCGTCGACCGGGCTCGAGCTCGCGGCGCGCTGACCACACAAGGAGACCCACCATGCCCGTCGAGTTCCTCGGCATCGCCACGACCAACGACCAGTCGGAGACGAGCGCGCGCAGCACGCGCCCGTTCGACCTCGGCTACCTGGAACGCCTCGTGCGCGCGCACGCCGACAACGGCTGGACGCGCGTGCTGTTCGCGTACGGCTCGTCGGGACCCGAGCCCGCAGCGCTCGCCGCCCACGTCGCCGCACGCGTGCCGGACATCGAGCTGCTGCTCGCGCACCGGCCGAACGTGTCCTACCCGACGTACGCGGCCAAGACGTTCGCGACGCTCGACCAGCTCTCGGGCGGTCGGCTGTCGGTGCACGTCATCACGGGCGGCAACGACCACGAGCAGCGGCGCGAGGGCGACACGCTGACCAAGGACGAGCGCTACGCGCGCACGCAGGAGTACATCCAGGTCGTCAAGCAGGCGTGGGCCAGCGACGAGCCGTTCGACCACCACGGCCCGTTCTACGACTTCGACGACTTCGTGCTGGACACCAAGCCGTTCGAGGGGCGCACGCCGACGATCTCGTTCGGCGGCTCGTCGGACGCGGCGTACCGCGTGGGCGCCGCGGAGGCGGACATCTACGCGGTGTGGGGGGAGCCGCTGGACCGCACGCGCGAGCAGATCGAGCGGGTGCACGCCGAGGCCGCCGCGGTCGGCCGCACGACGCCGCCGCGCATCCACGCCGCCTTCCGGCCGATCGTCGCGCCCACCACCGAGCTGGCCTGGGCGAAGGCCCACCGGGTCCTCGACCGCATCGAGGCGCGCAAGGCCGCCACGGGCGGGACGCTGAGCCGCCGGCACCCGATCACCTCGCCCGAGAACGCCGGGTCTCAGCGCCTGCTCGAGATCGCCGCGGCAGGCGAGCGGTACGACGACGTGCTGTGGACGGCGACCGCCAAGGCCACGGGCGGCGCGGGGAACTCGAACGCGCTCGTCGGGACGCCCGAGGACGTCGCCCAGGCGCTGCTCGCCTACTACGACCTCGGCGTGCGCGTGATCTCCGCGCGCGGCTACGACCTGCTCGACGACGCGATCGACTTCGGCCGCTACGTCATCCCGCTGGTCCGCGAGGGCGTCGCCGAGCGGGACGCGCGCGCCGCCGCGGCCGCACGGGCCGACGAGCCCGCCGTGGCCGACGAGCCCGCCGCCTGACCCCACCGGCCCCCACACCCACCCGCAGGAGCATCCGTGCGTTTCCAGGTCCTCGACATCGTCTTCAACCCGCCGCACCCCGTCACGGGTGAGGCGATCCCGCCGTCCGACCGGCTCAACCGCGTCGTCGAGACCGCGGTGCTCGCCGAGGAGCTCGGGTTCGACTCGTTCGCCGTGGGGGAGCGGCACGCCGGCGAGGTGCTCTCGTCGGCCCCCACGGTGATCCTCGGTGCGATCGCGGCGCGCACCGAGCGGATCCTGCTGTCGACGGGCGTCACGGTCCTGTCGCTGCTCGACCCGATCCGCGTCGCCGAGGACCTCGCGACCGTCGACCAGCTCAGTCGCGGGCGGCTCGAGATCGTCATCGGCAAGGGCAACGAGGTGCTGCAGTACCCGCTGCTCGGCCTCGACCTGGGAAAGCAGTACGAGTACCTGCAGGAGAACTACGAGCTCCTGCGCCTGCTGCTCAGCGAGGAGGACGTGACCTGGCAGGGTGTGCACCGGCACCGCCTGGAGGACGCGACGACCCTGCCGCGGCCGTTCTCCGGCCCGTTCCGGATCTGGCACGGGTCGGCGACCTCGCAGTTCGCGGTCGACCTCGCGGCGCGCCACGGCGACCCGATCGTCTCGGCGAACGCATTGCAGCCGCGCGAGAGCTATCGCGCGCTGATCGACCGGTACCGCGAGCAGTACGAGGCGCACGGCCACGACCCGGCGTACGCGTTCGTCGGCTCCGGCTCGGGCGGCCTGTACCTCGCGGACACCACCGAGCAGGCGGTCGAGCAGTTCCGGCCGATCTTCGAGGGCCAGCTCGCGGCGCAGCGCAGGCGCGGCTACGGCCCGCAGCACGTGGGCGTCGGGTCGAGCTTCACGACGGTCGAGGAGGCGGTGGAGCGCGGCCCGGCGCTGGTCGGATCGCCCGAGCGGGTGGTCGAGAAGATCCTCGACTACCACCGGACGTACCGGCACGACCTGCAGTCGGTCTCGGTCAACCACCTGCTCCCGCCCGACCACCAGGCCGACGTGCTGCGTCGGTTCGCCGAGGAGGTCGTCCCCGCGGTCAGGGCCGAGGTCACCACGACCCTGTGGTCCGAGTCCGACGAGCGCCGCGCGGCCGGCTTCACCGCGAAGTGACGGACGCTCCCGCGTCGCCCGCGTCCGCGAGCCGGCCGCCGCTGTCAGGGGTGCACTGGTTCCTGCCGACCTCGGGCGACGCGCGGGGCATCCTCGGGGGCTTCCACGCCAAGGACTCGCGCGGGCACGCCGCGGGCTACCGCGCGCCGAGCCTGGAGTACCTCACGCAGGTGGCGCAGGCCGCGGACTCGCTCGGGTACGACGCGGTCCTGACGCCCACCGGCACGTGGTGCGAGGACGCCTGGGTGGTCACCGCGGCGCTCGCCGCCGTGACGCAGCGCCTGCGCTTCCTCGTCGCGCTCCGGCCCGGGCTGGTCTCCCCGACGCTCGCGGCGCAGACCGCCGCGACGTTCCAGCGGCTGTCCGGCGGACGCCTGCTGCTCAACGTCGTGACGGGCGGTGACGAGGTCGAGATGCAACGGTTCGGCGACTGGCTCGGCCACGACGACCGGTACGCGCGCTGCCACGAGTTCCTCGACGTGGTGCGCGGCGTGTGGGACTCCTCGCCGTTCTCCTACTCCGGCGAGCACTTCCGCGTCGCGGGCGGGGCCGTCCCCGTCGCGCCCGAGCCGCGGCCGGAGATCTACTTCGGGGGCTCGTCGTCGGCCGCGCTGCCCGTGGCGGCGGCGCACGCGGACGTCTACCTGACGTGGGGTGAGCCTCCCGCGCAGGCCCGGGCGAAGATCGACGAGGTGCGCGCGCTCGCGGTGGCGCGCGGCCGCGACGTGCGGTTCGGCGTGCGGCTGCACGTGATCACGCGCGACCGCTCGTCGGACGCGTGGGACGTCGCCCAGCGCTGGCTCGACGACCTCGACCCCGCGTCGATCGCGCAGGCTCAGCGGGGTCTGTCCGCGTCGGGGTCGGTGGGCCAGCAGCGCATGGTGGCGCTGCACGGCGCGGGCGCGCTCGCGGACAGCCGCGACGCACGCGCGCTCGAGATCCACCCCGGGCTGTGGGCCGGCGTGGGGCTGGTGCGCGGGGGCGCCGGGACGGCGCTGGTCGGGAGCCACGACGAGGTCGCCGACCTGGTCGGGGAGTACCACGCTGCGGGGTTCGACGAGCTGGTCCTGTCCGGCTACCCGCACCTCGAGGAGGCGTACTGGTTCGCCGAGGGCGTCCGCCCCCTCCTCGAGGCGCGTGGCGTGACCCGTCAGATCGCGGAGTGCCCGCCGATCCGGTGGTAGGTCCGGTCGTGGTAGACCAGCGGCGACGCGGCCTCCAGTCCCGTGCGGTGCGCGCTCTCCGGTTCGACGTGCACGCTCGAGGAGATCGCCTCGACCGAGACGAGGTGGCTCGACCCGACGGCCGTGCGCTGCACCACCCGGCCCCGCACCCACGCGAGCGCGCCGTCGATCACGGGCTCGCCGGTCTCCAGAGCGCTCCAGCCGCCTGCCGCGAACCGGTCGATGCCGCTCGTCGCGAACCGTGCCGAGACGTCGTCCTGGTGGTCGGCGAGGAAGCTCAGCGTGAGCGTGACGGCCCGCTCGACGGCGGGCCAGGAGGACGACGACGACGCGAGCGAGAACGCGAGCAGCGGCGGCTGCGCGGACACCGAGATCACCGACGTCGCGGTGAAGCCCACGGGCCGGCCGTCCTCGTCGCGCAGCGCGACCACGACCACCCCCGCGGGGTGGCCGCGGAACACGGCCTTGTACTCCTCGGGTGACAGACGCGGCGTCGGCGCGGCGCAGGACGTGCCGGACGTGCCGGACGTCCCCGAGCGCGGCCCGACGACGGGCTCGGCGGTCATCGGGCCACCGCCGCGAGCTCGTGGGCCTCGACGCCCGAGGGGCGGGTGTCCCGTGCGGCACCCAGCGAGCGCCGTAGCGCCTCGCCCCCGCGCGCGAGCCACGCGTCGACCACGGGGGACAGGTCGGACAGGTCCGCCTCGGTGATGCTGAGCGAGCGGGTAGGCGCGACCGCGCCGAGCTCGACGAGCACGGGCCGTAGGTGCACCTCCCCGACCAGCGCGTGGGCGGGGGTCCCGGACACGACGAGCGGCACGACGACGACGCCGGCCAGGCCGTCGGGCCCGTACAGGTCGAGGAACGCCTTGAGCAGCCCGGTGTAGGAGGCCTTGTAGACGGGCGTCGCGACGACCGCGACGTCGGCACCGGCCAGTGCGGTGCGGGCCGCGTCGGCCCGGGGGTGGTCGGCGGTGAGGATCTCGTCGGCGAACGCGGCCAGGTCGATCGGTGCGGCGACCTGCCCGTCGACGTGTGCCGCGATCGCCGCGGCGACCTGCCGGGCCGCGCCCAGCGTGCGCGATCCCTCGCGCGGGTTGCCCGACACCACCACCACGGTGGGTCGGGGCGTGGTCTGCGTGCTCATGTGGGTGCCCCTCGCATTCCTCGTCCGTCACGGTTGCCGACCCCAAGGGCCGGCCCGGTCTCCCCCGGGAGCACCCCGTCGTGACCGGGGTTGCCGACCAGCGAGCCGGGGCTTGGCGCTGGTTCTCGTGACCTGGCAGAGGGGTATAGCAGCGGCGTCGCAAATGCGTACTGAATCAGTCGGAAATCTCGTCAGCTGGACGGGTGCCGGAGGCTCACGAGGCGTCGGCGGGGGGCAGGTTCACGAACTGGAACTGCCACTGCGCGGGCAGGTCCCGAGGCACCATGACGGTCGTCGCGCCCGCGTCCCACGACGACGGGACCAGGAACATCGCGTCGGGCCCCTGCACCAGCAGTCGCAGCCCGCGATGCCGCCAGCGGGGCGCCTGGGCAGCCACGCACCCTTCGTCGGGCGCAGGCGTGACGCCGTCGTCGGGGTCGTCGTCGTGCACGCACAGGTCCTCGACCGCGATCGTCGTGTCCGACAGGCGCAGCGGCGTCGTCGTGTCCAGCACGACGAGCGGGAGCTCGTCGAGCTCGCGCGCGGTCTGCTGCGCGAACCCGACCCCCGCCCAGCCCGCGGTGATCGAGACCACCCACAGCACGCCGGCCACCACGAGCACCCACAGCCCGGCGACCACCCCTGCGGGCCGCTCCCGCACGTAGCGCAACGCGCCCGCGGTCGCCGCCGCGCCCACCGCGATCACCGCCGCCGCGACCAGCGGTAGCCACACCCACGACCCCCACCACGCGTACGCCAGCAGGAGCAGGACCCCCACGCCGAGCACGCCGGACCCCGCGAGCACGGCCGCCCGCGCGCGGTCCGCGAGCCGCTGCGCACCCTCCGGCGTCGCGCGTAGGTGCCGCGCCCGCACCTCGAGCCGCGAGTGCACCGTGGCGACGGCGACGAACAGCGTCGTCAGCACGACGAGCGGCACCGCCAGCGACTTCGGCGAGCGCATGACGAACTCGCGCGGCGACAGGCCGATCGTGTCCACGTCGAGCCCGAAGTACCAGAGCTCGGACCGTGTGAACGCGTACCCGTAGTAGAAGAGGAACGCCGAGACGAACGTCGCGGGCGCGACGAACTGCGTCACGACCGTGAACCACGGGGGCAGCCCGCGCCGCGGCTCGTCGGTCATCGCTGCGCGGGGCTCATGGCTGGCCCTCGTCCACGGTGGGCTCGGTGGTCGGCGTCTGCAGCTGCTCGCGCTGGCTCTCGTCGACGAGCGGGAGCGGGGTGCCGGGCGACGCGAGCATGGTCTCGGCGGCGTGCGTGCAGTCGTCGTCGCTCACCTCGGCGGCGCAGCGCAGCGACCCGTGCGCCGCGATCGTCGCGTCCAGGTCGAGGTGCTCGGGGTCTCGCGGCACGGCGGAGATGCGGCACCCCTGCGGTGGCAGGTCGACGTCGACGCACACCGCGCCGGTCGCCTGGTCGCCGCACGCGTCCTGGTCCCAGATCCAGTCGCCGGCGATCACGAGCTCGTCGACGTGGAACGTGATCCCGTCCGCGAGGTCGAGGCCCACCAGCCCGCCGTTCCAGAACAGCGACCCGCACGAGGCCGTGCCGTCGAAGGTCGCGAAGCCGTCCACGGGCGGCGCGGTGGTGACCACGGGCTGTCGGCCCGGCGGCTCCTGCGGCTGCTCGCCGCCGCGCGTGCTCGTCGTCGCAGGCTCGCCGGTCGTAGTGCTCCGGGTGGACGCCTGGTCGTCGGGTGCGCTCGTCGGCTCGTCGGGCGGCCCCGCGCATGCCGCCACGACGACGAGGCCCGCGAGCAGGGCCCACACGCGCCGGGCCCGTCCCCGGGGCGTGGTCGAGCGCTGCCGGACCGTGGCCGGCGGTGCCGGGTTCGGTCGCATCGCCCCTCCCGTGCGTCGGTGGGCTCGTCGTCTGCTCGGAAGGTGGCCCGGGGTCGCCCGCGTGATACTGGACACGTCCGCCACGGGGTGCTGGCACCCCGGTGTCCACAGGGCGGTAGTCCCGCACGGGCGTGGGGCGGTCGTGGTTAGCCTGATCGCGTCCTTCACCCGGTACGCGGAGCAGAGCGGAGCCGAATCATGCAGGTGCAGCTGGAGCGCGCCCGCGAGCAAGTGCTCGCGCGCAACGCCGGTGAGCGCGAGTTCCACCAGGCGGTCAACGAGGTGTTCGAGAGCCTCGGGCCCGTCCTCGTCCGCAACCCCGACTACGCCGACGCCGCCGTCCTGGAGCGGCTGTGCGAGCCCGAGCGGCAGATCATCTTCCGCGTGCCGTGGGTCGACGACGCCGGGGACGTGCAGATCAACCGCGGGTTCCGCGTCGAGTTCAACTCCGCGCTCGGCCCGTACAAGGGCGGCCTGCGCTTCCACCCGTCGGTCTACCTGGGCATCGTGAAGTTCCTGGGCTTCGAGCAGGTCTTCAAGAACGCGCTCACGGGGATGCCGATCGGCGGCGGCAAGGGCGGGTCGGACTTCGACCCGCGCGGCAAGTCCGACGGCGAGGTCATGCGCTTCTGCCAGTCGTTCATGACCGAGCTGTACCGCCACATCGGCGAGTACACCGACGTCCCCGCGGGCGACATCGGCGTGGGCGGTCGTGAGATCGGCTACCTGTTCGGCCAGTACAAGCGCATCACCAACCGCTACGAGTCGGGCGTGCTCACGGGCAAGGGCCTGACCTGGGGCGGCTCGCTGGTCCGCAAGGAGGCGACCGGCTACGGCACCGTCATCTTCGCCGAGCGCATGCTCGGCACGATCGGCGAGTCGTTCGACGGCCGCCGGGTCGTCGTCTCCGGCGCGGGCAACGTCGCGCTCTACGCGATCGAGAAGGCCCAGCAGCTCGGCGCGAAGGTCGTCGCGTGCTCGGACTCGTCGGGCTACGTGCTCGACGAGAAGGGCATCGACCTCGACCTGCTGCGCCAGGTGCGCGAGGTCGAGCGCGGGCGCGTCTCGGACTACGCCGAGCGCCGCGGAGCCGTGTACGTCGCGGGTCGTCGCGTGTGGGAGGTCGGGGCGCACGTCGCGCTGCCGTGCGCCACGCAGAACGAGCTGGACGACGACGACGCGCGCACCCTCGTCGCGTCGGGCGTGAAGGTCGTCGCCGAGGGCGCCAACATGCCGACGACGCCCAAGGCGATGACGCTGCTGCAGGAGGCGGGCGTGATGTTCGCGCCCGGCAAGGCGGCCAACGCCGGTGGTGTGGCGACGTCCGCGCTCGAGATGCAGCAGAACGCGAGCCGTGACTCGTGGTCGTTCGAGCACACCGAGGAGCGCCTCGCCACGATCATGGGCGACATCCACGACCGCTGCCTGGCCACGGCCGACGAGTACGGCGTGCCCGGCTCGTACGTCGCGGGCGCCAACATCGCGGGCTTCGTCCGCGTGGCCGACGCGATGCTGGCCCTCGGCCTGGTCTGACCCCGGCTGGGCCGAGCCCGTCCGGGCGCGACCTGAGCTGAGCAGCCACGAAGGCGGCGAGGAGCACATCCTCGCCGCCTTCGTCGTGTCTGCGCCCGGACACCGCCGTCCCCGCGGCAGGATCAGGCGCCATGAGATCCGTGCGCCGCGCAGCGGCCCTCGTCGCGCTCGCCGTGCTGCTCGCCGCGTGCAGCGCGACCGACGGCAAGACGACCCCGCCGCCCTCGTCGTCGGACGACCCGGCTCCGCCCGCGACCGAGGCCGCCGAGACACCTGAGGCGACCACGACCTCGTCGGCCGCGGACCCGGCGCCCGACGCGGCCGGGCCGGGCACGCTCTACCTCGCGCCGGGCTCGCAGGCCGCCGCGGCATGGCAGGCGGCGACGGGCGAGGAGAAGGCGCTGCTCGCGCGGATCGCGCAGCAGCCGCAGGCGACGTGGATCGGCGACTGGGTCGACGCCGCCACCGCGCGCGACCAGGTCGCGGCGCTCACCGCGGGCGCGCTCGAGGCCGACCAGGTCGCGGTGCTCGTCCTGTACGCGATCCCGGGACGGGACTGCGGCCTGCACTCGGCGGGCGGCGTCGAGACGAGCGAGTACGCGGCGTGGGTCGAGACCGTGGCGAGCGGGATCCAGGGGTCGCCGATCGTCGTGCTCGAGCCGGACGCGCTCGCGCAGCTCGGGGACTGCGACGGTCAGGGCGACCGCGCGGGCTTCCTGGCGCACGCGGCGCGCGTGCTCGACGAGGCCGGCGCCCGCGTCTACCTCGACGCGGGCAACTCGGGCTGGCACCCGGCCGCTGAGACGGCGCGGCGGATCGAGCTCGTCGGCACGCAGCACCTCGCGGGCTTCGCACTCAACACGTCGAACTACTGGGCCACCGCCGACTCGCGCGCGTACGGCGAGCAGGTCTCTGCGGCGCTCGGCGGGCTGCGGTTCGTCGTCGACACGTCCCGCAACGGCAACGGGAGCAACGGCGAGTGGTGCAACCCGCGCGGCCGTGCGCTGGGCGAGGCGCCGCGCCTCGTCGACGACGGCACCGCGCTCGACGCGCTGCTGTGGGTCAAGTCGCCGGGCGAGTCCGACGGAGCGTGCAACGGCGGACCCGCGGCGGGCGCGTGGTGGCAGGAGATCGCCCTCGAGCTGGCCCGCAACGCAACCGGGTGACGCCGGGAGCAACCTCGCCCCCGTGCGGTCGCGGCGCTGCTAGCGTGCCGTCGCCGACGGGGTGCTCCCGCCGCGACGCCCAGGGGGGACGATGAGGTTCGGACGTGTGCTCGCGGCGACGGCAGCGGCGGTGGTCGCCGCAGCAGGACTCCTCCCGCCGGCGTCCGCGGGCGAGCCCGCGGCGGCGTCGGTGCACGTCGTGCTCACCGGCAAGGCGCTGTACCCCGACGGCAAGCCCGTCGCCAGGGTGAGCGTCCTCAACCTTCCGTCCTCGACGTACGTGAGCCTGCTCGAGAGAGGGTCGATCGCGAGCACCGTGCCGGACGCGAGCGGCCGGTACCGGTTCGAGCTCGACGTCGAGAAGGGCACGCGGCTCGTCGTCCGGGCGCGCACGACGTCCCACGACGCCGGGAAGTACCACGACGTGTACGTCGGCTCGGGCACGGCCGCCAAGGCGACCTACCTACTCGTCGACCCGGTCGTCGCGGCCGAGGGTGAGCGCGCGCTCGCGACCGCGCGCCTCCAGCGCACCGGCACGGTCACGCTGACCACGTCCGTCCCGGTGCAGTGCGGCATCCTGCAGCGCGTCAACGGCGAGGAGCTGTCGAAGCAGTGCGTGCAGACGCCGCGCAGGACGTTCACGTTCCGCGGGCTCGCCTCGGGCCGCTACTCGCTCACGGCGCGCTGGGACAGCCGGGTCATGTCCACGCAGCGGCTCACCGTGAAGGTGCGGTCCGGCGAGACGACGAAGGCGAACCTGGAGATGGAGCCGTCGCGCTCGATCACGGGCGTCGTCCGCAACGGTTCCGGCAACCCGCTCAGAGGCGTCGCGGTCTGGGGCTACGACACCACCGGTAGCGGCTCGCTGCTGCGCGGCGTCACCGACGCGAACGGCCGCTATCGGTTCCGCGGGCTCACGTCCGGCACGTACGTCGTCGACTACTCCGGCGCCTCCGGCACATCGGACGCGGTGCGCAAGTACGCGACCGTGACCACCACCGTGAAGGCCGGCGGCGCGGGCACCACCGTCAAGCTGAACCGGACGATGGCGCTCGGTGGCTCGGTCCGCGCGACGATCACGCCCTCGAGCAGCGAGACCAACGTCTACCTGCGGGTTTTCGACGCCACGGGTGCGTACGTCGCCGAGTCCTCGGGCTGGGCCGAGTCCGGTGCCGCCCCGACCGTCGTCGTGCGGGGACTCAAGCCCGGGTCGTACTCGGCGGTCGTGCAGAACGACTCGGGCACGTGGCTGCGCCGCTCCTTCGTGGTCGCGGCCGGGAAGGTCAGCACGCTCGGTTCGCTCAAGCCCACGCAGGCCCCCGCCACGCTCACGGGCAAGGTCGCGGGGTCCGGGAAGCGGGACATCTCCCTCGAGTACGCCAAGGGCGTGGGCTGGGCGGGCGGCGCCCAGGTCGGGTGGGGAGCGAGCACGTACACGATCTCCGGACTGGTCCCGGGGACGTACGTCGCTCAGGTCCGGGCGTCCACCGGCTCCGGTGACTACGAGGGCAAGCGCGTCACCGTCACCGTCGGCACGGGGACGACGACGGTCGACCTCGCCAAGGCGACGACCGTCGTGCGCACCCGCTCCGAGGTGACCACGAGGTTCTCTTTCCGGGGCACGCCCATCCAGGGGGTCGCGGTGGGCCGCCGCGGTGACGAGTTCTGGCACTGCGGCTTCAGCTCGTCGACCGGCCGCGGCTGCACCCTCTGGCCGGGGCAGGGTTGGTCGAAGAGCGTGGTCCACACGCAGTACTTCTTCGAGTGGAGCACGCCGTACTACTTCCCGGTGAAGTCCCCGACGACGATCCGGTCGGCGTCCGACCTGCGCAGCGTCACGCTCGGCGAGGTCGCCGGCGGGCTCTGACGAGGAGGGCGCGACGAGGGCCGTGACCTAGGACTGCGATGGCCGACGAGGCCTCCTCGGCCGAATGGGTGAAGTCGGGCCCAGTCCCGGATGGAGCTGCGGGCGTGGTCGATACGTTCCTCTCGCCTCTCCCCTCACGGAAACGGAGTCCCGGTGCGACGCCGATCTCGTCTCGCTCTCGCTCTCACCACGGCGCTCGTCGCCGCAGGCCTGGCCGTCCCGGCCGCCGCGGCCACGACCGTCACCACGTCCTTCACCGGTACCGCGGTGCTGCAGGGAACTGGCGCGCACGCGAGTCGGGTGGAGGTGCTCGTCGCGTCGTCGACCGCGCACCTGGCGCCCGACACCATGGTCGTGAGCAGCGAGTGGGTGAACTCGGACGGGACGTTCTACGTCGACGCCGAGACGGCGCCGGGCGCCAAGGTCTACCTGCGCGTGCACTCGGGGACGTCTGAGCACGTGGACGAGCTCGTCGTGGGCGCCGACGGGGCCACCGCCCTGAGCTACCTGCAGCTCGCGCCGATCGTGGCTGACGGCGGCACGGTGACCCTGCCGACGACGCGCGTGCCCGGGTACGCGACGGTGCGCTACACCGCGTCGCGAGCGGTCGCGTGCGCCCGGCTGCTGCGTCTCGACGGCTCGCTCGTCTCCGAGGAGTGCAGCTCGTACGGCACCACCTCCACGACGTTCACGTTCACACAGGTCGTGCCCGGCAGGTACAAGGTGCAGCCCCGCTGGTGGACCGGGGCCACGAACGCCGCGGGCTCCGCCGTCTCCCTGACGGCCGCACCCGGCACGACGACGCGCGTGAGCTCGACGGTCTCCACCCCCGCGGTCCTCGCCGGGACGGTGACCAACGCGTCCGGCAAGGCCGTTCCCGGGGTCGCGGTCTACGCGGTCAGGGGTGACTCGGTGACGAGCACGATGACGAGCACGAAGGGACGGTACGAGTTCCGCGGACTGAAGGCGGGGACGTACGAGGTCGAGTACAGCGGCGCGTCCGGCTCGTCCACGACGGCCGCCAGGTACCGCACGACGAGCACCACGGCCAAGGTCTCCTCGGGGACGACGCGTACGGTCAACCGCACGCTCGCGGTCGGGGCGTCGATCAAGGCGACGGTCGCTCACGCGGGCACGGGGCTCATCAGCGTGACGGCGGTGGACGCGAGCGGGAAGACCGTGGGCCAGACCTCGTCGTACCGAACCGGTGCCGGCGAGGAGAAGGTGACGCTGCAGGGCCTGCCGAAGGGCACGTACACGCTCGCGGTCGTCGACGAGGGCCGGCACCGGTACGTCACGAAGACCGTCAAGGCGAAGACGGGTGCGTGGGTCTCGGCCGGGACCCTCAAGCCGGCCAAGCGGACCGTGACGCTGACCGGGGCCGTCGCGGGGGCGACGTCGGGATCAGTCATGGCGCTGGGCCCCGGCTCGCGTATCCAGGTGGATGGCTCGGACATCTCGACCACGGGGCGCTACGAGCTCACGAACCTCGTGCCCGGGACGTACGACGTCGATGTCGTCGTGTTCGGGTCCAGGGGCATGTACGGCTACCGCACGCCGCGCACGGTCACGGTGCCCGCCACGAAGACCCTCGCCCTTCCCCGACCGGTACTCGTCATCGAGTCGCCGACCAGGGTCAGCGCGACGGTAACGTACCAGGGCCTGCCGATCGAGCGCGTCGAGCTCTCCGACACGACCAACCGCGGCGCCCTGGTGTCGGAGTCCAGCAACGCCCAGGGGAAGCTGAACGTGTACTGGGAGCGCACGCCGGTCACGGTGTCGGCGACTGGTGGGTGGGACTCGCTGCTCGGCGGTCATCTCTCGCCGCTCTACCTCAAGGTCGTCTCGCCGACGTCGGTGTCCAGCGCCGCCGACCTCAAGACCATCTCGCTCTCGGGTGTGGGTGGCGCCTGACGCGGACCCGTACGGTGTGCGCGTGATGCGCGTCTCGCCACGCTCGGCCCTGGACCGGGGACGACCGTCCGGCACCGTCCGGACGGTTGTCCCCGGTCCTGCGCGCTGGGCGGTCGTGCTGGTCGCCGCGGTGGCCGTCGCGTGGCTGCCCGGCGGGATGTTCCCGTTCGTGCTGCCCAAGCTCGCCGTCGTGCTCGTCGGCGTGGTGCTGGCCGCGTGCGCCCCCGCGCGCGGTGCGCTGTCGCGCGGCGTCGGCGCGCTCCTCGCGGCGGGGGGCGGCTGGCTCGTCGTCTCCGCGCTCGCGGGCGAGTCCCCGGCCACCGGACTGGTCGGGGCGTTCGGGAGATACGAGGGCGTGCTCGCGCTCGGGTCGTACGCGGGGGCGCTGTGGGTAGGCGCGCGGCTGCTGTCCGACGACGAGCACGGGCGTACCGCGGGCGCGTGGACGACCCTCGACCGTGCCTGTGCGGCCGCGGCGCTGCTCGTCGCCGCCGGCGCCCTGCTCGAGGCCGGTGGACTGCGCCCGTTCGCCGGTGAGGCCGACGAGCGCGTCGGCTCGCTGCTGGGCAACGCGACCGACATGGGCGCGGTCGCCGCGCTCCTCGCCCTCGTGCTCGTGCATCCCGCGCTCGCGCTGATCCCGCCCGCGACCGCCGGTCGCCCGACGCCCGGGGCGCGCGGTCGCGCGCCGGGCGACGCCTGGCTCGCCGGTGCGGGACTGCTCGCCGCGGTGTGCGCGGTGGTGCTGTCCGGCTCGCGCGCGGCGCTGCTGGCACTCGTGGGCGGTGCGCTCGTCGCGGGCGTCGCCGGCACCTGGCTGCAGCGCGGCGCCTCGCCGTCCGACGAGCGCCGGTGGCACGCGAGTGCCGGGCGCGTGGGGTGGAGCGGTCGTCCGTCTGGCGTGCGCGCGGTGCTTGTCGCGGTGTGTGCGGTCGGGGTGCTGGGCGCGCTCGCCGTCCCGACGACCGCCGCGCGCTTGCTCGGCGGCGACGCGGCCGCAACGGCATCGGTGTCAGGGCGCGTGCTGATCTGGCAGCGCACGCTCGAGCTGGCCGGCGACCACCCGTGGCTCGGGGTCGGCCCCAGCGGTTACGCGCACGCGATCCTCGCGCTCACCGACGAGCGCTGGGCGCGCGACGTCGGCTTCACGCGCCCGCTCGACTCGCCGCACGCGTGGCCGCTGCAGGTGCTCGTCGTGGGCGGCGTGCCCTTCGCGCTCCTGGCTGCGGCGCTGCTCGTCGTGCTGGCGCGTGCGTGGTGGCGCCGCGCGAAGGCGACCGCCGACCCCTGGCGCCACGCGCTCGCGACGGGAGGCGTCGTCGCGGTGGGCCTCGCGCTCCTCACCCATGTGACCGGAGCGGCCACGCTGTGCCTCGCGCTCCTGCTCGTGGGCGCCCTCACCGCCGGTCCGCCGCGCGCGGTGCCGGCCGCCGCGCGGACGGCACCCGCCCCCGGCGCCTCGCCGGCGAGCGGCTCCGCGGCCAGCCTGCGGGCGGCACGACGCGGGGTCGCGACCGCCGGCGGACGGGACGTCGCTGCCACGTCGCCGGGCGGCCGGCTCGCCGGCGATCGGGTCGTGCGGTGGGCGTGGGGGATCGCGGCCGGGGCGCTCGCGTTCGTCGCGCTCGTCGGGGCCCGTGCCGAGTGGCCGCTGCGTGCCGCGCACGACGCGGCCGCGCGCGGGGACGCCGAGGCCTACTCCACTGCCTGCGACTCCGCGCGCACCCTGCGTGCGTGGGACCGTGCGGTCCCGTCGATCTGCGCTCAGGACGCCGCCGCTGCGCTCGACGCTCGACTCGGCGCCGAGCCTGCCGCCGAGTCCGACGTGCCCCTCGTCGCGGCGGCGACCGAGATGGCGGACCGGGCGCTGGCCACCGACCCGCACGACCGGGGAGCGCTCGGTGCTCGCGCCGTGCTCCGCCAGGCGGCCGACGACCTGGACGGCGCGCTCGCCGACGTCGAGCGGGTCCTGACGCTCACCCCCGACGACCCGGCGGCCCTGCTGCGGGCCGGCGCGCTGCGGGCCTGGTCGGGTGACGTCGACGGCGCGGTGGCCGACTTCGAGCACGTCCTGCGCATCGACCCGGGCGACGAGCGGGCCCGGACGAACCTGGCGATCCTCACCACCGGCTGACCTCATCCCCGGCGCGCGCGGCGAGGTCGTCAGCCCTGCGGCGGGTCGTCAGGTGGCACCGACGACATCGTGTGGACCTGACGATCTCGGCGGCGAGGGGCTCAGAAATCGGTGGAGGGGGCGGCTGGGGCGGCCTAGCGTCGGGGCGTGACTTCTGGCCAGTGGCGCGTCGTGCGCGCCGAGCGGACCGCGGTGCTCGTCGTACCCGCCGGTCCGTCCGGTGACCCCGGTGACGTCCGCGGGGGCGCGACCGAGGCAGCGCACGCGCACCTCGCGGGCGACGGCCTCGCGGGTGGTGACGCCCGCGCGAGCTCGCCCGAGCCACTGCCCGCCGGCCTTGCCCGGGACGGGCTCGCGGACTCCGACGAGGGCCGGACGGCCGTGGCCGTGGGTGACCTCGTCGAGCTGGATCCTGAGTCCGGGCTCGTCGCGACGGTGCTGCCGCGCCGCTCGGCGCTCGTGCGCGACACCGCGGGCCGCACGTCGCACGTGCAGGTGCTCGCCGCGAACGTCGACGTCGTGCTCGTCGTCGAGCACCTCGACCCGGACCCGGACCTCGGGCGCGTCGAGCGGCTCCTGACCCTCGCGTGGCGCTCGGGCGCGCAGCCCGTCGTCGTCCTCACCAAGGCCGACCTGGTCCCCGACCCGCACGGCATGGCTCAGGACGTCGCTGCGGCGGCGCTCGCGGTCGACGTGCACGCCGTCTCCGCTGCGACGGGGGAGGGCCTCGACCCGGTGCGCGCGCTGCTCGGTCCCGGGGTCACGCTCGTCGTCGTCGGGCCCTCCGGTGCGGGCAAGTCGACGCTCGTCAACGCGCTCGCGGGCCGCGAGATCATGGCCACCGGTGAGCGCAGGCAGGACGGGCGCGGACGGCACACGACGACGCACCGCGAGCTCGTCCCGCTGCCGAGCGGTGCGATGCTCATCGACACCCCGGGCCTGAGGGCCGTGGGCCTCGTGGCCGACGCCGACGCGCTCGACCACACCTTCGCGGACGTCGCCGAGCTCGCGGCCCGCTGCAAGTTCGCCGACTGCTCGCACGTGAGCGAGCCGGGTTGCGCGGTCCTCGCCGCGCTCGACCGCGGCGAGCTCGACCAGCGCCGCTTCGCGAGCTGGCGCAAGCTCGAGCGCGAGGCCGCCTACCAGGAGCGCCGGGTCGACGCGCGTCTGGCTGCTGCCGAGAAGGCGCGCTGGAAGCGCATCACGCAGGAGTACCACCGCGGCCATCGAGGTGCGGGCGCTCCACGCCCCTGACCCGGTGCCGATGCGCTGCCGCGCCCGCTCTCGCGGGGGTGGAGCACCGCTCGTGGTGGGGCGGGTGCGGCAGGACGGTGCCCCGCCCGTGCGCGGGGGAGAATCGAGCCGTGCCACCTCGTCGTCGTACCGATCCTGCCGCGGGCCGCGCGGCCCTCGCGGCATGGCGTGCGGACCCGTCGTCCGTCGTCGACCGCCGGACCGCCGTGCGGTTCACGCTCGAGGAGCTCGCGGACGTCGCGCCCGGGAACTCGGTCGAGGTGCGGGTCCCGCCGGACGGTGCCGTGCAGGCCGTCGCCGGGCCGCGCCACACGCGCGGCACGCCGCCCAACGTCGTCGAGACCGACCCGCAGACCTGGCTCGAGCTCGCCACCGGCGCACTCACGTGGCCGGACGCGCTCGCGTCGGGCCGCGTCCACGCCTCGGGCGAGCGCGCAGACCTCGCCGACTGGCTCCCCCTCCAAGCCACCCGCCGCCGCTGACCACCGCAGCGCCCCGCCCCGCCCGCTGCGCGCACGCCCGCGCCGACCCCGGTGCCCCGTCGGTGCAGCGATGAATGCAGGTGGGGTGGCCAGACCGTGCACGCCACCTGCATTCATGGCTGCATCGACACGGGCGGGGGCGGGCGGGGCGACGCGGGCGCGCGGGGCGGGGCGGGCGGGGAGTGGGTGGGCGGGACTCTTGTCCCGGCAAATGCTGACCGAGTGGTAAGAAACTTGGCGGAGGCGCCGGCGCCTCACCGGCGTTGCTCGCCAGCCCGGAAAGGCCGTGACCGTGACCGACTTCTCGCCCCTCCTGCAGCCCGGACGCATCGGATCCCTGACGCTCCCCAACCGCGTGATCATGGCCCCGATGGGGACGGAGATGGGCACGCACGAGGGCCTGTTCACCGAGCGGGAGATCGCGTACTACACCGAGCGTGCGAAGGGCGGCACGGGCCTCGTCGTCACCGGGATCAGCGCCGTCTCGCAGGACTACGAGCAGATCAACCCCGGGCTGTGCCGCGTCGACACCGACGACTGCGTCCCTGGCCTGACCGCGCTCGCTGCGGCGATCCACGAGGTCGGGGGGCTCGTCTCGCTGCAGCTCACGGCGGGCCTCGGCCGCAACATCAACGTCGTCGACCCCGACCGCCTGCCCATCTCGGCCTCCGACAACCCGCACTACGCCACGCCCGACGTGCTGTGCCGCCCGCTCGAGCTCGACGAGATCCGGGTCCTCGTGCGGCGGTTCGGGGAGGCCGCCGCGCGCGCCGCCACCGCGGGGATCGACGCGATCGACATCCACGGCCACACGGGCTACCTGATCGACCAGTTCATGAGCCCGCAGTGGAACCGCCGGACCGACGAGTACGGCGGCTCGACCGAGAACCGCTGCCGGTTCGCCGTCGAGATCATCCAGGCGGTCAAGGCCGCGGCGCCCGGCCTGCCGGTGAGCTTCCGGCTCTCGGTCGACCACCGGTACCCGGGCGGACGCGGCGTCGCCGAGTCGCAGGAGATCGCGAGGATCCTGCAGGACGCGGGCCTCGACCTGATGATGGCCGACGAGGGCTCCTACGAGGCCATGGACTACGTCTTCCCGCCCTACTACCTGGGTGACGCGTGCATGGTGCCCGCGGCGCGGGCCATGAAGGAGGTCCTCTCGATCCCCGTGATGGCGGTGGGCAACCTCACGCCCGAGAACGCCGTGGCGGTGCTCGAGGACGGCGACGCCGACTTCGTCGGGATCGGTCGCGGGCTGATCGCCGACCCGCAGTGGGCGGGCAAGATCGCCGCGGGCCGCCGTGACGACATCCGCCCGTGCATCCGGTGCAACCAGCTGTGCGTCGGCAACGCGTTCTTCGCGCTCCCGCTCGGCTGCGCGGTCAACCCGCAGGTCGGCTTCGAGCGCGAGCGTGCGCTCACGCCCGTCGAGACACCGCGCCGTGTCGCGGTCGTCGGAGGCGGGCCGGCGGGCCTCGAGGCGGCGCGCGTCGCCGCGATCCGTGGTCACGACGTCGACCTGTACGAGTCCGAACACCACCTCGGCGGTGTGCTGTGGCCGGCCGCGACCCCGGAGTTCAAGTCCGAGCTGCGCAAGATGATCGCCTGGTGGGAGCGGCAGCTCAGCGGCCTGCCGGTGCGGGTCCACCTGGGCACGACGATCACCGCGGAGTCGCCCGAGCTCGACGGGGTCGACGACGTGATCGTCGCGACGGGCGCGGCGCCGGTCGTGCCGCTGTCGATCCCGGGCATCGAGCGCAGCGTCGACGTGGTCGACGCACACCTGGACCGCGCGCTGGTCGGGCACCGTGTGGCCGTCGCGGGCGGCGGGCTCTCGGGCGTGGACCTGGCGCTCGAGCTCGCGGAGGACGGGCACGAGGTGACCGTCGTGGAGATGTCCGAGGCGGTCGCCCCCGACCTGCTCATCATCAACAAGATCACGCTGCTGCGTCGGCTCGAGGCCGCCGGCGTGCGGCTCCTCACCGGGCACGCGGTGGTGCGGGTGACCGACGCCGGGCTCGTCGCCGAAGGTCCCGACGGCACGGTCGAGGTCGAGGCGGACACCGTGGTCTCGGCGTTCGGGGTGCGCGCCGCGCGCGGCCTGGCCGACTCCCTCGAGAGCCGCGTCAAGGTCCACCCCGTCGGGGACTGCGTGCACCCGGCGAAGGTCGCCGAGGCCGTCAACGCGGGCTTCGAGGCCGCCTTCGCGCTCTGAGCCCCGGGACGTGCCGACCCCGCCCCCGGGTCGGCACGTCCCGGCCCTGGCCTAGGATCACGGGGTGCCGGACGACCCCCAGACCCCCCAGCAGGACGCGCAGGAGCCGACCGAGCCCGAGGCTCGCCAGCCCCGGCGGACGGCGTCCGACCCCGTCACGCGAGCGGCGGGCGAGTCCCCGTCCGACGAGGCCGAGATCGACGAGCGCGAGCTCGAGCGCGTGGCGGTGCCCGCGCGCGTGCGCCGCGCCCCCAAGTTCGGGGCGTTCATCGTGGCGGGCGTGGTCGTCGGGGTCGTCGTCGCGCTGCTGGCCACGGCGGTCGTCGGGTGGGTGAGTGGCGACGGCGGGGGGCTCTCGTCGGACGTCCCCTCGGGCCAGGGCTTCATCTCGTTCCTCGACGGGCAGGGCACGATCCGCGTCGTGATGGGCGTGACCGGCGCGGTCGTCGGTGGCTTCGTCGGCGGTGCGCTGGCTGCGCGGGCGGACCGCCGCAGCCGCGACCCGCTGGCCTGACGCCCGGGGCGCGCCGAGCGCCTGCTCGTCGTGCGGACCGGTCGCGTCATCGCGTCATCGTGTCTCGCGGCCCGTGCTCCGCGCTGCGCCGGGTGGGCGTCACCCGACCAGGGGCGACCGGAGGCCCTAATCGATGTGGTCGGCGCCGAGGTGTGGCCGCCGGAGGGAGAGGTCGGGTTCTCTCGTCGGTACCGGTCCCGGGCGGGCTCACGCGTCGACGTCGATGCGGAGGACGGCAAGGCATGCGCTCCGTCACCGCTCGGCGAAGCCGGACAGTCCGAGTCAGCAAGCTCAAGGAGCGTCCATGACCGCCCGTAGAACGTCCTCCCGGGCAGCCGCGCTGCTGTCCGCCGCCACGCTCGCGATCGGCGGCCTGACCGTCGCCGCGAGCTCGGCGACCGCAGCCGAGGGCTGCCGCGTCGACTACACCGTCCAGAGCCAGTGGCCCGGTGGTTTCCAGGGCGACGTGAAGATCACCAACCTCGGCTCGGCCATCTCGTCGTGGAAGGTCGCCTGGACCTGGCCGGCCTCGGGCCAGAAGGTCGCGCAGTCGTGGAACGCCGACGTGCAGACGTCCGGCTCGCAGGTCTCGGCGTCGAGCGTCGGGTGGAACGGTGCGCTCGGCACCGGCGCGAGCGCGTCGTTCGGCTTCATCGGCGCCTTCACGTCCGCCAACCCGGCGCCGACGTCCTTCACGGTCAACGGCGTCGCCTGCACGGGGACGGTCCCGACGACCGGCCCCACGCAGAACCCCACCCCGACGCCGACGCCCACCCCGACGCCGACCCCCACGCCCACGCCCACGACGACCCCGCCGCCGCAGCCGAGCGGTGACCTGTACGTCGACACGACGAACCAGTCGTACACGGCCTGGCAGGCGGCATCCGGCAGCACCAAGGACCTCCTGGCGAAGATCGCGCTGACGCCGCAGTCGGTGTGGATCGGCAACTGGAACAGCCCGTCGGTCTCGCAGCAGCAGATGCGCGACGCGACGAGCCGTGCCTCGTCGGCAGGCAAGACGGTCTCGGTCGTCATCTACGCCATCCCGGGCCGTGACTGCGGCTCGCACTCGGGCGGTGGGGTGCCGGAGAGCGAGTACGCGCAGTGGGTCGACACGGTCGCGCGGGGCATCGTGGGCCGCCCGATCATCGTGCTCGAGCCCGACGCGCTCGCGCAGCTCGGTGACTGCAGCGGCCAGGGCGACCGCGTGGGCTTCCTGAAGTACGCCGCGAAGTCGCTCACGCAGGCCGGTGGCCGCGTGTACATCGACGCGGGACACTCGACGTGGCTGTCGGTCGACACCGCGGTGAACCGCCTCAACCAGATCGGGTTCGAGTACGCGGTGGGCTTCGCGCTCAACACGTCGAACTACCAGACGACCTCGTCGTCGCAGTCGTACGGCGAGCAGATCTCGCAGCGCCTCGGCGGCAAGGGCTACGTCATCGACACCTCGCGCAACGGCAACGGCAGCAACGGCGAGTGGTGCAACCCGCGTGGCCGGGCGCTCGGTGACAAGCCGCGCCTCGTGAACGACTCGTCGGGCCTCGACGCGCTGCTGTGGGTCAAGCTGCCGGGCGAGTCCGACGGCTCGTGCAACGGCGGCCCGGCTGCCGGTCAGTGGTGGCAGGAGATCGCCCTGGAGCTCGCGCGCAACGCCAAGTGGTGATCTGATCCAGCGGTGAGCGGGGGGCCATGGGTCCAGGGTCGGTGTGCGACCATGGACGCGTGGCCCCCCGCGCTGACGGACGACTGAACCACGACCTCCTCCCGGACGAGAAAGGCCCCCAGGACGCCTGCGGCGTCTTCGGTGTCTGGGCTCCGGGCGAGGAGGTCGCCAAGCTCACCTACTTCGGGCTGTACGCGCTGCAGCACCGTGGACAGGAGTCCGCGGGCATCGCGACGAGCAACGGCTCGCAGCTCCTGGTCTACAAGGACATGGGTCTGGTCTCCCAGGTCTTCGACGAGACCGCGCTGAACGCCCTGCAGGGGCACATCGCCATCGGGCACGCGCGCTACTCGACCACCGGCGCCAGCAACTGGGAGAACGCGCAGCCCACGCTCGGCCCCACGGCCGCCGGCACGGTCGCCCTCGGCCACAACGGCAACCTGACCAACACCGCCGAGCTCGTCGAGCTCGTCGCGGAGCGGTACGGCAGCCAGCGGCGCGGCGAGCTCGCACGCGGCAACACCACCGACACGGCGCTCATCACGGCGCTCCTGGCGGGCGACCCGGACCACACCCTCGAGTCCACCGCGCTCGAGGTCCTGCCTCGCCTGCGCGGCGCCTTCTCGCTCGTGTTCATGGACGAGCGCACGCTGTACGCGGCCCGCGACCCGCAGGGGGTGCGGCCGCTCGTGCTGGGGCGGCTCGAGCGCGGCTGGGTCGTGGCGTCCGAGACCCCGGCGCTCGACATCGTCGGCGCGAGCTTCGTGCGCGAGGTCGAGCCGGGCGAGTTCCTCGCGATCGACGCCGACGGTCTGCGCTCGACCAAGTTCGCGACGCCCGAGCGTGCCGGCTGCGTGTTCGAGTACGTCTACCTGGCCCGCCCGGACACGACGATCGCGGGCCGCTCGGTCCACGCGGCGCGCGTCGAGATGGGCCGCAAGCTGGCCCTCGAGCACCCCACCGAGGCGGACCTCGTCATCCCCGTGCCGGAGTCCGGCACGCCCGCCGCGGTCGGGTACGCGCAGCAGTCGGGCATCCCGTTCGGGCAGGGTCTGACGAAGAACGCGTACGTGGGCCGCACGTTCATCCAGCCGTCGCAGACCCTGCGCCAGCTCGGCATCCGGCTCAAGCTGAACCCGCTGCGCGAGGTCATCCGCGGCAAGCGTCTCGTCGTCGTCGACGACTCGATCGTGCGCGGCAACACGCAGCGCGCCCTCATCCGCATGCTGCGGGAGGCCGGCGCGGCCGAGGTGCACGTGCGCATCTCGTCGCCGCCCGTGAAGTGGCCGTGCTTCTACGGCATCGACTTCGCGAGCCGTGCCGAGCTCATCGCGAACGGGTTGTCCGCCGACGAGATCGCCGCGTCGCTCGGCGCGGACTCGCTCGGCTACATCTCGGAGGAGGCGCTCATCGAGGCGACCGAGCAGCCCGCGAGCCAGCTGTGCACCGCGTGCTTCTCGGGTCGCTACCCGATCGAGCTGCCGCCCGCCGACCGGCTCGGCAAGAACCTGCTCGAGCAGAACGAGCTGCCGCTGGGCGCACCCGAGGACGGGCTGGTCTCGATCCTGCCCGGCGGCGGTGCCGCCACGGCCCTCGACCACCCCTGACTCGACGACCTGTGACTCGACGACCCGCGAGCTGACGAACCCGACCCTGCGCCCGGCGCCCGCGCCCGGCAGAGCCGACCCCCTGGAGCGACCGTGACCTCCCTGCCCGACGACGTGCCCGCCACCGCCGCGCCGATCACCTACGCCACCGCGGGCGTCGACACCGAGGCGGGCGACAAGGCCGTCGAGCTGATGAAGGACGCCGTGCGCGCGACGCACGGTGCACGCGTGCTCGGCGGGGTCGGCGGCTTCGCGGGCCTGTACGACGCGAGCTTCCTCACGCGCTACCGCCACCCGCTCCTCGCGACGTCGACCGACGGCGTCGGCACGAAGGTCGCGATCGCGCAGGCGCTCGACATCCACCACACCATCGGGTTCGACCTCGTCGGCATGGTCGTCGACGACATCGTCGTGGTCGGTGCCGAGCCGCTGTTCATGACGGACTACATCGCCACCGGTCGCGTGGTGCCCGAGCGCATCGCCGACGTGGTGCGCGGCATCGCGCAGGCGTGCCAGGTCGCGGGGACCGCGCTCGTGGGCGGCGAGACCGCCGAGCACCCGGGCCTGCTCGCTCCCGACGAGTACGACGTGGCCGGTGCCGCGACGGGCGTCGTCGAGGCCGACGAGCTGCTCGGTCCGGAGCGCGTGCGCGCCGGCGACGTCCTGGTCGCGCTCGCGTCCAGCGGGCTGCACTCCAACGGCTACTCACTCGTGCGCGCGGTGGTCCGCCAGGCGGGCTGGGGCCTCGAGCGGCACGTCGACGAGCTCGGCCGCACGCTCGGCGAGGAGCTCCTCGAACCGACGCGCGTCTACGCCGCGGACTGCCTCGCGATCGCGCGCCGTGCGGGGACCGCCGGCGTGCACGCGTTCAGCCACGTCACCGGCGGCGGGCTCGCCGCGAACGTGGCGCGCATCCTGCCGGGCGGTCTGGTGGCCGACGTGGACCGCGGGGCCTGGACGCTGCCGCCCGTGTTCTCGCTGGTCCAGGGCCTCGGTCAGGTGCCGTGGACCGACCTCGAGGGCACGCTCAACCTGGGCGTCGGCATGGTGGCCGTGGTCGCCGCGGACGCCGTCGACGGCGTGCTCGCGCACGCCGCACAGCTCGGGCTGCCGGCGTGGGAGCTCGGCACGGTCCGTGACGCCGACCCCGCCCGTGACGTCGTCGGTGCGCCGGGGTTCGTCTCGGGCACCAAGGGGGTCGCGGGCGGCGCGGTCCGCCTGACGGGCGAGTACCGCGTCTCCTGACCGGCGCGTCCCGACGACGCGCGGTCACCGCACGCACTCGTCGCCTGCCAGGCCGGGCCGGGCAGGCGACGAGGGACGAGCAGAAGAACGACGGCTCAGCGTGAGGAGAGCACGACGCCGACGTGGTCGGCGTGGGTGTCGTCAGCTCGTCGCGCGAGACGGGTGACGACGCGCGAGGGAAACGCTCGCAGGGTCAGCGATCGTCGTCGAGCCAGCGGCGACCGTAGTCGTCGTCAGGCTCGTCGTCGGTGTCGACCGCGGCTACGCTACGGCGCTCGATGGGGTCGACGTGAGTCGACAGCTCCTGCTCGAGCGCTCGGTAGTTGGTGTCCGGGCTGAAGTACTTCAGCTCCCGCGCCACCTTCGTCTGCTTAGCCTTCTGACGGCCGCGCCCCATGGCATCGACCCCCTCTAACGTGGAAGCGGGGCGGCACCGTGCTCACACGTGCGGCCCCGGGATGCTGAATCGTCTGTTCGTTCGGCAACGCTACATGGAATCCCGTTATTCCGGCCACTCGCGAGGGGGCGACTCGCATCACGTTCACCCAGGGCGCACCTCTGCGCCACGCCGGGGTCTCGATGCTCCGCATCGCGGCTCCGCCGGGCGCGGGTGAAACGTCCGGTTTAGGCTGACCTTGCAAGCCGCTCACCAGCGGACTCGTCGGTTCACAGGACCGGGTTGTACCCTTTCGTAACGAAATCGTGTCCCGGAATGCGTCACATGCCGGGTTCGCACATGCTAGAGGGTGCGGCGAGGCGTCGATGTGGCGTCCTGGCTCGTACCGACAGCACCACCGCACCGGCGGTGGCCGGGAAGGGGAGTCCCGGCGTCGCCCGCAAGCCAGGAGGCAGCACCATGACCGTCAAGCCCGCACCCACCGACAACCTGCTCACGCCGTCCGAGGTCGCCACGCTGTTCCGCGTGGACCCGAAGACCGTGACGCGCTGGGCGAAGGCTGGCAAGCTCTCGTCGATCCGCACGCTCGGCGGGCACCGTCGCTACCTCGAGTCCGAGGTGCAGGCGCTGCTCCAGGGCATCCCCCAGCAGCGCGCGGTCAGCTGACCGACCCCGCCCCCGAGTCCGGCGCACGAGGCGCGTCGGCGGGCGGGCGTGGGTCTCAGCGATGCCGCGTGGTCATCCGTGACGCCGTCCTGGTCGGACGGGCACAGGTCTGACCGCCGCGTGGCGCGGGGCCGGCTCCCTCACGTACGGGCCCCCGCCAGGACCCCGGGACGGATGTCCCGGGGTCTTCCCATGTCCGGACCCGCGCGAGTCCGGACAGGGGCCTGCCGTGGGTCAGCGCGAGCGGCGTGCGATGCGCAGCACGACGATCGTCGCGACGAACGCGGCGGCGATCGCGACGCCGCCGAGCACCTGACGGGCGTGCGCGCGGGCCTCCGGGCTCGCCTCGGGGCTCGTGGCGTCCGACGCCAGGCGACGAGCCGTCGTGATGGCCGCGTCCGCCTGGGCGCGCGGAGCGAGGCGAGCGGTGAGCTCGTCGACCGTCGTCGCGAGCTGGTGACGCGTCGCGGCGATCTCCGCCTCGATCGCGACCATCGACGGCGTGCTGAACGGGGTCGGCGCGGGCTTCTCGTCGGTCATCGGGCTCCTCCCAGCGGTCCAGCGATGCTCATGCCGACGGCCCCTTGAGCGCGGCGATGTCGTCCTGCACGCTCGCGATCGCCGCCTGGGGCGCCGGCGGCGACGCCTTCTGCAGCGCCTTGACGCCCAGCAGCCCGAGGATCAGGACGACCAGCAGCAGCAGGACCGTCACGATCAGCGCTGCCAGCCACAGGGGCAGCCACAGGTCGAGCACGATCACAAGCGTCGTGAGCACCGCGGCGAGCAGGTACAGCGCCAGGACGCCCGCCGCGACGAGCATGCCCGCCCCGGCGCCGAGGATCTTCGCGCGCTCGGCGATCTCGGTCTTCGCGAGCGCGATCTCCGCTCGGACGAGCCGGGAGGTCTGCTCGCTCAGGTCGCTCACGAGCTGCCCGAGCGAACGCTGTGGTGGCGCGTTCGTCGTCATCGGTGCTGCCTTTCGTCGTCCTGCCGGGTGCTGCGGCGCAGACCCTCAGTGTGCTGGGGTCGTCCGCGTGCCGCGCGGCGAACGCCCACGTCGTGCGTGCCGGGCCGGCCGGCCGGGTCCGCGTGCGGCCGTCGGGGTCAGTTGTCCCAGGGGTGCACGAGCTCCTCGGCGGGGTGCGTGCTCTCGGGGATCGGCGTGATCCGCGCGGCGGGCGTGCGGGGGAGATGGCTGCGGCCCCACGCGGCGAAGCCGGTCGCGACGAGCAGGAGCGCCGCACCGACGAGCAGCGCCGCGAGCCACGGCTCGACGACGTGCGCGAGGCCCATCACCGCGGCGGTCACGAACAGCGCGAGCCCGAAGAGCGTGAGCAGCGCCGCCGACGCGAACGCGATCGCCGACGGCCGGACCTGCACGGCCCGCGCCCGGACGCTCGCCCCGACCGCGTCGATCTCGGCCTGGATCGACGAGCGGACCTTGTCCTCCGCCTGCCCGAGCTTCTCGCGGGCGCGCTCGGCGATCGGCTCGGTGAGGCGGTCGAGGAATCGGCGGCGTTCGGGACCGCGGTCGGTCGTCACGGGCTCCTCCTGGGGCGACGGGTGTGTCGCCAGCCTAGTCAGGCAGGGGCGTCGCGAAGCAGGACGCGCGCAGGTTCTCCGTGGCGGGAACTGCGCGACGGCGCAGGAGGCACGGCGCACGGGGCTGGGAACGACGAAGCCCGCCAGGCTGCTCCCTGGCGGGCTTCGTGCAGTGGCTCCGACCGGCGTCGATCCGGTGACCTTTCGATTTTCAGTCGAACGCTCTACCAACTGAGCTACAGAGCCGTGGAGCTGCCTCCAACGACGATGCCGGCCACGAGGACCGGCATAAGTCGAGCGACCCCGACGGGACTTGAACCCGCGACCTCCGCCGTGACAGGGCGGCGCGCTAACCAACTGCGCTACGGGGCCTCGTGATGAGACCTAGTCTTGCATCTTCCACTGCACGTTCTCGTACCCCCAACGGGATTCGAACCCGTGCTACCGCCGTGAAAGGGCGGGGTCCTAGGCCGCTAGACGATGAGGGCGTCGCCCCAGACGTCGAGGCGTCGGTTGACCGTGGATGAGCATACGGGGACTTGCCCGGAACTCCAAAGCGGGCCGCCGCGACGCTGCTCACACCGCTGATCGCGCGGGTCCATCCGGCCCGCCGGGGACGTGGCCGCTGCTGGCCGGGCAGGATGGACCCGTGTTCGAGATGTCGCGTGAGGAGTTCGACGACGCCGTCCGGGACGCGCTCGACGAGATCCCCGCCGAGCTCGCCGCGGTGATGGACAACGTCGTCGTGCTCGTCGAGGACGAGCCCCCGCCCGGCGAGGAGGACCTGCTGGGTCTCTACGAGGGTGTCCCGCTGACCGAGCGCACCGACTCGTGGGCCGCGGGCTCGCTGCCCGATCGCATCACCGTCTTCCGCAACCCCACGCTCGAGATCTGCGACACGCGCGAGGACGTCGTCGAGGAGGTCGCCATCACGGTGGTCCACGAGGTCGCGCACCACTTCGGCATCGACGACGACCGCCTCCACGAGCTCGGCTGGTCCTGACGCATCGGGCGGGCGGGCGCCGTCCCGCGCCGGGTGCCCGGGGCCGCGGCGCGGACGCGGTTAGGGTCGGCCACATGGGGATCGGTGTGCGGGTCGGGATCGTGCTGCTGCCGCAGGAGCGCTGGGCGACGCAGCGGGACAAGTGGCGCCAGGCGGAGGACTGGGGCTTCGACCACGCGTGGACGTACGACCACCTCGCGTGGCGCACGCTCGCCGACGAGCCGTGGTTCGCGACCGTGCCGCTGCTCGCGGCCGCGGCCGAGGCGACGTCGCGGATCGGGCTCGGCACGTTCGTCGCGTCGCCCAACTTCCGGCACCCGGTCCCGTTCGCCAAGGACGTCATGGGGCTCGACGACATCTCCGGCGGGCGCTTCCTGCTCGGCGTGGGTGCCGGCGGTGAGGGCTTCGACGCGTCCGTGACGGGGACCGCGGTCACGCGCGGCGAGCGGACCCGACGGTTCGAGGAGTTCGTCGGCGTGCTCGACACGCTGCTCACGCATCCGGTCACCGAGCACGCGGGCGAGTTCTACACCGCGCACGACGCGCGCATGGTCCCGGGCACGATCGCGCGTCCGCGCACGCCCTTCGTCGTCGCGGCCGCGGGCCCGCGCACGATGACGCTCGCCGCGCGGTACGGCCAGGGTTGGGTCACCTACGGCGCGTCGTACGCGACGGAGGACCTCGAGGACGACCCCGCTCGCGCGCAGGAGCGCTGGTGGGCGGCGCTCGCCGAGCAGGCCGCCGCGTTCGACGAGATCGAGCGCGCGCACCGCCCGGGCGCCGTGCCGCTGCGCCGCTACCTGAGCCTGGACGGGGCGCCGGTGTACTCGCTGACCTCGTCGGACCTCGCGATCGAGGGCGTCGAGCGGGCCGCCGCGCTGGGCTTCACGGACGTGATCGTCCACTGGCCCCGCGACGAGGGGATCTACGCGGGCACGCAGAAGTCGCTGGAGGCATTCGCCGCCCACGTCCTGTCCTGACGGCCCCGCGCCCGCACGCGGGCCGCCGGGAGTGGCGGGTCAGGCGCTCGAGCGAGCCGCCCAGGCGCTGCGGACCATGTCCTGGATCGTGTGGGTCATGCGCCAGCCCAGGTCGCGTGCCGCGAGCTCCCCCGAGGCGACGATCCGCGCGGGGTCTCCCGGGCGGCGGGCCGCGATCTCGGGCGTGAAGTCGATGCCCGTGACCTCGGCGACGGCCGTCATGATCTCGCGCACCGACAGCCCCTCGCCTGAGCCGAGGTTGTACACCGGCTCGAGCGTGCCGCCCTCGGCGAGCGTGCGGGCCGCCGCGACGTGGGCGTCGGCGAGGTCCGCGACGTGCAGGTAGTCGCGCACGCAGGTGCCGTCGGGTGTGGGGTAGTCGTCGCCGCGGATGACCGGCGTCCGGCCCGCGAGCAGGGCCTCGAACACGAGCGGGAACAGGTTGTGCGGGCTCGTGTCGTAGACGTCGGGGGTGCCCGAGCCGACGACGTTGAAGTACCGCAGGCTCGTGTGCTTGAGCCCCGTGGCGCGCGCCTGGTCGCGCAGCAGCCACTCGCCGACGAGCTTGGACTCGCCGTAGGGGGACTCGGGCGTGGTGGGTGTCTGCTCGGTCACGAGGTCGGTGTCCGGGGTGCCGAAGACCGCAGCCGAGGACGAGTAGACGATCGCGTCGACGCCCTGCTCGGCCATGGTCTCGAGCAGCGTGAGCGTGCCTGCGACGTTCTGCCGGTACGTGTGCAGCGGGCGCTCGACCGAGACGCCCGCGTACTTGAACCCGGCGAGGTGCACGACGCCCTCGATGCCGTGCCGCGCGAGCGTGTCGGCGACGACGTCCGGGTCGTCGACCGAGCCGTGCACGAAGGGGACGCCCGGCGGGACGAACTCCTCGTGGCCGCTGGACAGGTCGTCCAGGACGACCGGCTCGAGCCCGACCTTCGTGAACGCGCGCACCACGTGTGCGCCGATGTACCCCGCCCCGCCCGTCACCAACCACGTCATGCGGGTGAGCGTAGCGCGAGACACGTCCGACGAGGGGGGACTTTCGATCAGAAAACAACATGTCCGCACAGATTCGGACCATCGTGCCCGCGTTCCCTCCGTGTCTCCCGACGGCCGGGTGTTGAGATCTGATCGATTCGAGGCTTGCGGTCGGCGGCTCGTCGCGCTTCCGGCGCGTCGCCTGTGGGCGGCCACGGGGATGATCGGCGCATGGTCCGTGAGCGCACCGAGGTCGCCCTCGTCGTCGACACCGAGCAGCGGCGCGCGCGGCTGGCTCGGCGGCACGGGCTCGCCGAGCCGCTCGCGGACGTGCAGGCAGCCGTGCGGGCGCTCGTCGTGCTGCACGGGACGGACGCGTCCGGTCCGTACGTCGCGTCCTGGGCGCGGGTGCCGGGGTTCGCGACGAGCGACCTGGACGACGAGCTGTACGGACGGCGCTCGCTCGTCCGGCAGCTCGCGATGCGGCGCACGCTGTGGGTCACGGGCACGGACCTGCTGCCCGCGGTCGTCGCCTCGCCCGGGGCGCGCGTCGCGGGCACCGAGCGCCGCAGGCTCGTCAAGGAGCTCCGCCTCGACGGCGGGTTCGGGGACGCCGAGGCGTGGCTCGACCGCGCGGCCGCGCAGGTCCTGGCGGTGCTCGCCGACGGACGGTGCCGGAGCGCCGCCGAGCTGCGCACCGAGGTGCCCGAGGCCGGCGGAACGTTCACGGCGGCGCCGGCGTCGACGTGGGCGACCGTCATCCCCGTGATGCCCCGGATCCTCACGTACCTCGGTGCGCGCGGGGTGCTGGTGCGCGGCGAGAACCGCGGTGGATGGACCGCGTCCCGGCCCACCTGGACGCTCACCGAGACCTGGCTGGGCGGCCCTCTCCCACCGGTCGACGAGGCGGCCGCCCACACCGAGCTGGTCGCGCGCTGGCTGCGTGCGTTCGGGCCCGGGACCGAGCGCGACGTGCAGTGGTGGCTCGGGTCGACGCTCACCGCGGTGCGGCGGTCGCTGGCCGAGCTCGCGGCGGTGCCCGTAGGGCTGGAGGGCACCGAGTCGATCGGCTGGCTCCTGCCGGACGACCTCGCGCCCGTCGAGCCGCCCGGGCGCTGGGTGGCACTCCTACCCGGACTCGACCCCACGACGATGGGCTGGGCCGAGCGGGACTGGTACCTCGGCGCGCACGCGCGCCAGGTGGTCGACGTGATCGGCAACGCGGGCCCGACGGTCTGGGTCGACGGCCGCGTGGTCGGGGCGTGGGCCGCGACGAGCGGCGCGATCGAGCTCGCGCTGCTCGAGCAGGTCGACGCCTGGGCGCGCGGTGCGATCGACGACGAGGTCGCGCGCCTGACCGACTGGCTCGCGGGCGGCAAGGTGGCGCCGTCGTTCCCCTCGCCCCTGTTCGGTGGACGCCGGCACGCGGACCCGCCCGCGCAGGGATGAGGCGCCGCCGTCGTCGTGCGGTGCGGGCGGCGGGCGGCGACGATGAGCCGGTGAGTACATCGGAGCAGGTCAGGGGAGTCGACCGGGTGCGTGACGCCGTGACGGGCGTCCCTCCCGCGGACAGCGTGCCGCGCGGCGTCGCGCGCGTCGGGCTGGGGCTCGGGCTGGTGCTCGCCGGGATCGGGCACCTCACGTTCGCCCGCGAGGAGTTCCAGGCGCAGGTGCCGTCGTGGTTCCCGGTCGACACCGACCTGACCGTGCTCGCCTCGGGCGCGGTGGAGATCGCGCTCGGGACGGCGCTCGTCGTGCTGCCGCGCTGGCGCGTGGCGGTCGGACTCGTGGCCGCGGCGTTCTTCGTCGTGGTCTTCCCCGGCAACGTCGGCCAGTGGCTCGAGCACCGGGACGGGTTCGGTCTCGACTCCGACACGAAGCGGCTCGTGCGGCTCGCGTTCCAGCCGGTGCTCGTCGCGTGGGCGCTGTGGTCCACGGGCGCGGTGAAGGCGCTGCGCGCGCGGCGCTGACCGCGCGGCGCTGACCACGCGCTGACCACGCGGGCACCGGCCTGTGGGTGGGCGTGCCTAGGCTGCCCGCATGGCGGTGCTCGAGCTGACGCGCGCGGACGCCCGGCGGCTCGCCGTCCGGGCGCAGCTGCTCACGGCTCACCGCCCCGAGGGTGTCCTGGACGCCGTGCAGCGGCTCACGTTCCTGCAGCACGACCCGATCGCGGCCGTCGCCCCGAGCGCGGACCTGGTGCTGTTCAGCCGCCTCGGGTCGGCGTACGACCCGCGCGAGCTCGAGGACCTCGTCGCCGAGCAGCGCGTCGTGGAGGTCCAGGGCCGGTTGCTGGTCGCCGAGGACGTCCGCCTGCTGACCGCCGAGATGGCGGCGTGGCCGGGCGGCGAGGACGCGCCGGCCTGGCAGCTCGCGAACGCGCAGTGGCTGGACGACAACCGCGGGTGTCTCCTGGACGTCCTCGAGCGGCTGCGGGCGGACGGGCCGCTGACCGCGGCCGAGCTGCCCGACACGTGCGTGCGGCCGTGGCGCTCGTCGGGCTGGAACAACCGCCGGAACGTCACGATGATGCTGGGCCTGCTCGTCGAGTGCGGCGACGTGGCGGCCGCAGGGCGGCGGGGCCGCGAGAAGCTGTGGGACCTGGCCGAGCGCGTGTACCCGCCGGACGAGCCCGTGCCGGCCGACGAGGCGCGCCGCATCCGCGACCAGCGGCGTCTGCGGTCGCTGGGCATCCTGCGCGAGCGTGCGCAGGAGACGCGGGTCGAGCCGCTGCACGCCGGTGGCGCCGGCGAGGTCGCGACGGTCGAGGGGGTGCGCGGCCGCTGGCGCGTCGATGCCGCCCTGCTGGACGGCGAGCTCGAGCCGCGCACTGCGCTGCTGTCCCCGCTCGACCGGCTGCTGTTCGACCGCAAGCGCGTCGCCGAGCTGTTCGAGTTCGAGTACGTGCTCGAGATGTACAAGCCCGCGGCGCAGCGGCGCTGGGGGTACTACGCGCTGCCCGTGCTGCACGGCGACCGCCTGGTCGGCAAGCTCGACGCGACCGCGGACCGGCGCGGTGGCCGCCTCGTCGTGCACGCGGTGCACGAGGACGGGCGGTGGACCTCCGACGTGCGTGACGCGGTCGACGCACAGATCGCCGACCTCGCGCGCTGGCTCGACCTCGACCTCGACCTCGACGCCGCGCACGTCGTGCACGATCCGCGCGGCTGACCGCCGCCGACAGGTCCCGCGCCTCGGGTCGCAGGGGCTCCGTCGTCGGCGCACGCTGGTCGTCGGGACGGCGGAAGCCGACGAAAGGCTCAAGTCGCTGCTGCGCGTGCCGAATAGGACGTGACACCCCCGGCAAGGAGACACACCCATGCGTATCCGGACGCACGCGCCGCGCACCCTCGGCGGCCTGGTGGTCGCCCTCGCCCTCGGGGCCGCCGCAGTGATGGGCGCCGCGCCCGCCGGCGCGACCACCGAGCCGCCGCCGTCCTCGACCGCGGACGCGATGGTCCGCAGCCAGGGCGCGGTGAGCACCGCGACCGACACGGTGATGAAGGTCCCGGACGACGTGTCGCGGCACCGCACGAAGAGCGGGCGGGTGCTGATCCTGCCGCTCACGAACGAGTCGTACGCGCTGACGTCCGGGTGGGGTCCGCGGTGCATCCCGGTGCGCGGCGCGTCCACGTTCCACCTCGGGCTCGACATGGGGACGCCCGACGGCAGGCCGATCTACGCGGTCGCGTCCGGCGTGGTGACGCACGTCGTCGCCCCGAAGAACGGGGCCGCGGGCTACGTCACGGTGCACTCGGTCATCGAGGGCACGCCGACGTGGATCGCGTACGTGCACCCGTGGACCCCGGGCAAGTACGTGCGCGTCGGGCAGAAGATCAAGGTCGGCCAGCGGATCGCCGACGTGGGCGCGTCCGGTCCGGCGACCGCCCCGCACCTGCACCTCGAGGTCTGGCAGGGTGCGTTCTACGGCTCGGGCACGTCGGTCGACCCGGCGACGTGGCTCGAGGGCTACCAGCTCCCGGTGGTGGCGAAGGCGACCGCGGACCGGCGGTCGCCCGCGCCGACGAGGTGCACGTACTACTCCACGACGAACCTCAACCTGCGGGCGGGACCGTCGACGAGCAACCGCGTCCTGGCGACGCTCGCGCCCAACACCAAGCTCACGAACAAGCCGGGCACGAAGACCAACGGGTTCATCCCCGTGTGGGCCGTCGTCAACGGCACGAAGACGCGCGGCTGGGTGCACACCGACTACATCTCGCAGAGCAAGACCTACCACCTGGCGTACGCGGTGACGGTGCGGACCGCGCCGAACGCGAAGGCCTCCGCGATGTTCGTCGCGAAGGCGGGCACGCAGGTCTGGCCCAAGGAGACGTCCGGCGGCTGGCGCAAGGTCGTGGTGAGCGGCACGACCGGCTGGGTGCCGAAGGAGTCGGTTGCCCCGGGGTTGTGAGCCCTGCACGCCGGGGTGAAACCGGAACCGGACGTATCAGACATCGGGGTGCGGCTCTCCTCGTCCGCCGAAGCTACCGACCGGTAGCCATCCCGCACGTCTCCCGCGCCACACGGCGCCGTGCGGTTCCCCCCGGCCTCCGGCCGCCACACGAAGGGCACCTCCATGCCTGCGCTCTCCCTGAAGTCCCGTTCGGCGTCCCGCACGACGAGGTGCGCGCCGCCGACGAAGCCCGCGGCCGACCCCGCCGCGGACGCGCTGGTCCCCGCCAACACGTGGACCGACGCGACGACCTCGACCCTCCCGACGACCGGGCCGTCCGCCCTCGTGCGCCGGTGGCGCTCGCGGGGTGAACGCGCCGTCGACACGCTCGCCGAGATCCTCGCGAGGGACTCGATCACCGCGCTGCGCGTCGCGCTCGGCCTGGTGTTCCTCGGGTTCGGCGTGCTCAAGTTCTTCCCGGGGGTCAGCCCTGCGGAGGACCTCGCGCAGCGCACCATCGGCGAGCTCACGCTGCACCTGGTGGGTCCGAGCGCAGCGCTGCTCATGACGGCGGTCATCGAGACCGTGATCGGCCTGACGCTGCTCACCGGCCGGTTCCTGCGCACGGGGCTGGTGCTGCTGGCCGTCGCGCTCGTCGGGATCATGTCGCCGCTCGTGCTGTTCTTCGACGAGCTGTTCCCGGCCGGCGGCCCGACCCTCACCGCCCAGTACGTGCTCAAGGACGTGATCCTCGCCGCCGCGGGTGCGGTCGTGGGGGCGTGGGCGCTGGGCGCCCGGCTGCGCCGCGACGCCTGAGGGCCGCCTCGAGCACGCCCGGTGCGACCGCCGTCACGAGCGGCGGTCGCACCTTCGTCGGGCGCACCTCGTCGGGCGCTCCCTCGTCGGGTGAGGTGACGGCTCAGGCGGGTGAGCCGTCGAGCCGGCGCACGACGCGTGCGGGGTTGCCCGCCGCGATGACGTCGGCCGGGACGTCCTTCGTCACGACCGACCCCGCACCGATCACCGAGCGCGCACCGATCGTCACGCCCGGGCACACGACGACGCTGCCGCCGAGCCACACGCCGTCCTCGATCGTGATGGGCGAGACCCGCTCCCACCCCTGCGGGCGCAGCTCCGGGTCGAGCACGTGCGTCGGGGTGTACAGGCGCACGCTCGGGCCGATCAGGACGTCCGCGCCGATGCGGATCTCGCCGCCGCCGAGCGTCAGGAAGTCGGCGTTGACGAACGTCCGGTCGCCGACGTGCAGGCGGTGGCCGTAGTCGAGGTAGAGCGGCGGGCGGAAGTCGACGCCCTCGCCGACCGTGCCCAGCAGGTCGCGGAAGAGCGCGGCGGCGGCCTCGCGGTCCTCGTCGTACAGCGCGGTGATGCGGCGGCACGTCCGCTGCGTCGCGGTGGTCAGGTCGCCGAGCTCGGGGCCGAACCGGTAGCGGTACCAGTCGCCCGCCACCATCTTGTCGTACTCGCTGCGCGCGTCCGCGAGGGCCGCGGCGAGGTCGAGCTCCATGGGTCCGCCCTTCGTCGTCGTCGCCCGAGTGTCGCAGCCTGCCGAAGGGTCCCCGCGCGACGAAGGCCCCGGCAGGACGAGTCGCGCTCGTCGTACCGGGGCCTTCGTGGTGCGCGGTGCGGCCGGGTGTCAGCGGACCTTCGCGGCGACGATCGAGCCGTCACCGAACACGTCGGTCGAGACGTAGAGCTTCCCGTTCGCCCACTCGACGCCCGGGCTGCGTGAACGCACCGAGGACGCGGACCTTGCCCCACCGCGTCACGACGGACACCTCGTCGCCCTGGAGCTCGGCGACGTAGGCGTTGCCGGAGGGGTCGAGCGCGACGCCGGTCGCGCCGGCGAACCCGGTGGCCAGGGTCGTGATCCGGCCCGTGCGCGGGTCGATCCTGTGCAGCGCGCCGTTCGCGCCGAGGCTGCCGTCCTCGGGCCCGCCCGGGAGTGTCGTGACGTAGAGCGCGCCGTGGCGGCCGACCTCGACGTCGGTCGGCACGGGCTCGAACCCGTAGGACTCGCCGACGACGCAGTCCGGCAGCCCGAAGGCGTCCGCGGCCTCGGCGGTCACGGTGACCTCGACGGGTGGCAGGACCGCGACGGTGCGGACCGTGCCCCGCCGGTCGACCGACAGAATCGCGTTCGCGCCCGCGTCGGCGACGTACGTCAGGCCGTGCACCGTGGCCGAGCCGTACGCGTGCGAGTCGACCGCGCCGGTGTACGGCGCGAACATCGGCGGGACCTGCGCCGCGCACTCCGCGGGCAGGTCCGTGAAGCCGTACGTGTTCACCGCGTCGGGGTTCGCGCTCTGCTCGAAGGCGAGCAGGTCCGCGACCTGGCGGATGGTCCCGCGCCTGTCGCGCTGCATGAGCAGCGACGACGACACGCTCTCCTGGTCGCCGACGCGTGTCGCGAACGTGGTCGTCCCGTCGGCGATCGAGACCGCCGCGACGTCCGTGCCCTCCTCGCCCTGGTACCAGGGGACCGGCGCACCGCTCTTCGGGACGGACGTGAGCTGGGCGGCGAACGCCTGGCCGACGACGAGCGAGCCGTGCCGGCTGCTCGGACCATCGTCGACGCCTGTCGCGGCGCCGCCGATCACCGCGGTGGCGGGACGGCCGCGCGGTGGTAGGTCGTCGTCGGCTCGCCCTCCGTGGTGTGCGGTCCGGGGCCGACGGGCCGGAAGCCCAGGCGCGTGAGCAGGCGCACCGACGCGTCGTTGCCGTCGACGACGACCGCGCGCACCGCGGTGACGCCCAGGCTCGTCGCGGCGGCGTCGAGCAGCGCGGCCACGGCCTCCGACGCGAGCCCCTGCCCTTGACGGTCGGTGCGCAGCACGTAGCCGACCTCCGCCTCGTCGTCGTGCTTGAGCAGGACCTCGCCGATCACGGTGCCGGTCGCGCGCTCCTCGACCGCGAGCGTGATCCACTCGCCGGGGCGGGCCGTGGTCCAGCCGACCTTCGCCTCGAGCGACGCGCGCGTCTCGTCGCGCGTCCGCACGGGCCACGGGATGTACCGCGTGACCTGCGGGTCGCTGTGGAAGACGACGAGGTCGTCGAGGTCCGTCGCGCGGTGGGCCCGCAGCGTGAGCCGCGGCGTGGTCAGCGGCAGGTCGAGCTCCCACACGGTCATGCGTGCACGGTAGCGAGCGGTCCGAGTCGGTGCCTCGGGAAAGCCGCGCGGCCGAAGCAGTCACAACCGAGCGGCCTCCGCCGATCTAGACCGGTGTCTACGTCCGTGCGCAAAGGAGCAGTTCGGTGAGCAGCGATTCCCCCGTCGTCGACCCCCCCAGTCGTCGCAAGTCCCGTTGGAGCTGGACCATCGGGCGCCGCCTTGCCGCCGGGTACGCGCTGATCCTCGTCATGATGGCCGGGGTCGGCGTGGTGTCCTTCCTGAACACGCAGTCGTTGGTGCACAACAGCGAGCACGTCGAGCACACGCACGTCGTGCTGAACGAGACGGACGCGATCCTGTCCTCCCTCAAGGACGCGGAGACCGGGCAGCGCGGGTTCCTCGTGACGGGCGTCGACTCCTACCTCGCCCCCTACACCGCAGCGCGGAGCGCGGTGAACGCGCACGTCGTCAAGCTCAAGGAGCTCACGAGCGACAACCCCGCGCAGCAGGAACGCCTCTCCGAGATCGAGCCGCTCATCTCCTCGAAGTTCGCCGAGATGCAGCAGACGGTCGACGCCTACAAGTCCGACGGCTTCGAGGCCGCCCAGGAGATCGTGCTCTCCGACGCGGGCAAGGCCGTGATGGACGAGATCCGCGGCATCCTCGCGAGCGTCGAGTCCGACGAGCAGCGACTGCTCACGCAGCGCGCCGAGGCGGCGACGCAGACGGCCAACACCACCAAGCTCGCGGTCGTCGGCGGGACCGGCATCGCGGCTGTCGTCGTCCTCCTGCTCGCGGCGTTCCTGACGCGCAGCATCACCCGCCCGATCAACGCGCTCACCGGCCGGCTGCGTGAGATCGCCGACGGTGACGGTGACCTCACGCAGCGCGTCGACAGCGCGCGCGACGACGAAGTCGGCGCGCTCGCGACGGTCTTCAACCGGTTCGTGGAGAACATCGCCACGCTCGTCCGGCAGATCGGCGAGACCGCGGCGACGTCGTCGGCCGCCGCCCAGGAGCTCTCGGTGATCGCCGCGGACATGACGGGCCAGTCCGTCGACGCGGCCAACCAGGCGACGGCCGCCGCGGCCGCCGCCGAGCAGATCTCCTCCAACGTGCAGGTCGTGGCAGCGGCCGGCGAGGAGATGGGCGTCTCGATCCAGGAGATCGCCCGCAGTGCCTCCTCGGCGAGCGAGGCCGGGCGCACGGCGGTCAGCAGCACCGACCAGGCGAACGTCTCCATCAGCCGTCTCGGCGAGTCGTCCGCGGCGATCGGTGGCGTCGTGACGCTCATCAACACGATCGCGCAGCAGACCAACCTGCTCGCGCTCAACGCGACGATCGAGGCCGCACGCGCCGGGGAGGCCGGCAAGGGCTTCGCGGTCGTCGCCGGCGAGGTCAAGGAGCTCGCGCAGCAGACGGCTCAGGCGACCGAGGAGATCACCTCGCGGATCACCCAGATCCAGTCGGACGTCGACCTCGCCGTCGCGGCGATCGAGACGACCACGCAGGTCATCGCGCGCGTCAACGACCACCAGGGCAGCATCGCCGGGGCGGTCGAGCAGCAGAGCGCGACGACGAGCTCGATGGCCGCGAACGTGGCCGAGGCCGCTGTCGGGGCGACGAGCATCGCCGACAACGTGCGCTCGATCGCGGAGAACGCGAAGTTCACGGTCGGCAACATCGACCAGGTGCGCTCGTCGGCCGACGAGCTGGCGCGCAACTCCCAGCACCTCGACGAGCTGGTCGGTCGCTTCAAGGCATAGTCCGCCCGCACGACCTCCCGACGACGAGGCGGCTACCCGGTGCACGGCACCGACGTGGCCGCCTCGTCCGCGTCTGCCCGAGCTCGTCTGCCCGAGCTCGTCTGCCCGAGCTCGTCGGCACGGGCTCGTCGCGCGGAAGAGACGGACAGGTGCGCAGAGCCGAACGGCTGAAGTTCCGAGGACCGCACGGGCGGGTGCGTGCGCGAGCACTACCGTGACCGCGCACCGTCTCGAAGGGGAGCCATGCGATCGTCCGGTCGTGCTGCAGCTGTTCGTCTCTCGGTCGCTTCGGCGACGCTCGCCGCGCTGGCCCTGACGCTCGCTCCGGGCCCGGCGGCCGCCGCGTCGGCGCCCGAGGTCGAGCGGCGCCGGATCGGACCGTCGGTCCTGCTGGCGACGAGCGAGGCACGTCCGCACGCCGCGCCCACGAAGCACGCCTCGGCCACCGTCTCCGACTTCGACGGGGACGGCGTCGACGACCTCGCGGTGGCCGCCCGAGGGCCGGAGTGGGTGGACGCCGAGGCCCACTCGGTGGACGGGGCGGTCGCGGTCCGGTACTCCTCGCTCCAGCGCAGCGACGTCTTCGTCGGACAGGACGAGGCGACGCGCGGGCACTGGTGCAGGGAGTTCGCGTCGGCGCTGGCCACGGGCGACTTCGACCACGACGGGTACGACGACCTCGCGGTCGGGAGCACGTGCGAGAGCCCCGACGGGAGCTTCGCGAAGAAGCACTCGGGTGCCGTGTTCGTGTTCCCGGGGTCCCGCACGGGGCTGGACCTGTCGACGGTGCGGCGGCTGAGCCGTTCCACCGTGGGAGTTCCGGGCAGGGCGCTGCCCGGCGAGCGGTTCGGCCAGGTCCTCGCTGCGGGTGATCTCAACGGCGACGGGTACGACGACCTCGCGGTCGGGATGCCGGAGGCGAAGGTCGGTTCTGCACGGCGCGCGGGTGCCGTGGTCGTGCTGTTCGGCGCGCGCGCCGGCCTGTCCGGCGCAGGCTCGCAGGCCTTCGACAGGAGCACGGCGGGGGTGCCGGGCGCGGCCCGAGCGGACGACCAGCTCGGCACCAGCCTCAGCATCGGACGCGTCACGGCGGACGGGTACGGGGACCTGGTCGTCGGTGCTCCCGACGGCCGGGAGACCTCCTTGGCCTGGGACTCCGCGGTCCTGCTGGTGCCGGGCGGTCCGCGGGGCCTGGCGGTCGGGTCGTCGACCATGGCCGGCGGTGTGCAGGTGAACCAGGCGCTGGGCGTGGACAGGTTCGCTCCGTTCGTCGGGTCGCTCGGGGCGTCCGTGGTGGTAGCCGATGTCGACGGCGACGGACGTGACGAGGTGGTGGCCGGTGCGCCCGACTCGTGGGTGCACGTGCCGGGCTCCCGGGTCGGGGCGGCCCGCAAGCTGAGCGGGGCGGTCGTCGTGCTCGAGGTTCGTGGCTCGACCTTCTCCCTCGACGACACGTCATGGGTGGACCTGGGGTCCGCGGGCGTCCCGGGCCATCCTGAGCAGCCGGACGCGTTCGGCACATCGCTCACGGCGACGGACCTTGATCGCGACGGGCGCGTCGACGTCGCCGTCGGAGCGCCCCGGCGGCGAGTCGGGAGCCAGGAGTCCGCGGGCGCGGTCTACGTCCTGAAGGGCACGTCCCACGGTCTGACCGGACTCGGTTCCGTCGCGTTGACGCAGGCCACGGCGGGCGTGCCCGGCTACGCGGGCGCGGGCGACGGTTTCGGACGGGCCATCGCGTTCCTCGACGTGGACGGGTCCGGCCGGCGCGACCTCGTCGTGGGCGCCGCCAGCGACCATGCGCTGGGTGATCGCCCCGGTGAGCGGTCGGGCGGCGTCACGGTCTTCCGCAACGTGTCGGGCTCCTTGAGGCCCGTGTCGGCGTGGGGCGGTGCTCGCGCGGGGGTGACCGGCCAGATCACGCGGCTCGTCAGCTTCGGCAGCGTGGTCGCCGGCCGGTCCTGAGAGGGCGTCGGGTCACTCGTCGCCGGCAGGCTGCGCAGAGCGGATCGCATCGCGCAGGACGGGGGCCAGGGACTCGGCGTACACCTGGGTGAGGTGCATCTTGTCGGCGCGCATCGGCGCCGATCCGGCGTAGGGCGGGCAGACGCCCTCGGCCGTGCAGAACCACGAGTCGGCATCGACCCAGTGCGCCGCGGACGGGTCGTCGAGCGCGGCGACCGCGCTGCGTGCCGCGTCGTTCATGCGGCGGTGCTTGGCCGAGATCGTCGCGTTGCAGTCCGTCGGCCCGTTGAGGGTCGTGGCGCACTCGGACAGGGGCGGGCCGTGCGGCGGCGCGCTGAGCACGACCACCTCGGCGCCGGTCGCGGTCAGCGCCTCCAGCGAGTCGACCCAGCCCTCGGTGAGCAGCTCGAGCCGCTCGGACTCGTCGGCGTCGCCGACCATGCGGTCGGTCGTGTCGTCGGACTCGCTCGCGAAGACGAGGTCGACAGGCTCGGCCTTCAGGATGTCGAACGCGTCCTGACGGAACCGGGGGCACGACGGGAACGCCGAGCCGTCGCCGCTGCGCACGACGAGGTCCGCCACGGGGCACTGCCCAGCGGTGATGACCCGGACCGTCCAGTCGTCGCCGAGCGCCTTGCGGATGGCGGGCGCGTAGCTGATCGCGATCGAGTCGCCCAGGATGACGGCGTGGCGCTCGCCGTCGCCGAACGTGCAGCGGCTCTTGAGCTTGTCGATCGTCGCGAGCTTCAGGCAGCCCTCGTCGACCCACTCCGTGGCGCGGTCCTCCTTGCCGAGCTCGTCGGGTGACGGGCTGAGCTCGGGCCATCGCGTGGCGTCGGCAGCGGTCTCGAGCTGGGCGCTCAGCGCGGCGGCGGCGGACACGGGGGTGGCGACCGCGGGCGGCGTGGGCTGCGCCTCGTCGTCGCCGGACGCGCTCGAGGTGACGACACCGCCGACGACGAGCGCCGTCACGACGACGAGCGCGGCGGGCCCGGCGACGCGCACGGTCGGCAGGCTCGTGCGCCACCAGTCGCGCCACTGCTCCGCGCGCGGGACGTCCGGGTCGCGTGGGAGCAGGAGGGGTGACTGCAGCACGGGCTTCTCGACGAGGTGGTAGCTCAGGACGGACGCGACCGCGATCGCGGCGAAGACCCCGGCGTACCAGACCGGCCCGCCGCCGGCCCACAGGGCGCCGGCGAAGACGAGGACCGGGAAGTGCCACAGGTAGAGCGAGTACGAGATCGTGCCGATGTAGACGACCGGCCGGTAGCGCAGCACCCGCGCTCCGTCGCCCGCGACGCCCGCGGCGATCAGCGCGGCCGTGGCGAGCACGGGCAGCAGCGCGCCGGGTGCCGGGAACCGGGTCTCCGGGGTGATCACGACGAGCGAGGCGACCAGCCCCACCAGGCCGAGCCCGGTGAGTGCCGCGCGCGCCCGTGCGTCGAGCCGTGCGAGGCGGTGGATCCCTGCGGCGAGCGCCGCGCCCACGCCCAGCTCCCACACACGCGTCCACGTCGAGAAGTACGCCGACGTCGGGTTGGCGCCGGTCGCCCACCAGGCCCACGCGAACGACGCGACGCCTGCGGCCACGAGCAGCGCGCCCGCCACACGCCGGGGCGAGTGGGCGCGGCGGCGCAGCCGCGCCAGCCCCACGAGGACCGCGAGCAGGAACCACGGCCACACGAAGTAGAACTGCTCCTCGACGGACAACGACCAGAAGTGCTGCACGGGCGAGACAGCCAGCCCGGCCTGGAAGTAGTCGGTGCCCTGCGCCGCGAAGTGCCAGTTCGAGACGAACAGTGCGGCCCAGAGGGCGTCGATCGTGACGGCGTGCGCGCGTCCCGCGAAGAAGAGCACGTTGGCTGCGATCACGGTCGCGACGAGCACGACGAGCGAGGCGGGCAGGATGCGCCGCGCGCGCCGCGCGTAGAAGCGACGGGGCGAGATGGACCCGGTCTTCTCGTACTCGCGCAGCAGGAGCCCGGTGATGAGGAAGCCGGAGATGACGAAGAAGACGTCGACCCCGACGAACCCGCCACCGGGCCGGCCGAGGACGTGGTCGGCGACGACCGCCAGGACGGCGAACGCGCGCAGCCCCTGGATGTCGGGGCGGAAGCGGTGGGGGGTGCGCGGCCGGCTCGGGGCGGGGGCGACGACGTCCTGCGTGGGGTGCCCGGGTGGCACGCGTACTCCTTACGGCGCGGAAAGCGACGGCAGATCTTACGCCCTGGTCCGCCAGCCCGTGCCCACGCGGGCTCGACCTACGCGAGGCAGCAGGCCGGACCTGCCGGTGAGCTGCGGCGGGTCACCGAGGGGGCGTGCGACTGCAGCCACGCGACGAGTCTGCTCGCGTGCCTCGTCGCGCGCACGATGCACGCCGAGCACGCGAGCGCGGCGCGCCGCAGCTCGAGGTCGCGGGTCAGCTCGCGTTCGTTCTGCTGGTGGATCACCAGGTACAGGTCGGGGTGCATCAGGCCTCCTCGGTGAGCGGCTTGCGGGCGCGCACGATCGCGCTGTGCATCCCGTCGGCCACGGGGTGGGTGAACTGGACCTCGGCGTCGACGAACCCTGCCGCCGTGAGGCCGTCGAGGTACTCGGTGCGCGAGAGGGCGCCCGCGATGCACCCGACGTACGAGCCGCGCTCGGCGCGCTGGTCGGGGGACAGGTGGTCCTCGGCGACGACGTCGGAGATGCCGACCCGGCCGCCTGCGACGAGCACGCGGTACGCCTCGGCGAGCACGGCGGGCTTGTCGGGCGAGAGGTTGACGACGCAGTTGGAGATCACGACGTCCACGGTGGCGTCGTCGAGCGGGAGGTCCTCGATCGTGCCCTTGCGGAACTCGACGTTCGTCGCGCTCGCCTTGGCGGCGTTCGCGCGTGCGAGGTCGAGCATCTCGTCGGTCATGTCGACGCCGTAGGCGAAGCCCGTCGCGCCTACGCGGCGGGCGGACAGGAGCACGTCGATGCCGCCGCCCGAGCCCAGGTCGAGCACGCGCTCGCCCTCGCGCAGCTCGGCGACCATCAGGGGGTTGCCGCAGCCGAGCGACGCGGCCAGGGCCTCGGCGGGGATCGCGGCTGTGTCCTGCGCGTCGTACAGGCTCGCGCCGAACCGCTCGTCGACGACGAGGTCGGACGGGCCGCAGCCGCCGCCGCAGCAGCCGCTGTCGCCAGCCGCCTGCACGGCCGCCAAGGCGTAGCGCTCCCGGACCTGCTCGCGGATGTCCTGCGTCATGGCTCCTCCAAATATCGATGTGGGTCAATGCGTCAGAGCATGGACCCACATATCGACGGCTGTCAACATCGACATGTGTCGATGTCCCGTGGCATCCTGGGGGCATGGCACTGGACCTGCTCCCCGTCGTCGCCGCGCCGTCGACTGCGTGCTGCACGCCCGTCACCGGCACCGCCATGAGCGCCGAGGACGCCGAGCGCACCGCACGCACGCTCAAGGCGCTCGCAGATCCCGCGCGCCTGCGCCTGCTGTCGATCCTGGCCTCGCACGAGGGTGGCGAGGCGTGCGTGTGCGACCTGACCGAGCCCGTGGGGCTCTCGCAGCCCACTGTGTCGCACCACCTCAAGGTGCTCACCGAGGCCGGCTTCGTCACGCGTGAGAAGCGCGGCGTGTGGGCCTACTTCACGCTCGTCCCGGGTGCTGTCGACGAGCTCGCCGCGCACCTCGCGCAGCACACGTCCAGCGGACCGGACGCATGACGACCGCGCGCACGGACGTGCGCCTCGCGCCCATGACGTCCGCGCACGCCGACGCGGTCCTGTCGATCTACTCCGCGGGGATCGCCACGGGCCTCGCGACGTTCACCGCGCACGCCCCGACGTGGACCGCGTTCGACGAGGACCACCTGGCCGAGCACCGCCTCGTCGCGCTCGACCCCGACGCGCGCGTGCTCGGGTGGGTCGCCGCGTCGCCCGTCTCGGGCCGGTGCGTCTACTCGGGGGTCGTCGAGGCGTCGGTCTACGTCGACGACGACGCGCGGGGTCGGGGCGTCGGTCGCGCGCTGCTCGACGGCCTCCTGGACTCCGCGCAGGCCGCGGGGGTCTGGACGGTGCAGTCGGGGGTGTTCCCGCAGAACCGGGCGAGCCTCGCGCTGCACGAGGCGGCCGGGTTCCGGGTCGTCGGGACGCGCGAGCGCCTCGGCCTGATGAGCCACGGGCCGCTGGCCGGGTCGTGGCTCGACGTCGTGCTGCTCGAGAAGCGGCTGTGACCGCTCGCGGTGCGCCTGGTGGTCAGCCCTCGTCGTCCGGGGCGGTCATCTCGCCCGTGCGCGGATCGTTGCCCGTCGGTCCGTAGCGCAGCGTGACCGCGCCGCCGCTGCCCGCCTCGGGCGGCTCGAGCAACGTCAGCTCGGACGGCCGGACGCCCTGCGGGAAGACCCGCTTCCCCTGCCCGAGCAGCACCGGGTAGACCCACAGCGTGAGCACGTCGAACAGCCGCTCGGCGAGCAGCGTCTGCACGAGGTCGAGGCTGCCGATCACGTGCGTGCTCTCGTGCCGGTCCCGCAGCGCACGCACGTCGGCGACGAGGTCCGGCCCGAGCTGCGTGGACGTGGGCCAGCCGAGGTTCGGGGTCCCGCGGCTCGCGACGTACTTGGGCACGCCGTTGAGCTGGTGGGCGATGGCGTTGTCCTGGTGCGGCCAGTACCCGGCGAAGATGTCGTACGTCCGGCGCCCGAGCAGCAGCGCGTCCATCGACTGGATGCCGGCCATCACGTGACGCCCGACGACGTCGTCGTACAGCGGCGCCTGCCACCCGCCGAAGGGGAACCCGCCGGACGGGTCCTCGTCGCGCCCGCCGGGCGCCTGCGCGACGCCGTCGAGCGTGACGAACAGGTCGATGAAGAGGCGGCCCACGGCGTCTCCTTCGCTGGTCGGGGTGTCCTGCCGAGACTAGACCGGAGGTCCGACGGTCTCTCGGCGCCGTGGGCCGCGCGGCACACCCGGGCGCGACGACGGCGCCGCACCGGGGAGGTGCGACGCCGTCGTCATGCCTGCTGGCCTCGTCGGACCCAGCAGATCAGCTCAGCTGCAGGTCAGTGTCGTCGGTGCAGGTGGGCTGCTCTGACCGAGGAACCCGAAGGTCGTCGACTGACCCGGTGCGACCGAGCCGTTGTAGGGGGCGTTGGTCACGGTGCTCCCGGAGACCTGCCCGTTCCAGAGGTTGTTGGTCGAGACGCCGGACGGCAGGGTGACGCGCCATCCGTTGAGCCCCGCCGAGCCGGCGGTGATCTTCACCTCGGCCTGGTAACCACCGGGCCAGCTGTTCGCGATCGTGAGCGTGGCCGTGCAGCTGCCCGTGGGCGGCGGCGAGCTCGGGCTCGACGTCGGGGTCGGCGTGGGTGTCGCAGTCGGCGTCTCGGTGGGGGTCTGCGTCGGCGTCGGGGTCGGCGTCGGCGTCTGGGTCGGCTGCGCGCTGTTCAGCGTGTCGAGCGTCGCCGTGTACGCCTGCTTCTTGTTGCCGTTGCCGTCGAACAGCAGCGGGGTGCCCGACGAACGCCACGAGTCGGTGTCACGCACGCCCCACACGGTGATGCCGGTGCAGCGGGCGACGTTGAGGCACGCCTGCACGACGCGGCGGTAGTTGTCCGCCTGCGACGAGCCGGAGCCCTCGATGTCGAGCTCGGTGATCTGCACGTCCACGCCGAGAGCGGCGAAGCTCGAGATCGTCGTCTGGTAGTTGCTCGGGACCGGGCTCTGCGGGTTGAAGTGCGACTGCAGGCCGACGCAGTCGATCGGCACGCCGCGCGACTTGAAGTCGCGGACCATGTTGTAGACGCCCTGCGTCTTGGCGTGCGACCAGTCGTCGATGTTGTAGTCGTTGTAGCAGAGCTTGGCGCCCGGGTCCGCGGTGCGGGCCGTGCGGAACGCGACCTCGATCCAGTCGTTGCCGGTGCGCTGCAGGTTGGAGTCGCGGCGGCCGCCCGACGAGCCGTCGGCGAACGCCTCGTTCACGACGTCCCAGGCGTAGATCTTGCCCTTGTAGTACGACGCGACGCCGTTGACGTGGTTGATCATCGCCTGGCGCAGGCTCGAGCCCTCCATGCGCTGCATCCAGCTCGGCTGCTGCGAGTACCAGGCCAGCGCGTGCCCGCGCACCCGCTTGCCGTTCTGGACGGCCCAGTTGAGGATCCGGTCGCCCTGGCTGAAGTTGAACTGGCCCTGGTTGGGCTCGGTCGCGTCCATCTTCATCTCGTTCTCGGCCGTGATCATGTTGAACTCACGGTTCGCGATGGTCGAGTACGTGCTGTCGCTCAGCCGGCTGGCCGCGATCGCGGTGCCGAAGTATCGGCCGCTCTGCGAGGCGGCTTCCTGCAGGGTGCTCCCTGCGGCCTGAGCGGGGAGGGTGGCCGCGATGGTCGCCGCGAGGGTCACGACGGCGAGGCCGGCTGCGCCTCGCGCGCCGAGCCCGCGCCCGCGTCTGCGCGTGGTTGGGGGGGTCATCGTTCCTCCTTGATCGGCCGAGCGCCGGATCAACGGTGAGCCGGTCGGCGAACGTCACTCTCTGACCGGGCGCACGTGCGGTCAACGGACATAAACGTTTGGCTTTCGCGCGACGAGCCGAAACGTCTCGCCATCGATGAAGGGTGTGCCCGGGCAGCCCTCGTCGGTACTGTCGACCGTGTCGCGCCTATTCCCACGAGGGGGCCCACGTGACCGGTGACGCGCCGACGAAGCGGCTCCCGCCGCGCTGGTTCATCCGCACCGCGTGGGTGGTGCACCGCGCGATCTACCGCGTGACGCGCGGCCGCCACGGGCTGTGGAAGCCCAAGCCCGGCAAGTGGGGCACGATCGTGCTGCGCACCACTGGCCGACGCACCGGCGCCGAGCGCGCCGCGATCGTCGCGTACCTCGAGGACGGCCCGAACCTCGTCACGATGGCCATGAACGGCTGGGCGGACCCGGAGCCGGCCTGGTGGCTGAACCTGCAGGCGACGCCGGACGCGACGGTCGACCTGCCCGACGGTGGCCGCCTGGCGGTGCGCGCCCGCGAGGCCGAGGGTGCCGAGCGTGACCGGCTCTGGGCGGCGTACCTCGTCACCGACGAGAACCTCGCCTCGTACACGGCTCGTCGCAGCCGCCGCACCGCGATCGTCGTCCTCGAACCCCGCCGGTAGCGACGGGCACTCGACCGCGCGGTGACCGCGTGGGACGTGTGCCGCCGTGCGCGTCGCACGCGCGGGTAGGCTCCCGGACGAGCCGCGTCGACGGCTCACCAGGAGGAACGAACGGTGGAGACCACGTCCGCACGCACCACGCCGACGCCGACGACGGCCCCACCGCCACGGCTCAGCCGCGACGGCAGCGTGCACGTCACCGACGAGCGGATCAACACCGTCTCGCACCTCGCAGCGAGCTGCTTCGCGCTCGTCGGAGGCGCCGTGCTCGTCACGCAGGCGGTCACCCAGGGTGACCTCTGGAAGATCGTCGGGCTCAGCGTCTACGCAGCCTCCGTGCTCCTGCTGTTCGTCGCCAGCACGCTGCACCACGGCATCGACCGGGGGCCACGCGTCAACGGCGTGCTGCGGACGCTCGACTACGCGTCGGTGTTCGTCCTGATCGCCGGGTCGGTGACGCCGCTGGTGCTGGTGCTGTTCCGCAACGCGTTCGGCTGGGCCGTGCTCGGAGCCGTCTGGGCGGTCGCCGCTGTCGGCATCGCGCTGCGGTCGGCGCTGCGCGAGCTGCCCAAGTACGTGACGAACACGCTGTACATCGCGATGGGCTGGATGCCGGTGGTGCTCGTCGGGGCCGGCGTCACCCTGCCCGTGGGGGCGTACGTGCTGATGGCCGCCGGTGGGCTGGTCTACAGCATCGGGTTCGTCGTGTTCGTCGTCGAGCGGCCCAACCCCCTGCCCGGCGTCCTCGGCTTCCACGAGATCTGGCACGTGCTGGTGGTGCTCGCCTCGGTGCTGCACTACCTGCTGATGTACCGGTACGTCCTCCCGGCCTAGCAGCCGTGCATCCGGGGTCGTTGCGGTCGTCGTGTCCCGGCATGCCGCAAGATGGGCCCGTGACCGAGCTCCCCACCTTCACCGTCGCCGACCTCGAGGCCGAGCCCGTGCTCGACCTGCCGGCGTTCACGCAGGACGACGCCGTGGACCTCGGTCTGCTGGCCGTCGCCGTCATCCGCGAGCGCGGCGCGGACCTCGCGGTGCGCGTCGAGCTGCACGGCGAGACGCTCTTCCTGGCCATGACCGGCTCGACCGGCGCTGGCAACCTGCCCTGGCTCGAGGGCAAGGCGCGGGTGGTGCACCGCTTCGGCGAGGCGTCGCTGCTGGTCCGTCGGCGCCACGAGGCCGCGGGCACGCCCTTCGACGAGCGCGCCGACGTCGACCACGACCGCTTCAAGGCGCACGGCGGGTCCGTGCCCCTGCGGATCGACGGCGAGGTCGTGGGGACCCTGACGACGTCGGGCGAGCCGGATGTCGTCGACCACGCCGCCTCGGCGGAGACGGTCCGGCGGTACCTGGCGTCGCGCTCCCTCTGACGCGACGGCCGCAGGTCTCGCCGAGATCGAGCCCAGCGCGTCACACGCGGTACCTTCGACCTCGTCCTCGCCGGCCACCCTCGCGTGACTGGCGAACGACGCGGGTGGTGGTCCGAGGGCTCCACGGATGGACCGCCTCACCACCCGGGCCTCTAGCTCAACTGGCAGAGCAGCGGACTTTTAATCCGCGGGTTGTGGGTTCGATCCCCACGGGGCCCACCAGACCTTTGCGTTCCACTCGATCCTGAGTCTGCCCAGGCGCACAGAGTGTTTGTGCTGGTCACCGGCTGTCTTGGCGCCACGGCAGCAGCCGGGACCGTGTCCCATTTATCGGGCACTGGTCAGTGTGTGGCAGCAACTTGGTCGCAGGATGTGGACGGATGTTTGCGGACGCGTCATGGAGCCTCGCCGCTCGCCTCGGGCACCGCTCTCCGCGCTTTGTTCGGCGGTACGAGACGTAGTCGACGCGCCGCACTTGGCTCCTACGCCGCCACGGGCCGGGAAGGCACCCGAGTGGCACGTCTGCTTGAGCGGTCTCAGCCACGGTGCCATCGCGGAGCGTCACCCTGACCTCGGAGCGTGCGAGCCCGAATATCTCCGTGACGCGGCCATCCACCACCGCTTCAATGACGTCGCGCAGGAACGCCGCGTCCCGCAGCGTCCACGAGAGCTCCCATCGGCGGCCACCATCCCCGACGCGCAGGATGATGTCATCGCCCCTTTGCACTTCGCTAGGCAAGGCCAGAGGTCATCTGGCCAAGTATCGATGGCCACGGGGGCGGCATTCACGCCAGAGTGAGCCAGTGAGCACCTTCGAGTGGTGGACGATCGGTCTCGCGGCTCTCGCTGTGGCCGTTTCCCTCGTTACGGCGGTCTCCGTGGCACTCGGTGCACGTCGGGCGGCGAAGCGCGCGGCTGTCACCGTCTACCTGCACCGCCTCAACGACATGGCGCGGATCGTGCTGCCCACTGGCGGGGTCGCGCAGACGGGGTATCACCTGGTGCTGCGCAACCGTGGGCCAGCAGACGCCACCCAGGTACGAGTCACGGTCGCCGGGCCCGACGGGCAAGAGCTGAAGCTGGAAGCCTTGGACGCTGGAGAGCTCCCCCTCGCTTCGCTCGACGCTGGAAGCCGTTATCCGATTCCGTTCGTGCTGCCGGGTGGTGTCCACGAGGGTCGGCGCGGCTACCGGCGGTTCACAGTCCTTCTCGTATGGCGCGATGGACGAAGCAGCGAGAACCGGAAGATTATCCCGCTGAGACGCGGAGAGACAGGTGGTGCCGGCGACTAGGGCGTGTCTCTCAACCTCCGCCGTGGAGGGCGGGGATGCTGCGTTGGTGTCTCGTCGTGCGGTGCAGACCGATGCTCAGTGGGAGCGAATCGCTCCACTGCTGCCTTCGGACGTGGGCAAGCCCGGTCGCCGGTTCCGAGATCACCGGCAGGTGGTCGAGGGCATCGTCTACCGCTATCGAACCGGCGTCGCCTGGCGCGACCTGCCGGCGGAGTTCGGCCCTTGGCAGACCGTCTGGAAGCGTCACGCCCGGTTCTCCAGGCACGGCACCTGGGACAACGTCCTGACCAGCCTGCTCACTCAGGCCGACGCGGCCGGCGAGATCGACTGGGCCGTCTCGATCGACTCCACGATCAACCGCGCCCATCAGCACGCCGCGACCCTGCCCCGCGCCACAGGGGCCAATGCGAATCACAAGAATCAGGTATCCGAGCCCGCTGACCACGCGATTGGCCGCTCACGCGGCGGGCTGTCCACGAAGATCCACCACGCGGTCGACGGACGCGGCCGGCCGCTGGCCGTCCTCGTCGGACCGGGGCAGGGCGGCGATGCGCCGATGTGTCTGCCGGTTCTGAACGCGATTCGCGTCCCGCGGCTGGGCCCAGGGCGTCCGCGCACTCGACCGGACTCGGTGCTGGCGGACAAGGCGTACTCCTCCCGGGCAATCCGGACCGAGTTGCGCCGCCGCGGGATCGTCGCGGTCGTCCCCGAACCGCGCGACCAGCAAGGAAACCGCAAGAGGCGCGGCTCACGCGGAGGGCGACCCGTCACTTACGACATTGACGCCTACCGCGGTCGCAACGTCGTCGAGCGGTCCTTCAACGCCCTCAAGCACTGGCGCGGACTCGCCACTCGCTACGACAAGCTCGCCATCACCTATCGCGGCGGCGCTGTCCTGGCAGCGATCATCGTCTGGTTGCGGGACTGACTCCAGCTTTCAGCGCCACTGCTCCCAGTCAGTGATCGCCCGGCACGCAGCCGCCGCATCTCCAAGCCGGGTCGACGTCGGCCATGGCGGAGACTCAACGCTCGCACTCCACGTCGGGTGAACGAGTGCGAACGCGCCATCGACCAGTCTGACCACGACGTCATCAGAGAGGCCGAAGCGCGCCTCCACCCGCACGACCTGACCGAACAGATCGTGGTCAGGGCCCAACTCCAGCTCGATCTCTCGAAGGACCGCCGCGAAGCTGTCCTCAGCAGGTCGCTCCGGATCGTGACGTGCCCACCAGTCGTCCGAAAGCTCGAGTTCTCCCACGCACCGATCGTGCCACCCTGGCCGGATCCGACGACGAGTCGTCGCGGTGACTCGAGACCTGGCCGCGGTTGACGTCCTACAGATCGAACTCCCCCAGGACTTCGTCGATCTCGCTGTCCGTCGCGCGCCACGGTGTGCGGGTCTCGGCAAGCTTGACGAGCCCGAGGAGGGTGACCGGGTCGTCCGCAATGAACCGCGCCCGACCGAATCGGGCCACCCAGCGTTCCGCGTCCTGGCTCACGTCGAAATGGAGGCGCCTCAGGGCGAGCACCGCGGGAACGAGCGTGTTGCCCGCGGCCGCGATGTCGACGGGACCCATACGCTCAGCCAGCGAGCCGACCGAGATACCTGCGGCCGGGCAGCCACCTGCGCGGCACTCGACATCGGGATCGCCGAGGTGCTCGAACGCGTAGTGGAAGCACGTGTAGTGCATCTGCTCGAACACGTCGAACGAAGCCGCATTCGCGACGACGTCCTTGCCGCAGCGACGACAGGTCGGGCGGTTCTCTCCCGAGTCACGGCTGCGCACCGAGGAGACGTTACTCCGGGGTTCCACGACGCGATGCTCCCATGCGCCGATAGCGCCGCTCATCATCGCGCGCACCGGTTAAGAGACACGTCCTAGGAGTCCGGACGCGCTCAGCGCCTGCCAAGAGCGTCATCGCGGCGCAGCACGAGACGTTGTGAGGGGTGCCGTGCTTGTCTCTGTTACCGCAGGAACCGCACGGCGTAGTCCGAGTGACATACCGCCGTTAGGGTCACGACGCCAGGTCCACACGAGTCAGGAGTCTGTCGGGTGCACGTGTTCGTCGACGAGTCGAAGGCAGGTCCATACCTGCTCATCGCGAGCGTTGTGCTACCCGCCGACCTGGGCGCCGCCAGGAGTGCCATCCGCTCGCTCCACCTGCCGAAGCAGAGCCGTATCCACATGAAGACGGAGACCGATGCGCGTAGACGCACGATCCTGAGCGCGTTCGCGAAGGCTGGGCTGCGGGTGACGATCTATCACGCAGTCGGCTACAAGACGAACATTGCCGCACGTGAGGCTTGTATCGACACGCTCGTCCGTCCGCTGGCATTCGAGCCGACCGCGCGGGTGACGCTCGAGTGCGACGAAACCCAGGACGCGCGCGATCGCCAGCAGCTGTACCGCTTGGTTCGCGAGCTCGGCTGCACCGAGCGGGTCCAGTACGAGCACCGTCTCGCATCGGCCGAGCCGCTGTTGGCCGTCCCGGACGCGATCGGTTGGGCATACGCGCGCGGTGGGGACTTCCGTAAGCGAGCGATGCCGCTCGTCACGAAGGTCGTGAACATCTGATGCCGGGACATGCGTAAGGCCCGAGCGCCACGACCGTCCGGACGGGTCTCGAGCCTTCGACTTCCCTCGGCTACTGCCTCGGGCACTGGAGACGATACGGGACTGCGTACGCCGCGTCTACCGCGTACGCGCGGCCCAGCACGTAGTTCAAGTGACCGCCCGGGATCACGCTTCCGGAGGCCTGGGCCTCGTTGAAGTCTTCGAACGTGAGCCGCTGCCGGATAGTCACCTCGGGCTGAGCTAGCCAGGTGGCTCCGTCGCCGCCCCGTAGGCCCACCCACAGGTCCTCCTGGCGGCAGCCGGCGTGTCGCACGCTCGTGAGTCGGCGTCCTCGATCTCGATCCGGGGTCATTCCAGAGTCACTCTCGACACTCGTGAGCGCTCCCTCTGGCCGATGAGGTCCAGTGAACGCTTGTCTGCAGGTCAGCGGCGCTTTCGATGGCGTCGGATGATGTCCAGTCGGCCTGCCACTACTCATCCGCGGGTTGTGGTTTCGATCCCCACGGAGCCCCACCTACGAGGGGGTTCCTCGTCGGCCACGGGCTGCGCTCGCTGTCGCTCACGGAGGACCGCGCGGCAGTGGGGGGGTGGCGCGTTCAGCCGGCCCGCACTCGACGGCGATGTCGCGCGCGGTGCCGGCGCGCATGTCCGCCGACGGGCGGAACGACTGGCCCGGCGAACCAGGATGAATCAGGTGCATCCAGACGTGGGCCCACGTCGGAAGAGGCGGTGAGGGTGTCGAGGACGACGCCCGCGGCGCGCCCGGCGTGCCGCCCGACCGTTGCCAAGGAGTGCCCCATGAAGAACCGTCGTCTCGCCGCATCGGTTGCCGTCGCCGCCCTGGCCGCAGGTGCGTTCATCGGCTCCGCGTCCGCGGCGTCCGCCGCCCCCGCGCCCAGGAGCCTCGCGTCGGTGCTCGCCGCCGACGGCAGCGGCTTCGACCGCAACTGGTACGACTTCGACATCGTCGACAACGCGGTCAACGCCGTGCTCGCGGCCAAGCCGGACAGCCCGGTGGCGGTCCTGGCCGACGGCACCGTGCCGCTCACCGCGTTCCTGCCGAACGACCGCGCGTTCCAGGTGCTCGCCCTCGACCTCACGCACCGCTGGTACGGCTCGGAGAAGAAGGTCTTCACGGCGGTTGCCTCGGCCGTGGGCATCGACGCGATCGAGCAGGTCCTGCTCTACCACGTGGTGCCTGGCGTGACCATCGACTCGGCCACGGCGCTCGCGTCCGACGGTGCCGTGCTGACGACCGCGCAGGGTGGCACGTTCACGGTCGACGTCCTGTCCAAGCGGATCCCGCTCGTCGTCCTGAAGGACGCGGACCGCAACGACGTCAACCCGCTGCTGGTGCGCAGCAAGCTCGACCTCAACAAGGGCAACCCGCAGATCGCGCACGGGATCAGCTTCGTGCTGCGTCCTGTCGACCTCTGACGGCGAGGCGCCCGGCCTGTCGACCCGGCCGGGCGCCCTTGCATGCCTACCGCCGTCGCCTCACGGCTGGGCGGCGCCCGTTGCCGCAGGCACGGCCAGTCCCTCGAGCAGGGCCTGCCAGGCCGGCGCCTCGTCGCGGGCGTAGGCGGCGGCGCCGGGGCCGAACAGGTAGGCCCGCACCCCGACGTACACCTCGCTCTCCATGGCGTGGGTGGTGACGGTGAGCATGCCGGGGACCGGGGTGTCGAGCCGGACGAGGGCGCTCCGGCCGGTCAGTCGCTCGACGGTGCCCGTGGCGCCATGAAGCTCGACGGCGTGCCCCTCCTCGGTGAGGCCGAGCGCGTCGCGCACGGTGCGCCACACGGTCTCCTCGTCGCCCGCGTGGGGCGCGAACACCTCGACGGGTGTGGCCTCCTGGCCGGGGAAGCGCGCGAGGTACAGGCGCAGGACGTCGAACGACGGGCGCCAGGCGCGGCCCATGTCGTCCCACCACTCCTGCTCCCAGTCGGCGCCGGTGCCGAAGCCGCTGGTGGTCACCCGCACCACGCACGTGCCGCCGGAGTTCGACTCGATGACGAACTCCGACGTCATGGGGCTGAGCTCGTCGGGGCTCTTGCCCATGAGGGCGGCCCAGTCCTCCTCGTAGCCGAGGGTGCGAGGCGGGTCCCAGCGGGTGACGTGACCCTCGGAGCCCATGCCCTCGCCCATCGCGAAGCGCAGGGCGCCGCCTTCGCGCTCCTCCAGGACGGTCGGCAGGAACCAGGAGCTCAGGCCGGGAGCGGTGGCGATGGCCTGCCACACCTGCTCGGGGGTGCCGGGCACCTCGACGGCGAACTCCAGGCGGTACGGGACGGTGGGGTGCGTGGTCATGGCGTCTCCTCCTCGGGGACGGGGTGGGCGGCGACGACGAGGCGGTGCGGCCGACCGTCGTCATGGTGGTAGCGCGCGGCCAGGTCGAGCACCGCGGCGGTCAGCTCGTCGGCGAACGCCGCGCGGTCGGCGGCGGAGCGGAAGCCGATCTGCGTGTCGATCGTGAGCGTCGGCACGCGTGAGCCGGACGTGCCGGCGCGGCGGACGAGCGCGCCGACCTCGCGCACCACGCGGCCGGCGAGCGCGACGAGGTAGCCGGCGGAGAGTCGGTCGCCTGTGGCTCCCGGGTCGGCGGCGGTGGCACTGACTGCGGCAGGGGAGACGACGAAGCGCGCCGCGGACGCCTGCAGCACGCGTTCGGTCAGGCCGCCGTGCCGGCGTTCCTCGGCCAGCTCGACGAGGCCGTGCGCCTCGAGGGACCGCAGGTGGTAGTTGACCTTCTGCCGGGGGAGGCCGACCCGAGCCGCGAGCCCGGCGGCGGATGCCGGGACGGCGAGCTCGGCGAGCAGCCGCGCGCGGATCGGGTCCAGCGCGGCCGCGGCGGCGCTGGGGCTCTCGATGACTTCCACGTCGTGCATGGGTCCAACCTCCTCTTGACAACAATATCTGTCAATAGGTCCCGCACGACGAGTGTGAATCGGGGCCCCGAGCGGAGCGGGAGTCGCCGGGTCGCGGGTCTTCACCGGCGGAAGTCGGTACCGGTCACACCCGTCGTGAATCGATTCGGAGCCCCACGAACCCCTTCGGCAACCGGTCTTCATCGGTGCAATGTGAAGGCTCACATTCGCGGTTCGAACGGTCGTGGGAGTACCCGGACCGACGATCGGCGGACCTGACCGCAGCGGGCCACGGTCGCCCGAGGCGCCTAGAACGGCTCAAAGGAGAGCACCTCATGAGAGCAGCACATCTCGCCCCGACGAGGCGACGTCGCACGTGGCTGGCCACCCTCGTCGCGGCGGCCACGGCGGTGTCGGCCGGCGTCCTCGCGCTCGTCGTCGCGCCGGCGGCGTCGGCGGCCACGGTCGACCCCAACGCCTCGTACGTCCTGATCGGCCGCGGCAGCGGCAAGGCCCTCGACGTCTACAACCTCTCGACCGCCGACGGCGCCCGGATCACGCAGTGGACCCGCAACGACGGCCTGCAGCAGCAGTGGCAGTTCGTCGACTCCGGCAACGGCTACTACCGGATCAAGTCCCGCCTGTCGGGCAAGGTGCTCGACGTCTACAACTGGTCCACCGCCGACGGCGGCGCGATCGTCCAGTACTCCGACTACAACCAGAACAACCAGCAGTTCCGGCTCCAGGACACCTCCAACGGCTACGTGTCGCTGATCAGCCGGCACTCCGGCAAGGCCGTCGAGGTGCAGGGCGCGTCCACCGCCGACGGCGCCAACATCGTCCAGTACTCGAACTGGGGTGGGAACAACCAGCAGTGGCAGCTCGTGCGCGTGGGCGGGGGCAACGAGCCCACCCCGAACCCGACGCCCACACCGAGCCCCACGCAGACGCAGAACCCGAACCCCGGCACCTGCCAGCTGCCCTCGTCGTACCGCTGGTCGTCGACGGGCTCGCTCGCGAACCCGCGCTCGGGCTGGGCCTCGCTCAAGGACTTCACCGTCGCGCCGTACCAGGGCCAGCAGCTCGTCTACGCCACGACGCACGACACCGGCAGCTCGTGGGGCTCGATGAACTTCGGGCTCTTCAGCAACTACAGCCAGATGGCGTCCGCCAGCCAGAACCAGATGCCGTTCAGTGCGGTCGCGCCGTCGCTGTTCTACTTCGCACCGAAGAACGTCTGGGTCCTGGCCTACCAGTGGGGCGGCCCGGCGTTCTCCTACCGGACCTCGACCAACCCGGCGAACGTCAACAGCTGGTCGTCGGCGCAGACGCTGTTCTCCGGCAGCATCTCCGGCTCCGGCACGGGCCCGATCGACCAGGCCGTCATCGGTGACGACCAGAACATGTACCTGTTCTTCGCCGGCGACAACGGCAAGATCTACCGGGCCAGCATGCCGATCGGGAACTTCCCGGGCAGCTTCGGCTCGTCGTCGACCGTGGTCATGAGCGACACGACCAACAACCTGTTCGAGGCCGTGCAGGTGTACAAGCTCCAGGGCCAGAGCCGCTACCTCATGATCGTCGAGGCGATCGGTTCGCAGGGTCGGTACTTCCGCTCCTTCACGGCCACGAGCCTGAACGGGTCGTGGACCCCGCAGGCGACGAGCGAGTCGAACCCGTTCGCCGGCAAGGCGAACAGCGGCGCCACCTGGACCAACGACATCAGCCACGGTGAGCTGCTGCGGACCAACGCGGACCAGACCATGACGGTCGATCCCTGCAACCTGCAGCTGCTCTACCAGGGCCGCAGCCCGAGCTCGGGCGGCGACTACGGGCTCCTGCCGTACCGGCCGGGTCTGCTGACCCTCCAGCGGTAGCAGCCGCTCGGGCAGGCAGGCTGATGCCCGCCCGGACCGATCGCCCGCCTCGTGCCACGACTCCTTCCCCGGAGTGGCACGAGGCGGGCGTCTCGTCGTCAGCGCGTTCCCGTCACGCCCCGTCGCGCGAGCCAGCGTCTGCTCCGGCCAACGCGCGCTGAGCCCGGAGCAGGCGCTGGTTCGTCGGACGACGCAGCGTCTGCTCCGGCCTGGGCGCGCCTTCGCCGGAGCAAGCGCTGCATGGCGAAGTCGCGAGCGTCACGCGTGGCGGAAGCGGAGGGTCAGCGTGCGGGCCTGTGGGCGCAGCAGGTGGTCGGGCCACACGTCGGGACCGCAGGCCCGTGAGCCGAGCCCGTTCTGCGCGGCGTCGAGGTAGAGGTACGCAAGGCCGGTGTCCGGCAGCTCGTGCGGGTGGCGCGCCGCGTCGAGGTGCTGCGCCGTGTGCCGGGTGAGCGTGAAGCCCGGCCTGCGGCCGCTCGCGTCGGCTGCGGCGTCCACCTGGAGCCACGCGGTTCCGCCACGAGTGAGCGTCAGCGAGCGCAGGTCGCTGCGGTGGCCGCTCTCCTGCGGTCTCGAGTAGCGCTCGGTGAGCTCGTCGATCGGCGCCGCGAACCGGCCGACTCGCGCGGCGTGGCGGCTGTCCGGGTAGGACTCGCGCGGCCCGGTGCCGAACCACGACGCGCCGTCGACGTCGCCCGGCAGGTCCAGGCGCAGGCCGATCCGGGGCCAGACCATGTCCCACCCCCGGCTGGGCTCGATCTCGGTGCGCAGCCACAGCTCGTCGTCCACCAGCTGCCACCGCTCGTCGGTCACGACCGTCGCTGCCTGGTCCGCGGCGGACCAGCGGCGGCGGACGTGCGCCGCCTCCTCGGTCGTCTCGACGAGCTCGACCCGGGCGGTGAGGCGGTCGAGGCCCGCCGCGCGCCAGATCTGGTCGTAGGCGGGTGCCGGCACGCCGTTGCCGTTGTCCTCCCACGGGTCGGCCAGGTCGTACGAGCCGCCGCCCTGGCCGCGGTCGTTGTCGGTCGGGCCTCGCCACAGCTCGAGCCGCGGCCCGGACACCGGAAGGCCGGCGAGGCGCACGAGGCGACCGTGCGCGAACTCGGCCGGTCCGAGCGTGAGCAGCTCGGCGGGTTCGGCCGCCGCCCGCGCGGGCGCCTCGAGGCGGGGCGCCGTGAGGCCCGCGCGCCGGGGGGTGAGCGCGTGCTGCGTGAACACGATGCCGTGCCCCGACGGCGCCCACGGTGTGGCCTCGCGCAGCTCGGCCTCGACGGTCAGCCAGACCTCGCCGGTCGCCGGGACGTCGAGCTCAGGCAGCGGGACGGTCGCCGTCGCACCGGCGGCGACCGGTTCGGCGTCGAGCACGCCGCTCGCGGTCGGGGCGCCGTCGGCCTCGACCCGCCAGCGCAGGACCAGGTCGCTCGTGTCGGCGGTGTGCCGGCGGTTCGTCACGGTCAGCGTCAGGCCGCTCTCGTCGTCGGCCCCGCCGGTCACGGCCAGACGCACGGGCGCCACCACCTGCTTGAACTCGAACAGGCCCGGCGTCGGGGTCGAGTCGGGCAGCACCATGCCGTCCATCACGAAGTTCCCGTCGTGCACGACCTCGCCGAAGTCCCCGCCGTAGCCGAAGAACTCCGTGCCGTCGGCGTCGTGCGTGCGCACGCCGTGCTCCCGCCATTCCCAGACGAAGCCGCCGTGCAACCGCGGGTGCTGCCACACGAGGTCCTCGTACTGGTCGATCGCCCCAGGGCCGTTGCCCATCGCGTGCACGTACTCGCACAGCAGGAACGGCTTCGTGCGCTGACGGGCCGACTCCGCCGCGGTGCACCCGAGCAGCAGCGAGCGCGAGTCGTCGGTGCCGATCGCGGCGGTCTCCGGCACCGAGGAGTACATGCGCGAGTAGACGTCGGTGTAGGCGCCGGTGTGGTCGCCCTCGTAGTGCACCGGGCGCTCGGGGTCGCGGTCGTGCACCCAGGAAGCCATCGCGGCCAGGTTCTGGCCCGTGCCGGACTCGTTGCCGAGGGACCAGATCACCACCGACGGGTGGTTCTTGTCGCGCTCGACGGTGCGCTCGATCCGATCGAGGTACGCGTCGCGCCACGCCGCGTCGTCGCTCGGGTTGCCCGCCCAGCCGACGTGCTCGAAGCCGTGCGTCTCCAGGTCGCACTCGAGGATCACCCAGAAGCCGAGCTCGTCGGCGAGGTCGAGCAGGCGCGGGTGCGGCGGGGCGTGACTGGTGCGGATCGCGTTGACGTTGAACCGCTTCATCAGGGCGAGGTCCTCGCGCGCCCACTCCTCGTCGAAGACGCGTCCGCGGTCGGGGTGGGTCTCGTGCCGGTTGACCCCGTGGAACACGACGCGTTCGCCGTTCACGAGGAACCGGTCGCCGACGATGCGCACGGTGCGGAAGCCGAGGCGCAGCGAGAGGGTCTCGGCGGCGCTCGACACGGTCGCGTCGTACAGCCGGGGGACCTCGGCCGACCACGGCTCGACGGTGTTCACCCGCACCGGCGCGACGTCCGCGGGCGACGACCACTCGACGTCGATGCCGAGCTCGGGGACCCGCAGGGTGATCGGGTACGACCCATCGCCGGCCGTCAGCTCCGCCGTCACGAGGCCGGAGCCGTCCGGCTCGACGCCCGCCCGCAGCCACACGTCCTCGATGCCGCCGACCGGGCGCGCCTGCAGCGTGACGTCGCGGAAGATCCCGGGCAGCCACCACTGGTCCTGGTCCTCGAGGTAGCTCGCGGCGGACCACTGGTGCACGCGCACGACGAGGACGTTGGTACCGGGCCGCACGGCCGCGGTCACGTCGAGCTCCTGGGCGAGTCGGCTGCCGGACCCGACGCCGATCTCGGTGCCGTTGACCCACACCTTGTACCGGGACTCGACGCCCTCGAAGCGCAGCACCACCGCCTCGGCGTCGGACCACGCGGCCGGGACCTCGAAGCGGCGGCGGTAGTCACCCGTCGGGTTCTCGTCGGGCACGTGCGGCGGGTCGAGCGGGAACGGGTACTGCACGTTCGTGTAGATCGGTGCGCCGTGGGGTCCGCCCGCCGGCAGCACCCAGTGCGACGGCACGGGGATGGTGTCCCAGGTGCTGTCGTCGAACGCCTCGAGGGCGACGTCCTCGGCACCCTCGCCCGGAGGGAGGACGCCGTACGCACCTGGCTGGCCCGGTGCGCCGGGCAGCAGCCGGAAGCGCCAGTCGCCGTTCAGGGAGAGGGTCGGGGCGTCGGTGTGCAGCCAGGAGCGAGCGGGGCGCCGCGCGCCGGTGCCTGGCCCGCGATCGGTGAGATACCCGGTCATGCCGTGACCGCTCCTTCCGTGAGGCCGCCGCGCCACGCGCGCTGCGACACTGACCGGCGCGATCGCGAGCGGGCTTGACGAGCCCGGCGCGCCACTTCCCGACGATCCTCGTCGATCAGTCCCGGCCCTGCGAGGGACTGTCCGGACTGACCGCGTCATGAGAGACCGGTGCGCTGCGAGTCGCCGATCTCGTCAGTGCGCCGCGGGGGACGGTGCCAGCTGGGTCAGGGGCAGGTCTCGTCGAGCTTGACCGACCAGAGGGTGACGACCGTCTCAACCGGCACCACGCTGCCTGGCCCCGGGTCCTGCGCGCAGACCGTCCAGTTGGAGTCGTTGATCTGCATCCGGCCCAGGCCGGAGGCGTCCTCCTGGTCCATGAGCCAGGAGTCGAGTGCCTGCAGGGTGTCCTGAGCGAGCTGCAGGTTGACACCGACGAGGGGCGGCATCGTGAACGTCTCTGCGGCGGGCTCGTCGGGAACGTCGGCCGTGGGGGCGGCGGCGGGGTCGTTGATCGGCTCCGTGGTCGCCTCGGGGGTCGACGGGTCGTCCGCGGGCTCCTGCGAGGGTGCCACCGGCGCCGGCTCGACGGTGACGTAGACGGTCTCGGCGGGAGCGGGCTCGCCCGCGCAGGCGCTGACGAACGACATGGCAGCCGCGAACGCGGCGATGGTCAGGGCGCGGGACGGGGCGATCCTCATATCCCTGCATCGGGACCGCGTGCGAGGCGCTTGACGTGCTCCGGCGTCGCCGCAGTCGGCGCCGACATCCGCTCAGGCCCGGGTACCGGGCGCTGCCATGAGGGTCCAGGGACCATCGTCCTGGGACCTGAGCGCGGTCCGGCGGTGGAGGTGCGCGTAAGCAGCCGACGACGGTCGCGTACTGGTCGCGCACGGTGCTAGGGCGTGCGAGTGGCTGAGGCGGGCACGAGGGCGGGCGGTCCCGGCGCGCGCTGTTGCGCTTCCGTCACCGTGTCGATGCGCGTTCGACGTGCCGACCGGGACGAACCGGCACGATCGTGGTGTCACATGGGAGGTCGGGCGACGGGGGGTCGGGTGGACGGGCGCGAGTACTGGGACGGGCAGGCGGCGACCTACGACCGGGCGACGGCATGGGTCGAGCCGCGGCTGCTCGCGCCGGCGCGCGAGTGGGTCGCGCAGCGCGTGCGCGGGCGGACGCTGGACGTCGCGGTCGGGACGGGGGCGAACCTGCCGTACCTGCGCGGACGGTCCGACGAGCTCGTCGTGACCGACCAGAGCGCGGCGATGCTCGCGATCGCGAAGGACCGGGCGGCCCGCGAGCGCGTGGCCATGACCGCGGTGCAGGCCGACGCGGCGCACCTGCCGTGGCCGGACGCGTCGTTCGACTCGGTGGTGTGCACGTTCGCGCTGTGCTGCGTTCCCGACGAGGTCGCGGTGCTGGCCGAGCTGCGCCGTGTGGTCCGGCCCGAGGGGCGGGTGCTCGTGGCGGACCACGTGGAGTCGTCGGCGTGGCTCGGGCGCGTGGCGCAGCGCGGGCTGGACGTGGTCGGGCGGCGGCACGGTGAGCACCATCGTCGTCGGCCGTTGCTGCGGCTCTCGGACGCGGGCCTGGCGGCGGTCGAGCACGGGAGCAGCCGCTACCGGCTGGTGGAGCGGGTGGCTGCGCGCCGCGTCTGAGCCGCGGGGGCGTCACGCCGGTTCGGTGACGTCGACGTGCGGGAGGAGGCGGTCGAGCCAGCCCGGGAGCCACCAGTTCGCGTCGCCCAGGAGCTTCATGGTCGCGGGGACCAGGACGAGGCGGACCAGGGTCGCGTCGAGCAGGATCGCGGTGGCGAGCCCGATGCCGAACATCTTCGTCGCCGCGTCCTCGCCCAGCACGAACGCGAGGAAGACGCAGATCATGATCGCGGCAGCCGACGTGATGACGCGCCCGGTGCGGGCGGTCCCCCGGACCACGGCCTCGTCGTTCGAGCCGGTGCCCGTGTACGCGTCGCGCACGCGGGACAGCAGGAACACCTCGTAGTCCATGGACAGCCCGAACAGCAGCGCGAACATGAACATCGGGATGAACGACACGATCGGCACGGTCGACTCGAGCCCGATCAGGTCGGCGGCCCAGCCCCACTGGAACACCATCACCATGACGCCGTACGCGGCGCCGATGCTCAGCAGGTTGAGCAGCACGGCCTTGAGCGGGACCAGCACCGATCGGAACACGAGCATGAGCAGCACGAACGACATCGCCAGGACCGCGCCGACGAGCAGGGGGAGCCGGTCGTTCACGCGTTGCCCGACGTCGGCGAAGCTCGCGGTCTGACCACCGACGTGGGCCGCGGCGGGCGTCCCGGCCAGCGCCGCGGGGAACACCTCGGTGCGAAGCCGGTCGATGGTCCGGGCCGTGGCGACGTCCTGCGGGCCGGTGGTGGCGTGCGTGACGATCGTCGCGAGCCCGCCGCGCCGCACGGGCGGCTCGACCGCGGCGACGCCCGGGTCGGCGGCGACCGCCTGCGCCACCGCGTCGGCGGCGTGGGTGTCGCCGGCGAGGTCGACGACGACGACGAGCGGGCCGTTGCGACCGGGCCCGAACCCCTCGGCGACGAGGTCGTACGCCTGGCGCTCGGTGCGGCTGGGAGGGAGGGCGCCGTCGTCGGGGATGCCGACGCGCAACGCGACGACCGGTGCCGCGAGCGCGAGCAGGACCACGGTCACGCCGACCCCGTACGCGGCGGGGTGCCGGGTGACGTGCCGGGTCCAGCGCTCCCACCGCGGGCTCGTGGTCTCGAGGCGGTGGCGGCCCACGACGCGTCGGCCCGCGACCGCGAGCAGCGCGGGCAGCAGGGTCACGGAGGCGACGACCATGACGAGCACGACGAGGGAGATCGCGATGCCACCGGCGGTCATGAACGGCACGCCCGCGACCGCCAGGCCCAGGATCGACACGACGACGATCCCGCCGGCGAACACCACGGGCCGCCCGGCCCCGGCGAGCGACCGCGCGACCGACTCGTCGACCGCCATGCCCTCGGCGAGGTGCTCGCGGTGGCGGGTCACGACGAACAGTGCGTAGTCGATCCCGACGCCGAGGCCCACCATGGCACCGAGCACGGGCGCGAAGCTCGGCACGGTCATCACGCCGGCCAGCAGCGTCATCCCGCCGATCCCGACGCCCAGGCCGAGCACCGCCATGCCGACGGGCAGCGTCGCCGCGACGAACGAGCCGAACGCGAGCAGCAGCACGACGAGCGCGGCGACGATCCCGACGAGCTCGCCCACGTTGCTGTCCGCGCTCGAGTAGGCGAAGAACAGGTCGCCGCCCATCTCGACGCGCAGCGCGGGGTCGTGCGGCACCGCCTCGAGCGCCGTCAGATCGGCGGCGGAGAGCTGGTCGAGCCCCGGGTACTGGACCCGGAGCTGCGCGACGCGACCGTCGGGTGACAGGGCGCCGACCGCCGCGGCGCCCTGCGCCCCGGTGAGGGCCCCCACGGGGTCGGTGGTGCCCAGGACGTGCGGCAGTGCGCGCACGTCCGCCTGGAGCCGGGCGAGGGCCGCGCGCGCGGCCTCGTCGTCGCGGAACGTGCCGTCGCCCGCGGGGGTGACGACCACCTGCGCGGTGATGCCGGCCTGCCCGCCGCCGGACGCGGCGACGAGCTCGTTGGCGCGCTGGGAGTCCAGCCCGGGCGCGGTGAACCCGTCCTCGAGCTTCGCGCCCGAGGCGGCGGCCGCGCCGACGACGACGACCGTGAGCGCCAGCCACGTGCCGATCACCGCCCAGCGGCGCCGGGTGGCGAACCAGCCGATCCGGTACAGGATCTGGGCGAGCATCGGTTTCTCCTCGGGACGACGGGCGGCAGCATCGGACCCGTCGATCGTCGTGACGCACCCCGGTGCGCCACATCGGCCGCGCGGTCCGTGCCCGATGGCCGGACGTGCCGCCCAGGCCTGACCTTTCGGCCGATCCGGCCCGCGGCCCGCGTCCCTACGCTGGGCGCCGTGATCCTCGACGCCGCGCGACGACTGTGGGCGCTGCCGCCCGCCCCCGACCCGCCCGTGCGCGTGTGGCGCGACTGGGCGCTCGTCGTGCTGGTCACGGTGACCGCGGTCCTGGAGGTGACGCTGCGCAAGGACGTCGCGTGGCCGTTCGCGGCGGTGCCGATGACGGTCCTGCTGGCCGGCACGCTGCTGTGGCGCCGGACCCACCCGTTGGCGGCCGTGCTGGTCGCGTTCGGCGCCGTGCTGGTCGTCGAGGTGGCGGTCCGCGTCTCGGGGACGACGAGGTCGGTCGGCCTGGGCTCGATGGGGTTCGTCCTGGTGCTCGGCTACGCCCTGTACCGGTGGGGCTCCGGTCGGCAGATCGTGCTCGGGTCGGCGGTGTTCGGCACGGCGTTCGTGTCGAGCATCACCCGTGACCCGACGTCGGTGGCCGAGACGGTCGCGGGGTTGTTCGTCGTGACCCTGCCGGCCGTCGTCGGCCTCGTCGTGCGACTGGGGTTCACGGCGCGCACGCGTGCGCTGCAGGACGCGCGGTCGCGCGAACGTGAGCAGCTCGCGCGCGAGCTGCACGACACCGTCGCCCACCACGTGTCCGCGATCGTGGTGCGTGCGCAGGCGGGCCGCGTCGTCGCCGCGACGGACCCGTCTGCGGCGCGTGAGGCCCTCGCGGTGATCGAGCGCGAGGGTGCCCGCACGCTCGCCGAGATGCGCACGCTCGTCGGTGCGTTGCGCGGGACCGACGAAGCCGCCCTCGCGCCTGTCCGCGACGTCGCGGACGTGCCCTCGCTCGCCTCGACCGACTCGCGCGTGGTCGTCGAGCAGTCGGGCCGGCTCGAGGACCTGGGCCCCGCGGTGGGTGGCGCCGTGTACCGGATCGCGCAGGAGTCCGTCACCAACGCGGTGCGGCACGCGCGCGCCGCCACGAGGATCGTCGTGCGCGTCACCGGGGACGACGACGCGGTCCGGTGCACGGTGGCCGACGACGGTGAGACGGTGGGGCCTGTGCGCGGGACGGGGTACGGGATCGTCGGGATGGCCGAGCGAGCGGCGCTGCTGGGCGGCTCGCTGATCGCGGGGCCCGCGGAGCCTCGTGGCTGGGTGGTGGCGGCCGTCCTGCCGCGTCGGGGGGTGGGGGCATGACCTCCGACGACGAGCGCGGCGGGGGGCCGGGCGACCGCGCGCCCGGGACGGACGTGCGTGTGCTGGTCGCCGACGACCAGGAGATCGTGCGCACCGGGCTGCGGATGATCCTCGACGCCCAGCCCGGCATCCGAGTGGTCGCCGAGGCCGCCGACGGTCTCGCCGCCGTCCGGCTGGCCCGTGAGCTGCGCCCCGACGTGTGCCTCCTCGACATCCGGATGCCGGGGACCGACGGCCTGGCCGCGACGCGCCTGCTCGCCGGACCCGACGTCACGGACCCGCTCGCGGTCGTGGTCATCACCACGTTCGACCTCGACGAGTACGTGCACGGCGCGCTGCGCGCGGGTGCGCGCGGGTTTCTGCTCAAGGACGCCGGCCCCGAGCTGCTCGCGCAGGCCGTCCGCGCGGCCGCCGACGGCGAGGCGTTGATCTCCCCGGCCGTCACCGTCCGCCTGCTCGCGGCGTTCGCGCAGACCCGACCTTCCGCACGCCGCGACCCGCTCGAGCCGCTGACCGCGCGCGAGGAGCAGGTCCTGGTCACGGTCGCGCGCGGCCTGACCAACGCCGAGATCGCGACGGAGCTGCACGTCTCCCTGAGCACCGTGAAGACGCACCTCACGGGCCTGACGACCAAGCTCGGCGCTCGCAACCGCGTGCAGATCGCGATGTGGGCCTACGAGACGGGCCGCTTCCGCCCCTGAGCCCGAGGAAGGAGTCGCGCGCGCTACACCTCCTCGTCGACGCGGCTGCAGGCGCGTCGCGCCGACGAGCTGGCACCCGGCCCTGGCCATCACAACGAGTGCGCGTTTGTCAGGGGCTTCTTGAAGAAGAGATGTGGAGCAGGCGGCGCAGTCGTGCGTGGCGCTCGTCCCTGCGGGCCGCGCGGGCTCGCTCTCGTTTCTCGCGTCGTCGTCGGTGGACCTCCGCGAGCGGGACCAGCGGAGCGATGTGCGCCACCCGCTCGCGCAGCATGGCGGCGTCGGCGTCGGTCAGCTCGACGACGATCGACGACGCGCAGTCGTGCAGGCCGACGATCGACTCCCTCGAGGCGTTCGGCGTCACGTAGCCGGACACGTAGATCGACCACGGTGCGTACAGCTCCGCGTCCGCCCACTCGGGGTCGTCGGGAGTCAGCGAGAGGCTGATGCCTGGATCGGAGCGCTTCGGGTGGCGTCGTCGGATGAGAGCGGTCAGTCGCGCCTGCGCCGCGAGCACCGGCTCGGGCATCTGGTCGTCGCGGTAGTCGCTGCAGACGTCGATGGACACGCAGCGCAGGTCCGGCCGGACCAGGTCGAAGATCGCGGCACTGACCGTCGCGGCGTCGTCGCGATCGCGCACGTGCGCATCGATCGTGTACGCCACGCGCGCCTGTTCCACGGGCCCGACCGTAGTGCTAGGGCGCGTCGGTCAGGGGCTTCTTGAAGAAGGTGGCGGACTCCTCGTAGCCGAGCGCGGTGGAGAACGCGCCTGCTCGTCGGCTCGCGAGCGCGAGGTAGGCGGCGCCGTTGTCGCGTCCCCACTGCTCGGCGTGACGCATGAGGTCTCGGCCCACGCCTGACCGGCGGCGGTGCTCAGCGACCATGACCTCCTCGACCCAGGCGACCGGGCCGTTGGCGAGGAACGTCAGGTGCCGGTGGGCGAGCAGGTATCCCACCACGACCTCGTCGGACTCGGCGACGGCGATCAGCGCGCCCGGGGCCGAGCGCAGGGCCCGCCACGTCGCCTCGAAGGCCTCGCGCCGTGGGGCGAGCGACGTCGCGAAGTCGCGGGCGAGCGGCCAGACCTGGTCGGAGTCGGCCGCCCGCGCGACGCGCACGCGCGGGCGAGGGTTCTGCGGCATCGACGCAGTGTCGCGAGCGGCCGTGCATGCCGCAAGGGTGTGGGCCGACGCTCGTCGCTCGCAGACTCCGGGAGTGCGGCTCTCCACACGCATGCTCGTCGTCGAGGGAGCCGCCGGACGGTCCGTACGCCGGCTGCCCGACGCGCGCGCGCGACCGCTACGGCACTGCGGAAGGTACCGGGTCGTGCGGCACCACCTCGGTGGAGCTGCCGCGAGCGAGCACGAACCAGTACACAGCCGCAGCCACACCCACGGCAGCCAGGACGACGCCCACGCCCAACCACACGTTGCGACGCAGGTCGGGGCGCCTGACCCGCAACCAGACGCCCACTGCGAGCGCGAGCAGGGAGACCAGCGCCCCAGCCGGCGGCAGCAGCACCAGCAGCACCAGGCCCGTGACAGCCGTGACCACGGCACCTGTCACCGCACGCCTGTCGTCTGCGGTCAGCGTCCTCGGGTGTTCGACGCTGGCCGCGAGAGCCTCGGGCGGTCCCAGCTCAGCGATCGCCGCGGTCACGCCCTCGCCCGTCGAGCCGGGCCCCAGCGGCTGGTCCACCTCGGTGCGTGCCGTTCGCTTCACGTGTGAAGTCCCCCTTGAGTGCGCGGTCGTCCTCGCGGACGCACTCCCGCCAGGCCGACCTGAATGCCATCAGGGCGGACAGCCCCGATGGTGTGAGCATGCCGTACCGGCGAGGCGCCCCATCCGACGCCGCGCCTAGGCTGGCCGGGCGCGGGAGGGGAGCTGCAGTGGTGGAGGGGCAGGCGTACTGGGACACGCAGGCGGCGACGTACGACCGGGCGACCGCCTGGATCGAGCCGCGCCTGCTGGCTCCCGCCCGCGAGTGGGTCGCGCAGCGCGTGCGGGGCCACACGCTCGAGGTCGCCGCCGGCACCGGCGCGAACCTGCCGTACCTCCGGGGCCGGTACGAGCTGGTGGTGTGGGACTCGAGCGGAGCGCTGCTCGCCGAGGCGCGGCGCCGCGCACGTGACCTCGGCGTCGACGTCACCGCGGTCCAGGCGGACGCGTCGCGCCTGCCGTGGCCCGACGCGCACTTCGACACCGTGGTCTGCACCTTCGCGCTGTGCTGCGTGCCGGACGAGGTCGCGGTGCTGCGCGAGCCCGCGAGTGTGGTGCACCCCCAGGGAGCAGTGCTGCTCGCGGACCACGTCGAGTCGTCCGCCTGGCTCGGGCGCCTGGTGCAGCGCGGGCTCGACGTCGCCGGCCGACGATACGGCGAGCACCACCGTCGTCGCCCGCTCCTGCGCCTCTCGGAAGCCGGCCTGACGGCGGTCGAGCACACCGCCGGCCGCTACCGCCTGGTCGAGCAGGTCGCCGCATGTCGCGCATGACCGCGGAACCCCGGACAGGCGCTAGGCCCGGTTCCTAGAGTTGCGGACACCCGAACCCGGCATCCGGAGGGCCCGATGGCCGAACGCCCGCCCGACGACATCCGCGCCGGCGTGCTCGTCCTGCTGGCGGCGGTGTGCGCCCTCCCAGTCGTCGCGTGCCTCGGTGCGGTTCGCGACGCAGCGGGCGTCGTCGTCGCTTCTCCCCTGCTGGCCGCGGCGGCTGCGACGTTCGTCGGATGATGCGGATAAAGGAGGAGACGGACGTCGACGGGCCGAAGCCGATCGCGTGGCGGCCCCTGCTTGCGGTCGTCGGCGGGCTCGTCGTCGTGCTGCTCGCCTTCGCGGGGCGGTACGGGGCGCACCGGGACGAGCTGTACTTCGTCGCCGCGGGGCACCGGCTCGCGTGGGGCTACCCGGACCAGCCTCCGCTCACGCCGCTGCTCGCGCGCCTGGCCGACGAGGCCGCGCCCGGCAGCGTGTGGGCGCTGCACGTGGTGCCTGCGCTCGTCGTCGGGGCGCTCGTGCTGGTCGCGGCGCTGACGGCCCGCGAGCTGGGCGGGGCGCGCGTCGAGCAGACGGTGACGGCGGTGCTGGTCGCGACCGGTGTGGTGACGCTGGTCTCCGGGCACATGCTGTCGACGACGACGACGGACACGCTGTTCTGGGCGCTCGTCGTCTGGCTCACGCTCGCGACGCTGCGGCGCGACGACCCGCGCGGGTGGCTCGTCGTCGGCCTGGTGGCGGGGGCGGGGCTCGAGAACAAGCACCTGGTGGCGTTCCTGCTCCTCGCGCTCGCGGTCGCAGTGGTGGCGACGCGCGAGACCCGCCACCACGCGCGCTCGCCGTGGGCGTGGGCGGGCGCCGGGATCGCGCTCGTGCTGTGGCTGCCGAACCTGCTGTGGCAGGCGCAGCACGGCTGGCCGCAGCTCGAGCTCGCGGCGGACATCCGCGACGAGTACCTGACGCTCGGGGGACGGCTGGAGTTCGTCGGGCTCTCGCTCGTGCTGCTCAACCCCGTGGTGACGGTGGTCTGGGTGATCGGGCTCGTGCGCCTGCTGCGGGAGCGCGCGTGGCGGTGGGCGCGGCCCGTCGCGTGGGCGTACGTGCTGCTCGTCGTCGTCTTCCTCCTGACGGGCGGCAAGGCGTACTACCTCGCGGGCCTGTACCCGGCGCTCGTCGCCGCGGGCGTGTGCGCGCTCGCGGCCACGCGGCCGGCCCGACGCACCGCGCGGCTGGGCGCGATCGCGGCGGCCGCGAGCCTTATCGCGCTGCCCGCGGCGCTGCCCGTGCTGCCGGTGGGCACGTTCGCGGGCTCGCCGTGGGCGGCGCTGGGGGAGGACCAGGTCGAGATGATCGGCTGGGACGTGTTCTCCGCGCGCGTCGCCGAGGTCGTCGACGAGCACGACGCCGGGCTGGTGCTGACCGCCAGCTACGGCGACGCGGGTGCGCTCGAGCACGTGCGCGTGCTGCCGTCCGACGTTCGGGTGGCCAGCGGCCACAACGGGTTCGCCGCCTGGGGCCCGCCGCCCGACGACGAGCGCACGGTCGTCCTGACGGGCTACCCGCGGGCGCCTTCGTGGATGCGCGGCTGCACCCGCGTGGCCCCGGTCGCCACGGGTGTCGACAACGAGGCGTCGCAGGCTCCGCTCTTCGTGTGCGACGGGCCGACGAGGCCATGGGACCAGGTCTGGCCGCAGGTCACCCACCTGTCCGCGTGAGCGCGGGCGCTCGTCGGGAATCCGGGCGGGATCCGGGTGAGACTGGGCGCACCGCATCAGCACAGGAGGAACGATGACGTCCGTCCCCACGATCGCTCTCAACAACGGTGTGACGATCCCGCAGCTCGGCTTCGGGACGTTCCAGATCCCGCCCGACGAGACGAAGGACGCGGTCCTGACGGCGTTCGAGGTCGGGTACCGGCACATCGACACCGCGCAGGGCTACGGCAACGAGAAGGGCGTGGGCGACGCGCTCGCGGCCAGCGGCCTGGCGCGCGACGAGGTGTTCGTGACCAGCAAGCTCAACAACAGCTTCCTCACGCACGACGACGCTCTGGCCTCGTTCGAGCGCTCGCTCGAGGCCCTCGGCTCGGACCACGTCGACCTGTTCCTCATCCACTGGCCGCTGCCGACGGCGAGCGACTTCGTCGCGCGGTGGCGCGCGCTCGAGGAGATCTACGCCTCGGGCCGGGCGCGGGCGATCGGTGTGTCGAACTTCCAGGTCAACCACCTCAACCGCCTCCTGGCGGAGACGACCGTGGTCCCCGCGGTGAACCAGATCGAGGTGCACCCGTACCTGACCAACGAGGCGGTGCGGGCGGCGGACGCCGCGCACGGCATCGCCACCGAGGCGTGGTCGCCGATCGCGAAGGGCGAGGTGCTCGACGACCCGGTGGTCCAGCGGATCGCCCAGGCGACGGGCCGCACCCCGGCGCAGGTGGTGCTGCGCTGGCACGTGCAGCGCGGGGACATCGTGTTCCCGAAGTCCGTGACGCGCTCGCGCGTCGAGGAGAACTTCGCGCTGTTCGACTTCGAGCTCTCGCCCGAGGACGTCGCGGCGCTGGGCGCCCTCGACCGCGGCCACCGGACCGGTCCCGACCCGGACACGTTCGACTTCGTCGGCTGAGCTCGGCGGCCCGGGCCGACCCGCTCGGCGCGCGGATGCAGGCGGTCGCGCCTACATTCCAGAGGTCCGTTCGTCTGGCTTCTGGAGGTTGGCATGACCGTCACCGGGATCATCTCCGCGATCATCATCGGCCTGATCATCGGGGCACTCGGACGACTGTTCGCGCGCGGCAAGCAGGACATCCCGATCTGGCTGACGATCGTCGTCGGCATCATCGCGGCGCTCCTGGGCTCGCTCCTGGCGGGTCTGCTGGGCGTGCGTGACACGGACGGGATCGACTGGATCGAGCTCATCATCCAGATCGTGCTGGCCGTGATCGGTGTCTCGATCGCGGCGAACATGCGCGGTCGCCGGTAGTACCGGACGACGCAACGGGAGAGCCCCGGGGACCAGATGGTCCCCGGGGCTCTCCCGTGTGCGACTGCAGTCAGGCGATCAGCTGCAGGCCGTGCCGTTGAGCGTGAACGACGTCGGGTTCGTGTTCGTGCCCGTGTGCGAGCCGTTGAACCCGATGTCGGCGGTCTGCCCCGGTGCCAGCGTGCCGTTCCAGGCCGCGTTGGTCGCCGTGACGTTCGCGCCGGACTGGGTCCAGTTGGCGCTCCAGCCCTGCTGGACCTGCTGGCCGTTGGCGAAGCTGAACTTCAGCGTCCACCCGTTGAGGGGCGTCGTGCCGGTGTTCGTGATCCTCACCGACGCCGTGAAGCCGGTGTTCCAGCTCGGGGCGTTGTAGGTGACCTTGCAGGTCCCGGTGGGGGTCGTCGTCTTCGTCGTGACCGACAGCGCGGAGGAGGCTGCGGAGACGTTGCCCGCCGCGTCCTTGGCCCGCACCGTGTACGAGTACGCGGTGGCGGCCGTGAGGCCGGTGTCCGTGTACGTCGTGCCGGTGGCCGACCCG